>Ga0233431_1000014_pt1 | contig 613700 bp, 684 predicted proteins | sample SI_118_April2016_FD_179867 | JGI IMG/M metagenome (GOLD analysis project Ga0233431, IMG submission 179867) | Seawater microbial communities from Saanich Inlet, British Columbia, Canada - SI_118_April2016_200_MG | ecosystem: Environmental > Aquatic > Marine > Inlet | place: Canada: British... | reverse complement strand
GGCTGTTTCACAATAATTATTCCTTCCCTTCGTTCAGTCGTAATTACCAAAGTTTTATTGTCTCGTGGCGGCCTACGGCCTACTCAACATAAAACTTTGCCCTAGCGGGTGCGTTTAACATCGTTATGTTTAAGTTTCTTTTTTCCTGAATTTCGCTTTGATGTACTTTTTTATGTATAAGGTGATAATAAATTTCCATATCCATAAAATAATAAATAAATGAAGAATCTTGCGAAATCCTGACCAGTGCTCCTACTCAAATTAGAACAGGGGTAGCTCAATAAACCTGAAAACTTTAGAAACTTATTTAAATGATTTTTTATTACTTAACTGTATGAATGATTGTTTGTTTTGTAAGATTGTAAAAAAAGAAATCCCAATCACAAAAATATATGAAGATAAGAAAGTTCTTGCTATATTAGACATCCAACCAGTTAATGATGGTCACGTTTTAATAATTCCAAAGAAGCACGCAGTTCTTATTACAGAATTAGATGATAATTTAACTTCACACCTATTCAAAGTAGCAAAGAAAATAAACATTTCTTTAAGAAAATCAGGGCTTAAGTGTGAAGGTGTTAATTATTTTCTCGCTGATGGTGAGGCAGCAATGCAAGAAGTACCCCATGTACATTTACATGTATTTCCAAGATATAAGAAAGATGGTTTTGGTTTGAAATTCGCGAAAAAATACTTTAAATTACCATCAAGAAAAAAACTTGATATCATAGCAAAAAAAATCAAAAATAATAAATAAATGAAGATTCTGAGCTATCCCTGAACTTGTTCTATTTGGAGCCCTGTTCATCGGAAATAAAGAAACCTCTGCGGTTAAGAAATTAACCTTGCAGGGGGATAAACCCCCTGAAACATAACATCGTTAAATCCAATAATTTAATCACCTTTGCAGGTACGCTAACGCTTCCGTAAATCTTGTGCATTGACACCTTCGCATAGACGACAAAAACAAAAACGAGGAAATTAAAACTTCCTATAACATTGTCTATGCGGTTCACTTCGTTCTCCCAAATTTTCGCTAACATAAACTAACTGGGGGAGTTCTAAACTAAATAAAAACTGTAGGGGGAGTTCGGTCTTTCAGACATCTAAAATATTTATCTTAAAAGAAACTGGTCAATTTTTGTAAAATACAATAATGCCCATACTAAAATAATTCCAGTTGGAATTGCCCAACCACCTATTTCAAAAGATTTTTCAATCCAATAACTACTCAACCCTATGGCAAATAGTATGATGGTTAAAACTAAAGTTCTCGGTCCTCTTTTGTTAAATAATTTTTCAATTTTGCTTGTTTTCTTCATCTAAATCACCTCTTAAAAAACGACTTAATTTTATCCCAAAATGACTTGGTTTTCTGTTCAGTTACATCTTTAATATTTCTATCTGGATTATGATTTCCCTGCATAAATTGTTTTAACAAACTTTTACTTTTTCTAGTTATATATCTGTTTAATGCTTGTTGCCGATTCAATAATCTTCTTTGCATAAAATCATATTCCTTGAGAATCTTTCCACGTTTAAGTAAAGTTACACGCATGACTATATGAGAATATCTAGGTTTTGGCAATCTCATCACATATCTTTTCACTTGGTTAAATTTTTCAGGAGACATTTTCATAGCTAAAGTGGAATGATAACCAAATTTATCTTTATCTTTGTTTTTGTCATTGGGTTGAACTTGACAATAACTTTTAATATTTTCAACTAATTTAATTCTGAAATCATTTAATCTTGTACTAGCATCAATCTTTGCATAAACTACTTGATTATTATCAAATGTACCAAATCCATTTACTGCAAATTTCATCTGTTTTGTTTGAGAACAAATTCTAGCAAAGTCAGAAATAAGACGCTTTTCATTTGTTGTGTTGGTGATACAAACTAAAGAAATATGTGAAACTTTCTTTCCCTTACCAACTCTAAATTTTCGATAAATATTATAAATGATTCTCTGTAAATGTGTTTTTACTTTTCTTGATTGAAATCTGAATTCTATAAGATATGATGTCATTTTACGATTTCTCAACTTTTTCTTTATCTCCATGAACTACTTCATTCAAAGCATTTACCAATTCTAAAAAATGATTTTCCATATCTTTTAGATGTTTATCAATATCATCAAAACGTCCATTAAATAATTGTTCATATTGTTCTCGCAAAACAGTTATTTTATCCATTTCTTCTTTTGTTTTTAAATTGTGTTCATCTGTCTTGGCTTCTTTCTTCTCGGCATCTTCTTTCAATTTATTGTGATACCAATCTTCTCTCCAATTAAATCGATATAGTTTATCTTCATGATTGAAATGAACTGCTAAACCTACTAATTTTTTCTCAGAACCTTCTTCTTCAAAATAATCTAAATCATAATAAATGATTTTAGTGCCAACTTTATTAGCAAATTCAATAAATTCCTCAATTTTATCTCCTTCAAAGAAATATCTTGAATATTCAAATGGATTATTAGGTACGGCATGGAACAATATAAGATTATGTTCTTTAACTTTTTCAAATAATTTCTTTTTTAATTCTAGGGTTGCCATTTCTTTTGTTACCATTTTATTTTTTTGATTATGTGGTCTTTAACTTCTTTCAATACATCGTCTTTACTTTTATTTCCATCAATAATTACATCTGCTCTTCTTTTTTGAATTGACTCGTATTTTTTTGATATTGGTATCACTTTATTCATAGTGTAGTCCATATAACTAGAAGTTCCATCTCTCTTAGTTCTTCTATATAATATATTGAGATCATTCACGTCAACCCATATTTTAAAGTCACATAAATCAGACACTTCTTTATTTGTAAAGATTAAATAACCCTCAAGTATTATTATTTTCTTTGGTTTTATAAGCTGATCAAAAACTTCTGTCCAACCTTTGGATGGTATATGTGTAGACTTTCCTTTCTTTAGTTTTTTTAATGAATAAATTAGACGGTCCCACCTTATTGAATTCGGACTTTCCCAACCATCAGTTTTATCTAATTCCTTTTCATTATAAATCAAAAAGAATCTATCACAAGATATTCTTATTACATCATCAGGATATTTCTTTTCAATCCTACGAATTACTCTAGACTTACCTGAACAGCTTCGACCACCAACTCCAATTATATGAGGCGTTATTTTTTTGAAAATTCCCATTATTAATCATCAAATAGTTTTTTACCTTTGTATGTTTCTTGTTCTCCTAGATTTATCTTATTACCCAAAGTCAGATAATCAAATTCTTTGAACTTGTGTATCCAAGCAACAATATTGCGAGGAAATTTGTTTACCCTTTCGTTATATTTTTGTACAACACGATTATATCCTAAACGAAAATGCTTCAACTGACTTTCCACCCTAGAGATATTACCTCTCCCCATAATACTTTTATGTAAAGAACTTGCTTTTAATTTAGGATATCTTTCAAATACTGCCTGAATTTTCAAAAAAGCATTATCAACTTCTTGTACCGTTTTTGCTTTTTCATTAACCGAAGCATCTTTTGTCCAACGGCTTCTAGCTTCAATAACATCTTTTAAAGCTTTATACTCATGAATATCATATTTCTTCACAGCTTGAGCTAATGCAGGAAGCATATCTATTCTTTGTTGCATAAGAACATCAATATCTGCAAACTTTCTTTTTACTTTATTAATCCAATATTGAAATTTATTGTAAATAGTAACATACTCTTTAATTAGTTTGTATATCATAAATACTACAATAATTCCGATTCCAGCATAAATAACAGTGGGTATAATTTCCATTTTTTATCCTCCTATGTTGAAAAGTAATCCTTTTCTTTCATATTTTTTGGCTTAATATCAGCTTGAAAATATCTTATCATTTGTTTTACTGCTTCTTGTTTTGTTTTTAATTCATGAACTAGCTTAAACACTTCAACTACTTTATCCTCTTCCTTTGACAAGTCAATTAATATTTTTACCATGTTACATGGTATAACATGGAGTTATATATAAACTTTATGGTTTTCTCCCCCTTTCTTCTTGTTTTCAAAGTAACGCTACGCTCAAAAGATAAAACGGAACTCCCCCTTAATGTACTAAACTAAAAGAGCCTTCGGCTCAAGAACTCCCCCTAAACTATAGTCTGCTACGCAGAGAAATAATAATTAATATGTTAGCGAAAACTACGGTGTCAATGCGATTTACGGTGATTAAAATACTCTGCGTCGCTACGCTCCTTGTCCTCCCCACTTCGTAGGTCGGAGGATTTAACAGCAACTATGCGGTTACGTTCCATTCGTCCACTCCGCTTCGCTCGTAGCCGAACTCCACTTCACCCAAATTGTTTATTATCCTTCGGATATAAACAACTTCGCATAGTTGCGATGTTATACTCAATTTTCAAAAATCCTTAATACTAAAAGAAATTTACTTTGGAATCTCAGTTGTTTTTCCTTTCCAATGTTCAAGCTTCAAATACTTTTTAAGTAATGGCATCGCTAATATTGGAACGAATGCTGATATGCCTATAAACACAGGCCATATAATTTCTTGAGGAATCCATGTGAAATATATCTGGAAAAATAGTAATGGAAAAATAAGAGCTGTAACATGTAATACAATCCCAATTATTAACGGAAGAACAAATCCTTTGAACACACCTAATTGTTTAAACACTTTCAATAAAATATAAATTCCAAGTGGAACCATGAAAATACTTTGGAAAGCTCCTGGCATATATCTCAATTCTCCTGTTTGTGTAAAAATTGCTAAAAAATGTCCTACGATCCCATTTACTACTGCAAATCCCCATGCCATTGTTACGAGATAATAACTATTTTCGGGTTTGGACATCTTTGCCCATAAAAGCAGTGCTCCCCATATAAACAAAACATTTAGCAAGGTTAATGCCCTTGGTAATAGTTCTATGCCTAATGAGGAATCTAGGATTATGCTTGCATTAAATACTGATGCAAACATATAACGTCTGCCAAAGATATCAAATCCATGTTCTTCAAACTGATGTAAAGAATATACAAATACAATTAGAAACCCTAACCATTTAGGATCATGTAGTTTTTCTTTAATAGTACCTGACCATTTTGGCGAAAATAATAACCATAAAAACAATAGCACTCCAAAGAATAATGAAAGGAACATCCAATTGGCATCTATCCATGGCACATTGTCTAACAAACCATGATCAATTAGTTCCGAATTTGTAAACATACTGATATTCATGTATAGATATATTTCACTTGAATATATAAATCTTATTTTTTTTGTACTGAGATTCTTTAAAGTATACTTTGATAATCGGATTTTTGAAAACTTTGAATTTTTCCCTTCGGGAACGTTGCACTAAAATTCAATCCCTAACGGGAGAGTTTAACATCGTTAAATCTTACTATTTAGATAGTTCAAACCAATAATATTTATAATACTATAACCTCTTAAAAATTTAAATGAAAGTAGAACCTATGAGTCCTGAGAAATTACAGAACGCATTAGCTGTAACAGATCTAAGTGATCCAAATAATGGGATTCATGCGATTAACTTGGTAGTTAGTGAAATTGAAAGAGTTCTTGGAAATAAAGCAGGATGGCCAACTCCAGAAATAATTAGAAGAAGCCCAATATCCACTACTGAAAACGAGTTTGACAGGTTATATTTTCCAGCTGACAACCCCAGCAGATCTTCTACATACACAAGATATGTAGATCAAAACAGAATTCTAAGGACCCATACAAGTAGCGCCATTCCCGACATTATTGCTGAAAGAAGTAGACTTGATTTACAGGATTATTTAGTCCTCGTTCCAGGAATATGTTTCCGCCGTGATGTTGTTGATAGAGAACATACAGGAGAACCTCACCAAATGGACATTTGGCGTATTAAAAAAGGCGAACCTAGGTTGGAAAGGCCTGAACTTGTAAATCTTATAGAAACTATTGTGGAAGGATTATTTCCTGACACCGAATATAGAGCTAATGAAGTTAAGCATCCTTATACAATAAATGGATTAGAAGTAGAAATTAAAATGGATTATGGTTGGCTTGAACTTCTTGAATGTGGAGAAGTTCATCCAAGATTACTTAAAGATTCTGGTCTTGATCCTGACCAATATTCAGGATTAGCAATGGGAATGGGTTTAGATAGATTAGTCATGGTTGTTAAAGAAATTGATGACATTAGATTATTGAGATCACAAGATCCTAGAATTCAGGAACAGATGCAGAACCTTAACCCTTACACATCCGTATCTAAATTTCCCCCTATTAAACAAGACATGTCAATTTCAGTATATAATCATGTTAAAGAAGAAGACATTTGTGAAAGAATACGTGACACATTAGGTTCAGAGGTAGACGTACTTGAAGAAGTAAAAATTCTTTCAGAAACACCTTATGAAACTTTACCACCAAAAGCAGTAGAACGTCTAGGCATTTTACCTGGCCAAAAGAATCTCCTTGTACGTATTATGTTAAGATCTCATGACCGTACTCTTCTACAAGAAGAAGCTAATGAATTAAGAGATACTATTTATCAAGCTATAGACCAAAGTAAAACTGGTGGTTACTTAAATATAACCACTTAAATGAATTGTAAGCTTTCTGTTTATACATTTAAGAATTTACAAAATCTAACAAGTTACTTATCTGTTTTCTATCACCAAAATTAATCAATGTACTTAACCTAGGACCACCTTTCTTTCCAAACAATAATTGATATGTATTTTGAAAAAATCCTTTTAATTCCCCATCAGATTTACCTAACGAATATATCTTTGTTTCTAAGTCCTGAAGAGGTATCTGTTCATCATCCACTAATACTTTTAATTTAGCAAGCTTATTCATTTCCAACTGACTCAAACCTTCATAATAATCCTCATTTTTTTCTGACAACAATACTGTTGCCTGTCCAGGATTATATTCGTTTAACCAAACATTTGCTCTTTGAGATCTTGACACAACACTTTCTGAAGAACAATCAATACCTGATTCAACCATAATTTCTCCAAGCCTTGTCGAATTAAAATCAACAATCTGACCAAACCCTACTGCTTGTCTAAATGAAATAGGATTATCTTTTTTTACTGCTTTTAACAAACTTAATTCTACTGTTTGTTTTTCAACTTCACTTGCATCTTGTAAATGTGATAAAAGACGATCCAACTCACTGTATTGCCTAATAACTTCAGCATCAAAAGAGAAATCAAAAGCAGAAGTAGGACTAATTCTTGCAAACATCAACCTAATCATTTCTGGCTCATAAAGTTTTAATAATTCTTTAGGCGTTATAAGTTCACCTGTAGAACTAGACATCTTACCTTCAATACCCCGTATACCTACAAATTCATATCCTTGAAAAACTGGTGCTACCGAATTAAAAATTGCTTCCACTATTTGTTTTCCTGAAGAATAACTTCCTTGAGGACCTGCATGATCCTTACCTCCTGGCTCAAAATGTACTTGTTGTTTAGCCCACCTCATTGGCCAATCAACTCTCCAAGGTAATTTAACTATTCTCTCTTTAGTAATATCAACCACATCCCTTTTACCAGTATCTTGACAAGAATAAGTAACATTAGACTCGCCATCAAAAGCTAATACAGTAGTATTATCCTTCCCAGTAAACCTTGAATAAATCTGTAATGGAAAATAACCTTCAACTTCTTCTTCTGACAAACCTTGAGTTTTAAATTTACTAAGTATATTTGCTATTTCTCGTCTATGATGCAATGCAACTAATATTGAATCGTCAAAGTCTCCTCTTTTGTAAGCATCAGTCTGACTTACAATCCTAGCTGTGATACCTAATTGAGGTAAAACATCTTCAAGCTCCGTTCCAAATCTTTCCGCATAAGAAGATAATTCTCCTAGTGGATCAGGCACCGCAGATAAAGGCATCCCAATATATTTTTCAAATGAATTAGGAACACCCTTAGGAACTTTTCTAAACCGATCAAAATCATCCCAGGACAAAACTAATTCTGCTTCTAAACCACTATTCTGCAAAGCTCTACACACAAAATCTGAAGTGATTATATCTCTAAAATTTCCAATATGAACCCGTCCTGACGGACTAAGCCCTGTAGCACAAACATACTTAGAAGTTCCTGGAAAATTACTAGTTACCGTTTCGGCAAGATTATATGCCCAATGATCTTTTTCACCCATTTTTATCTTTCTGAGGATCACTAACAACTACATATTTCCTGATACATGAAGGTAACTTACCAGATTCTCCTGCATCGCATCGATAATCACAAGCATTAATATTACCTGTTTCTGCAAGCATTAATCCTCTACAACCACCCTGACAGTTCTGGTCTGGACAATCTTCATCCCGATCAAGATCCCTATTAAACAAATTCCAACGTTCATTTGTTGCTGACCAAATATCAGTAATACTTTCATCCATAATATTTCCTAAAGAAAATGCTGTATGGTTAGGAGTTCCGTATTGTGAAAATCTAACACATGGAAATACCTGTCCAGTAGAGTATATCAACGCGTTATTTTTCCTATCAATCCTACAATGAGAGTGCGCTTTATCAACCTCAGGTTCAAGATATCCTTTTTGTATCTGAACCTTTGTATGAGGAAACCCATGAGTTTCAGCCAACTCTCTCACTTCATTAATGAATTGTCCAACATAAGAAAAATCGGGAATTAAGTGTCTGATTTCTTGGCCTCGGCCCATTGGTGACAAACATAATACTGCATGTACCGCTACTGGAAGTTGAGAAGTATATTTCAATAATTCCTGTAAATCATCCTTATTTTCACTAGTTAACACTGAATTTATACGCGTAAAAATATCATGTTTTAATCCTAATTCAATGGCATTAACTGCCTTCTGATAAGAACGATCATTCTTTCTAAATTTGTTATGATCAACTTCAGTCCCATCTAAACTCACTAACAATTCTTCTAAACCATGGTCCATCAACTCTAACAATTTATCTTCAGACAACATAAGTCCATTAGTGATCAACCTAGGCTTAACACCTGCGTTGGATGCAGCATGTACAAAACTTTTCAAATCTTTATACCGAGTTAAAGGTTCTCCCCCTCCAATATGTACGGTATTAGCTCCCATGGCTCCAAGCTCTGTCACCATCCTGTTAAGAACTTCTACAGGAACATCCCCTATATCCTCTCCACTCTCATAAAGACAGTGGCCACATTTTAAATTACACAAGTTTGTAAAATGCAAATCTAATTCAATTTCCTTTCCCATTTTTTATTTCCCTATTTTTGGTTTAAAAAAGATTGTTGGAAGATATCCATCATGTATTGAAGAAAAACCATCAGGATGTACATCATATGACCTTAACGAAGTTCCCAATCCAAAATTCTTTGGACAATAAGGGTCCCTAATTTCAGTAGTACCATTCCACAGAATTCTCCTATCAATAGTTCCCCCCCCACAACCTTCAACAACATCACAGCCACCACACTCTTTGGGCAATCCTTTAAGAGAATCTACAACTTTACTTCTTGGAAGTGAGTCAAATATTTCCTCGTCATCAATATTTCCCAAACAAAAATCAGGGCTAATTAAGTAAGTCGAAGGATACACACTTCCATCTGGAAGAATCCTTACACTACTTTTCCCTGACGGATCACTTTGAGGTTCTTGTTTAGATAATACTGAACTAAACAAAGGATCACTTAATGAACAGATATAATGATTCTCTGCTACCCAATCAAATAAAGACATCAGAACATCAAATGAAGGCGGCATTAAGCCATTACCTTTATTTACTGGTCTATAAATATTAACCCTAACTAAAGCATCATATTCGGCTGCAATAGAAAAAATTCCTTCCATATTTGGTAAAGCTAAAGTTTCATCGATTCCCATTACTACAACAGTTGTATTAAATCCACTTTCTTTACAATAAGCTAAAGTATCTAAAGCCATATTAAAAGCATTCCGATTGCCCCTAAATGAATTGTGTCTATGCTCATTAGCATAATCTAAAGAAACATCTACATCTGAAAGATTTGACGTTACAATATTATCTTTCCTAGAACTACCCCCTATCCTAGAAACTAAAGACCCATTAGTAGTCAAAGCTTGTCCTATATCAGCATTTAAATCTCCGATAAATTCAACCAAATCAAACCAGCTATTAACTAAAGTATTTTCCCCAGTTCCAAAATTAACATCACTAATTTTATCCTGATTTCTTGAAAAAAAATTCATCCATTTTGTTATATGAATATCTGGGGTGTCATTCCTACGTTCAACACTATAACAAAAATTACAGCCCATATTACAAGCAGACGTTATCCCAGCACCAACAGCAAACTTTTTCTCTTCGGTCATAATTTAGCCCTTTGTAATTCTCCAGTAACTAATGAGATATAAATATTTCTATCCTTGAGGCATAAACTAGAAGAAACTTAACACCATCAAACCCACTAATTCAAAATACTTAAAAGGAAGGAGGACAATTTTTATATAGATACTCTCTTTTATTTATTTAATAAGTGATGAATTACCTAATTAATCCAATAAACATCTAAAATGACAAAAGAATTAATAATCGGTGTGGTGGGCACAAGCACAAAAAAGAATGAGAGAAGAGTTCCAATTCATCCAGATCATTTTCTTTTGATTGAAGAATCAATAAGAAAAAGGATGTATATCGAAGAAGGTTATGGCAAACGCTTCAACATAAACGATGATGTTCTAAAAGATCTTTTTGCTGGCGTTTTAAGTAGAGAAGAATTATTTAAACAGTGTAAGATTATCCTAATCGCCAAGCCTACGATCCATGATGCTAACTTATTTCAAGAAGGACAGATTATATGGGGCTGGGTTCACTGTGTTCAGGGAAAAGCCATTACAGACATAGCACTTGAAAAAAAGATGACCTATATCACCTGGGAATCTATGAACTCTTGGGAAAAAGATAAAGTCTGGAAAAGTCATATCTTACAAAAAAACAATGAGATTGCAGGATATGCTGGAATTTTACATTCATTTCAATTGCAAGGCATTACTGGCCATTATGGTAAAAAAAGAAAAGCCGCAATCATTGGGCATGGGTCCGTTGCAAGAGGAGCAGCATATGCACTAAATGGAGAAGGTATTAATGAAATCACTATGTTTTCCCCGCTTCCGATCCATACAATAGCAGATCCAGTCTTAAGAACCAACTACAAACAATTTAGAAGAGTAAGAAATAATGAAACAGAAGTCTTGATAAACAATAATCCTAAACCATTAGTAGAAGTACTCTCAAAGTATGATCTAATTATCAATGCAATTTTTCAAGATAGTGATAATCCATTTATGTATATTAAAAACTCTCAAATAAGTTTATTAAAAAAAAACAGTACTATCATAGATATTAGTTGTGATGAAAAAATGGGTTTTGAATTCGCAAAACCGACAACATTTGATAACCCAACATTTCAGCTTGGTAATGGGATTACTTATTATGGCGTTGACCATACACCGTCCTTTTTATGGAATAGCGCTTCATATGAAATTAGTTTTGCATTAATTCCATTTTTAAAAACTGTCTTAGATGGTAAAGATTCCTGGGAAAATGATTCTGTAATCAGAAATGCAATTGAAATTGAAGATGGAATCATTAAGAACCCGAAAATTATAACGTTCCAAAAAAGAGATAAGGATTAAACGGTGCTGCCTTTATTAAAATAATCAAAAGTAACATTTATAATCTTTTGAGATTTAATATAAACCTAATGGTAGAAACTAATTTATTAACTTGGGCGATAATTATTTTCCTTGATGTATTTTCTATACTAATAGGATTTTATTCAGGATACAAATTCATACGTGCTTTCTTGGATGGTAAAAACTTAATGAGATATCAAAGTTATTTAATTACAGCATTTATTCTAATAATAATAATCCCGTTATTTCTTACAATTCTTGTTCCTAAAATATTACCTTCTGAAGGAAAATATTCTCAAGTAGGTATTGTTGCTGAATCTTCAAATAATTTTGGAGATTATGGGCATATTTCTTTTCCAAATGAAAGAATGTCTTTTTCTGCTAATAAGCCAGAAGTATTTGATCTTGTAATAAAAAATGAATTTAATGAAGAAAAGAAACTATCAATCGATATATCTTGCTTAGATTCGGCAGAAAAATGCCAGAGTGGAACTAAAATATTGACACCAAATATAAACCAATTTAATGTTAACCCAAAAATTATTTTTCAATTGCCAATAACAATAAACATAACTAATGAGATCCCTCCAGAAAGATATAACTTTGAAATTCTAATAAACAATGAAGATGGTTCTACATATGATAAAATCCCATTGACAATATCAGTTGAGACTAAGTAATTTACACTCTAGTAACTAAAAAGTTGCCACCACTTAAAGTAGCGGCAAGTTCAAAAAACAACAAATATATATACTATATCTCAGTTACTAAGATTATGGACGCTAGGAATACTTTAAGGCAACATTTAATCGTAGGTATTTTTTCATTAGGTTTAGCATCTATTTTCAAATTTTTATTAAATACTTCTTGGGCTGTATCCTTTGCTAGGGTTTCATTTATTTTATTATTCTTAATTTTAATTATTGGTCCGGTAATGAGACTTAAAAAACCTGCACAAAGTTCATCACCCTTATTTGCTCCCTGGAGTTGGAGAGGAGAACTTGGCATTTGGTTTACTCTAACAGCTTTAACACATTTTATAATTGTAATTTTAGCAAGACCTTTTTCAAGTTTAATAAAAATAGGAGGAGAAGGATATGGACTTGCTAATTTACTTGGGCTAATTGCTTTATTTTGGGCATTATTGCTCACCGCAACATCTTTTGGAAAGGTAATTGCATTTTTAGGTATAGATTTGTGGAAATGGCTCCATAGTCTAACTCATGCAATATTTTATTTAGTTTCTGGACATTTCATTTATTTCCAATTCTTCTCAACTTATGGGGGTGGAGGTCCTGATTGGTTTGGATACCTTGCTGTAATTATGGTAATTATAATCATAGTTCTACAATTAGTTACATTTTTATTAATGATTACAAAACATAGAAAAGAAGCTAGTTCAGTTAAATAATTAATTTCTCAGGTAAATTTCATTAGTTCTTTGTTGGACTTCTTCTCGGATGTGATAACTCTACTCCCCTAACATCTCTAAAAACTTTAACAAACGTTTTTAAAAACCACTCTGTTCTACATCTACTATGAAGAAGATTGAAACTAGAGATGGATCATTTACATTTCTTAACGAGGAATATGAAGAAGCGTATCACAGTACTACAGTTGGAGCACTTGAAGAAGCACGCATTAAGTACGCAGAACCCGCTAACATTAAAAAAGGAAACAATATTCTAGATTTCTGTTTTGGATTAGGTTACAATACAATAGCAGCATTAAAAATATGTAATGATATTAAAATAACTGCACTTGAACTGGACAAAGAAATACTAAAAGAAATACTAACTAATGAAGTACCCATAGAATATAAATCTCAAAATGAAGAAGTGCGTAAAGCAGTTTTAAATACAATTAATAAAAAACATAATGACAAAATTAACATAATCGTAGGAAATGCGGCAGAAGAAATAAAGAAATTACCAAGTGATTCCTTTAACGCTATATTCTTTGATCCCTTTAGTCCTAGTAAACACAAAGAACTCTGGTCATTAGAAGTGTTTAAAGAATGTTTTAGAGTGCTTAAACCCAATGGAAGATTAACAACTTATTCTTGTGCTACTTGGATTCGTAATAATATGAAAGAAGCAAGGTTTGAAGTTATCGATGGCCCAATATTCGGAAGAAAGAGTGCAAGTACTATAGCAATAAAACAAACCGATTGAGTTTATGGGGATGTAAATATTTCAGTATCGCCACACACCTTTATAACTGGGAAGCATATTTTAGAGTATATGACAACATTATTTAAAGATTTGAAATTAATTCCACCTTTGGAGAAAGCGTTAGCTAAACAAGGATATACTGTTCCAACACCAATACAACTAAAATCAATTCCAGGATTATTGGAAGGAAAAGATTTGATTGGTATTGCTCAAACCGGCACTGGAAAGACTGCAGCTTTCACCCTACCAATATTACAATTAATGGAAGAAAAGTATCCTAGAAAGCTAAGAGCTTTAGTACTTACTCCAACAAGAGAACTTGCTGCACAAATTGGAGATAGTTTCACAACTTATGGAGAATTTCTTAAATTTAAACATACTGTTATCTTTGGTGGAGTAAGCCAAGGAAAACAAGTTCAAGCTTTACAGAAGGGTGTAGATATTCTTGTAGCAACACCAGGAAGATTATTAGACTTAATTAACCAAAAAAAACTTTCTTTAAGAGAGATAGAATTTTTTGTGTTGGATGAAGCAGACAGAATGTTAGATATGGGATTTCTTCCAGACATAAAGAAAGTAATTGCAAAATTACCACATAAAAGACAATCATTATTTTTCTCAGCAACTATGTCAATAAAAATAAATGCCCTAGCAAGGAGCTTATTAAAAGATCCAGTCCATGTTGAAGTTACTCCACAAGCAACTACAGTAGAAAAGATAAAACAACAGATCTTCTTTGTTAACCAAAACGCAAAAGAAAATTTATTATTAGAACTTCTAAAACATGAACATCTTACTAGCATTTTAATTTTTACAAGAACAAAACATAAAGCTAACAAGGTAGCATTGTTCCTTAATAAGAATAATATTTCTGCCGATGCAATTCATGGTAATAAATCACAAAACGCTAGAACTAAAGCAATTAAAGATTTCAAGACCGGAAAAATTAAAGTTTTAGTTGCTACTGACATTGCAGCTAGAGGAATAGATATTCCAGACATTTCTCATGTAATTAACTTTGAGCTTCCTAATGAACCAGAATCTTATGTTCATAGAATTGGAAGAACTGCAAGAGCAGGAGCTGAAGGCACAGCATTTTCATTCTGTGCAGCTGATGAAAGAAGTTTCCTAGAACAAATTGAGAAGTTAATAAAACAAAACATAGAAGTTATGGACCATAAGTTTCATTCTGAAAGTGCTAAAAATGCTGTAGGTGATGCAGCCAAACCACCACCTAGAGGAAGAGGATCATTTTCAAAAAATTCTAGACCTAAGAACAAAGCAAGAGCTTGGGATAATAAGTCAAAAAGCAAACCAGGTAGCAAGCCTAAAGGAAAGTTTAAGTTCAAAAGAAGATAGATTAGTTATCTTCAACATATTCTTTTAATTTTGTAATAAGTAATTTTAAATCTGGAGAGATGGGATAATTCTCAAGATGTTCAATTGGCAGATAGTCAAATCTTGAAAATCTTTCAGGCTCATTTAATCTTGGTTCTCCTGAAATAATAGAAGTAATGAATTTATTTGCAATTGCCAATTTTCCCCCAGGAATGTCAAAAGCGACATTTCCAAAGTATTTTAATTCCTTAACCTTGATATTATTTCCAAGTTCTTCATATAATTCTCGTTCAGCAGTTTTTGCCAAATCCTCAAAAGAAGGATCATCAGGATGATTACATTCTCTTAACCTAACTTTACCACCAGGAGTTTCGTAATGATGATGGTCTGTTCTATAAAGAAGTAAGATCTCTTTCTTATCATTAATTACTAAACATCCCGATAAGATTATTCTTCCCTTAACATGAGCATGGACCATATGGTACATAACCAACAATTGACTTAAATAATTTTAGGTGATAAATTTAATGTCCATGCCCCCGAAAGCTAACTCCCTAATTATCTTAAATAATCCGGGCGGCGATGACCCCTAATTTCAAATAGACTTTTAGTATCTTCTCCATCAATATCACAAAGAGGCGACCTAATCACTCTTTCAATATATGCATCTTTAACAATTCCTTCAATAGCACTAAGAACTTCTCCTTGCTGATCAAGAGTGATATGAGATATTTCCATAAAAGAGATAACATCCACTTCTCCAAAATTCTCGCGAGGTTGTTGTGCATAAATCCTCCCTTCAATCAAATCAAAGGGACGTTGTTCAAAGAGATATTGAAATTCAAGATCTTTTCTTCCTGTTTTATGAAAAGATAAAACATCTCCAGGAGAACAAAAGCTTATCGGCGCGATCCTAGCTTCAAAGATAGGTCTCATTATATCCGGATCAACTGGAGACATTAAATTCATGGAACCATATCTTAAAAGATTTCCAATGGGTTTAACTATTTTCATTGCAATTCTACCTCTTGATCTTTGCCTTCAACACGATTAATCCTGTAAACAAAAGCTTCATGATTCCGGTGTAAGTAGTGATCTGATGAAGCCCTTCCTGGACGGACCATTGGGAGGTCATTTAGAGCCATCCCATCTTTATATACAGCAACTAATTCAAAATGATCTGCGTCTCTTGGATCATACCTCCTAAAATGCGATAATTCCATTAATGATACCGAAGCTCGGCCTTCAAGACCACGTAGAACATCAGTAACAGTTTTATTAGCTGCACCTTTTTTTAAGACTTTTTCTAAGTCTTCTGGTTTTAACATTTTGTTTGTCATTTTTTATTTTACCTCGTAGTTATATTTTTCTTATTCAATTTTTTCATGTCAGGTAAAAACACTTTTAGAAGTCACAAAATTGATAGTGAGCATCTGACATGAATTTATTGAAAATCAATCTAGTCAGATTCAGATGCTCAGAATTAAATGTTAATTGAATATATTTTAATTAAGATACTGTTAAGAAAACACAACTACTATTTAAACCTTTTGGAACCGTTACTATTGAAGAGGGACTAACTCCCTAGTAACTTCTTTATTTCACCAGTATATCTTTTTGGAGAGATCTTAGCTTTCTCATCATAAATCCAACATACAATCATCATCCAATAAATAACACCATAAAAAGATCCAAACAGTTCGTGGTTTTTTATTCGCTTTATCTTTGATTCATATCCCTTAAAGAAATAGCTTTCATAGGGAGAAATGACATCTAACTTTAATCTCATAGTACTTAATTCATATTCATTATGTCCAGAAAGAGACCATTCCATATCAAAAATCCCACTGATTTCCCCATTTTGAATTAAAATATTACCGCCATTAAAATCACTATGAAATAAACAAGGTTTAAATTTTACAGAAAGCAGATCCTTATTTTCTTCAATAAAAAATTCAATCTTCTGGATCCATTTTTCATTAAGAAATTTTCCCTTCTTAAACTTCTTTAATGAGCTAGTATAAGTATCCCAAATAAATTTAGTCCATGAAATATCTTTAATTAATTTATTAGGAACAAAATGACCTACGGTCTTGAAATGTATAGAGTGAATTTTTGCTAAAGATAAACCAAGATCATAAGCTAATTTTTTCTTCTTATTTTCAGAAAGTTTTGGAAATAACTTCTTCAACAATTCTCCGGGCAACTTTTCAAGTAAAATATAATCATAGGGGATAATTTTATCTGAAGTGTCTAAATCAATGACTGTTGGAACTGGCAGATCAGTCTTTTCCTTTAATAAACCAAATAGAAACTTTTCCTTTTCGAATTTAAATTTGTTTGAATCTTTTCTGATTCTTAAAATAACTTCATCATTTATTAGATATACTGGATTACTTAATCCCTCCTCAAGCAATTTACTTATTTTTACAAGACCTAATGAATGGGCATCAAATATTTCTTGAATCTTCTTCTTAGACAATTCCACCATAATCAATAAAACAAAAGAAAGAAGGTTATTAAATGTTTGGAATGCGAATAGAAATCAAATTAACATAAATTTAGCCAAAAGTCTTATATATACATGGCATATATACCAAGTATATGGTACAAGCAATGATACAAATTTCCGATGAAGCGAATCAGATACTAAATATTGTTAAAGCTAGGTATGCCCTTAAAGACAAATCTCATGCTATTGAAAAAGTAATCTTAGAATTCGGAGAAGATTTTCTAGAACCACAATTAAGACCCGAGTTTATTCAAAAGATGAAAGAAAGACAAAAAGAGAAAACAATTAAAGTTAAAGATTTTGGAAAACATTTTGGTTTAAAATAAAGTGTATGATTACAAGTTTAGAGAATCTGTAGAAAAATCATTAAGAAAGTTAGCTAAAAAAGATCCTAAACAGCTCTCCATAATCCAAAATAAAATTGAAGAGATTATTCTAAATCCTCAACATTATAAAAATTTAAGAAAACCACTTCAACATTTGAAACGTGTACATATTGACAGAAGTTTTGTTTTGGTTTTCTCGGTTGATGAAAAAACAAAAAATATTATCTTTGAAGACTATGACCACCATGACAATATTTATTCTAAATAACTAAAATAGCTTGCAACACATTATACACATATCCTGTTAGTATAATCGCAAGTGTTACAACTCCGAAAAATATTAGAATTAACTTTAACTTCATTGCTCTCCGTAAAATAACAGCTTCTGGAAAACTTAATGCCGCAATTGCCATCATAAAAGCAAGAGCAGTTCCTAATGGAACACCCTTCTCAAACAGAACCACAGCAATAGGAACAATCGCTGCACAACTTCCATACATCGGAACTCCTAAAATTACAGCAAGAGGAACCGCAAATATCCCTCCCTTACTAATCAGTGATTGAATCACTGTAGCAGGAACATAATTATGAATAACTGCCCCAACTCCAACACCAACTAAAATCCAAAGCCAAATCTTTTTCACAATAGATATAGCTTCATTATAACCAAAACCAATTCTTTCTTTAAAATTAGAATACTTAACTTCCTGAACTTTTTTCTTGGATGCAACTAAATCCTTAATGATATATTTCCCCAAATTTAACTTACCTAAAACCAATCCAGAAACAATTCCTACAAACATTCCACTGATAACATAAGCTAGTGTAATTTTCCAACCAAAGAATCCTAACATTAAGATAACTAAATACTCATTAACTAAAGGAGAAGTAATTAAGAAAGAAAATGCCACACCTAAAGGAACTCCTGCTTCTAAGAAACCAATGAAAATTGGAATTGATGAACATGAACAAAATGGAGTAATTGCTCCAAATGAAGAAGATATTAAATTACTTAATCCATACTTACCTTTACCAATCCATTTCTTAATTTTCTGTTGGGGAAGGTAAGTCCTAAAGAATCCAATAATTAGAATCATGAAAAATAACAATAAAATTATTTTGATAGAATCGCCAATAAAAAAATGTATGGACTCAACCCACTTCGCAGTTGGATCTAACTTAAATAATGAATACAAGAACCAACCAACAAATTCTTCTAACATTTCTTGTTTTTGTCATTACAACAGCAACATTCTTTAGACTTCTTTTCCATTTTACTGTCAAGTTTGTCTAATAACTTACTGATAAACCCTTTCTTCTTCTTTGCCATACGCTAGAATGAGTAAAGGCGAATATAAATGTTTCTTTTAGATTTAAGATAAGTTTAAGAATAAATAAAACTAAACTAACTAAATGTTTGAACTAACCACCTTTTTCATAATTTCACAAGTTCTTGTTTTTATAGCTATGATCTTTGACTTTCTAAGTTTACAATTTAAGAAAAGACAACACATTTTCCTTAATCTAATAGTCTCCGCAAGTTTGATTAGTGTCCACTACTTTCTATTAAACAAAGTTGCTGCAGGAGTAATAATCTTCTTTTCAGTTATCAGATTCATTACATGTTATTTTACAACTAATAAGAAGTTTTTATATGGATTTATTGCATTAAATACTATTTCACTATTCTTTACTTATATGGAAGTTTTTGATTTAATCATATATTTTGGATTACTCTTCATCATCGTAGGAAATTTCCAAGAAGATACAAAGAGAATGAGACAACTAATGATGATTGGAACTTCTACATTAATAGTTTACAATTTCATAATTTTCTCACCAATGGCAGTAGTTGTAGAAGCATCATTCTTAATTAGCAATATTATTGGTTATTATAGACATCACATAAGAAGAAAAGTCCACCTACAATAAAGGTTTGTTAATTAACAAGATATATAAACTAAAATAGTTTGCTTTCCCAAATGAAACATATTGGAATTGTTGGTGGCTTAGGGCCAGAATCTACCGTAGAATATTACAGAATAATTTGTCATAGGTTTAATGAAAAGTTTTCTGAACTTAATTATCCAGAAATGACAATTAGAAGTGTTAACTTACAAAGAATTGCCACTTTGTTTAAAGCAGACAAGTGGGAAGAGATGGCTGAAGAAATTGTTAAAGCGTTACATGACTTAAAGAATTCAGGAGCAGAATTCGCTGCAATTGCTACCAATACACCACACAGTGGTTTTGACTTTATCAAAGCAAAGTCCCCCTTACCATTACTAAGTATCATGGATGCAACTGCTCAGAAGATTAAAGAAAATAATGTGACAAAAGTCTTACTTCTTGGAACAAAACAAACTATGGAAAATGGTTTCTTTCAAAGAACTTTTTCAGGATATGGAATTGAAACTGTTATTCCAGAAAAAGAAGATTGTGATTTAATTGATAATTTAATTTGGACAGAACTAGTACATGGTATAATTACAGAAGAAACTAAAACTAAGTTCTTAAACATAATTGCCAAAATAAATGATGTGCAAGGAATTATTCTGGGTTGTACAGAAATCCCATTATTATTAAAACAAAAGGATTGTACTCTGCCAGTCTATGATACCACTACTCTTCATGCCAAAGCAATCTTAGAGTATTCTTTGAAGTAAATTAAACTGAAAAAGAATTAATTTAGAAAAAGCAAAAGAAAAATCAACTGGCGATGTCCAAGTCTTGTTGTAAATCAACTTCTTCTTCAGGATCATGTTCCTCAGCAGTATGGTCTTGAACTCCATCGTGATCGTGATCGTGATCAACATGACCAAGTTCAGTGTCACAACCAACTGTAAAAACTAATAATCCCAAAACTAAAACTAAAAATAACATATTTTTCATTTTCTTTCTCCTAATGTGAATGTGCTGGCGCAAGCAAGGCTACTAGAACCATTATTCCAATACCAGCAATTATTGCAATTAAATGTAATAAAGTGTCCCAGAACTTACAATGTCTATGTAATTCAGGAACTAGATTTGATGCTGCAATGTATAAGAAATTTCCTGCAGCAAAAGGAATAATAAAATATGTAAAGTTAGCAGTTTTTCCAGCCAATATTAATCCAACGACAGCTCCAAGAATAGCAGTTGCAGCTGAAAGAAAATTAAACATTACCGCTTTTAATTTTGACATTCCAGAATAAAGTAAAATTCCAAAGTCAGCAATCTCTTGAGGTACTTCGTGAAATATGATAGAAATAGTAGCAGCAATACCTAAAGGAATTGAAACAATATAACTTCCAGCTATAACCATTCCATCTAAGAAATTATGGATCCCATCTCCAATTAAGTTTAATGGAGCAAGATGATAAGCATGACCATGACCACATTGTCCAGCCCCACACCCTTTGTGGTGGTGCCAATGAATAAATTTTTCTATAACAAAAAAAACTAAAAATCCCAACAAAACATAAACTGCCAATCCCAAGGTATAACCATGAGATATTGCTTCAGGTAAGAAATGTATAAACACTCCACCAAGTAACGACCCCACGGATAAACTCATTAAGATAAGTAAAAAACGACTAGATAATTTTTTCTTCAATAACACTGGAACAATAGCAACAACAGCAACTAAAGAAACTAGTATGACGCTGATTAATGTGTAAGCTATTACTCCCATAATGCTAAGTAATGAAAAGTTATTTATATACCTTACTGATTCTCATTATCAATAACAACATCATGAAATCAAGAAACACACAACAAAAAGAACTTTTAAGTAAAGAACTCAATAAAATAGATACATTTTTTTCTGCAGAAGATCTTCATTCAAAAACTAAAAACATTAGCTTGGCAACAATATATCGTTTTCTAAAAGAACTAAAGAATAAAGAGGAGTTGTATTCTTATGTTTGTAATAGAAGAACTGTTTATTCAAAAGAAAGAAAATCACATTGCCATTTTACTTGTGAAAAAACTGGAAAAGTAATTCATTTTGAAATTGACAACATTGATTTCCTCAAAAATAAAGTTCCAGGAAAAATAACCAGCTTTCAGTTAGAAGTAAGAGGAATTTGTAATGATTGCCAAAACAATTAAGCAAATAACTTTCTAATTACCATAGTAGCATATGAACCTTTGCCAAGTTCAAAAGAAACCTTAACTTTCTTCTTACCTAAATTAAGATCATCAGTTTCAACTGAACCAAACTTAAAATCCTTAACATCAACAAAAGCTTTTCTGGATTCACCTTCCCTACTAAGATCTGGAATCTGTTTAATTACAAAGTCAAAGAGTTCTACACCTTCTTTTTCCATAAGTGTTACAGCAATGTTCTCAATCTTACCATCATCAAATTCAGTATCAAAACCAATTAAAGGTATTTCCAAGCTAGTCTTTTGATCATTAAAAATAAACTTTCCAAGAGAATAAGCTACTTCTTTATGAGTAAACTGTTTAAGGTAATTAGCTAAAGTTTCATTCCACAAATAACTTTGAAAAGCATGCACATACATCCTTAACATCCGTGAAGGAATTTTCTTCATTGCTCCAATATAATCTTTAGGGTGTGTTTCCAAATGTTGCTTCATTCTAGTATCATCAATTAATTTAACAGCATCTGAGAACTCTTTCTTGATTATATGTTTACCAATTTCAACATTATGTAATGAAAATCGTTGTTCATCAAAATAATTTTCAACAAAATCTATTTCTTTAATTTCAACAGAACTTAAATCTCTGATAACAATCTCAAACTGGTTTCCTTCTAAACTTCCTATAGGTATTGGAGTTTTTCCATAACCAACAAAAATGATCTCAACACCTTCAATTTTCAACTTGCCAATCCTTTCTTTTTTAACACCTTCAATAGAAAAGTATTGTTCTGTAATTGCATGCTTATCTTTACTTCCAGCAAAACCAATTTGCTTTTCTCTAAGATTAAGCTGTTTAGCAACTTCTTTAACAACATCTAAAGTATTTCTTGACTTTTTCTTAACTTTAACATACGCAAACCTACCATTACCTAATTCTAAATGCTTAATCTCACGAACAATAAAGTCTTCTGGAACTTGTTTTAATATGTACATGACAAGTAATTAAGAACTGTTCTTTAAAAAGATTCGGGTATGTATTTAGTTAAGCTTGCACGGCACTTAGATTTTGTCCATTAATTTTAGTCACTCCGCTTTGTTTCGTGCATTTTATGGTAAGTAATGAACAAAATGTGCCTCCATTGGCAAAGCTGACTAAATACATACAGATTCGGCTAAAGTTTATAAAATAAACAATTTTTTGACTTACAGAGAAGTGATTTTGTAAAGTTGTTTCAATAACAAAAAAGCGTTAATCCTTAACCTAAAGGTTGGAGCATTTCATCACACTTTTTTGAGATTAAAATCATCACCAGAAAGGGAGGAGTATTACACCCAAATAATTTTCAACAATAAAATGTCAGAGGTAAAATCTTTTAGAACAGATTCCACCAAACAGTTGTGGAGAGAGAATATGATTTATTTTATTAGTCGTTACTTCTCTCCAAATCAGTTAAGAAATTGTAGGGTATTATGTTTTCCAGGAAAAGAAATGCGAGAAGTGTTTGATGTTTATGATGTTCTAGGGATTAAAAGAAAGAATATTGTAGGATTAGAGGAAAGACCAAAAGAACATAAAGTCTTAGAAGCACTGAATGATTCTTTAGAAAGAAAAATTCAAGTTGTAAATTCCTCAGATTTAGAGTTTTTACAACAACAAAGTGTATCTCCTTTTGATGTTGTTTCCTTAGACTACTGTGGATACTTTAATAACAAAAAAGCAGATGCAATTACAAGCTTAGTAACAAGAGGATGGTTAAACCCTAGAGCAATATTAATCACTAATTATCAAAAAGGAAGAGAGAATAAACCCACGAAAACATCATTTCGACATGCCGGCCACATCTTAAACAATTATGATCAAATCCAAAAAGCTACTGCCCGAAAATTAGCAGAATTTATGATGGACCAAGGAGATGGAATGGACCAAGATTCAGAATTAGGAGAATTAAGAGAAAAAGTGATCCAAAGTTTTCCAGTTCAAAAATGTTTTAATGGAACTGGATTTTGGAACACTTCGTTCTTTAAAAATTGGTTAGGAGTTCAAAATCAAGCAACCAGAAAATTATTTGAAGAACATACTAGTCAATTTGATACTAATAGTGCAAGTCGAGGATCTTTAGGGTTTATTATGCGAGCAGTAAACGAAAGTGTGCCACCACAATTTCGACAATTTGCCCAATATTTTATAGATAGAGAAGTGAAACGCTGGTTATTAGAGGAACATCAAGCATGGCAATATGTTAGTGATTCCAATACTGCAATGATTAGCGATTTTTATTTATTTAAGGATCATTTTATGCCTATCCCCAAAAAATTACAAAAGGGTGCCCGGCCAGTTTTTGCAAATAGGGAATTTGCTATCAAGGTGGATGAAACAAAAAAGTTAATAATTGGATCACAAAGTTATTCCGTTTCTGCTGGAAGAGCAGAAAAGCTCTACAACTTTCTTAAAGCAGCATATGCAACCTATCAAGAAGAACAAGAACAAATGCTTGATGACTTTCCAAAAGAAAGAGTTCAAATTGGAAGAACAAAAACTAAGCTTAAAAAAATAAAACCAGAACCTAAAGCAGGACTAGAACAGAAAATGGAACCAACACAGGAATATATTCCATTAAACCCAGACAAAACAGAAATTTACGAATGTATAACAGCAAAAATTCCAGATGTAGAAATAATGAAAACTTATGATTTAACAACAATGCAATTAGCAGGTTACAAAGCAGCACATACAAGACGATTACAAAGAGCGGAAGATATTGAAATCATCCAAGATTTCTTAAGAGAAGGCCATCCTGCAGAAGAAATTGCAGATTTATTTGATGGAAAATATACTCCACAGAAAATTGCTTCTTTTTCAGAAGACTAAAACATAAACTGTAAATAAACTACGGTAGCGTCCTCAGAATTATTAAAGAAGATCTTACTGTTACAGTTTCTATAAAACTCAAATGCTCTGCCTTCATTATGCTTAATATCATCTTCATTAACCTGTTTAGGATTAAACCCTGCACCTTTCTGTTCAATTGAAACAACAAAACCTTTCTTACCAAACCAAGTTTTAAATTTTTCAGGAGCTTTAAGCTGAGAATAGTTTAAACAATTTGATCCAGCTTCAGAAAGGAAATAAGCCACTTCATCATGAACATCATCATCTACCCAACTTTGTAAACTAATATGAACACCATAAACTTCGTTAATCAACCTAACAACATCATGCTTAGCACTTCCGTACTTCTCAATAATGTCACAAGAATTGGTAAACACCCTAGACTCATCTTCATCATGAACATGAAACTCTTCAACCTCTTCAATAAAATCTATTTCATTTAGAGATTTTACTAAACTATGATCAAAGTGTAGTGCCATTGTAAAAAGATAAAATTAAGGCATTAGCCTCGTAGGTGTTCTGGGGAAAGGGATAGAATCTTTAATGGTATCAAACCCACAAATCCAGGCTGCAAATCTTTCAATGCCTAAACCAAATCCAGAGTGGGGCACAGAACCATATCTTCGGGAATCTAAGTACCAGTCTGATGCTCCTAAATCCATCTTGTCTTTCTTTAGCCTTTCAACAATCTTATTTAAGTCCGGCTCTCTCTGAGATCCATCAACCATTTCTCCAACACCTGGAGCTAACAAGTTAAAGTTTGTTCCAGTTCCAGGATTTTCTGGATCCTCACCATGATAAAACTTTAACAATTTTAAAGGGTAATTTGTAACGAAAACGAAAATGTCTCCATAATACTTTGCTAACCCTCTCTCTTCTGCTGACTTGAAGTCATCTCCTTGCTTAATTTCATGTCCCTTATCTTTTAAAGTTTCAATTGCTTCGCTATATGTAACTCTCTTAAAGGGAGTTTTAACTTTCTTTAATTTAGCAATGTCTGCTTTAACAATCTCTAATTCAGCAAGATTATCTTTCAAAACTTTCTGAATAGCATATTCAATACATCCTTCAGCCAGAACCATGTTACCTTGTAAATCCATCCAAGCGGCTTCAGCTTCAAAGTGCCAGAATTCTGTTACATGCCAAGGTGTTCTTGACTTCTCAGCTCTAAAAGAAGGGGCAATCGCATAAGCCTTCTCAACCGCAGAAATGAAATTCTCTGCATAAAATTGCCAAGATTGTGTCAAGTATGCTTTTTGATCAAAGTACTTAACTTCAAAAGTATCAGACCCGCCTTCACTGGTAGAACTGCTCATCGAAGGTGCTTGAATTTCTATAAAACTGTTTTTGTGCATATACTCATGAAAAGCATAGAAAATTGTTGATCTGATCTTCATACTTGCTACCATTTTTCGGCTTCTTAACCACAGATGCCTGTTATCTGCTAAGAATTCAGTAGACAAATCTTTTCCAATCGGAAAATTCTCTGATTTCCCAACTACTTTATATTCCTTAACCTGAATTTCATATCCCGTAGGAGCTCGATCATCTTTCTTAATTTCTCCAACCAGTTCCATGGAAGTTTCTATTTTGACTCCATCTATCTCTTCCCATTTCTGTTCAAAATTATTTCTTTCAAAAACACACTGAATTATATTAGTAGAATCTCTCAGTGTAATAAATTTAAGTTTGTTGCTGCCTCTTTCTCTGTGAACCCAGCCCCTAATGGAAACTGTTCCTTCACCTTGTTTAATTGCTTCTTGTATACTTACAAATTTTTCTGCCATTTTATTAAATATAAAATAATCCTATAAAAAGGTATTGGATTATTTAACAACCTTCTCTCTCAATTAATTGCTATATTCCTCTTTCATTATGAATTTATTTTTGTCCTTGTCCCACAAATCAATGAATAATTGACCGTACAAATGATCAATTTCATGTTGTAATAATTCTGCTAGATCTTTAGATGCAGTTAAGCTATTTTTATTACCCTGTAGATCAGAATAGTTTACTTCGATATGACAATGCCTTAACACCTTAATGAAAAAAGCATTATTAACACTAAAACAAGAATCCCAAGTCCAAAACATTTTTTTACTTTTGTTCTTAATTTCTGGATTAATCAACATTCCTTCAAATTCTTCTGTTTTAATGTAAATTACGTTTTTAGGAACTCCTAACTGTATAGCAGCAATTCCCCGACCATAATTAAATCGTTCTTTAAATCCATTTAGTGTCTCTCGTAAATCTATTTCTAACTCAATTAATTCTTTAGTTCCAAATTTAGTGATGGGCAAAGATCTACTTCGAAGAGTTTTATCTCCAAGAAAAATTATTTTCTTGATAGCCAACTTAAAGCAAAACCACTCCTTTCTCAGCAAACTCTTCTTCAACTTCCTTTGGCCAGATACTAGCTTGAACTTCTCCAATATGGGCTTTGTGTAACAACAATAGACACAACCTTGACTGACCAATCCCCCCACCGATTGTTAAAGGAAGTTTCTCTTCCAATATCGCTTTATGAAAAGCCAATGATTTTCTCTCTTCAAGACCCATATGCTTAAGCTGAATTTCCAAAGATTCTGCGGCAACTCTAATTCCCATTGAAGACAATTCTAAAGCATCTTCCCTAATAGAATCCCAAACAATTATATCTCCACAAAGATGCCAATCATCATAATCAGCTGCACGGACATCATGAGGTTCTCCAGACTTTAAAGGATGACCGATTCCAATTAAAAATACAGCACCATGTTTCTTAGCGATTTTGTATTCTCTTTCTTTTGGAGTTGATTCTGGATACATCTCTTCTAACTCTTCTGTATGAACAAAAACAATTTCTTTTGACAATTTAGATTTTAAAACAGAATACTTTTCCCCAACAACCCTCTCCGTATCTAAAATTGCAGAATAAATTTTCTTAACAACTTCCTTCAAGAACGGAATTGTTCTCTCTTCTTTTGAAATTACTTTTTCCCAATCCCATTGATCAACATAAATACTATGAATTGGAGAAACATCTTCATCTTTTCTAATAGCATCCATATCTGTGTATAATCCAGTTCCATGTTTAAAACCATACCTCCCTAAAGCATGCCGTTTCCACTTAGCTAAGCTGTGTACGACTTCTACAGGAGTTTTGCTAAACTTAACTTTAAAGTCAACAGGAACTTGAGTTCCAGCTAAATCGTCTTGCAAACCTTTACCAACCATTAAAAATTTTGGAGCAGTAACTCTGTGTAAAGCTAATTCTCCAGACAATTTCTTTTGAAACGTATCTTTAACTAATTTAATCGCTTCTTCAGTTTCAAAGAAGCTTAATTCTGATTTGTATTCTTTTGGTAATATTTTCATTTTTTATTCCCTCCATATTTAATGGCTAAACCGATATCCAAACTTACTTTCTAATTCAATCCTTTTCAGTTCAATTTCCAATTCTTTTTCTGCTGTCATTTCTTTTTCCCCCATGTAAACATCTCTAACCCCTTTTTCCTAATATATCAGGAGGGGAGTTAGTATATATAATCACTCCACAAATAGTGGTAAAAGTGGCAACAAATACGAAAGTTTTATATATATTTGGAACATTTGTTCCATTATGACTTACAAACTGGACGATAAGGACAAAAAGATCATAGAAATCCTAAAAGAACATGGAGATTACACCACCAGACAGATTGCTAAAAAGACATTATTACCAGCTACAACTATCCATAACAGAATTAGAAAATTAAAACAAGAGAAAATTATTAAGAAATTTACAGTTGATTTAGACTATAAACAATTAGAAAGAGGTTTCTCAGTACTTGTTTTAGTTTCAGTAGATTACAAATCTTTAAGAGAACTGAAGAAAGACCAACATCAATTAGCTAAGGAAATTAAAATTCTCCCAGAAGTAGAAGAAGTTTCTGTAGTTACAGGTGGAACAGACATAGTTATAAGAGTAAGAGTAAAAGATGTCCAAGAATATGATCAATTCTTACTAAAGAAATTTCAAAAGATAAAGGGAATAGATAAAACCCAGTCTTTAGTAGTAATACATGAGAGATAGCTTTTTCATAACCTTTAAAAACAAGAATTGTTCTCCCCAACTTATGAAAACAGCAATTATTATCTTGATTACATTAACACTATTATTAGCTAGTTGTACAATAGATACTGTAAACACTAAAGAAGATACTTGTTCTGCATTAGAAGGAACACAAAAAGACGACTGTTACTTTGAAGCAAATCAGTGTAGTAAAGTTTCAAATGACCTAACTAGAGATTCTTGTGTTGCGAATTTAGCAGAAATGAAGAAAGATATAGCAGTTTGCGATTTAGTTAAGAATAACAAAGTAAAGGCTAATTGTGCATATAAAGTTGCAGTAGTTACTGATAACCAAGAAATGTGTAACACAATTGGTGATGAATATTGGGAAGACAACTGTAATTTTCAGTTAGCAGTTAACAATAATGAAAATGATTTTTGCTCTTTTGTTATGAACATTGAACAACAATTAAATTGTAGAAAGGAAATTGCTTTCGCTACAAACGATGCATTATTATGTGAATATCTTGGCCCAATAGAAAAAGATGGTTGTGTTTACAAAATTGCTAAAGTTACTTTAGATGTAGAGTTATGCACAATGTTAGAACAACCAATTAACAGAGATTCTTGCAGGTTAAGTATTGCTAAATTAAGTGAGAAAGAAGAATACTGTGATTTAATTAGTTTTGATGTTATTAAAGAAGACTGTTTAGCTCATTTCAATTAACTTTTTTTTCTTTTAATATTATTAGAAATATTCTAAGTTTAATTAATATTGTAAAAATTAAGAAAAATATGGAATCAAAAAGAATCTATTTAGTGTTTTTTTTGTTCCAGTTATATTTTCGCATAGTTGGAGTGTCTCCATAACCACAAGAAGAACATCTTTTCTTTCTAGCGTGGAATGTATGTCCGCCACATCTTCTACAAATGATGTGTGTCTTCTTTCCAGACTTCTTTCCCATTGCTGCTGTTCCTGTTCCCATTTTGTTATTTTACCTCAACTAAATTATTATGCAGGTGATAAGATTGTGATGGTATCTCCACGGATAAAAACTGTTCCCAATTTTCTTTTAACTTCTCCGTCTCTTCTTTCTTCTGCTTCATCTAAAACAATGTTAATATGAATATCAAACGCTCTTAATTTACCAACATAAGTTGATCCATTTTTTAAGTCTATGATTACTGTTTTACCACGAGCTTGATTTAAAGTATCTAAAGGTCTTGAACTTTCTTCCATTTTATTAATACACCCCCTAAGTGAATATGCTCTTAAGAATGTGAGGGATATATAAAGGTTTCTGTGAGGTTTATGTTATTTGTGAACAGATTAATCTTTTTCTAACTTTTTATTTAAAGTTCTAGAAGGACATCTTTCTAATTTTTCTTCTTCAAAAATATGGTCTGAGTGTTTAAAGCAACCAGGACTATCAAAAGAACACAATTTCTCAGTCAAGGAACAATAATAAACTTTTGGCGGTTCGCCACGATCACGCCAGAATCCACCTTCTTTGCCCCAGCCATTCAATGGTTCTCTACTAAGGTAATCACAATATCTTCCAGTCATTCAAATGATCCTAAAAAGGAGAAGTTTATAAAATTTACTACTATAAGAGAATAAAACTAATGCAAAGTAGAAACTCTTATAAAACAATATATAGTTTATAGTATGAAAATGGTAAACTTTACAAAATTAATTACACACATCAAGAATTACGATTCTGGAAGAGAACTTCTAATTAAGAAATCAAGAGATGTTCTGAAACTTAGCAAGCAAATTATCTATGCAGTACACAGAGATGAAACTGCTGAAGCTGCTAAACTAATAACTCAGATTGAAAAAGAGAAAGCCACACTAGATAAAATGTCTAAACAGAGTGCTAAAATGAGTTGCGAAGGAAGTTATAAAGTAGCAATTCAAGAATATGTTGAAGCAATTCTTTACTTTAACTTTGTTAAGAACGGAAAATTAATTGATTTGAAAGTTGCGCCGGAACATTTTATTTTAGGTGTTGCAGACTTACCGGGAGAATTAGTAAGAAAAGCAGTTTATCTTGCTGGAAAAGGTGAAGTTGACAAAGTTATTAAAATCAAAGACGAAGTTGATGAGTTATACGGCCAATTACTAAAGTTTGATTTCAGAGATAATGAAATCAGAAGAAAAGTTGACGGCATTAAGTATGACTTACGTAAGTTAGAAGATCTAGTGCTTGATTTAAAGTTAAGTAAAAGATAATTTAACTTTAATGGAAACTTTTATAATAATTACTGCCTTTTATTCTGAGTTATGGGATTAGGAAAATGGTGGGAACATTCTATTTTTAATAAAGCTATAGCTTTCAGTCCGAAATTATTATACCATGGAACAACACTTTCATATTATGAGAAAGATAAAGATCAAGAATATTTCAAACATGCTTCTGACGAAGGAGGAGTTTGGTTTACAAATAACCCTAAAGATTCAGTAAGATGGGCTGTTGATTTTGGGCTTAAATTTAGAGATAAGCCAGTGTTGGTTATCATCAATGCAAAAAAGCTAATTAACCTTAGAAGAAATTGGTTATTCAAATACGAAGGAGTATGGAGACCACCATACTATCGTGCTGATAATATTAAAAGAAAATGCGCAGTTATGGTCGAGTTAAAATTTAAAGAGAATGAAAAGTATAATAAAAAATGGGGAACTCTTCTCCCTGATTGCAAAAGAGAAATTGCTAGGGCTCAAGCAAAAGCACTTAGATTAAGATGAGGTTTAAACAAAATGAAAGATATAACAAACTTCCTATACGAAACTGGACAACTTAAAAGAGTAAGAAGATCTGGTTGGTGGTTACTTAATATTGATAATCCTGAAAGTGTTGCAGAACATTCTCACAGAGCAGCAATTATTGGTTACTTCTTAGCAAAGATGGAAAATGTTGATGTTCAGAAAGTAACTTTAATGTGTTTGTTTAATGACCTTCATGAAACAAGATTAAATGATTTGCATAAAGTAGGCCACAAATATATTAATTTTAAAGAAGCAGAAAATAAAGCTCTTGCCGACCAATTAAAAGGTTTAGATGGAATGGGAGATGAACTATTAGGGATGTTAACAGAATTTCAAGACAGAGAAAGTAAAGAAGCGTTAGTTGCTCGTGATGCAGATCTGCTTGAATGTGTTTTACAAGCTAAAGAGTACATTAAAATCGGCCATAAAGATGCACAAAACTGGATTGATAACACCATTCCTATCCTTAGCACTGAATCTGGAAAGAAGTTAATGAAACAAATTGAAAGTTCTGATCCAAATGATTGGTGGCAAGGATTAAAGAAAATTGAAAAATAATTAATAATTTAAAATTAAAGAGTAGATTCTCCTGTTCTTCACCATATCCCTCTTCTTGGACCAACATGATAAGGTTTACAATACTTAAAATCAGATCGGCCAAAGTTAGGACATCTAAATGCAAAGTCTTGGTAAACTTCTCTCTTTGCAAATTCTTCATATGTTTCAGCTTTTCTAGGATTTCTCATTCCGTGAACGTATTCTAATCCATCCGAATCCATTACTGAAATAGTTCCAGCCATTGAAACTGCATCGGCACTTAGATTCATAATTGAACTAACTCCTTCTCGTTCTGCCATGTATTCTAAAGCTCTTTGATCAGTAGGAGTATTCATACTCCCCATCAGTTGTATAGCCATTTGATGATCACCGATATGGCCAATTGTTTGTGAGACAAGATAAAGTGCCCCTGCTAAAAACATTGAAGTTACGGCTCCGATTCCTGTTCTTCTCCGACATTCTCTTACTTTAGCTTCAGTTATTTCATGCCTAAATCCTTTGCCAGTGGAAACAATAACAACATCATCCTTACTATCTATCCCATATTTAGATTTAAATCTTGAATCGTAACAAACTAATCCTGCAGCCCCACTGGGTTCACAATCTACTCCTTGACTTCTCGCTTCGCGATAAGCTTTCTTTAATTGCCTTTCAGAAACTTCAGCAACAATATGAGTTGGAGCTTGATCCAAAACCTCATCTCTTAAGTGAGTATAAGGAGCTGTCAATTTATCAGCCACAGAATCTAGGTTTCCAACTAAATTATCTAAAAAGAAACCATTTTTTCCTCTTGGAGTAACACCAATAACTGAAGTTGTTAAATCTAATTCCTGAACTTGTCTTACAATACTTAACCACAATTTCCCAGAACCAACTGGACAAATAACATAATTTGGTTCTCCACTAAGTATTTCACCCACAGAATGCCCATAAGCTTGAGGAACAAAATCTGTATAATCTTGTAATCTTAAATCTCGACCAATTGCATTTCTAACAACATCAACCCGTTCTTCATTAGTTCTTAGAATATCACTATTAGGAATTTCTACTTCTAAGTTAGATCTGGGAGAACCACTAACTAAATTAAATAATTTAAGACCTAAATTCCTATGTTCAATTTCTTCTTGAATAGCATAAGAAAAATTTCCAGAAGAAATAACAACTATACCCTCCAATTCTTGGGAAACAGCATCATCTACAATTTCTCCAACCCCTAATTCTTTGTGAGTTGCCCCAGTGATATCTGCAAAGTTGTATGTACGAATAGGCATAAAATAAAAGAAGAAGAACTATTTATAAAACTTTCGATTTGTTCGCTACTAATAAGTGACAAACCAAAACATTTATAAAGAGAATTCCCCAATTCTACAATATGAAAATTCTTGCCCTAAGCGACGTACATGGAGATAAGCATCTTGTTAGAGAAATGGCTGAAAAGGCTGCTAATGAGCAAGTTGATTTAGTTGTTTTAGCTGGAGATATAGTAGACCAAGAACATAATGTAGAAGGCATTGTAGGCCCATTTAAAGCTAAAGGATTGGAAGTTGGCGTTCTTCCGGGAAACTGGGAAGGGATGGCAGAGATTGGCTTTCTAGTAGAGAAATACGGTGCTAAAAACCTTCATGGATACACATTTCAAAAAGGTGATGTTGGAATCTTTGGTTGTGGTTATAGTAACATCGGCATTCATCAATTAAGCGAGAAAGATGTTTTTAATACCTTAAAGAAAGCACATGATTCATTAACAGATGTGAAAAAGAAGATTATGATTACACACACACATCCAGAAGATAGTATTATTGGACTAGGAATGTTTCCCGGATGTAGTGGTATTAAGAAAGCCATTACAGAATTCAAACCAGAGATCCACATTTGTGGCCACATCCACGAAACTGAAGGTATTGAAGAAAAGATTGATTCTACTAGAGTTATTAACGTTGGAAGAAAAGGCAAAATTTTTGAATTTTAATCAGTTAATCTTCTATGTTTTTCTCTTTCCCTCATTTTATTAAGTTCTTTTTGCATATGACCATCAGAATATAATTCCACAACACTAAGAGTTCTTTGATTATCAAAACCAGAGACCATTTCTGCTGAATGGACATGTAAAGTATTACCATCATAAGAACCAGTTATTTCATATAACGTTCTGGTACAAATATCTGCAGGAGCAAAACAATTAACTGATTGTCCACCTCCAACCAAGTGACAAATTGATTCGCCATTTTCAGTCTTTCCAGGGCCCATAAAAGACCCAGTCACCCTTACTCTTCCTGACAGGTCCCCATTTTCTAATTGTGGCACCGTAGCTTCTTTGTATTCATCCATAACAAAAACTGAAAAACCTTCATTTATAAACTTTTTTAACTACCTAAATAAACAAAACATTTTTAGAGTAAACACAAAATCAAGCTAGATAATGAACAAAGAATGTCACACTGGAAGGGAACTAGACTGCCCAATGTATTCAATATGTAGTTACGATCCCAAGGACAGGTTAATTTCAAATTGTGATCCTTTAACGCTAGAGATCTCTTGGGGATATGAAGCAAGGACTTTCTCTTGCCAATATAGAGAAATAGAACTCAAAAGTTTATTAGATAAATGAAATGGAATTATTAGCACCAGTAGGGAATAGAGAAATGTTAACTGCAGCAGTTAAAGCTGGAGCAGATGCAGTCTACTTTGGAGTTCAAGGTTTTAATATGCGTGCTACCGCTAATAACTTTTCTTTAGAAGAAGTTAAAGAAGTTATTTCTTATTGCCATGAAAATAATGTTAAAGCTTATTGTACTGTTAATGTAATTGTTTACGAGTCAGAATTAGAAAAGTTAAATAAAATTCTTACAGCTTTAAAAGAAGCTAATGTAGATGCAGTAATCTGTTGGGATTTAGCTGTTGTTAAAGGATGTAAAAAGTTAGAAATTGAAACACATCTGAGTACACAAGCATCTGTTTCAAACTCAGAATCTGCAAAGTATTGGAAAAAATTAGGAATTACAAGAATCGTGCTAGCAAGAGAATGTAGCCTAGAAGATGCTCAAAAGATTAAAAATAAAACCAATCTGGAAATTGAAATGTTTGTTCACGGAGCAAGATGTATTTCTTACTCTGGAAGATGTTTTATGTCACAAGAATTGTTTAACAAATCTGCCAATAGAGGAGAATGTCTCCAACCTTGTAGAAGAGAGTATAAAGTAATTGATGAAGAAAATAAAGAAATGATTATGGACAACAATTTTATCATGTCCGCTAAGGACCTTTGTGCCATACCAATATTAGATAAATTACAATTTGTCAACTCGCTAAAAATTGAAGGAAGAAACAGAGGAGCGATGTATGTTTCTAAAGTAATTTCAGTTTATAGAAAAGCAATTGATGCTATTAAAGAAAATAAGTTTAATGAAGAATTAATAACACAACTCTTACCACAATTAGAATCAGTTTATAACAAAGGATTTTCAACTGGATTTTTAATTGACTATCCCCACCATCAAAGAGCTTCTCTCTATGGAAATAAAGCAACTACAAAAAAAATCCAATTAGGGAAAGTCAGTAATTATTATAACAAGATTGGAGTAGCTGAATTTAAAATTGAGTGTGAAGGAATCAAAATAGGAAATAAACTAGCAGTTACAGGCCCAACTACTGGCTTTGAAGAAATAATTGTAGAAGAGATTCAAACAGATAGTGGCAAAGTTGAGCAAGCAAAGAAAGGAGAAGTTATTTCTATAAAAGTTAGTTTTAAAGTTAGAGAGAATGACAAAGTTTATTTAGTTAAAGAAAGATATAAATAGGTTTAAAACTATTCTATTTGTAAATATGGGTGTTAAACTACTAAACGAAAAAGAACTGGGTTTATTTGAAAGAGCTTCCCTTCCGGATTTAATTATAGATAAAATTGCAGAATTAGAGAAAGAAATTAAGTTAAATAAAATTAGAGAAGACGTTTCTCCATTGTTTAATACAGGAGATAGAAAAATACGAGTTTCTAATCTAATTAAATTGTTATTAATTCTTGAGAAAGAAAATAAACACAACGCATTAACGGGTAGAATTTTAGTTGAGGTGCCAGACTTGTTAAGAATATTAATGTTATTAAAATCGTTGTTAGACTCTAATCATGCCACGACAGAACAATTAAAACAACAAAAGTCTCTTTTCCCAGAAATAAATAAAAAATTACAATTAATCATCCAACATTTAGAACAATGGGAGAGAGATATTAAAAAGAAAATTAATTTACCTATCGGAAACAAACACACAAAGGATACATACCACCCAGCGTTTCCTAAAACATACAAATACAAACCAAGCTTTTTACCTGACGATTATCGTTCAAACTGGTTTTTTGAAATTAAAGTTAAAGAACTTTGTCCTTTTCTAACTACCATTCAGTTTCACCCATTTAATGATATTCAAGCTTCTTTTCAAGTTAAAAGAACAACAGAAGAATTATTTAAAGTAAATATTAATGTAGAGCTTAGATCAAACCAACTTATTGAAGAAACTGATAATATAAGAGCAGTAAGGTTGCATAGTCCACATGACAAAAAAGATTATCCTGGGTCTTATTTAATAATTAAAGGAGGACACCACAGGATTAAAGAAATTTTTGAACGATATCTTAAAGGAGAAATTGATGGTGAGAAGAAAATTTTGGTACAAACCTCACAGATTAAAGATTTTGCTAGAATAGAAGACTTGCAAACAAATGGAAAAACATTAAATCAAGTATTAAAGAAAGAAATTTCCAAGAGAGATCAAATTAGATTACAAATTCAACGTTCTAAATAATTTTCTCCAAACTGAAATAAACTTAAGAATTCAGAATCATTAAACCCACCTAAGGGGTAAACACCATCAAACTCCGTTTTGCCACTTAATGAAACATCCGTTTTTTTCATAGCCGCCTTAACTTGGCTAAATGATTGTGATGCAGGATAATATCCATTAGACCTATTATTAACATAGGTAACTCTCCAAAGGCCTGAATCTTCTTTTTCAAGTACCAATTCCCCTGCAGCAAGAACATCATTTCCACCAGCAACAGCAACATGTTCATTTATGGTCCCACCAACTAAAATAGTATGATCCTCCAAAACAACATAAGTTTGAGGTCGATTAAAATCAGAATTTTCTTGAATACGCTCTTCTGCTGCAGTTAAGTTGTGATTATTCACTTCAATTTGTCCTTTTGTATCTCTATAAAAAATTAAGTCTTCATCTTTTCCACTGAAGTTATACTCAAATGGAGATTCTTGAGTTGAGCGAGCTAAAGCAGAAGAAGCAATGTCTTTAAATGGAACTTGATCATGATTTAAATAATCTTTTAAGAAATCAGTAGCTCTTGGATCACCAGCAACAGCCATATATTGTAATATTCTTTGTTTTAAAACAACACTATCAGTTAAATTGAAGGTGTTAACTAAAGGAAATAAAGCTCTAGTATCTTCCAGAGTTCCTAAAGAATTAACAGCATAAGGGGCCATTTGCTCATCCTTTAAAACACGCATTAATATTGGAAAAGTTCTACGATCGCAGATATGCCCTAAAACGTATAGAGACTTTATTTTTGCATTAGGATCACCATTAGTAATAACATGTTCCAGCTCGGCAAATTTTTCATCTGATAGGTCAGTCCATTGCATAAATACATCTTTAGGGGGCTGAGTTTATAAAAGTTTGGGAAATTTACTATCATTTAGTAATAACGGAGTAAACGACAATTTAAATAGAGAATTTGTCTTAAAGCTAGAATGAACCTAAAACAAACTATTTGTCCAGAATGTAATAAGCCATTACACCACGGCCAACATAAATATGCAGATGGAATGTTCGATGTCCATTATTGTAAAGATTGTGGTTACAGAAAAGAAGTTCCCAAATAGAAATGGATTTTACCCAACAACGAATTACATTTATTACTACAAAGTAGTAATTTAACCAAAAAGTTTATAAACCAACCAATTATTTCTACTCTATGACACTAAAAACTACTATTATGACTATGGGCCTATTGTTATTGGCTCCTAATTATTCACTTGCCCAACACACTAAAACAGATGAATCCCCTTTAGAAAAAAGTCCTAAACCAGTAGTTGAACTTACTATGGATTATGAAGGATCTGAAAGAGCAATGAACAGAATTGGAGGACATTATGAAAATCTTGAAGAAGGTTCAAGAACCACAGAGTTTTTCTCTCATTCTGCCACCCCGTGGAATATCGACATAAGAGTTAAAACTTATACTGGAAGAAATTCATCTGAAATTAAAAACGAAACTCCTTTAGAAGAAATAGCCTGTAAAGCTAGGAGAACTAATAGCCACCATTTTGATTATGGTAATTTAGATCTAAGCGGATGTGATACAACTTTATCCCCAGATTTAAAATCTAATATTTTGCAAAAATGGGATTTTATTAATCGTTAAAATATTAGAAATAAAATATTCAAATTAATTTAAGGGTTATTTATTAATTCTCCCTAATTAAGTTACACCTTAGCGTTTTCTTGTTTTTCTGATCATAACTACAGAGACCATACCTAAAATAAAAACAAAGAGAATTACAGCATATCCAACATTTTTATAAGCAGTATTGGTTCCAACTGCAGCACCAGTTAATTGAGATTGTTCAGAAAATCCAAATAAATTTAACACACTTTTTCCCAATCCAGAAAAGAAGTTCTCGTTTTGTTCGTAAATGATTTTCTGATTATTTGATGATGTTCCATCTTCATTATTCCTTGTTTGAGAATTTGAAACAGAATCAATACCAATAGACTCATTATTAGTTTCTGCAGTTGATATTTCTGTGTTTAATGAAGAACCACCGCCGCCGCCACCACTACTTGATGTTGAAGAAGTGGAAGGAGTAGATTCTGAAGCAGTATTATCTTTAATAGAATACTCTCCTTCAGAATTTAAGTTTCCAATATACTCAGTAGCAAAAGTAAATGGTAAAACTAAAAGTACAATTAAACCAAATATTAATATTCTTTTCATTCTTCTGGTAAGGATTTAAGTCCATAAGTTGTAGAGAATAGTCCTCCTGCAAAATCTTCTGGAATCTTAACAAGTAAATCAAAATGTGCTTGTATTCCAGGATAACTAGGAAATTCATCTTTTACGATAAATGAATCTGATTCTGAATAATCTGGTTCAGAGCCAACAAGATAATCATTTCCACTATAAACTAATTTAGTGTTCTCTGCTGTGTTTAGAATATCCCCATTAGCATTCTTCCAATCATCAACCCACAAAGAAATTTGAGCCTCATTCTCTGGAAAGCTAACCAGAAATCTAAACTGCCAACCATTCTCGTAAGTGTTGTCAGGCGCAGCAAACTGATTAATAGCATATAAGTTAATTGATAAAGCATCAGAATTATATGTTGGGAATACAAATCCACTTAAATCATCATCTTCACTATCATCGTTGCTATCACCACTACTATCATTTCCACTATCATCACTACTATTGTTTTCTTCGTCTTGTACTTCTGATTCATAACCAAGAATAGAAACTTGCGCAAACCTCTGTTCATAAGGATAACTTAAAGTTAATTCTCTTGGAGATTCAGAAATATCAGAGTAATTAATAAATGTCCCATAAGGTGTGTATCCATACTCATAATCATCTATGTTATCAGGTTGCTTTAATACAATATTATCTTTTTTAATTAAGTTTAATTCATCACCTTCAACAACAATCTTATACTCAATATCTGTTGGTTCAACATCTTCAAAATCATAAAATGGAGTGTGTAAAGCAAAGTTAATTTCATCTTCACTTTCTTCAATCATAATTTCTGCTCCAAAGTGATCGTAGATTAAAATATTCCCAGAATCATCAAAATCCCCATCACCATTTAAGTCAATAGAAATGTTAAAATTATCAGATTCCATACTTGAAGCATTCTTGATATTAAAAGTGTGGCCACCTAACTTTAAATCAAATATACCATCGGAAGCTAGACTTCTTTCATAAGTCTCACCAGTTCCTAAATTCCTAAGTTTTATTTTGGAATCAATATCATCAACACTGTCTGCTCCTCGATACTGCATTACATGACTTTTACCCTCAACAGTTAAAACAAAAAAATCATCATCAGTTATTGGCTTAGTTTCATCCAAAACGAGGTCATCACCAGTTTTTTTCCCAAAATTGAGTTCCCCACTATCAGAAACATAAGCAATAGGTAAATGAGTAAGATAATTGTTTGCATCATAAAAATCTAGTTCATATCTATCTCCACCACTATTTCTTATTTTAATCTCATGAGTTTCTTCTTCACTCAGACCAGCATAAGAAATATCCCACATTTGAGTAAATAACAATTCAGGCTCATACAATTCATTATTTTCACTTAGTTTTCCACCAGCAGGAACATAGTAATCATCATCTGCAACCATTTCAATAGTAATTCCAGAAAGGTAAAACAATTCACCAACCATATTGGCTTTAAAATTAACCTCAGCTTCATCAATAATATTACCATTAACTTCTAATCTCCCAGAATAATCTGTAGTAAAATCATCATCGTTAATAGATAAAGTTTCATCACCAGAAACGAAATTAAACTTTACAAGATTACTAACCTTAATAGCATTAAAGAATGTATATGGTTTTCCCATAAAGTAAAGTGTTTTACCCTCAAAATCAACCAGTTCTGTCCCTTCCAATCCACTTTTAAAAGTATCAGAGAAACTCAATTCATAAGTTGCAATTATTTCATTATCGGGAAAATAAAGAAAATCTGCAGTAGTATCATCCTCATCCTCAGTAAATGTCACATAACTCCCTTCTTCAGGAAAAGATAGTTGTTGAGTATACTCTACTGTTCCAAATGTATTAGAAATATTTCCATCAGCCAAAAGATCAAGTTCTTCACTACCAATAGAATTAACAATAGAACCAAGAGATTCACCTAACTCAAGATTGTTAGTACCAGTTGATATTTGGAACGATTCTTCAGCAGAAACAAAAGCTAAAGATAATGTTAAAATAAATAGTGCAACAATCAATCTTTTCATAATAAATCCCCCAATACATTAAAAACAACAGAATATTATAAAAGTTATGGGTAAAAATAATAAAACTATAGAAAAGAAGTTCCTGAGTAGTTACCTCTCTTCTGCGTACTTAACAAAAAGCAAACCACCCTTATAGACTCTTTCAGCATAATGGTGAAATTCAGTCAAGTGTGCTAACAATTCCCCAATTCTACCAGGAGTCTTAAACTGTGTATTTCCCACTTTAACTGGTTCACCAAGAACTTCTGGCCTACCTTCTTTAACTTCTTCGATTAACCTTTTAATCGCAATTAAACGTTTAGAAACTATTTCAATATCTCCAAAAACTGCTTCTTCCTCTTTTTCCAATAATGCTGGATTAATTACCATATTTACCACCTCAATTTTGATTTTATTTTAAAAAAAAACTACATACCCATGCCTTTAGGCATTTTACCACCCATTTTCTTCATCATTTTGCTCATGTCTTTCTCACCCTTAAACATCTTCATCATCTTCTTACTCTGACGATGTTGTTTAAGCAGTTCACGAATATCTTTAACAGCTAATCCAGAACCAGAAGCGATTCTATCAACTCGATCAGCAGCAATAATCTCAGGATCTTCTAATTCTTCCTTTGTCATAGAATCCATGGCAAGTTTCCATTTTTCTAACTTACCTTCTTGAACATCTAACATTTCTTTAGGAAGGTTCATGTTTCCCATGCCAGGAATCATGCCCATAATTTTCTTTAAAGAACCCATTTTCTTTAATGACTTCATTTGATTGTAAAGGTCAACTAAATTAAATTCTCCTTTCATGAACTTCTCTTGCATATCTTTTGCATCGTCCTCAGAAATAACTTCTTGCGCCTTCTCTAATAAAGACTCAATATCGCCCATGCCAATTAAACTGCCAACAAAACGTTTAGGATGAAACATTTCTAAATCATCAACTTTTTCACCAACACCAATAAACTTGATTGGTGCTTTTGTTACGGCACAAGCTGATAAAGCACCACCACCTTTAGCAGTACCTTCTAATTTTGTAATAATAACACCATTAACGTTTACAGTATCATGAAAAGATTGAGCTTGTTTCTGAGCAGCTTGTCCAATGTCTGCAGATATAACCAATAATCTTTCATCTGGTTGAACAGCAGCATTAATTTCACTCAGTTCTTGAACCAAATCATCTGATAGAGCATCCCTTCCAGCAGTGTCAACAATAACAACATCGTACTCATTTAACTTTTTTTCAAAAGCAGTGTAAATAGTTACAGGATCTTTCTCTCCCTTAATTCCATAAAAGTCAATACCAACATCTTTTGCCAATTGTTCTAACTGATCATAAGCTGCTGGTCTCCAAGTATCTGTTTGAATTACAGCAATTTTGTAACCACGTTTTTTATAGAATTTTGCTAATTTTCCAGCAGTAGTAGTTTTACCGGAACCAAATAATCCAACTAACATAATTTTGGTTGGTTTTTTATCAATCTTAAGTTCTTTAGTGTCTTCTCCTAAGAAGTTAGTAAGCTCTTCATAAACTATAGTAACTAAATGTTCCCTTTGAGTAATCCCAGCAGGAGTTGATTGTTTAGCCCTTTCCTTAATTTTCTTGCTTAGATCAAAAACTAGCTGAACATTTGTATCTGACTGCAATAATGCTCTTTGAATATCTTTAACAAGTTCATTAATTAGTTTATCATCTACAAAGACAGATTTAGCAATCTTCCCTAAAGTGTTCTTTAACGATTCTCCTAGTTTATCTAGTACCATGTTTAAGATAGAAATGATAGCGTTATATAAAGTTTATTCAAATTAAAGAAAATAATAACAACTAATCTGAAGGAGTAAATACATTCAATTCCCCTGAGTAATGGCCAAGAAGAGTTTTGAGTTCTATCACATCATTTAAACCCAATCCTTGTGCTACGCCATCAGTTAACTCAGTTCTTTGTTCAGAATAGCCCGCTGCTACTCGTAATTCTTTATGGGTAAAATCATAAGCATTAAACAAAGCTCGAGAAGTAACCCCAAAAACTGTAGCAGTTTCTGGAACACCAAACTCTTTAAACCAACCTAACGCCTCAGATTTATCTGGCAAGCCCAAAATAGATTCAATAGTATCTTCAGAATTAGAATCAAAAAATTCCTGCCCCACATCTTTTCTCCCACAACGATCTAACAAATATGCGACAGTGTTACGATCATAAAGACCCTGATCAATTGTTTCTGTAGAAGACCCATTTATGCACTCAGAGACTAAAGCACAGAAACCATCATCATTTTTAGGAATTCCTCCGAAAATAGAAACACTAAGACGATTTGCTTCATCAACAACTTCTCTACGTGTGTTTCTTTCAATTAAACCATAAACCATATTTATTAAATTAAAATCATAATTATATAAACACTATGATACTAAAAAATAGAGATTACATAAACAAAACGATTATTCCCAGAACCAGCATTATAATCTGGATTACAAAATTAAGAACTTTCAGATAATGTTCTTTCCATTTCCCAGCTTTCTTAGCATGATCTTTAAATTTCCCCTTTGCTTTGTGGTCTAAGTAGTCTCTGATTAGATATACCAATATAACAACAAATAACATTGGTAATAGAAGCAATAACATATAATATAATAAAATTGGTAATGCTATTAATCTGTGTGAACCTTCCATAAATAAGTATCGTGTAGAGAGTAATGGCTTTGTTAACCAAGTGAAGCTTAGTAAACCAAGAATAAAACCAACAGTTAAAACTCCATAAAATGAAGTTAAGTGCTCAATCAATAATTTAGCATTAGCTTTAAACTGAGCAGAGCATTTCTTTAAAGTTATTTCCCAACTAATAAAGAAATGTTTTATTGTGGCAAAAGTAATTATGATTATGGACATTGCAACAATTTTAGATGTAAATAACGATGCTTTAGAATATCCAAACCAAGAAAATAATCCCATCCCAAATAAAAAGTAAGCAATAAATACCCCTAATAAGAACATTAGTCCCCGTTGTAAAACATCATTGGTTTTCTTGACACTAATCAATATTAGAAGTAACACCAAGAACAAAGCCAGGATGCCAGCACTAAACGCATTAGCCAATGCAAATCCTGTTACTGAAAAGAATGTTAAACTTTCTAATACACTTTTAGAAGAACTTGCCCCAACAATGCCAATGACTTCAGTATCATTTAAAGAAGGACATTTAGAATTAGCAATCTGTTTTTCAGCTAAACCAGAAATTGCTCCCTTACCAACAAAATAAGCTTTATCAGTTAAAACAATAGGAATCCCTTGAGAATCTTCAGGAATTTGATAAGCTTGAATATAATCTTTTAGCAAATTGGTATTAGATAAACTGTAATAAACTTCATACTTTTCTACATTCAAATCAGGACTAGAATCTTCTAAGTCTTTAATGAATTGATTAGCTTCCGGACAACCTTCACAACCATCCCCATAAAAGTAATAGATACAAGAATCCGCTACGGCTAAGGAACTAAGTAGAAACACCATAACTACTAAAGTTAACAATAGCCTCTTTTTCATATAATAAAAGAAAGAAAAGTTAGTATATAAAGGTTTTCTTAATCTGTACAACAAATTATTCTTGTTGGTAGTTCACGCCTTGTTCTAGTTTTATTCTCTAAAATGTAAACGTGACCTTCAAGTTTAACTTCTCTTCTAAAAGACATTTGATCATCTGTTATTCTTGCTTCTTCAAAGATAGCATCATATACTTGAGCAGGAACTACATCTTTAGCATACATCCGATCTAGTACTCTACTAACTAAAGACCAATCCCCAGATCTAACTCTTTCTGATACCACAACAATTGGAGTTTGAGGATCACTAATCCAATCCATAGCATCTCCAGGATCACCAACCATAACACATCTTAAAGAATCAGGATCTTGTGGAGAAATTATTCTTCTAGCCAAATGAATATCTTTTGATAAACTTCCTTTTTCAATATGAGGATTTTGATATTTTGTACTCTGATCAAAAGGTTCTCCCGTTTCTTTGTGAATCAAACCATGCCAATAATCAAAAAAATCATTTATTTCTTGTTGAAGTGCTTCTCTTTCACTTGAATCATGAGGTAATGCAAAAAGACGATCTGCTCTTTTATCCGCTTCTACATATAATTCATCCCTTCTTGATTTTAAAAGGCCATCCGTCCTAGAATGATAATCATTATATATCTCCCTAATCACTCCATTAGATAAAACATAACGTGGTTTATCTCGCGTACTGATATCTTCTTCTCCTAAATATCCAGACAATAGGTGATCCACTTCAGTTAAATGTTCCCTACCCCCCGCACATGCAGTTGTAGCTATATATAACTCTTGGCCCTGTCCTTTTTGTTTTTCTAAAAATCTAGCTGACCCAGAATATAATCCTTCATCAAGAAAATCTCCCAAAGTATTATCTTTATCTAAAAACAATATGTCTCGAGTCATTAAAGAATAAAATTATGATTTAGTTTTTAAATCCTTCGTAAGTAACTACTACAGAATGCTCACCATTTTTGGATTTCCTTACCTACACTATCTTTAAATGATTCAAAGATCTTAAACACTTTATCTTTCAACTCCACTTTTGGCTTTGAAGAGTAAATAAACACATACCCCCCTTTGTCTAAGTTAATTTGCCTTCTCTTAATCAAATCTTTTTCAAATAACCTTTTTACACCACGTTGAATAGTAGTTCGATCTCTTTTAATTTTCTTCATAACTTCTTCTATCGTTAGCTCTTCCTTTTCTTCAAGAAGGAATTTCATAATAGCAATCTCTGTTTTATTTAAGCTAAATGAACATCTAAGAATGTCTTCCAATTTAATTACGCGACAAACAAAATCTATCCCCATACTGCAAAAGTAATATTTTAGTATTTATAATGGTTTTGGAAACTCAGTTTCAAAAACCTCAGAAAACATTGTTTTCTGCATGCTTTCGTTACGCACTACTGTCATTCACTACAATCTGAAAACAAGTACTCTAAGATATAGGCCATATACTGTATTGACTATGGATTAATTAAGTCCATTCCCTTTCTAAGTAATATGGAATTCTCAAATGAAGGTAGGGAAGAATCTGGAATGGTAGATAAAGCAGATAAGGAATTAGACATAGAACTAAAACGGATTAAGATAATTAAGAAAATGGGTTGGTTCAAAGGTCGCACGATTCTTTAAATTTAAAAATAGCTGCTTTAATTCGCCAATAAAGATTTCTATATGTTTTTGATCAATCATATGTTAAACCACACTAAAGCATATTCTAAAGAGTAATACACACTAGTGCATCTTTTTGTAACAAACAAACCCTATTTCAGTTTATTTAAATATACCAGTTGATATTAATAACATAACTCGAGGTGTTTAAAATGAAAAATATAACTGAGACAAAAACAGAAAACTCTAAAATAGAATGTGACGAAGTCTGCTTCCTAGATAAACTTGATCAAAGCGAAGATTATAAAAAGGAAGTTAAAAAACTTAAAAGTACTAAACAGTGCAGATGTTAATTGGAGGAATAACTAAAAATGGTTGTAGAATTAAAAGAAGAATCTTGGGAACAAGAAGTTGTTAAATCAGAATTACCAGTAATTGTAGATTTCTGGGCATCATGGTGCGGTCCATGTAAAATGTTAACACCAGTATTTGAAGAAGTTAGTAAAGATTATGAGGGCAAGTTAAAGTTTGCAAAAGTTTCAACTGAAGAATTTCCAAACGTAGCACAGCAGAATAACATAACTGGAATTCCATGCTTGATAATCTTTAAAGATGGAAAAGAAGTTGACAGAATTGTTGGATTTAACCCTGCTCCTGCTTTAAAACAAAAGATTGACGCAATCTTAAAAGACATTTAATTTTTTTTCTTTCTTATTTTTATTAATAGATTAAATCATAAAAATTTGGAGAAGTGTATCGCCCTATAAATTATAAGGCACATAAAAAAAAGATAGTTTTATTTTTCAAGTATTGCGCCTTTATTTTGGATAAGGCTGTTCTTTAGGACGGAAAAGCTTTTAAGAAAATTTGGTCTGCAAGGGACATATGAGCCCTGAAGATCTAAACAGAAAAGAAGAATATTTCCGCAGAGCAATAGCAAAATCAGAACACCCTTATTTTAGCCATTTCCAACAAATCGTTAATGGCAATTTAGTATTTGGTAGAGATAACAAGGAATATTCGCTGTTTTTACGCAATGATCCTTTTGGTACCAACGTCTGTAGAATTTCAGAGGCTAGAGCAAAAAGGCCCAGAGCAATAGGTGAAGTAGTCTTAGAAGCTAAACCACAAGAAGAATGTGTTTTCTGTCCACCAAAGATTAATGGAAATACTCCCGAACCCAAAATAATACATGGCCATGGCACAACTGATGGAGTGCCGTACGAAATTGTTTCTGTACCTAACCTTCATCCTTTTTCTCCAGACCATTATGTAACCATTTTCTCAAGCCACAAACCAAAATTGACAGATCTAACTGCCCCAGATTTAGTTGCTTATGTCAACAGCCTTTATGATTTAGCTGGCCGTTTCCAGCGAGGCGGAGCTTTAGGAATGTGGGACTTCATCAACTGGGGCCCAGCGGCCGGTGCTTCCCAGAGCCACCCACACGCGCAACGGGGACCAATAATTGAAGAAATGCTTGGTTCAGATATGGATTCAGTTTATTCAGTCAGAGAATCCGGCTTAGTTAGTAAATTAGCGTACCAAATGGGTAGTGATCCTTATGAAAACCATATTAATCAATTAAGAGACAGTGATCTGTTCATTTTTGAATCTGGTGGCGAAGGAGGAATATTTATTTACGCCCCTTTGGCACCAAAGTTTCCACACCAAGTTGACATTACTGTAAAGAGAAAAGTAGGAAATGTTCTTCAGTTAGAAAAAGGCGAACGAGAATTAATGGCAGGATCAATGTTGGGAGTGTTTCGTGCTCTGGCAGATAAATTAGGAGTCACTGACGTTAATGTTGTATTACATCAAGAACTGTTTCATCTTTCAGATAGAAGTCATTATCGGATGCATTGGCACATCATGCCAAGAAATCTTAATAGTATGGCTGGATTTGAACTGGGTGTTGGCCCATATGTCGTACCTTTTTTTCCCGAAGAAACTGCATCAGTGTTAAGAGAACATTATTGTGGTAAATGGTAATGGTAAATCTTACTCAACACCTTTATCAAAGTGGCCTTTAGTAAAGTCAAATTTATTTAATTCTACGTCCTTACCCAAAAGAATTTTATTGTAACGATCTAGAGTCTTCTCAACACCATGATCCAAGTCTAGAAAAAAACTTTTAATTCCCACTTTCTTTAATTTTAAAACTAAATCAAACAACCCCAGTTCCTTACTATTAAGAATTTGATAACAACTATGTTCTTGCCGTACAGGAAAAGTATACCTCTTATCATCTTTTAACTTTGGAGGAAGATGTTCATACTTTGTGTTCATCATCACAACTCTACCATGAACTAGAACTGAGAACTCTTTATTCTTAAATTCCTGTAACTCCTTAAACGACAGTTCTGGAGAAATTACTCCCTTACCAAAATATTCTAAATCATAATTGTTAAACAGATTGTTAGAATAATCTAAGTATAAATTTAACTTCTCCTTCTTTAATTCTGAATAAGCACCTAAATCACCCACCAGAATATTTTTAACATCATGTTTTTTAATTAATTTTAAAACCAAATCAACACCAGAATCATTTAATAATCTTGGAACATATGCAGAAAATTGATTATTAAAATCCTCTGCAAAAATATCATAAAATACTTTATCACTATATCTCAAAGCAATTTCTCCGTCTCCAACAGAATAAACTTTAACCAACAATTCTTCTTTCCCTTCTTCTTCCTTAATTTCTGGCAACTCCAATCTTGCTAATTTCCGTTCCTTAACCACGATTGGCTTATTTTTAACAAAAGAAATTTCTTTAGTTTTCTCAACAGAAGAAGTTTTGTAAATTTTTGTTCCGGGCTTTGCTCGAATGTTTAAGTTAACCAAGTCCCCCTTACTAGCAGTTTCAACTACCACATTATTTAATTCAATTTTAGTGAGTACAGCGCCATCAACTTTCTTAGGTAACCAAATTCCCACACCATCTCCAATAGAAACATCTTCTTCTAATTTGATCTTACCTTGTAAGTTTATTTCTCCAAGATATAATCCTCTGCCAGTAGGACGTTCATTAGAAACAACATCTTTTAATTCAGCATAATATCCCCAAGTAAATTCTCTGTTAAAAGCCAATTTCATTTCTCTAAATAAATCAGCATCAACTTGAAACTTTCCAGAATAATAACTGTCAATTGCTGTCCGATAAAGTTTAGTAGTAGAAGCAACATAATTCTTTGATCTTAGTCTTCCTTCTACCTTTAGAGAAGCAACCCCCATTCCAATTAAATTTGGAATGTCCTTAACTAAACACAGATCTTTCATGCTAAGTAAATATTTTTTGTTATACTTCTTCCTACAAGGCTGAGCACATAATCCTCTATTCCCACTTCTTCCTCCTAAAAATGAAGAAAATAAACATTTTCCGGAATAAGCAAAACATAATGCTCCTTGAACAAATATTTCCGTAGGCAGTTTAGTTTTATCAATAAAATTCTGAATTTCTTCCTTAGAAAATTCTCTTGGCAGAACAACTTTATCTGCTTGTTTAATCAGGTCATAAAAATAAGTGTTGGAAATCGCTGCTTGTGTACTAACATGAACTTCCAGTCCGGGAAAATTCTTTTTAATAATTGGTAAGAAAGATAATTGTTGAATAATTACTGCATCTACTCCAGATAAGTAAACTTTCCCTATCGTTTTAAAGAAATCTTCCAGTTCTGAATTCTTAATTAAAATGTTTAATGTTATGTAAACCTTAACGCCATTTTTATGGCAATAATCTACAGTTTTCCTTAACTCTGATAACTTAAAGTTGTCTGCTCTCCTTCTAGCGTTGAATTTATCAATACCTAAATAAACGGCATCAGCACCATTTTCTACTGCTACCTTGAGATTCTCTTCATTCCCTACTGGTATTAATAACTCGATTTTGTTCATTTTGAAGTATAAAACCGAATCGTTTTATTTAACTTTCTTTAAGTAAGTAAATAATCCACCTTACCAAATAATTTTGATTTTGGGGTAATATTGCCAATTATTACAATAGCAATTAAATATTAATAGATTATACCCCTTAATATGTCAGAAGAAATTGATAACGCTGAAGATTTACAAGATGAATATGTAAAACCGTTTAATTCTTTAGAAGAAACTATTTGGACACTTCCAGATTGGATTAAAAAACCACATAAAGCAAACTATTTGAGAGACGATCTTAAAAAAGAAAAGGTCCCCCCAGAAGAAATTGCTGGAGCAGTTATCAGAACAATTAAAGGAACAGTCCTTTTTTCTTATGGTTCCAGAAATAAATTAAATCAAAACATACCTTATTGGGTGGAAAAATCCACAGCAGTTCTTCAAGTTTATCTAGGAGTTAGCTTTGATTCATTTCAAAAAGCAGAAAATTTATACAAGAGAACTGAAAATTTAGATTCTATTGAAAGATTCCTTTCAGGATAAGTTTCATCCAGAACAATACTATTTTGTATACTGCCTGCAAAAGGCACATTTTTTAGTAAACTTAAAATTAGTGAGCAGGGCACAGCACAATTACGAGTTTTCTAATGAGAAACTCGTGCGCCTCATTTGGCGCTGCTCACTATAGTAAATCACTAAAAAATAATCATGCCGGCACGCAGCATACAAATCCATTCTATTTTGGATGAAGCCCTCAGGATAGTTAAATTTAAAAACAAGCCAATAATCTCTCTACTATGATTAAAATTGCTCAAGGTGCGGAAGCCGTACTATTCAAAGATCGTGGAGAAGTAATTAAAGAACGATTAAGTAAAAATTATCGTTTACCACAAATTGATGAAGCGTTACGTAAATTTCGTACTAGAAGAGAAGCTAAAGTACTTAGTAAATTAGAAGAGATGGATTTCCCAGCACCACACTTAAAAGATTTTTCCGATAAAAGGATGTCAATAATTATGGACTTTATTCCAGGAGAAATGTTAAGAGATGTCTTAGCCGAAGGAGATGACTATCAAAAACTAGCCCTAGAAGTTGGTGAAAGGGTTGGCAAATTACATTTGAAAAACATTGTCCACGGAGATTTAACAACTTCAAACATGATTGTCCATAAAGAAAATAAAACATTACACCTAATTGATTTTGGATTGAGCTTCTTTTCAGAAAAGATTGAAGATAAAGCCGTTGATTTACATTTACTAGATAGAGCATTAGAAAGTAAACATTACAAAATGTATCCAGAAATCTTTGAAAAAGTTATTGAAGGATATGAATCCATTTATCCAGATGCTAAACACGTTCTTGAAAGGTTTAAGGCAGTTAATTCTCGTGGTAGAAACAAGAATAAATGAATTTGTTTTAGTATTTCCTGCAGAAATAACAAGAATAAATAAACTTATTCTGGTGTTTACTTCACAAACAATAAGAATAAGGATTAAACTTTAAATCCTCTTAAGAAACGCATAATTTCTTTTTCTTTTCTAGAATCTCTAAATGCTTTCTTTTCTGCTTGATCAAAACTTAAGCCACCGGACAATATTCCCTCTAAAGCCATTTCAGCTCTTCTTCCAGTGATTAATTCAGCATCTTGAACTCTAACAATTTCTGAAGCTAGTAAAGCTGCATCTTCATCTAACGTAGTAATTCCATCTGAATCCAAATAAGCAATTGCAGGAATTCCGCCAACTCCTTGGTTAAAGTCTGAACTATCATTTGTTGCTCTAATCAAAGCCGCCATCCCGGGAATAAATGGGATATTTTCCATGTCTTTTCTTTTAAGTTCAGTTACATATTTACCCAAGACTGAATCTGACTGGTCTCTTCCGCTTCCAAAACTGGAGTAAGGAATTGAAGACACCGATGGAGAACTTCCAAAATAAATGCTACTAAGTACACATCCAGAATCGTCTTTCCCAACAAGTAAGTAAAGAGAATTAAATCTTTGCATTGCGGATTGAGATTCTGCCTTCAAGTCTTGTAACATTCCAGGTAAAATTTGGGGACTAATCCCTTCCCCTTTTAGAGCAGTTTCTGTATCTATTCCATATGTGGTCTTTAAATAAGCATCAACAATTTTTCTTTTCTTTTTAGTAGCAATTTCTGACAATAGTTGATTTGCCAGATCTACAGTAAAATCAGTTTTTAATTCTACTTTAAATTGATCTAAACATTCAGAAAGCATATCAGGATCACCAGTCATTCCAACAAGAAGCTGTGCTCTGTCTGTTTCATAAGTTCTAATTTTATCAAATAGATCATATTTTCGCACTTGGTTAGATCCTTGAGAATCTGATACCATAGCTCCTGAATTATCATTAAACCGCATAGTGTTTACAACTGTCATATTTAGCTGAAAACTAGCTGGTTTATAAATCTTTTGAATTGTTTGTCACTGAATAGGGAATAAAGAAGAGGCTTAAATTTTAAAGAAACTATCATTCCATTTGAACGCAATTGTTCCAGGACCTCTTCTACCAACAATTGGACCATCATCGTACATAAATCCTGCAACTTTCAAATTATCTCTAACCATTCTTGCACAGGAATAGGTTGCTAAAATTCCGGTAGGTTTTAAAACATCAAACATTTCTTTAAGAAATTCTTTAGTCCACATTTCCGGCGCTGTTTTTGGAGAAAAAGGATCGAAGAAAATAGCATCAAAATGTTCTTTAGGAAGCTGTTTAACAGTTTCTCTAGCATCTCCAAGAAGTAATTTAACTGTAACATTGCTATGCTTAAACTCTAAGTTTTGTGGTGTTAAGTTTTTATAATGTTCAAAAAACTTTATTGGAGGATTAACTTCTTGAATTTTCTTTACAATCTCTTCATCATACTCTAAGCCATAAACTTCTACTTCACATTTTTTATTTGCTTTTAAAGCAACATCAATAGACATAGCAGAATTATAACCCATACCAAAACAAACATCTAAGATAACAACTTTACCTTTCTTAGCTAACTCTTCAATTTTACAAGGGATAGCATATTTCTTCATCGCTTCATCTACCGCTCCAGTAAAGGAATGATAACTTTCTCCAACTTCTTCGTTAACATAAGTTTCTGTTCCATCTGCAGTGAGGGTTTTTTTAAGCATATTATCCCAAAGTACAGAAAGCATTATAAATAATTTGGTTGCCAGATCTAATTATGTACAAACCGATTATTAGAAATATTGCAATAGCTGCATTATCCCTAGGATTATCTGGATGTCCTCAATACACAAATGATTATTGTAGTCCTGGCGGGCAAAAAGCAAGAAGTACTTTTGATGCTACAACATATATAACAAAACCAGGAGACACATTAGAAAATATTACCGAGACTGAAGGCACAACTATAGAAAAAATTTTAGTTCTAAATGAAATTAACGACCCAGATTTTATTGTTCCAGATGCAAAATTATGCATTCCAACTAAAAAAAAGTAATTCTATTAGAATTTTAAAAATGCGGACCTAGGAGGATTTGAACCCCCGATCTATTCCTTACTACTAACACAAAGCTTTTGTCGAATTAAAAAGCTCTGCTTTTGAATAGGAGGGAATCGCCTTATCCAAGCTGGGCCACAGGTCCACAAACGTAAGATATTGACTGATTGTTTTTAATACTTTTCTTATTTTGGAACAAATAAGTGACTTTTCCCATCAAATTGATAATCCAGTTTGAGGGATGGCATTTGATATCGAACCATATCTTCAAATGACACAGCAAGTTGTGAATAAGGGTGCACTAAATCCTTAGGAACATCAACATTAAAACCCTGAGATACTGCACTACTTGCAGCCATAGCAATACACTTATCTTGCCAAATTCCAGTTAATCTTATGTCTAAATCTCCTTGTCTATAAGCTGATCTTAATGGCCTAGCAAAATCAATAAAAGTACTTATACAAGAAGCATTAGTATCTCGAGCATCATCTAAAACAGAGGTGACAAAGTCTGGAGATAATGCTAGACTATACGGAAGAGATAAACCCTTCGGAAAGAACCCAAATGCTATTGTCTTAACCATTGTGCCAAACCATTAGAGGTGAGTCTGTTTCATAATAATGAACTCCAGAATCAACAAACCCCAATTTTTCATAAAAGTCTTGAATTTCTGGAGAACTCCAGGCCATTATTAATTCAACAGGACGAGAATTTTTAATAGAATCTACCAACAACCTACCTGTTCCTGGAACAAAAGATTCTATTAATTCTAACTCAATTAGTTCTCCGCTTCCAATATAATCTCTAAATCCTGGCTGCTGTGAAAAGTCCACATTAGAAACTTTCTCATCATGTACTGAAAGGTCATAAATTGATAAACGAGCATTAAGAACATCACCTATGTCTTCATTACCTTCTGGAATCAGTTCATATGTAGCGATTCCTTTAATGTCTCTTCCCTCAGTACAGAAAACGGCCCTTTGTTTTTCAGTGAGAGGAAACATTCCTTCTTTTGAAAGAGTAATTAATTTAGGTTTAATTTCTTTAACATCAACAAACCCCCCATACCTCCTAATTAATATTTCGCCAATAGCATCACCACCAGCAAAATCAATTAATCTTGTTTTTACTTCATTTGAAGGAGCAAAGTAATAAAACTCCCGATCTTCATTAAAATTAATATCGATCTTACTAACTGCTCCCACAAAATTCTTAAAATTAATATTATTAAACGATTCTGGACGAATATATTCTTTAGGGATCCTTACTTTCAAACCAGCATTTAAAGCCATTTTAGCAACATAAGAAACACAGCGATGCTGCCAGATTCCAAATACTTCTACTTCTTCAACACCATTATTAACTAATTGCTCTAAGTGTCCTACAGTTCCTTTAACGTGAGCAAAAGGCACAGCATTGGTTTCTGCAACATACTGACGTACTGATTCAACAAATCTATCTGTAAGTCTAGGGTCATGTGGTTCTAACAATCCACGTTCAAACATTCCTAAGACAATAGCTTCAACCATTTAATAAGAAATCAAGGTTTTATTTATAAAGTTATTGCACAGTAGTAACAAAGAAAATTAACAATCTACAAAACTTTCTTTAAAATTCCCATAAGTATTTGGACACATTCCACAGTAATACTGAGATTCTTCAATAGTATTATTCTCATAAGTAATCCCCATCGCTTCATTACATGTTTGTGTTCCATAATGATCATAATTCCCATTCTCTCCAAAAGGATGCATGAATTCATGAACTATCGTACAAGCAACAAAAACATTTTCTTCGGCATAATAATCTTCTTGGGCGTAGTCACAGATATAATAATCTCCATTAAATACACACTGAGTTCCAAGCTGATTTCTACATTCTCCAGATAAAGAAATACTAGAGATATGTTGCTTGGTTTCAAAATCATAACCACAAGTGCTGTACTTATGATTCCAATCTTGATAACTAAAATAAAGCCAATCATTATCTTCTCGGATTATTGATTTAAAAGGATTACAATAATTATCATACCGATAAAGTGAAGAAAAACCACCATTAGATTCAGTATTAAATTCTTTTGTTAAGATTACAGCCCCATTAAGACCTTGGTTATTAGTTAAAAAATAATCATACTGAATGGTGTTCTTATAAGTTCCAGACATTTCTCCCGTTCCAGTAATTTCTTTTAAATAGTGTACATCTCTTAATTCTAAATTATATCCTGTTAGTTGTTTAAACTTAAAACTAGCAATTTCCATAACTTCTTTAATCTCCTCCACAGAAGGATTAAATGATTCTAAATCAACAAGAATGTCTGTGAAGAAAGTATCCTTGCTGTACACAAAAGCAGGTTCTGGAATAACATCTGGTTCAGGAATTGGTTCTGAAGCGGTATCATTGATTACTGGTTCTAGAATAACATCTGGTTCAGGAATTAGTTCTGAAGCGGTATCATTGACAACTGGAACAGTAACATTTTCTTTAACAGGAGGAACATATTTTGGTGGAGCGGAATTTCCAGGTACTGGTTCGTGCCTTGGAGGCAATTTAGGTTGATTTGGCTCACATGCCACTAGAAGTAAAGATACGACAAGTAAAACCAAAAGTAATCTTTTCATAAGAGTAGTAAAGTTTGAGATTATTTAAATATTACCTTAAACACCAACAAACTCTGTCTTCAACTGTTTCAAAGAGCTAACAGTTAAAATCTTAATTATACCTTTTCTAGAAACAACTTTCTTTATGAATTGATAATATTCATCTTGATCCTTAGCTCTAACCTTTAGAATTAGCTCCCAATCCCCTGTACAAATATCTACACTTTCAATGCAATCATGTTTTACTAAGTCTTTAGCAATTCTTTCTGGATCAACATATTCATCTGGAGAAATCTCACACAGAACATAAGCACAATAACCAAGATCTATTTTCTTATAATCAAAAACTGCTTTATAGGTTCTAATAGCATTCTCTTTTTCTAATTTTTTAATATTATAATGGATTGTAGTACTAGCTTCTTTGATTTTCTTGGCTATCCTCGCTATTTGAGGAGTACAATAACCAGTTCTAAACAAAGTAATTAGTTTCGTTCTAATATCTTTCATATTTTCGTATAATCTTCTAAAATATATAAATATTTCGCTAGTTATTGGAATAATCTTCAAGTATCTATAAAAGGGTAAAGTCAGAACACAATTGGATGAAACTTGGAATAGTTGGAGGCAGGAGACCAGAAACAAGCTGTATGTTTTGTTTGAACGTTAACAATAAAGTTATTGAGAAAACTAATATACAACCAAGTATTATAATGGAAAATGTTCCTATGCCAGAATCAACGTTGAATAGGTTAGCCCATGGAGAGAAACCACAATTAGTACTTGACCTGCTACTTAAATCTGTGAATACTTTAAACTCTATTAACTCTGATGTAATTGCCATTCCTTGTAATACTGTCCATGTGTTCATAGATCAACTTAGAGCAATCTCTAAAGTGCCAATCATTAGTATAATAGAAGAATCTGCTAAAGAGTGCGAAAATAAAAATTTTAAGAAAGTAGGATTGATTGCATCTACAACTTCAATAAAAGAAGGGTTACATTCTAAAGAGTTGGAGAAGAGAAATATTGGTTTTATTATTCCAACAAACAATCAACAGAAGACAATAAGTAAAATCATTGTAAAGATCATTAGGAATGCGGTAGAAAAAAGTGATGTAATGTTTATTAGATCAATCATTTCAGATTTAAAAGATAAAGGGGCAGACAGCATCATGTTAGCTTGTACTGACATAAGAACAATTATTTCTGAGAAAGATGTTTCCCTGCCAATAGTGGAAACAACAACCGCATTGGAGAATTCAGTTGCTAAGTTGTTGATTGAGTAAAGAAATTCAAAGCCAAGACCATAACATTTAAAAAGAATCTTTCTAAAAAGAGATTATGTCCATATCTGAATTAACATTAAGGCTTGCATCCCATCTAAACCTTCTAGATTTTCCAACAGAAGACACACCAAAATTGAAAACACATGGAATTGGTTGGTTTCGTGAAGTCCCGATATTTGTAGATAGGAATTATCAAGTTTTAGATGAACTAGTTGGTGAACAGAATTTAACCGATGCAAGTGCAGCGATAGAATATCTCTCCCCAAAAATAATGACAGTTACAAACAAAGATTTTGGAGAAGCTTTTATGGATTTAGCAAGAAAAGTTAACCAGTATTCTGGAAGTCAACAAGCAATAGTGGGAGTAGTAGCATTAGATTACTTCAATCGACATTATCAACCTCCCAAAAAGGATCAGTCCAGTGCCTTGGGATAGACTTTACTAAACTCTTCTTCAAACAAACTGCCAATTTCTTCAGAATAAATAATCAAAATATTCTCATCATTTCCTTTGTTTCCATTACCAGTAGGATTATAAGAACCAGTTATAACAATAGAACTATCTATAATAAAGACCTTGTGATGCATGTTTGCCTTGTTCAAATCCTTAACAACATCTATGCCTTGATAAGCAAGTAACTCAAATACAGAATACTTACTAACTTGTCGAGCTTCCATTACACCACGAACATCAACTCCTTCAAGATCTTTCAAAAGAAGAATATTAGCAATACTATCATCAGTAAAAGAGAATGTCATAAAATGAATAGACTTTTCAGCAGACTTCAAAACTTCTTTAACATGCGAAGCACAGTTATCTTCTGGACAGAAATAATTCTCAATCTTAGTTCCAGAAACTTCAACAACAGAACTTTGAACAGAATCTCCTTTCTTAAACGTGCCATTCCACATTTCTGCAAACTCGTCTTCATAATTTTGAGCAAGAATAGAACTCTCAATAAAAACCAAATTATTATTATTCTTAAAAGCACCATTGTCAGTTGGGTTCATCGAACCAGAACTAACCTTAACACCATCAACAATACAAAACTTGTTATGCATAAGTACGCTATTTTGCAATACTTATTACAGAAAGATATATAAACAATAAAACGAGGTAACTAATATGGCAAGAGGAGACGTAAATCACCTGATTAATCAAATATTAACTAATGGTTTTGAGTACAAACAATGGTATAAAAACTTCAAGAAACCAATGCCCTATGAAGGCAAGAAATTGTCTAAAGAACAACTAAAGACTCTCAAGAAATTTAAAGAATATTATGAATTGAAACCAAGTTCTAAGGGTGGTACAATAAAACCAACATCTGTTCTGAATGCTTTACAAGGGTTAAGATATCTTGGTTTTCATATTAATAAACCTTACGAGAAAGCTACCACTAAAGATTTGATTTCATTTTTCAAAGAGTTACAAGAATCAGGTAAATCCGAATCAACTATTTCTAATTTTAAGGTAACAGTTAGAAGCTTTTACAAATGGATGCATGGAATAAAAGACAAACATAAATTCCCCCCAATTGTTGACCATGAATTACTAGTCCCACAAAGACCCAAACCAAGCAAACATAGAAGCCCCGATAATTTCTTAACAAAAGACGAAATTATTAAAATGTTAAATTCCTGCGTTAGGCTACGAGACAAAGTTATAATAATGTTAACTTATGGTGAAGGTTCACTAAGAGCAGGAGAAGTTGTTTCCTTAAATTATGGCTCAGTAAGATTTAGTGATTCCACTTGCACAATTTTCATCCAAGAAAGCAAAACTAAAGAAAGGAAAGTATTCTTAGTGGATTCATTTCCGTATTTAAGAGATTATATTAATAACGAATATGCACTTGATAAGAAACGTGACAATCCATTATTCTATGGTGTCGCAACAAATAAAGTTAATACCAGAATTAATAGAAATACAATTACAGGAATATTAAAGAGAATAGCAAAAAGGGCAGGGATTAATAAGAATGTGTTTTGTCACATGGGAAGACATCAATCTGTCACACAATTTGCTAGAGATGGTTTAAGTTTAGCAATTAACGCCAAACGTGCTGGCATTAACATAGATACCCTTCACAGAGTTTATTTACACCATGACGATAAAGATGTTGAGGATGCAATTCTGGCTATAAAAGGTGGAATCTCAGATAAAGACAAAGTATTGAAAGCTGAAGAGAAGAAGAAACTTTCACCAAAGCAATGTGTAAGATGTGATAAAATAAACCCACCATCGGCTGTCACTTGTCATTGTGGAGCTTATCTAAATCTTAAGGATGCTGAAGAAGCTGAACGTAAAAAGGAAGAAATAAACAAGAGTCTTGTAGAAGAAATGTTTAAGAATAATGCTGGCGGATTTATGGAAGAAATGATGAAACAGTTTATTGAATCAGGTGAAGCAGGAAAGTTGCTTACTAAAGTCAAGAAAAAATAATTTGACACAGATATATTGATGGGTCACCTTACTTTCATATGTACTTTCTTATGACAAACACCACATAAAAGGATTAAGTTATCCGTTTGGTTATCTTTAGGGTCTTGATTCTTGTGATGAATGTGCAAACCTTCATCTTTGCTACAAATTGCACATTTATAATTGAATTTCTTAAAAATTCCTTCTTTTTGCTCTCCTGTAAATGCTTGTCTTTTTGTTTTTACTTTACCATAAACTTTTCTTTCAGCTTTCTCTCTAATTCTCTGTCTTGTTCCCCGTTCTTTTATTTTAGCAGCTTCTAATTTTGCAATTTCATTTTCTATCTCAGGAATGGCTGTATCTAATCTTTCTATTGCTCCATTCATATCAACCATTTCTTCAATTTGTTGTAAAGCGGTAACAATCTCTTCAATTTCACCATTATAAGATTTTGTTAATTCCCCTTTGAATTGATTATACTCTTCTGTTGTTATGGGGTAATCATCATTTTCAGCTAGTTTGTTCCACTTTTTTAGAAATCCAATGAGTTTCTTAACCTCGCTTCTGTCAATAACACCTGCTTTAATAGTAGTTTCAATGGAACTAGACAAAGAACTAATAATACTTGAATAGATTGTATTATATAATCCGCCAACAGAATCATCAAAATGTTGATAGAATAATTTTATCTGTTTTGGGTCTTCTAATATATTCTCTTTAAGGTTTTCTAATGTGTCAATGCCATTTTCTACTAAATCGCGAACTATTTTTGCTTGCGCTTCATTATTGTAACATTTTTCACATAGCCCTCCCTGTGTCAATCTTTTCATAAAAGACACTTCGTTTCTCTCACATTTAGTACACTTTGCCATTTTTAAAATAAATATATGATATAATATAAATTTTACTAAATTTTTTTCCGAAACATTTTCCTATTGATTTCTAATAAGAAGAATATTACTGCTGTACCCACAAAAAAAGTTAAGATGTCTCTATCCATAACTATAAATAATAATAATCCTTTAACTAACAATTGTGTTAATATAACCCAAACAATAAAGTAAATTATGAACTTGCCAGTTTTAATAAGAATTTTTTTTATTTTTCGTTCTTTTTTAGTTATGTAATGATTAGGGTCATAATGTTTTCCACTCGGCTTATCTTTAAGATTTAAGTTTTTCATTGCTTTTTTTGCTTGATTCTTTTTACTTAAATTGTCCATTGCTTTTCCAAACGCCTCTGCTGGTTTATGACCTTGCTTAGTATGTCGCTTTCTATCTTCAGGAGTAATTACTACACGAGTAGTTCCACCAGTATTTGCTCTTTCGATTATTGTCACTTTCTTATTAATTTTACCAAAAGCTACTTTTCTTATGAATCTTCTTGTGTGTACTCTTCTTAATCACAGATAGGTTACTTGAACGATTATTAGTCTTATTCCCATCTTTGTGGTGGACTTCATATCCTTTAAAGACCTTGCCACCCAACCTTTTCTCAGCAACTCTCTTGTGTACACTTTTTGTCTTCCCACCAGATTTGTAGACTTTGTATCCACTTTTATTCTTAAATATTACCATCTTCTTTAACCTCCTTTTCAGCAGCTTTAACTTCTTCTTCAATTCGGTTAATTGTATCTTCATATTCGTGCATTTTGTGATTTAAAGTGTCTAAAGATACATTTAATTTCTTCCGCTCACTTGAAAGTTTAAACAGAATACCTTTTAGATACCTCATCCCACCAAGCTTTTCTTTGCCTTCTGCAAGAATATCTTTGTAAGTTTTTACTTTATTCTTTGCTTCCATTAAATTTCTAGGGAAATAGGCAAGTTCCTTTTTTAATCTTGAAATTGCTTCATGATAAGTTTTCTTTGTTTTTTTGATACCACCTTCTGTCTCAGAAATCTTACTCAAGATAGTACTGAAACTAGATTTAGAGGTATATTCTGGATATTTTTTAATATACTCCATCATCGAGTCATATCGCATTTCATCAATATCAGAATCTTTAAACTTTTGTTTTACTGTGATTGACTTTACCTTCCGTCCCTTCTGTGTTTTATCCCACATCTTTGCTTCAAAGTCTGTTTCTTTTGTTAGCAAGTTTTGTAAGGAAGAAAATAGTTCTGCTCTTTCTTCTTCATCAGCTTTAATATCTTTCTTTAACCTATCAACATCTGCTGTTGCACCTTTTAGTTTGTGATTCATCTTGTAAAGAAATTCTATTTTACTCTTCACAACTCCGTGTGCTTCATTAATTCGGTTTTGATACCTGTGTTTCATAAACTCAGCATCTTTCTTTCCTGTTATATCTGGCATTTTTATTCCTCCTTGGTTTGAAGTTGGAGTTTCAGTTATGTGATGAACTCCTCTCCTATTGTTGTTCTGATAACACCTATAACACAAACCGGTACCATAAGCATACTTTGCTTTGATAAATCGGTTACACTTTTTACATCTAGAACCTGCCATTTTATTTGAAATACTCCTTATTCTTTAATTTGGTTGGTACAACTTCTGCTTCAAAAAACTTAACCATTTGTTTAACTGCTTCCTGTTTTGTCTTCAAGTTGTGAACCAACTTATAAATTTCCACAATCTTGTCTTCCTGTTCTGACAAGTTAATTAGTATCTTTACCATTTGTAACATGGTGTTACAAGAGATTATATATAAATGTTTCGGTGAAAAAAGGAAAAAGTGTAAATTTAACCTAAAGAAATAAATATAACCCAGTCATAACAAATAAGGTGGAAAAAAGAAATAAAAGTCAGTTTAAGAAGGGGCAAGTTCCTTGGAATAAAGGTGTGCCAATGGACGAAGAAAACAAAAAGAAGCATTCTGAGTTTATGAAAGAGTATTGTAAATCTCATAAAAACCCCACGCTAGGAAAAAAACAATCCAAAGAGCACATAAGGAAGGCGGTAGAATCTCGGAATAAAACTTTACAAGCTCATCCAGAAATAAGACAGAAACTGGGTCCTAAGAAAGGAACGGTTCCTTGGAATAAGGGAAAATTAATGTCTAAAGAAATAAGACAGAAACTGCACAAAAACACCATAGAAGAGATGAAAGAAATTGCAAAAATTCGTGGAGGAATATGCTTGTCTGAAGAATATGATGGGTCTAAAAAACATTTAATGTGGAAGTGTGAAGATGGCCATGAATGGAAATCAACCCCTTCAAATATTAAAAAAGGTACCTGGTGTCCAATTTGTTCTATAGGAATTAGTGAAAAAATATGCAGAAGTTACTTCGAAGTTTTCTTTAAGGAAAAGTTTCCTAAAAAACATCCAGAATGGTTGAAAGGTTCTAAAGGAAAAAATCTTGAATTAGATGGCTATTGTAAAAAAATAAATCTAGCATTTGAATATCAGGGGGAACAACATTATAAACCAAATCCTTTCTTTAATAAAAGATTTAGCTTAGAAAAAATCAAGGAACACGATGAATTTAAGAAAAAGAAGTGTGATGAAAATGGTGTTTTGTTGATACAAGTCCCACCTCATAAAAATCATGAGAAATTGGGAGAGTGGATTGAAGAGAAATGTAAGAAAGAAGGTTTAAAGTTAGCTTTAAATTCTAAAGAAGTTGACTATAAAATTTTTGATATTTATTCTTCAAAGACTTTGGAGGAGATGCAGAAAATTGCCAAAAATCAAAAAGGAAAATGTATATCTGAAAATTATATTAACGCTAATACAAAACTAAAATGGCAATGTGAAAAAGGGCATATTTGGGAAGCAATTCCCCATGCAATAAAAAGAGGAACTTGGTGTCCCGAATGTTCAATTTCTAGGGCAAAACATGCTTGGAAAAATCAATTTGGAGACAAATCTGATTTTCATAAAAAAGAGTTGGAAAGTCTTAAAGATTTTGCGAAAAGTAAAGGGGGGAAATGTTTATCTGATAAATACATTGATAATAGAACTCATCTTCAATGGCAATGTGAAAAAGAACATGTTTGGAGTGCTAATCCTTCAAATATTAAAAGTGGTAAATGGTGTCCCAAATGTTCTTATGAATACAGAGCAGGTTTAAGAAGAGGGAATATTGAAGATATGCGCAAGATTGCAGAAAGTAGGATGGGGAAATGTCTTTCTGATAAATATTTCAATGTAGATACTAGATTAAAATGGCAATGTGAAAAAGGGCATATTTGGGAAGCTGTTCCAAGTAGCATTAAGAGGGGTAGTTGGTGTCCTAAATGTTCTAAGAGGAAAAAAAATATTACACACTAAGTTAAGATAACTTTATATATATTCTTTTACTACATTACTACAAATGAAAAGAATTTTATTTTTGTGTGGAATTGTATTGTTACTATTAATGATTGGATGTACTAAAGAAAATCCAGAACTTGATTCAAAAATAGTGTTAGATGAATATATGGGTTTACAAAGCATTGAAGGTTGGACAGAAGAAACATATAACATAAATAAACAACTTCCATTAACTGCGGGGAAATTCAAACAATATCTTGAGAAGTCTTATGAAAGAAGTGTTTTGATAAGTGAATTTTTAGATTCATTTTATAGTGACTGTCTAAAAATATCTACTGATGAAGTATGTTATAAAGCAAATGAAGAAGCAAAAGAGATTTACCATAATGTCAGACAAGTAGAAGTAACGAGTTTAGAATTTGAAAACCTTAATGATGCACAAGTGATGTGGGTTGTCTCACGACGAATAAAAGAACTTAGAGATTCTAGTTTTCAAGTTGTAAAATATATTTTAACAAAAACATCTCAAGGGTGGCTTATTACTGATTTTGTTGACACTGAAGATAAGAAAGTAAGTGAGGATATAACTGAAAGGATTGAAAAATCTGATTCACGTATGGATGATGATAAAATAATAATTAAAAATTTTTATGATAGAGTTAAAGAGATTAAAAACGACAAGTGTTATTCAATTCAATTTAACAAGGATTTAAGTCCCTTAGAGGTACAAAGCCAACAAAAATTCTGTTATATTAATAAATATGTGAATTTTGTAGAAGAAAGAAATCAACTTTCTGTCTGTGATGAAATAATGGAGCCAGCATATAAAGGAATGTGTTACGGGAAAATATCTGCTAATGAAAAAGACATATCGATTTGCGACAATATGGAAAACGAAGAATATGAAGCACAAGGATTAAATGAACCTGCAACAAGCAAAGACATTTGTTATTATTCTTACGCTTTCAATTTTCCAGAAAAACAAATTGAAGGATGTAATAAAATCGTCAATACCCAAGCTAAAGCAGATTGTTCATACGGATATATACTTTATTAAACTTATTTTTTCTTTCCATTTCTTAGCTTCTGAAGTCTTTGGGAAAAACTCTCCAACAAATTTATAAATAAAGTAAACTTAACTAAAGTTATGAATAAAGACCAAAAACTAATGGTTTTGAAAGAGAAAAGACAACTTGAAGATAATCTTAAGCTAAACAGCAAATTAAAAATTGGTGGTGTAATACTAATTGTAATTGCATTCTTTTGGGGATATTCTAGCGGGTTTATATTTTTGTCAATCGAATTAATACTTGGTTTTGGGTTACTGATTTATGGAGGGACAGATGATTACCGTTCCAATAAAAGAATCAATGAAATAAATTTTCTTTTGGCAAGTAATAAAGCAAAAAAAGTAGATATAAAAATAACAAGAAAAATAAAAAAGTTTTTTTGCTCAAAATGTAATGAAGAAGTAAAAGAGAGTTGGAATAAGTGTAAAAAATGTAAGAGTTTCTTAGCTGCAGAAGGTGCTGTTAAAAGTAAAATAGTGAGGGAATAAAATGAAAAAAAATATAATTTTAATTAGTTTACTAATAATAAGCGTTCTTTTAATTGGATGCAATGAAGAATCTATAGAAAATAAGATGTCAACAAAAGAATATTCTGATATGGCTTTGGAACTAAATGACTTCCCAGAAGGGTGGAGTTTATTCTCAAGAGCAGAAAGAGCCAAGTCAGACGTAAGTGATAATGGTTTGGGCTTAGGATGGAAAGGCGGATATACAGTAGTTATGCAAAAAAGAGACCCAAACAATGTTTTCTTATTTGAAGAGGTTGTCCAGTATATTTCAAAATACCCTTTAGAAAATATGGATAAAGCATTTGCTTCAGATGATGAGAATGAAGAAGAACTCTCTGACCCTGGAATAGGTGAGAAAAGTGCAGCATATAAAATCACTTATGAAGATGAATTTGGTGATAAAGGAAGTTATTATCAAATTGTTTTCTACAAAAAAGACATTCTGGTAACAATAATGTCTGATGGCACCACACAAGACTATGAATTACTTAAAGAAATCACTAAGAAAGCAGAGAATAAAATAAAATGAGAACTTTAGTTTTGATTTCAATCATTGGAGTAATTGTTTTACTTGTTGGATGTGAATTAGAAACACCCCAGCCAAAACAATATACTGATGAAAGTCTAAAATTAATTTTATCAAAAATAATAACTGTTTCTTCACCATTAACCGACCTTCAAAAACAAGCAGAATGGACAAAACATGAGGGGAAATATATCAGAGATGTTGCTTATGTTTATGAGGTTAGTACATCAGAAAAAGGAACATTATATGTTCGAGCAGGTTCAAGAGAAAAAAACCAAAGGTGGTTTGATTCTGATGTTGTAATCTTTTTTGAAGATAGTGAAAAAAAGAAGTTAGTGTCCATATCTAAAGGGCAAAAAGTTTCATTTGAAGGAAGATTGCATAAATATAATCAAAAAAAAGTGGCAATATACATTTATGATGCGGTAATCATTGACGAAAATGTCGCGTTAAAGAAAGGATTAGAGTTAGTTTGTAATATTGAAGAAGAAAACTGTTTAGCATCAATAACTAGTTATATCAAACAACATAGAGATTCCGCAATATTATTTGATGCGGGTAATATCACTTTTATTTTTAATGAGGATGGTAGTCTTAACCAACAGAATAATATTTTAAAATTCCAAAATACAGATGGAAAATTTATCTGTAGTGATAATACTTTAGTTGAAGGTAATAGTGATAAAGATTATGATTGTTCTTGTTTGAGTGAAGATGTACTTCTCTTACTGAAAGTATCTTGTGATTAAAAAAATCAGTCTATTTTTTTTCTTTCCATTCTTTAGCTTCTTCACTAACTTCCACATTGGTAAGCAGTAGCTTCCAATCTTCTGGAGTCTTAGGAAATATTCCTAATAGTGTATCTAACCATAATTCATCATAACGTTCTTTATTCTTCATTCTTTTCTTCTCCGATTATATCTAAAATCTTTCTAAACTGTTCATAAGTGCAAACTTGCATTACTGCAGAGCGAAGCTTGACGTAAGTCTCAAAAGGAACCGAACGACTATTAGCTTCAAGTCTTAAACTAATCTCTGGCATAAACTTACCAAGTTGTTCAATGACTTTGTCTCTACGTTTAGGATTGTCCACATCCTGTAAGTTCCTGCCTATCAATTCAGTAATTAACTCAGCAAACTCCTTATCTCTCAACAACAAGTAAAGATATTTCTGATTATCAGTGAGTTTAGGGTTGGCTAACATAATGTTTACCGTACTCTGAAATAACTTACGCGGAGACCTACTTTTACCGCCCTTTACACTAAGTTCATGATGGTCTGGTCGTTTACTTATATCAATTAAATTATCTTCATTTGCCATGGTTTATGTGGGTATAAGGAGAGGAACACAGAAAGAAGAAACTGTGTTGAAGGACTCCCTCTCCTTATCATCTTTATTTTGAGTAAGTGTCATGCAACATTGTCCGTTGTGTTGTAATTCGTTCATCTTCGGATTTCCACCAAGCTTGTGCCAACTTCTGATTTGCATCTTGTAATACCTTAATAGTTTCTGTAAAAACATGATTCTTAGGACTATCAACAACATGTTCTAATTCGTGCCAAATGGCATGACTTAATTTAGTTGGGTCATTAATCAGTTCATCAACTCTTTTTAGATTCACAGTAACTTTTGCATCAAGATAAATCGGTTTAGATTCTACATATGCAATCGTGTCTTTATGAAAATGTTCAAATTCAACACCAATAGTCCAAGAAGATAAACCCATCCTGTATCTACAACTATCAACAGTTTTGATTATCTGATGTTCTTTCTGCTCTTGTGTGAGTTTCTTCTTAGTACGCACCATGGTCTAACCTCTTCATAATAGACATACTCAATGGAAACTTTGCATAAAGAACAGGTGATTTCAAGATGGAGTTTCTTTGATGTTGATACTTCACCTGACATTTCTTATTCCTACATACACCTTGGACTTCAATGTATCTAACTGATTTTTGTGGGTCAACTCTTGTATCTGCAAGTTCTACTACCACATCTTTCTTACACTTGGGACATGGTAGATATGCCAAGGTTTTAATCAGGTTAATTTTCTTCAAACTTTCCAATTCTTGTTTCTGTTTCTCTATTTGTTTCTTCTCTTCTTCCTTCTCTGCTTTGTATCTCGCTTCTTTTAACTGATGGATACGTTGTTTTCTGTTGTTTTCAAAACTTTCTTCTGCTTCTAATGTTTCTATTTCGTTGTTAATTTCATTTATTTCTTTCATTTTAATTTTCCTCCATTCGTGGTTTGTTTATATGGTTAAACACAAAGTTTAGTTTATCCCTATAGATATACACAGTAAACAAACTTTGAGTTTGTTTGTTTACTTGAGTGTAAATCTTTATCTAGGGACGATAGTTTACATAGTTTACAAAGTTTATTTACATCATTTCTACCTCCTCTATTATTTGTGAATTGTACTCATACCGCCCATGTGCAAGTTTAGAAATAATGTCTTCCTCCATTAGCTCTTTTCTTGCACTGTAGAATGAGTTCTTACTGAACCCTCTACCAATCATCTCTTTCATTAAAGTGCCAGTAGAGAAAGCCTTAAGTTGTTTAGAATCTAAGTATTCCATCATTTCTTTCTTGCAAGAGTTTACAACATCCATATTTGCTTCTTTGTAAGGCAAATATCCCAGAGTTAGCCCCTCATTATCTGTTTTCAGAACTTCAAAGCTTAGTTTGTTAAACTGTGTAAGGTCTATGTGTCTGTTCTTTACAAGTTCTAAATTGACTTTACCACCAAATTTTGATTCAAACATAATAACAACGTCTGCAAAGGCTGCAAAATCTCCAGACCCTCGCAGTTTGTCCATTCCCTTACCCTTACCTTTTGATGTGTGATGTAGAATTATGATTGATAAATCTTTAAACTCTTTCAATAATTGTTTTAATGTCTCAAAGACTAACCTAACATCTGAAGATTTATCCTCAACACCAACCATACAACGTACCATTGAATCAAAGACAATAAGTTTAATTTCGTTCTTTCTGATAAATTCTTTTAACACATCCTCTGTGTGTGGAACGTCTAGTTTTAGACCTGAAAAAGTGGCAATATGTAAGTTCTGGAACTGTTCTTCAATATTTCTTCCTTTTATCAAAAGTTCAAATCTGTGTGGAAGTGTTATGTCTCCGTTTTCTTCATCAACATAAAGCACGTTGCCTTTGGTTGTAGGATAATTAAACAAGAATTGTTCTCCACTACAAACGGATAATGCCAGGTCTAGTCCCACCCACGTTTTGTAACATCCACTTGGCCCACCAAAAATAACAATGCCAGAATCAGGAATTAACTTGTCAATTTTCCATTTAAGTTCGGGGTAACCTTTCTCACGAATATCTGCAAGTGTCCTTGTGATAAAATCCACTGCAATCAACTCTTTACCTTTTACGGGATTGTTCTTATTACAATACTCAAGTGCTCGGGAATATGTTCTTTCTCTATAATGTGCCCCCTCTTCTGACCATTTTTCGGAGGATGCCATTATTCTGAATATCTTCTCTTTTGAAAGTCCTGCAGAAATAAATTTCAAAATCTGAGTGTATTCTATTCCACTCCTACTAGTGTCTGGTCCTTTTATGACATCAAAAGATAATTCTTTATCAACAATTTTGATATCAAAAATCTGGGCATTATAATTCACATACATTTCTGGGTCATGTGACAGAAAACACAACCTAGAGACATCTTTACATCCTTTATCATTCGCCACACTATACTTAGAAAACTCTTTTTCAAGTGCGAGCCAATACTTTTTGTACTCTAAATCGTCCTTCACAACAGGAATGCGAGAAACAACTTTCAAACCGCCACTTGGTGAAATTATTGTGGCAAAGATGTAGGGGAGTTTCTTCAACTCCTCTTTAGTGTGTTTAGACTTTTCCAGGTCATAATCATCAAAGTCATGACATGCCAATCCCGAAGCAACTTTTAGCCCCACTTTCTCACGTGTTAAAAAAGTACCCTGCCAAATAACAGCAGGGAGATGCTTTTTTTTGTATTCTTTACGCTTGTTTTTATCTTCTTCTCCTCTTAGATAACCAGTGTCTTTTTTGTATTTGTCACTTTTAAAAAGCCAAATCACTTGCTCTATAGTCATAGTTTTACCTATAGTATCATTAACTGAAGAATACCCCTGAATCTTAGTTTCACCTATTTTTGTCATTGAGAATAGCCCCGAAACAATTCATCTAATTGTTCCACTTTCAAAACTAAAGATTTAGAAATAGTATATTTTTTCCTTGATGTGCGAATGTGATAAAAACCTTCGTCTTCCCCAATCAACAGACCAACTAAAATGTATGTTGCTGTTGAATTAACTTCTTTAATAGTAAATTTTTTGCATTTCATATCTCAATCCTCCAATCTCAAATGTGTTTTATTTTGTCACATGACCTCTTTTTACTGGTGCTTTGTATGGTTCGTGGCCACAGAGCAAAGCAACTTCAGAAAAAGCAAATAGTTTTTCTTCTTCACCTACATTGACTGAAAAGAAATAATTACTAAAATCTACAACTGTTCCTGCCACTCTTTCTTTCTTGTCAGTCCAGAACTCAATCTTCTGACCTTTTCTTAATTTTATTTCATCTGATGCAAATCCTTTTGTCATTTTTATTCCACCTCATTTAAATTCTGAAAAAACTTTTTGTGAATCTCTTTCTTATTCTCAACACCTTGGTCTCTTGTAAAAGAACCATCGGGGTTCCAAGTATAATTTTCTAAAAGATTATCAAAAAGTATCTTAACATAGTTAGGATAATTGTTAAGTTCAGAGTCAAGATTCAACTTTTCTTCTTTATTCAACGTTATCATTTTTTAATATCCTATTTAGAAGATGGTCAAATGATTCTCTTTTGATTATCTTTCTTGACTCCAAGTTCTTTTTTGTTTCTTCTTTCAAACTAATAGTTGTAAATTTCATCTTATTAATCTCAATAGATTTTTTAGTATATGTAGTTTCAACCAAAAAACGTATACGTTTTGGTAATGTTTATATACTAGTACTAATTACTAGTTATTATGTCAAGAGATAGAAGATTAAGGATTAAGAATGATAGAGTGCTGTATCCACTTGACAAAAAATTACTTAGTAAGTTTGAATGGAAAGATAATGATATAGTTGAACAAAACATGATAGGAGAACAAAGACTATTACTCTTTAATGTAACCAAAAATGAAGAATTACCAGAAGTTGAAAGATATGTGCTAGAGACTTATAAAGAAATAGCAGAAGAGATGTTAGAAAATCATAGAAAGTTCAATGAAATTAAAAAGAAGTATAAACCCGGCAGTAAAAAATATGCAATTGCTTTAGGTAAATTAAATAGAGGAAAAATTAATTACGATAAAATAAATCCTAAACTAGAAAGCAGTTTTTCTGTTAAAAAAATAAATGGAAAAATAAAACATGCAGAAATAGAAATTAAAAAATTACAAGTACACATAGAAAGGCTAAAAAGATTAAAAGATGAAAAAAAGAAGTAATAAGTATTGTAATCACAATGCGTTATTATGCATTAACCCTGAACGATCAACTTTAACAAAATCATGGTCAAACTCATACAAATAACCATTATCTGTAATTACCTTAACACCAATTTCTTTTTCCTTCTCCAATAATTTCTCACGAATTACATCTAAATCAACTTCAAAAAAAGCACAGTGCAACGACTCAGAAGCAGAATCAATAAATTCTAATAAAGAACCTTCACAATCCTGATGTGGACAAAAAACAACTTCAATTGAGCCAATTTCAGAAACATAAGTCTCAGGAACATCAATAGTTACAGCAGAAGTCATTAAATCTAAATTAAAATCTGAATAATAACCAAAAAATGCTAAGATTACCAAAACAGCAACACTAACAATTTTTTTCATAACCTAATCACAACAACTATTTATATATTAATGTTTCACAAAAATTTATATACTTCAAACTACTCTTTCTAGTAATTAAACTATTAGAGGTGTATAATATGAAAAAAACAATTGCAATAACCACAATTTTAATGTTCTGCTTAAGTTTCTTAGTAATCGCAGGACCAGATTTAACAATAATGGATTTAACTATAAATGAAGACTCAATCGTTCCTGGAGAAAAATATCATTACACCATTGATATTAAGAACGTTGGAAACATAGCTTCCGTAACAAGATTAGCAGAACGACATTATTTTGAAGGAGATTATTCAATGCCTTTTGCAGGTTCTTTAGTTACACAATTAGGTAATAGAGAGAAAACAGAAGTTTCTACAATAACAATAATTGATGCAAATGGAGAAGAATCAGAAGTTCTTCCTGAAGATAATGCATTAACTTATATGTCTCATGAAGAGTCAGAAGAAAAGATTCAAGAAAGAATTGATGGATTAACGGAAAGAGCAAACAGTTTAGATTGGACAGAAGAACAGATTCAAGCAGAAATTAATGACATTCAAGAAATGTTTGGTAATCCTCACGAAGTAACTGTATACGGATTATTCATTACATTAAATCCAGGAGAAACTGCCAGATATAATTCAGAAAACTCCTATATGGAATTTGGAGCATTACCATTTCCAACAACTTCTCTAAGCAATGAGCCAATTCCTCTTACTTTAATCTTTGAATTAGATCCAATGCTAGAGTCTGATGAAAACATTAACAATAATCTTTACACAAAAGAGATTTTGATGGAACCAAACGTAATTCAAGGACCTGCTGAAGAAACTGAAAAAAACAAAGAATTAGATAATGAAAATGAATACTTTGCTTATTCATTAGGATGTACAACTCTTCAAAACAAAGAAATTTGTGTTGAATTTGATGATGATCCAAACATTCCAGATGAAGAAGAGCTTTTAGTTATTTCAGTAGATGATGTTGAACAAGAATACTCTCTTTACGGATTAATGATGTCTTGGATTAACAACCTCTTTGGAAACGGAAAACTTGCACCAACTGAAACTGTTAATGGCGTAGAAATAACTTTGTACGATAACGGATTTAAGTTCGTATTTGTTTAATTTCTTTTTTTTATTTTATTTATATTATTATTATTATTATTATTATTAAAAAATCAAAAATGAACAAGCCCAGATAAGTTAGAAAATCTAGCTTCACCAAAATATAATCTTTCACCCCTTGATTTAACAACTTCTTCTGTAACTTTTGCGATTAAATCTCGAACTTTAGGATTTGAAAAAGGTTTTTTTTCAACTGACTTTTTAACAGTTTCAATTCCATTAAAAGTTAATCCCAGATAAGATCGAGGGATTTTACTTGGATGACAATCACAAAATCGGTAAATTTGGCCATGTTCTTCTAAGTCATAAATAATTTGGATTAATTGCCGATTAATTAATTCTGAGGGCGGTTTTCCAGAATAACTTAATGATAAGGCCTTATTTAATCTAGTTAAAGAACAATCTATATCCTTATTATCAAACAGATTATCAGTACGGTGCGCTAATTGTGACACTACAATTAAAGCTCGTTCAGGATTTGTTGCATACCCAAAAAGGGTTCTAATTAGTTCCATGATATTATTATCAACGGCTCCATTTAAAAAACTTCTTATTACACAGTAGTGATATTTAAAGAAATGTTAAAAATCAAAGAAATAAAAAAAAACTATTGTCTTCTTAGATTTGCTCTACGTGAAGGCCTAGCTTTTTCATAGCCTTTACCTTTTCCATGTAATCCTCTAGACTTTCTACCTGCAGAAGTTTTTCCATGAAATACTCTACTTCTATTTGCTGATTTACAAATCCAGTTGATTTTCTTATCAGCTTTAATTACTGGATGGTCTGGATCTACTAAGATAACTTCAAACCAGTAGTTCTTACCATCTTCTGCTACCCAATATGAATTTAGAACAACTAAATTAGTAAATTTCTTCTGTACTCTCTCTTCACAAATTTGCTTATAATTTTTACTTAAATCTAATCTAGTATGATATCTTTTAGGACGTCTTCCGCCTTTAAGTTGAGGTCTTGTATGTCCTCCTCTAGAAATTCTTTGTCTTACAACAACATATCCTTGTTTAGCTTTGTATCCCAGAGATCTTGCCTTATCAATTCTAGTTGGTCTTTCTAATTTAATAGTTACGTCTTGCTTACGCCAAGCGATTAATCGCCCTCTCCATAACTCGTTTTCTTTTGGCTTTTTCCAAGCCTCTCTAATTTTTTGGTATATTCCCATTTTAGCCTCCAATTGTACTTTACACAGCCAGTTCAGGTAAGCTACTACCCACATTCGGACTGATATTAAAGAAATTGCTAGGTTTATTTATAAAGGTTATTGTTAAAAATAGTTTAGATACCAACAATATTTATAAGCCATCTTTCATTCTAAAAAGCAAAATGACTGACTATCCACTGGAAAAAGGGACACAGTACACAATTAGACATGAAGGAGAAAATTTCACTAGATTCCGTTTTGATCCAATTTATGTGAGAGATGAATCACTAACAGATGGAAGATGGGCAACATTCTATAGTTATACAGGTGGAATACTTATTGCTGGCTCAGGAGGAATGTCCCTCATGGATGCGACCCTTATGCGAATAAAAGTTCCTGCAGATAGTATCAAAAGCATAGAAGATAATATTATCAATTCTGATGGAGGGATTGAAGTAAAACAAATAAGTGATAGCAGTTCTGGCAGAACCAAAGTTGTTAGAAGTTGGTTAAAAGAAGTTAGTGAAATCAAGGAAGCTCAATAATTTACCAGAAAAACTTCCACTTTCTATCCTGCTGCTTCTCTTTAACTAAATCTTTCATTCCAGCTGATTTAGCGTTCCTTAGAAACTGATTAGCAATAGCCTTTAAACGTAATCCATTAATATCAACATCGTCCTGAAAGAACTGATATTTCTCTAATAATTTGTCCAAAACATCCGCTTGAGTTTCTAAATTAATATGAATAATTCCAGAAGTAGCTACTTTTCGTTCCTTTTCCAACTCTTCCAATTTATCAAACTCTGGAACTAATGTTTTAACATCAAAGTTAACTTCAGAAAGAAAATCTTTAATTGCATCAACATCTTTAACAATATCTATATGTTCTGTTTTTGGTTCCCAACCAAATTTACGTTGCCACCAACTCTTTTTTGCCATTGTTCTAATTAAATCTTTTAGTATTATAAAGTTAACGTTGGATATTTATCCCAAGAGGCTTAACTGCATCCACAAAGAGGATCTTTAACCAACCTAAGTATGGAATCCGAACTAACCCTTTACCAAGAACTCTTTCCACACCAATCTTCTCTTCACCATAAACTCCAGTAATGATCCCATTATTATGGTCTCCTTTGGTTTGATAATAAACAGAACCATCTTCTTTCCAATTATTAACAATCCGGTGAATAATTGGTTGAACTTTACCTCCTTGAAATATTAAAATATCGCCAATCTCTAAGTTTCCTTCATTCGCACGCCAGAGTAATATTACATCACCTTTTCTAAATCCGTTCTTGAACGGAAACTTCCTAAATTCTTCTTTTGTAATACCATTACTTTCGTACCATTGCCCACAAACTTCCCAATAAGTATCATAAGACTCTGGGAAATCAACAAAATGTTTCCCACAGATATTATCATCAGAAGTGCCGTGCTCCATACTTTCAGAAATTACTGCTACAATTGGATATGAAGTTCCTAACAATAATCCCAGTACAGGATAAACTATAAATCTGATAACTAAGAAAGCCACAACAATATTGGCTAGCCAACTCCAAATACTATCGTCATTCCAGAAAAAATTCCAAGTGTTTTTTCCCTGAAGTTTAAACTTGCCCCACTTTTCTCCCATAAGACTAAACATTCTTCAGACATTTAAAAACCTTTTTATATAATAAAAAGTTAATTAGGGTTAATGATCATCAATAATAGGAAGTTAGAACAAATTAAAGTCAAACAGTTGATCACAAGTATAAAAGAAAAAAGAGAACTTAAAGATTTAGATGACAATTTTGTTAAAGAAGAATTGAAGAGATACTTCCTTAGAAACAATAAACAATTCTTAGCAATAAAAGAAGATCTTAATGAGAAATCTAAAGATTACAAAAAAATTGTGAAGGAAGTTAGAAGTAAGTTAAGAAGGAGTTATGGTTTGTTTAGAACAGAAAAAGATTTCCTTAAAGAAAAAGATTTTGATAAAATTCTAGCATTACACTCATCAACTAAAGAAAGGTTAAGTTTCTATCATAAACTATATGAGAGAATATTTAAGATTACAGGAAAACCAAAAATAATTTTAGATTTAGGAGCAGGAGTTAATCCATTATCATACAATTATCTAAAAACCAATCCAGAATATTATGCTTATGATCTTAGTAAAGAAGAAGTGAAGATAATCAACAATTTCTTTAAGAAAAATAAAATTAAAGGAAAAGCAGAAATCCTAGACTTATTAAACATAAATAAAATCAAACAATTACCAAAAGCAGACATGGCTTTCTTGTTCAAAGTAACAGATGTTTTAGATAAAGGCAAAGGACACAAAACTTCTGAAGAGGTTATTAAAGCAATTCCTGCAAACTTTATCGTAGTTAGCTTTCCAACCCTAACCATCTCAGGAAAACCAATGAACCATCCAAGAAGAGGCTGGATTGAGATGATGTGTAAGAGACTGAACTATGAATTTAAAGTTCTTACATTTGAGAATGAGATATTTTATATAATAAAAAAGTAATCAACTTTTCTTAGTTTCTTTTTTTAGCCACTCTTTATATTCAAAGAGAACACGTGAAGGTTCAATCTTACCAACTTTTTCTTGCACCTTGCCAGAAATCAAATGAAACATGTCATTAGACTTTACTACAAAATCCGCTTCTAAGAGTTGAGGTTTCTCTAATTCCTCTGCAATATCAACAATTGCCTGTTTACAATTTGCTCTCAACTCAATATTTTCCCAAACTGCGTCCCACTCTCCAGCAAACTCTTTAACCTTCCCAGCCATACGTTTTAAGATTTCAGAATTCCCATTAATTAAATCATCAGTAAGCTCTAACTGATCGGTTTTGGGATTATAAACCATCAAGTCAACAAATGCACCTTCTTTAAGTGGATCATCATCCCATAATTTTCTAACTTCAGTTATTCGCAGAATTCTCTTATACTTCTTTAATCCTGAAATTACTGGATTAGTTGTTACAATAATGTCAATCGCCTTAAATGAAGTTTTAGGAACACCAATATCATTAACAACCCTGTCATAAACTCCGTAAGGAGAATCTGCGTGAATAGTTCCCGCTACAACATTAGCAGCAGCACCTACACGCATTGCTTCAAATAGTGCAATAGCTTCTTTAGAACGAACTTCTCCTACAAAGATTGCAGAATCTCCAAGACGTAAGGTTGATCTAATACCAATCGAAGGATCAACTTCAGAGCCAGGAGAAGATAATGCAGACGCCACCTTTAATGGTTCTAGATTATAACCTAAAGCCCGTAAAGATTCTTGTGGCAGTTCAAAAGTATCTTCAATTGTAATTATTCTTGAACGACGAGGAAGTTCAACTAAAAAGCTACCAAGTAAAGAAGATTTTCCTGAAGACCTAGTACCCGCAACAAGAATAGTAGCATTATTATCAATAATAAAACTTAATAATCCTGCGGCCATTGAATCCATATAACGAATTTTCTTTTGCATATAAAGTGGAAAGGTCCAAGGATAATCTCTGTGCCTTCTAAAAGAAAATGCTAACCCCTTAGGACTTAAGGGTGCGGTTAATGCTGATACCCTTGAAGTGAACCCTTCAACTCTTAGTTCCGTATCCAGAATAGGATTTGCTTCATCTAACGGTCGACCAGAGATCAATCTTAATTTGGTTGCCCAAGAATCAACTTCTTGTTGTGTAGGATAAATGTTAGTGTAACAATCTCCGTAATCTTGATGAACAATAAATATTGGCAATTCTCCATTTGGTGCATTAATATTGACGTCCTGAACTTTGGTATCACTAAGTAAAAGTTCAATTAATCCAAAACCTACAGTATAACGTAATAATGCGTGAGCTAACATCTCAACTTCATCATCTTTAAGATCTAATTTTTTATGTTCAATTAAATCTGTAATTAAATCCTTCCCAATGTTAAAGAAAACTTCCCTCATCCTTTGCGGATCAACAAATTCTTCACGAGTAGGCTTGTGTTCAGACAAAATTCTCTTTGCATCATCAAGTAATTCATAGACTTCTTCAGTAAACCTAAATTCTGGAGGAGTTAGATGGTAAAGTGTTTTTATGTTATCATCAAAATTAAAGATGTTAACCTGAGACTTTTCATCACCCTCTCCAAAATCATAACTTTCAGTTAGCTCCCCTTCAGGATATTCCATTGCTAACTTCGTGTACATAAAATCTGGACGAGTAATTGGCCGGAACACATTTCCATAAATCTCTCTTTTGTTAAGAACATACTCTTCAGAATGAGGCAGTAATAATTGAATGAGTTTAAGTTGTTCAATCTTTTGAATGATATTAACCAAAACCTGAACAAATGCTTGTTGAACTTGTGAATGTTTTTGATCTGCCAAATGATTTAATTTTAATTTCTCTTTTCGTTCTAGACGCTTAAGTTTAACAAAAGCAGCAAAAGGATCTTCTTTTAAATCCTTAGAAATAATTTTCTGAAATTCTGCATGGGCAGAAGCTATATATCGTTCATTTTGAGGATTAAGTATGATGCCTGCATGAGAATGCCTTTCATCTTGATTAATTCGTTTATGTAATAACGCTAACTCCATTAGGAGTTTAGTTTGGGAATAATCGTATTCATATCCTCGTAATTGAGAGATCATAATTGATGTAACACCAGACACTTCCAATAAAGCATCAACAACCTTGGCCATACATAGCTCACTATATTCAATTGATGGAGGAAAAGTGCAACGCTCTGCGTAAATCTTCAAAACTTTATTCTCACCTTCATGATAAGTTTCGTACTCAAAACATTTCTTGTTTGGAATCACCATCTTTTTTCTTACTTGTGAATACTCACATAAGTTTATTATAGCTAAATTATTAAATGTTAATGTATTACTGTTTAAATAGATTTCCAAACCATGGCAGACAAGAATCAACAACCACCCGGACAAGAAAGTAGTTTTGATCAAGCTAAATTGTTTCTTTGGGTTAAAGGGTTGGAAACAAAAGTTAATAATCTTACAAGGGAAGTAGATAGTATCAAAAACGATTTTATTAGAAAAACTAATGACCTTAAGAAAGAGTTCAAAACTTTAAACTCAGATTTGTTAGAATTTAAACAAGATCATGAAAAAACTGTTGAAAAAGTAGACTTAATTGTTAAAGAGCTTAAACAAACTGCAGGCCAAGAAGAAGTTCAAACGTTAAAGAAATATTTAGAATTATGGAATCCAATGACATTTGTTACTCAAAGAGACTTGGAAAGAACTTTAAATACAAAATTAGAACTTAAACGAAAGCAAGTTAAAGACGAGAAACAGAGTAAAGAAAAACATGGTCCGTTTCGTTAAATTATATCAAAAAGAGCACTACCGCCAAAGGAGGCACATTTTGTTTATTATTGAAAATAAAAAACACGAACAAAGTGGAGTGACTAAAATTAATGAACAAAATTATGGTGCCGTGCGTAGTGCTCAGAAAGCATAAACATAACTAAAGAGGTTAACTAAAATGATGCCAGGAAATAATGATATTAGTCAAGAAGTATTAAAGTTAAGGCAAGAAGGTCTTAGTGATAATTTAATTAATGAAGAATTAGCAAGAAAAGGTGCTAGTCCACAACAAATTCAAGACGCAATTAATGAAGCGGATATGCCACCACCACCTGGAGGAGGACCAATGCCAATGATGCAAGAACAAAATTTTGGAAACCAAATGCCCGGACCAGGGCCAACATCAAACCAAGAAGGACCACCAAGAGGACCTTCAGCACCAATGGATGGAAACATCTATGAAAGAATTGAAGAAATTACTGAAGGTATGATTGATGAGAAATGGGATGAGTTAATTGGTGAAGTTAAAAAAATTGTTGATTGGAAAGAAAAAATAGAAACTAAACAAACTCAGATCAGTATGGACCTAGAAAAGCTTAAAGAAGACTTTAAAACGTTGCACCATGGCGTACTTGGCAAGTTAGAGGATTATGACACCAGAATGCAAGATGTGGGCACAGAACTAAAAGCAGTAGGCAAGGTCTTTAAAGATGTTATTCCAGAGTTTGTAGAAAACGTTAAAGAGCTAAGAGACATTAAAGATAACATGAAAAGTTAGTCTCTTTTTTATTTCTTATTTTATTTATAAAAATTAATCCTAATTATAATAAAAAAAAAGAACAAAAACTGAATTCTGCTAATATCCGCCACTTAAGAAAACTATTGCGAATATTGCTACTAAGAATATTACAATAATACCAATAATTTTAGGGTTAAATAAGATATCAGTTAGATTAGAACTAAAACCACCATTACTAGTACTGCCACTCGTAACATCACCACCAGCTAAATTTGGGCCGATATCTTCAGGAATAACTGAACCAATAGCAGCTAACAAAATAACCACACCAACACCAATTATTGTCCACATTAATCCTTTATCTTTAACTGCAGAAGCAAAATCTGCATCCTTTGCTCCAAAAACTTGAAACACCAATATCAGTAATACAAAGAAAATAATAACAACAGTAAACCAAGGAATCATAAAAGTAATTATGCTTACTAAAGTTGATGACATCAACACCATAAAACCAATAACTGCAGATATTATTCCATTAATACCAAATACTTCAGATATTGCTTTAGTTTTCTGCAAAATAGCAAGCATTAAGGTAAAAACAAAAAGAACTGCAAAAATAGGTTCAAACGTTTGCAATAATCCTATATCTAATACAGTTACCATATTTTATTTACCTATTTATGTTCTTTTCTCGAAGAGTTTACCAACGCTTTTTAGCATTTCTCCGCCTTTGCTTTTATCGCTTGGTTCTTTAACTATGAAATAAACTATCAGCCCGAATATCAGTATAATTATCAGCAGTTCTGTTACTTCTGGCGTCCACCAATAAAATAAATCCGAAGGACCGGTCCAAACACTTAATGCCGAACCAAAAATGTAAGCAACGAAAGCAATTGCACCAATAGCAATAATTGGTGCTGCTGATTTTGAAAAGTCTGCCCCAAACACACCCATTAAGATTAACAACATAATAGATGCTACTGCTACCAAAGCAATACTCGGCAAGGATTCATTCATAACTTGAACAGGATCATATCCAAGGGGATAAGAGCCCACCACGTGTGGAACTACAAATATTAATGCTAAAACTAAAGCCACTATAACATTAAAATTCTTTTTATCACCAAGTATTTTGGTTTTTTGCATCACTGCAAAAATAATTGTAAATACTAACAAAAACGGTAACAGGAAGTCCATTATCCCGTACGTCTGAAAGTAATAACCTAACTGTGTAAAACCTGCATTTAAGACCATTTTTTAAGACCTCCTTGTAATATAATTATCATTTTAATTTTAATCCTCTTTTTTTGATTTTTTTGGGCTTGGATCATGTACGATATACCACATAAATCCCAAAATTAGTAAGAAGAACAATATTCCCACTAACCATTCAATTTCTAAATAGTCAAAAATCCCAAGTATATATTTTAACCAATTTAAGGCATTCAAAAAAATCAGTACAATGCCAATAAACATTAAAACCATAAAGAACTTTACCCAATTAGGGTATTCTTTAAGTGTAAACTCTTTGTCTCCAAAGAAAACTCCCACTAACATTAGGAAACATACTGCTAATATCAATAACAAAACCACATGAGCCATAACTTGACTAACTACTGCAACTAATTGAGTAGACGCAATTACCAAGAAAGAAACAACAAATGCAAACATGGCATTAAGATTCTTTTTAGGAATTTCTGTCCCTTCAATCTTTTCAACACCAAGAATTTTAGTTTTTTCCAAGATTGCAAAAACAATTGTAAATACCAACAAGAATGGCAAGATAACATCATAGATACCTAAGTCAACCAAAACTTCAATCACTTGTCTAAACGCTGTTGGTTCCGCCATCTAATTATATCACCTTTTTGTCATGCTTAATTAAAAAATTAGAGTATATAAATGTTTCTTTTCTATTCCACGATGTAAATCGAAGATTTTAAATACAAGTGTAAATTTAATTAATTACAAATAAGAGGTGGGAACAGTGAGGAAAAAATTACTTTTACCGATAATATTAGCTTTAATAGTTCTATGTTCAGCATTTGCTTTAGCAGAATCTGAAATTTTAGTCACAAATATAGACAATAATATTGCTGTTGGTGAAGCAGCAAAATTTAGTTTAAAAATAATTAATAATGCAGCAACGACACAGAGATATAGTATTTACTCACTACAATCTGGTCAAGGTTGGAATGTCGACCCATTTCCATTAAAAGATAAAATCATCGAGCTTGCTGCAGGAAAAAGTTACACCACCCAAATTATTGCCCAACCACTTGAAACATTTTCTCCAGGAATCTATTATGTACACATCACAATTGAAAGTGATAAAGGCGAAAGATACAACCAAGCATTAAAAGTATATTTAAGTCCAGAAAATCAAGGAGGTTATTTACCATCAATCTCTGCAACAATTGATATGGATGAAAAGATTAACCCACAAGAATCGTTATCAATCAAACTATTTTTGGACAATAAAAATCCAAAGGACTTATCAGGCTTAACTATAAAGATACAAAGTGATATTCCAGAATTTTCTAAAGAGATAACAACAGACCTATCACCACTAGACAAAAAGACAGTAGAATTTACAATTACTCCTAACCCGTTCCAGCAACCAAAAGAGTACAATTTATTCTTTGTGTTTGAACATGAAGGAGAAGTTGCAAAGATAATGGAACGAAAAATAGAGATTCTCTCATTAGTTCCCGGCTTCAATGCAGAAGTCACTGAAGACAATGTCTTTTTAAAAATATTTAAAGAAGTAAAAATTAGTAATGAAGGTAACACTATAAACACTCAAGAAGTTAAAATCCCAATTTCTTTTGGAGCATCATTATTAGTCTCAAGCGAAGAAGGATTTGTTAAGAAAATTGAAGGAACTAGATATCTAACATGGGAAACCGCTTTAGCACCCGGTGAGTCAGAAATTCTGAATTATGTAGTCAATTATAGAGTCCCAATTTATATCATAGTATTATTAGGATTATTAGGATTCTTCTATTGGTATGTACAAACACCAATTACAATTAGCAAAAATGCCCAGACTACTAAAAGTGAAGAAGGAGCATTGTCAGAGATTAAGATTGTTTTAGATGTTAAAAATAAATCTAAGAAGCCGTTAAAAGATGTAACTATCAAAGATCTTGTTCCAGGCATAGCTAATGTTGAGAAAAGCTTAGAGTTAGGCACATTAAGACCAAAAGAAGTTAAGCACACTAAACAAGGAACAAAAGTAGTTTGGAATTTAGCAGAATTAGACTCAGAAGAACACAGAGTAATAACATACAAGGTCAAAGCTAAATTAAACATTGTAGGAACGTTCAGTTTACCAAGAGCAGTAGTAGAATTCGCTAAAAAGGGTAAGAAAAAAGGAAAAGCGTACTCCAATATCTTTAGATTAGAAAACTAATTAAACAATATCTAAATAAAGGACCTAAACTTTATTTAACACATAAAGGCAAAGCCCTTGATGTCTAAATAAACACTCCAGTGTTTATTCCGGACAATAAAAACATTTATATATCAGTTGGAGAATAATAAACTTAAACTTATAACAAAATAAAATAAGAAGATTAATTCCAAAGCGGAATGTTTCAAAAATGCCCAAAAAAAGGGGGAAAAGCGTTTTTGCGATATAATCAAAATAATGAGGGTGTCAAAATGAAGGATTTTTTTTTACATTTAAAGGACAAGTTCTCTAGACCTATAGAGGAAGAAGAAGGAGTAGAGCAATCAGATACATATGTTGAGTTAGGAGCTGCTCCCCAGAAGGAAGATTCAGGATCAAAAGTTATAGTTAGACCTTTTGTAATTGAAGAATTTGAAGATATTAAAGAAATTCTTGATGTTCTTAGAGAAGGATCAACAATTGCTTTAGTTAATATTAAACCTTTAAAAGATAAAGATTTAATTGAGCTTAAAAGAGCAATTTCTAAGTTAAGAAAGACTTGTGAAGCAATTGATGGAGATATTGCAGGATTTGGCGAAGATTATGTTATGGCTGTCCCATACTTTGCAAAAATTCATCGAAACAAAAGCAACGTTTTACCAGAATAAACGAATTAATTTTGTTCTAATTTTTTATTTTCATTATTCAAGCTATTAAGATATTATTACTTAAGAAAACAGTTAGAGTTCATCTTGGTTTGACTCCCCACTGAGATTTGTTCTTTTGTTATTTCTAACTTTAACAATTATAGTAATTATAATAATCACTAAAGTAAAAAATATCAAGAATCCAATTATATAGGTTGTGGCTGAGCTTTCACCTAAATAAGCAATAGCATTACCAAAAAGATTAGATTTCTCCTTAGTTTCAGTTAAATCCTCCACAGCGTTTGCAGAAACATCACTTTCTAAGTCTTCAGAGTCTAATTCTTCATCAAGGGTAGATTCTTCTACTGGAATTATTTCTTCAACCACTTCCTCAACTACAGCAATTGAAGTTGCAGCACCGCCCCCGCCACTTCCGCCACCACCACCACCACTACTAGAAGAGGAGGATTCAGCAGGAACAATGGTACAAGCAGAACAAGAGCCACCACAATCTACTCCAGTTTCATCCCCATTCTTAGAACCATCTTGGCAAGAAGAAAGTAAAATACTATAAGTAGAGTTTCTTTTATTTTCTGATGAAGAGTTATCGGTAACGTTAACATAAATATAATAGGTCCCAGTATCATTTGCTGGATCAGTAAAAGACATTGGCCAGCTACAAGTTACTGTCGTTGTGTCCATATTACTACAGTAAGTAGAGTTATAACTCAGTCCAGTAGTATTAAAGTAAATTGTTGCATTTTTTATTTTAGAATAGTCAAAGAAATCATATGCAATATTAAACAAACCAGAATCTTGAGAATAATGTGATTCTGAATCAGAATTATCTGTAATAGTAGGTATTGTAGTATCACTAACAATTACAGAAATAGAATCAGAAAGATTGTAACCATATCCATCAGTTGTTGTTAGATTTACAACATAAGTTCCAACACTAATGTAAGTATTAGTAGGATTTTGTTCAGAAGAGGTGTTGCTATCCCCAAAGTCCCAAGAATAGGTAATCGCATCACTATCAGGGTCAACAGCACTACCACTAAAAGAAGTTGATGCTCCAAGTTCTACTGTAATCCCGTCAACAGGAGAAGTTATATTTACAAAACTAATATTCCGATTTTGTACCGTGAAGTTGTAAGTACTTGAAGTATTCAAATTTCCAATAGAGTCGTAAGCATAAAAGCGATAAGCAATATTTTTCTGATTACTTAGATTACCAGTTCCAGTTATGGAAAAATTAAAAGTTTGATTATCTATTGTACTCATAGAATAATTAACCCATGAAGCAGAAAAATTTGATTCTAAATATATTTTAGAAGAATTCAAATAAAGATCAGTTACGTTAATAGTAAATACCACCGTATCATTGTTGTAAATTGTTTCAGGAGTTCTATTAACAGAATTAATACTTGGCGCAGTTTTGTCAACAGTAAAAACTATAAAACTATTTGCTTGGTTGCCTAAAGAATCGTTTGCCCAAGCCGTTAAAGTATAATTGTCATCACTAAACGTAGAGTTAGAAACGTTAATTAAGTCTTCCCAAGTGTGGTTTGCCTGATTAATAGTAAAGTTAGAATTATTTTGGATTAAGCCCCCAGAAGAATTAGTAAGATTATAAGTTGAAGCAAGTAATAGTAGATTTGCAATACTAATATTCAAATTAAATCCAGAATTATAAATAGAGTTGTTCAAGGGAGTATAAAAAGTAATATTTGGTTCAGTAGTGTCAATAATAACTAATCTAGTTGGACTAACTCCAAAAGTATTAACAGAATCATTTCCATAAACATGATAAGTATAATTTCCCGCACTTAATCCGCTAAAGTTATAGTAAAAATTAGTGTCGCTACTTTGATTCATAGTATAATTAATAGCAGTCCCGTTATTCCATTCTAGTAAAGCAGAAGAAAGATTAACATCAGAAGTTATATTTACCACAACAGATGTTTCTGCTTGTTCAGTATTATTAGCAGGAGTTGGAGATGTATAATTTATGTATGGTTGAATTGCTGCAAGAACATTTATTCTAGGAAATAAAATTCCATTTCGAGTATCATTAACCAAAAACCCAGTAAGTTTTAGTTTGTTTTCTATTTCTTGAGGAGTAATGTTTTGATTATAAGCTAGTCTCCAATATTGTTTGACAATTGCTGCAGCCCCACCAACGTGTGGAGCTGACATTGAAGTCCCAGACTTTAATGTAAAACCACTTCCTTTATTGGTAGAAGTAATTGAACTTCCCGGAGCCAAAAGATCAAGTATTGGAGCAGTATTATAACCAGAAATAGCATCTGCATCAGTAGTTGATCCTACCGAAGTGGCATTTACTGCACAAGCAGGCGAAGTAATTCCTAATGCCCCACGATTATTTCCAGCGGAAACATCAATAAAAATTCCTTGGTTAGCTGCCCAAGTTGCTTCTGCTGCCAATAAGTCAGAATCATCACAATAATCTAAGTAAGGAATCTCAACACCAAGCTCATCTGTAACTCCGATACTCATAGTAATTACAGAGATATTAAATTGAGATGCATTGTTAACACACCAATCAATAGCTGCTAATGCGTCGGCAGTATTCCCAAGACCTGCATCAGTAAAAACTTTCATAGCAATTAATTTTGCTCCAGGAGCCACGCCACGATAAGTTGCATCTTCAGAAGCAACAATTCCTGCAACATGAGTACCATGACTATGCACATCTATGGGATTAGCATCATCATCTGCAAAGTCGTATCCACCAATTACCTTGCTACAATTACCAGCTAAAAATTCTTCGGAAGTACATCCTCCTAACGCAGTATTAGTATAATCAATTCCAGTATCAATAACACAAACAGTTTCACCAGTACCATTTAAAGTAATATTATTAACAACAATATTCCAAACGTCATCACCATTAATTACAGGAACAGAACTGTCTAAAAATAGTTTTAAAGGATAATTATAATCTATTCGTTCAACATTAGAATCTTGTTTTAGTTTTTTTAATCCTTCTTCGGTTACTTCACCAGAGATAGCATTTAGAGTAGAAAATTTATGATCCAATTCAAATTCAACTTCTTCTTCAGATACAGACTCTTCAATATTATCACTAATAATTTTTTCTTCTTTAGGAGCAGTTTCTTCATTTACTATCTCTTCTTCAGCAATAGTTCCAGAATCCTCTTCAATAATAATCTCTTCATCGACAATTTGTTCTTCTTCAACAACCTTTACCTCTTTTTCCTTAACTTCTAATTTATCCAGAACTAAATCCTGCATGTCATTAATTGCTTCAACTCTTTCTTCTAAATTTTCAGAAGAGGTTTCTATATTATCTTTTAAAGTTATGATTACTGAAAGAGTTTCATCTTCCGCACCGACCACATTTCCAGTTAAGAAATTTGTAGAGAAATGAGATTCAACTACAGAATCAACTTGAACATTAGAATCAGACCCAATTTGACACCCTGAGATTAAAACAATACTAACTAGAGAAATAAGTACAATTAAGTAGTTCCACCCTTTTTTAATCATCGTTAAGTCAACATAAAGTTATTACTTTTTACAAATATTGAACCAATGCCTTCTCCAATGTTAAAAGACATATCTTCAAACACTCCAAATAATGCACCGAAAAGATCTGTGTCTTCTTGATAAACTGAATAACTAATTTCTTCAATATCATATTCTGTTTGAATGTAATTTTCTAATGTGTCTTTGTTTCCGAGTAAATCAACTAAACCCAAATCTAAAGCTTCAATTCCAAGATAAAATTCTCCAGTTGCTAATGCTTTTACTTCAGAAACACTTAATCCTCTGTTTTCTGCAATCTCTTCAATAAAGAATTGGTGGATTTTATCAAGTTTCTTTTGTAACAATAGTTCATCTTCAGAACTTAATTTCTTAAATGGAGTGCCAAGATCTTTCTTCTCTCCAGCAACCATCCTTTGGTAATTAACTCCATACTTATCCATTAATTCACTGAATTCAATGTAAGAAGAAATAACTCCAATACTTCCAGTAATGGACATTCTATTAGCAACTACATAATCAGAGGCCGAAGCAATCCAATATCCACCAGATGCACCAACTTCTCTGATTAAAGAAACTACTGGTTTTTTTGCATTTTTAACTGCAGTAGCAATTTCGTCTGATGCAACAGCCGAACCACCTGGAGAATTTATTTCCAGCACAATAACTTCAACATTTTTATTCTCTTCTGCTGACTCAATAAAACTCACAATTGTTTTTGATGAAGCAGTTGAGTCTCCTAAATAATTCCCGCCATTCCCAGTAATTGGTCCTTCAATTGGAATTAAAGCTATGTTCCCCGATTCAGAAGAAAACATTGAAAGACTTAATGGTAAAAGAACAAAAACGACAAAAATTACTGCCATAACTGTTAAAAGAATAGACAACCACCTTTTAGATTTAATATCAACCACCTTTTTCATATTATTTAATAGAAGGTATTTGTTTATAAATCTAACTATCATATAAGGACTTTAACAATTATTATCAAGTCTCTAAATCTTTATATCAAAAATTACTTTTCTATAACTATGAAAAGCATGTTATGGATTTTAATGATTGTTTTTTCAATTTTTCTAGTAAGTGCAACACCAAACTTAGTGGTAGACCAAGCTCAACCAGAAGAATGGCCATGTGATGAGTTTAAAGTAATTCAAAAAACATTCTTTGCCCGTTCTGATAACATAAACATGGGGTTAGTTTGTCCATTAAACTCAAGGATTGAAATTTTTGATTGTTCTACTGAGGAATGTGAATTATCCACTTCAGGATATAAAAATAATGGTTTACTGCCAATGTTCAACAATTTTGATACCGGTTCTGAATACAAGTACCAATGCCATAGCTGTGAAAATACGTGTGCGATCTCAGTAATGGAAAAAGAAAAAGTTAACTTAAATAATTTCTTTCAAGGAGTAGATTTCCGCTTAAGAGAAGCAAAAGCAGGATTAAATGAAAATGGAGTTTGGATCACAAAAAAAGGAGATGCTGGTGATTATAATATCGATGTCGAACTTTATGATGGCAAAGAGTGGGAGAAAGTTCAGTTTTGTATTAATGTAAAAGAAGGTAATGATGCTCCAAAATTAACAGTGAGTAAAAATTTTAATGTAAAGGAAGGCGACATTTTAATGATAGATGCAGAATGCGTTGATCCCGAAGGTTCCGAGGTAGAAGTAACTTATTCTGGTTTTATAGACTCAGCAAGAAAAAGAATCTCTTTTGATAATTCTGGTAACCATCAGGTTACGGTTAGCTGTTCTGATGGAGTTAACTTTGTTGAAGAAAGTGTCTCTGTCTTTGTAGTTGATGTTAACCGAGCTCCTGTTATTATTGATGTTTGGAATTAATTATTTTTTCTACTTAAATTATCAGATATGCAAAATTCATTATTAAACACAAACTAGTGGGAGGAAAGTCCTAACTCAGGAATATTTATAACTAAAATATTTCTTAACTAAAATATGAAGTTTAAAATTCAATTTGGGAAAATCATTCCAGGATTAAAGATCTATGGAAAAAAAGCGAACTACCCTGTTCTAAATGAAAGAGATGCTCGTGCCGCAGGTGGCATTATGTTAATGTTAGCAGTGTTTTCATTCGCTCAAGCATTTCTGTTGAAACAATTTGTATTTCTACAAACTTTTGTAATTTTATTCTTAGTAGAGTTTTTGGTTCGAGTAATTATTAATCCTAATTACGCACCAATTTATGCTCTGGGAAAATTATTAGTTAAAAAACAAATCCCAGAATATGTTGGAGCAATTCAAAAGAAATTTGCTTGGGCAATGGGATTAATACTAGCACTTAGTATGTTCTTTATTGCAGTAGTGTTTGAAATCCGAGGAATAGCACCATTTAGTATCTGTAGCATATGTATCTTCCTTCTTTGGGCAGAATCCACATTAGGAATTTGTGTTGGTTGTAAAATCTACGGTTGGTTAATCAAAATTGGAGTTATAAAACCAAAAATCAGAACAGCTTGTCCAGGTGGAGTTTGTAGCATTAAGAAATAATTCTTAGAAAAAATGTAGCCCCGCGCAGATTTGAACTGCGGTCAATGCCTAACTTCCCCTTAAAACCAAGGTCCAAAGGGCACTATGATAGTCCACTACAGTCCGCAAAGCAAATAAATCAATTGCTTTTCCACGGGGCTGTGAGCTATCCCACATCAGGGCTAAGGTTGTATTTCCATACTTAATTTATAAAGTTTTCTACCCACAACCCACTGGACAAGTTCAGAAAAGACTTATTAATGATTTATCGCATTAAGTTTCTTAGAGGCAATGATAAATATTAATTCGCAGATGGCAGAACTTATCGGGGCTATTTTGGGAGATGGCCACATCCATAAGAAAAATAATCTCATTACAATAACTGGAAGCCTTGAAGATTTAGAATATTATCAAGATAGAATCACAGTATTATTTCGAGACCTATTTAGCCAAAAATCAGTAATTAGAAAAAGAACGAATCAAAATTCATATTATTTGATGGTATACTCAAAAGAAATTGTCGGCTTCTTAACAAACCAAATAGGATTAAAACGAGGAGCAAAAAATAATACTACCATTCCTGGAGTAATTATGTCTAACAAGAAACTAAGCCCACATTTTCTAAGAGGATTATTTGATACTGATGGATGCATTAAATTTTCAAAACAGAAATCCAATGAAAACCATTATCCTAGGATTCAAATCGCTTTAAAGAAATCTCCAATTGCGTATCAACTTAAAGCATTGTTTAAAAAATTAAATTTTAACTATGGTTCTTGGGAAGATGATAGATTTAGTGGAACTGTTTATTATCAGATCTCAGGAAAAAAGAACACAGAACGATGGTTTAAAGAAATTTCTCCACAAAACCAAGTTCATGTAACTAAGTACTTATTCTGGAAGAAATACGGGCACTGTATCCCCAAATCTACACTAAAACAAAGAAGATTATCGCTTCCTTAGCCATAAATAAACCAAATAACCAATAATTCCTAATAAAATCCCAGCAACAACATCAATAATATAATGCTGCTTAATGAACATTGTTGAGAACATAATCCCAGAGAACATAATCCAAACCCACCAATGTTTCTTGTCGTGGTTATAAACAATCAAACTAACAAGTAATGATAAAGCTACGTGTAAACTAGGAAAGTTGTTGAATCCTGGAGCATCTGCGAGATAACTCATCTTAACTAAACCATTCCAAAATCCGCTAGCTATATTTTCAGGCCTTAAAATCGTCTTTACGGGAAATAGTAGAAAAATAATGTAACCAATAAGCATAATAGAAATAAAACTTAAGGATAATGCTGCAAACTGTTTCTTATCTTTAATCAGGATATAAGGAACAACAATAAGATAAGCAAAAGTTAACATATAAAACAACACAAAAGATGGAACAAAAGGAATTAAATTATCTATAGGTAAGAGTAAATGATAAGCTTCTCTACTTAAAGAGAAATTGTTAATTAAAGTATAGGGAACTATAAAAGATAAGATTCCAAATAATGTCCAATATTCCCGTTTCATGATTTAAGTGAGATTTAAGGATCATTTAAAAGAATTATGGAGTTGTATCATTCAATCAAAAATTGATATCAAGAATAATTTAAAATATGTGGGCGGCAGGGCTCGAACCTGCGTAAGCACTAAGCTACTGGGTCCTAAGCCCAGCCCATTTGACCACTCTGGCACGCCCACATTACTAGTAAGTTATTTCTGGTTTTGTTTTATATATCTTTCTATCGCAAAAAACATATAAGGATTAATAAATCCACTCACCCCTCTACTCTTTTAACAAATGCTTCTGGTATCAACTCACTAAGAAGTTTATCAATATGTTCTACTGGAGGATTGGTTATGTAACGTTCATAGTTAGGAGAGGCACGATCATTTACCCAAGCCTGTTCCCAATATACTGTACTTATAATCAGTTCTTTAGCAAATTCTGAGCTAAATTCTAAACATCCTGCTAAAACAACATCAACATAACTTTGCTCAATAGGAGAATTTTTAGTAGGTAGTAAAGGTTTCTGAGGCATGTAAATCCAAACTTTTCCTGGAGGCAATTCACCTTTAAGAACTTCAACATTCTTGGGATTAACTTCCACGCGATCATATCCCTTTTCACGTGCATCAAAAGCAGCAAGATTGTCAGTTTCGACTTCAACAATAACACCATTACATTTAGCATTAATGTTAGAAACTACTCCCAAAGCAGTTCTGTTTTTCTTTGAGTTATAGAAATTCCAAGCCCTTTGAAAACCTTGTATTCTAACTACAACAACTTTTCCAGTATTGGCTGTCCTAACTCTACTCTCAGTATTAATCAAACTCCCATAACCAAAAATAAGATGTTTCATTCTCAAGACAAATAGCCAAACTTTTATAAAATATTCTCTACTCTAATCAGATTATGGCAAAGAAAGACACAAAAGGAATCACAGTTAAGAAAGAAGAAGACTTTAGTGAGTGGTACACTCAAGTTATTCAAAAAGCAGATTTAGCAGATTACTCAGCCGTCTCAGGTTGTATTGTTTACAAGCCGAATTCATATTCCGTTTGGGAAGTTATTAAAGATGTTACAGATAAGAAATTCAAAGCAGTTGGAATTAAAAACGCTTACTTCCCATTATTCATCCCAGAATCATTATTACAAAAAGAAGCTAACCATATAGAAGGGTTTGCTGCAGAAGTTGCTTGGGTAACCCATGCAGGGAATTCAAAACTAGCTGAAAGATTAGCAGTTAGACCAACTTCTGAAACAATTATGTATGATTCATATTCAAAATGGATCCGTTCTTACAATGATCTACCATTAAGATTAAATCAATGGTGTAATGTAGTTAGGTGGGAATTTAAACATCCTACGCCGTTCTTAAGAGGTAGAGAATTTCTTTGGAACGAAGGACATACTTGCTTCGCAACTAAAGAAGAAGCAGAAGCAGAAGGAAAAGAAATCATTGACATTTATGATGATGTTTGTAAAAACTATTTAGCTATGCCTTCTATTATAGGAATAAAGTCAGAGAAAGAAAAATTCGCTGGAGCAGAGTACACTATTAGTATGGAATTTATTATGCCTAATGGCAAGTCTATTCAAGGCCCAGATTTTCACCATGATGGACAGAATTTTGCTAAAGCTTTTGACATTACATTTACAGATGAGAAAGGAGAACAACAACATGTTTGGCAAAACACTTGGGCAATTAGTACTAGAATGATTGGAGTTTTAATTGCTATGCATGGTGATAATAAAGGATTAGTCCTTCCACCAAAATTAGCTAGTACACAAGTTGTAATAGTTCCAATATTATTTGAGGATTCTAAAGTATCAGTATTAAAAGAAGCCAACAAAATAAAGAATCAATTGGAAAAGAAAGGCATCCTTGTACATTTAGATAACCGAGAGAATTACTCCCCTGGATGGAAATTTAATGAGTGGGAATTAAAAGGAATTCCAGTCAGAATTGAATTAGGACCAAAAGATTTAGAGAAAAAGAAAGCAATGGTTGTAAGAAGAGATAATGGAGAAAAACAACATCTAGATTTAACAGCAATTGCAGACGAAGTTTCTTTAGTCTTAGACAATATACAAACTTCTTTGTTTGAAAAGGCAGAAAAAGTTTTGAAAGAGAGTATTGCAACAGTTGAAAATATGAAGGATGCTAAGAAACAATTGGACAATAAAAAGATTATTTTCGCTCCTTGGTGTTCCTCTGTAGAATGTGAAGATAACTTTAAAGAAGCAACTGGAGCTAAATCATTAAATGCTCCTTTTGAACAACCAGATATTAAAAATAAGAAATGTTTTGCTTGCGAAGAGAAAGCTAAATCTTGGTTTTACTTAGGAAAAAGTTATTAGTTTTCCACTTTTATTATTTCCTTCTTTTTATTCCAACAAACCACTACATTTATATTCTTCTAAATATATTCTAAAAGCAATGGTTGAAAAAGAGATTGTAATTCTTGGAGATGTAGAAATGGGGGCTGGAAATCTGACCGACGACTTCATTAGTGATAATGCTCTATCTGAGCTAATTTCAGAACTACATCAACGACCACATCCAGTAGATTTGGTTTTAAATGGTGACATTTTTGATTTTTTAAAGTGTCCTTATTTTACTCATAATCAATTAATTTATACCAGGCATGTTACTGAGCAAGTTTCATTATCAAAATTAAAATTAATTTATAAAGCTCACCAAAAGGTGTTTAATCATCTAAGAGAATTTGTTAAAAACAAAAAACATAAACTTTACTTTATCATTGGAAATCATGACATGGATTTAGTTTACAAAGGCGTGCAAAAAGAGATAAAAGAGTTATTAGGCAAGAAAAGAAACATTTATTTCAAACTAAAATATAATGCTCACCAAGTTTACGCAGAGCATGGTAACCAATATGACTTCCTTAATCGTTTTAGTGTAAAAAGATTATTCTTAAAGTACAAAGGAGAAACTATTCTCAATCCACCGTGGGTTAATTTTAGTTTAATGAGCACATTCATGGACCTTAAAGAAGAACACCCATTTGCAGAAAGAATCTCTCCTAAGCCAACGTTATTGGACTTACATAAGGCCGTTACAAAAAAAATTACTAAGAAAACAATTAAACATTTTTTAAAAAGTGTGTTCTATTATCCCCTGAGATACTTTTTTGATCCCACTTATTCTTACCCCAGAGAAATTATTAATGAAGTTTACCGACGATTCAAGAAGTCACACTTTGATATTGATAAGATTGTTAATGTCTTTAAATTAAAGAAATGGCGAACAATTAGAAGAAACAAAATATTTATTCTTAGTCATGATCATGAAAAATATATTGAAGATAAAGATGGAAGAGTAATTATTCATCCGGGGAGTTGGAGAGATGAATATGAACTAAACAAAGAAACAAAGAAATTAACCCCGGTTCCAAAAAGGTATGTTCAGATTATAGTAAGCGAAACAGGATTGAGTTATCAAGTAATAGATTTCCCAATTAAAAGAAGTATTCTAAAATTAGATGAAGTGATAAAAGATGAAATCAAATTCATTAAATTAGCAGCTAAAGAAGAGAGGTTTACTTTAAGTTTTATTTAAATTAAATCTAATCTAAATTCTTTCCCATAATCCTTAAAACCAAGTCTTAGATAGAAGTTATGAACATTTTCTCTAGAATATCTGCTTGTAGCTACGATTTTATAACTTCCAGATTTCTTAGCCTCTTCAATTGCCGCTTCAAACAATTGTCGAGCATACCCCTTACCGCGATAATTTTCATCAACATACAAATCTTCAATCAAAGCATAAGGTTCATCATGCAAATCATTTTTGATATAAATGATGCTTATTCGAGCTATTTCTTTATCCTTCTCAGCAATTGTTAATTTCATACCAGAGAGATTTAAATTATGTTTTTGAATGTTCATATTACTTACTTAACATCATACCATTTTAATATTTTCCTATACTCAAAACTAGATTTAGTGTTTTACTACTTTACTGCAATGAGCAACATTTAAATAGCAGGTTAAATCTAAAACTATAACCAGGGGTGGTTTACATTTTAGAAGAAGCAGTGGATAAAATAATTACAAGATATTCTCATTTTGATGAGATTGCTGAAGCAATCAATCAGTTTATTCTAGAAAATACTTTACCAAATAATGATGAAAAGGCTTCCAAAGAAAGTAAACTAGAAATCCAGCTAGAAATGGAAAAAGTTGCAGATAGTGCTGATAAAAGAAAATCTTCAGACACGATAGAAAGAAAAACCAAGAAAAAGGTAGATAAAGATTCTAAAAAAGAAAGTAAAGATTCTAAGAAAAAGGATAAAGATAATCGAAAATTACAAGGTAAAGCAATTATTTATTCTTTACAAGAAGAACAGCTTTTAGCGGAAAATTTCTATAAATCCAGTGTTGATTATGAACAATTATTTTCATATTCACTAAATCCAAATAAAGAAGCAGTTTATGAACAAGGAAAAGTTGCTACAGCTTATTCTGATGTACAAGATGAACAGATTAGCACTGTTGAAGCCAGTGAGACAATGAGAGAAGTACAATTTGCTGCGTTATTAGGAGCAAAAACTGAAGTTTCTTACATTAAACGAAAAAAAATGGCCACTTGGACAATGTTCAATTCTGCAGAGTTTAGAATGTTCGAAACGATGCATGGCTTAACTCGAGATGTAGATTATTCTAAGACTTTCTAAGATGAAAATTGCATTATTTAAGGAAAACCAAAAAGGAAAAACTTATCAAACGGAAAATTTTAAAATTCTTTATAGAAACAAAGGAACAATTTCAGGCGACAATTCAGAAAATGTTGAAGAATCATTATATTTAATAACTGGAAAAGCAGAGATTACATTAAAAGAAAAAACGTGGATTGTTGAAGCACCTGCAGAATTATACTTTCCAACCAAAACATACCATAAGATTAAAGCAATTACAAATATTTCCCTAATTATGTTTGAAAAATAAAAATAAAAGAAATAAAAAAATAATTAATTACTTTTAGTAATTGATCATTACTTCTACATCTCTTCCGAAGATGTTTTTAAGGTCTTCAAAGATTGGTTCTTTAACAAAAGCTTTCTGGTGTAATTTAACAGATGCTAAAGCTTTCTCAAACTCTTCAATGCTAGAATCAACTAAAGTTCCTAAACTACCATCCGGATTGATTTTAGCTTTTTCATACTTTCTGTCCTTAGAATCAATATCTGCAATAACAAAAGCAAACTTTTCTAATAGAATCACTTCACCATACTTCTCTCCATGCTTAACTTTAATCTTAGCTCTTTCAAATTCTCTTCCTCTCTTACGTTGCATATATTCAACTAAGAACCTAATTAAGCCACCAGAACCTTTTCTTGCTTTCTCAATGTCTGCCTTACCTAACTTCTTAGTGTCATACTTACGTTTGGCTTCAACGATTTCATTTAAATCTCTAAGATAACGTGCAGGAACTTTTCCAGTACTGATTAACTCATCTTCAAACAACTTAATTAATTCTTCATCTTGAGCTTTCTCAATTCCTTCTGACCTTAAAACATCACGAATTATGGTTACGATTTCATCATAAAGAAGTGTTACACTTTTCTTGTTATGCATCTCTTCAATCTGCTTAAACAATTTATTAATTCTTTTAAGATACTTTTCAGCATTCTTAACTAATTTGTCTAACTCAGTCCCACTTAACTCTTTCATTTCACCATGTTCAATTTTCTTTCTAACCATAACATTGTTACGTAGAATTTCAATATACTCTTTTTCCAACATTTTTTCTTTTTTAACAAAAATATCATCTAAAACGTCGGGAGTTTCTTTAGGAGTTGGTGGTGCAACACCATACAACATCAAAGCAGCCTGACTAGGAGTTAAAATAGCATAAAAAGTATCTTCCATACCCATGGTTTTAATACTATTCTTAACTCGTTTAATACTCTGCTCACCAGTACTCATGAAAAGGTCAATTGCTTCTCTACTTGGCTTGATTCTACCCATCCTTAACAACTGTTTCCAAGGCATAAAAATCCCTCTATCATAGAAAGGAACTCCGTCCCTAAGTAAAGTAAAGATGATTGGATTAGCATCCTTTAAGGATTCCCAGAAGTCTGTTAAGATATAAACTTGAATATTTAACTTGTTTCTAATTCCAGTCATTTCTCCAGCTTCTACACCCATACCAATGATAATCGCTCTTAACTTATCTTTTAACTCAGCACGAGTCATTTTCTTAACATCAGTATCATCAATTACGATCCAAACATCAATATCAGAAGTTGCAGTTGCTCTTCCTTGGACTAAAGAACCAGCTAAAACGTAACTTAAAATATATTTATCAAACTTCTTGATAACCATGGTTTTGTGAATCTCTGCAATTTTGATTGCGGCCAACATTCCAGTATCATGAATTGGAGCTCCTGCAGCAATTAATTTGTTTAAATCAGACTTACCATCATAACAACTTTGCCAAATGTCAGTTAACAAAACACTCTGCGCAACTAAGTTCTTATCAACTTCTTCAGCGAACTTCTTGATAATAGTGCTAAACTTTTGGAATAGCTCATCCTTAGTCATTTTTTTAGAAGTGGTATCATCAACGACAACCATAACTTTAATCTCGTCTTTATTTTGTGGTTTCTGTTCTTTACCTTTTTCAGCAGGTTGTGGTTTTTCTGGAGGTAATAAAGTAATTCCAACAATATAATCCCCAAATTTGTTCATAATCTTATCTTTAAATTTGTCCAGTTTAACTTTAAGTACATCTAGTTTTTTCTGTAACTCTGGTGGTAATTTTGGTGCAGCAGGTTGTTGTGCATTATTTGCTGCAGGCACTACCGCCTTAATAGATTTAGCATTAACATGTTTAGACTTTACAGTTTTTGTAGATTTTGTTGTTTTTTTTGCCATTGAAATTTATTCCTCCTTAATAGTGTGACATTCTAATTATACTATTATAAAATAAGCATTACAGAGTTATAATTGTTACTATATCTAGTGAGACATTTAAGTCATAAGGATTGACAAAATATTATAAACAATAAAACATAAATAAGGATTTATAAGCAAAAAGTTTATATATTAGTGTCACTACATAGTGAATATCATAAGGAGGATTAAATAATATGGCCACAATAGCAGATTATAAAACAGCAAGTGACAGAGCACAGGCAAGTGTAGCAACACATCAAAGACATTTAAGAATGTCAGTTGATAGTGCTTTAGATGTAACTAAAGCAAACCCAGGAGATTTTTATATCAACCCATCCAGATTAGAAGATAACGGAGTTAGAGCAGATTTCAAAGATGCAGTATTTACAGGAATGAGTGTACCTTATGCAGCAGCAATTGGCGCTCTCCCAGGTGATGCAGACCTTGAAGGCCCAGCATTACTTAGAGGAATGTGGGGATTCGGCAGACAAGAACTAGATGCTTATGTTGATGGTACAAAAGGCGATTTTCAATTTGATGGTCTATTCAAGTTTTTAGGAGAAAAAACTGGTTATGAAAGAGCATTAGCAACAAGATTTGACCATGCAAGATCAGTTATGGACCAAGTTTCAACAGCTGATGTAATCGCACATACTGGAATTAATCCAACAAATCCAAGTAAAATGACTTTAGATGACAAACTAGAAGTACACAGACTATTTGACCAATATGGTGTTGTACCTCCAAATATCATCAAAGATAAAAATTACATGGTATAGTAACTTAATTTTTTCTTTTCTTATTTTTAATCTTATATTTGAATAGCGAAAACTTTATATGTAACAAATGTAATCTTCTGGGTATGGCTAAAGAAAAAAAGAAGATTCCAGATCACATTTCTAAATTTAAGAAACTTTCTGATAAAGCTGATCAGATGATTGCTACCACTGATAAACATCATCGTAACGCTTATGATGCCGCAGTAGATGCAATATTAATAGATAAAAGTGGTTATGTTGACCAAAATCGCTTAAAAGATAAAAAAGTTAGAGAAGACTTTGCTGATAAAATGGCAGATTTCTATATCACCAAAGCAAAACAACAGTTTAAAGTTGGAGATAAAGCAAAATTTGATGAACTGGAAACAGAATTATTAATGAATGCTTATGCAGGTACAACTAGGGGAAAATTAAAAATATATATCCGACAAGCAGGCAAAGACTTCACATTTGATCATTTCAATACAGAAATGAAACCAAAGTTAATGAAAAGTATTGAAGACAACTTAAGTTCAGCAACGGTAGGCCACTTCAATGATGATCACATAAAAGATATTGTTGATTATACTGGTGCAAACAAGTTCTTAGATCATGGTAAGATGACTCTCCAAGATGCTATGGGAGTTTTAGGAAGTTATGAAACAAACGGAGCAGTTTTGGAAAAGAAGTTTAAAGATAAAATTTATTACAAGAAACCTGATAAGAAGTAAAATCCTAATATTATAATTCAGATAAGTTCAACATACTTCTTTTTTTCTTATTGTTTGATATATGTATATTAAATGCAAAACAGATAGCTAAGAAAATTGAACAAATAATTTTAACTAGAAAAAAGAAAAATACAAAAGATAATTATCTATCACCAAGAGTTTCTTCAAACTCCTTAGCACAAATTTCTGAACAAAAGACATAGGACTCTCCTTCAATTACCTTAACAATCCTCTTCTCATGAATAGCACTGCCACATTCTGCACATTCTTCTACATCTTCCTCGTTAATGTAACCGTTCATAAAACCAGATTCCGAATCTTCATCCCCTGTAAGTTTCTCTTTTGGGACATTTTCGCCATAATCATATTCTTCCATTTTAATTTTAAGTTTTAATATGCCCTTCTTAAAGGTTTCGTTTATACTATATATACACATATATCTTGATTAAAAAACATAAGACTATTCCAAAAGTATTCGTTTAATTTTATTCACAGATCGGTCCCAAGAAAAAGAATAAGCTACCATTTTTCTAGCATTATTTCCAAGAGTTTTCATTAACTCAGGGTCTTTTATTAATTGTTCAATCTTTAGAGCTAACATAGTTGAACTGTTTCTGGGAAAGAATATTCCATTGTGATCTTTAACTAAATAGTTCTTAATAAACCCAACTTTTGTCGCTATTACTGGCAAACCACAAGACATTGCTTCCAACGTAGCAAGAGAAGTAGTTTCTGTTAAGCTAGGCATAACAAAAATGTCCGTAGCTTTAAGATAATCTTGAACATTGTTTACAAAACCAGTAACGTGACAATTCCTAATTTCTTTAAGTTTTTTAACTAAATCAGGGTTACCACCACCAACAATCAATAGGAAAATATCTTTAAATTCTACTTTATTAAAAGCTTCCAATAAAATATCAATATTCTTTTCTTTAGAAATTCTACCTACATAACCAATTATAGTTTTATTTAAAGGTAACTTTAACTTTTTTTTACTAGCTTTTTTATTCTTTGAAATTGAGAACTGATCAATATCAATCCCTAAACTTCCAACCCTAATTTCTGATTTAACACCGTATTGTTTAAGAGAATCTTCTAACTCACGATAAGGGATAATAATTAAATCACATTTGTTGTAAAAGATAATTGCTAATTTTCGAACAATTCTGATTAGAAATTTCTTTGAGATTTCAGGAAAGAAATTTTCATACAACTCCCAAGTGATATGATGTTTATAAAAAATAATCTTTTTGTTATATTTTTTGCCATAATATATTGATAAGTAGCTAATTAATGCTGGCCCTTGAACAAAAACAAAATCTGTTTCTTTAACAGCCTTCTTAATGTCACAAATGTTTTTAATAGAAATCTTCATGTTAGGATAACCAGAAAGTTTAACTATTTTTGAAGGTGCAATTAAAGTCACATTTTTTACTCCTTTAGGTTTGGTACTTTTACCTAAGTTGGGAACTAAAAGAGAAATATCAAATTCATTACGTGCTCGTTTAACAAACTCTTCAATAAATCTTAAAGTTCCATCTACCTTAGGATAATATGTGTCTGCCACAATTAGTAGTTTAATCTTCGAGTTCATTTTATTCTAAAAAATTTTTCTCCAAACCAACCTTTAACCTTAAACCCATTCTTAATTGCTCTAAATAATAACAAAAAGAATGGATAAGCAACATGAATTTTTTGACTTTCAAAAGTTTTTAAAGCAGATAACTTTTTTCCAAAAGTGTTTCCTATATCAACATACAAAGCGGGCCATTTTGTTTTAAACGAAACAGGATTCCAAACCGAATAAACATAAACCTCTGGTTTTGGATTTAAATTAACTTTGTTATACAAGTCTAAAGTAATATTGTAGACTTTCTTATGATCTGGATGAGGATCTTCAATGCTATGAGTAAATATTTTTGTAGGCTTTTCTTTTTCTAACAGATCTAACAGTTTCTTTTCTGCTCCAGTCTTTTTATAATCTTTCTCGATTTTCTGATCACCAAGATTCAAGAAATAAGTTTTACATCCCATCAACTCTCCAGCAATTAAAGTCTCTTTTGCCCTAACTCCTTTAATCACATTTTCCTTAACCCATGGGTGCGATAATTCCCCCATAGAGAAAATAATAGAAACAACTTTCTTGCCTTCATTAATATAATTGGATATAGTTCCGCCCGCCCCAATTACAAAATCATCTGTATGGGCTCCAAAAACAAAAATCACTTCTTTTCTGTCCATATTGCTTAGAAAAGATATTTTGCTTTATTTAACTTTTGTTTAAGGGTAAGTTTTATAAAGAGAATATCAATTTGATTAACTGTTGCACCCGTAGTTTAATGGCTAGAATCCGGGCCTTCCATTGAAGTGTTCGTAATAAACTACTCACTTTCGAAGTGAGCCTGTGATCCGGGTTCGAATCCCGGCGGGTGCATATTCTTATTTTAGTAAAGATTAAATACTTCTTCCTTTTTATTCAAAACAGGTGATAGACAATGAAGATTACAATTGATACAAAAGAAGATTCTCATGCTGACATTCAGAAGGTGATGCAAATTTTATCACACTTTACTAATAAAGATCCAATGAGCAACTATTCTCCAGAATCACAAGAAAATAATGAAAGTTCAAATGCAGGATTTATGAACATGTTTGGTGAGGAATCTCAAGAAGAGAAAAAAGAGATTGAAGATACACCCCCTAATTTTTCTAACTTTCTAAACTTAGCTAATAAAGAGGAAGAAGAAAAGAAAGAAGATAAACCAAGATTACAGTTTTTCTAAATTAAAAATATTAGCCCAATTCCCAAAGCAATCAATACTAAATACAAACTCGCTACAATCTTACCGAACTTCTTTCTATCACCGAACCAATAAGCAATTCCGCCCTTAACAGCAACGTTTGTTAAAGCTGCAATCAAGATTCCAGTTTTAGCAATATCCAAAGATAAAGTTGTTTTAGCTAACTGGGAAAGGGAAACAGTAATAGCATCAACATCAGCAAAACCAGAAATAAAGCTAACAATATAAACTCCTTTTGAAGACAAGTAAATGTCTCCTAGTTTTACTAATGCCAAAATAACTGCAAAGAAAACACCAAACTTTAATGCTGGTCCCAATGTAAAAGGAGAAGCAAGTTCCATCTTGCCTTTAGCATCTTTAGCTTTTCTCCACAGTACATATGAGAATCCCAGTGAAACTAAAACTAAAATAATCATTGGTAAAAGTAAAGCGTAAAATAATGGTCGATGAATTACAAACACTTCAATAAGAATCCTAATAAACATAATTGTATTTGCCAGAATAACTCCCAACGCCAAAGTTCTAAATATTTTAGTCTCTTTCTTACTTCTTTCAGAGAAACTTGTTGTTACAGCAGTACTACTTACTAATCCACCTAAAATTCCCGCGAGAGTAATTCCTCTCTCCCCAAACCATTTCATAAGTACATAACCTGCAAAACTGATTCCAGAAATGAAAACTACCATTAACCAAATTACAAATGGATTAAATAATTCATGAGGACCATAACCTTGGTTAGGTAATAAAGGTAAGATAACTAAAGCAATAACTGCAAATTTTAATGTATCCGCCATCTCTTCTCTTTTCATTTTCATAGCAAAATGATGTAAGAAAGATCTAGCGTAAAGTATTACTGTAATGGTAACAGCAAGAACAACTGCAAAAGTAATTTCACCATAATAACATAAAATCCCAATAAAAAATGCTAAGAATCCTGCAACTTCTGAAGTTGCTCCCATGTGCTGCCTCTTATCATTACTAGAAATAGCAAAATAAGCCATAATAATCAAAACTCCTACAAGAATAATGGCAACAATTAGTATCCAAGGAGAAATTAAAACCCCCATATATGCGGCCAGTGCACCAAACAAAGAGATTAAAGGAAATGTTCGAATTCCTGCAAAATCATGTCCTTTCTTTCGGTATTTGGCATATTCTCTCTCCAACCCGATCAAAGCTCCAAGTAATAAAGCAATCAAAAAGTTTTGAAGTAGAGAATATTCCATTTTAACCACAAACCTCATTAACTGATTTTATCTTAAAAGTAAATTCAAGACCAGCCATAGTAGGATGAGTTACAATCTCACTAGTTTTTCCAACAAGAACAGTTCGGTATTCTTCACTAATTACTTTTCCCATGTTTTTCTTTTTGATCTTAACCGGAACAATTATGTCATCAGAACCTTTACAATAATCTGGTCCAGAAGCAAGTGTCCATTCAATTGCCCCAGCAGCAGTATAATCCCCTTGGCCACGATTTAAAGTAAAAGTTTGAGAATCACTTGTTTCTACAACGACAGAATTAAAGTTACACTTTTCAGTACATCCTTCTGTAACATAAATCTCTGCAATAGTTCCACATTCACCGTCAATACAAAATTGGTTCCATTCACAATCAGCATTAACCATACAACCAATTGGCTCTTCTATCACTGGTTCTTCAATAGGTTCTTCTATTACATCACTAACTTCTGCCCCTTCAGGAAGATCTTCAACTTTAGGTAACTCTTCAACTGGCTCTAAATAAGAACAACCTGCTAGAATAATTGTAACAATTAATAATAATGACATAATAAGTTTCATTTTATACGTACCTCTTTTCAATTGGAATTAAATAATCAAGCTATATAAATATTTCTAGCTAATCTTAGATAAACTGAATTACTATTTTAAGAAACTAACAAAATGCTTAAATAAAACCATCTGTTTCTGCAGATAAAGAGGCAACCATGAATTATATTTTGAAACATTTAAAGTTAATTAAACCATACTTCTCGATAGGACTTAAGATAGCCACAGAATATAAGTTTCAGTTTATAACTAATTTCTTAACATATATAGTTGTTGCAGCAATTTGGATTTTTTTATGGAGTTTAATGTTTTCAAACATACAAGAAATTGGCAATTGGAGTTTACCAATGCTAATTATGATGGTAGGTTTTTTTCAAGTAGCAGAAGCAATTTGGCAATTTGGTTTTTATACCCTAGGGATAAGCAGAGAGATAATAAGTGGAAGAGTTGACAAATATCTGGTGCGCCCAATTAATCCTCTTTATGGAATAATTATGGAAAAATTCGAAATTGTTGCGTTCCTGCCGTTAGTTATGGGGTTAGGAATTATTCTTTATGCCAACATAAAATATCTTTCTCTAGACCTAATAAAAATCAGCCTAGCCTTATTCACGGTAATGATTGGTATTTCAATACTTCAAGTAATTTATAGTCTGTTAGGAATCTTAACTTTTTGGATTGGTGATTCTAGAGGATTTCAAAGATTGCATAGAAGTACAAGAGTTCTAAATAACTTCCCCCTAGATATAATGAATAAAGTGATGACTGGAGTGTTAATGTTTTTAGCACCAATAATCTTTTTTGGAACTTATCCAGTCTTGATGGTCACAAATTGGCCAATATCCACATCATTAAAAATAATCGCATTAGCATTTAGCATCTTAATTTTTTGGAGCATAGTATTATATTTTTTATGGAAACGAGGTATCAAAAAATATGAAAGCATGGGCGGCTAAATACAAAACAGCGTACGTTGTAAGGTTAAAGGTTTTATCAGAATATAAAGTACCTCTTTTATCTTATTTGATCCGTCCAATATTTAAGATTCTGCTCCTAGCGACAATATGGTGGCAAGTGTTTGAATATACTAACAAAGACACAATCGCAGGAATGAATGTTTACCTATTCATAACTTACTTAACAGTTGCAGGATTTATTAAAATTGCAATACATCCCTGGACAATTACTGAACAAGTTTTAGATTTCATCAAAACTGGCGATTTGTCATTAATACTAACAAAACCAGTAGATTATTTGAAATTTCAGTTTGCATTAATACTTCCAGAAATATCCGTCCATGGAATTTATGGAATGGTAGTATTTCTTTCAGGCAGTTTAATTGCCAGTTCATTATTTGAACAGTTTTATTTCCCAGACATAATTCCATTAATATTATTTTTGATTTCATTTACGCTCGCAATCCTAATTAGTTATTTATTTTACTTTATAGTGGGGTGTAGTGCTTTTTGGGTAGGTGAAACTTGGAGCATAATGGGAGGGATAACAACGATTCAAGCATTTTTTTCAGGAGAGATAATCCCCTTAAGTATTTCTCCAACATTAATGCAAATCTCAAACTTCATGCCTTTCAAATTCATGGTATTCGCACCAATATTCATATTTTTAGGAAAGTTCACATTAAAAGAATCACTATACAACATTGGAGGGCAGATCATTTGGGTAGTTATATTATATATAATCGCAAGAATTGTCCTTAACAAAGGAATTTTAAAATTTGAGGCCCAGGGAGGATAAAATGATAGTTATAAAAGCAAAAAATCTTGAGAAAATATTCAAAGTTCCATTAAAAGAAGAGAAGACATTTTTAAAAAATATAAAGAATATTTTTTATAGAAAGTGGATTGATAAAGTTGCCCTAAAAAATGTTAGTTTTGAAATTAAGAAAGGAGAGTTCATAGGTTATATTGGCCCAAACGGCGCTGGTAAATCTACCACAATAAAGATGATGACAGGGATAATTAGTCCAAGTCGTGGGTCTGTTAAAGTTTTAAACTTTAACCCACATAAAGACCGCTATCAATATTCATACAATATAGGAGTAGTATTTGGTCAACGAAGACTTCTTCAATATGATATTCCTGTTATGGACTCATTCAGACTGTACAAAGACATATATGAACTATCTGACCATGATTTTGAAGAGAGAATTAATTACTTTAACAGGATACTAAATTTGAAAGAATACTTACACATCCCTGTAAGAAAACTATCTCTTGGAGAAAGGATGAGGTGTGAAATCGCAGCAGCATTACTTCACAAACCTAAGGTCGTGTTTCTTGATGAACCAACTATTGGTCTAGATGCAATTGCAAAAGAAGAGATAAGATCGTTCTTAAAAGAAATTAATAAAAATGAAGGAGTAACAATTATCTTAACAACTCACGATATGGATGACATTGAAGAATTGTGCGAGAAGGTCATCATAATAGATAAAGGAGAAAAAGTATATGACGGTTCTTTATCAAAACTAAAGAAAAGTATAATGCACCATAAAACAATTGAAGTTGACTTTAAAAAAGTAAAAACGGATTTGTTCAATAAAAGCATTAAGAAAAAGGGAATAGAAATAATAGTACAAAGAAAGACTTACATAAAAATAAGGGTTGATACTTCAATAATAAATGTTCCAGGAGTAATAAAAGAACTTTTTAATTCCCTAGAGGTTATTGATTTAGTAGTTCATGAACCAAAACTGGAACATGTGATTAAAGAGATATATGAGAAAAAAATCCAATCACCAAAAAATTGAAAACAAAAGTAGATTTAAAAAAATCTTTGCAAACATTAAAATACCTCTAAACTTTCCTAAAGAAGATGATCGAAACTTTAAAGTCTATGTTAAGATGTAAAAAAGGTAACTCTTTCATAGCCTTAATAGTAGCTTTAATCTTACTAATCTTATTATGGGCCTGGCTTACAGGAGAATTATAAAAATAAAAAGAAATATTATTAAAATTTACTTGTTCTCAACTAAATTTGCAACATATTTAGCAATAGCTAAAGAAGAAGTTAATGCTGGAGACTCCATCCCTAATAGTTGGATACAATTCGGATGATTTTGGTCTCGTTTAACATAAAAGTCGGGATGGTTACTAAGTATTCCCAATATTCCTGAATAAGCGGGTTTAAGATCACTAACTTTCAACCCAGGAAAATATTCATGTACTGCATCAAACATCTCCTCAGCGGAAAAACAATTACTATTAAAATCAAGAGGATCATTTGTTGGCTTAAATCTAGGACCAACACGAATCATTTTTCCATCAATTGAATTGTATGCGTTATCAAGCTCAAATGTTGGAGTTAAATGAGCTCCCCACAATTCAATCTCATGTCCACTTTCAGTTATAACTTTTTTTGGAGTAGGATAAATATTTGTACTTACTCTTAACTCAGGCCTTTTATTTTGATTAAACTCATAAAAATCCCCTTTAAGAAATTCTGTGTTCAATAATTTATCAGAACCAGTTATTTGACAGATATGAGGATTTACCATTTTGGCAATGTTCAATGAATAAAGACCAGCAGAATTTATCAAAACTTCTGTATCGAAGGAGTAAGTTTGATTATTATCTTGAACTGTGACAGAAAAATAATCTCCTTTTGGTTCTATCCCTATAACTCGGGTGCCCCTCAATAAATTAACTGGTTTTTCAACAGCTTGAGTACTAGAAATTAATGCCCTAATATAATCAGAAGCTTCAATAATCCCCGTTGTAGGAGAGTATAATGCTGAATCAACTTTAATATTTGGTTCAATTCTTTTTGCGTCCTTACCAGAAATGTGCTTAACGCCTGGCGTACCATTACATTGAGACCTCTCAAAATATTTTTCAAGAGTCTTACTTTCTTGAGGATTAGTTGCAGCAACTAGTTTCCCAGTTCTTTTAATGGGAACATTGTGTGATTGGCAGAATTCATAAAGTAAAGGGACACCCTCTACACAAAGCTTAGACATTAATGAACCGGGCTTATAATAAATTCCAGAATGGACTACTCCTGCGCTTCTGGCAGATTGCTCCTCTCCAAACCGTTTATTTTTTTCTAGCAAAACAATATCCTCTATACCTTTCTTACTTAATTCAAATGCAATAGCACAACCAACAACACCCCCACCAACAATTGTAATCGGAATTTTTTCCATTTTTAATGCCTCCAACAATCACTTTAAAGAATCACCTACTTATAGCTTTGTAGTTATTACAACTACAACAAAAGGCGTTTTTTGGAAACAGAAACGTTTATATAATTAATATGTATACATTAAAGTTACATGGAAGAAGAAACAATTGTAAAACTAGGACTATCGAAAAACGAGGCAAAAATATACTTATCATTATTAAAACTAGGAAATGCCAATGCCTCCAACCTTAGCAAGGATTCTGGAGTACATAGAGTAAATGTATATGAATCTTTAGAAAAATTGAGAAAGAAAAATTTAATAACCGAATCAAAAAAGAATAATAAGAAAACTTTTGAGCCGGTTGCACCCAAAAATTTAATGAATATTCTAAAACAAAAAGAAATAGAGTTGATGAATATTCTCCCACAGTTAGAACTAAAATATAAGATGGCCGAGAATAGAACAGATGTTAGCGTTCATGAAGGATATGATTTTGTCAGAAATATGTTCATTAACTTTGTTGAGAAAAGAGAAGACATTTATAATTATGGAATTCCTAAGTTTGTAGTTAAAGAGATGGGCAAATGGTTTCAAAATGAAATCCATAAAAGAAGAGCAAAACAAAAACAATGGATGTATCACATTTACAATAGTGATGCAAAAGAGAGAATAAAAACTCTAAACACATTTCCATATACTAAAGCACGTTACTTGTCTTCAGAATATGATCAGACGGTAACTACAGTCATCTGCGGAGACGAAGTTGCAATGGAAATTTATGAAGAAGAGAATTCAAAACCAACCATTATTTTAATAAAGAATCAATCAGTTGCGGACGCTTACAAAAAATATTTTTGGTTAATTTGGGAAAAAGCAAAAACTAAGTGATTTACTTAAGAAACTCAAACAAGTCAAATAAAACAAAAAACTAAACTTTACTAAACCAAACTTTAAACTTCTCTTGTTTAACTTTAAACTCTTCCGAATGTTCATGTTTCTTAACAGAATCAACGGAATCAATAACCATTTTCTCAGCGCCAATCTTTTCTTCAATCTCTTCTTGAAACTTCTCTAACATTGGTTTAAGTTCTTTAGAAACTTTTAGATGTAAAACAATAGAATCTAACTTCTCAAGCTTAACATTTTTTCTAAGTTGTTGAACATTTCGCATAACTTCACGAGAATAACCTTCTGCTTCCAAATCTTCACTTCGTTCTGTGTTTAAATATACCATTCCAGATTTAAACTCAGATTCTTTATACAATTCAGGAACAATTCTTGTAACAGATATCATGTCTTTAGTGATTTGAACTTTCTCACCATTAACTTCAAAAGCATAAAAGTTTTCCTTCACCAAATGTCCTAAAACTGTTTCTGGACTATCTCGAGTTAATTGTGTAAAGATTCCAGGAGATAACTGACCATAAGCCTTACCAATTTTTCCAGCATCTGGAACAATTTTAAGTTCTACACCATCTAATTTAGGAACTGTAGCAACTTCCTTAGCATTAACTTGTTTCTGAATAATCTCTTTAAGTTTTTGAACAGCACTAATTACTTCTCTTCTTGAACTTTCAACAACTACTTCCTTAACTGGCCATCTTAAACCAAGCTTAGCTTTTTCTCTAGCATTTAATGTGGATTGGATAATCGCTCCACTTAAATCCATTTCTTCTTCCAAAGCAGAATCAATTTTCTTTTCATCATACTTTGGCCAAGGGAAATGTGAAATACTTGCTTCCTTTAATCCAAACTCCTCTTTCATGTTTAGATAAACAGCTTCACTAATGAATGGAGCAATAATGTTAAACATCTTAAGTAATTCTAAGAGTGTTGTGTAAATGGTATAAACTACAACTTCTTTATCTTGATCTTCTCCCAATGCAGCTTTGTCCCTAACCATTTGAATATAAGTTCTAGACAACTCTAAGAAAAGTTCTTCTAAAGGCGCAATTGTTTCATCAAATCGATATTGATCAAACAATTCTGTTACGTTCTTCATTGTAGAATGTAATTTAGAAACAATATATTTCTCTTCCAAACCAAAAACGTTTTCTGTAATCTTTGCATCGATTTTAGTAGGATTAATTTTATTTTCATTTGCTAAATTAATCATGAACTTATGAACGTTCCAAAGAATTTGTAAAAATCTACCTTTTAGTCCTGCATCGTCCCAGCTAAATTTAATGTCTTGTCCAGAGTTTGTTTGACACATATAGTAACGTAAAACATCAGCACCATGTTTCTCAATCATTTCGTCAGGAGAAATAATGTTTCCAATGGATTTGCTCATCTTTAGTCCACCAACATCTCTAATCATCCCATGAACATAAACATTCTTGTAACAATTCTTTCCCATTGCTAATTGTGAACAAATTGACAACATACTAAACCAAAGTCTCACTTGCTCAGTAGCTTCTAAAATTAAATCAGCTGGAAAATGATTCTTAAAAAGTTCTTCTTGTTTAGGATAATAAAAACAATTCCAAGCAGCAGTACCTGCATCAATCCAAACATCCAAAATGTCAGGAGTACGAATCATCTGACCCTTTTTACATTTTTTACATTCCCACTTAACTTCATCAATCCAAGGTCGATGTAAATCTTTAGGAATTTTACATCCTTTTTCCTTTAATTCTTTTACAGAACCAATAACTTCCGTTTCAGAACATTCTTCACCAGAACATTTCCAAATTGGAACTGGTGTACCCCAATATCTTTGTCTTGTAATAGAATTATCTTTTAAGTTAGCAGTCCAAGAATCAAATGCTTGCGTACGAGGTTGCCAATTAACTTTGGCATTCTCTTTAATCATCTTTTCACGAAGATCTTCAATCTTAAAGAACCACTGTTTTGTTGTTTTGAAAATAACTGGCTTGTGACATCTCCAACAAGTTGGATAATCGTGTTCAACTTTAGTAGTAGCAATTAAAAATCCATCTTTCTTCATTGCTTCAATAAATTTAAGATCATCTACCTTAGCAGTTAACCCAGAAAAACGTTTTCCAATTTCTTTAGGAAATATTCCTTTCTCACTTAAATTATTAAATGCAGGCAATCCATTCTCTTTTCCAACTTCCTGATCTTCTGGTCCACAACCAGGAGCACAGTGTACTAATCCAGAACCTGCAGTAAAGTCTACATGCTGATCTGATAATAGTACAGTAAATGCTTTGGGATGTTTCTCTTCAATTTCTTTTAATGTAGATATCTCATTAATCCAAGGATGTTCATATTTCATACCTTCTAACTTTTTCCCTTTAAATTCATCAGTAATTGTTAACGCTTTTCCTACAACTGATTGTACTAATGGGCCGACTAAACCTTTTCCAATAATCCAAGTCTCACCATCAACTTCTGCTTTAACATAATCTAATTCTGGGTTAACCATAATTGCTAAGTTGAAAGGAATTGTCCATGGCGTTGTAGTCCAAATAACTAAGTATTCATTTTTCTTGCCTTTAACTTTAAATTTAAGAAAAATAGAATCTTCATTTAATAATTTGTATTCACATTCATGCTTTGCTAGGGCAGTCTCACAATTACCACACCAAGTCATTGATTTGTCACCTAAGTAAAGACGATCTTTTTCCCAAGCTTTCTTAACTAACCACCACTCTCCCTCAATGTAATCATTATTACAAGCCATGTAAGGATCTTTAAAATCTATTGTAGAACCAATTCTTGCAAAGTCAATGTCCATCTTTGCAGCCATTTCATAAGCAAAATCTTTACATTCTTTGATGAATTTGTCCAAACCAAACTTTTCAATTTCTTCTTTTGTTTTCAAGCCATGTTTAGCCATAACTTTATGAGCAGTTGGCAAGCCATGAACATCATAACCATTACGATCCCAAACATTAAACCCTTGGCTTCTTTTATAACGCAAAGCCATATCTTTAAGAGAATAATTCCACGCATGACCTAAGTGAATTTTTCCAGAAGTGTAAGGCGGACCTTGTAAAAAGCTCCATTTCTTTCCTTTCTCATTCTTTTTCTTTAGTTTTTCAACTATTTTCTTATTCTTCCAAAACTCTAGAATGTCTGATTCTAATTCTTGAGGATTATAGTTAGGATATTTCATATTTGAGAAAGAGTGGAGGTTTATTTAAAAATATATTGCTTTAAAATAAATAAAAAGAAAGAATTTATTCAAATTCTAAATCATCTAACTCATCCAAACCAAAATCTTCTTCAAAATCTTGTTCAAGCTGATCAATTTCGTCTAAAGCATCATTAACTTCAATTTCTTCACTACTCTGTTCAACATTTTGATCTTCAACCGGTGCAGGCTCAACTATTTCTTCTGTAACCTGACAACTAACTAAAAGTGCCAAACAAACAACAGCTAAAGCCATAATTATTAGTTTCTTCATCTTAATTTACCTCTTTTTCAACAACGATTTAAAAAGAGGTTCAGAAAATTTTAATTTTCTCGCACCTCTTAATAAAAAAAGAAAGAAAAGGGAACTTAAATAAGTTCCTTATTCCTATTCAGTAGTTTCTTCTCCAGTTTCGTCCTCAGATTCATCTTCTACTTCATCTGTCTTCAACTCTTGGTAGATTTCTTTAAATTCAGCAGTGAACTCACGAAGAACTTCTTTCGTAATCTTCATCTGTTCACGAACATCTTCTTGCTCAGCTTTAGCTTCTTCTAATCCTTCAGGACTAGACTTTGCTCTTTTCCAAGCTTCTGTTGCTTCTTCTTGCTCAACATTTAATTTAGCAACTTCTTCTCTAAACCTTTCCATAATTTCTTTAAGAGATTCTAAATCTTCTGCAGAAGCTCCTTTCTCTTCTAGAGTAGAATAACGCATTTCCATGGCATTATAATATTCATCATGTTTATCCACAACAGTACTTAACCGATGATTGATTAATTGAGTGATTACCCATTTCTGCTCTCTTTGAATTTCTTTCCATAGATCTTTAAGACTCTTGATTGCTTCCCTTAATTCTTCAGCAGTAGCATCTTCAGACATCTCTTTAATTCTGTCAATTAATGTTAAAAGCTCTTCTTCCTTCACTGATAACCTTGCTAACGCATTTTCTTTCTCATCATCAGTCATAGTTTTAGAATCTTCAATTCGAGACTTTAACTTGTCTAATGATCTTAGAATAACATCTCCAGTCTTCCCCAAATGATTCTTAACTCCAACTTTTAGATCCTTTTTACCTTTCTTACATTCATCATCTTCTTTACAAGCTTTTACTCTCTCTCTTATTTCTAAAATATTTCCTTTATGATTTTGATATTTCTCTTTTGCTGCTTTATAATTCTCTTTAGCTGCAGCATATCTATTTCTTGCTAAGTCCCACTTTTCTTTAGCCTCTTTCATCCCTTCATTAGCATTTCCAGTTTCTGCCAAAGCCATTGGAACAACACTAAGAATGAATATTGCTAAAACAAATATTCCAAACAATTTTTTTACCATTTTTAATCCTCCATTGATTTTCATGTTTTTTCACAAACGTTTTCTTCGTTCATGGAATCCTAAGGGAAAAACTACTTTATAAAGAAACTTTTTTCAACGCTGTTTTTCTCTTATAAATAAGCCCATTTCTCGCCTTGAATACTTTACAAAGCTTTATTTGCCCCCAAAAAGCTTTACCAAACAAATAAAGTCACAAGCACAATTTGATTCCATTAGCTTTTTATACCTTAAAAGAATGATTCAACCATGAGAAAGCTAATCACCTTCATATTAACAATATTACTACTTACTTCTTTAACTTCAGCAGCAACTCTAAAAGGAAATATTTATGATTCAAGTTTAGAAGTTACAACAGACTCGTTAGTAGAAATTAATACAGAACCAAGTCAAAAATTCTTAGCTAAGGAAGGAAGTTATTCTTTTGAAGTTCCTCAAGGAGAATATACCATCACAGTTACTAAGGGGCTATTTTCAACATCAGAACAATTAACTGTAAGCAGTGAAGGAGAATTTGTTTACGATTTATTTCTATTAGAAGACTTTACTGAAGAAGATGATTTGTGGAAAGACACAGACATACAATTATTTACTGAAGTTGAAGATGAAGAAGAAAAACAAGGTTATGAATGGTGGAGATATTTAATTGCAGGAGTTCTAATATTATATCTATTAGGCAGACTAGTTAGAATGAGAAAAAAGTATGGCAGACTAAAAGTTTTTAGAAAGAATTTTGTTAAAGAAAAAAAGAAAACTGTTGAAGAACATAAAGAAGAAATTGCTTCAGAACCAGGATATTTAGATAGAGTAGTTGAAATCATAAAAAAACAAGATGGTAGAATTTCTCAAAAACAACTTCGTAAAGAAATGTTAGACCTGTCTGAAGCTAAGATCAGTCTAATTCTAACAGAGTTAGAACATAAAGGCCAAATTGAAAAAGTTAAGAAAGGCCGTGGCAATGTTATTATTCTTAAGTAAAATTTTTATATTTCTGTTCAATTAAACTATTGTTATGCCCAAAACTAAGAAACCTTCTGAGGAAGAACCAGTAAGAGGTAACTTCCAACAATATATGCACGAAATTAGCCGGCCAGAATTACTAAGCAAGGCAGAGGAAGTAGATTTAGCTAAAAGAACTGAAGATAGCTACCGGAGTTTGGTCAATGTGATTTGTGATTATGACCAAATAGGAAAAGAAACAGGCTGGGGATTTACTCTTTTGTTAGATCAATTAAAAGATGCATATGAATCAGATGACAATACTAATGAGCAACCCAATGAAGCCAATTTGGTAATCTCTCGATTAGAAGATGTAATAACTCGAAGTTATGTTGGAAGCGAAAAAGGAACGAAAGCTAAAGAATGGATTTTCGAGTTGTTGTATTGGTCCGGGCATAATCCTGATCCTAATGAAGAAGATCAAGAAACTGCTGAAACAAAATTTACTGTTGAATGGTATCGAAAGATAATCTTTAGCACTATCGAAGAAATCAAGGTAGAATTGGTAAAAGCTCTAGGACATTACAATCGAATGCTTCCTAAAGCTAGGAGTAGTGCTGAAGAATCCTCATATCAAGAAAAGAAAGCAAGAACAGAAGAAACAATTAACACCATTAGGGAAAATATTAATGCTATTCCAAGATATCGAAAGAAATTAATTGAAAGAAATTTAAGATTAGTAGTAAATAGGGCAAAACCTTATGTGGGTAAGGGGTTAGACTTAAAAGATTTGGTTTCAGCAGGGAATATTGGTTTAATTAAAGCAGTAGAAAGATTTGATTATAGGAAAGGAAATAGATTTTCTACTTACGCAGTTTGGCAAATTAAAGCTGCGATAGGAAAAGCAATTGGAGAATATGGAAAAACTATTCGGCTTCCAGAAAATGTTTTAGAAAATCATCAAAAATGGTTTGAAGCTAAAAATGAACTATTAAAAGAATTACAGAGAAATCCAACAGATGAAGAAATTGCACCTGAAGCGATTAAGAGATTGCCAAAAAAACGACGGGAAACTGAAACTCCAGAAAACCTTACAAGAAAAATAAAAAGTTCAAAAGGAGTTGCCGCCCCAATAATTACCCTGGAAGGACAGATTAGAGAAGATAGTGCTACTACATTAAAAGAAATAATAGAAGATAGAGAAAGTCCTAATCCTGAAGAATGTGGCTCATATTTGGTATTGGCTTCAGAAGTTAGATCATTTCTTTCTATCTTAACTCCAAGAGAAGACAAAATGATCAGAATGAGGTTTGGAATTGGTGAAGATCGTCCTTACACCCTACAAGAAGTAGGAGATTATTTTGGTTTAACCCGAGCAAGAATTCAGCAAATTGCGGCAAAAGCTTTGAAAAAACTAAAAGGTTCGAATGGAAGAGAAAGATTAAAAACGTTTTGGGATTAATCACTTCATCCAAAATCATATTATCATGTAGATTGCCTTGATGTTAACAAATTAAAGTAAGTTTTATATATCAAGAACTCAATTTCTAACTAAAAGTTAATGGGGAGAGCTAGGCTGGCGCGCTAGTCCTGCGTTGTTACTGTGAACGGACTTTACACGGAGCTGAAACCTGTTTGAAGGGCTGACATTGTTTTGTTGGTCTCAATTGCTTTGCTGACGGCTTGTCCTTTGGGATGGGCTTACTGGGAATCTGGTCAGATTCGGAAGAAAGCAGCCATAACCTTTGAGTTTCATGTTCAGAGGGTTGCAAGTTTGAGAAGCTTTTGAGAATAAACCAATGAGGCTTTATTGGTTCGACTTTCAGGTGTGCCCCTAACACTTTTATTTTATTAGTAAGATAAATCACCAGAATCAAAAGCATATTCTGCATGCATTTTCTCTAGGCCAAACAAAATATCATCATGAAGTTCAAAAGCAGAAAAATATTTTGCTCTTAACCTATCAGATAAATTTCCATCTCTTTCTTTAAGATTAGTAACTCTTTTTTCAGGGTTTGCTTGAATATGGAAACATAAATCAACAAATCTACGATCTAAATGACATGCTGCTATCGCTATAGGAAAATTTATTTTAGTTAATCTTTCAAATAGATCAATTTTTTCCTCATATCCTTCTATTGTTGTCCAGAATTCATCAAATGTTGCGGCACCACCAGTTCTAGAAATACTTTTTAAGAAAGATGATTTACCAGAACCAGGTTTTCCAGTAACTCCAATTACTTTCCCTTGGGACATTTCTTTATAAGCTGCTTCAAAAGCTTGCTCACAGGTAAGAGAAGAACCATTATCATATAAAACCTCATCAATCCCAGTATGCCTTATTGCTCTACTAAGATAATGTTCAATTTCTTGAACTCCCTCATCATCCTCTTTGATAGCTGCAAGCAAAAGAGCGTTTGTATTTGAAATGATATATCGAGCATCTTCTATATTAGTTCCTAATAAACAAAGGTTATTGTAAGCTCTATCATTAATAGTTTGATTCATATGTAGTCTCCAGAATATACTTCATTAATAAATCTTTATGAAAAATATTGATATGAAGTTAATTAAGAAATCACATAAAGCTTTCTAAGCTTAAATTAACAACATTTTCCTTTGCTTGCATTTCTTTAAATTCTTTAGAAATTTTAACAAACAGTTGTTCATTACAAAACGTTCGAGAAAGAGGAATGCCTTTTCTTGCCAATGAAGAAATGCATTCAGGAACAATAGAATTTGGTACTTCTGCCCTATGAGCAATTTCATTAAATGCTAAAGATGTTTCTTCAGTATAAAGAACTAAGAAAACTTTTTTCTCAACATTATTTAGAGATTGAATTTCAAGTTTAGGCAAAGGAGTGCCTTGATTAAGTTGCATCTGATCCAACCGAGAAGTTAATTTTTCAATCTTAACATCCATCTCTTGTAAGAAGTCAAATAGAGATTGAATTTCAGAAGTATTTTCGTTTATAGCAGACAGATGCTCTTCTAAAGCTTGTCTAACATTATGAAATTCCCCGCGAATGTTACGTACTATATTGCCCATTTTATCGACTATTAACTACCCCATAAGAAAGAAACAATGACATGTTTCTTGGCTACCACCCCAATGTTAATTATCATTTTTTTCTTATTTATATAGGTTTCGATAGTGCAACATCACTAACCAATAGTTAGAAAATATATTTAAAGAGTTTGTTATTCTATACAATCCAAAAGATCAGATTCTAGTAACAAAACTTAAGATTAAGAGAGCAAAAGTATTAAGAACTTTCTAGTAATTTTATAACTCATGAGCATAAGGTCAAAGAAGGATTTGGAAGTACAATTGTCTAAACTGAAGAACTTTGAAACTCCTTCTTTAGAACTGGAACAATATGCAACTCCTGATTCAATTGCTGCAGATTGGGTTTGGCAAATGGCCCTTAATGGAGAAGTTGCAGGTAAAACAATCCTGGATGCAGCGTCAGGACCAGGAATTCTAGGAATTGCGTTATTATTAATGGGAGCAAGAAAAGTTTACTTTGTGGATAAAGATGAAAGTGCAATAAAACTATGTATAGACAATTATAACAAAGTTAAAGAAGAATATGAAATCGGCGAAGCCGAGTTTATTATTGAAGACATTTCTTTGTTTGATCAAGAAGTTGATATTGTAGTACAAAATCCTCCATTTGGAACTAAGACTGAACATGCAGATAAAAGATTCTTGGAAAAGGCTTTTGAGCTAGCACCACTAATTTATTCTATGCATAAATATTCAACTAAAACTTTCGTAGAAGCCATTTCTAAAGACCATAATTTCAACATTACTAGAGTCTACAGATACGACTTTGCTATTAAAGCACAGTTTAAACATCATAAGAAGCCAGTAATAGATGTAGATGTAGGATTGTGGCGATTAGAAAGAATTTAAAGAGAAGATTAGCGCAGATTAATCATTTAACCACTAAGTAGTAGGTGCAACCACAACCTTTATAAAAGAAAGCTATTTTTTAGTTAAAATGACAATAACAACTGAAGATCAATTTACTGATACATTAAGTACTCTTGAAACACTAATGCGTGAGGCTGAAGAAGTAGTTACAGCCTTAAATTCTAACACCTCCCCTGGTGAACTTGTCTTTTTAGTTAGAGAAGGTTTAACTCCAGAAGCAATCACAGCATTATCTGGAAATATTGAAGACACTTATGAAAAAATATTTGAGTATGCACTCGCTCAATCTAGAACAGAAGGATCAGATGCTAATTTTTGGGAAAATAGAGCAACAGAACTTGATGCTGGATATAAATCAATATGTGAAGCAAGAGAAAGATTGAGGGACGCTGAGAAAAAAGCAATGCGAACTGACTGTGATGGAAGATACATCATTTTAGGAGAAGGCCCGATTCATGATGATGAAGAATTTACAAGACAAACTTATATAATCAAAGATTTATTAAAGTTAGCAGAAAGCGCAGTTATTGACCCCGTTGCCAGATTAGAATTAGGTTCCTTGGGACTACTTGATACTGCAACAAGAATCGAAGCTGTCAAAGAGAACTTACATGCTTATGTAACTCAAAACGCATTAAATGATGATCATCCACATCAAGTGGAATCATTAGTATTAGATGCAACAATAAGAAGACACAGCCCTAAACTTACAGGGGTAGTTGACATATTAACAGACCTGAGTATTGTTGTTTATCACCATGTTGAATTTCAAGAGTAGACTTTAACCTTAATTCTTTATTTATTTTCTTAATTATCCTTATATCCAAACATTTTTATATTATTTCTATATTATCTTATCTATTAGAAAGAGGGATGGAATAAATGAAAGAAAATTCTCAAACAAGATACTACACTTTAACAGAAAATGCAGCTTTAAAAGAACTTAAAACTTCTAAGAAAGGATTAAGTAACACAGAAGTTGAACATCGAAGACAAACTTATGGATTAAATGAACTTAAAACAGAAAAAGGAGTTCATCCAATCAAAATATTTATTGAACAATTTTCCAGTCCCCTTATCTGGATTTTATTGTTCGCCTTAGCAGTTTCAATTTTTCTTGGAGAAACAACAGATGCAGTTGTAATAGGAGTAATAGTAATTCTTAACGCAGTATTGGGATTTGTGCAAGAATATAAAGCAGAAAGAGCCATAGAGGCGTTAAAGAAAATGGCTTCCCTCAAAGCCAAAGTTATCAGAGGTGGCACAGAAATTAAAATTGAAAGTAAATTTTTAGTTCCTGGTGACATAGTTGTTTTAGAAACAGGAGATAAAATACCTGCAGATTCAAGATTGATTGAAATTCATAATTTAGAAACTCAAGAAGCTCCTTTAACTGGAGAATCATTACCAGTAACGAAGGCATTAGGGGGGTTAGCAGAAAAAACTTCTTTAGCAGAAAGAAAGAATTTAGTCTTTTCTTCAACAATAGTTTCAAAAGGTCGGGGACAAGCCGTAGTTACGAATACTGGAATGAGTTCTGAAGTTGGAAAAATTGCTAAGATGATTAAAGAAGAACATCAAAAGCAAACTCCTTTACAAAAGAAATTAAGAGAATTAGGGAAGTATCTAACAATTGCAGTTATTGCTGTTGCAATTATAGTCTTCTTAGTGGGAGTATTAACTGGAGAACCAATGCAAGCAATGTTCTTAACAGCAATTGCTTTAGCCGTTGCAGCTATTCCAGAAGGCTTGCCAGCAGTGATTACAATCTCCTTAGCACTTGGTGTTAAGAGGATGATTAAAAAGAATGCTTTAGTAAGAAAATTGCCTTCAGTAGAAACTCTTGGAAGTGTAAATGTTATTTGTACAGATAAAACTGGTACGCTTACACATAATCAAATGACCGTTGTTAAAATCTGGGCAAACAATAAAAATTATGATGTTACCGGCGCTGGTTATGAACCAAAAGGAACTTTTGTTATTGATAAAAAATTAGCCAACCCAGAATTACTTCACCAAATGTTAAAAATTGGTGCTCTATGTAACGATGCTAAACTCTCTGGAGAAAATAAAAATAGAGAAGTCTTAGGAGATCCAACAGAAGCAGCATTAATTGTTTCTGCAGAAAAAGCTGGATTTACATTAAAAAAATTAAGTAAAGAAGCTCCAAGAATTGATGAAATTGGGTTCTCATCTGAAAGAAAGATGATGACCACTATACATCAAATTAGCAAAGAAAAATTTTCTTATACAAAAGGAGCACCAGATTTAATAATTGAAAAGTGTGATAGGATTTTAATTAATGGAAAAATTGTTAGATTAGACAAATTCAAGAAAAAAGAGATTCTTAAAGAGAATGAAAAGTTTGCTCAACAAGCTTTACGAGTTTTAGGATTTGCTTATAATTCTGGATTTAAGAAAACTAAAGATTCTGAGAAGGGCATGGTTTTTGTAGGATTGCAAGCAATGATTGATCCCCCAAGAGAAGAAGTTAAGTCTGCAATTAAAAAATGTCAGGACGCAGGCATAAGAGTAATTATGATTACTGGTGACCATATTACCACAGCACAAGCTATTGCCAAACAATTAGGAATTAAAGGAAAAGCTGTTCATGGCCAAGACTTAGGAAAAATAAATTTAGAGAAAGAAATTAAAGATATCGGAGTTTTTGCCAGAGTTAATCCAAAACACAAGTTAGATATTGTTAAAGCATTAAAGGAAACAAAGCATATAGTAGCAATGACTGGAGATGGCGTTAATGATGCTCCTGCTTTAAAGAAAGCAGACATTGGTATTTCTATGGGCATTAGCGGAACTGATGTTGCTAAGGAAGCATCTGACATGATTTTAACAGACGATAACTTTACTTCTATTGTTAACGCAATTGAGGAAGGTAGAGGCATATTTGACAATATCAAGAAGTTTGTAAATTACTTGTTGTCTTCTAATTTAGGAGAAATTTTTGTTATTTTAATGGCCACACTTGTGGGTTTACCTCTTCCATTAACTGCAATACAAATTTTATGGATCAATCTGGTTACAGATGGTTTACCGGCTACTGCACTTAGCTTAGACCCCCATGCTAAAGGGATCATGTCTAGAAAGCCTAAAGCGGCCACTGAAAGTATTCTCAACAAAGAACTTAGAACAGACATAATTGTCTTTGGAGTTTTAATTGGAATTGCAACATTGATAATGTTCTGGCTTTATCAAGGGTCAGGATTAGCTAAAGCTCAAACTGTTGCCTTTACTTCATTAGTTGTATTTGAAATTGCTAGGATTAGAATGATTCGTTCCCAGTACAAGCTAGGAATCTTTAGTAACAAGTGGTTAGTAGCAGCAGTTATTGGTTCTGTAGGGCTACATCTTTTAACAGTATATACTCCTCTTGCTAGTGTCTTTGGAACTGAGCCATTAGCATTAGTAGATTGGGGATTCATTGCACTTGCTGCCCTAGCATTACTGGTAATACATAAGGCCTATTGGTTCTTTAGAAAGAAAACAATTAAGGAATAGAAATATTATTTTTTATTTTCTTTTAATTATTCTTTTAGGAGCTTTGTAAACAAACCAATCATCTTTAGTTATTGGATGAAAGTAATCTGCTTCATTAACAAGAATTGATGCCGTGTTCTCCTTAACAGCAGCAATTTCTACTCTTACACCTTCTGATTTTAAATGTCGCACTAAATCAACGTAATCAGAATCACCAGACATAATAATTATCGCATCCACTTTACTAGCAAGTTGCGTAGCCTTAATTGATAATGGAATATCTGCAGATTTGTGACAAGGAATAACAGACCCATAAAATTGATTATGTAACCTTTCTGCCAGTTTATCAGAAATGTTTCTTCCTTCTCTGAAGTATATTAACCTATTTAGCCCCCGATTTCCTAATAACTTTGGAACTAAAGTGTCAAAGTTCACCATTGCATTTGTGCTTTTAGCAATATCGTGGATACTACGTTCTACATTGTTACCATCACAAAGAATCGCTACAGACTGATTAATTTGAATATCTTTTGTTTTTTGAATCATAAAGACTCACCCCTTTAATATAAAATCTATTTTTTATAATTCTTATCAGCGTCATCCGACTTTTTAATTTTTCTTTTACAACTATCGCACACTACTGGCTGTCTTGCTTCAACTTCAATCCAAACGGCCTTACAAATACGACATTGCTTCCTAAATCTTAATTTTGCCATATAATCAATAATTGCTCTTTCTATATAAAGGCTTGGTTTAAAAATGCTAAGAAAAATTCGATTTTAACTTAGATTTTACTTAATTCTAAAAAAAGGAAGAATAATAAAGGTTAAGCCTATTTATAACAATATGTTTGAGTATATTGATACAAAAGAAAAATTAATCGAAGCTTGCAAAGAGTTAAATCAAGAAAAAGAATTAGCTATAGATTTAGAATGTGAGAATAACCTGCACCATTACGGGGCTTATATTTCTCTAATCCAAATTTCCAGCAAGAAGAAAAATTATATCCTAGACATTTTAGTATTAAAAGAATTAAAAGCACTAAAGCCATTAGTTGAGGTTTTAGAAAATCCTAAAATCTTAAAAGTGTTTCATGATGTAGACTTTGATTTTAGAATGTTAAATTCTCAGTTAAATTGCCGCCCAAAGAATGTTTTTGATACTCTAATGGTAGCAATGCTTCTAGGTAAAGAAAAATTAGGCCTGGGGTATTTGTTAGAAGAATACTTTAAAGTTGAAAAAATTAAGAAGTTTCAAATGGCTGATTGGACCCAGCGTCCCCTTACTATAGATATGTTATCTTATGCGATAGGAGATACAACTTCTTTACTTCAGCTAAAAAATGCACTTAAGAAAGAATTAGGACCAAGATTAAAGTGGGCAGAAGAAGAGTTTAAAGCTGCTGAGAATAAAGAATGGGAATACAATCAAGGAAAATTTGAAGGGATTAAAGGATATTCTAGCTTAACAGATAAACAAAGAGCTATCGCCAAAAGAATATACAAATTAAGAGAAAAGATAGCAGAGAAAGTAGATCGGCCAATACATTTCGTTTTTAATAATAAAAGATTAATTGAATTCTCTATTAAACAACCCCATTGGAACAAACTAACGGGAGTACATCCAGTTGTTAAAAGAAAATCGCAAGAATTTATTGAAGAGATAAGAAAAGCAAAAGATGAACATATTTCCTTGCCTGAGATTAAAAGAAAGAAATTTAGTCCTGAAAATAAAGACAAATTAGCATTGCTGGGAGAAGTTCAAGAAAAACTAGGTAAGAAGTTTAAAATAGCTAAACACCTAATAATGAACAAAGACCAAATGATTGAAATTGTCATTTCTGGTAAGTTAGATTGTTTAAAAGACTGGCAAAAATCATTAGTTAAGAAAGATCTAAAAAACGTACTAAATGAAAATTAAACGATTAAGTTTTTTTATCTTGTCAATGAAACGGCGTTCTAGAAAGAACTTATTTCATTAACAAATTTAGCAGATGTTCTCGAAAAAAGTTCATAGTTCTGGGAAATTTATTAATTTTGTTAATGGTATTTTTGTAATTTTTTCTTAGTGTTTCTGCTTCTTCTTGTGAAAGTCCTGTTTTGATTTCATAAGTTATTTTTGGATCTAGAACAGTTCTTTTTTGTTCTACAATTTTAGTAATTTGATATTCTTTTGGATTACTGTAAATTGGTGTGCCTTTTTGTAATCCAAATATAGAAGTTGAAATTAAATCTATATTATCTTGATTATCTTTTAGCATATTAATAGTATCTAAGAATTCTTCTTTAGTTTCTGTAGGAAACCCAAACATAATGTAAAGAACATTCTTAATTTTTACTTCTTTTGCATTCTTCAATACTTTAGTTATGTCTTTAACATTTGTTCCTTTTCTCATTAAATTAAGAATCCGACCATTACCAGATTCAACTCCCCAGATCACCATTCTTAGTCCAGAATTGTAAAGTATTTTTAAAGTAGTTTTATCTAAATCTTTAGTGGGTCTTAACTGTGCTGTCCACTTTACTTTTAATGGTGTTAACATCTCTGCTAAATCTAATAATCTCTTCTTAGAAATCATATCATCAATAAAGAAAAATTGTTTTTGTTTAGATTTGATGATAGTCTGTTTAATCTGTTCTAAAGGAAATTCTATGTATGCATTATTTTGATGGTGAGTACAGAAAGTGCATTGTTTATAGAAACATGCCGAAGATGTTTTAATTGGAACTACAGGAGTTTTAACAAAATATTCTTTTAATGGAAGTTTGTTAAAGTCTAAAGGATAATTACAATTTAATTCGTCATGTTTAACTTTTCCTACGCTTTGGATATCAGCGCCAAGGGAGGCGCATTTTTTTAGAGTGAAACGAGAAAAAAATCTCGGGCGCCGTGCTCTGATATCCACTGTTAAGAATTCTAATAACTCAACCTCATTATTCATTGATTTAGTTGCAACTGCTTTTAGTTTATCATTAATTGCGGGACCACCAATAAGAGTGTTCTTTAGTTTCTTCAATAATGCTAATGTATAAAATACTTGACTAGAATAAACAACACTAAAGGCAATGTAATCTGGTTTTGTTTCTTGTATTTTATTTATTAATTCGTTTATATATTCTGGATCTTCATTATTTCTAACTTTAAAATTATTTTCCGAATATGTTTTCTTTGAAATCTGATGATACTCTTTAGAGACTTCTTCATAATTCTCTAGTTTGAAGTTCTGAAAGTACTCTTGATATTTTTTAAATTTTAGTTTGTGGAATTCTAAGTTCAAGTCTAGAATTTCTAAATCTAAGTCAGAGTTATTCTTTAGAAAAGAAAATAGATTTACTAAAGAGTAAGGTGGACTTGCGGGAGTACAGAAAGGAGGATAAACTAATAATACTTTCATTAGCCTACTTTTCTTAGCGTACTTTAAAAGATTTTAGTTTCCATTAGGAACCCATTTGTGCCAACCCTGATTCTCTTTATCGTACTCCCCGCTAGGAAGTTTTCTTTTGGGGAATAAACTTCCTCCGGACTTATGTTGACCGTAAGCTAGTTTAGCAAAACATTTCTTACACTTTAATTCGTAATAATCATTGCCTTCTACAGTTCTCACTATAAACTGTAAATCATCGTTGTTACACATTCCGCAGCTAGCTTCATCAAACACTTCTTGAAACTCTGCTAACTGCTTAAAAGCATCTTTAGCTGAATCTACGTTGATTTCTACATTTAATCTGTTTTTTGTCTGGTAATTGATTTTCATATAACCTTTACAAAGGTTATCATCCAAAAAAGTGCGGCTTTCAGCCCCACAAGACAATAACACTTTTTCCTCCTTTTGATATCCTATTGGTCGTTAGAAATCATTTATATAGTTTGCCCGAACCTGACCAGTGACCAGTGGGTACTAAGAAGAATAGAATTTACTAAAAAATAAAATAAAAGAAAAAAAGAAATTAATTCTTTAACCAGGCCATTAAAGGTTTGATTAAGAATATTACAAAGAGAATCACATACCAATACCAAGCTAAAGATGTTACGCCAGTCCAAAACTTAGCTATCAGAAATGCAAAAGCCAACATTGCCATTTCATCTGAAGCAACATCCAATAAAGTAAACTTCTTCTTTTTATAATTCAACAGATTCATTATTCCCATTTTTATTTACCTCTTTTCTTTAGATATTTTAATAGATGCACCACTGGATGGATTATAGTAATAATAAATATTAATCCATACCAATACCATTCAAGACTTAATAACCAATCCATAACCTCATCCATCCTATACCTCATAGAAGAATAGAATAATCCTAATGCAATTAATGAGATTGAAGCAAATACAATATCAAGTCCAATCATAATCTTTTCTTTTTGATCACTGTTCATTTTTAATTACCTCTTTTTTACAGATATAAGGAGATTAATAATTTAATTACTTTTAAATATTCCTCCTTTCTTAACACAAGAATTATAAGTATAAATATGTTAATATAATAAAAAGAGGTGTACTAAAATGAGTTTAATAACATACTGGAATGAAAAGATAAAAGGCCTAGATTGGGCAGATATAGGATTAGTGAAGCTTAGTGTTGCTGGGTTTATTTTAATGATAGCAAAACTTTGGAGTCCGTTACTTAATTTGGCATGGTACTGGTACGGTCTGATTTTTGTGCTCGCAGGAATAAAACCAATTTACAAAGCTTACTTCAAGAAGTAAATTTTTCAATCTAAATTTTGTATATTCTCCCTTAATTTATATCTTAAGGGGAGGATTAACAAAATAATGATTCAATTAAGTTATATAACACAAAAGTATACTAGTAGCATGAAAGAGGTAATAGTGCCAGTTCTATCTGCGTTGTACGCTTTGGTCAGTATAGTTACGATTGTTGGTTACGTTCCAACAATTAAAGATTTGTGGCATTACAAAAAACCAAGTGCTAATTTGTCTTCTTACGGAGTTTGGACAATAACAAACGCAATAACTTTTACGTATAGTATGTTAGTGCTTCCAGACATGCTGTTCAGAATTGTTTCTGGAGTGGCCTTTGCCTCTTGCTTAACCATTGTCTCGCTTTGTATTTGGTTAAAACAAAGAAAGTTCGTTCACCTTCCAGAAATATTGACCCACAAAGCAGAACAAAAACCATTCTTAACATTACTTAGAAGAAAAAAGAAAACACAACAAGTTACTCTAAAACCTTTCTTGAATTAAGTCTAGTAGATTATAGAAAAGAAAAAAAGAAATTAATTAAAAATCTTCTGGTTCGAAGTATCCTTGTGGATGTTTACATGAAGGACATTTTTCAGGTGGATGATTTCCAGTATGAACATGGCCACACTTCCCACATGTCCATCTAATCTCTTCATCCCTTTCAAACACTTTGTTAGCTTCAACTAATGCCAAAAGTTTCTTGTATCGTTCTTCATGTTCCTTCTCAACCTTACCAATTGCTCGAAACAACCTAGCCGCTTTCTCATTACCTTCTGCTTCCGCTTCCTTTGCAAAAGTAGGATACATCTCAGAGGTTTCATAATGTTCTCCTTCCATTGCTGCTTTTAGATTAGCTAGAGTATCTCCAATTCCATTTAGAAGTTTAAACTCATCCTTAGCATGCTGCATTTCGTTCATTGCCGTTTCTTCAAAAATCTTAGCAATGTAATGATACCCTTCTTTCCTAGCAACTTTAGCAAAATAAGTGTACTTGTTTCTTGCTTGTGATTCACCAGCAAATGCTGCTTTTAAATTCTCAATTGTTTTCGTCATATAACCTTTACAAAAGGTTATCATCCAAAGAAGTGCGGCGTTCGTAGTGACCTGCTAGCAAACTCGCTTTGCTCGTTTGCATGCCACACTCAACCCCACTAAATGATAACTCTTTAATACCTCCAGCTTAATAAGAATAGATTCATTATTAAATATTTCTGTTCTTAATGTTCTAATGTAAAATAATAAAGAATCCCAGCAATTATTGCTACCACTCCAATTATTAAAGTAGTGTTGACTAAACCAATCATCTTTATTCCTACTCCTGCTAATCCAATACCTGCTGCACTTCCAAAACTCCAGATGATGCTCATCGCAGAACCTAATGTTGCTCTACTTTTAGAGGGTATTGCGTGTTGCATTGCAGAATCAAACACTACACGGCCATAAGCAGTTTGAAAGATCTGAATAATTGCCAGGCTAGCTATTGATAATATAATTGATTTTGAAATTGCAAAAACAATTATGGCTAATCCTGCCCCCAAATATCCAATGAGAAGAGATTTTCTAAAACCCCACGCATGAGATGATTTCTCTCCAATGAATGTTGATAGTAAAGCCCCAATTGCAACTAAAGAGAAAATCAATGGAATCTTATCAACAGAAACACCTAAAATTTGCATAAAGATTAAGGGAATTATAATTAAAAAAGCATCAAACGCTGCAGATCCAACAAATAATGAAATTGCTAAACCTCTTATTTGTTTATTTTTCTTATGTAATATATGTGCCAAAGACTCCTTTGCTTGAATATAGGTCTTGATCAGAAAATGATCATTTGTTTCTTTTGGTTTGAAGTGTTTCTCATCAGTCATAATACTAATTATGATTACCCACAAAAAATTAATTGCTGCTATAAAAAGCCAAATAAATCGAAAATTAATTGCTACAATCAATAATCCTATCACTCCACCAATTATAGACCCTGACTTTTCAAATAAATGTAACCTAGCGAATAATGATGCTAATTTTTTCTTTTTTGTACCATAATTTAAATTATCAACTGCCCACGCCGTTGTTGTACCTGATTGAAATGTCCAAGAGATATGGTGTAAAATATAAAAGAACCCAATGTACCAAAAATTCTTAAAGATAAAAATACCTAAAAAAGCTATCCCCATTAATATAAATGAAATAATTACTGACTTCTTTCTAGAATAATGATCTGCAAATGCTCCTGTAGGAAATTCAAAGAATAAGAAAACTAATCTTGATGCTGCAAATAATGTGGTTACGGCAAGAACATCGTGACTTAGAAAGATAAAATATATTAATATTAGGGCAGCAACCAAGTCTCTTCTAATCCCATTAATAAATTCGCTTCCCCAAAGCATTGCTTTAGTTTTATACTCAAAACTTTTCGGAATCAACATAGAACAAAAGAGTAGAAATAAGTTTATAAATACTTCTCTGACTTCTTAAGCCACTTTTCTAATTCCACATCAAAGTTAGTGTTATAACGATTTGCAATTTGCATCAATAAAACTAACAAATCTGTTAATTGATGATTAACTATCTCTTTATCATCTGGATTAGACTTCAAAATATTTAACTCTTCTTCAACCATTGTGATTAACTCACTAAAATTTGTTTTGTCAAATCCAGCATTTCTTTCAAACAACCCAATCTTTTTCTTTAGTTCGTTAATTTCCATAACATAGTCAGAATATAAAGAATATTTAATACTTTTGCTTAATTAAAATGTAAAGAAATTTAATGAATAATAATTGGAACTGATTCACAAATACTCAGTTTTATCACATACCTTTAAAAGCAGATGCCGTAATATACACTTTATAAACATATATAGGAATAAACAAATGGAAAATTTCAAAAAATTAGGATTATCAAGTAAAACAGTTAAAGTCTTAGAGAAAAAAGGTTTTACAGAACCAACTACAATTCAAGCACAAGTAATTCCTTTACTTTTAGAAGGGAAAACAGATGTTGTAGGTCAATCACAGACTGGAACAGGAAAAACTGCTAGCTTCGCCTTACCAATTCTTGAAAGAATCAAACCAAGTAAATCAATACAAGCTATTGTTTTAACACCAACAAGAGAACTTGCTCTTCAAGTTGCGAAAGAAATTGATTCTTTGAAAGGAGATAGTAAAATCCAAGTTCTTGCAGTTTATGGTGGTGCACCAATTGAAGTTCAAAGAAAAAAGCTTAGAAGTGGAGTAGACATCGTTGTTGGAACTCCAGGAAGAGTAATGGACTTACAAAGAAGAAAATCATTAATCTTAGATAATATTCAATATGCTGTTTTAGATGAAGCAGATGAAATGCTTAACATGGGATTTGTAGAAGATATTGAAATGATCTTACAAAATACTCCCAAAGACAAAAGTATGCTTTTGTTCTCCGCAACCATGCCAAGATCTATTCTTAAAATTGCTGAAAAGTATATGAGAAATTACAAACTTATTGAAATTGAAAAAGCTAACGTAATTTGTAAAGATGTTGAACAAATTTATTATGACATTAATGCAAGAGATCGTTTTGAAGGGATCAAAAGAATAATTGATACCAGTACTGATTTCCATGGGATTGTATTTTGTAATACAAGAGCAGCTGTCGATACCCTAGCCCAGCAATTAATGAAAGACGATTATAGAGCAGCATCTCTTCATGGAGACATTACTCAAGCTCAAAGAGAAAAGATTCTTCAACAGTTCAGAACTAGATCTGTTAAAGTTTTAGTCGCAACTGATGTTGCAGCAAGAGGAATTGATGTTGAAGACCTAACACACGTAATTAATTTCTCCTTTCCTCAAAGTCCAGAATTATATGTACATAGAATTGGAAGAACTGGAAGAGCAGGAAAGAAAGGGATTGCAGTTACTTTTGTAATTCCATCAGAAAAAGGAAAATTAAGGTTTGTTGAAAGAATCAATAAATGCCAGTTAGAAAAACGACAGTTCCCTTCAGCAAAAGATATTGTTAAGAATAAAGAAGAGCTTATCAAAACAGCAATTAAGAAAATCATTACTTCAAATAAAAGTAAAGCACCAAAGTACAACGCTATGGCAGAAGAACTATTGGTTGAACATACTCCAAAAGAAGTTATTGTAGCAATTTTAAAATACAGTCTTAAGAATGAACTGGACGTAACAACTTACAGAGAAATTTCTGAAGCTAAACCAGGAAGAGGCGGTTCAAACAGAGGTGGATTTGGAAGAGGTCGATCCAATTCTCGAGGAGATAGAGGCGGATTTGGTAGAGGAAGATCAAATTCCCGAGGATCTAGAGACAGAGGAAGTTCTGAGAGAAGGCCAAGAGAAGGTTCAAGAGACGGACCAAAGAGAACATTTGGAAGATCAAGCGGACGTTCAAGCGAGGGTAGATCTAGAGATAGTGGAAAATCTGACAGAAGACCAAGAGAAAGCACTAGAGAAGGACTAAGAAAAGCTTATGGAAGACCAAGTGAACGTTCAAGCGAAGGGAGATCAAGAGATAGTGGAAGATCAGATAGAAAGCCAAGAGAAAGTTCAAGAGACGGACCAAAAAGAACATTCGGAAGATCAAGTGAAGGTAGATCTGAAAGAAAACCCAGAGATAAAAAATCAGAAAAAAAACCTGCAAATAAAAGAAACGCTAATAGAAGAGACAAAGCTCCACGTTCTAGAGTAACTAAAAAAAGATAATTCTATTTATTTAAAAAAAAACCACTCAAATTTATAAATAGCTTTGATTTTAAGAGAAATTAATATGAGATCCAGAAAAGGCAGAGGACCAAGACAGAATTCAAGATTATCTAGCAGAGGCTCTGAAAGAAAGTCAAAGAGTGAATCAATTAAAGATAAAAGAAAAGCTCGTGGTTTAAGAGAAAATGCTGGTAAGCCTTCCAAACGGTTAGAACCTAGAAAAAACTTTGGAATGAAAGGTCAAGCTGGTCCTATGCGTAAGTTTGGCGAGCATAAAGCTAGTCCACAATCAAATAGATCTAGAAGTCATAGCCGAACTAAAGAAGAATCAAGAGGTCCAAGCAAAGGATCCAGTAGAGATTCTAAACCAAGTTATGGAAGTTCAAGAGAAGGACAAAGAACAACTTTCAGTAGATCAAATGAAGGAAAAACAGATCGACCAAGAAGAACTTTTAGCAGATCAAATGATAGAAAGTCTGAAGGACGATCCGAAGAAAGAAGAAGTTACGGAAGACCTAGAGAAGAATCAAGAGAACCAAGAAGAGCATTTAGCAGAGATTCTAAATCAAGTTACGGAAAATTAAGAGATGAAGATAAACCTAGAAGTTTTGGACGAGATAGAGAAAGTCCAAGGAGAAGCTTTGGCAAATCAAGAGATGACAAACCTAAAAAAACTTACGGTAAAGACAGAGAAGAAGAGAGACCAAGAAGAATATCAAGAAGATCAACCTCAGAAAAACCAGAAGGACGTGGAAGAAAAATGTCCAACAGAGCACGAGCTCTAAAAGACACATCTATGGGATTTAAGAAATTTACTCGTGAACCAGATAAGAAAAAGCCAAGAAGAGATTATCAAGTGATTTGTGCGAATTGTGGAAAACAAACTGACGTTCCGTTTAAACCGACTGGAGTTAAGCCAGTTTATTGTAAGGATTGTTATCAAAAGAACAATTAAATATCAAAGAATTCTTTTGCAACTTCATCCTGAGCTTCTATTCCAATAATATCATCAATACTGACATCCAACACTCTGATATCATTACCTCCATTTCCAGGTAATGGTTCTATCAGAACAGATTCTTTATATCCTAACACTACACTTGGAGCTGACGAACATTCATCATAAAATTTATCAGGACAGAGTCCCTTATTTTTGATATGTCCTATAAAATTCTTCATTTCGTCCATCATATTTCTTTCTTTCATTCCAATACTATAGTAATCCTTAAACTGATACAATCCTTCCATAAGTGTGTTTTCTGAATCACCATCCATACTGGAGTCTCTTGATATCCTGCTTTGGTCCAAAAGTTCGTATGCTTTGTGAAAAAATGAAACTGCTCTTGCATATCTTTCTGCGCCCTTAAGAGCTTCTGGTTCAGGTGAACAACATTCTTCCAAATTTGAAGGGATTCCTGTGTTTTCAATCGGAAAAAAGAAAATATCTCCTAGACGTACACACTTATCAATCTCTTCACTAATGTAAGAAAAATCTGAACCCAGCTGCTTACCAGTTCTTAAAATATGTTTTACTGTTTCTAAACTAGTACCATGATAACCAATAATCTCTTCAGATTCTAATCCTGCTTGAAATGCTTGGTAAATTTTTTGAGTATTTGACATTACTATAATAAATAACGAGTAAATATTTAAATCTTTCTAGTAAAACACCACTGGCCAGTGACTATTATTTCTTAGGACCCACACTATCAAAAACTATTTAAATCCCTAATTTTTCCTAGTTCTTAAAATCAGGTGGTTTTTAGATGTTAACGAACAGTTTTATTCACATACCAGGAATTAGTAAAGAAAAAGAAGTGATGTTATGGCAAAGTAACATTACTAACTGGCAAGAATTCTTAGACAATGATACATTTCCAAATATGAGATCATGGGTTGAAGAGTCAATTGAAGCACATCAAACTAATAACCATAATTTCTTTTTATCACATTTACCAAGCAGAGAACATTGGAGAACATATAATGAATTTAAACACTGCTTCTTAGATATTGAAACTACAGGATTAAGTAAACATCGTGATGAAGTTACTGTTATTGGCCTTTATGATGGTCAGGAATCGAGAATATTCATTAATGGGAAGAATTTAGATGAATTCCCAAAAGAAATTGCTAAATATCAAACAATTATTTCTTTCAACGGCAAATGTTTTGATGTGCCATTTCTAAAAGCTAAATTTCCAAGTGTTGACTTCAACAAGTTTCATATTGATTTAAGGTATGTTATGAAAGATCTTGGTTTCGCTGGTGGACTTAAAAAAATTGAAAAAGATGTGGGAATTCAAAGAGATGATGATCTGCAAGAAGTAGATGGTTATGAAGCAGTTCGTCTGTGGAAAAGATACAAAAAAGGTGATGATGCCGCATTAAGACTTCTAGTAAAATATAACATTGCAGATATTGAAAACCTAAAAACATTGATGGACTTCAGTTTTGATAAGTTAAGTAAAAGAGTTTCATTATTGCAATAAACAAAAGTCTTTTCAGAAGAGTTAACTTTATATCTACCAAACATAATTCTAAGTAATAATGGAAAGAGTACAAAAATTATTATCAAATCGAGGCTTTTGTTCTAGAAGAAAAGCTGAAGAACTAATTAAAGAAGGACGAGTTAAAGTTAATGAAAATATCATTACAATTGGTGATCAAGCAACAAATAAAGATAAAATTACTGTAGATGATGAACCAATAGACAGAGAAAGAAGAGTTTATTTGATGTTAAATAAACCACGAGGGTGTGTTACAGCATTAAAAGATGATAATTTACCAACAGTAATGGAATATATTACTATTAAGGAAAGAGTTTTCCCAGTAGGAAGATTAGATTATGACACCACAGGATTATTACTTTTAACAAACGATGGAGATTTTGCTAACAGAGTTATGCATCCAAGACATGAAGTTAAGAAAACTTACCAAGTTAAACTAAATGCTCCAATTACTGAAGATGAAATTCGAGAACTTAAACAAGGAATTTATTTAAGGGACGGAAAAACAAGTCCAGCCAAGATAAAGAAATATGATCGAAAGTTCTTAGACATTACTATCCACGAAGGAAAGAATCAGATTATTAAAAGAATGATTCGGAAGTTAGGATTAAAAGTTAGTTCTCTAAAAAGAGTGTCTATAGGCAGATTAACTTTAGGGAAATTAAAGATAGGAGAGTTTAAAGAATTAAGTAAAAAAGATATAGATTTAATATTTATTGATATTTTTATTCCAAGAGCTGACAATAAAACAAAACAAAAAGTAAAGAAAAAGAATTAAATCTTCTTTTTCACTTCTTCTGTAACAAACTTAGGATTATACTTGCAGAAGTAATGAATTGCCATTATTTACTTTAACAACTTTTTTAAATAATAAACACTCAGAACAATAAGAGGGGTGTAAGGGAGAGAGAAAATGACTAGATTACAAACAGATATAACTTTTACCACAGAAGGACCAGATCAGATACTATTTCATAGAGATGACCAAGCAGTTGGTGGTGCAGAATTAGTTTATCAAACAGATAAACCAAAATTAGAACAAGAAGGAAAAGTCCGAATTTATGGTTTTTCTGCACATGGTGGCCCTTGGAGGTTTGGTGCTGGACAAGATGCCACATTTTACTTTCCCCAAGAAGCTCAAGGAATAATTTATGACCATAAAGTTCAGAATCAACAGTTTGCATTAACATTAACTATTAGACAAGATCAGACTCCACTTTATCAAACAGAGATTCAATTATTTGAAGGGACTGGACCGATTGATCTTAATCCCGCTGATTCCGAAAAACTAACAGAAGTTGGGATTACAAGAGATAGGACAGAAATAGCTCGGATTTATTCAGAGTTACAAAGTAATTCTGAGATGAGGTTACCATTCCCCCACAATTTAAGGTCCTCAAAAAGCACAGTACAGGTACATAGTTTTGCAGAACAAGGCCCAATCACTCCTTATTCTCGGACTAGAGATTATCAAATGAAAGTAAGATTAGAATCAACAGGAAGGGGGAATTTTATTAAAGGGGGATTTGAATCCGTGGCTAGTTCTGTGGAAGAAGTTATTAAAAAACTAACTACCTCATTAACTGAATTAGAACCAGCAGTAAAGACTTTCATTCCAGAATATGATCCTACTAGAAAATTTGGGAGATTAGTTGATTTAATACCAATGTTAGGGTTAGAAGGAAGGTTAGACTCTAAGAATTAAAAAAAGTAAAGAAAAAGAATTAATCCCTAGTCATACTTCTGGATCTAGGAGCACTACGTGTCATACTACGACTTCTATGATGACCATGTTGATTTCTGTGCCCATCTAAATTTCTACGACCACTAAACCTTCTTCCACCATTATGATCATCTCTTCTAGGAGGACGAGTCTCAAACCTTAACTTCTTAAACTCAGGAACAGTTAACTCATTAATTTCTAACTTAAATCTGTCGAAGATTTGGTTAAAGGTATCATAATCCTTCTCTGAAAGTAAAGTAATAGCTTTTCCTTTCTCACCAGCACGGGCAGTTCTTCCAATTCTGTGAATGTACTCCTGTGGGTCTGGAGATAGATCATAATTGAAAACGTGAGTTACATTTCTAATATCTAAACCACGAGCAGCTACTGCAGAAGCAACAAGAACTTTTAACTTCTCATCGTTAAATCTGTCAATAACTTGTAATCGTTTATTCTGAGTCATCTTACCATGAATCATCTCTGCCTTTACACCATTATTCTTCAGATTATTAGTTAACAACTCTACTGTAGAACGTGCTGAACAAAATATCATCACTCTATCAGTTTCTTCTTCATTTAGCAAATGTGCTAACAAAGAAAACTTTTGATTATGTGGAATGTTGTAATAGAACTGTTCTAAGAATTCTTGTTTAACATGTTTATCAGCTTCCGCTACAGCAGGATTCTTCATATGCTTCTTTTGAATATCTTCAATCTCTCCAGAAATGGTTGCTCCGAAAAGAATGATTTGCCTAGTGTCTGGTGCTTCTGACATAATTCTTTCAACATCTTCAATAAATCCCATTTCAACCATCTTATCAGCTTCATCTAAAACAAAATGCTCAACTTTAGAGAAGTCAACATTTCCTCTTTGTAAATGATCTAAGATTCTTCCTGGTGTTGCTACCAAAATGTCTGCTTTTGCCATATCCCTAATCTGATTATCCATGCCCACTCCACCGTAAACTACAGCAATAGAGCATTTTTTGTATTTAGAAAACTTTTTCAATTCATTAGAGATTTGTACTGCTAATTCTCTAACAGGAGCTAAAATTACAGTTTTTAATCCGCTTCCAGGATTGGTTTTCTCAACAATTGGTACTCCAAAAGCAACTGTTTTTCCACTGCCAGTGTATGATTTACCAATAACATCTCTACCTTCTAAGATAGATGGAATTGCTAACTCTTGAATTTTAGTGGGTTCGTCAATACCTTCTTCGTGTAACGCTTTTACAATATTAGCGTCTAAATTTAATTCGTCAAATTTCATTTTACTATTTTCTCCTTGAACAAACGAGAAATCCTTTTTGGATTTCTGGTCATTCCTCACTTGCGTTTGGAATAAACTATTTACTTAGTAAACTTTTGTTTTAATTAAGTGAGTTAGAATTAGTAACCATTATGTTCCTATCCAACTCCGCCTATTCAATATTACTAGTTATTTTGTGTAGGGCGTTTATAAAGGTATCGTTTTGAAAATAAATATTAAAAGAAATAAAAAATTAACCAAAGTAATCAGCTTTCTCTTGCTTAATCTGTTTTGCACGAGCAGTAGAAAAGTAATTCTCTAACTGCTTATACGCCTCTTCAATTTCTTTATCTACTGAAGCCTTAACAACATCTAAAGCTTTGATGAAATGTTCCATCTTAACTTCTTCGCATTTCAAATCTTCACGTAAAGCAATCATTCCTGCTTCTCTGCAAACACCTTCAATGTCTGCTCCAACATAACCTTTGGTTTTAGAAGCTAATTTGCTAACATCAATATCTTTAGAGAGAGGCATTTTCTCCATATAAATTCCAAAAATCTTTTTCCGACCTTCTTCATCTGCTACTGGAGTAAAGATAACTCGATCAAACCTTCCTTGCCTTAATAATGCAGGATCAATAATGTCTGGTCTGTTTGTTGCACCAATAACCAAAACATCATTTAAACTTTCTAAACCATCCATTTCTGTTAGAACTTGATTAACTATCTTTTCAGTAGTCTGAGAACCATCGCCATTTCCTCTGCCTCTACGAGGAACTAAAGCGTCAATCTCATCAAAGAATAATATTGTGGGTGATGTTTGTCTAGCTTTTCTAAAAATCTCACGAACAGCTTTTTCTGATTCACCAACCCACTTACTAAGTAATGATGGACCATTTACAAGAATAAAATTAGCCTCTGACTCTTTAGCAACTGCCTTAGCCAATAAAGTTTTTCCGGTTCCAGGAGGACCATAAAGTAAAACTCCTCGAGGTGGACGAATACCTAGTTTAGTAAACATTTCTGGCTGCTTTAAAGGCCACTCAACTGCTTCTTTTAGTTTATTTTTAACATCATCCAGTCCACCAACATCTTCCCAGTTCACGTCAGGAGTTTCAACTAAAACTTCCCTCATAGCGGAAGGACGAACAATCTTTAAAGATTCAACAAAATCTTTTTGTGTAACCATTAATTTCTTTAGAATATCTTCAGGAATAGTTTGACCTTCTTCAATTCCTGCTTTCTTTAAATCTGGAAGAACTCTTCGTAATACAATCATTGCTGCTTCTTTAGCAAGAGCATTTAAATCTGCTCCAACAAAACCATGTGTGACTTTAGCAACATCTTCTAACTTCACAGTTTTGTTCATCGGCATGTTTCTAGTGTGAATCTTAAGAACATCTAACCGACCATTTTTATCAGGAACACCAATTTCTATTTCCCTATCAAATCTTCCAGGACGACGTAATGCTGGATCAACAACATTAGGCATGTTGGTAGCAGCAATAACAATTACTTTCCCACGAGATTTCAATCCATCCATCAATCCAAGTAATTGAGCAACAACTCTCTTCTCAACGTCACCTTTAGTTTCTTCTCTTTTAGTAGCAATAGCATCAATTTCATCTAAGAAAATAATACTTGGAGCGTTCTGTTCAGCTTCTTCAAACTTCTTACGCAAATTAGCTTCTGATTCACCATAAAATTTACTCATTACTTCTGGGCCGTTAATCAAGATAAAGTGAGCTTGCGTTTCTGAAGCAACTGCCTTCGCTAGTAAAGTCTTTCCAGTACCAGGAGGACCATGTAAAAGAACTCCTTTTGGAGGTTCTATTCCTAAACGCTCAAAAATTTCAGGATGTTTAAGAGGCAGTTCAATCATCTCACGGACTTTCTTAATTTCTTCTCCCAAACCACCAATATCTTCATAGTTAACATTTAAACTAAGAACTTCTTCTTTCTCCCTAAAAGAAGCACGCGGGTCAAATACTAATTCCGTATCTTCATTAATAGTAGTTATTTCTTTAGCTGGATTAGTTTCTGCTACAAATAGTTTTACAGCACCAAACCCCATAAAGTTTTCTTGGACTTGGATAATCATTCCAGATTGTCTAACAACCTTTTGTCGATCTCTCCTTAAAGAAATAATATCATTTTTCACAATTGGCCTGTTAAGTAAAGCCCGTTTTAAAAAATCTAAAGTCAATGGAGGAATACGCCCTAAAGGACCAACAACAACTTTCTTAGCAGGAACAACTTCTGCTTTTGTAATAGTTACAAATTCTCCAATAGAAGTTTTAGCATTTTTTCTGGTATCACCATCGATACGCACAATATTAAGGTTAATGTCGCCAGGATAACCTCTGCGAACAATAGCAGCAGTAGTTTTTTCTCCATTAATTTTAACAACCTCTCCCTCGTTAACGTTAATTTGTTTCATAAAATTAGAATCTAATCGAACAATGCCTTTGTTAACATCATCCTGAACTGCTTCCATTACTTTTAGCTTAATATCTTCATTAGTCATAATACTCACCCCAAACAAGTTTTTCAGAGGATTGTTAATATATAAAGATTATGGTCTTGCAGCAAAAGTGAGACTAATAAATCAGTGTCTCCTAATCTTAATATAATTAAACGGAAATAAGAAATAAAATAAAAAGAATAAATTTATTCCTTATTTTCTTCTCCTTGAGGCTTTACTTTTGGTAAAGGCAAAGGACTTGGTAAAGAAACTTCTTCACTAATCTTAATTGCTTGAATATTTCCTTTATGTAAAGCAGCGTTAACAATCTGTTCCATTACATCATTGGAAAGCTTTTTGTCTTTTTTCCAACCATTTAAAATTTCATCAATTTTAGCCTCTTCTTCAACGTAAAGAACTTGTCCTTCAACTTCAATCTTTCCAAGTTCTGGTTCGTAAGCACAGCTGAAAGTAAATGTAAACTTTAATCCTTTCTTACCTTCTGCAGCAAAGCTCATTTCTTCAACGTCTTTAATAGAAACATTATTGTTGATTTTAATCTGGCCGCCTTTAGCTTCCAAATTTCTATCTGCGTTTACTTTATGTAAATTTATTTTCACAATTGTCATTTTTAAACCACCTTTTAATATTTTATATGTGTATTCCCTTAATTTAGCTGGTTATTTATAAAGTTTGCTTGTCTTTAGAAGATAAACTCATGATCTTATAACACAACTTAGCCAAACTATAAGCTTCTGATTGGAAGTTTTCCTTAGGAGCAAATTCTACAACATCTGCTCCAACAACTTTCTTCTCTGAGAAAATTACTTTCAGGATTGTAATGACTTGGTTCCAACTAAATCCTCCTGGTTCTGGAGTTCCGGTATTTCTAATAAAAGAAGGATCGAAAACATCAACATCAATTGAAATATAAACTTTATCTTTTAACTTAGGAAGAACTTCTTTTAATTTAGTTAAATTAAAATCGTATGATTTAATCATACGAACCTTTTCATTTTGATCAATAATTTCTTTTTCAGATATATCCATTGATCTAACTCCTAACATCAACACTTCATGCTTTGCAGATAATCTCTGTACGACACACCGATGATTTAATGTAGAACCATTCCAAGAGTGAAACAAGTCAGCATGTGCATCTAGAATAATTACAGAAGTATCTTCACTTAAGTTTTTAGTTAGTCCAATTGTTACAGAATGATCTCCACCAAGTCCAATAACAAATTTATCTTTAATTTCAGGAATCTTAGAAATCATTTCTTCTGGAGTTTCTGCTTTTACTTCTGGTAATAATTCAATTCCTTTTTCAAAAGGTTCACAATCAAACTGTTCATCATAATACTCAAGATGTTCACTTGCTTTAATTATTTCAGAAGGACCTAAAGCTGCCCCAGTTCCAAAAGTAACATCCTTCTCATAGCTAACTGGAAGTATTACAAACTTACCTTTTCTATATTCTTCGGGAAGATTCATCCAATAGTTCATTCCATAACCTCTTGATCAACAGGCAGTTCATACCAAAAAACAACTCCTTCTTTTTTCCGAGTAAATCCCCAATTACCCTCATTCCCTTGAAAGTATTCTTGAATTCCAAATAAACCCTGGCCACGACCACCAATGTCCTTTTCAGGATCTTTTGTGCTGTAAGAACTTTCAGCCAAAGTCTCTTTCTCAATATCATCTGGCAATCCAACACCATTATCTCCAATAGATACTCTTAATTTACCATCTTTATATTCCAGAGAAAAATCTATTCTCGCAATGTGATCCGGGTCTTGTCGCCATCTTCTGACCATACTACCAGCAGAGTTAAGAATTAATTCATCAGCAAAACCAGGAAGACAAATATCCAAATAATTGGGCGAAAATTCATCTCCTAATTGGTGATATCCTATTGCTGCTATACAATATAATTCTGATCCCGCAGCATGAGCCTCATCGCTATACCCTGATAAATGAAGAGGATTAAGATTTTCTAGTCCCACAGTTTGAAGAAGATCTTCTGGTTTGGGAATAGGAAAAATTCTAAAAGTTTCTAAGCTACCTTCTACTTTGTCTTCAAGTTTCATTCCACAACCTCTGTTTCCAATTCTTCTAAATCACAAAAGTTTGTAGTAAAGTTATATGCACCAGCATTTAAGAAAATTAAAGAATCACCAACTTTTGGTTCATTTAACCATACTCGATAACGAAACAAATCCATTGAGCATGGTGTCGAACCTTTCACAACATAACTCTTGCCCTCACCTTGTTTCAACTCTCCTTCAACAAGTAATTTAACAGGTACTAAAATTGCGTCCATGTCTGTGTTGTACACAGAAGCATTAACAACAATATTGTTATCATAAATTCCAACAACTTGAGTAATTAACTTACCAGCAGGAGCAGCAATAAATCTTCCGGGTTCTAACATTAACTTAATTCCAAAAGATGACAACCAAGAACGAAACTCTGTAATCTTAGAGAATATTCCAGAAAAAACATTTACATTAGTGTTAGCATACTCTGATGGCAAACCCCCACCCATGTTAACCCAAGATAATTTCTTTAAAACATCTTCTTCAATATTGGTAGAAAGTTCATAAACATAATTCCACTCACTCATGTTTTGTGTTTTACGGTGAAAGTGCAATCCCAGTTCATTAATCTTTGAGTTCTCAGATAATTCTTTAACTCTTCTGTTAATCACTTCAGAAGTCATTCCAAAAACAAAATAACGTTCTGTACGTAAAGAGTTCTCACGAATCTTTAATCGCAACATTAAATTAATTTTAACATCATTCTTCTCTAAGTAAGAAATTAAAACATCTAAATCAGATTCATTGTCAACAGCAAAGTTTTTTATCCCTAAACTAATCAAAGAATCAATTTCTTCTTCATTCCAAGCCTGTGCTAAAAACAACACTCTTGTTTTATCCTCAACATGTTTTAACTCATTAACAAAATGTACAGAAAACATACACTGAGTTTCCTTCTCTAAAATCTTAGTTACAACTTGATTGGTCTTGGAACTATATGAAACCTTATCTGCTAACTGTCTCGCAGTCATGTACTGCTCAAGTACTTTACTCTTTGATATTTGGAATTTAGCTTTCATATCAAATCATCTCCTAAAGTTCTTGCTAAGGTGTCCAGATCCCTATGACAATGAATATTGTAAAATAGGTCACTCATTTCTGGAGGAAATTTTCTTGGACTATCTAAATCGATAATTCCTGCTTCTTCTCCCAACCGATCTGCCACTAAATTCTTTGGATAAAGATCTAATCTGTGGAATCCCCTACCATGTAAACGAGAAACAACATGATAAATCTCCTCTTGTGCACTATCAACTAATGCAACTGGACGTTCTAATAATGTCTTTCCAGGATAATAATCTTTTAATAATGCTGCGGGCCTACCTTTTTGAATATAAACTTCTTGTATCTCGGGAGTTGCTCTTAAATCATGAGTTATTTCCAAAGCTTCGGCCTCAACAATAATTCTTTGTTCTCTGCCTCTCTCAGCAGTTTTAAGAACCATTAACTGTGCATTTCTTTCAACTAAATAAACCATTCTTCCACCAGCACCAACACAGTATCCTTGAACATTTAAAGAGGGATCTAAGTCCATTACCGCTTCATGATGTTTTTGTCTCAATAAAGGAGAAAAAAGCTCAGTCATCATTTCAACAATCCCTCTTCATCTAACTCTTCTAAAGCAGAAATCATTGCCAATGGAAACATTATAGTTACGTCACCAATAACAGTGGCAACGTCAGAATCATCTTTCACTTTTCCCCAAGACTTTGCTTCATCTGTAGTCGCCCCGCTCATAGAACCTGAAGTTCTTTGTGCAGTTGTCATGTACACAGCATACTCTGCCCCACCGTTAAGTAAAGTACAAAGAATTGCATGGTGTTTACTAATCGAACCACCTAAAGCAATTACTGCCTTCTTATCATCATGAGATGAAGAGAATAAAATATTTCCAAAGTCCTTTACAACATCTACAATAAAGTCAGAATGTTTCTGCTGAAATAAATATAAGTGAAATCCTAGTGCGCCATCAGTAATTGCGGGACAGAATATTGGAACATTGTTTTTAGCAGCTTGATACAACACAGAATCTTCATCATTAAGAATTAAACCAATTTCTCTTAACAATTCAGATACTGCCCATCTTTTTTGCTTCTGATATAATTTATCTAAAACAGGAGTAATCCAATCTTCAAAGTTCATGTAAGCTTCATTGTTAACAAACAAATTTCCAACTCGATTTATTCCCTTTTCATGTAACTCAACATCGTCAGAATGAAAATTTCCAACTTTAAATTTCTCACCAGATGCTTTCATAATATCTTCTTCCAACCCGCCAGCAGTGGTTACAATAACATCTGCCACATTTAACTTAATCAACTGAGCAAAGAATCCACGTAAACCAGAAGTTACCATGTTTGAAGTAAAGGTAAGATAAATCTTCGCAGAATTCTTTTTCATCTTAACAAAAACATCTGCTGCTCTTGCTAACTCTACACTTTGATAACCTACTCCTTTGTACTGATTAACTAAATCCTTTACTGTAATATCCTTTTTCCATTTAAAATCTTGAACATTCATTTTAATTCCTCGTTATTTACACCAATAAACCACAATTGAAATAATAATTAATTAAATTAGAAATAATACTTTAACTTCCACGCTTTCTTACTGAACTCATTATATACTCTAGACTATAGGTCATTTATAAAGTTATTCTAAAATTTATCTAATCAACCATAACATTCAACTAAATTAGTTAAATATCCCACCTACAAAATCTTCCCTTTTCGCTCTATTATTACATAAATGTTTAAAAATAGAGGTTGAAGTATACAATAAACATGCAATACGACATCATTTTTGTTTCAGGAGAAATTTTCTTTGATCACCCTATGTCTGGGATCGCAATACTGAAAAGGCTCTTAGAGAAAAATGGTTATTCTGTTGGAGTTATTGAAAAACCAACTACAGAAGAAGAGATCACCAGATTAGGAGAACCAAAACTATTCTTTGGAATTACTTCTGGAGGAATCGATTCTATGGTTAGGAATTATACCCCGCTTAAGAAAAGAAGAGAAGAAGATCAATATGATGATTATGATGAAGATGTTCCAGACAGAGCAATAACAGTTTACTGCAATTGGATTAGAAAGAACTTTAAAAATTCCTTAATGGTTATTGGTGGAACAGAAGCAACGTTAAGAAGATTTCCACATTATGATTATTGGCAGAACCGATTAAGAAAATCTATTTTATTGGACACGAGAGCAAACATTTTGGTTTATGGTAGTGGAGAAAAACCAATTTTAGAAATTGCTCAGAGAGTTAAAGAAAAAAAAGAGATTAACGGGATTAAAGGAACTTGTATCATGGCTAAAGAAGTGCCAGATAATTTCAGAATTCTTCCAAGCGAAGAAGAAGTAATGAACTCTAAAGAAAAGTTCTGTGAATCACAAATAAAAATAAACAATTACTCTAATTTGGCACAGAAAGTAGGTAATCGATATCTGTTACAATATCAAAGTCCAGAATACACTTCAAAAGATTTGGATGAATATTATGAATTACCATTTACAAGAGAAATTCCAGTAAGAGAACTAAGAGGTTTTGAGTTTAGTGTTGTAACACACAGAGGGTGTATTGGCAATTGTAGTTTCTGTGCGTTAAAGTTAGTACAAGGGGATAAAATCATTTCTCGGTCAGAAGAATCTATCCTTAGAGAAATAAAAGGGTTTAAAGAATTACCTTATTTTAGAGGAAATGTTGATGATTTTGGTGGACCAAGTGCTAACATGTACGGAATGGATTGTGAAAAAAGAGATAAATGCCATAAAGAGTGTATTGATTGTAAATCTTTAGAAAAAGATCATTCTAAATTACTTCACTTACTAAAAAAAGCAAGATCATTATCAGAAGTTAAAAACATTTACATCTGTAGTGGAATTCGTTATGACTTAGCTCCAAAAGAATATATTAAAGAAATTGCTAAACATCACATTTATGACACACTTAGAATTGCCCCAGAACATGTTAATAAAAATGTTCTTGAATTGATGAATAAAAATTGTGGAGAATTAAAAGAATTTATTGAATTTTTTGACAGCCTTAATTGCGGCAAAGAATTATCTTACTACTTTATAACTTCACATCCCGGCGCAACGATGAAAGAAGAACAAGAATTAGCTCAGAAAATAAAGGGCTGGAAAAACGTTAGGATTCAAATATTTACACCAACACCAATGACGACTTCTACATGTATGTATTATACAGAAATGAATCCAAGAACTAAAGAGAAAGTTTACGTTCCTTATTCTTATAGTGAAAAGAAAGAGCAAAAACGAGCTGTTATGAAAAACCTTGTAGATTAATCTCCAAATTCTATTCTAGAAAGACCATTATTGTCAAAACCTTTATATTAGAAAACCCAATAATCACAAATATGAAACTTGTAGATGTACATTGTCATTTGAACCAAGATAGCTTTAAAGATAATATAAACGAAGTTATTGAAAGAGCAAAGAAAGTAGGAGTAAAAGCAATTATTGTTTCTGGGACAAATCCTTTGGCGAATAAACAAGTTCTTGAAATGACTAAGATTGATCCAATAATCAAAGTTAGCTTTGGTTTACATCCAATTGATGCCCTTGGCTTAAGTGAAGGAGAAACCGGCATTCCAAGAGTAGAAGGAAAAATAGATTTAGAAAAAGAGTTTAAGTTCATAGAAGAAAATAAAGATAAAATTATTGCAATTGGAGAAATAGGTTTAGATTACCATTGGGATAAAAATCATCATGAGGAACAAAAAGAAGTATTTAGAAAAGTTCTAAGATTAGCAATAAAGTTAAACAAACCAGTAATTATTCACACTTGGGCAGGCGAAGAAGATTGTATTAACATTCTTGAAGAAGAAGTACAAGATAAAGTCCCAGTAATATTACATTGTTTTGGTGGAAGAAAGTCATTAGTAACAAGAGCTAAAGAATTAGGCTATTACTTCTCAGTTCCACCATCTACTGTAAGAACTGGTAATTTCAACACATTAATTAAAAAAGTTCCAATGGAACAACTATTAACTGAAACAGATGCTCCTTGGCAGAGTCCAATCAAAGGAGAGCTAAATGAACCATCTTACGTTCTTAAAACAGTAGAAAAGATTGCTGAAATTAAAGAGATTTCTGTAGAAGAAACAGCCGAGACTATTTGGCAGAATTATGAGAAAGTGTTTACTTGAATTAATCTTAAAAGTAATTGTTATAATTATTGACTTTTCTGTCCCACTGGTCACTGGTCAACCTCGGACAAACTATATAAATGAGTTTTACCAATAATAAAATACAATAAAAAGGAGGTAAGGATCATATGGGAAAAATAAAATTATTTAGAAAAGGTCGTTATGTGGGTATGGTCAAAGAAGATTTTCATCGTGTTGAAAGAATTCAAGAGAAAACAACTGTTTGGGATAACTTGGGGATTAACACATTACAATAAACTAAATGTATTCAGTTTAGGAATTTCTTCGTTACAATAAGGACATGCTTTAGGCCTTTTACGAAAAGGGTCATATTTGAATGAGTAACTACAATTTCTGCAAGTGCATTCAATTTGCCCAGTAGCAACAATTTTTCTAAACATTGGTTCCTGAACTTGTTTTTTAGAATGAAATTTTTCTAAATACAGGTCTTCTTGATCCCAACCAGGTGGTTTAGCTGGCTTCTCTGCTTCAATCTTCTTCTTTTCTTCGTTTAATTGAGTTTTACCATTAAAACAGTTACCACAGACCATCATTTTGTAAGCATAATGTAACTTAAACTGGTCCGCGGGTACGGAATTTCCACATCTTCTACATTTTGCTTTAACAATATCCATATGACCAATATAAGCAGGGGTTTTTTATAGTTTTCTAAACTGTAGACAAGGTTTAAATTGATTTAAATAGGTTTAAATATCATTAAAATTTACTTCTTACCATGAATCCGTTCTGGGAAAAGGTAGAAAAAGTCAATTCAAAGTTGATTCCACCAGCTTTAATCTTACTTCTAGGAGTAATTATATTTGAATTGTTTTTACATATAGAGAACCACGCTTTAGAATTAGCCATAGAAATTGTAGATTACTTTATAATTGCAGTATTTGTGATTGACTTAATTTTCTTAGCAATTAAAGCTAAAGACACTAAATTTTTCTTTAAGAATTATTGGTTAGATATCCTAGCAATATTTCCTTTTGTTATTTTCTCGAGGTTCATAGGGGGAGTCTTTAAATTATTTGCAACATCAGAAATTGTAGTAGGCCAAGCCATTCTTCATGAATCCTTAGAAGTAAGTAAAGTCGCGGTTAGAGCAGAGAGGTTTGCAAAAGTGGGAAGGTTTACTAGAATGGGAGCAAGAGCTTTAAGATTTATTAGTAAAGGGATTCCTAGATTTAAAAGAAAAAAACTTAAACATATGAGAACTTAATCTGGATTTAATTTACTTTTACTTTCTTCACTTTCTCTTTAAAATATTTATGTTTTAACAAATCCTTAACAAAATCATCCAACAGAGGGCGCTCAATTTTAATCTTGGCAAATAACTTACCTTCTTTAGTAAAAGTTTTTTTATTAACTTTCTTAAAATTCTTAACATGTTCTTTTAATTTTAAAGGAGGGCCATTACGAACTGTAAATTCTGCTAGTTGATTCTCTTTCAAAATAAAATAAAATACAGCTTTATCCTCTCCATCCCAATCCCAACCAGATTTCTTAACTTTAAAAGCAGATAACTCCTCATTCAAGAATTCAAAGGCCTTAAGTAACTTAACTCCAACAACGTCGTGTTTACCTTCTACTGGCAATATATTTAAGAATATTAAATAACCTTTTTCCTTCGCCAAACTTTCTTTACTAATCTCCTCTTTAATAAAGAACTTTTCAGAAGAACTTTTCAAATATTGCTTAGCTACTTTCTGAAATAACTTCATCTTTTCTTTGGACAAAGCCGCTGCTGCGTTTCTTTCTTTATCTACAGGATCCACAACAATAATTGGAGATTGTAATTTAGAGTTATTAAGATTAAATAAGGCCATATGTTTGTTCTTATAATATTTCTCTGGATCAATAACTTCCTTATCTTTCCATTTTAAAGAAGCTTTTAACAATTTTTCAAATGAACCATAATAAACAATTAAAATTTCTAATACATATCCCGAAAAACCAGAGATGTGAGATTCTGCCCCATATAACTTATTAGCTTTACAAAATTGTTTAGCCAACCTGATCTCGTCTTTTATAGTTTTAGCATTTTTGTTAACCCAAATTGCATGTAATGGGGAAATGTCTGTAATATTTAATGCATCTTCTGATTTGTTAATTTTAATAATTGGAACCACTTCAAAGTTTAATTCTTTATAATCTAACTGAAAATAATCTCTACTACCATGTAATCTTTCAATCTTATGCTTTGGAAAAGTCTTCTTTAACGTCTTTTCTAGATGTTCAGATATTAGATGGGATTCTAATGAATATGTTTTGTGGTCAAACTGTACAAACAAATCCACATCATGATTGCCAGATAACCAAGTGTCTTTAGCACCAGAACCTCCAAGAATAGTTTTAGCACCTTTTAGTTTTGAGTTAAGCTTAGTAAGGAACTTTTTAGTTATCTTGTTGAAATTGCTAATTTCTTCCTTTCCTGGCTTAATCTTATTTAGTACAGATTGCATTAAGTTGTAATAACCAACCACATTATATTAATCTTTTTGTTCAGATTAGTGGTAAAAAGAATTTTTAAACTAAAGCTTTATCCTTCTTAGAATGGTTGTATTAAGATCCCGAGTGCTTTGCTTTCGTTGCAATAAACCAGTAAATAAAATAGATACTGTTAAAACTATTTCTACAATTGGAGAACCAAGATATCAATGTTCTTCTTGTTTTAAGAAAGCTAAAACCCCTACTTGGGGATTAGGAGATGATATTCCAGTAAAAAGTGATTGTTTTTGCCAACGGTGTAAATATAAGTTTAAGTCTAAATCTGGATTGTGCCCATATTGTAGTAAGAACGATATGGTTGTTTGTGGAAAGATTACTGTACATGACTTGTTGTAGAAAAGTTTAATTACCTCTCTAGTTTACTGATTATAATGGAACTAAATTATTCGTTAAAATTTATATGGGGAGTAATTTTAATTGTAGCAAGCTTTATTATTGGTGGAGTTACTAAAGTGATTTTCCTTCTTTACCTTAATAACAAAGCAATTGCCTTGCCAATGCTTACTTTGTACATAATAAGTTGGCCTATGTTGGTTCTAGGCGTTTGGTGGGCAGGGAAAGAGTATGCTGAAAGCATACAGAGATATTTCAGATACAAATACTACCACAAGTATGTTGCCGCGGGAGCAAAGAGAGTTGTAAACAAAACAAAAGTGGTTAGTGCCAAAGCTAAAGAAAGAGGAGATCGCCTTAAAGCAAATGTTAAAGTGAAGATTAATAGCGAAAGAGAGAAGATTAGAAGTAGAAAAAAAGCAGTTATTATTAGAAGGTAGTTAATTCTCGTAAAGTTTATAAAAAGAAGTGAATTTTTCTGTGATTATGGATACAAGATTTCCCACTTATAGAAATAGCCAAATTTGGAAACCAGACGATTTATCAGTAAAAGTTAGAGAGAATGTTATTTATCTTCCTGAATTGATAGAAGGCGCATTAGAAAGAGCTGCTAGAGTGCCAATTGTTGGAGAAAGATTAAGCCAAGGAATAAGAGGAAAGCTTCCACACACTGTCGATACTAGTAAATTGTATAGTGGTGTAAAGGCAACAATTTTAGATGATTTGTTTGCAGTTAAAAGCACTAATTTAAGAATTCCTAACACCAGAACAGAAGATTTACAATCTGGTTTGTTGATTGCCTTAAGTAAAGCTTCATCAATATATGATAACAAGCATTTTGAAGATTTTGTTACAGGATTGTGTCCAGAAAAAACAGAGTTCTGGATGAGTTATGCCCAAATGGTACAGGTTGGATTTGAACTGATGAAATTATCTACAAGAACCCAACCCTTAGACCTACAAGATTTTTATGCGGAACATGTTGAAGAATTAAGAACAGAATTAAGCAAAGGCCGTGCATTTCATCCAGAAGAATCTAGAGAATTCTTAAATTTAGCTGGAGAAAAACCAAAGTTTGAAAATGCTAATTTTGAAGATTTGGTGCATTCTTCTAGTTATCACAGATTTCCATTTAGAAAATTCTTAAGTAGAGTTATAATGAGTACAATGTACCATTTAGAAAAACAAGGTAAGCTAGCTTGTTATGGTAGATTAAATAAACCCCAGAAAGGTCCAAAAGGGCAGCCAAGAGGAGACCCAAACTTTAATTTAGTTTGTATTCCCAGCAAATTTATAAACGAATAGTTTTTCTCTTTTTCTAATGAGATTTAAAGCTAAGAAAGTTTATGGGCAATCTAAAGTAACAAGATGTCCATTCTGTGATAAACTTGCAACAGCAAAAAGTGAAGATGGCTTAGATGTTTGTCCACAACATACAAAATCCAAACTTGAAGAGATTAAATGTACTTGTGGATCATGGTTAGATCAAAGAGTAGGAAAGTTTGGCCCTTATTTTAATTGTATTAATTGTGGAAATTTCAATTATAACAAAGCTATGGAAATTAAAGAAATTACTATGAAAGATGTTAAGAAAGAAGTAATTATTGATAAACCCAGACCTACCCTATACGGAACTTATTCAAATAAAAGAGAGAAAAAAGAGATTACAATTACAAGTGATGATGTTGAATACTTTGATTGAATAAGTAAGCCCTTAATAAATCTGAAACTTGTTTTCGAAATCCCCTTTGTTTAGTGACTGCATGATATTCTTTCATAGCATCTCCTTCCACCCTTAACAAAGGAGTATCAGCAGGCATAATAACAATCTTGCCCCTATGAGGATATTGATCCTGAGTAATGTCATTATGTAGTCGCCTTTGTGAATCAAAGTTCCAAACGTGTAAATCTTCATCAGGAACATAACGCCCAGCCACAACATCCAAACCAGTTCTTAAATGAACCAAGTAAGAAGTAGATTCACATTTCCATCTTGGAAATCCTTCTACTTCTCTTTCTAGAAAACTACGAAGATTAATTAGTTCTGGATAATAAGGTAATGTTTCTTTATGGATTAACATGATCAAAATATTATCCCATATATTCAAAAACAGCATCACAATCATGCGGAGTTACAAATGCAGACCGAGGAATATCTTGTCCCCTAGCGTCTACAACAGCCCTTGAATGACCAGTACAATCTAAAACACCATATGTGCCTGTTCGTACAACATGTTCAATAAACGCCCCCTTTCCAACTAACTGTTGACCATCAGCATCACAAAGATAGTTACCTTTAACTGCGGTCTGAAACTCCGCAGTAATTCTATCTAATGCTTCAACCGCCTTGTCATCAGAAATACTTAACGCTGTACCAACAATATTCACTAATCTGTTTCCATCTGCCATTTTTGTTTTTTAATTCAGGTTATTTATAAAGATTACTACTTAAGAAAGAAAAAAGCGCCAGTGGCCGGATTTGAACCGACAATGGCCGAAGCCATCGGTTAACTCATGGACTTTATACCCTCACTTTGAATAAACATTATCAAAGTTATTTCGAGACCGACGCAATACCGAATTATGCGACACTGGCATTAATAACAAACACAACAGAACTAGTTTATAAAAATAACTTAAAAAATAAAAAATAAAGAAGAATTATCTTCTTTTTCTTTTTGCTGGTTTCTTAGCAGCCATTGGCATAGCTGGAGAACAACATGCTTCTGATTTACAACATGGATGAAACAATTTCATAATTCCACATAAAACCACTAACACTGCGAAGAACTTAACCCAACCATCAATACCTAACCACATAGGCCACACAAAAGCGTTCAGCAAAATAAGAGCACCAACAACTATTTTCATTACTCCCATACATTTAGGACTATGACATTCCATTTTAATTCACCTCTTTTTTAAAAAAAGTTTGATTCTCATAACTCTTTTATGTTTAGAAGTAAATATTTAGAGTTTAAAAAGGTAATGGAAAATAAAATATAAAATGAAAATTAGTCATATGTAGGTTCTAAATCTTTTTCACCCACAACCATATGTGTTCCCGGCAGATAATCTTCTTGACAGATTCCCTTAACTTCTTGAGGAGCAGTAATATAACCCAAATCCATTAATTCCATGCTAGAATCCTCGGGATCAATTAAAACTCCCGAACTTAAAACAGCAAAACTTAATAATTTATCATCTAAAACATCTCTTTTTCTACCATCATTGTCATCAAAATTCATTTTCATTCATCTCCATTCACTATGTCCAAACTGTACTAATAAATCAAAATCTTTAACGTTAGGAACGTCGCATGAACCGTAACACGAACCTGCCCAAAAAGTTAGTTTAACAGAAGGAAACTTTTCTTTAACCTTTTCCTGAATTATTTTCGCTTTAGGCTTTAACCCATCAGGAAGTTGAATTAAAACAGTTTCTGCTTTACTTTCAGAAAGTGCAGAAAGCAATTTGTTTAATTCTAAATTAAGATTCAAATCACTCATCTTCTTCTCTTCTAATTACTTTAACAGCATCCATGCTAACAGTAATTGGAATTGGAACGGCTGCTTCAAGTAACTCAACAACAATTTCTTCTTTTTGCTTGTTGATTCTCATAACTTTTGCGTTCTCTCTCTTAAAAGGACCAGAAATAACTTCTACAATGTCACCCTTTTGAATGTTCATTTCAATCTTAACCTGTTCTAACATATGTTCAATCTCAGGGTAAGGAATTTCATGAGGAAGAACTCCACGTGCGTAAGGAACGCCTTGTAAAGCAATTTCTAAAGCATCTTTGGATAAAGTTTCAGCAAAAACATACCCTCTCATTCCATGAGGACGGATGATTGCATAAACTTTATGATCTCCTTTTTCTATTTTAGACATAAAGAAATCTATAACCTGGTCTTCTCTGTTAGCAGAGGTTCTAATCGCAAAAATTTTTGTTTCTGTCATTTTTTTAAAATAATAATTGTTTAATAAGGAAAATTATAAAGCCTAATGCACCGATTATAGCGATACCCAAACCAGTTACTTTAACTAGGTTCTTGAATTCATCAGCGTTCGGCCTTTTAGTTATTCTTAAAACTCTCCAAGTTTCTTTAAGGAATCGTTTTAACCTACTTGGCTTTACTTCATGATTTTCCATTTCCTCTTAACTACCGAGTCCATTTATAAATGTTTTTGTTTTTTTAAATAAAGTGAAGGGAGGAACGATTCAAATACTCACTAAGTAGTAGTTAATTTACAAAAAGTTTATAAAGTTTCATTTCTCCTAAACTAAAATGGTAGAGCTATATAGAACTCTTGCAGATTTGCAGACAAGAATTGAACGAGCAAATGTAGTTAATATAGATCGTAATGTAGAGGATTATCATGCTGAAGTAAGCATGAGAGAACTGGGAGAAATTCTAGGAGAACCAGGATTAGAAGTAGGAGGTATGGCTTTTACACGACCAAGTAATCCAAGATATAGAGAACCTCATTTATTCTTACACCCAATAAATAGACAAAGATTAGAACAATCTCCACCTTCACAAGGTATTTCCCGTAGAAACTTAGAAGCTACAGCAACTGCAATTGAAGAAACAAGTCACTGGGTTTACGAAAATCAACATAAAGAAAGATTTGGAAGATTCGCTCATTCAGCAGCATCTGAGTTAATTGGAGCTATTGACAAATACAACATTATGTTTTCATATATTAACGAGGGATTAGAAGAAGGATTAACGGAAGAAGAGATTAGGGCTAAAACCTTTGAAGTAGATAAGTTAGTACAGGGACATGAATTAAGATCACCATACTACATTATTGCTCACAAATTAGCTAGAGCGGTAGTTGATCAATTAAACGAAGTGAGTGGCTCTGAAGCTGGAAGAGAAATGGTTCACCTATACCACCTAGAAGATGTAGAGTTAATTAGGACCTTAATACACGAAAAAGGACTAAGCATCGATGGATTAAGTAGAACTGAACATGAACAAGTGATGGCCATGCTTCTAGAGATGGGCATATAAAAAAATAAAACAACTACTCCATAAACTCAATTCCAAGTTCATTTTCGATAGCTGACTGTTTCTTACTGAAGTACTTATTCTCAGTGCCAAAGATCTGTTCTGAGTTAACTCCAGTAATGATTAACATTGTTCTCACAGTTTTTTCTAGATCTTTATAGATTTGTGCACCCCAAATGATTTTGGCACCAGCATCCAAACTTTCTGCAATTGTTTCAACAATCTTTCGAGATTCCTCTAAGGTTAAACTTTCACCACCAGAAATGTTAATTAACGCACCAGTAGCATTACTGATATCAACATCAATTAAAGGATTTTCTAAAGCCTTCTGAACAGACTCTTCCGCTCTGTTCTCAGAATCAGATTCGCCCATACCAATTAAAGCTACGCCACCTTGACTCATAATCGCTTTTACATCAGCAAAATCTAAGTTAACTAATCCTGCCTTTGTTACCAATTCTGCAATTCCCTTAACTGCATTAGTAAGAATTTCATCTGCAACTTTAAATGCAGTTTGTAAAGGTAAATGTGGAGCAAGTTCTAATAACTTCTCGTTCGGGATTACTATTAAAGTATTGATGCTCTGCTCTAATTTTTCAAGACCAATTAAAGCATTTTCATGCCTATGTGAACCTTCCATCATGAATGGCATGGTAACAATACCAACACTCAAAATCCCCATCTTTTTAGCTAAGTGTGCAATGTACGGAGCAGAACCGGTTCCAGTTCCCCCCCCTAATCCACAAGTAATGAAAATCATGTCTGCGCCTTCTATTAATTTCTTCAGATCGTGTTCATTTTCTTTAGCAGCTTCTTCTCCAACTTTAGGATTAGATCCTGCGCCAAGACCAGAAGTTAATTCCTTCCCAATTAGAAGCTTTTTGTCACAGCTAGTGTATAATAAATCCTGTGCATCTGTGTTAATAGCAATAGTTTGTACTCCTTTAATGCCAACCTCATTAATTCTGTTAATGGTGTTATTTCCACCACCACCACAACCAATAACTTTGATTCTAGTTTTGTGTGCAGCAATTAGCCGTTCTAGTTCTTCATCGACGTCTAGATTAGCCTTTTTATGAGACACTTCTTGGGCATGAAAGTTATTATTTTGTTGATTATTTTGCTGATTATTAAACTGGTTAGAATTATTGTTTTGATTACTGTTCTGATTAAAATTATCCATCTTAGTTCCCCCACCTTTTTGAATGTATTTTTGAAACCAAGTTGCCTTATAAATATTATTATCCTCAAAAACCACAATACTAGGATATATCCTTTTTTAGTGGTTTTTGGGACCCAAAAAAAGTCATTGCTTTTTTGAGGGTCTTGTAAAATATAGTAAAGAAATAGAAATTAAAAGATTACTTTTTCTCTTCCTTAGCAATAGTTGAGAACTTAACTTCTTTCAACTTAACTAATTCAGTCAGCTTCTTACCAAGTTCTGAAGTAAATTGTTCTGGAAGTTGAATTGGCATCTTAATTTCAGCATTATCATCATCAACAGAAACTTGAATTTGAGAAAAAGGAATTCTTAAGGTAGAATTAAGGAAAGTACTAAGCATTTCTGCTTTATCTGTAACCTTTCTCTTAATCTCAACTTCATAAACTACCTCTTTTCCCGCTAAAGGATTATTAAAGTTAACTATTACTCTTCCACCAGCAACTCTTGAGACGATACCCCTCTCACCATCAACATCTATTTGTAATCCCGGATGAGGCTGAACTTTATGTTCCTTAAATGTGCTCATTGGGACAATCTTCATTTTCTTAACATCTCTTTTTCCAAAAGCGTTTTCTGGAGAAATGCTAACTTCATACTTGTTTCCAACCTCTTTTTCTTCTAAGCTGTCATCTAAACCGGCAAGAACTTGTCTCTCACCAACACAAATAACCATAGAAGAGAATTTAGTTTTTTCCGTTGCAATACCAGACTGTTTAGCAACAGCCTCAACAGTTGTATCAAAAACAGTACCATCTGTAAGTTTTCCAGTATAATCTATTTCAATAAAATCGTGATGTCGAATTTTTTCTGCCATTTTGTTAATATTACCCTGAGCTTATTTATAAGCTTTTTTAGTCTCCAAGTAATTTCTTTGATTCCAAAAAGTAATCCATTCCAGAAACTAACGTAAAAAGAACTGCAATTAACATTAACCACCATGACGAATGAAGATTCATTAGAACAGCGATAATAGCAATTACCTGAGAAACAGTTTTCAACTTACCTAAGTTAGAAGCTTTAATTACAATATCCTTCTGTACAGCAACTATTCTTAATCCTGTAACTGCAAATTCTCGAGCAATAATCACAAATGCCATCCATGCTTCTACTCCATGGCCAATCAAAAAAACTAAAGCAGCAGTAATTAATAACTTATCTGCAAGGGGATCAATGAATTTCCCCACAGTTGTTACTTTGTTAGTTTTTCTAGCAATGTAACCATCTAAAGAATCAGTTAAAGCGAGAGCAACAAATACTGTTGTTGCAATAATATCTTTGTAAGGAATCTTTAAGTAAAGAACTAATACAAAAACTGGAATTAATGCAATCCGTAACGTAGTAATAAAATTAGGCAAGTTCATTCTTTTTGTATATATCCCATTACTTTGTCAGCAGCTTGTTCTGCAGTAATCTGGGTAGTGTCTACAACAAAATCATAATTCTCTTTTTTACGATAATCTGTCCCATAAAATTTGATATAACGGCTTGCATCTCCTTCCTCTCTCTCTTCGCTCAACTTAAAAACTTCTTCCACAGAATTAACAATAGTCTGATTTCTAGCAGCAGCAGCATCTTTATCCTGTAAATCCTTTAATATTCTTTCTGCACCCACTTTTGGATCAACCCAAACATAAACTTTCTTAGATTCTGGCAAAAAGTGATATTGGATTCTTCCTTCTACCAAAACATCTTTACCTTGCTTTTGATATGCCCTAGCTTTCTCTCCAGCTCTTTGATCAATTTCTTGGTCAACACTAAAATCATTTTTTGCCAATTTACCAAGTTCTTCAAGAGTTATCCCTCTTTCTTTGGACATTTCTCTCATAATTCCGCCAGCATTAACTCTTTCATATCCTAAACGTTTAACTAATATCTTTGCAACTGTGCTCTTTCCCGATCCAGGGTTTCCAGAAATTGTGATTATCATAAATTAAGAAAAAAATAAGATAATATAAAAAAACTTCGTTTTTTGAACATTACTCATTACATTCGTAAAGTATAAAAAACTTATTGCAACTGACCCATCATCTCTGATAATGGAAGAGACTTAAAGACAGTAATCAAAAAGATTAAGCCAATTATTGCCAAAATTGCAAATACTACTGCAGGAATAACATACATCAAAATTGTTTTTCTTCTTGAAATTCCATGCATTTTCTCAGTTCCTAATATCAACAAAATTAGAGAATATATCCCTGCAAAGAATCCCAGAAACGGAATCCAACCAAGAACATAAGTTGGAGTGTAAGCATATACATACAACTGATAAGATTTTGTATAATCAGCTTTTCCACCAAATAGTAATATCCAGAGATGTAATAATCCTGCAACAACAAATGCAAGTCCCAGACTTAACACATAATACATAAGAGTAGTTAGTATTGTTGGTACTTGAATTGCTTCTGTTGGAATAGTTATACCAAACATCTTTTCAATAACCCCAATAGAATATGCTGGCATAACTAAACTAACTAAGTAAGCTAATAATGTGCTGAAGAAAGCTAATATTGCAAAATAAATAAATGCTTTCTTAACTCCTTTTTCTTCTTTAATGTTATCAAAGAAAACTAAAGGATCGGTAAGAACATCTTTAATCTTGTTAATTATCTTGTTTATCATTGTCATTTTATATGTAAGAAGAAATAATCGTTAATAAATTTATCGAATCTTTTCGTACTTACTATCCTTTAAATCAGAAACGTAATTCTTTGCCCACTGCTTAACCCAAAAGAAAGTTGACTTAGTTAGCCCCCACTGTTTAAATCTGCGCATAGAAGTTGTTACATGAGTGTTTAAACATTTAAACTTCCCAGAATTTCTTTTCAAATCAATAATTAACTTTCTATGTTCTTTAACAACAATTTCGGGATATCCCCCAACTTTATCAAAATCTTCTTTTCTACAGATTAATGCGCCACTGCAGCCTTGGTAGATATTAGCTCTATGATAAGAATTTTTAAACCACATTGCAAAATTATATTTTGCTTTATTTTCATCAGCCCTAACTTTAGTAGTTGCAACAGAATATTTATTAGTAAAGTCTGCATTTATTTTATGTAACACATTTTGATCTAAATGGGTATCAGCATCTAAGAAAAGAAGAATAGCACCATTAGCTTGCTTTGCTCCAAAATTCCTAGCAATGCTTACATTTGCTTCAGAAATTGAAAAGTGTTTTAATTTCTCATTAACTTTCTTGTTAACAATTTCTTCTGTTTTATCAGTACAGCCATTACTTACAACAATAGCTTCATAATCTTGATAACTCTGAGTTTTAATAGAATGTAAAGTCTTAGCAATATAATCTTCTTCGTTATTTGCTGGAATGATTATTGATATTTTTGGATTCATTTTAGGTTCATAGTGTAAGATAATTTGCTGCCCATAGCATTCCCGAATCACAGTAAAATAATGGGTTACTAAAAGGCTTTTCGTTGGGAAAGAAAACTTCTAAATAATTTTGATGTTTTTCAATTAGTTCTGTGTACTTATTTTGATATTTCTTAGCTAACTCTGGATCAACTTGCTGCACTAATTTAACGTACAACGGACCCATGTGCATCCAAATTGAATTACTTTCATAATTTCTCATAAATATTTCTTCTGGAATGAACTTAACTTTATCTCTCGAAGCAGTGTACTTTAATGGAAATGGTTTATCCAGTCCTGCAGCAATAATTGAGTTTAATGAAGACTTTAACATCTTGTTATCATTAATTATTCCAAAGATAAAAGGAAATAGATTTGCATCGCCAGCAACATAATTCTTCTTCGCTAAATCATCATAAAAGAATTCTCCACTCCAAAAATGTTTCTTAATCGTCGCAGTATAATCAAACTTAACAAAAGGATTAATTAATTTCATAGAGGCTAAATCTCTTGCTAACGCCGCAACCATGCAATTATCATAACAGGAACTTTTTCTTACAGAAAAATCTTTCATAGAAGAAACATGTAAGTCTGGTTTTACTAACCCGGTATGTGAATCAATAAACTTTGCAAAGAACTTCCTAATTTCTTTGTTTAAGAATGCCTTATGTGAATGGTAAGAAAAGTTAGAAATCTTAATTGAATGAATTAACCATGGCAAAGAATCTACTGCTTCCAAAGGAAAGTTGTAAGCTCTTCCTCCCGGTGTAATCGTAGTTGTGATCTTTTTATATTTCTTGTATCTATTAATGGCATATCTTAATGTTTGGTGTACTTCATCAGTGTATTTTAACTTTAATAATGAGGCTGTGCACCAGCCAAAGTCTCTTGCCCAGAATTGTGAAAAGTTTCCCGTAGAAGTTTGAAAATATCTTCCATTAAAACAATCTTTAACAATTTGTTGACAAATTTGTTCTGGAGTGCCTTCATACTTCTTTTTATGGAATCTACGTTTAAAACTAGTAAGAATTATTCTAACACCTTCTGTTACATAAAAACCCACTCCCACCATATATAGTGTTATGATAAGGTGAGGTTTATATATTTATTCCTAGTTTAGGAGATACTTCTACTGATTTAACAAAGACAACACTTTCTTCTTAACTTCTAAAAAATTTTCAAAGAGAATAGTATTAACTCCCATTTCAGCTGCAGCAGTAAGGTTCTCTTTTTGATCATCAATGTAAATTACTTCTGAAGGATAAACTCCAAACTTTTCCAAGACATAAGAAATTGTTTCCTTGCTAGCTTTGGATAACCTTAATTCCCAAGTATTCATCATATTGGGAAAGTATTGTTTAAACCTTAACTTCTCTTCTGCAGCATCAATCTGTTCAAGAGTATTTTTAGTCAGAAGCAAAACATTTACTTTGTCATTAATTTCCTTAACAAACTCAATTATAGGAAGATTTAATTCAAAGAAATGATAATGAATCTTCTTTACTTCTTCTACTGTTAAAGGTAAATTAGTCTCTTCAATAGCTCTTCTCCAAGCTTCTGTTTGAGTAATTTTTGCTTCCGCAGCCAAGTTAAAATATTTCTTGTAAAAAATTTCATATATTTCCTTTTGATTTCTGTTAAATCTCTTTGCCAAATATTCAGTTGTTGAAGGATAACCACCATGTAACACAACTCCATAATTGTCAAAGATTACTAATTTAATCATATTTTTCTCCATCGTCAATCTTTTCTAGTTGCGTAGTAAATAGCTGATGCAGCATTAGCTCCAGCGACTAACATTCCAATTCCCGCTACAAATCCACTTCCAGTCAAATGGTAATTGCTTACGACTTTTTCAGCAGCAGCATACACTTCTTGCGTTAGTTCGGGTGCTTTAGCAATCTCTGTTTGAAAGATTGCAGCTTTTTCATACAGATTAACCAACAAAGAAGTTAATGAGAGTGTGCCAAGACCTGCAGAAAATGCCCCATTAATACAAGCCTTGTTCACATTACTCCATTTATCTTTTTCTTTCATTTTAAATCATCTCCAACCCTCTTAACCACTCCATGATTAGCGTCAACCTCAACCAAATCACCATCTTTGAAAGCCTTGGTCGCTACTTTAGTTCCAATAACACAAGGGATTCCTAATTCTCTAGAAACAATAGCGGCATGACAAGTTATTCCGCCTTCGTCTGTAACAATGGCGGCAGCTCTTTTCACAGCTACCATAAAATCGGGAGAAGTCATTGCTGTAATTAAAATCTCTCCCTGACAGATAGTATTACAGTTCTTAGCATTTAAAATAATTCTTACTTTTCCACTGACTTTTCCAGGTTGTGCAACCTTTCCCCTAATCTCTTCCTTTTCTTCCTTTTTTTCATATTCTCTCAGAAAGTCATCAATAAACTGAACAGGATTATCTAAAAACTCAAAAGTACCATTTTCTTTGGCAATGTAAGCATGGTTTTTGTATCGGTCAATTATCTTTTGTTGATCCACCCCGCCATGATTTAGAAATTTCTCCACTTCTTCTGGAAAAGCATAACGTACATATGTAACATCAAAGTCCCACCGTTTAGCAATTTCTTTGAAAATAACTTCACAATACCAATGCAATTTAGTGAACAATTCTTTCTTGTAATCAATTAGAAAATGGCTGTGTTGTACAACTTTGAACAAATTATAAGTATTTTCAGAGAGAGCATACTGTTTTATTATTTCCGCTTGTTCTTTTTTTATATTTTCAGTAAAATTTCTAAGTGCATTATAACGACAAATTAATTCTTCTTTACTTTGTTTAAGTAGAGTTTTTAGTTCACTTAAGAAATGTTCTTGGTCATAATGATTTGCCCCATAATCAAAAGGAACCCAAATATACTTTTGGGTATGTTCTTCAATTGCAGATTTATCTAGACCTTTTTCTAAAGCAATCTTGAGCAAATCCTCTTCCTCCCGTTGTAAGAAAGATTTTTCAGGAGCAGTAATCAGTTTGTTGAACTCTTCTTTGGTTCCATTAAAGTTTGGTTTTAATATTTCTCCAAAGTCTTTAGAGATGTAAGCAATTGGTTCACCATAAGGGCAGATTTCAGAATAAGCACTAACGATTTTCATATATTCTTTAAGCAATTCTTGATTTGAATATTCACTTAAATCAGCAATCTTAAGAAATTCAATAAATGATTCAAGATCTTTTGTTTTTTCCTCAAAAATCTTTCTTATTTTGTAAACATGTAATGGGTCTTTCCTTAACTCCATTTCCATATTTTTAATGATACCAAAGTAGTTAGTATTTTCATTGGCACAAAAATAGTAACCATGATCTGCCCTTCCAAACCAAACAGTATCGCCAATAGAATGGCCTTTGTAAATCTGATTTGTTAAAGCTTTACTTAAGGCCCTAGCATTTCCCATCATCCACAGTATTGAATTGACGTTAGCTTTGAATTGAATATATTCTAACTTCATTCTACTTTCCTAACAACTCCATGATTAGCATCAACCTCAACCAAATCACCATCTTTGAAAGCCTTGGTCGCTACTTTAGTTCCAATAACACAAGGGATTCCTAATTCTCTAGAAACAATAGCGGCATGACATGTTATTCCACCTGCTTCCGTTACAATAGCTCCAGACTTTTTCATTGCTGGTAACAGATCTGGATTTGTAGCAATAGAAACTAGAATATCTCCTTTGTTAACCTTGTCCATGTCTTCTTTCTCCAAAACAATCTTAACGTGACCAGTAACCAAACCTGGCTCAGCCACTTGTCCTTGAAGCTCTTTAGTATTGGGATCGGCTTCCAAAAAATCAATTTTATCAATATACTTCTTTGCTTCCTCTCCAACCAAATATTTACTTTTACCGTTCTTAGAAATAATCACTGACTCTTTCATTCGTTGATTAATTTTATTAACATCTATTTCTTGTCCTGATAAAACTTCTTCAACTTCTTCTGGTAATAAAAACCAAACTTGTTCTTTAGTTAAAAATGTTCTACGGCCAATTTCAGAACAGATGTTATTGTAATAATAACAAGAATAAGTATAATTCCCTTTACGATAAGACTTTGTAAACAAAAATCCTCGCAAAACTTTAAACAAATCTTGCTGTTCTTGATCAATAGATAATTCTTCAATTAATTCTTCCCTACTTGAAGCAATCTGGTCATCTCTTTGAATGATCTGAGATAACTTTTCAGTAGGGTTTTCAACCTCAATCATCTTTCTAACAAAATCTTTAATTTCCCAAGTTGGGCCTCTAAAGTCGTGTGGAACCCAAAAATATTTATCCTTATGTTCAATTAATTGAGAGAACAGATCTGGCATTTTATTTTTCAAATTCTCAACAGTTTGCTCTAAATCATCAACAATTAAATCAGGATGTAACCCCATAGAAAGTTTTAATAAATCAATTTCTTCATTTTTCATCTCACTATTTTTTAAGGAGTAAGTTAAAATGCTAAATGCTTCATTGGCTTTAGCAACGTCTCCAGTTTTCTCAATTAAATAATTTAACATCTGTCCAGAAAGTTTTTGGTCAACAGCTTCAATGAACATGGAGAGACTTCCGGGAACGAATTGTTTTCTAACCATTTCCAAAAATCCATTATGTAAAGAAATTAATTCTTGATTGGACTTTTCTTTCAAATCAACTTTCATCGTCTCTCGATGAGCAATAACTTCATCTGATACATTAATGATATCATCAACAAGTTTTAATCCAAATTGGGGAGAATCTTTAATCTTCTCAAACAAGTTCTTAGCCAACTCTTCTCCAGAGGAATCCACACAAATTAATTGTCTACTCCAATCTTTCCAGTAAGTAATTAATGTATCTATAAAACCAAAACAATAATCTTTTATTCCGTCTGTAACAGCATTACCAAATGCTACCGCTGTTTTGGGAACAATATTATTCTCCTCAAAAATTATCCGATACTTCTCACTAACTTTTCGTACAACGCCATTCTCAGTATCAACCTCAACTTCATCTCCGTCTTTAAAGATGTGAGTTGCTACTTTAGTTCCAATAATGCAAGGTATTCTTAGCTCTCTAGAAATGATAGAAGCGTGACAAGTTAATCCGCCATGCTCAGTAATTATTGCAGCAGCTTTCTTCATTGCCGGTACAACATCTGGTGTTGTTCCAACAGAAACTAAAATATCTCCTTCACAAAATTTATCCATATCTTCTGGAGAGTTAATGATCTTTGCTTTACCTCTAATCACACTTTCAGCAGTACAAGCAACTTGCCCAGATAGTTCAGATATATTTGTGTCAACTTCTTCAAATTCAATATTTTCTTCTATCCATTTCTTAGCATCATCATCAAAAAGAAATTCTTCTGAATCTTCCCTAGAGATTAATAAGGAATATTTTCTTCTTTGGTTTAATTCATTTACGTCTGGAAGTTTTCCAGTATCGAAATAATGACAAATCTCTCTAGAAGTACAGTGTTCAATTTGTGTCATACTATAGCCTTCTTTTTGAATTAAAGGTTTGAGAAGTTTGTTTACAGTATAAGCAGCAAAGCTCATGGTCTTTGCTCTCAAGTTCTTAGTAGAAATAAAGTTCCGAGCAATTCTTACCAAAGTTTTTTGATCTTCGGATAATTTAACAAGAGCTTCTTTTTGTTTTCTTAAACTATTTTCAAGATGAAAGTTTCTTTTTCTAATATACTGGCAAGGAGATTCTTGCAAAGCATCCTTTATCAAAGTAATGGCACCATCAAGGCTTAACTCTGGTCCTCTATAACCATAATTCAACCAGCCCCATTCAAAGATATGAAATTCAATATCTTGTTTAATCCTCTCAGGAAGAGAAGCAATAATTTCTTCGTTTTCTTTCTCAAATAATTTTTTTAAGTGAGCATACTGTTTAATCTTGTTCGCAACAGCAACAAGACTTATTTCTGCGTTATGGTCCAGATTCTCATCAAAAGATGTTGTTAATAATGTTAAGAGATCATTTTTCTTTTCTACATCAGCAAAAGCTTCATCTAATTTATCTGATAAAAAAGATCCTCCAATTTCAACTAATGCTCCTGCCAGACCAGTTGTACAATGCTTAGTGTACAAAGCAATAATTTGTTTAATCAGTTCTTTTCTTTCATCATCAGCAAGATTTTGTAACTTTGTTAATGTTAATTTACACAGACCGTAAGTTTCTTCCGCACTTTGAGTCATATCACCAATAATTAATTTTTCAAACTCTGACTCATTAATGCTTCGATTTAAGATTAATTTTCCGAGATCATGAATCTCTTTAGTGATCATTCCAGCACGCATTACATTTTCTTTTAGCTCATAAACAAATTCTGTGGCCTTTTTACCAAAAAATTCTTCCATACGAGGATGATAAAAAGCTAAGAAGATTGGATCCAAGCCTAAGATGTTTGCGTTTGGTTCAGAGTTGAAGAACTTGTATTTTTTATCTTTTGAGATTCTTACAATCCCTTCATTAGCATCAATTTCAACTTCATCACCATCTTTAAGAATCTTAGTTACTGCTTTAATCCCAGTAACACAAGGAGTTTGCATCTCTCGAGAAACAATAGCAGCATGGCAAGTTATTCCGCCATCCTCTGTAATGATTGCAGAAGCCTTTTTCATTGCCGGAACTAAACTTGGGAAAGTTGAATGAGAAACCATAACATCCCCTTCTTCCATTTTGTGCATATCAGCAGTAGAATTAATTATTCTCACAGTACCTTTTGCTTGACCAGGACAAGCACATATTCCTTTTAATTCAGAAACATCTAAGTTAACTTCCTCTTCCTTAATATTCAATTTTGATAAGAACTTTTCTGCTTCTTCCCCCACAATAAATTGAGATCCGTTTGCAGTAGAATGTATTGTACATCCTTTTGACCTCAGATTAAGTTCATTTTGATCAATTTCTTTTCCAAGTAATAATGCATCTTGTAATTCATAATGATTAAGAAAATACATTTGATTTAAGGACAAGTAAAGTCTTTTTGCTGCTTCCTTAAGTATGAACGATAAAGCATACTGTCCATGAAAGAAAATATCTTTTCTGTATCCTTTTAAGAAAACTATGTTGGCAGCAAGATCAAATAATCTAATCTCTTCCTCTGTAAGATTTAGTTCTTCAATTAATAAGATTCTTTCTTTATCTACAGTTTCAGGACGGTTTTCAATTTTAGAGATTTCTTCATCAACATCAACATTCTCTTTCAATAGACTTTTCCAAATACTAAGAAAGTAATCCAGATCATATGCAGGTCCTTTGTAATCAAATGGTAACCAACGCCATTTCTCATAATGTGAATTAATTAATCGTTTAATATCTTCACTCAATCCTTCTGGAATTTCTTTTAGATCTTCTATGTTTGTGAGGGTTTTTCTAGCTTCTTCATCTTCAGAGATTTTCTTAAGAACTTTTAATGATTCTAACTCTTCTTCTAAGCAGATACTATTTTTTGGCAAGGTAGTTAGCTTACTAAAAACATCAGCAAAGTCTAATTTGCTATTAGATCGTTCTATTATTTCTTTTGTTCTCTCAATTAAATATTCTGAAAACGTTTCTCCATTAGAATCAATAAACCATGTTGTTAAAACTGAATGAGAATGAGACATCTCTTGAATTGAAAATAATTCTTTAGTTAATTCTCCAAGTTGCTTGTCATTCAATTTAGACAAATCTTGTGAAATGACTTTTTTCGCAGTCAAGAAATATGCTTGATTAAACCAATATGTTTCTTGATGAATTTGTTCAATTTTCTCTGGAGAGTTTTTTATAATCTCAATCAAGCCGTCAACTAAATTCTTTATCTGATCTTCTGGAATAAAACATTGAACATCAAAACCAGTGTAGACAAATAATAACTGTGGCATTATCGGTTCTTTCCAAAGTAATTTTTGACAGTCAAAAATACCTGAAGTAAAGATTGGCGTTAAAGCTGGAAGACCAACATTACCCACAAAGAAGTTCTGCTTCCAGATAGTATCTTCTGATTCCATTTATATAAAAAAAAGAAAAAAGAAAATCACCTCAAGAAAGGTAACATTTCTTTAGCCAATGGTTGATTTTTCTCTCCTTTGAAACCTAGCGTTACTTGATCGATACTTCCAGATCTCTCATTTCTGTCAACATACAATGCAAAACCATCTAAAGGAGATGCTGCGAATTGTCCCAATTCATTTTCAGGAACACCAACTAACAGCCCATAACCCATTTCTACTTTTGGACCGTGACTAATTCCTAAAGCACTTCCGCCATCCATTGAACCTTGGTATGCTCTCTCTAAGAAACCCATAACTTCTTGCCCAACAACTTGTGCAATTCCAGGATTCTCTGCAACAATGTAATCAATAAATTCTGCTCCGTATGGTACACCACTTGGCAACTTCTTACCTTTAAAAGCTCCCAATCCTAATTCTCTAGGCATATCTTCAAAACTAACTGGAACAACTCCTGCTCCAACTAAAATTCCATCTGCAGTTTCTCTTGCTCTACTCATACCAGAATGATATACTCTTAAATCGTTTTGACCTAAATAGTCTCTTGATCCTAAGTCCATAGCATCAGTCATACCTTGTACAGTCAAACAATCCATTGATCTCTTTGTTTCCGGATCCTTCATTGGTTCCGCGTGTCTTCTTAATTCAATAACAGTTCTATTCATTTTATTTCCTCCGCACCCGAGATTCACCTCTCTCAAATAGTAAAAGGAAACAAAGAGACAGAAATAGATATGCTAATATTTCTTAAATAAATATATATTTTTAACAAAAGGTTTGGAAGTTATAGCACTACATAAGAAAAACATAAAGTACAATTTTCGTTTTTAGTGTTTGAATGAAACTTAGTCAAAAACTACTAGCTCTTCGCGTTCTTTGTCCTTAACAGAGTCAGAACGAATTAATTTGTCGCCAGTATGTTTGCGTTTTTTATGGTTAATTTGGTTCAAACACCAAAGTGTTAATTCTCCCATGATAGGATGATAAGAAAATGGCCAGATATAGATATGCTAATATTTCTTGAATAAATATATATTTTAGGGAAAATCTTATAAATGCGCAAACAAAATGAACTATTATGAAACGTAAAGTCATTAAACTCGGACCCTCAACACATGTAATCAGTTTACCAAGCAAATGGATTACAAAAAATAACATTAAACAGGGGAAAGAATTAGAGGTATATGAGGCAGAAAACCACTTATTAATAAAACAACCAGTAGGACAAGGCAGATCAACAAGAATAACTCTAGAGGACGAGTCTAAGAAAAACATTTACATTGCATTAAGTCATGCTTATAGAATGGGATTCGATAAGATTAAAGTTAAATTCCAAGATCCAGACACAATTAAGAAAATAAGTCGAGTAACCGAAGAGAATCTTCTAGGATTTGAGGTTACAAAGAAAGAAGAAAATTCTTGTCAATTAGAGAATATTACAGAACCGACAAGCAAAAAGTTTGAAGTATTGTTAAGAAGAATCTTCTTACAGATTAAAGAAACACAAAAACTGGTTAAGGAAGACTTTGAAACTAATAAAAAAGAAAATCAAACAGAAATGAAAGAGATAAGAATCTCTTTAGACCGCTATATCTTCTTTTGTCGCCGTTGTATTACAAAAGGAGTGGAAACAGAAAAGCAAAATGTTCTTCTTTGGGAATTGTTAACATTCTTAATGCATATCCACCACAATTATTATTACTTGTATGATTTCTATGCAGACAATCAAAAACAAAAGGTCAACAACAAAACTGTTAAAATCTTAGAAGACCTGGAAGATTACTTTGACAGATATTATAAAGCATATTTTGAGAATAAGAGTTCATATTTAACTCAGAAAGTTATGCACCATAACCAATTGCACAGAACAATATTAACAGAGTTAAGTAATAATAAAAATAATGACAATGTTTTATTAGCATATTTAAAAGAAATTGCCCATCTGATTCAAGTTGGTTCTAGCCCAATTAGAGCAATTCTTGCTAAAGAAGAAAATTAGAAGGTGAAATCAGAATCTTCAAGTTTATCATCTAAAGTAACAAAAGATTCTCCAGTAAGGTAATGTAACTGCATTTCAATTTCATGCCTTCTTTTATGTGCATCTGTACTTTTCTGAGGAGTTATTTCTCCAGCTGAGCCTCCCCAATAAGAAGGATTATTTGTAATAACCTCTTCCATTTCCCGATATTCTCTCAACAAATCATTACATCTTTCATCAAGATTATTTTGAGCTTCTCTCCATTTCTCAACTGCTTTTTTACGAGCATCACTTCCAATACCACCAGCCCACCCATCAATATAATTTTCCAAGGCATTCATTACAAAAATAGGAATAAAATCATCTATTTCTCGTAGAATAGGTTCTAAAGTTTTATAATCTGTTTTACCACCAGAAATCTTAACTGCTTGAGCGACAGCACCCATATCATAATAAGCCGCCATGGCTGTTTTTTTATCTCCAAAAACTTTTTCTTCAAGATCAGATATTTCTTTTAAGCCAATATCTTCAGAAGACATTTCCTTTTCATCAACAATACTAGATTCAACAAAAACCCCAATACTTGGATTTTCCAGTTCTAAGATTGGTTCCAAAGTTTCATAATCAACTTGACCATCAGATTCCCTAACAGCTACATTTACCGCTGCTAAATCAATATAAGCTGCTAAAGCAGTTTTTTCATCTCCAAAAATATCATAAAGTCCTTGGATTTCGCCCAAATCTACACGTTCAGTCCATTCCTGAGAAGTTCTATGCCCTAAAGCATATAATCTTGCGACCCTTAATTTATCATGATAATCTCTACTCCTCTCAGCTTCTTCAACCTTAACTTCAAGTGCATCTTGAGTTTCAACAGCCTGATGAGCCATTAGTCCACCAACTGCTAGTAATCCAGCAGTTACGGCACCAGTACCCCAACGTAATGCTCGAGACATTGGTTTTGATCTTTGATACTTTCTCTCAGCTTTTTTAACAGCTTTAACTAATTCTTCACCATCATTAATCCTATCATCTTCATAACAAAGACATCCATGTAACAAATTTCTTAATGGCCTTGGAACACCAGACTTAGATAACTTATCTGAAACGTACAAGTTCCAAGAACCATGACCTGCGTGAAGCCCACTAATAAAAGCTCGAGCTTCTTCCTCATTCTCTTGTTTATCTAATTCATCTTGTAAGAAAAATTCTCCAGTAACTAATTTATAAATTACAGAACCAAAGGCCCAAACATCAGACTTAGGACGAAATGTATCTTTTTCATTAGAACCATCATTTTCTTCATCTTTCTTAAAACGCTCTGGAGATCTAACATAAGGATGTCCGAGATCTTCCAAACCCTTTTTACCAACAGTAGCAGTTCCAAAGTCTGAAATCTTAACTTCCCCATAATTAGGATAACCTAAATTTCCGGGATGTAAGTCATAATGAACAATACCAATCTCAGTATGAAGACTTTTTAGACCCGTTGCAAAACTCTGAGCAATTCTAATAGTCTCTTCTAAAGATAATTTTCCACCTTCTTCTTCATCTAAGCGCCCAGACAAAAAACGTTCAATTGGTTCTTCTCTAAGGTAAAGTGTACCGTCATCAGCCTCTTCTAAAGAATTGTAAGCCAATCCAGGTAAAGCTCTTGAATTTCCCCCCTGACACTCTTTATTCCAAAGTTGTTCCTCAGTATATCCCCTACGAGCTAATTGTTCTTGTGCTTTAAGAGTAGGGTCTAGAAACTTAAATGCATATTCTGCTCCAGATCGATCATGCTTATAACGAAAAACCGGGGTCCATTCTCCTCTCCCAAGATATTCTATTAAAGAATAACCCTTAACTGAAGGTGGAGTGAAATCTGGTACAGCTTGTAAATCTGAAGCAGGATCACTCATTGTTATCACCTAATTTATTTACAGCATACTCAAAAGCGTGAGAAATATTTCTAAACTTACCTTGATTAATATTCTCTTTAATCCTCGATAAAGTATCTTCATCAATAGAGATACTAATCTTTTGTTTCATACTTAGTATTACTGGGTAGCACCACTTATAAATGTTTTGGTAATTTGTTACTTATTAGTAACAACCACCAAAGAAAAGAATAAGAAAAAAGTACTATAATGTTGTTATTGGCCTTGATTGAGTTATGTAAAATAATCCTTTAACTAAAGCCCATTCAATATCAACAGGAAAACCATAGTGTTTCTCAATCTGAATAACAATTTTAGCCAATTCTAAAATTTCCTTACCAGAAAGTTTCTGAGCATTCATTTTATTCTCATGAACGTCAACCCACTCATTCCCAAGCTCATCTTTCTTTCTGTACATGCCTTTTCTTTGTTCATTGACATTTATGTCAATCAGACTTTCATCAGTCTTATCAACAATATAACTGTCTGGAGTAATTTGACCAGAAACTACCGCTTCACCAAGTCCAAAACCAGCTTCAATAATCATTTGATTTCTATCTTGAGTTACAGGATGAACAGAAAAAGCAATTCCTGCAACTTCGCTCTGAACCATTTTTTGAATAACAACAGCTACGGAAATGTGTTGTTTCTGTAGCTCTTTTTCAAATCTATAAAAGATTGCTCTTGGTGTAAATAAAGAAGCCCAACAATCCCTAACATGATTAATTAAATTTGCTTTTGTAGTATTTAGAAAAGTATCTAACTGGCCTGCCCAAGCTGCATTTGTAGAATCTTCTGCAGTCGCACTAGAACGAACAGCTACAAATTCACAATCTAACTTCTCAAATTCTTTAAGAATCTCTGCAGAAATGTCTTCTGGTACAGAAGAGTTCTTGATAATAGCTTGAATTCTTTCAGAAGCATTTTCTACAGTATGAGTTACCTTATGATCAACAGTATCTAAAACCGCATCAATCTCTTCTTTCATACCTTCAGAAGATTCAATAAACCTCTCAAAAGTTGTTGATAAAATCACATATCCAGGAGGAATTGGAATCTTTGCTTGAGTCATTTCACCAAGAGAAGCACCCTTTCCACCAGCAATGTTAACACTGTTCATATTTATTTGATTAAATTTTTTTGTAAATTCCATAGGATAATAAAATAAGAATTAGTTTAAATAAATTTCTCTATATTTATTGAATATCCTTAATCTTCTTCTTAGCAATCTTATGTGCAATGTGCATCGGCTCTGGTAGCTTATGTGGAAAATTAATTGATTTAGAAACAACGTCTAAAACAGATCCTAAAGTAATGTTGCTTCCAGGAGAAGCATAAACAGGATTGGCATGTTCCTTAGTTTTGATTTCAAAACCAACTAAATCGTTGTTTAACATAATTTTACCTTTCTCAACCTTGCCTGTAGTACTCTTAGCGATTATTCCAATAGTCGCGATGTTTAAAGCAATTCCTAGATGTGAAGCAATTCCGAATTTTCGAGGATGATTAATCCCCATTCCTTTAACCAACAAAACATCTGGTTCATTTTCTAACTTGTTAAACGCTTCAATAATCGCCGGCATTTCTCGATAAGCTTGAAATCCGATTTTATAAGGTAAAGGTTGATCTAACAAATAAGTTTGTTTCTCAATTAGTTTTAAAGAAGGGAATTCTAGTAATGTTACAACTGCTAATAGTTTATCTCCCATTGCTATACATTCAGTTCCACCAATAGTTTTAATTTTATCAAAATTATCTCTAAGTAAAACTCTTCTTGATAGCCTATGCTGTTCTCTTTTTAGTTCAAATGTGTCCAATGTAATCACCTATTTGAGGAATAGAGATTGTAAAATAGAATTCATTTATAAAACTATTGTTACTGGCTAGTGGTCAGAATATCAATTTTCTGATAAGTAGAAAAGCTTTTAATTGAAAGAATAATACTATTACATATAATAATATACAAAAGAGGGATGTTAATTTGAAACTAAGAGAGCAAGATAGACATTTTTTATGGTCACTTTTAGCAGCGATAGGCGTAATCTTCGTCTGGAAAGGATTATGGGAAGGACTTTATGAGATTCCTTATTTTGGCGATCCATGGGTAGCATTATTCATTGGCCTTGTTATATTAACATTTTCTGGATTGATATTTCGTGAATTTGATCCTCTTGGCAGTATTGAAAAGTCTGCAGATAAAGTAGTGAGATCTGTTTTTAATAATAAAAAAAGAAAAGAATTTCATTTAAAATATCATGATAAAGTTAAGAAAAAAGACATTTTAATCTGTGGTGATTTGATAAAAGGAATTGAAAAGTCTACAATTGTTGTTAAAGATAAAAAGAAGAATAAAGAATATTTTATTCCAATACACAGAATTACTGAGATAACCCAGAAAGGGGAAACTTATTGGAGGATGTAAGAAAGATGGCAATAAATTTTCAACTTTACAAATTAAGTAGATATTTCTGGGCAGTTTTAGGAGTTATTGGAGTTGTAATGTTTTGGGCAGGAACTTGGGATGGTCTTGGATCCCTACCATATTTAGAAAATCCATTAATTAGTTTTTTTGTAGGATTATTAATATTACTTGTTTCTGGATTAATCTTCAAAGAGTTTGATCCTATAGGAAAGAAAGATTCTGGAAAGATATTAACTGCACACAAAATCCACCGCCATCCAGAAAAGAAACATATTCAAGTAAAGTATTATGATAAAATTAAGAAAAGTCACATATTAATTAGTGCAACAAAATTAAAACGAATTGAAAAGGAAGCTTTCCTTGTTTTTGAACATGAGAAAAAAGAATTCTTCTTACCAATACATAGAGTTAAAGATATTTTACATAAAAACATTCCATGGAAACATAAGAAAAAATGAACAAGAAAGGAATTTCTCCATTAATTGCAACATTTTTGTTAATCTCATTTGCAGTAGCTTTAGGTGTGGTAATTATGAGCTTTGGAAGAGCACAAGTAGAATTAGAAGCACAATGTCCAATTAGTATTGGCTTAATTATTTCTAACATTGGTGGAGAAGACCAATTCTGTTATGATGCAAATACAAAAGAAATTAAGTTCACTTTAGAAAACGGTGTGAACATTAAAGTTGAAGGATTAGTTTTTAATGTTATTGGTACACAACAAGCTGAATCTTATGAAATTAATACTCCAATTATTAAAGCAGGAACTTACTTAGGAAACATGAAATATGATTCTTCTGTTTCTGGTGAGATTAGACAAGTTAAAATTTCTCCTAAAGTTAATTTGTATGATGAAGAACAAATCTGTACAGACAAAGCTTTAGTCATTGAAAATGTTAGAAGTTGTTAATGATATTCTTAATCAAGAGGAAACATTTTAATAACCACTAAATATTCTGCTCTTTAATGGAAATAGAATTTGATCTTAAGAAATCTGTAGATGAGAACGCTGGAACTTACTTTAACCTAGCTAAGAAAGCTAAGAAGAAGTTAGAAGGAGCTAATAAGGCCATAAAAGATAGCCAGAAGAAGTTAGGCCAATTACAGAAACAAGAAGATAAATTCTGGCAAGAAGAAGAAAAGAAACAAGAGAAGAAAGAAAGAAAGAAAGAATGGTATGAAAAGTTTCATTGGTTCACTTCTTCAGAAGATTTTTTGTGTATAGGTGGAAAAGATGCCACCTCCAATGAGATTATTGTTAAAAAACATATGGATAAAGAAGATTTGGTTTTCCATACAGAAATGGCTGGTTCACCATTCTTTATAATTAAAAATGGTCAAGAAGCAAAAGAAATAACTATTGAAGAAACTGCTCAAGCAGTGGCAGTATATTCTAAAGCATGGAAATTAGGCCACACTTCTGCAGACGTGTTTTATGTAAAACCAGAACAAGTTACAAAAGAAGCCCAATCAGGGGAATATATGTCAAAAGGAAGTTTTATGGTTAGAGGAAAAACAACATATTTACATCCAAAAGTGAATTATGCTATTGGTTTACTTAATGATGAAATTATTGGTGGGCCAATTACTGCAATTAAGAAGAAAACTGCTAATTTTGTAATTGTGATTCCGGGCAGAGAGAAGAAATCATCTTCTGCTAAGAAAATCAGGTCTAGATTAAAAGGTGGCGATTTAGACGATATTATTAAATTCTTACCTGCTGGCGGAGCGGAAGTTAAAAAAAGCAAATAAGTTTTTAAATTAACAATCAAAAAAATTCTAATCGCTTTACTTCTTTCTTTTAGAATGAGTTTTCTTAGATGTTTTTCTTTTAGTAGCCTTTCTCTTTACTGTTCTTCTCTTCTTAACAGCTTTACGCTTTACTACTTTTTTCTTTACTGCCTTACGCTTCACAGTCTTCTTCTTTACAACCTTATGTTTTACAGCCTTTCTTTTTACTGCCCTTTTTTTAGCAACTTTTTTCTTAACGGCTTTTCTTTTAATTATCTTCTTCTTAGGACTAGTTTTCTTCCTACTTAACTTGTGTTCCATCTCTTCTTTTAATTCAGTAAGTGGAATAAATTCTTTGCTATGTCTAATTTTTCTAGGAAGTCTAAATGTAAATTCATCCCTAACTTTCTTTCTTCTAAGAATACGAATAAATTGTGAAAATGAAATAAAGCCACGCAATCTATGCCTGATGGATTTCTTCTGCGCAATTCCTCTTTTTACCATGGAAAAATAAAATATTCAGCCTTTATAAACCTTACTTTTTACTTACCCACTGGACCACTGGTCAACCTCACAAAACGTATTTAAACAAGTAAACTCTCAAAACCCCAATGCATATTCAAAGAGTTAAATACAAAGACATTGAAGAAATTCCAAAACTACGAACAAATAGAAATTTTAAGAAAGATTTCTCAGGATCTTCTCCAGCTCCGTTCATTGGTAGACATAACTATCCCAATGTAAATATTGGCTTTCTCTCTCCTCAGTTTTCTGGAGAAACCTCCCATTATGATTCTCCACAATTATGGAGTAAAGGAAATTTTAAAATTGGTACTATTGCAAGCATGCGTTATGGATTAGTTAATAGTAGAACTCAAGGAAATATCAAAAATATCTACAAAGGAGGAAAACTATTAGACATTATTCAAGAAGTGGGAATGGCTAAGAAAGCAGTAGAGTTAGAAGTTAGCCTAAATAAACAGCCAGCATTAAACTTTAAATCAGAGAAGGAAGTTATGCCTTTTGGCCCTCAAGGAAAAATTAACAAGGCAAGAATTACCGCCAATACAAAAGTAGACTCGCGAGTAGAAAGAGTTGTTTATGACACAGATCTAAAAGCAGCCTCTGGATTAGTTTCACTCTACAAAAAAGGTTTTGAAGAATCGTTCTTGAACAAAATCCTTTCAGTAGGGAATTTAGGAGTTAAGAAAAATAGAATTCTCGTTCCAACAAGATGGTCAATTACAGCAGTTGATGACACAGTAGGAAAGCAACTGATTAAAGAAGTTAAAGATCTTCAAACAGGAGAATATCAACTTTATTTTGGTGGGGGTTGGGGAAATTACTATCTTGTTTTATTTTATCCAGATGTATGGAGTTACGAACTCTTTGAAACTTATTTAGATAAAAAAATTAATCCCTGGAGTAAAGAAGGTTATGCTTACTCTACAGATTATGAAAATTACCAAGGAAGAAAAACCTATGCAGAAGAATGTGCAGGAGGATATTATGCTGCTCGCTTACCAATTCTTGAGAAAATGCAACATCAAAAAAGACAACAGTCCGCTTTAGTATTAAGATTTATTTCTCAAGAATATAATGTTCCACTTGGAGTCTGGGTGTGTAGAGAAGCTTCTCGTAAATCTTTGAATGAAAAGCCATTACATTTTGCTTCAGAAGAACTAATGACAAAGTATGCTAAAGAACTAATTCAAAGAAAGTTTGGCTTTGATCTCAACTTACTGTTAAAACAAAGTCAGCTAATTAAGAATAAAAAAGCGCAAAGAAAATTAAGTGAATTTGTTTCTTAAGATTTATAAATAATAAACAAAAAGTGAAAATGATGGTAGGAACAATAGATTTTTTGGTTGGCGGAGTAAGGAGTAATCCAGTTAAGGTAGGAAAAGAACTAAGATCAGGTATTTTTTATGTCACTGGCGTTGCTGGAGATGTTGTAGAAAGCGCAACAGAACCACTTAGAACAGCATATAGAATGGCAGAAGTAACAGCAAAAGTCGTAAGGAGATACGTTAATCCAATGAATCAAGTGGATTAATTCTTAATCAAACTTTAATTCCTTAAATGAATGTAAATCAATACCATAATTAGCGTATATTTTATTTGTGCTAACCGCGGTTGTTTGATCCATTGTAAAACCAAGCAACTTAACAATCTTCTCAACATCCTCAATAGACTTGCCTTCAACTTCTAAATAGGCTGGAATCTTAGGCCAGAAGTCAATTTCAACTTCAACGCCATCTAAAACATAACTAGTTCTTTTATTTTCTTGATAAGCAACTAAACTTAAACCCAAACTTAACAATAATTGGTGGGATTTCTCAAAATTATCTACAACAACTTCAATCTCTTTTGTACTATCAATTTCGTAAGTTTTCCTTTCTTTAAATGTTAATATGCTTTTTTCACCGTCATCCCTTAACCTAACAAAAGAACGCTCTCGATTACAATCATAAACAAATCTTCGCATATTCCTATCGGCAACTTTCTTTGCTCCAAGTTCAAATAATTTAGCTTTAATTGATCCAACATCAATATTCAGGATTTTAACTTCAATTTCTGTGTGCATTACTAGTTTAAATTAAGTTGAAAGATAAAAAGGTTTGGGTTATTACTTCATAGTCATTAAAGAAGTAAGATTTATAAATATCTTGCAATTAAAGAATAATAAATGACACACCCTTTAATTGAAATTGTGGGCCCAGATGCCAGTGGAAAGACAGTACTTGCAGAAGGCTTAGCTGAAAGAATTGGTGCAAAGTATGTTCATCTCCCTTCTGATGCTGATGAAGTAGAAAGAGTTAAGATTCGAGCAAGTGGCAATTCACATCAACTATTAGAGTTCTATCTAGGATTAAATGCCAAGTTTACTCAAGAGAATGAAGGAGTATTACAAAAACAACCAGTGATTGTTGAACCATATTTTACATCCACAGTTGCAAGTTCAATTTTATCAGGAACAGGAATAACAACATCACCACACCACATCATACAACCAGATTTTCAGATTTATTTAAGGCCCACAGATTGGGACGAAATTGAAAGAAGACTAGTTAAAAGAGGAGAAGAAAGAAAAGCACATGAAAATCTCCCTCATTTACGAAGATTAGACCAATTATATTCTGCAATATTACCTAAAAAAAATATTTTAACTCTTGATACAACAAAATTAAGAATTGAAGAAGCTTTAGATTTAGCAGAAAAAGAAGTCAAGCAACTTTACACTTCAACATAACCATCTTCTGTTTCTATTCTTCTTTTTTTACGTTTAAACTTTTTAAACTTGTCCCAAAATGGAATTCTTCCAGTTTTGTAAAAGAAAACTGATAGAAATAAGAATATTCCAAAGACAAAAGCAGTTCCAATATAATTGTTCTTAACCATGACCTGACTTGGATATTCATGACATTCATGGTCAGTTCCGCAATAAGCATTACTTTGACAATCACGATTATTATTACAATCCCATAAAGAAACGTCAATCAGAACATATGCTAGAATGATTAAACCTAAAACAATTATAGCTGCAATTAGCCCCAAACTACCTTTTTTATTCATAATATTATGTTCCCAATCCCACTTATTTTTAAAGCTTTTGACTTATATATATTTTTTATATGTTTTCCCACTGGTCAACTGGTCAGGTTCAGACAAAGGTTATAAGGGAGTAAAGTAATGATAATTTAAGATGAAAAATCAACGCGAAATGGCTGAATTTGTTGGCATAATGCTAGGGGATGGTTATTTAGGTTATCCTACGCCTTGGAGGATGAAGATTTCCTTCAATTCTGTAGATGACAAAGAATATGTAAAAATAGTAGATAAATTATTAATCAAACTGTTTAATACGAAAACAATCATAAAACATAGAAGTAATGAAAAAGTTTCTGAAATTTATATATTCAAAAGAGAGATTTTACGCCACTTAGTCAATGACCTAGATTTAATACCTTCACCAAAATGGGAACGAGCTAGAATCCCAGATTGGATTTTCAAAGAAAATCTAGAAAAACATGCCCTAAGAGGTTATTTTGACACAGATGGATCTGTTGTGATAACAAACAATAATGGCACAAGATATCCTCGACTGGAGATGAAAGTTTCTCCATCACCCATGCAAGAACAGTTTATTGGAATCGTTAAAAGTCTAGGTTTTAGACATGGAGTTTATGCTATTGGAAAAGGTAAAGTCAGAATACAAATTAATGGTAAAGATGAACTAGCAAAATGGAACAACATAGTGGGGTTCAGTAATCCCAAACATCAACGAAAATGTGATTCTTTCTTTCGTTGAAGCAAAGATTTTTAAAGCAACCTTGATTTTGTGTAGTTATAGCGGGGTGGGGCAGCTAGGAGTGCCCGCCGAATCTTTCAACAAATAGGTGGAGGATGCGGAAGGCTCATAACCCGGAGGTCGGAAGAAGTCATTAAGTTGATTCTTATGACTATCGAATTCAAATCTTGGGGTGTGGGAGCACACTCCTTAGTGAAAGTCTTCCCCCCGCTATACTTTTCTAATAATAAAATTATTATAATTAGGGTGTAATAACAACACAAAATATTTATATATTTTAAAAACAGAAAACAAATATGAAAGAAGATTTTCAAAGAATTTACCGAGTTTTAGGTAAAGGACCGTGGACCAGCGATAAACCTCCAAAACCCTTAGTTAATTTAGTTGAGAAAAAAATTATCAAACCATGTAAAGCACTTGATGTTGGTTGTGGCGAAGGTTTCTATTCAAAATATCTCGTAGAAAATGGTTTTGATGTAATTGGCATTGATTTCTCCGAGATAGGCATCAATATTGCAAGATCCAACGCTCCAGGAGTTGATTTTAGAGTAATAGATGCAGCCAATGAAGACCTAACACAATTGGGCAAATTTGATTTTTGTTTAGAATGGTCAATAATGCATTGTATTCCTCCAGAACAAAGGTCCCAATATGTTGCTAATATTGCAAAAATTATGAACCCCGGTGCATTATACCTGTCTACTTCTTTTAATTACCAATCAGAAAAGCATGGCACTCCAGGAAAAAGAGAAAGAACTACTAGTGGTGGTACCAAATTATGGTTTTTATCATTAAATGAAGCAATAGGACTTTTTAATCAACACTATAAAATAATTGAAGCAAATGATAAAGCCACTTTAGGCAAACAAGAAAAACATCAAGCTAACTATCTGTTAATGCAAAGGAAGTGATTGACTTTTTTGTCCCACTTCCTTTAGAAGATTATTTAATTGATATTTACTTCTAAGTTACTAAACATGCTAAATAGTCCCGGTTCCAGATATATGATACAACCTATGCCTGATACAGTTAATGTAGCAGGAATAGCTGCAGCTACCAGCGGTAGAGGTGATGCCGCACATGAAGTTGCTGCAATTTTTGCATTAGTAGCAGGACAAAAAAACCCAGGAGCATATTTGGGTCAAGGTCCAGATGCAGATTATTTAAACCGAGCACCTCATATGCAAGTAGGCCAAACACCAAATCCAAGGATAGAAAGTTTAGTTAATAGTCAAGATGCAATTCGATATAATCCTAAAGAAGGAGCGGGAATAGTCTCTTCAGACCTAAGAATGTTAGCAAGTTCAATGTATCAAAATGAAGGCCCAGCAAGCTATAACACATCAAGCCCAACATTAGATGCTAAAATGTTTCAATACCAGCCAGGCGGATGTTCTGGTGATTATTGTGGAAATTAAGAAAAAATAAAGAATTAATTACTTACAAACGTCGCCAACCTTCTTTGCAATTTCGTTTAACTTTGCGGTTAAAATTTCTGCAGTATCAGAACCAATTCTGGTTGTAACACCTTCCCGCTCTTCTTCTTTGTAAACAGCGATTAAAGTTACCAAGTCTCTAATAAGGTCTTCCGCACCCTTACTATCTTCGTTCGAACAACAACACCCACATTCTTCTCCCACTTTTATCCTTCGTGATGTTCTTCTTTAGAGTGATCTTCTTTCTTTTTCAGATGTAAAGCTTCTTCAACCTTCTCAACCACATGATGAACTTTCTCACCAAAACCTTCGTGATGTTCTTCCTTTTTTTCCTCTGGTTTTTCCTCTGGCTTTTCTTCTGACTCTTCAGTTGGTTCTTCCTTAGGTTCTTCAGCAGGTTCCTCTTCCGGTTCCTCAGTTGATTCTTCCTCTGGCTTTTCTTCTGACTCCCCAGTAGGCTCTTCCTTAGGTTCTTCAGAAGGTTCCTCTTCCGGTTCCTCAGTTGATTCTTCCTCTGGCTTTTCTTCTGACTCCTCAGTAGGCTCTTCCTTAGGTTCTTCAACAGGTTCTTTTGCAGGTTCCTCAGTTGGTTCCTCTTTTTGCTCTTCAGTAATTTCTTGTTTTTCTTCCATTTTTAATACCTCATTTAATCTTTAAAAAATGCTTTATACAACAGATAAGATGAATAAACATCTGCTTTTGAAGTTACTTCACAAGGAGAGTGCATTCCAAGAATAGCAGGACCTGCATCAACACAATTCATCCCATAACGAGAAATAAACATAGCAATTGTTCCTCCCCCTCCAAGATCAATTTTTCCGAGTTCTCCAGTTTGCCAAGCAATTTTATTTTTATCGAGTAATTGACGAACATAATTCATATATTCAGCATTAGCATCATGAGTACTATACTTTCCACCGCCGCCACCATACTTCTCAACAGAAACTCCTTTTCCCAAGTAAGAAGCATTCTGAGGATCATGAACATCTTTATAATTTGGATTCATTCCTGCTGTTACATCTGCAGAAAGGGCATCAGAATTTTCTAATAACTGAGAAACAGTAATCTTAAGCCTAGTTAAACAGACGTAATCATAAGCAAAGTTTTCTAAAACTAGGCCAGCTGCTCCAGTGTCTCCAACAGAACCGATTTCTTCCTTATCAACAAACATTCCAACTGCAGTGTGTTTTGGAGATTTAGTTTCAAGTAATGCCTTTAAAGAAGTGTAAACACATACCTTATCATCCTGTCCATAAGCTGCAATTAATCCTGCATCAAACCCAATGTCCATTGGCATTACTGCAGGCACTAATTCTAATTCTGCAGTAAAGAAATCTTCTTCAATCAATCCATACTTTTCATTAAGATACTTAAGTACAGTAAATTTCACTTGTTCCTTAATTTTCTTATCGTTTATTGGTAAATGACCAACCAAAATGTTTAGTTCTTCTCCCTCAACAATTTTTGGTGCTTTTCTTTCCATCTGATTCTTAGCTAAATGTGGAAGCAAATCTGGAATAATAAATTTAGGTTCATTATTTTTATCACCAATGTTAATTGTAACTTTCTTTCCAGCTTTTGTGTAAACAACACCATGTAAAGCTAATGGTGTATTCACCCAATGATATTTCTTAACACCGCCATAATAGTGAGTTTTGATTAAACTCATACCAGAATCTTCATACACAGGACTTGGTTTTAAATCTAATCTTGGAGAATCTACATGGCTGCCAATTAATTGCCATCTTTTCATGTCCTTACCAACAATGGCCGCAAAAACTGCTTTGCCTTTAATATTCTTAAAGATTTTATCTCCAGTCTTAATTGATTTCAAGTTAACAATATCTTTAAAACCGCCTTTTTTTAATTCAGAAAGAACATTTTCTACACATAATCGTTCAGTTTTACTTTTTGCCATAAATTGTTTATATTTATCAGAAAAAGCAAACACTTCCTTTTGATTTAGATCGTGCCAAGAGCTCTTTTTATCTAAGAATATTTTCTTTTGTAATTGTTCGTTTTTTGACTTTGCCTCTTTTTTTGCCATATTTAGTCACACCTCATAATTATATAAGATAAATTAATGATTTAAAGTATATAAGTGTTTTGATGATGTGAAGAATCAAACAACTTTTATGTTAGGCATTTCATTCCAATCAATCCCTGCTTCTGTTAAAATTCCTTCTAATTCTTTTCTAAACTGCATTGCTCGAGGACGTTTTTTCCAATATTTTTCTAAACACCAATGAACCAAATCTGAAATTCTTTCTTTTTGAGGAAAGCTTTTAGTTAACAACTTTTCAATTTTGGTAGGAGTTTCCCACCTAATGGCATCATACAGTCCAGAAAGTGTGGGCTTAACGAAAGGCAGTTTTGTAGTCAATAAAAGGTAAGAAGAAACTCCCAAACCACTCCACACATCAGAGAATTCTGTAAAACCAATTTCACCAGATGTAAATGCTATTTCTGGAGCCATATACTCTACAGTTCCCACTCGACTTCTTTCAGCTTCATGACACAACACACTTTTGCCATCAAAAGTTTTACGTTCCCCATATAAACCTAAATCAAAATCCATCAAAACAACTTTTCCACCACGACCAAGAATATAATTGCCTGGTTTAACATCATTATGTAACAAATTCCTGCTATGCATTTGTTCAATGGGCTGAACTAATTGATGCATAATCTTTAATTTCTCCTCTGGCCCAATTCCAGAATGTCGAATTTTATATCTTAAATCTTGACCTTCAATCCATTTTGTAGCAAAATATAAGTGTCCTTCGTGTGCCCCGGCAGCAACAATTTCTGGAAATCCTGGCACACCACTTAAGTCTTCAGTTATTGATAATCGGTTTTGAAAATATTCAAACCTGTTCCCATTTTCTTCATTAACCCCTACCCCCTTATCACCTTGAGTTTTATGATCTTCAGGAAAATGCTGTGTCCAATGTGTATCAGACACCTTTACCTCATAACCACCCCCAATAAGCTGTATTCTTGGGTCCTGAATCTTCCAATCTCTAAAAACTCTTAGGACACAATCTTGACCATGTGGATCTATGGCTCCGTATTTGTCAACGACAAAATGTCCTCCCAAATCATATTTTATAGTAAAACCTGCAAAGTTCTCCCTACAACTTAAATCGTCTACCATTTTAATTACTCCCAAGGAGTCATTTATAAAGGTTTAGTTAAATTAATATAATATTAAAAAATAAACCCTTGTATGACATTCTTACGATTCGGAACTGCTGGAATTCCAATCTCAACCACAAGACCAACAACATTAACAGGAATTGAGCATGTTAGAACATTAGGATTAGATTGTATGGAATTAGAGTTTGTCCATTCTGTGAATATTACTGAAGTTAAAACACCTTTAGTTAAGGAAGTTGCTAAACAAAATGATATCGCTTTAACAGCACATGGACAATATTTCATTAACTTAAATTCTTTAGAGAAAGCAAAAATAGAAGCAAGTAAACAAAGAATTTACAAAGCTGCAAAAATTGCAAAATTATGTGGGGCTTCTTCAATGACATTTCATGCTGCTTACTATATGAAACAAGATCCTCAGAAAGTTTATGTTAAAGTTAAAGAAGGTGTGAAGGAAGTTATTAAGAATCTAAAAGACCAGGGTCATAAAATCTGGGTTCGACCAGAAACTACTGGAAAAGCAACCCAGTGGGGAGATCTAAAAGAAATAGTTAAACTTTCAGAAGAAGTTGAACAAGTCCTCCCCTGTATTGACTTCTCCCATTTGCATGCAAGAACAGGTAAAAACAATACAACTGAAGAATTTAAAGAAATGTTGGCTTATGTTGAAAAGAAACTTGGAAGATTAGCTTTAAACAATATGCATATTCACCTCTCGGGAATCAATTATTCTGAAAAAGGTGAGAGAAACCATTTAACTTTAGAAAAATCTGATATGAACTACAAAGATTTGTTAAAAGTGTGGAAAGAATTCAAAATTAAAGGTAATGTTATTAGCGAAAGTCCAAATCTGGAGAAAGATGCGTTATTATTGAAGAAATTATATCACAAACTTTAAAAGCTGAAATCAAGCTGAAACAAGAATGGTTTTTGCTTTTGGTCATATTATTGGAGCTTGGTTATTTGGAAAGTTAATAGAACTGACAACTAAAAAGAAAATTTCTAAGAATAGTTGGTTCTTTTTAATTTTAGGAGGCATTCTTCCAGACATTGATTTTATTTTTCAAATTGTATTTAAAACTAATTTACACCGAGGAATAACTCACAGTGTTTTCTTTGCAATACTTATTTCAGTTATTGTTTATTCAATATTTAAGCTAATTGAAGATAAAAAGGCGTTAAATTATGCCCTATTCTTAACATTGGGAATTTTAACACACATTTTCTTAGATTTTCTATCTCCAACAGGAGTTCCTTTGCTTTGGCCATACACAAAGATGTTTGTTCCAAATATATCATTAGAAACTTCTAACGATATATTAGATGGATTAATTGATATGTTCCTAGGATCAGGATGGATATTATACCTAAGTTTAAAGAGTAGAATTCAATTCTAAAATACTAAAAATTTAAATATAGCAGTATTCTCCTTATAACATTAAAGAGGGAAATAGACATGCCATTTAAAGATCCAGACGATAAAAATAATAAGATGATTAGGATTTTCCCTGCATTTCAACCTATGCGGGTTAAGTACAAAGATGTCTTTGATCTTAAAGGATTCTATGAAGCGTTACACGAATGGTTATTAGAGAATGGTTGGAAAGATAAAGAAACTAGTTTAGACTATTGGGAAAATTATTATGGAGAAAGAATTGCTCAGGGTGGAATGAGAGAAATTTGGATTCAATGGCGACCATGGAAAGATCCAAGTGTCCATGGAGATACAATGTTAGAATATTATCTTGATTTTGATTGGCATTGTATTGCTGTTACTAATACAGAAATTGTTCGAGACGGAAAAAAGATCAAACTTAACAAAGGAGAAGTGGAATTGAAAATTAGAGCTTACATTGAAAAGACATATGAAAAGAAGTTAGAAAAATATGGAATTTTAAAACCATTCATTAAACTCTTTACTAAAAAAGCATATAATAATGAGATAGAACTTAGAGAAAAAGAACTTTATCAGGAAACTTATGCTATGCAAAACTTCATTAAACAATGGTTTAAGATGAAACGTTACTTACCTTATGAAGAAGCAAAAACATTTTTTACTTCACAAGCATTCCCTTCACACTTAAGGGAATGAGCTTTGTTTTTTCTTTTTTAAGAGAAAATTATAACAAATTAAACTTCTTTAGAATAACAAGATAAGCATCTTTTCTAATACCTAAATTTAATTGACAAATTTCTTCAGGAGACAACCATTTTAAACCAGAGAACTCTTCTTTATCATAATCAAAATTGCCATCACCTTCATAATTCATCAAAAACGGATGCAATTTAACTTCAAAGTTAGGGATTCCATTTTCATCTTTAAAATAATAAGGGACAATTTCTTTAAGTTCAGTTAACTCAGTACTTTCTTCTAAAGAATGATTTAATTCTTCTTTTAATTCTCTAACCAATGCTTCCCTTGCTGTTTCTCCCTCATCAATTCCACCTTGAGGAAATTTCCAAGAATGACTATCAACATTTTTAGAATCACCAGAATTAACTCTTTCAGAAAAACCGATTAAAATTTTTCCCTCTTTATTCCTTAATACTGCTAATACTGTATCTCTGTTTCTTAAAGCCATTTGATCCTATCATTCATATTCGTATTTAAATCTTCTTAATTTTTTTAGTTAACTATAAATTTCTTTGCCAATAACTTGTTTTACTTCCTCATGAATGTCTTGTTTTGTTTGAGACCCATCTAACCGATGAATTGGTATATGTCTTGGAATAGAGTTAAGAGTGCTAACCCAAAGGTCATATCCTGCCAAGACATTCTTTCTTCTAAACTCAGCCTTAGCAGGATCATCATCAGAGTTTCTCTTTAACAAAACATCTTTTGGAACGTCTAAAATGAAGTAAATGTCTGGTGTGACAACAGGTTCTGGAAAACAACTTTCAAATGGTGCTGTAATATTTTCTTTTCTTTTCATATACCACCTTGAAAGATGAGAACGATCAAGTAATACTACTCCTTGCTGACCAGCTTCACTTGCTTCAGAAGCAAGTTCAACACATCTTAAATAGTTCTCATGCGCAAGAACCTCCGCGGCATATGTCCATTCTTCAAGAGATTTATTTGGCTTTTGTTGCCATTGTTGCCAAAACTTTGAATAAGGATCATAAACATTAAAAGTATTTTTGCCAGGGCGACTTCCATCCCCCCTTAAAACTTCTACAAGGTGATCTCCAGACCCTAGGTGTTCTCTTAAAAGTGTGATCTGTGTTCCCTTACCAGCACGATTTAGCCCATCAAACGAAACAATCAACAAATCATCAAGAATCACTTTACTTTCATCCCAACTTTTGCATTTTTGTTATTATACTGAGAAACAATAGATTGGTAAACTAACGAAGTTATTAAAGAGCCCATCCTATGAGTTAAGAAGTCCGAAGTCATTTCTTCTCTTTTTCGTTTACCTTCTAAAAATTCAATGAATTCTAAAAATCCTTTAGCCCGGGCATCTTCTTGATGTCCCCGAGATTTATCTTTCAAGATAATTTTATTCAAGTTTGGAACAATAACTCTTTCAAAGTTCTTCCCACCAATCACCTTCTCATTTCTGAATATGTAAATCTCTGAATGGTATTCTCCTCCCACACCACATAATTTAGATTTTTTCTTTGGATCCACTTCTTTAGATTGATAACTATGATAATGAACTGCTTGAAAAGGACCTTGTTGAATAATATGTGTTTCTTGACGCACCCTACCATTACCTTTATACAAATCTCTCCCCTTAGCTGTAATCCAATCCCTTTGAGCAAATCCATTATGTGCTAAGTTTATGCTAGCGAGGGTAATTGTTTGGTTGTTTCTTTTGAGTTCTAAGTTTGTAAAAACATCCATCTCACCAAAATTTTTCATAATCTTTCCACATTCTTTTTCGGAATATTTGTTATGAAAATTAAACTGTTCCTTGCCAAAAAGTTTTTCATAATCCTTAAAGTTAATTTGTTGTAAAAAATCTAAAGGTCGAACAACAGTCGAATAAGCAGTAACTTCGTCATAAGCCTTGTTCTTAGCATAACCAGGACCAATTAAAAAAGGAACAATATCAAAGAAGTGATACCCTGAATGAGACCCTTTTCCATAACCCTGACAATAAGGATGATACATTTGATCCACTATTTCTGTGGGCATCCTCCACTGACCATCACAATGGAAAGATTGAATTGAAGTTACGGGACAGTTTGTTTGTTTATAACATTCATGAATTAAATGTCGGATTCTTCTAAACGCAGGATGAAATCTTCTCTGAGACATTAAAGAAAAGGAAACGTTTGGTTTCTTTCTGTAAATCTTTGCAAGATCATCATAATCTATTAAAATCTTCTTTGCAAGATTCGCCTTCGTGGAAACATTAGGATATGTTGAAACTGGTTTATCAAGCAGAATAGACAAATTATTCTTTAATGCCCATTTTGAATACATAACGTGAGTGAGAGGTTCTGTTGATATAACAACCCCTTGAATATTGTATTGTTTCACAAATTCATTTAATTTCTTCTCGACAGAAGGATGAAGTTTATCAGAAGTCAAATGCTTTTTTTCAATAAAATGAGTTTTACAATTTAAAGATTGTAAGAAATTAGTGGTTTCCTCTTCTTTCTCTTTAATATCTACAACACAACATATATTGATTCGGTTTTTATATTTTCGAAACAAGGGAACGTAAATTCTTTTTGCGTGTGGACCGCATCCAACTAACATGATATTAATCCTAGAGTTGTAAGTTACCATTTTTATAAACAGAATAGAATAGGTTTAATAAAGGTTTGCATTTATATCTACTTATTAATGACAACTTTATCCAGAACATGCAACGCAGTTTTATTCAAACGACAATAAGTATCGGCATCACCGACGCATCCTAGACCTGATATATTTAAGAAATGTTTATATATAATTTGAAGTCTGTATTAGGAATGGCAAAATTAAAAGTATCTAAAGCAATTTTTGAAAAATTTCCACAACTAAAAGTGGGAACGTTAACCATCAGCAATTATGACAATTCTAAGATAGATGATAAAGTTTTAAAGAAAATCAAAGAAGTAGAAGAACAAATTAGAAAAAATACATCAAAAGATAAACTTTCAGAACTAGAAGAAATCAAAACGTGGAGAACAGCATATGCTTCATTTGGTGCTAAGCCAAAAAAATATAAATCTTCCATTGAAGCACTATTAAGAAGAATCTTGGATGGAGAAAATCTTCCATCAATTAATAATTTAGTTAATATTTACAATTTAATTTCTATCAAATATAAACTACCATTAGGGGCAGATGATTTATCATTAGTAAGTTCAGATGTATCACTTACCTTCGCTAATGGAGAAGAAAAATTTAAAGCAATTAATTCTGATGAAGTTAAAAGTCCTGTAAAGGGAGAAATTGTCTACAAAATGAACAACGACATTCTTTGTAGAAGATGGAACTGGAGAGAATCAGACTTAACTAAGATTACAGAAAAAACAAACAAAGCAATTATTTATGTGGAAAGCTTATTAGAAAATGCCAGTGTTGTTAATAACGCTCTAAATGAACTTAAAGAAATCCTCGGTGGAGAGATTAGAATTCTTGACAAAACTAATAATGCGCTAGACTTAGATTCATTAGAACTAAGCACAGAAAACTTTAATGAGTCTTATACTAAAGAAGAACATAAACCAGAAGTTAAAAAAGAAAAAGTTAAGAAAGAAAAATCAAAGGAAAAGTCAAGTAATGAGTTTTATCATTGGGCACAAGTTTCCGCAGAAAGAATCATCCGAGAGAAAGGAGATAAAGAAACTTATACATTGGCTGCAGGTATCACACCTAGTGGAACAATCCATTTAGGTAATTTTAGAGAAGTTATCACTGCAGATCTGATTAAAAGATCTTTAGAAATGCGTGGAAAGAAAGTTCGTTTTATTTATTCTTGGGATGACAATGATGTATTTAGGAAAGTTCCAAAAAATATGCCTAAGCAAGAAGAGTTACAAAAAGAATTAAGAAAACCTATTTTTAAAATTCCAGATCCGTTTGGGACAAATGACAGTTATGCAGAACATTTTGAAAAAGAGATGGAAAAAGACTTACCTCTAGTAGGAATTAATCCAGAATATATTTATCAGCATAAAGAATACCTTGCTTGTAAGTACGCTGAAGAGATTAAGATTGCTTTAGAGAAAACTGCAGAGATCAAAACCATCCTAGACAAGTTTAGAAAAGAACCACTTGAAGAAGGATGGTTGCCAATTTTTATCTTCTGCGAGAAGTGTAACAAAGACACGATTGAAGAATTAAAGTGGAATAAAGATTACACAATTACATACAAATGTGCATGTGGAAATCAAAACACTGTTGATTTTAGAAAAGTTGGCATTGTTACGTTGCGCTGGAGAATAGACTGGCCAATGCGTTGGCATTATTATAACGAAGATTTTGAAGCTGCTGGAAAGGATCATTGTGCGGCAGGTGGAAGTGTAACTACAAGTAGAATGATTCAAAAAGAAGTTTATGGTAGCGAACCACCTTATGGATTTATGTATGAATGGATTTCAATTAAAGGAGGAGGACAATTTGCCTCATCTCTTGGAAATGTAATCACACTACCAGAAGCATTAGAAGTTTATGAACCAGAATTAGTCCGTTATTTATTTGCCAGTACTAGACCAAACTCTTGCTTTGATATTTCTTTTGATACAGATGTGTTAACAATTTATGAGGGCTTTGACAGGTGTGAAAGGATTTACTATGGATTAGAGAAAGTTAATGAGAAAAATGAGAAAAAAATGCGTGCAACTTACGAATTATCTTATATTGGTAAGGTTCAAAAAACAATTCCATATCAACCAAGTTTCAGACACCTAACAACTTTGTTGCAGATTTATGATTTTAACATTGACAAAGTAATTGGTTACTTTGAAAAAGAATTGAAAAATGATCATGATAAAAAAAGGTTAAGAAAAAGAGCAGAATGTGCAGCTAATTGGGTAAAGAAACATGCCCCTGAAGATTTTAGGTTTAAAGTCCAAGAGGAACCACAAGTAACTTTAGTAGATCAAGAAAAGAAAATTCTTCATGAAGTTGCTGATAAATTGCTCGAGAAAGAATGGAATGATGTAGAACTACATGAAGAGATGTACATTCTTTGTAAAAACAATAATTTCCCACCAGGAGATTTCTTTAAGCTAGCTTATAATGTTCTAATAAATAAAGATAAAGGGCCAAGATTAGCTTCTTTTATTCTAGAAATTGGCAAGGAAAAAGTAGCAGAGTTGTTTAAGAAGGTTTAGAATGAAAAAAGGCGAAGATTATACTGGTGTTACTGTAGTTTATTGTTGCCATGATAAAGAGGGAAATGTTTTGATGGCTAAACGTAGCAAAAATTGTCGAGATGAACATGGGCGCTGGGACATTGGTGGTGGTGGAGTAGAATTTAGAGATAAAGTGGAAGACACTTTAAAAAAAGAGATCGCAGAAGAATATTGTACAGAAGTTCTTAGTTTTGATTTTTTAGGATATAGGGATGTACACAGAGAACATCAAGGTAAAAAAACTCATTGGATAGCTTTAGACTTTAAAGTTCTAGTCGAGAAAAACAAAGTTAAGATTGGAGAACCACATAAATTTGATTCAATTGGATGGTTTAATTTGGACACTATACCAAATGAAATACATAGCCAACTGCCTACTTTTTTTGAGAACTATAAGGATAAAATATTTAACTAAACGAAGATTTTATATACCACAAAATATTCTTTACACTATGGGTTTAGAGCAAGTGGCCGTACAAGCTGCACCTGAGATGATAGATGGACTTCAGCCGTTAATAGACTTAGTGCAACCAGTATTTCTTAAAGCAAGTATTTTAGTGGGTGGAATTTTCGGATTATATTTAATTCTGATTTTAGTTCGAATTCATTATGAAAGGAAAAAGGTTAAGATTCTTCAAGACATCCGTTATGATTTGGATAAGTTAAATATGTCTCGTGGAGTAAAAAGTTCTAGACAAAGAAAAGGGTTATTTGGAAGAATTTTTGAGAAATTAAAGAGAAAAATAAGAAATAAAAAAATGATAAAAGAATTTTATCATGAAGAACCAGAAAAGACATTAGAAAAACCAAAAGTAAAACCAATTGAATTTAAGATTACTAAAAATTCGAAAAAGAAGAAAAAGAGAAAATGAAAGTTTCCATAAATAAAGAGGTGTTTGAAGACTTTAATCCAAAGTTTAAGGTTCTGTTAGTCTCTGCTAAAGATATTGATAACCAAGTTAAGTTTAAAGAGTCATTAAATCTATTAAGCGAAATCTCCGAATTAATCAAGTTAACATTTAATAAGGAAACTATAAAAAACCATTATTTAATCTCACCATGGGCAGTAGCTCAGGAAGAGTTTGGAAATAAAGCAAAACACTATCACACTTCTGTTGAGAGATTAATTCGAAAGGTTATTAGTAAGAAGATTATTAATGAAAAAGATACTTTAACAAATGTTTTAAGATATTTAGCATTAAAACACATTGTTCCTTTTGGTGTTGATGATTATGATAAGATTCAAGGTGACGTTAAATTTTCCTTAGCATCAGGTAAAGAAAAGGCTGGACCATTAAGAACTGTTAAAGAAGGCGCTCTCTATTATCAAGATAAAGGTCGAGTTCTTGGGACAAAATTGGACTTTTGGAAAAATAGAAGTACTACATTAACAAAATACTCCCGCAATGTATTAATACACTTTGAAATTCTTCCTCCAATTAATGCCAAAAAACTTAATGATTTAAAGAAAGATGTATTTGATTTGATAAAGATATTTTGTGGTGGCAAAATTAAAGTTGAAGTATTAGATAAAAAGAAAAGTTCTTCAACAATTTAGCCGTTACATATATAAATAATAAGCAATTATTCTAAGTTATGGATTTCAAAGCAGAGTTAGTTAAGCTTTTAGTTAAAGAAACTAAACTAAAAAAAGAAGAGATTGTTAATCTCATTTCTATCCCACCAAATGCAAAAATGGGAGATTATGCCTTTCCTTGCTTCATTCTTGGAAAAAACCCTAAAGAAAAAGCTGAAAAGTTAAAAGAATCAATAAAATTACCAAAATCATTTTCAAAAGCAGAGGTTATTGGCCCATATCTAAACTTCTTTGTTAACAATGCAACTTTTTCTGAGAATACATTATCTAAAATTTATAAGGAAAAAGAAGATTATGGAAAACAGAGTATTGGAAAGAAAAAGAAAGTAGTTCTCGATTTTTCTTCTCCAAATATAGCCAAGCCGTTTGGGATTGGACATTTAAGAAGCACAGTTATTGGAAACTGTTTATACAAAATTTACAATACTTTAGATTATACTTCAATAAGTGTTAATCATTTAGGAGATTGGGGCACACAATTTGGTAAATTAATTGTTGCGTTTAATAAATGGGGCAAAGAAAAAGAACTCAAAAAAGAACCAATAAAGTATTTATTAAAATTGTATGTGAAGTTTCACGACGAAGCCGAGAAGAATGATAAACTAAATGATGAAGCAAGAGAAGCATTCAAAAAACTGGAAGAAGGAAACAAAGAATACCTAACAATTTGGGAATCATTTAAAGAGTTAAGTATAAAAGAATTCAAAAGGATTTATGAAATTCTCAATGTAAAATTTGATGTTTACCAAGGAGAAGCGTTTTACAATAGTACTTTAAATGAAACTATCAAAAGCGTTAAGAAAAAAGTTAAAACCAAAATTTCTGATGGTGCATTGATTATTGATTTGGAAAAGTATAAAATGCCCCCAATTCTGTTAAAAAAATCTAATGGTGCAACCACTTATCATACAAGAGATATTGCTGCCGCATTTTATCGGTTAAAGAAATATAAACCATTGAAATTAATTTATGTTGTTGGTTCAGAACAAAAGTTGCATTTTCAACAATTATTTAAAGCATTAGAATTAGCTGGGGAAGACAAAAATAAATTCAAACATGTTGACTTTGGACTATTCAGATTTCCAGAAGGAAAGATGTCTACCCGAAAGGGCAAAGTTATTTTCTTAGAAGATGTTTTAGATAAAGCAATTAGTTTAGCTAAAAAAATTATTGAAAATAAAAATCCTCAATTGAAAAACAAAGAAACAGTTGCTAAAGATGTTGGAGTTGGGGCGATTGTTTTTGCAGACTTAAGCAATGAAAGAACCAGAAACATTGACTTTAATTGGGACAGAATGTTAAGTTTTGAAGGAGAAACGGGGCCATATATCCAATACACGCATGCAAGAGCATGTTCAATATTAAGAAAAGCTAAGAAAAAAGTATCTTCAAAAATTAACTTTGAATCAATTAACTTGGAAGAAGAGTTAGCGGTAGTAAAGTTATTGTATCAATTTTCAGAAATACTAGTAAGAGTTTCTGAAACTTATAAACCGCACCACTTAGCACAGTACTTGATCTCATTATCACAAGCATTTAATGAGTTCTACCATAAATGCCCAGTTATTTCTGAAATGGAACAACAAATGAATTCCAGACTATTATTAGTAGATTCAGTTAGACAAGTCCTAGAGAATGGATTAGAGTTGTTAGGAATAAAAGCTCCAGTGGAGATGTAAGACAAAATATCAAAAAATTTCTGTTTTTTTGCAGTTTTCTACCCCAAAAGTTAAATAATCCAAAATTATTCCACTAAGTATGCCCACTACTTCTAGTCTCGATGCAAAAGATAAAGCTATTTTGTACTGCCTCGACCAAGATGCGAGACAAGCAAACTCAATCATTGCTAAAAAGACAAGATTGTCAAAAGAAGTAGTCAATTACAGGATCAAACGATTAGTAGATCAAAAAATCATCAGAAGTTTCTATGCCATCATTGATAATTCTAAATTAGGTTACATGGTTTTTCGGGTTTTTGTCAGATTTCAAGATGTGGACATTGATAAAGAAAAAGAAATTCTTCACTTTCTTAGAAACTTAAAATCTGTAGGGTGGGTAATTCTTTTAGAAGAAACATACGATTTAGCAATCTTAGTCTGGGCCAAAAATGTTTATGAATTCAAGGAAATCTTTGACCAAATTTTAGAGAAGCACGGTAGTTATTTTCAAGATTCTTTTGTCACTATAATCACTCAAATCCACCATTACATGAACAATTATATTTATGATCAAAATGATCTTATGGAAAGAGTTATTGGTGGGAAAACTAAAACTGTTTCCTTAGACAATACAGACATGCAAATATTATGGTTCCTTTCCAAAAACGCTAGAGAACCACTATTAAAAATGGCTCACAAACTTAACGTTGCTCCAAACACAGTCAAACAAAGAATTAAAAACTTAAAAAATAAAAAAGTTATTGTTGGTTTCAGACCAAAGATTGACACTGGACAATTAGGATACCACAATTATAAAATATTTTTAAAGTTGGCAGATGTTAATCCCAGAGTAAGATTGAAATTAAAAGAATATCTTAAACTGAATAATAACGTAACTTACGTAACAGAAGCCATTGGTAGATCAGATTTAGAGTTTGAAGTTCAAGTTAGAAGTAGTAGAGAATTAAGAAAAAATCTTAAAGAACTAAGAAAAAATTTTGGACAATTGATTAGACATTACAGGACAGTTGTTGTTAATAAAGAATATATAGTAGATTATTTTCCTGAAATAAAGAAAGTCAAATAACTAAGTTCTACCAATCAAATCATGATCTGAAACGAAATGTCTTAACCCTAAATATGGCCTTACCGGTTTAGCTACTTGACTAACAGCAAGAACAGAATCACCATGATAAAAAAAATCATTTTTCCAGCCAAGATTGGCCATCATCGCATTAAATTTATCCACATCTAAAGTTCCAGAATCAATAACTAATACTGCTTGAGCATTATGGTGGGTTCCTTCATTTAAATCATGATCTTCCCTAAGTAAATAAAACGATTTAATTTTTTGTTCACTTTCATCAATAGTAATTAACGGATCTCTTGATAACAAATCATCAGGATATATTTGATAACGATTAACGATACCTTTATTCAAAAATTCAATTGAAGAAGGTTGACAATAATAACTTAAATCTTTTCGTGAATCTCCTTCTGTGATTAACAGATCTGGTTTATTGGCATGTTCTCTTGCTTTAATCACCCATCTTTCTTCAGCCATTAAACTTTTTATCCAGGCAGATGTTCTTGTAAAAATATTATGGTCATAATTAGGACCATATTTTCGCAGTGCAAAAATGTCTCTTTCCCGAGCATACATTTCCCACATATTTGGTTGGTTAAATGGAGTTCCACCAAACATAGTAAGCAAGATTTGTCGATCCATTAAATCTCGAAGTTCTTTGAAATGTTCCGGAGAAATTTTAGTAAGATCAATGTTAAGTACAGGTGGCAAATCAGAAAGGCCATAAAGTCCCTCTTGAATACAATGTAACAAAGCTAAATTTGTAACTTGTTCATTTCTGTCAATCAATAAAAGTTCTGCTTGACGATCTTCTTCTTCTCTTAATTGTTTAACTAACAAGCTTTCCTTTTTAGCCAGACCACAACCACCAGCAACAACTAAAAGATCTTCTTCTAAATAATCCCCATTAATTAGAAAATCTAAAAACTGAGTATATTTCTCATTTTCAAATTTCCGATCAACCACTTCTTGATAATTAGCAAAAGCATGATAAGTGGAATAAAGATTTGCTTGTAATGGTCTTAAATCCCAAACATGAGTTATTTCTGCATCGTATTCTGCTTTAAGTTTCTTCCTTAATGAAGAGTTAATTTTAGTGGGACCTTTACTTAAAATATTATCAAGGATAGTTTTACTTTCTTGTTTCCTTTTAGAATAAACACTTAAACTTCCCAACATCGAACCAAAATGTCGTTCATCTTCTCCAGAAAGTTTTTTCTGTAAAAATTTACAATAAAGGTTCATAAAAATAGTTAGACTGCCAACACCAACATCTTCAAAGATTCTAACATTTTGTTTAAATTCGTGTGCTTTCTCTGGACCTAAACTAAGAGAAATATCATGTTCCTTTTTACGAATATAAGGTTCAGGATCATCTAACTCTAAAAGATAAATTTTTTCACTAGTTTCTTCAATTTCTCTGGCAAGAAGTTCTTTCTCAGAAGCACGTAATTGCATTCTTTGATTAAGTTGTTTAACTGCCATTTCAGCAGTGGCAGGATATTGTTTACTGATTCCATCTAAGAAAGTATTAATCTCTTTGTTGTTAAACAAATGATAATGTTCAGAAATGGTCCTCATTAATCCCGTTAAATGTTCAGCCTCACCAATATTCTCAATAGCATCAGAAATAAAAGCTGTTAGTGGTGGAGGAACATAACTGGGCAATTTTGCTAAAGCAGAAACAACTTCCGGATAAGTTCCCAGAACAAATTTTCTCCGAAATTGTTCCCATAACTGATACGTTTCTGAATTGCCTTTCTCAACCACACAACTCCGGTAAAGATAAGCCGTCTTGGTAGCAATTTCTCCTAAATCACTAAAATGGGGTGGAAAGATGGGATGTTTCAACTGTCCATTTATTTCTGTTAAAAATAATTGTACTCTTTCTGCATTTCCTTGTACAGTAACTGCTTTTTTTATTCCTTCTAATGAAGAACTGATATCTTTAATTAAAGAAACTGAATCATAATTTACTTTTGGATTCTCAACATCATCCACCCAAGATGAAAAAATACTATAAGCCCAATCAACACTTTCTGCAAAATCATCTTTTAATCTTTCATAATCGGAAAGATCACTTGCTAATTCATTAATAGAAGTAAAATAATCTCGAGATTTATCCTTAGGAGGATGGGCAACAACATAATTTAAGATGTGTAAAAGTTTTGAACTTGGATTTTCGGGTAATATCTCTAACAATGGCCAGAATGAATCTAAAATGATTTCATCTAGTTCTTGTTTCTCTTCAACTTTATTTTTAGTTTGGTTTTGAAGTTTGGAAGTCATAGGAAAAAAAGATGAAAACATATACAGCCATTACATAAATTTTAAATATTAATTTGATTTCCTAACCCCTAACCTTTAGCGAGGTTTTGTTAGGGGGAGAAACTTGTTTCTCCTTTCTAACTCTTTCTCATTTTTTAACTGCAAAAGAAATGATCAGTATTATCACCCCTTCTACCACGATAAATTATATTCTTCTCGCTAGTAGTTTTAAGTAAGTAAAATAAGGATATAAACTTTTGGAGTGATATTTTTATTATAATGCAGAATTGTATAGATTTATAGCAGAAAGATAAACTAAACGTTAAACCCAACAAATTTCTTCTCTTCCTTAACTCGTCCGTATAAACTAATTACCTTCATCAAATCATGATCTCTAATCATCAGTTCATCTTTAGTCATTGGTTTACCAGTAGCAGAAGATTGCATAAAATATTGAATTTGGTTAAATGATGCTTGTTTCAGAACATCAGCAATATCTGCGCCGGTCATTCTACAAGCATACATCATCTCAGACAAGCCAGCGAAATCATTAACGTCATAAATATCCCGACCAGCTTTTCGTTCTTTAATCTCCATTTGTTTAAAGAAAATATCTTCCACTCCAGATAAATCAGGCTTAGGTATTTCAACAACGTAATCAAATCTGCCAGCACGTAACAAAGCATCATCAATCTTTTCTAAGTAATTAGTAGCGGCAACAAAAATCAACCCTTCATTACTACCCATCCCATCCATCGTTCTCAGCCAAACATTAACACACCTGTCAACAACTTCATGACCATTATGGCTACCTTTCTTTCTAAACATTTGTTCTGCTTCATCAACAAACAACATTACTTTTCGTTCAGTTTGATGATATTTCTTTTTCGCAGATTCTATTGCCGCTTCTAAATTCTGTTCTGCCTCACCAACATATTTACTAATGATCAAACTTAACGGTAATTCTAAAAACCAACAACCCAGCTCGTTAGACATCGCTTTAGCAATCATCGTTTTCCCTGTACCAGGAGGTCCGTACATCAACAATCCTTTTGGAGGATCAATCCCATATGAGGAGTAAGCATAGGGACAATCTATTCCATACTCAAAATGTTTTATCTTTTCTAAAACAGAATCTAGTCCACCAATGTCTGCATAAGAAGTTTCTTCTTGACTTAAAGCAATTTTTAATGAAGAAGAGGGTTTAGATAATTGATTGATTTGTTGTTGATACTTTTCAATGATTTTTTTTTGGCCTTCAATTACTTGATCTTGGATGTATAATTTGGTAGTGATATTTTTAATAAACTCTTCCGCTTCCTCTTCAGACATTTCCTCTTCTTCAATAATTAGATCTTCTAAGTCCTCTTCAGATTCTTTGTCCTCTTCTTTTTTCTTTTTTGGATCAACCATTTTCTAATTTTTATTATAATGTATAGGAACAATTTTTTTCTCCTTACCAGAATAGTAGAACGTTCTAATCTGAGCACAATCTCCCAATAACAAATGAGCACGTTCCATTTGACTTACAGCTTTATCATAACCATCATTAGATTTAACTTCATAAATGTCCCAACAATCACCATTAATTCCAACTAAATCTAATTCACCAGCATCATTACGAGCAGGAGGCATTCGATAGATCACATTTTTCATCACAATTTGATATTGGTTTCTAACTAATTGTTCAAGTTCATCTACTGCCTTATCATGCTTATTTTTTCCTTTGCTCATTTTTCTTTACTTTTTTCACCCTGTTCTCTTCTTCATACGGAGGCAAGTGATCATACCACTGTAACCATTTTTTCTTCCTAGCCATGTTCTAATGATCTTCCTCAAGATACTTTTTAGCAGAGAAAATGTAAACTCTACCATTTGGAAAATATTGACATCCTTTTTCTTCACTAAAAAGGTAAGTTGTAAATTCTTCATAATCAAACGGCACATCCATTTCTCCAAGTTCAGTGTTTAATGGAACATTAATATAATGAAAATCTTCAACAACTTCTTGTAAAGATCTATATCCACTCATTTTAACCACCCCTTTTTTTTATTTCCAGTATTACAACATTTGTAGAAAGAAAGATAATGATGATTCATCTCTCTTTTATCTCCAACAAGAATTTCTAATTGTTCACCACGAAAACCACAATCTACTGGCTGATATTGATTACTAACATTAAAAAAAGCACAATAATGAACTAAACTTCCTTTTTTGTCATAACCATCACCTTGAAACTCATTTCCATAAATACAATTGGTGACTTGTCTTTCCAAACGATCCACCAAAGACTCTTCCAAAACAACTTTCTTCTTTTTCTTCCGCCTCATAAACTCACCCGAATTTCATGTTTTGTTCCATCTAACTTTAACAACGGGCTACCTTTCCGCATTGGTTCCAAAGATTTCATATGGGCATAACTTCCCCAATGATTTAGATAAGAACCAGTAAGAATGAAATGTTTCTGATCTTCGATAACTTTTTTATTTCTCAAATCTGCGGAGTAAAAGTTCTTAACGTGATGACTTAGTTGATGCAAATGACCCATGGCATAAATTTCTGCCTCCGCCAAATTAGCTAAATCAATTACCCCTTTAATTTTCGTGTGAGGCATTCTTGCACCAGATGCTCCGTGTGTGGTGTATAAAGTATAACCTTGCTTTCCAACTAAGAAATAATGCATCTTACCCCAACCAAAATATGGAACGTCCAACTGTTTAGCCATAATTTTAGAAAGATTTAACCCCGCCTGATTGTAAACACGATTTTCATGATTCCCAGGATGTAATCCAAGAATTAATCCATTATCTGCCAAAGGTTTGTATATCCCCAAGAAATGTTCTAATTGTTGTTCAAGTATTTCATCTTGTTCATACACTCCAGCACCAACAGAGTCACGGGTAGCAGTTTCTAATTCATCACCCATTAAAATTATTGGAATGCCCTTTTCATAACAATGTTCCAAAACTTCTTTATGCATATCTTCATCATAATATCTTGAACCAATATGTTCATCACCTAAAAGCATAACACTTAATTTATCAACATCAAACTTTTGATAATTTAACGTAGGCTTCAATTCATTTTTAGCAGCGGCCTTCTTCATTGATTCCCATTCTTTAATTTTATCAGATAATTCACCCATTTTATTTCCCTCCAAATTTATTAGGGAGTGTCAGGAATCATTTTGATTTCTCAACACACCTCTAGCGACTTTTTTTTAAAATTACATTATACGGCCATTTTGATTGCAATTCTTCCATCAGTTCTCGATAATGAGTTATAATTCCGCAATCATTACAAGCGTATTCATAACGAAAAGTTTCTTTTTCGCCGTTTCTTTCCTGGCCTAAATATTCAATCTCTCCCTTACATTCAAGACAATTAATGTCATAAAATTTAGGAAAATAAATCAACTGTTGTTTGAATTTTTTGTCAAGAGTCATTTTCCTTTAGCGAGATTGAAGGCCTGCCGTAACTTTTAACAGTCCATGGTGGACTCACGACAGGACCAGTTTCTACATTTTACATTCTCCAATATAATCATCAACATTCATAATTACATAATCAGCAATAGATTTGATAGTGTTAGAATCCATGGCAATAGCCAGTCCTGAATTCTCACGATAGAATGGACCACCAGCACCATGAATGAAATAAGCACTAATAATTCCTGCCCAATATAGTTGACCCTCTTTTTTAACAAATAAAGGTCCGCCGGAATTCCCGGGATTTGCAGAAAGGTCCAAAACTTTTCTCGAAGAGTTTGGTACAGTAAAACCATTTACCTTATCTTCAAAGTCATAATGGAAAGGATAAAGTCCAGGATTGGCAACTATCCCTTCTGTTACAGAAGGAAACATTCCTAATGGGAATCCAACCAAATAAACTTCTTCACCATACTTCAATTCAGATTTAAGTTGAAGATTATTTTCAGGAAGAGTATTCAGTTTATGGTCTGTTCTTAAAATAGCTAAATCCAATTCTTTAGACTCAAAAACAACTTCTAAAGGGATATCGTCATCTTTATTACTATCAAACTTAGAGTCAATTACTTTAACAGAAACTTTTTTCCGGTCATATGTTACTCCATTAAGATTCTGTTCAAACTCGCCAACAACATGTTGATTAGTAATTAAATAAGAATATCCATCAACCTCGCGGAAAGCAAAACTAGAACCGTATCCGCCGGCATTAAATGCATTACCATTGTGGTCCTCATATTCTCTTTCTGAAAGTAAACAATAACTTGAAGAAATCAAATCATCTAAAGTTACTTTCTGTTCTGAAAACTGAGAGGTATTATAATTATTAACAGAACCTAATTGCATGGGCACACAAGCTGTTCCAGTCCCAGCAAGAAGTGTTGCTGCAGCAATTAAATTTACTAATTTTTTCATTCAAATCACCTTTAGCGAGTTTATTTAATGGTGGATTAACATCCAGACTTTAGGTTTAATCAATTTCATTTTTATTTAAGATTCCAACTAATCCCCGATATTGAGGATTGTCAGTTTCTTTTTTGGAACGGAGGATATTGGAAAGAGTTGTAGTGTAACAAGCAGCAGCCAAACCAGCCATGACTGTACCCATTTGGTTATCACCAAGGAAATAATATCCCGCAGAAAGACAAGCTGCTAATGTTCCAGCCACTGGTTGAAATTTCTTAATAACTTCTACGGATTGCATATCAGAATGTTGATCGCCAATCATTGCATTCATTCCAGTTACGGCTGTTCCAGCAAACAAAAAGAGATTATATGGAAAAGTATCGCAAGCAACAGCAGCTATGGAAAAACTTGCTGCTGCTGCGACATCTGAATAAACTGCCATCCTTTCATAACGTTTATCCTCGGCAGTAACTTCTTCTAAAGTTCTCTCTTTTTGATTAGACTTATCTTTCCACCCCAATTTATAATAGAACTTCCCCCTTTAGCGAGATTTTGATGAGGAAGCACCCTCATTTTTTTTGTTTATACTCCTTACTTACATTAACAGGAAGGTGTAATTTAATGATAAACCTACCGAGAAGATTTTTTATCGATTTGCAGTTTTAGGTTTAATTGATATTGTGGTCCTAGAGTAAATAAATGTTTAAATAGTAAAAAAATAGTTTCTTTAATAAAAACATTAAGCGAGGTTAATTTTAAAATGGACGAACAAGCAATTAGAGATTCTTTAACAGAAAGATTAGTAAGATATTGTCAAATTGACAGTGGTTCAATTAAAGGAATTAAAAATCCCGATGGTTCTGATATGGTTCCATCAACAGATCGTCAAAGAACTTTTGTAGGAGCACTAGAAGAAGAAGCCCAAAGTAATGGGTTTCATACTGAAATCAAAGATTGGGGATTATATGTAAGATTAAATGCCAACGTAGAAGGAGCAACACCAATGACCTTATCGGCCCATGCAGACACAACACAAGATGCTCCGAACGAAGGAGTTGAAGTTATGCTTACTACCTGGCAAGGGAATGACATCCACCTACCAAGCGGAGAAGTAATATCTGCTAATGCTTCTGAAGAATTAGAAAGTTGTAGATATGGCGATACTATCTTCACATCTAATGGGAATACATTATTAGGTGGAGATGACAAAGCAGGCATTGCTATTGGCATGGAAACTCTTCTAAAAATTAAAGAAAGTGGAATGGCCCATGGAGATGTTGAACTTGCTATAACTTATGATGAAGAAACTGGACTTTTAGGTGCTCAAAAGATTATTAAAGATGATATAAGAGGTGAATTTGTCTTAGTTTACGATTCATCAAAAGGAGAAATGGGAACTGGAACATTTAATGCTGCCGGCGCTTATCCAATAATTAAAGCAGAACTTTTAGAGGAAGGAAAAAACGCTTATGGAGCAACAATTAGAATTAATGGGAAAAATACGTTCCCTGGATTTGGAAAGAAAGATAAGATGGTAGATCCGTTTAGAACTCTTCCAGCAGTCATGGAAATTCTTGGTGCAGAAGGGATTCCGGTTACTGATGTTAAATGCGATAGCTTAGACGCTTTGGAACTAAGGGTTGCTGTTGAGGATGCAAAACAATTATCTAAACTTGGTGAAATTGAAGATGCTCGATTAAGTAAAGGAAATGCTGTTAACTATTTAGTTGATGATAATCTTAGTCCCGTTGTAGTTCGTTATGATTTATCTCAAGTTTTAGCTTTAGTTAATGCTACCCCTTACGAAATGGCAGCAGAAACCACCGAAGAAAGAGTAGGTTACATCCAACCATATTCAATTAGTAAAGCAGATAATGGGGATGATCTTAAAGTTGACGTTCTTTTGAGAGATCACGACGCAGACTTGCTTACTGATAAAAAAAGATTAGTTGAAGGAGCTATTCCTGGAATTGAAATTAAAGACCAATACCAAAATAAAGAAGCGGCTTTAGCTAAACACCCAGAATTCTTAGAACTGATTGATGAAGCGTTTGCACATGCAGGAGTGGAAGAACCACTATCCAGAACCACTATTAGGGGAGGAGACGAATCTTTTGTTTATACTGTTGCATTGGGTAAACCTTCAGTCAACTTGCCAGCATTCTTGGATTCTAGTATCCATACAGTTAGAGAAAGAGCATCTTTAGATGTTATGCACCAAGGAGTAAAAGCTGCGATATATGTTGCGAACCATTTTGCTCAAGGCAAAGATTAATCTTTTTCTTTTTTATTTTCTTTTTTTCAATAACATTTTTAAACAAAACAACTAGATTCTCTGCCATGACTAATAAATTAACAATGCTCTGCCAGATTAATGGTGGATGTATGGGTTGCTGTGGACATGATTTTATCTCACCAGATAAAATTAGGGAAGCCATTAGGTTAAACACCTTAGAGTTTAACAATCTAAAACCAAAAACTATTGAACAATTTATCAAGTTTAGAGATAGATCCTTTTCTTCTGATTTAAGATATGGGGTTTGTAGAAACTTAATCAAACATGAAGACCAAATATTTTGCCCATTACACCCCACTTTACATAAAGAAGAGTTAAGAGAAGGACATTGTGATATTCATCATTTCTGTAAAACTGCAAAAGAATTTGAGTCCTGGGATAATGAAAAGAAAGAAAAGTTCATAGATTTCGTAGCTTCAAAGAAATTAGATAATATAGAATTCTCAATGAAAATGGATGATAATAGTCTGTTAAAAGAGTTTAATTCCCAGTAAAAACAGTTTAGAAAAATAAAGTGGGCCTACAGGGGGTCGAACCCTGATTAATCGGTAACTGCAAGCGAAGCTTGTTATCTTCACAATCCGAAGCCGATTGTACTATCCATTATACTATAGGCCCATCAAACTACTAAATCTAAGCATTATTTTTAAATCCTTCCAAAAAATTAATAAACAAACCCACTAGAGTTGACATATTATGCCCCTGTAGCATAGTAGCTATTGCGTCAGCCTTGTATCCTTAATTGGAAAAGGCAGCTGAAGGTCGTGGGTGCAGTTCCCACCAGGGGCTCTTTATTATCCTAAATAAACAAATCTTGGTTCTTCTCCAAGGATAAGTAATGTTTTTCTTTCTGACAGTGCATATTTTAACCTGAATTTGTAATTAAACCAGAATAATTATGATTTTACCGCAAGCTTTAAATATAAACCCAACATTTTCAACCTTAAACAAATGATAGATGTTCAAATCATTCTAGGGGTTTAATATGGAAGAGAAACTTAAAACTGGAACTACTACTATTGGAATCTTGTGTAAAGATGGCGTTGTTTTAGCTGCTGATAAGAGGGCAACAGCTGGAACTATGATAGTAGACAAAAAAGCTGATAAAGTTCATATTTTAAATGATGACTTTGCAGTAACTTGGGCTGGAACCGTTTCCGATGCTCAATTAGTAACAAAACTATTCAAAGCAGAATTAAAGCTAAAGGACATTAGAACAAATATTCGTCCATCAGCTAAAGAAGCTGCTAATTTATTAGGTGGATTATTATATTCAAGTATTAGAAGACCAAGTATGATTCCAGGAATCGCACATTTCCTTTTAGGAGGAAAAGATAGTACTGGAATTCATTTGTATGATTTATATCCCGATGGAAGTGTAACAAAGATTACTGACTTTGTTTCTTCAGGATCTGGATCAGTTTTTGCTTTAGGTGTTCTTGAGACTCACTATAAACAAGACATAACTACAGTAGAAGGGACAAAAATAGCAATTAAAGCTGTTAATACAGCATTACAACGAGATTCTTGTTCTGGAAACGGAATTGATGTAGTTGTAATTAGTGATAAAGAAATTAAGAGGGTGTTTCATAAAGAAATAAACTATAGCTTAGAAAACTAATTTTTTTATTAATTTTTTATTATCATCATTCTTTAAGAAAAATATACAAAATATGGGGAATTTATTAAAAATATAAAATGGCAGACATATTAAAAGAAATTATTAAAACATTACCAGCAGGCAAAGTATCTGATGCAGCATTTGAAGCTGCAAACATCGTTCTTTACACTAAAGATAAAGAATACTTCTTTGATAATAAAGGTACAATTAGAAGTGCAGTAAAACAGTTCAAAAAAAGAATTGAAGTCCGTCCAGACCCATCTATGTGTATGGAATTAGAGAAAGCAAAAGCAGCTATTAAAAAAATCATTCCTAAAGAAGCAGGAGCATCAGAATTTATTTTTGACTCACCAAGATCACAAGTTATCATTCATGCTGAAAAGCCTGGCGTAGTGATTGGGAAAAGTGGAGAAGTGCTTAAAGAAATCCGAGAAAAAACATTATGGGTTCCACATATTAAAAGAATTCCACCGATTAGATCAAAGTTAATTGAAAGTATTCGTTCAGTTCTTTATGAGAATGCAGATTATCGTAAAAAGTTTTTAGATAAAACTGGCCATAGAATTTATGATGGTTGGTTAAGAGAGAAAAAGCACGAATGGATTAGACTTAGTTTTCTAGGAGCAGCTCGTCAGGTAGGAAGAACTTGTTTATTGTTACAAACTCCAGAATCTAGAATCTTATTAGATTGTGGTATTGATCCAAGTCAAGATGGACCTGAAAGTTATCCTTACTTAGATGCTCCAGAGTTTAACATTTCTGATATTGATGCAGTCATCATTTCTCATTCACACCTAGACCATTGTGGGTTAGTTCCTTACTTGTTTAAGTATGGGTATGTAGGACCAATTTATTGTACCTTACCAACAAGAGATGTTATGTCTTTATTGCAATTAGACATGATTAAAATTCAACGATTTGAAGGGAAAGATCCAATTTATACTAGTGAAGACGTTAGAAATACTGTGTTACATACCATTACAGTAGATTATGATGAAGTTACAGATGTTACTCCAGATGTAAGGTTAACTATGTATAACTCAGGACATATTTTGGGAGGATCAATTGTCCATTTGAATATTGGGAATGGATTACACAATTTGGTATTTACTGGTGATTTAAAGTACGGAAGAACAAATGTCTTAGAGGCTGCACATACACAATTTCCAAGAATTGAGACTTTAATCATTGAATCAACTTACGGTGGAAAAGATAATGTTATGAATGAACAGGAAGCTGATGATTACATGACCAAAATTGTCAAGGAAACCTTTGAGCGAGAAGGTAAAGTTCTGATGCCAGTTCTTGGTTCCGGAAGAGCTCAAGAAGTAATGATTATTATCGAGAGATTAATGAGAGAAAAGAAAATCCCCGAAGTACCAGTTTATTTAGATGGTATGTTATGGGATATTACTGCAATTCACACTGCATATCCAGAATTTCTGAATAGAAACATTAGACAACAAATATTCCATAAAGAAAACAATCCTTTCTTGTCTCCAATCTTTAAAAGAGTGGGATCACATAAAGAAAGACAACAGATCATTCTTGAAGAAGGACCTTGTTTAATCTTAGCCACATCTGGTATGTTGGCGGGTGGGCCTTCAGTAGAATATCTAAAGAATCTTTGTAGTGGAGAAAAACATTCTTTAATCTTCTCTTGCTATCAGCCTCCAGGAAGTATGGGGCATAGAATCAGAGAAGGAGAAACTGAGATTGTTACTAGAGAAAATGGTAAACAACAAGTTCTTAAAATTAAGATGGATGTGCATAAAGTAGAAATCACTAACCATTCTGATAGAAAACAGTTGATGAATTATGTGAAGAGATGTAATCCAAATCCTAGAAAAGTTATTGTAATGCACGGAGAAGCATCAAGGTGTTTAGATCTAGCTAGCTCTTTACATAAACAATATCGAATAGAAACTGTTGCTCCTAAGAACTTGGAAGTTATTCGAATAAAGTAAATAACATCTAAAAGTATACTTGCGCCAATGGAGGGACAATTTTCTTTTTTAAGAAAATGATGGGTCCCGTGCCCAAGTATACTACATTCTTTATCTTAAACAAGAAGTTTTATAAAACACTTCTCTATTTTCTTTCTTATTGCCAACGTCGCATAATCCGGTATTGCGCTGGTCTTGAAACCTTTGGTTTCATAATAACCAATACTAGATAACCAGTCCCTTTGGGATTCCCGGTTCAAAATGCATTAAGAACATTCTTTTTGCTTGAGTGTCCGGGCGTTGGCGCTTATTTCTTATTTATACCTGAGTATAATAATTAAAATTGGAGTAATAACCTAAGAACTATTTGAAAGGAATGCTAACTAAATCAAATAAGAAATCTCTTTCTTGCGATGGATTTCTCATTTTGTCCCATTCTGAAATAACTTGATGTAAATACGACGCATTAAATCCTGAAGAACCAGCCAGAGATAAAACATCATAAACATCCGCCTTTATTCTAGATTGTTCAGAACGTTTTGGGTCACCTAACTCATTTGCAATTGCACGATCACCAATTACATGTTGTAAAACACTTAATAGATCTGCATCGGAGTTAAAAACTCGTATTAAAGTAGAATACATTTCAGGATTTCTTTCTAATGTACCAACACCCCTAACTAATTTTGGCACAACGATATCTTCAGGCGCGGCAACAATACAATTAGCTCCGTAAATTATTTTTCCTCTACCGTGTTCTAATTCTCTTTCTAGACTTATTCTTTTAGAATCAAACTTTCTTTGATTTCTCCGAGAAAACTCTAAAACTGCAGACCCTTTAGAATCATTAGAATAAAATACTTTAAAGGCATTACTTGCTTTTCTAGTTTCAATTTCATAACCATTATCCTTAAGACATTCGATAACTGGAGCAAAGAAAGTTTTAAACTCAGAATAATTTAATGGACGTACAACACTTAGATCAATGTCAGAAGTAGGTCTTCTTCCAGATTCTGGCAAATAACTTTGTACAGCAGTACCACCAACAACCAAACACAAACCTGCAACTTCGGGCACATCATCTAACCCACCTAAACTACGGATTCCAGCTTGAATAATAGGAGAATCTAAAGTCCGAGGCATTATATCTGCTTTATCATACATCTTATTACTATTATAGATTATATTCACTTATAAACCTTTCGTTTATTTTATTACTTAATAGTAGTCACATAAAAGAAGACAACAAACCATATTAATACAACACAAACAAATTAGAAACAACAGAATTAAACGTCAACCATTTCAATCTCAATATTAAGATTTTCAGGTATAGGAACTCTCATAACTAAACGTAAAGTTCTTTCGTCAGCAGAAATGTCAACTAATCTTTTATGAACACGCATTTCGTAACGTTCCCAGGAAGCTTTTCCATCTCCGCAAGGACCTTTTCGAGTAGAAACTTTTAATTTTTTTGTTGGTAAAGGAATGGGGCCACGTAAATCAACACCTGTTTTGTCAGCGATGTCTTTGATATCACTACAGATTTGATTGATTTTACTAATATCAATACTTACCAGTTTTATTCTTGCTCTTTGTGCCATATTTTTTCCTTTGGGACATGATAAATATTTTTACCATGCTTTTATTAACCAGATTTCTGGGTCTTTATAAGTGTTTTGGTCCCTTTTCAAAAAACAAAAAAGGGAAAATAAAAAAAAGTTATGCCATGTCTTTCTTAGTTAAATCCATACACATACCAGCCGCTACGGTAACACCAGAATCTCTAATAGCAAACCGAGACATCTGTGGAATTTCGGAGTTCTTCTCAATAACTAGAGGTTGAACAGGTCTTAGTCTAACTATTGCAGCATCTCCGTTTCTTAAGATGTCTTTGTTCTCAGTTACTTCATTACCAGTTGCAGGATCCATTTTCTTAATAATTTCTACAAATTGGCAAGCAATCTGAGCAGTGTGAATGTGGAATACAGGAGTGTATCCTACAGTTACAACACTTGGATGAGACATAATTACAACTTGTGCAGTAAATTCAGTTACTACGCTTGGAACGTTATCAGAATGTCCTAATACGTCTCCTCGTGCAATATCTTTCTTACCAATACCTCTAACGTTGAATCCAATATTGTCTCCAGGTCCAGCTTGTTGAACTTGCTCATGATGCATCTCGATAGTTTTACACTCTCCAGAAATACCTTTACCTTCTCTTCCAGGTACAACAGTAACTTTGTCACCAATCTTCATTACACCAGTTTCAATTCTTCCAACAGGTACAACTCCAATTCCAGTGATGTTGTATACATCCTGAATAGGTAATCTTAATGGTAAGTCTGTAGGTTTTTGAGGAACTTCAAACTTGTTAATTGCTTGTAATAAGTTGTCTCCTTTCCACCAAGTCATCTTTTCAGATGCCTTTGCAATATTGTCTCCAGGTAAGGAAGCAATAGGTAAGAATCTTAGCTTATCAACTGGCCATCCTGCCTGAGCAGCGTTCTTCTTAACTTCTTCAACAACTTCGTTGTATCTAGTTTCACTCCAGTCTACACCAGAAATGTCCATTTTGTTAATAGCAATAACCATTTGTCCAACTCCAAAGATTTTGGATAATTTCAAATGCTCGATAGTTTGTGCGTTAACACCGTCGTTAGCAGCTACAACTAAAACAGCACAATCTGCTTGGGAAGCTCCAGTAATCATATTCTTAATGAAGTCTCTGTGCCCAGGTGCGTCAATAATTGTAAAGTAATATTTCTCAGTATCAAATCTCTTGTGAGCCAAGTCAATAGTTACTCCTCTTTCCTGCTCTTCCTTAAGATTGTCCATAACAAAAGCAAATTCAAATCCTTTCTTACCTAATTGTTCTGCTTTTTCTTTCAGCTTTCTCATTGTTTGTTCGTCGATGTTTCCTGCGTCGAACAGTAATCTTCCAACAGTAGTTGATTTACCATGATCTACGTGACCGATAAATACTAAGTTAATATGTTCTTTTTCTTTTGCCATTTTCTTATTCTCCTCCTAATTCACCCATAAAAGAGTATTAGTTTGTTATACGGCTTTTCTTTCGGATTTATTTATAAAGCTTTCGCCCAGAAAGTTCAGAAAAACCGAAACTTTTCTTCTAGTTTTGTTTAGAATTAAGAATTTCAGGTATGAATTAGTAATTATGGGCCCAATAGGGTTTATAACCATTTAAAAGAAATCATTTTAATCTTCTTTCACTAAGTGTAAGCAACCAGAATAATCAGAAGCCAGTCCCTGTACTTGTTCCATTACTCTTCTAATCGTATCTTCTGACAGAGGGGTTAAATGTTTTTGAGTCATTATATCTCCTCCTGTTGTTCCTGAAATAGGTGAGGAATGTTCATCTAAACTTAAAGTAAACACAGAACCTCTTTCAACTTCATTTACAACATGGCAACTTCTTAATCTTTCTTCAAGTTCTTCGCAAAAGTATTTATCTAAGTCTGGTTTGTCTCCTTGAACTCTTTGAGAATATTTCACTAACTTAGAAAAAAAATCTAATCCTTTTTCGTATGGATGATCAAGTATGAATTTCTTATCATGTCCCTCATACTTATCAGCTTCAAGTTGTGCCAATTCACCTATACTCTTTTCTCTAACATTCCTAACTAAATCACCCAAATCATTTTCATCAGGAAACCTAGAACGAATTAATCCCAGAAAGATTTCTGCTAATTCATTGGAATCAGTTCTTCCATAAGACACTAGTCCACTAATAAAAGTCAGCATTTTTCCTTTATTCTCACTCCCAAGAATGCCATTATATATCCCACAAACAGTTTTATAACCATCTTCATCTTCTTTCAATAAAAAGAGTGAACTCTCCAAACCATCTACTTCTAAACTAGGAGTAGCAGTATATACAATAATTGTTCCATTATCCAATTGATATTTAAGAACAATTTCAGGACTAGAAATAGTATCATTAAAATGATCACGATGTCTTGCGGGATGTTCTAAAGTAGCATCATCAAATTGAAGTTTAAAATCTCTTTCTTCAACTTTCTCCCATCGATAGTCTTTGTCGCCCATAACCACTATCAAGGAGTAATGTTATTTAAATGTTTTGTTTGTCTATTTAAGACAACAATTCTGTTTTCGCTGTTTCATGAGGAGAATATGATAATTGTGTTTTGGCAAAAACGGAAGGACAAGAATAAGCTCTAACGCCAGCAGGTAACTCCGCACCCAAAGAAGTACCTAAAGCAGAAATTAAAACTTCTAAATTTCTTTTTTCTGGAGCAGTAAGAAGGTTAAATAAAATCGCTTGACGAACAGGCTGAGGAACGTTGCTTTCAATCATTGCTTTTTTAGTTGATTGATAAATTTCGGGAGACCATCCTTCTTCTCTAATTGTAGGAGCAACAACTACCCCAGTTGTCAAATGAAGAGTAGTAGTAACCATAGAATAAATATCTCCAGGAACTGAAGAACCAGTAAAAAATGTTTCAGGAGCAAAATAATCAGGAGTACCCACTATAGGAAGATCATTTGCAAAACTAACAACATAAGACTTTTCATTATCCTCACGATAAAGAAGGCCAAGGTACAAATCTAACCCAATAACTCGTGAATTTCCAAAATCAGTAATAGTTGTTTTATTACCATCAGACATAATGTTTTTAGGAGTGATGTCGCCATGAATAATATCTTGACTATGAATTTGTTGAAGAGTTGATGCAGCATCATAAGAGATCTTTAATGCAGATTCCAAAGTCATCCCTTCTTCCGCAAGTTCATAAGTTGTTCTTCCGGGGGCTTCGTCCATCTCTGTAGACATGAAAATGTGTCCATCAACAACAGTAAAAGTTCGATCATGATAAGAAACTACACCCTCAATATTTTGCAATGAACGTAAAATAACTCCCTCAATAATACCGCCAACAACATGCAGATGATCTTTTTCTGAAAGAGTGAAGTCTTCTGAAAGACCATCTGTTCTTAATTTATAATTTCTTTCACCAAGATGAACTATTTTGACATCAGAATAAATTCCCGAAGGCAAATCTACTGGTGTTTCACTAAATGCTAAAATTTTACGCACTCTTCCAGGAGAACTTTGAGTGATAGCACCAAACGAACCAGCATCAAGAGGATGTCCAAACACAGCTTGAAATATATCTGGATCAATAAGAGCAGTAGGATCAGGAAGGTGATAGGGTGTTCTAGATGAATCAAACAAATGTTCTATTCCAGTCATATTTGTATGTGACATAATTTCTGTTTTCTTTTTAAATGAGGAAAGTGCATTCACCCCATTTCTTTTATAAAACTTCCTATTTACTAGGAAATATATGTTGCAGAACATACCATTGACTAGAATTCCAAGAATAAATCAGAAAGAAGAAAAAAGAAGAAAAAACTTATGCTCCCAAATTACCAGAAGTTAAGCCTTTTCTTTGTACAATACCGTTACGAACTTTATCCTGTAATTCTCTAGGTAACAATTCAAACGATTGATCAACCAAAGAACTGTTTCCACGACCACCGGTAGCTGAACGAAGACCATTACTCCAACCAAACAATTCCGCAACTGGCATCTTAGCGATGATTACAGTTATGTCCCCTTCTTGTTCCATTTCCATTAACTGTCCTCTTTTAGAAGAAACAATCTTAGAAACTTCACCAACATAATCATTAGGTGCTTCAATCCTAGTAACTTGAAGTGGTTCATACAATAATGGGCCTGCTTGCATCATAGCTCCTCTGATACCTTCTCTAACTGCAGGGTACATCTGTGCTGGACCTCTGTGAATTGCGTCTTCGTGTAAAGTACAATCCATTATGCTAACTTTAACATTAACACATGGTTCCTTAGCAAGAGGACCCGCTTTCATTACGTCTTCAAACATATCTAAAAGAAGTTCCATAATCTCATTGATGTGAACAATTCCTCTAGTTCTATCAAGGAAGATATTACCATTACATTCTGCTTTAACGCTTCCAGCTACTTTAGTATCCCAATCACATTCATCTCTTAAGAAACTAATTACTTCTAAATCCTTTTTCTTAAATCGACCATTAGGTAGTTTACCTTCTTTAATACCTTGAGCAACATCTTCTTCAAGAGGTTCAACAACAAAGTAAAGCTTATTGTGCTTGTTAGGGGATTTTCCTTCAACTTCCGGAGATTTTTTAGTAATTGCTTCTCGATAAACAACAATTGGAGGAGAAGTTTTAATTTCAACACCCTTATCTTTCAGGATTCTATTCTCAATAACTTCTAGATGAAGTTCTCCCATACCATGCATTAAATGCTCACCAGTTTCCTCGTTAATCTCAATCTTAATAGTTGGGTCTTCTTTTCTAACTTGACGAAGAACTTCAATTAATTTTGGTAAATCAGAAGGACGTTTAGCTTCAACCGCTTTAGTAACAACTGGATCAAAGATATGTTTAATTTCTTCAAATGGATCTGCCGGTCCGCCACTAGTTACAGTTTCTCCAGGCATAGCTGCTCTCAATCCACCAACTCCAATAATGTTTCCAGCAGGAACATTGTCTACAATTTCCTTCTTAGCTCCATTGTAAACATAAACTTGCTGAATTCTTCCAGGAACATTAGCCATGTTTAAAAAAACTTCTTCCCCTTTTCTCATAGTTCCAGAAAACAATCTACCTGTTGTAATTTCTCCTGCTTGAGGATCAACAACTATTTTTGTAGCAACAAAAAACAGTCTTCCGTTAGGATTACATGCAATCAAGTCCTTACCAGCAGTACTTTCTAAATCACCATTCCATAATCTTGGAATTCTGTAAGCCTGTGCCTGAACTGGATCTGGACTATGCTCAACAACAAGATCTAATACAACCTCGTGAATTGGTGCCTTCTTAGCAAGAGCCTTAACTTTTTCTTTAACCTCTTCATCAGTTCCGCTGTAAGCATCAATAATCTCTTTAAAACTTACACCTTTCTTTTGCATGTATGGAAGACTAATTCCCCAGTTATGAAATGCTGAACCAAATGCAACTGTTCCTTTCTCAATACTAACTTGCCATAATTCCTTGTACTCTTCTGGTGCTACGTTTTTAATAATTCTATTAACTTCTGCAATGTACTTGATGAATCTTTGTTGCATCTGTTCTGGTGTTAATTTTAGTTCTTTGATTAACCGATCAGTTTTGTTAATGAACAAAGTTGGACGAACTCTTTCTTTCAAAGCTTGTCTTAATACAGTTTCTGTCTGAGGCATTGCCCCTTCAGAAGCACATACTAAAACAACTGCACCATCTACAGCTCTCATTGCTCTAGTTACATCCCCACCAAAGTCAACGTGACCTGGAGTATCTATTAAGTTAACCAAATATTCTGTATCATCAACTTTGTGTACCATAGAAACGGAAGCAGAATCAATTGTAATTCCTCTCTCCTGTTCATCTTCGTGAAAATCTAATTTTCTTGCCGAACCAGCATCATGCTCGCTCATCATTCCAGCCCCTGCTAACAAGTTGTCGGAAAAAGTAGTTTTCCCGTGATCAATATGTGCACAGATTGCAATATTTCTGATTTGTTTAGGGTGTTGAGAAATTCTCATCACCATGTCTACCATTTTTTCTGCCATTTTTTTATTCTACCTCATGTATTATTAATTGTCAATCAAATTGAAAATTCTGCCCATGATTTTTTCTTTACCAGTTCCAAAATCTTCATTGATAGTTATTTCTTTTAATATTCCTTTTTCAGTGTAATAACCAATTAAAGGAGCAGTTTGTTCTTCATAAACAATTAGTCTTTGTTTAATTGCTTCTGGTTTGTCATCATCTCTCTGATAAAGTTCTCCACTACAAGCATCACAAATTCCTTCTTGTTTTGGTTTGATATTAACTGCATGAAAAATAGCGCCACAGTTTTTACAAACTCTTCTTCCACCTAGTCTTTGAATTATTACTTCAGGATCTGCTTTAAAATTAATGACCATATCCATTTCGCAAAATTCAGATAATGCTTCTGCTTGAGGGATGGTTCTTGGAAATCCATCTAATATGAATCCACCTTCCTTACAATCATCCTTACTTAATCTATCTTTAACCATATCAATTGTAACCTGATCAGGAACTAATTTACCGGCATCTATGTATTCCTTAGCTTTTAATCCCAATTCTGTTCCACCCTTGATATTTTCACGGAAAATTTGACCAGTTGAAATATGTAAAAGCCCATACTTTTGAACAATCTCTGTAGCATAAGTTCCTTTTCCCACTCCTGGTGATCCTAACGCAATTATTTTCATCTTTCTTACCTCAATATTTGTGCATAACTTTCCAATGGTCTTTGTTCCATCCAAAAAGTTCTTCATCTTCAAACCAAAGAGCAACTTCATTTTCAGCCTCTCCTCTATCTCCAGAAGCATGAACTAAGTTTCTTAATGGTCGTCCTAATTTGTCCGCCATATCATAAGATTCAGTACTGAAATCTCCCCTGATTGTTCCAATAGGAGCTCCACGAGATTCTGCAGGACCAACAATTTTACGACCAATTTCAATTGAATGAAAACCTTCCCAAACCATTGCTACAACTGGTCCTTCTGTCAAATATTTCATGTTCCAGTTTCTAACTCGAGTCGCAATTTCTTCATTAGTCTCAGTAATTTCAACACCTTTAGAAGCAGCAGCTTTTCTAGTGTTATTTCCAAGCTTTTCAATAAATGCAGGTGTAAGAACATAATGTTTTCCAGCCATTTCTTCAGTAGGCAAAACCATTTTCATACCAACAAGTTTTAATCCTCGTTGTTCAAAACGTTTAATGATTTCTCCAACTAATCCTCTTTGGACACCATCATGTTTAACTGCAATAAAAGTTCTTTCAATAAGTTCTGTTACCATTTTATTTACACACTCCATAAACCCACTCTTTTAGTCCAGCATTAGTTTTTTCAATATCCAAAACCTCAATCGCAGGTAATTCATAATTATGAATCTGTTTAATCTTCTCAATGATTTCATCAACAAGATTTTCTTTAGTCTTAATTGTTAATTGGAACTCGGAGTCATTGGTTGTAATTTTACCCTTCCACCAATAACGACTTTTAACTGGGAAAAAACCAACACATGCTGCCAGCTTTTCTTCTAGCAACAGATTGGCTAAATTCTTAGCCAAATCTTCACTATCAACATAGGTTAAAACTAATTTTAATCCACTCATTCTTTCTGTTCAGAAGCTTCTTCTTTAGCAGGAGAGTTGTTTTCAGTTTTCTTTTCTTCTGCTTTCTCCTCGGCTTTAGGTTCTTCCTTAACTTCTTCTTTAGGAGTTTTTTTTACGTTAGCTTCTTCTACCTTTTCAGCCTTAGCTTCTACTTTCTTATCTTCAACTTTAGGCTCAGCTTTCTTCTCAGTCTTTGGGACTTCTTCCTTCAAGCCTTTTTTGTGTTCTTTTCTATAAGCTTCAGTCCACCTAATCTTTAATGGTTTTCTTTTTAAAACAAGTAAATTTTTTTCACATTTATTTGAACAAAAATAATCTGATTTTCCACTAGTGTAGATAAACAGCTTTCCAGTTCCTTTTTCAACTTGATTTCCGCAAAAAGCGCATTTTGGCATTTTCTCTTACCTCCATAAGGACGGTTTCAGAAAAACTATGTTTTTCTCTTACCTCGTATTTACTTCTTTCCTCCGCCTCTTCTGCCTCCACCAAGACGTTGTGCTTCGATTTCTGTTTCTAATAGAACCAAAAAGTCACCAACTCTTACTGGACCTTTAACATTACGACGGATTGCTTTGTTTTTATCTCTGCCTTCTAAAACTTGACACATAACTTGAGTAATTTCTCCTCTACTTCCTGCTCGAATTACAATTTCTTTAACTTCGGCAGGAATTCCTTCAGAAAATCTTACTTCTCCTTCAGATCTTACTTCTGATTCTTTTTTCCCTTTAGTAACAGGCATTTTTTTGGCCATGTTTATTCACCTAACTCTTTTGCCAAAGCTTCAATTACTGCCTTTGCATCTCCTTCTTTTATTACAGCCACTGCTGCAGTTGCAACGCTTAATCCTACTGCTGCACCTAAATCTTCTTTCTTAGAAATTTCTGCACAAGGGATATTCTTTTCCTTACATAATAAAGGTAAGTGCATTACAACTTCTTTAGGGTTAACGTCCGCAGCAAAAACAATTAGTTTTGCTGTTCCTTTCTCAATTGCTTTAGTAGCTTCGTTAGCTCCTTTCTTAATTTTACCGCTAGTTCTAGCGATTTCTACTGCTTCCAATATTTTAGCTTCATCTGCCATGTTTATCAAACCTCAGTTTGTATTTATTTTTTTAGTAACAAAGAATTATCAATGTTACCTCGTTGTGTTTCTCACCAACTCATTGGTAATACTCATTAAATCAATGGACTCTTTATAAATTTAACCTAAGAAAAAATAGAAAAAGAAAAGAAATTATTTCTCAAATTTACTGAGATTTTTTTTCAGAGCATTAAAAGGAAATGGTTTTTTATTAGAAACAAAAGTCATATACCTCAAAAAGATATAAACTTGTGTGTTCCAAATCTCACATAGTTCTGCCAATTCTTTACTTCTTTTTCCGGAGAACAAAGTAATTAGCAAGTTTACTAATGCAAAAACTTTTATCAAAATTCTCCAAACTCCAATAATTATTCCAGAGATTATTCCCACTACAATCCGCATTAATGCTTCATTTCTTTCAGACATATTAATATCACCAAAATATAAGATTAATTAAACCATAAATAAAACTTTCGGCAAGAAAAAACCAATCTCTATATCCAGAATTTGAAGAGATACTTTATCCCTTAATCCTAGCAATCCCCTTACAACTGTTTGCTTATCACGTTGCAGATTTAAGAGAATGTGATTAGATAAGCCTAGGAATCTTGCAAAAAATGTAACAGTAGAATATGTTATAAAAAAGAAAAAAAATAAAAAAGAAAAAAAAACAATAAAAGAATTATGATCTATTCTTCGCTTAAAGCAACGTTAACTGCTTTTGGGCCTCTATCGCCGTCTTCAACATCGAAGGTTACTGAATCATTATCATTTAATCTTACGCCTTCTTTCAATCCACTTTGGTGTACAAAGTATTCTTTACCATCGTCAGAAACGACAAATCCGAATCCTTTTGTTTCGTCAAAAAATTTTACTTTTCCGTTCATTTTGTTTTCCTCGTTCAATTTATACTCAACCACCTTATTAAACTCTGGGGGTTGAATATTATCCAAAACATAAGAACAACTTTGGAACTCGTCTTATGTTTTAGTATATGAAAACTCTTAATCGTAATTAAGCACTTTTTCAATATAAGCACAAAAACGCTTTCGGTTTATAAGACTTACTGTTAAAAATAAGCATTTGATGACAATAATCCATTACAACAATAAATATAAACCATTAAAAATCAAATAGTTCTATGAAATATGCCCATCTTGCAGACTTGCATTTAGGTTCTTGGCGTGAAGAAAAAATGAGAGAGCTTTCTACTAAAGTATTTATCAAAGCTATTGATGAGTGTGTAGAACAAAAAGTAGATTTCATTCTTTTTGCAGGAGATTTATTCAACACTTCCTTACCAAGTTTAGATACTCTCAAGATAGTTACAAAAAAATTAAAAGAACTTAAAGACAATAAAATCCCACTTTATGCCATTGCTGGTTCACATGACTTTTCTCCCAGTGGAAAAACAATGCTAGATGTTTTAGAAAATGCAGGATTGTTAAAAAATGTATGTAAAGGATCAGTAAATCCAGAAACAAAACAACTACATCTTAATTTTACAATTGATCAAAAAACAGGAACAAAAATAACTGGAATGTTAGGTAAAAAAGGATTATTAGACAAAATATATTACCAGAATTTATTCTTAGACCAATTAGAACAAGAACAAGGATATAAAATTTTCATGTTCCATACAACTCTTTCAGAATTAAAACCAAAACATTTGGAAATGATGGAATCACAACCAATTTCATTTTTACCTCAGAACTTTAACTATTACGCTGGTGGACATGTTCACCACCCCACATTAATAGAAAAAGAAAATTATGGCACCTTAACTTATCCGGGAGCATTATTTCCTAATAATTTTGCAGAATTGGAGAAATACAATGGAGGAGGTTATTATATAGTTTCAGTTGAAAATAATCAACAGAACATTGTATGGAAACCACTAGATATAATTAAACATGAAAACTTCACCTTAAACTGTGCTCACAAAGGTCCCGAAGTTGTTTCTTTTGAGATTGCTAACCATTTTAACAATAAAGATTTAACAAACTGTTTGATTACCATCCGATTGAAAGGAGAGTTAAATAAAGGTAGGGTCTCTGACATTAATTTTAAAGAAATATTTAACCAACTTTACAAACAAGAGGCATATTTTGTAATGAAAAATACTGCTAAACTAAATTCTGAAGAGTTTGAAGAGATTAAACTTTCTAACAGTAATCCTGATAATGTAGAAGAAGAGATCATTAGAGAACATTTACAACAGATCAAGTTATTTGATCAACAAACAGAATTGCATCTAACAAAATCATTAATTCATTCCCTAAATACTTTAAAACAAGAAGGTGAAACTATTTCTGATTTTAATAAGAGAATTGAAGAAGAAATAACGAAGTTATTAAATGTAAATTAAAAAAAGAAAAGAAAAAACTATTTTTTTCTGATTACTGCCTTAGACTTCTTCTTATGGTTCATGAAGTAAGAAACTGCAACAATAGCTAAAACAGCCATCAAAATACCAAATAGCCAAATCCAAATTTGGTTGCCCATTATTCCTTCTTCATTTACAAGAGCATCTCCCAAAGCTTCTTCTGCAGTTCCTGCAACAACTTCTTCTTCAACTGCTCCTTCAACTACGGCTGCATCTTCAGGAATTTCACCCACTAACATATGCTCTCCCTTAACAATTAAGGTTGCTGTATTTCCAGTTGAGTTAATACTTTCCACACCTACACTCAAATCCAAATAACTATCTCCCGTTAACTCGAAGTAAGCAGTTTTAGTGCTATAAATAACTGCTTCTTGGGGATCACTTTTAACAATTACTTTAACCCTATTGCTAAAAGTTTCATTTAAAGTTATGTAATGAAGTTCATCCTCTATTGTAACTTTAAACCGATCTCCTAAGCCTAAGGATTTAGAGTAACCTGCTTTAAGCTGATCTCCATTAACGACAAAAGTACTTCCTCCAGCGGCACCACCACCAGAGCCACCAGAACTTCCACCAGAAGATGTTGTTGTAGTTGAAGAACTACTACTTGAAGTTGGTGCGACCGCAGGGCCATAAGATGCCGCTACCATTGAAACTAAAAGCAAAGTTACAATTAAAAAAACAAAAATCTTTTTCATTTTAACACCCCCACTCCGCCGGAACATGCCAGGTGGTTAAGTTTGTTGTTACATTATAGTCAATTAAAATTGCGTTATTAGTTTTATCTGTGCAATTATTTAAACCCACTCCACATTGCCACAGTTCACTATTATTTCCAGGAATTCCAATTTCTAACTTTTTTGGTCTAAATGTATTAATCAATTCCTGACACTTAGTATTTTCCAGACCAACAAAAGTCCCGTTAGTAGTTGAATTAAAACTGATCCCACCAGTCATGTTCCCAACACTCGAGGAAACTTTACCAACAACGCTAGCATTAATTAATTTAATCTTCCAATTGTTTGAACCATTCGTTGAATTAGGATTACTAATTTCTAAATTAAAACCCTGAGTTTGGCTGTAATTAAACTGTTTACCCGATGTAGCATCAGACTGTAAATTAGATGTTGATCCATCTGGAAACTCAAAGTTAAACTGAAGATTTCCCAATGGATCAGTTACTGCACCTCCTGCTAACGGAGTAAACGGAAAATTAAACGTACTTGAACACCCATTACAACTAGCAAAAGTTGCTTTAGTCGTAAAATTAGTACACGCACTCACAGCACAATTACCATTAATATCACATACTTTAGCTTTAAAGTAATAGGTTGAAGCATTCGTCAAAGCAAACCCTAAAGACTCTCGATTATAAGCAGAGTTATCAATAGGACCATCATGCCACATTTTATAGCTAGGTATGAAATCATCAATTAAACCTAAATCTCTAATTGATTTATTCAATGTTACACAGCTACTATCATTCTTATAAAACTCTAGTGTACCATTAGCAGGCTCATTAGTGTCATACATAATAAACGCCGAATCAGGAAATGTTTTAGGTTGTAACCAAATTATTTTTGGTGCAGTTTTATCATTAACATCAGCTGTTGCTTGACCTGTCCCACCACACTCATGACTATATGAACAACCAGGATCAGTACAATCAGTCACTCCATCAGCATCATTATCTATCCCATCATTACATTGAAATCCAATTTCATTAGGTACAAAACCAAACTTAAGAAAATCCATACAATCAGGATCATTACTTGCCACTAATCCGTCACCATCACTATCTGCACTGGGATTAGAACAATCTTCAAACTTAAAATCAAATGATCCTTGCGAATAATAAAAAGGCCCAGCAGTATCAACAACATACGTATTGTTTTGTGTGTTATTACTTACTGAAGCATAGATCCTCAGATCCGCTGATTTGTTAAATAAACCCTTAAATTTAAACATTTCTTGCTTATCAATACCAACCATCCCTCCACCGATGTTATCACACATGATTTGCTTTGCAGTAGTTAAAGGAATTGGCACTGCTCCCCAATTACTTCCAACACATTGGTAAGCCACTGGAACTTCTGTTAAAGTAGTACCTGAAAGAGTAACAGTGTACTTAAATGAAAATTCATATCCTACTTCAGAACTATTATCTCGAGCAGCACATCCTCCAGTTGTTTGTCCATTTGTATCTAAATACCAAAAGAAAGTATAATTCAACGTCCCAGAACCAAGACCACCAGATTTTAAAGGTGTTTCACTACACGTACCACTATTAGCAAATTCATCATACAAAGAAGTACCAAAACCAAACTTATCAAAATCATCTTTCAAAGAGATTGTGCTAATATCGTAAGAATCATTCACAGCCGATTCATTTTCGTCTGTCCCTAAAACAACAGGTTCTTGTTCTCCATAAAAATTGATAAAACCTACATCCCCCTCAGGGTTACACCATCCAGAAGTATTTCCGGGAGACACATTATTATTAGCTAAAACATCTTCAGAAAATGTGCAAGTACTATTTAATGGTCCGTCACACCCACTTTGATTACCATCAGCTCCAAAACATTTCCCCCCAAAAGCATCAGGTTCACAAATACCAGTTACTACTTCACACAACCCGTTAGTTCCATCACTACACTCTGCTCCTGACTTAGTAAAACATGTTGGTTTACAACCAGTCCCCATAAAATCAGTTGACCAAGCACAAATTTGAGTTGAAAGACTATTAATAGTAACGTTAGTTTCACAAGCTGCCTGATTTAATTGCCTGGTAGTATTTCCAAAACATTCTGAAAAGATTACTGGTTCACACCAACCACTCTCGCCTCCAAAACCCCCTCCAAATATTCCACCTGAATTCCATCCGCAACCAGATATAACTGTACATGAAGACTCATTAGATGCTGAGAAGCAACCGTCAAATGTTGTCTCATTCATTTCACAGATTCCGCCTGCCTGAGTTACATAACTACAACCTTCTGTTGCAGCACAAGTAATATTATTACTATCATGTTGGAAGCACTGCGATCCTGGAAAATCACAAAAACCACTCTCAGAAGAGTTAAAATCCCCTCCAAATCCACCTCCAAAAGAATCTTGTAACCATACACACCCAGCAGCAACACAAGTTTCGTTATTTTGATTAATTGGACAATTTCCAAAATTGGTACTTAACACATCCCCTCCACAAAATTTATCAGTAGCACAACCAGAATCTTCACAATCTATTTTATTATCATTATCATTATCAGCTCCATCAAAACAAATCTCGCCACTTTCTCCAACTTCTTTACAATAATAAAAATTGTCATCCCAAGTACAAGCTCCAGCTTGACTTTTACCATTAGCTACACATTCAGTAGAATTGTAACAACTATAACAATCAGTGGAACAACGTTTTTCGTTCTGCCCATAACAATAACCAGCACCATTAGGAGCACCAGTATCAGCTTCCCAAGTACAACCATTAACACTATTACCACATTCTTGTTGCGGGCTATTTAAAAAATCACAAGCCCCACACTCGTCATTACAATCTTTCCCGCCACCATCAATAAAATCATTTTTAGGACCACACCAACCATAACCATTAAGAGCATTACCATCTGAAAAAAATTCACAATAACCTAACGCAGATCCCTCGCAAACTGATTCTGCAGTTGCTAAATTAGTTACACCAGCATCATTCTCACAAGCCCAACAACTAGAATCACAATTCCCACCAGAACCAAAATTAAATTCACACCAAGTATCTGTATAAGTTTGACCATTATTCTCCCACTGCTCAGATTGCCAAGCACCACCTTGAGCTTCACAGCCCATTTCAGTTGGGCATTCATCAAAACTTGAAAAGTCTCCACTACCAAAAGCAGCACCGTTAAAGTGGCATTCCCCCTTACCAGAACTATTAAATTCACAAGGCATGTACCAAGGAGAACCAGCAATTTGTTGACATAAAGTTTGATTAGTAAAAGCTAAAGTATCTTCACAATAAGATGCTCCTGTTGGAAAGTCACCTACAGAATTATAACAACTAGGGTCGTAAGACGTTCCACAAATAGAACCATTCCAATTACAACAAGTGTTCAAATAAGTGGCAGTAGAACACAATGATTGATTTAAATCAGAACAAGATATCCCTCCATCAGTCTCATGCCCATTACAGACACTTGCACCAGCAGTACAACCACTTATATTAATGCAAGTATCACTATCAGAATTAAAAAAACCACAACTAGGATTTGATCCAAAAAAGAAATCATCAACAGAGTCACAATTAGAACCGGTAGAATTCCAAGCACAAGGCCCAGCATTAGAACAATCGGTTTGTGTTGTAAAATCATCACACCCATTACCAAAGAAATCTCCTCCTAAAGGATCACATAAAGAAGATCCGGCAGACCAAACACATTCAATTCCATAAGACTGATTATAAGTAGTTTCACAATAAGTTTGATTTGTTCCATCTGCATCAATACAAAAAAAGTCCCCACAAAATTCTCCACCATAATAAGGATCAGTTTTCCAACTACAATTAGCTACAGCACAAGTTCCACTTGTAGAATACTGCGGACAATTTTTCCATTCTGCCAAAACCAACCCAGAACTCAGCGAAACTTCTTCTTGCACTCCAATTGCCGCCCCAGTTAATAGATTTCCAGACCGTTTTTGTAAAACTTGTCCAGAATCATCTGAAACGTAAAATTCGCCAACATAATAATTCAATCCAATTATGCCAACAATTAGTAGTATTGCAACAAAGAATAAAGCTTTTTCGTGTCCTTTCATATGTATCCACCCTTTTTTTAAAATTTATTATTATTATTATTATTATTAAGTTGGGTTAAGAAAACGAGATATATAAAGTTTTCTAATTCTAGAACATTGTTCTATAAACACAAAAATAACTATTTAGGGGCCAAAAAACTACATTTAACGCCTTATATTATAAAAATTTATAAACTCTTAAAACCTAGTTACTTCCCAGATTAAACAAAAAAGAGGCAATAATGAAGTTCAGAAGACTTTCAAAACATAATTTTCAGAATAAAACAGTTTTACTTAGAACAGATTATAATGTTCCAATAAAAAATAATAAGGTTATGGATAATGAGAAAATTAAAGCTTCTTTAGAAACTATTAACTTTCTACTACATCAAGATTGTAAAGTTGTTATCTTAACCCATTTAGGAAGACCTAAGGGAAAAGTTGTCCAAAGATTGAAGTTAAATGCAGTTTTAAAAGAACTTAAAAATTTACTACCAAAAGAGAAAATAATCAAATTAGATGATTGTATGGGTAAAGAGATTAAAAGTAAGATTGAAAATGCAAGAAACAAACAGATCTTTTTATTAGAAAACGTCCGTTTTTACAAAGAAGAAGAAAATAATCATCCGGCCTTTGCTCATTCTCTTGCTGATTTAGCAGATGTTTATGTTAATGATGCCTTTTCAGTATCTCATCGCAAACATGCTTCTTTAGAAGCAATTACCCACTTTTTACCAAGCTTCGCAGGTTTTGCTTTAGAGAAAGAATTATACCATTTAAGTAAAGCATTAAGTGCTTCTAAGCCCAGAATTTGGATCTTAGGTGGAGCTAAGTTAGATAAAACAGATTTTATGTTACAAGCGTTAAAGAAAGCAGACAAAGTTTTAATTGGTGGAGCATTAGGATTTCCGTTCTTAAAAGCAAAAGGGTATCAAATCGGCCAATCAAAAATAAATTCCACTTCAGTAATAAATGCAAAGAAGATTTTAAAGAAATGGTCTTCAAAAAAATTGGTTCTTCCAATAGATTTTTTGGTAACAGATAAATTAAGTCCTATGGCTAAGGTTAAAGAAAGAAATTACAATCAAATTGGAACACATGAAATTGCTCTGGATATTGGACCAAAGACTATTGAATTATTCAAAAAGTATCTTAATAAAGCTAAAACTGTTGTTTGGAACGGTCCACTAGGATACTCTGAATGGGCAAATCTCTCTAAAGGGACAAAAGAGATTGGAAGATTCTTAGGAAAAGTTAAAGCATTTAAGTTAGTTGGAGGAGGAGAAACTTCCGAAGCAATCCATAAATTTCATCTTTCTCACAACCTCACCTATGTATCATCTAGTGGAGGAGCTACAATAATGTACTTATCTGGAAAAGAATTGCCAGGGATAAAAGCTTTAGAACGCAACTACAAGAAAAAAATTAAATTCTGAGCTCAAGCTCCTTTGCAAAAGCAAGCCTAACTAAATTCTGAAACAACTCAACATTCCTAGAACGAACAGCAAGTAAATTATTAATCTCTTCATCGACGACCTCAACTTCTTCTTGAATTTTCTCAGCCTGTTTAGAAAAATGTTCTAATCGATATTTTGCTTCTTCTAACCGAAGTATAAAATCTTTATCCGAAGGATTGGAGTTTTCCGTTTCATTTAATTGATCGTTTAGATATTTATACTCTTCTCTTAATTCTTCTAATTTCCCGGAATTAGCTAAGCTAATAAACTCCATCAAAGTGTCGTTCTGTTGTGTAATTAAATTTAATTTTCCTTCAATAACCTGGTTTTTTAAATTTCTTAAAACACTAATGATAGCTAATCCCTCATCATTAAATAACGCTTCTGCTGAATTTGATAAATAACCAGTCACCAATTTTTCATTTGGATTCTTTTCATTATAAATTTCCAATGCAGGTTTAACTTTTGAAAAGAAGATAATTACTTGGTCTACCAATTCTTCTTTTTTAACAGCAACTTCTTCTTTCTTGTTTTTATCAATTACCTCTTTTAAGTTTTGAGGATTATCTTTTAACAATTCTAATTCTTCTTGTTTTTGGTTTGCTTTTTCTTTAACAAGATCTAATTTATTCTGTTTAATCTTTAAATCAGATTGATATTTCTTAATTTTTTCCTGTAACTCATCTAAATTCTTAACCTTCTCTTTAATGGTTGAAATTTTAGTAAATCCACTCTTAATAATTAATTCAGAAAAATCAGATTTTAAATTGTTTATTTCTAACAGGTCTTTCAACAACGGATTCATTGCTTGATTTTTTTCATCCCTTGAAAGAATAAATGAATAATTGTAAGAAAAGGAACTATCATTAATCTTTCGTTGTAACATTTCTAGGCTTTCTTCAACTTTCTGATTAATTTCTTGAATCTTATCAAAATCTTCATGGTTCTCAAATTGTAACAGATCTAAGAAAGTTCTAGTTTCATTAAAAATAACATTAACATCTTGTGAGCGATAATCCAATCCTAATGCATGAATTTTCTTCTCCCAATCATCAAGTTTACATTCTAACATCCATCTCTTATCTTTGAGTTTATTAATATAAGTTAGAAGGTTCTCTTTAAGTTGATGATTGCTAATTAAATTTTGTTCTTGTTCATTAACCCAATCTTCTAAATCGTTAACGTGAATCAATGATTCGTTAGCCTGAGCTGATTCAAATTCAACTAATCCAACTTTTTCAAGAAATTTAACTATCCATCCCATACAAATTCAGGGCTGATTTAGATATATAAGGATTTCTATACAGCAAAAGGATTATCTGCCAGCCACTATCTCAAAAATGTCTAAATTATTTAATAAATGTTCTTTCCCAACAGTTCTTTTAGTACGAACATCTTTAGCACAAATAAACTTTTTACCAAAATCAGTATGTAATTTGTAAGCAAAATCTAAAGCTGTAGTATTAGGTGGCATTAAGAAACAGTCTGGCAAACATCTTCCCTCAGAATCTTCCAATTTAGAAACTCCTCCTGGAAAAATTGCTAAGTACTTTAACAATTCAAACACTGCCTTATCTAAAGCACCTTGAACGCCAGTTCCTTGGAACTTATCCAAAATGTTTGTTTTAATAAAACCTAAAGCTTGTTTTTGTTTCTCATTTAACTTTTCTTCTCCTAAAGAGGTTATCGAGAAATTGTCATCTCCAGGAACATATTCAATCAGCCCAGCCTTAGCAGCCTCTCTCAAAGCCAATTCAGACTCTGCAGAACAACCTACGAAGATTCTATCTGGAAATTGATTCTTTAACCTTTCTAAATTTTCACTTGCTCCAGGAACATCAATTTTATTACAAGCAATTAACATTGGCTTGGTTCTCTTCCTCAAATTAATTGCTAAGTTCATTAGTTCTTCATCTGTCCATTGAATTGGCTTGTCTTTATCAAGACCAAGTTTATCAACAATATCTTCTATCATATCTTCTGTAACACCTAATCCAGATAACTGTTTTGCCAAAGCAAGGTGAATTTGTCCTTTTTCTTGAACAACTGTCCGAGAAAATTTATCCCACCCTTTCTTTAATATTCCTAAATACCACATGTCTAACTCAACTTCTAAAAACTTAACATCATTAGCAGGATCATAACTTCCGCGAGTAATAGGTTCACCTTTATCATTAGTTGTTCCAGCAACATCAATAACATGAATTAAAACGTCAGCTTGCCTAAGATCATCTAAAAATTGGTTTCCCATTCCTTTACCTTCATGAGCTCCAGGAACTAATCCTGCTACGTCAATCATTTGTACAGGAACAAACCTAAACTCCTTTAATACAAAACCATTTCTGGGATGAGAGACTTTATCAAAATCTCTTGCAGGATCCTTAACTTTAACATAACCAACCCCTTCGTTAGGCTTGATTGTAGCGAAAGGATAATTAGCAATCTCTACTTCCGCTAAGGTACTTGATTTAAAGAAAGTTGACTTTCCTACGTTTGCCTTTCCTACTATGCCTACTATCATATTTGATTATATTGAGAGGTGGTTTTTATTTGTTTCTATACAAAAAGTTATAAACAAAAAGAAACTGAAGTGAAAAATGGAAGAAATAAACAAACTTCGTAAAATCTATCAGTTAAAAAACATTGAAAGACAAGGAAATGTTGGAAAGAGAAAAGAAAGTTCTGCTGAACACTCTTGGAGTTGTTTAATTCTTGCAGATTATTTTCTAACTGCAATTAAAGAAAATAACTTGAACCGTTTGAAAGTTTACGAACTTCTCATGTATCATGATGTTGTGGAGATTGAATCTGGAGATGTTCCAATCCACCATGTTGAGAAAAGAAAAGACAAGAAGGAATTAGAGTTAGAAGCGGCCCATAAATTAAAGAAAGACTTTCCAGAAGAAATTAAAAACAAGTTCATTAATCTTTTTACTGAATTTGAAGAACAAAAAACAAGAGAAGCAAAATTCGCAAAAGCAATTGATGCTCTTGATGCCTTAATGCATTTTCTTGATGATAAAAAAGCATGGAAGGGCTGGACAGAAGAACAAGTTCGTAGGTATCATGGAGCTTACGTCGAATTATTTCCAGAACTAAAAGAATCTTTTGACAAAATGTTAGAATTCTGTAATCAAGAAGGTTACTTTGACCAATGATAATCAAAAAAAGGTCACAACCCTTAAATATTACTTCTTAAAAGTAGTGTAGTATGAATGTCGCCAGTTCAATATTGGAAGCATCGCAACAAAGTGATTTGGTATTATTAGATGCAAATATTTTTTCTGAAGAATCTCAAGGAGATAGTTTATGTGAAAAACTATATGATGCAAAAAGACCAAAAAACTTAGACCATTTAGCAAAAGAAATAACCACATTTTTAAAAATGGTAGAATGGTACCGTGACAACATCACCAAAAATCCAAGAATCAAAACTACTCCGCTTGTTTTAGAAGAAATGAAAGAACTTTCTGAAATCATTACACAATGTTATGAATGGCATTCTGGGTTTTATGGCCCAGACCCCACAGTAATTAAAAAAAGTAAAAAAAGAATAAAAGACCTGAGAATCATCGCAAAAGAGAGAGATTTAAATCGTGACGACGTTCCCCAAGTTGTAAAAAATTTAGGAACATTATCTCGATTAATGCAAGAAACGATTAGAGACGTCAATATTTATCGAGGAAATACTATTGAAATACCAAGAAAATATAATGACGCTTCTGATGCAGATTATGAATTGGTTGAAGCTGCAATAGGATATGTTGATTCTCATCCAGACAACCAAGCAGAAATAATTTCTCTGGACAAACATATTCCCCAAATAATTCAAGGATATTTTAATGATGAAGATAAGTATCCAGCAAAAGAACTAAACTAAGCTTTCCCAATCTTAACTTCTGGATCCAAGCCAATATCCACAATAACTGTTTTATCTTTAAACTTCTCAAGCCCTTGTTTCAAATCATGGAAACAAACAATTAAATCAACTTCACAAGCTTTATCTTTAACTTCTCCAGTATCTGGATTCATGCCAGAAGGAATGTCTACAGCAACCTTAATCGCTTTCTCAGAATTAAATAAATCTACACCAAATGAAAATGGTTCTCTTACTTTTCCTTTAACACCAGTTCCAAATAATGCATCAATAAATATATAATTTAAACTTTTTTGTAAATGAATGTTCTCAAAATCTTCTTTGTTCCTGATTTCTAAGATTGGCACAGTTTCTTTAATTTGATTATAATTTTGTTCAGCTTCTTCAGATAACTTTTCTTTATCTCCAAAGAATAATACAACAACAGGAACTTCTTCTGCAAAATGTCTTGCGGCTACAAAACCATCTCCCCCATTGTTACCCTGGCCAGCAAAAATAATAACTTGTTGTCCATCTAACCCATATTTCTCTTTAACAGTCTCATAAACAGCTTTTCCAGCATTTTCCATTAGTTCTTGAACAGAAGTTCCATCTTGAACTACTTGCTCTTCCAATGCTTTCATTTTAGCAGCTGTAATCATATAATATCAAAAAACTCACTACCTTATAACAGTTGTGAAATTTATGTAATATTAAAAAGATAGAATCATTACTAAATTTAAGAAAAAAACAAATTCAAATTAGTCATAACCTTTTTATATCCTTAAAAAGTACTTGTATTCATGAAAGCTATTACAGTAAACAATTTAACTAAAGAATTTAAAGCTAAACAAAAAGAAGCAGGAGTAAAAGCCAGTATTAAAAGTTTGTTCAAAACAACCTACAAACAGATTAAAGCAGTAAATAATATTTCTTTTGAAGTTGAAAAAGGAGAAACTGTTGGTTTTATTGGACCAAATGGTGCTGGTAAAAGTACAACCATTAAAATGATGACTGGAATACTTTTTCCTTCTTTTGGAGAGATAAAAGTTTTAGATTATAATCCACAAAAGCAGCGTAAAAAATTAGCATACAACATTGGCACAGTATTTGGACAAAAGCCACAATTGTGGTATCACCTACCTGCAATTGATACATTTAATTTATTTTCCAAGATTTATGACCTTGATCAAAAAAAGTATAAGAGAAGACTAAATCGACTGGTCAAAGTATTTGAAGTTGAAGAAATTCTTAAACAACCAGTAAGAAAACTGTCTTTAGGTCAAAGAATGCGTTGTGAAATGATTGCTTCATTGTTACATAATCCAAAAGTATTATTTTTAGATGAACCAACTATTGGAATGGACATAATAGCAAAGAAGAAAATTCGAGAATTAATTCAAGTCTTAAATGAGGAAGAAGGAGTTACGGTAATTTTAACATCTCATGATTTAGAAGATGTAGAACAAGTTTGTAAGCGACTAATTATAATCAATAAAGGAACAATTGTTTATGATGGATCAACAAAAGAAATTCGTAACAAACACCTAAAATATAAAGTAATCAAGGTCATTCTTAACAATAAAGTATCTTCTTTAGGCTTAAGATTAAAAGGAGTTAAAACCGTTTTTAGAGGAAAATTCCGCCATGTTATTGAAGTTGACACATCAAAATATTCAATACAACAAGTAGTAAGAAAAATAGTTTCAAAACATGATGTAGAAGATATTAATATTCTTGATCCTCCAATTGAAGAAGTGATTAGTAGAATATACAAAGAGTAGAAACATGGAGTTTACAAAATAATGGGAGTTGGAAAATATTGGGAATCAGCAAAAATTAGCTTTAATAATAATTTAATGTATAAAGCAGACTTTCTTGCCAACTCTTTGTTTATTGGTTTGATAATATTTATCTTCATTAATTTGTGGAAAGTTGTTTATTCCACTGGCTCTGGAGCGATTGAAGGATTTACAATAAACATGATGATTTGGTACTTTCTTTTAACAGAATCAATTGTAACATCTCCTGGAAAGGTAATTGAAGCTTTTGGAGAAGAAGTTCAATCAGGAGAAATTGCTCACCAGTTAAATAAACCATACAATTATGTTTTTTTTAAATATTCTTCAAACATCAGTGAAACAATATTAAGATTCTTTTTTACCTTTTCAATAGGCGCAATAATTGTACTTACTTTTGTTGGTGGAATTAACGTTGATTGGAAAACTCTTCCTTTAATTGTAATAGTAGTGTTTTTAGCATTAACATTACACTTTTGTATTATGGCATTGTTGGGAATATTTGTATTTTGGTTAGAAGATGCCAAAGCGTTAAGTTTTCTGTATAACAAATTAGTTTTTGTAATTGGGGGAATGATTCTCCCATTAGAAATTTTTCCTCCCTGGTTAGCTAAGATTAGTGCAGTTCTACCCTTTAGTTACGTTGCATATCATCCTGCAAAACTATTTGTGATGTTTAGTTGGAACTCATTTTTTAAAGTAGTTCTAACAGAAATCATGTGGATTATTGTAACAATAGGAATGATTGCAATATTATATAATGTTTTTATCAAGAAATTAAGTATAAATGGCGGTTAATTAAAATGGCAATAAAACAAAACTTAGAATTGTTTAAGGAGTACATTAAAGTAAACGTTTCTATGGCCTTAGAATATAGATTCAGTTTTATTGTTCAAAGTGTTACAATGCTTTTAAATGATTTAGTTTGGATCTTATTTTGGTGGATTTTCTTCTCAAAGTTTCAAATAATTAACGGATGGACCATGCAACATATGATTATGCTATACGCATTGTTAACATTTTCTTATGGCGTAGGTAGTGTTTTCTTTGGAAATAAGAACTACATTTCAAGTATAATCTCAGAAGGTAGGTTAGATTTTTATTTGAACTTACCAAAAAATATTTTGTTCCATACCCTAATTAGCCGTTCAAATTGGTTTGGTTTAGGAGATATAATATTTGGGTTGACTCTAGCTGGAATCGTATTAAGTATTAAACAGTGGCCCTTGTTTTTATTGTTAAGTATAATATCAGCAACAATACTAATCGCCTTTGCTGTATTAACTGGTTCTTTGGCATTCTTCTTTGGAGAAGCCAGTGAAACAGCTAGAAGTTTGAATATGGGAATTACAACTTTATCTAGTTATCCATATAACATTTTTGGAGGAACAGTAAAAGTTATTATGTTAACAGTTCTTCCAGCAGGATTCATAACTGGAATTCCAATAGAATTGTTATATAATTTTAATTGGACATGGTTATTAGCAACATTAGGATTTGCAATTTTGTTCTTAACAATATCTGTACTTGTTTTTTATAAAGGACTAAAAAGATATGAATCTGGAAGCATGATTACTACTAGGATTTAGCCTTCTCAGCAACTATAATTGCCATCTCATGTTTGTGTGAATCGCCAGAACCATGCTTTTCTAAAGGTGTTGAGAATTCTTTATAATCCAGAATTTTCCAATCTTTGTAAAATAACTTAAGTTCATCTTTCTTAAATTTGTATGTAACATCAGAAGCATCTTCCTCTGTGAAAACTGCAATAATATTTAATCCGTTCTTACGAGTCATTTTTTTCATTCTAACAACTGCTCTTCGAACTGAATCTTTTTCCATCAGATGTAGTGTTGAATTTGAAATAATGATATCAAACCTATTATTGGGATAATAATCTAAGAAATCTCCAACTAACGCTTCAACAGATAACTTCTTTTCTTTTGCTAATTTCAAACATTTATTTACAGCAATTTCAGATAAATCAACACCAGTAACTTGAAACCCTTTCTCAGCTAAAAATAAAACATCTCTGCCTTCACCCATACCAACATCTAAAACCAACCCTTTTTTTCTATGCTTAAGAATTTCCTTAGCTACAACAGAAGGTTCCGACCCCCATAATAACTCTTTTTTACTGTAATCTTTATCATAAGGTTTTGCCATAACTAAGAATAAGAATAATGATTTAAAAAACTATCTAAAGAAAATAATGTACTCCCAAACTAACTAAGAATCCAATAATAGAACCAACTGTAACTTGTAGTGGAGTGTGACCCATAGCAAAATGTGTTTCTCCTTTCATTTTCAATTTATTCATCATTTGGTTAATAACAATACCTTCTTGACCAGCAGTTCTTCTAACCCCATAAGCATCTCTAATTACTACCATAGCAAACACTAAACTTATTGCAAATGCTGTTGATGTTCCCTCTTGCAGATAAATTATAGTTGCTAAAGAAATAACAAATGCCGAATGAGAACTTGGCATACCGCCAGTAACAAAAATATCCTTAAAATTAAGGGTCTTATGTCTAAAGAAAAGAATTATTAATTTAGCAAGTTGAGCACCAAACCCTGCAAATAATAATGCTAAGATTATTTTGTTCATAGAGTAAGTATAATTTTGGGGTTTATATATTTTACTTACTACCAAAAACAAGCAAAACTATAAAAACCATGAAAGATTACAAAGACAAAGATAGATGAAAACAAAACATAAATTTTGGGGATACATTGCATTAGGAGTCTTACTAATAGTAATGGCAGCATCAATTTACTTTATTCCTGGTTTTGAAAAATTTACTTCTCCTGAATATGTTAGAGATCTTTTAATTGGATTGGGTAATTGGGGTTACTTAGTATTTATGATATTATTAATTGTTTCAGTTCTTTCTCCGGTTCCAGCAACCCCCATTATTCTTGCTGGTGGATATGTTTACGGATTAATGACTGGAAGTTTGTTAGCATTAATATCAATAGTAGCGGGTGGTAGTATTTTATTTTTACTGGTTAAGAAGCTTGGAGAACCATTGTTAAGAACATTTGTTGATGAACATCACATTAAACATTTTAGACATATTCTAAAGAAAAGAGGAAAGGTTGCAGCTTTAATTTCTTATATCGTCCCTATATTTCCCAGCACTTCAGTTATGTTAATTGTAGGATTAACAAGCATTAGTTACATTTCTTTCATTGCTCTAGTTATCTTAGGACACATTCCTAGGTTCTTGTTAATAAACTCTTTTGGAGCAGACTTACACTCAGGATTAACAATAAAAACTGCTATAGTTGCTTCTTTAGGGGCAATATTAATTTTAGTTGCTATATTCCGAGAACCAATAAAGATGTTCTTATTCAAAGAGTTAAAGGAATTAGAAGAAGAAGCATTAATAGTTGAAGAATTTGTTGAAGAAGAAGTTGGGATTAAAAAAAGAAAATAATTACTTCTTATTTTTCTTTTCTTTCTTAAACTCAAAGTCAATCATAATTGGTAAGTGATCAGAAAAATTAAAATGTAAGATTGAATAATTATTAACTTTAAGATCTGAAGATGTTAAAATATAATCCAACCGTTTATTAGGGTGCCAAGCTGGTTCTGTAAATGGAACAGATTCCTTATCCAGTGCAATTTTATCCTTAAGATGAGTTTTCTCTAACAACTTTTTAATTTCAATTGTTCCATGAAATGTGTTAAAATCCCCCATTAAAATAACTGGATTCTTAATTTTATTAACAATCTTAATTAATTCAACAATTTGTTTAGCCCGAGCTTTCCCTCCCAAGGCAAGATGGGCAGCAAGTAAAGTAACTTTCCTAGGACACTTTACCGTAGTTTCAATAACCATCCTTTTAGTACCTTCGTGAAAAACATGATATTTTGTTCCGATAAAAGGAAACTTTGAAACAATAGCATTAGCTTGTTTGTTTAATACAGGCATATGATGAAACAACTTTAACCAACCTTTTAGAGGATATTTCACCTTCTCAACAAAAGATTTTAGCCCCATCTCTTTTTCAATAAACCGCGCCTCATCTTTCCATCTGGAACGTAAGGAACCAGTATCAACCTCAATTAGTGTTAGAATATCCGGTTTTAATTTCTTTAAAGCTTTAACAATTTTCTGATCTAGATTTTTTGGCGGAAAAAATATCTTCCAGAATTTTAAGTATTGATACCATTTCCCAAGAATACCTTCACAATACTCAATATTATATGAAATAACTCTTACCATAATTATTAGTAAAGAAAAAGAAGTATAAAAGGGTTGTTAATTACTTCCAAGAAGTGTTTTACTTTAAAATCCCATAACCGCAGATATAATCAAGGATTTGAAATACTTATTTAAGTATTCCATAACCAATCAATCTAAACCGATCTCCAACTTTTCTAGAGATTGTAATTCTATCTCCAGGATTTGCTGCAATTGGTTTCTTAAGAACGCAAGTAGTATTCTTCTTAGAAGGATCTAATACTACTCCCACAGTAGCAGCGGAATTAACGTTAAGCATGAGAATCTCATTCTTAGCTAAAGGCTTAACTTCAATATCTTCCTTAGCCCCAACTACTCTTTCAAGTAAATTTGTAGTTAAAGATATTTGATTATGTACTGCTGGAAGTTTTCCAGGCAAGCCAACTAAAGAACCAGTTAATGTATCAGATTTAACAACTGTAGGATCTAATGACGTTGAAATTGCCATACTTCCACCGGGACGAATTTCTTCTACAGGAACTCCACCCGAAAAAATCTTAATTATTTTAGTTTTTAATGGCTTCCAAACTTTTTTATTCTTTTCTTCAACCATGTAACCAGGAATGATTTCAATGTCATCTCCAATTTTAAAGAGACCTTGTTTAACTGTTCCACCCAAAACCCCACCAATTAAATCTTTAGACTTAGCTCCCGGTTTGTTAATGTCAAATGATCTTGCTACTAACATTAAAGGTTCTGCCTTTAAGTCTCGTTTTGGAGAAGATATAAATTCTTGTACTGCTCCTAACAAAGCATCAATGTTTACGTTTGCTCTTGCTGATATTGGAACTATCGGAGCGTCTTTATAGTCAGTCTCTGCTAAGAAGTCCTTAATTTGTTGATAATTTTTTAATGCCTCTTCATGCGAGACTAGATCAATTTTATTTTGAACAATAATAATGTTTTTAATTCCAGAGATTTGTAAAGCCATTAAATGTTCTTTAGTTTGTGGTTGAGGACATTTCTCGTTTGCCGCAACCATTAAAATAGCTCCATCAACAATAGCTGCCCCGGAAAGCATAGTAGCCATTAAAGACTCGTGCCCAGGAGAATCAACTAAAGAAATTGTTCTTAAGAACTTTGCTTCTCCATTACATTTAATACATTTTTCTTTTGCAGTGTAATAATCACACTTTTTACAATAATAAATTGAAAAGTCAGCATAACCTAAACGGATAGTAATACCTTTCTTCATCTCTTCAGAATGAGTATCTGTCCATTTTCCAGAGAATCTCTCTGTTAAAGTAGTTTTACCATGATCAACATGTCCAACTAACGCTAGGTTCAATTCCGGTTGAATTACCTTAGAAACCTTATCTGCTTTCTTTGTAGTCTTCTTAGCCATCTAAATAACTAGAAAAGAGGTCTCTTTAAAAAACATTCTGTTTTTTAACCCTCTGAAACGAGTTCAGAGTATTTATAAAGATTTGATGATATTAAATAACAATGAACTTACCAAAACTACCTTCAGATACAATACTCGCACCGATGGCAGGAGTTACAGATGTAGCGTTTAGACTTCTATGTAAGAAATACGGCGCTTCTTTAACAGTAACGGAAATGATTTCTGCCAACGCTTTAGCAAGGAACAACCAAGCAACAATTAAAATGATTGATGTGGTTGAAGAAGAGAAACCAAGAGTTATTCAATTATTTGGTCAAAATACAGAAAATTTAGTAAAAGCAGCCAAATACTGTGAAGACAAATGCGAAATTCTTGACTTAAACTTAGGATGCCCAGCTGCAAAGATTATTCGGCAAGGTTCTGGCTCTGCACTATTACAAAGACCAAGTAAGGTTAAAGAGATTGTAGAAGCGTTAGTAAAAACTGTAAAAATTCCAGTTACTGTAAAAATTCGATTAGGCATTAGAAAGTCTAACATTAATGTTGTTAAAATTGCTAAGATTTGTGAAGAAGCAGGAGCTAAGTTAATTGCAGTCCATGCAAGAACACAGAAACAAGGTTATACCGGAAAAGCAGACTGGCAATGGATTAAAAAGGTTAAGGAATCTGTTAAAATTCCAGTAGCAGGAAACGGAGATGTCTGTTCTGTGGAAGATTATCTAAGAATGAAAGAAGAAACTGGTTGCGATTATATTATGATTGGCAGAGCATCAATGGGCAATCCCTACTTGTTCAAACAAATTGATGATTATAACAAAACTGGAAGTTACAAAAACAGAGACAAAAAACAACAAATTCAAGATTTCTTTGAATATTTAGAATTAGCAAAACAATACAAAATCAATTTTAACAATATTAAATTTCATGCCCAAGCATTTACTAAAGGAATCAAAGGAAGTTCTCAAATTAGGAATTTATTAAGTAGAGTTAAAACAGTTTCTGATATTAAAAAGATTATGACTGAAGTACAATAATGTTTTTATATTTCTTCCAAATTCTATTAATTTATGATTGAAGATTATTTATTAGAACATTACCAAAAAGAAGAACAAAAAGAAGAACCTAGAATAACAATTCAAAATCTATATTCTGGAACCTTAGCAGCGGAAGGGTTACCAACTTTAGCAAAATACCTAATAACAAAAGTATTCAAGCCAAAATATGAATCCTAATCATTTACAGAGTAAAATTATTATTTCTTTCTTCTAACAGATCTTTTAATTTTACTTCTCAACGATGTTTTCTTGGGACCACAACTTCTACATATTCTTTTTTTAACTCTCTTCTTAATAACGGCCTTGACTTTAGTTAATTCCCTCTTGTTTGTTAAACCAGTCTTAACTAATGAAGCTTCGAAATGTTTCTGAGCCTTACCCAAAACATCTTTACTAACCTTTTCAGAAGTTGCAACTAATTCTCTTGCTAACTTTAAGCTTTCTTTCTCATTAAGTTTTAATTCTTTCTTAACTTTTCCTGCAACTTTCTTAGCCTCATCCAAACTTAACAAACCCAAGCCAAAACCAGTTTTAACCGCTTTCTTAACTGTATCTCTCATTTTTGTACACCTCAATTTTTATTTTTCTTATGCGAAAATATAAAATAAAACAATACTATAGTAGTTGCGATAACCATTATGATACTTAAACTTAATCCCAACAATTTTTGATAACCTTCTAAATAAAGTAAAAACATTGATGCTAAGAACAAAACAAGAACCATCAACCCAATATTATGATTATGTTGTTGTTTCTCAATCCTTTCTTCCAGCTCTTCAATTTTGTGGGTGTTGAGTTGTGGAGGACAAACTTTATTCTCTTCTAACTTTTCAATTATCTTAATAATGTGTTCTGGTAAATCTAAAAGTAATTCTTTATGACTAAGCAAATTTTTTCCAATAGTTTTTATTATCTTGATTGGAGATATTTTTTCTCTAAGGTAAGTTTCATAAAACATCTTAAATCCTTCCCCAACACTAAACTGAGGATATAACTTCAACCCTAATCCTTCCGCCTGATAAACGGCCTTGGCCATTAAAATCTGGTTAGGATCATAAATCACACCATAACGAGCTCCTAAACTTAAAATTTCATAAATGCCGTTACCAATACTTTTTTCTGCGATTGAACCTCCATAAACTTCCTTCATAATCTTAATTGCTTTTTCTTTAAATTCTTCAATATTATTTCCACGAATTTCTTTAGCCATATTTAATACAATTTCAAAACTTTTCTCAGCATTACCGCGAGGAATAGATTTAATAAAATCAATAATCTTTTTACGGTCTTGTTCTGAGAGTTCACCAACAATACCATAGTCAAGATAAACTAACTTTCCGCTTTTTAAAACAAAAATATTTGCAGGGTGGGGATCAGCATGGAAAAATCCGGCAATTAACGCTTGTTGTAATATTGAGGTAAAGTAGGTTAAAGCTATACTTTTTTTGCTAATTTTAAATTTTTTTAAGGAGGCTAAATCGTCAATCTTGACCCCATTAATAAACTCAAGAATTAAAACTTTTTTAGAACTATATTCTAAATAAACCTTTGGGATCTTAACTTTTGGATTAATTTTTGTTGCTTCTCTTAACCTTAAAGCATTCTTTGCTTCATTTTCAAAATTAATTTCTCTACGTGTCCATAATGCAAACTCTTTAACAACATCAACGGGCCTAAAGTTCCTTAATTTTGGAAGATATTTTTCGATCTGTTTAGCGATAAAGAATAGTATGTCTAAATCTGCATCAATGATTTCTTTAATATTTGGACGTTGAACTTTTACAGCTACAACTTTTCCATTCTTTAGAATCGCTTTATGAACTTGAGCAATTGAAGCTGAGGCAATTGGAACTTTATCAAAGCGTTTGAATAACTTATTAATTGGTTGACCCAATTCCTGTTCAACAGTCTTCTTAACCTGTTTAAAACTAAAACTGGGAACATGATCTTGTAATTTCTCAAATTCTTGACAGAATTCTAATGGAACCAGATCTGGCCTTAGTGATAATAATTGCCCTAACTTGATAAATGTTGGTCCAAGCTGCTCAAATGTTTTTCTTAAATGAATTGCTTGAACTTTCTTACGATTTAAACCGATCTTAGATCCAATACGTTTTCTCCAGGGTAGATGTACATGCAACTTTGTTCTAGATAAATAAAATCCAAATCCTTCTTCAAAGAAAACTGTTAAAATCTGCCTAAATCTATTTATGTCCTTAATATCTTTACTTAGATTCACAGTACATTGACCTCTTTTTTATAGTGAAGATAAAGAATATTAGATATATAAGAGTTTTGTATATCTTAAAAAGTTAAGAGAAAAAACAATCTAACTAATTATAAATATAAAAGTTTAAAGAAAACAGTAAAACTAATCTTCTTGTTGTTTCAAACGAGTCATGTAACCCGCAACTACGTTTCTCATTTTTTTACTTCCAACACTAGTGTAGCTATTAGTTACTTCTTTGTTTTTAACAAAATCAGTACAAAACTTCTCTCCATGAGTCTTCAGTAACTCTTTAGATTTCCGCTTGATAAACGTGGTTTTAATTCTTCCCATTATAGTTCTATCAGATTTCAGCCGATTTATAAACCTTTCTGTAAAATCCCCATATGTTCTCCAGTATACCTTTTCGTAATATTTATATATTAATCTATCTTTCTTGTTTAAATGGTTATTTTAATAGACCAATTCAATCTGCCAGAGGACATCTATAAAATCATCTTTGCTACAGAACAGCAAGAAATAGTTGGCAAAATGCTAATTAAGTATATGTGGGACAACGGTGGAGAGATTGGTAAAACTGAAATGGGTTTATTTGCTACTAAATTACATGAAGGCGAAACAATAAAATCAAAAGGACGGTCCCCATTAGACAAAGAAATCAGGATTTCATATAATAAAAGACAATTTTATGACCGTATTTTAACACCAATGCGAGGTATGGGTTTGATTGATTATGATTTATATAAGAAAACTTACAAAGTATCTGATCGTTTCAACAAGTTAATGATTAAGGTTGGCTTGATGTGGTTAAGAGAAATAGATAGAAATAAAAAATAATTTAATCGTCATAATAAATCGTTCCAATACAAACCAGGAAATTCAGATGAGGAACATATTTTCCCATTTCTTCAATAAATAACCAAGCATGTCTTGCAGCCTTAAACATATAAGTTTCATCATAAAAACAATTATTATTATGTAATCTTTGATTTAAAGAGAAATGGTGCCTTTCTTTAAATTGATCTAATGCTTTGTCAATTAAATTTCCCTCGCTTACCCTGTCTTCTAAAGGGGAATAATTAACACCAACACAGATATTTTCCTGAGAAGAAATTGATGGAATCATAAAAATAAAAAAATAAAAAAATTAAGAACTACTGTTCTCAACACTATCAACTTCTGGAGCAGCTTCTGAACTTCCCAATCCTGCTTTCAAAGCTTCAACCTTATCGGTATTCTCCCAAGTAAAGTCTGGGTCATTTCTTCCAAAGTGTCCGTAAGCAGCAGTCTTCTTGTAAATTGGTCTCCTCAATCTTAGATGATCAATAATTGCTTTAGGCCTAAAGTCAAAGTTCTTTTCAACTAAAGAAACAATTTCATCTTCAGGAATTTTATTAGTTCCGAAAGTGTTAACTAAAATTGAAACTGGCTTTGATACACCAATAGCATAAGCAACTTGAATTTCACATTTCTCAGCAAGTTCTGCTGCAACAACATTCTTTGCAACATACCTAGCATAATAAGAAGCTGATCTGTCCACTTTACTTGGATCTTTTCCTGAAAATGCGCCACCACCATGACTACCATGTCCACCATAAGTGTCAACAATTATTTTTCTTCCTGTAACTCCTGCATCTCCTACCGGACCACCAATAACAAACTTTCCAGTTGGGTTAACAAAGTAATTTGTATTCTCATCAATCCATTCTGCGCAAATTGGCTTAATTACTTTCTCAATCATATCTTGTCGAATAGTTTCCAAATCAACATCAGGATGATGTTGTGTACTAATTACAACAGTTTCAACCCTTTTTGGTTTGCCATTTTCATATTCAATAGTTACTTGAGATTTTCCGTCTGGTCTTAAATACCACACTTCTCCTCTTTTACGAGCAGAAGCTAATCTTTGACATAGCTTATGTGCCAACAAAATTGAAAGAGGCATAAATTCTGGAGTTTCATTAGTTGCATAACCAAACATTAATCCTTGATCGCCTGCACCTTGTTCATCGTATAATCCTTCTCCTTCACTAACTCCTTGAGAAATGTCTGGAGATTGTTCTGATAATGCTGCTAATACACCACAAGTACTTCCTTCAAAACCATAATCTGGTTTGTCATAACCAATTCCTAATACTGTTTCTCTAACAATTTTTTGTACATCCACATAGGTGTTAGTTGTAACTTCTCCTGCAACTACAACAAACCCTGTTTTTGTTAAACATTCTACTGCTACACGAGCATTAGGGTCTTTGGTGTAAATTGCGTCTAAGACCGCGTCTGAGATCTGGTCACACATCTTATCAGGATGTCCTTCAGTTACACTTTCACTTGTAAATAAATATTTATTTGCCATTTTTATTTTTCCTCCATTAACTAAATCCGCGTTTATAATTAGGATTTGGAACCTCTTTATCAGAAAGAGCATTTGCAACCACTTTACTTATTGAACTATGATCTAGATGACTTTGAGGTACACTTTGTAAAAGCACTTCACTCCTAAAATCATTAAGTTCTACTTCCGGCATTCTTCCTTTAACGTAATCTAACGCTTTCCCATACTGATTATCTCCATCAAAAACATTAACTCCTGCTTCTCTTGCCGCAATACAAACTGCTAAACTTAAAGTAAAATATTTAGAATCAATCTGTTCACGATGATCAGTTCTCACAAAGCTTCTAGCAAGATCCTTAAATCCACCACTTTCAATTGCAGAGTTAACAGTATCATAAAGATCTAACATTTTTTTATTTTCTTCTCGCATATCAATAACCTCTAATTTAACCTTAAGTTAACCCAAATACTATATAAACAATCCTGAAAAGAATATTCCAATAGGAATATTTATAAAGAAAGTATATTCTTTAGAATATATGAATGAATTAGAACAAATTAAGTTGTTAAGAAAAAGATTAGGATTAGGACAAAAAGAATTAGCAGATAAAGCCGAAGTATCACAAAGTTTTATTGCTAAGATAGAATCCAATAAAATTGAACCAACTTACAGCAAAGCTAAAAAAATTTTAGAAGTTCTTCATGAGGAAGAAGGCAAGTCCGAATCTCTAGCGAAAGAGTTAATGCATAAGAAAATTATTTTCTCTAATCCTGAAGATGATGTTTATTCAGTAATTAAAAAAATGAAAAAAAGTGGAATCTCTCAGATCCCAATAGGTAGTAAAAACCAAGTAGTAGGTATAATCTCAGAAAGTACAATATTAAATAACTTTGATGAAAAGTTATCAACTAAAAAAGTCAAACAGATAATGTCTGAAGTCCCTCCAATAATCTCTTTAGAAACTCCAAGAAAAATAGTAATAGAACTGTTAAAATCTTTTCCAATTATTTTGGTTGGAAAACAAGGGGAAATAAAAGGAATAATTAGTAAAAGTGATTTGTTAGAAAGAATTTAGTCTTTCATAGCTTGAAACGCTAGAATATCTTCAGTGCTAAGTTTTTTACCCTGCTTAATTTTATCTTTAACTTCTTGAGTCTTTTCCTTGGCCATACTTTTATAACTTTTTTCTTCTTCTTCGTTAAGAAGTTTGCTTAGTTGGCTAACTCTCTTAGAAACTTCTTCAAAAGCCATTTTAGCTTTTTCATAATCAACTTTTAATTGTAAATGTTTCTCAGTGATTGGTGACTCTTCTGTTCTTAATACCTTGATTTCCTCATATAACTTGTTAATCTCTTCATGCTTTTCTTGAGATTGAGCAGCAATTTCTTGAACACTTTTATGAGCTTCTTCAGCTTTCTTTCTAACTTCAGAAAATCCTGCAGAAGTACTATTAATTTCTTTCCAAGCGTCCCCTAATGATTCAAGTTGCTTTAATTGAACACGCATTTCTTTAATAGTTTTATTAAGTTTTTGCTCTTTATCAAAAGGCATAACTTCTGTCTCAATTTTAGTTTCTAATGCGTCAATTTGTCTTTTAAGTTGCTTAGGGTCTCCTTTAAAATCCACAGTATCAAGAAGTTCTTTCTTTTTTTGATCTGCTTCTCTTTTTTTTCCAGATTGATCCTTCACAGACTTGTTAAACTCATCCCTAATTTTTTTAAATTTCCTAACTTCCTTGGTTAAACTATCTCTTTCTCTTTTCAAACCTTGGACTTTATCTGTTTTAGAACGAACCTTGTCTCTTATAGACCTTAACTGTCTGAAACATTCTTCTTTTTGAGAATTTGCTGAACTTAGTTGTGATCTTAATGAAGATATCTCTCTCTTCTTCTGTTTGAACTCTTCTCGAAGTTCTTTAGTATTTTCTTTTTTAACTTCCTCCATAATTATCACAACATATTCATTGATTTAAAATTTAAAAACAAAAAAAAAACAAAAAAAAGCTTTGTTTCTATCCGAAAAGTGCGCCTAAACCAGCAGCAGCAGATTCTTCTGCTTTCTTAGTATCTTCTTTAGGCTTTTCATCTTTCTTTTCTGCAGCAGGTGCATCTCCACCAGCAGCAGGTGCAGCAGCAGCAGGTGCAGCAACAGCAGCTTTCTTAATTGCTTCTTCAATATTCACTCCTTGTAATGCAGCGACTAAAGCTTTAACTCTTGCTTCATCTACTGTAACTCCAGCAGCAGTTAAGACAGCTTTAACAGCATCCTCGGTAATTTCTTTTCCAGCTTTATGCAAAAGCATTGCAGCATAAACGTATTCCATTTTTTACTCCTCCGTATAAATTTGACTATTTTCCCTCATCTCGTAAGGTGCCTTCTTTTTGAAGCTTACCTAACAATTCTTGAGCTTGATCTACTGAAACATCCCCTTGTTTGGGATGTTGTTTTTCTTGTATGTTGATTTCTGGTTTTTCATCTTGGAAATTAGGTTCTACCTTTTCTTCCTTCACTTCAACCTTTGGTTCTTCCTTAGAAGATTCTTCAACTGGCTTCTCTTCTGTTTTAGGCTCTTCCTTAACTTCTTCTTTAGGAGCTTCTTCAACCGGTTTCTCTTCAGCTTTAGGTTCTTCTTTTACTTCAGCTTTTGATTCTTCCTTAACTTCTTCTTTAGGAGATTCTTCAACTGGTTTCTCTTCAGCTTTAGGTTCTTCTTTTACTTCAGCTTTTGATTCTTCCTTGACTTCTTCTTTAGGAGCTTCTACCTTAGGTTCTTCTACTGGCTTCTCTTCAGCTTTAGGTTCTTCCTTCTTAACAGGAGCAGCACCAACTTCAATGTTACCTTCATTCTTAACAGAAGTTGCTTGAGATTCTGCTTTAGCTAAGATTTCTTCTTTAGTATCATCATTAACAATATTTTGTTCAATTGCCAATGATTTAGCTTCTCTTGCAGCCTTTTGTAAGATTACATCAGTTGTTTCTGAAGTAAAGTAAGCAAGTTCTACTGCTAAATTGAAAGCTTCTTGAGCACCACTGATTACGTTTTGTTCATATTCAGCTTCATCAATGTAAAGTTGCTTTGCGTCAAAGACAAGACCCTTTTCCCATACAGCAACTAGATCCAAGCCCACTTCCATTGGTTGAATATCTAATCGTTTTAATGTTTCTGCTAATTTTGCAGAGATAGTATCGCCTTCTTTAGCAACAACAGCATCATCGACAATAGTTAACTTTCCACCATCAACCTTAGTTTTAATTCCAACTGCAGCCAGTTCTGAAATAATTGGTCCAGGGGCAAAGCTTGTTGGCCCAGCCGCAACAACAATATCTTTCGGAGCTTCTTGTCCCGCTTTGGCAGGAGCCGAAGATTTATTTTTTTGTATAATAGAATAAAGAACAAAAGGGTTGTCTTTACTTAATATTAAAGCAGGCATTCCTTTAATTTTAGCTTTAAGTTCTTGAATATTATCTAGTCCAGAATTATCCAGAACTAATTGTAACAGCTTTTTCCTAGCCATGAAAATCTTAACGTCTTTACTTCCAAGCATAGCTCTCATATTTTGTAATTGCCGTGCAGGAAGAGATTGCATGTTAACAATTCCAACAATGGAATATTCTTTAACTAACTTGGTTAAGTCTGCTACTAATTTTGTTTTTTTGTCGCTAACCATTTTATAACACCTTCACCGGCTTACTCATTGTTAGTTTTAGAGTAACATCCTTAACATTTTGTAATTCATTAGGCAATTGTTTAACTGCAGAAGTGTAAGCAGTAATAATGTTATCAATAACCTCTTCTTCTGGTTGATCTTCCTTACCAACAATACATTGTAAGTTCAATGCTTTCTTAGCAGTCATTCTGATAGTTAATTTTAACTTTTTAGATAAAGCTTCTAAGTTTGCGTTAGGAGGAACTACACATCCTAATTTAGGATTAGGCATTTTCCCTTTAATTCCTAGAATCTTACCAAACTTTGCCGCAATCTTTGGCATTAAACTTGCTTGAGCGATAAAATAATCGTAAGAATCTGCTAATTTCTTAATTGCTTTCTTATCTTGATACTTCTCAAAATCACTTTCTTCAATAACCAAATCACAATTCTTAACAGCTGATTCCTTTAATAACTGATCAGCAAATGCTGCAATTTTAATAGTTTTTCCTTTAGGAAAATGTAATGTTGAGAAAAAATCAATATTGGTTTGCTTTATATCTAAATTCTTTAGATTAATAATCAAATCATAAGATTGAGTAAACTTTTTCTTAGGCTGGGTCTTCAACGCATCCAATGCCTTTTTAACTTGTTCTTTATTCATTTATTTACCTCCTACTTAAAGTAGTATATCGGTTTATTGCTTTAGATTCTAGGTTGTTTATAAAGGTTTTGGAAATTCTAGGAATTTCTAAACACCAGAAAAATCTTTGTTTTTCTGTATGGTTTCTGTAAAACTATTCTTCAGTTTCCTTATTCTTACCCGCTTTAATATCTTTAACGGTCTTCTTAAACGCTTCAATCTGTTTCTCTGTTAAATTCTTAAACCGTTGATAAGATTCCTTAATGTTTCTTAAGAATGAAGATTGTTCATACAAACTATTAGGTATGTTCAAGAAATCAAACTTCTTATCCTCAACTTTATCAGAAATTTTCTTCATGTGACATTTAACACAGATTGGAAATTGTCTATGAGAAAACATGATTACCCAGTCAGTCTTACATAATGCACATTTTTGTTTAAATCTTGGTCTTGCCATGTTATTTATGGTGATGTTAAAGTTTATTAAAGTTTTGGATTATAAAGAATTTCTTAGATTCAAAGCAATTTACTTTAGTTTAACTTCCAAATCCTCTTGATCAATAATTCCACAATCAAATCCCTTACAAGGAGAAGAAAAATCTAGATCATTATAAACTGAACAAGCACCGTCAACATTAAATTGGGGACAAGCGTCATATTTAATACCACTAATAATTATTTCTGTTCTTTCTTCTGTTAACGGATGATTCATACAACAATATTCTAACTTTTTTTCAATATCACATTCAGAACAGTTTACCATTTTTAACCAAATACTTTCTTTAAGAAACTTTTAATTGGTTTATCTTCTTTCATCTTTTTAAGAAGATCTTTCTGAGCCTTACTTACTTTCTTAGGAACTTCAATCTTAACTTTAACCATTTGATCACCAGAACCAGAACCACGTAAGTTAGGCATTCCTTTACCACGCATTCTAAAAGTTGTTTCCGAATCTGTTCCAGCTGGAATTTTTAACATTGCTTTTCCATCAATAGTAGGAACTTCAATCTCATCACCCATAACAGCTTGAGTATAAGATATTGGAACAGTTAAGTTAAGGTTATCCTCTTCTCTTTCAAAAAATTTATGTTCCTTAACATGAACTATAACATATAAATCTCCAGAAGGTCCACCGGAAGAACCAACTTCACCTTCTCCAGATAATCTTAATCGCATACCATCTTCAACACCAGCAGGTATTTTAATTTCAATTTTCTTTTTCTTTCTAACTAATCCTTCACCAGAACATTCTCCACAAGAATCTTGAGGCAACTCTCCCTTACTATGACAGTAAGGACATGGGCCAGTTTGTTGAAATAATCCAAATGGAGTTCTTTGTGTTCTCCTTACATGACCAGAACCATTACAATGATGACATTTCTCAAATTTTGTTGCGCCCTTACCTTGACACTTCTCACAATGCTCTAATTTGTTTAACTGAACTTCTTGCTTCGCTCCCTTTGCAGCTTCTTGGAGTTCAATTTCAGTTTCGTAAACTAAATCGTTTCCCCGCCTTGCACGAGAACCTCTGCTTCTTCCGCCGCCACCAAATAAACTATCAAATACATCTTCAAAATCGCCGTGTGCACCAGATCTAAATTGTGACATAATATCAGAGAAATCAAATCCTGCGTGACCTTGGCCACCCATTCCCCCTTGGAAAGCATCTGAACCAAACTGATCATACTGTTGACGTTTTTTATCATCTCCTAAAACAGAAACAGCTTCATTAAATTCTTTAAACTTCTCTTCATACTCTTTTTTCTTTTCTTGAGGAGCCCGATCTGGATGAAACTTCAACGCTTTCTTTTTGAAAGCTTTTTTGATCTCTTCTTTAGTAGCGCCTTTCTCCACTCCTAAAGTCTTATAATAATCTTTACTCATGTTTCATCCTCTCTGCTAGTTGTTCTGGTGTAAAATCTAAATGTGCAAATATTTCTTTTTCATCTAAATCTAAAATCTTAGATTCGTTTAAAATAATTTCTTTTCGATCAGGATATACTACAAATAAATATTCTGCTCGTTCTTTACGACTAACAAGTTTATTACGCAAAACTCTACTGTCTGCATAACGAATAGTTCTTGCGATTAGACTTTTATTAGAGTTATTTAACTCTCCAGATTCAACAATCAACTTTGTTAGTTCAGGAAATTGTTTTCCAAAAACAATCTCAAAAACTTCATCTTCATGCTTCCCAGAATAAGTCTGTCTAAGATATTGCCACATCTCAATCTCTTCTTTAGAAGGTGTATAAACGTGATAAGGATTATTAATTAGTTCTTTAATATCAACAACTTTAAACAGATCATGTAACAAAGCTGCTCGATCAACTAACTCACTATTAATCTCAACACCATTTTCTTTTAGTTTATTAGCTAAGAAAACAGCAACATCTCTAACCAATATACAATGCCCCTGAATGTTCTTAGGAACTTTGTACTCTTCAAAGTATTGCATACACTCCTCTTCAGTTGGTAGATTCATATTAATAAAAAATAAAAAATTAAATAGGTTATAAAACCTACTCTTTCTTTTCCTCGAAGTCTGCGTCAACTACTTTCTCGTCCTTCTTCTCTTCTTTCTTTTCAGAACCAGGAGCTTCCTTACCAGCTTTAGCAGCCTCTGCTTGTTGTTTAGCAGCAGCTTCAGCGTAAACTTTCTGACCGATTTCCTGAACAATTTTATTCAGCTCTTCAACTTTCGCATTTATTTCAGTTGGATCTCCTTTAGTTTTTGCATCTTCAACTTCCTTAAGAGAAGCTTCAATCTTTTTCTTAGTATTAGCATCAATTTTGCCTTTAAAATCTTCTAATACTTTCTTAGTTTGAAATATTACAGATTCTGCATTGTTATCAGCTTCAATCTTTTCTTTTTTCTTCTCATCTTCAGCAGCATTCTTCTCAGCATCTTCTCTCATCTTAGAAACTTCATCCTTACTCAGGTTTCCAGAACCAGTAATTTGAATTTTCTGTTCTGTTCCAGTTCCTAAGTCCTTAGCAGAAACGTTAACAATTCCGTTTGTATCAATGTCAAAAGTAACTTCTACTTGAGGAACACCACGAGGTGCAGGAGGAATTCCAACTAAGTCAAACTGTCCCAATGTCTTATTATCATTAAACATTGGTCTTTCACCTTGAGCAACTCTAATAGTTACAGCAGTTTGATTATCTGCAGCTGTGGAAAAGACTTGGGACTTTTTTGTAGGAATAGTTGTATTCCTTTCGATAAGTTGCGTAAACACGCCACCCAAGGTTTCAATTCCAAGGCTCAGAGGTGTAACATCAAGTAATAATACATCTTTAACATCTCCAGCAATAACTCCAGCTTGAATTGCTGCACCCATTGCTACAGCTTCGTCAGGATTAACGGACTTGTCTCCATCTTTTCCAGTTAATTTCTTAACCATTTCTTGAACTGCAGGAATTCTAGTAGAACCACCAACAAAAATTACTTTGTCTAACTTACTAACATCTATATCAGCATCTTTCAAAGCATTTTTAGTAGGAATTTCTAATCGTCTAATAACATCAGCAATTAAGTCTTCAAACTTAGCTTTTGTTAATTCTTCCTTAATATGCTTAGGACCGTTTTGGTCTGCAGTAATGAAAGGGATACTAATTTCAACCTTAGCTTTAGTAGACAATTCGATCTTTGCTTTCTCAGAAGCTTCTTTTAATCTTTGAACTGCAACTGCATCAGTGTTTAAATCAATACCAGTAGATTTCTTGAAGATGTCTGATAAATAATTCATAATTAATTCGTCAACGTCATCTCCACCAAGCATATTATCTCCGTTAGTAGATTTAACTTCAAATACTCCATCTCCCAGTTCTAAGATAGAAACGTCAAAAGTTCCACCACCAAAGTCAAAGACTAAGATAGTATGATTTTGATCCTGTTTGTCAAGTCCATAAGATAAACTTGCTGCAGTAGGTTCGTTAATAATTCTTAATACATTAAGTCCTGCAATCTCTCCTGCATTTTTAGTAGCTTGTCTTTGTGTGTCGTTAAAGTAAGCCGGAACAGTAATAACTGCATTCTTAACAGGCTGTCCTAAATAAGCCTCAGCATCTTTCTTCATTTTCTGAAGAACCATTGCAGAAATCTGTTCAGGAGTGTAAGATTTTCCACCAACTTCAATCTTCTCGTTACTACCCATTTTTCTTTTTACAGATCTAATGGTGTGAGCTGGATCTACAATTGCTTGGTTTCTTGCAATCTGTCCCACAATAATTTCATCATCTTTAATGTGTACGACACTAGGAGTTGTTCTAGTTCCTTCGCTGTTAGTAATAATACTTGGTTTTCCACCTTCTAATACAGCCATAGCTGAGAAAGTAGTACCTAAATCAATTCCAATTGTTGCTCCAGTTATATTCTCGTTTTTGTTTTCAGTTGTCATTTTTATTGACCTCCATCAATATTATTTTTTTCTTTATTTTTACATTCCTTGTCTTCTTTACAGACACCAGAAGAAATCTTTACTTTAGTATGTCGAATTACTTTATCATTTAGAACAAATCCTTTTTGTAATTCCTCCACGATTGCATTTTCAGGAAGTTTTGAATCAATTTTCATCAAAGCTTCATGGTAAAAAGGATCAAACTCTGTTTTATTAATTATAGAAACACCATTATTTTCCAATACAGAAAATAGTTGAGAGTAAATTAATTCTACTCCACTTAACAAGTCGTCTTGATTAGTATTAGTATCTGCTGATTTCATCGCTAATTCAAAATTGTCAACTACTGGCAAGATTTGTAAGATTATATCTCTAGATGCCATTGTTCTAATGTCTTCTATTCTCTTTTCAGTTTGTTTACGATAATTCTCAAAATTAGCTTGTGTCCTCTGTAAAAGATTCTTCATATCAACAAGAAGCTTCTGTTTCGATTCTTCTTTTTTATTTTCTTTTGTTTGTTTTTCTTCGCTCATTTTTCTAATCCACCAGTTGTTTGTTGACTTAAGTTCAACGTAGACTACCTAAAACGCACTTAGTATATAAACTTTTCCCAAAAGATTTAATAATTCCGAAATCCTTACTACAAAAATGACCCACAAAGTAACAGTTGTCAGAATACGTAAAGAATCAAGCGGAAACGTAAATCAAGAATTGCAATGGTTGGGAAATTCTTTAGGATTATTCAATTTAAGAGACAAAGACAGTAGTTGTTTTCGCGTCTTTATAACATTAGTTAAAAGAGCCAAAAGAAACACACCAGTTACTTCTGATGACGTCGCCAATAGACTAAATTTAAGTCGAGGAACAGTTGTCCACCACTTAAACAAACTAAGAGAATCAGGAATTGTTGTTAAGGAAAGAAATGGCTACTTATTAAGAGAAGCTAACTTACAAGATATGATTAAAGACCTTCAAAGAGATATGGAAGGAGTTTTTTCTCAATTAAAAGATGTTGCCAAAGAAATTGATGGCAAGTTGGGTTAAATTCTTTTTAACATAAATTCAAAGGCACCATTGCCTAATAAAGAAACAAGCAATACAACCAAACCAGCAATTAATACACCAATAACTGCTGCCTTAAAGAAATCTTTAAACTCGACCCCCAACAAATCTGCAGCCAGAGCACCAGAATACACACCAGATCCAGGAAGAGGCACACCTATAAAAAGGGCCAACCCAAGAACACCATATTTCTCAACAGATTTGTGAACCTTTCGTTGAGTTCGGATTACAGTTTTTTGATAACAATAATCAATAGCCTTAATTTTTCTAAATAATTGAATTAATTCCAAGAATATGTAATAAACAATTGGAGCAAGAATAATGTTAACTAAAGCACAAATCATAAACACCCAACCCCAATGTAAATCAGTACTAAATATACCATAAGGAATAGATGCACGTAACTCTAAGAAAGGCATCAAAGTAAGAATAATTAACATCAACATTTCATTCATTAAATCAATTAAACAGAAACAGTATTTAAATCTTTATCCTACTACAACAAAAAGGACAACTGACTTTAACCAGCCCACCAAATAAAGGCGCAACAAAACTCCTTTTGCATCCAGCACATTCAAATTTTTGACTTGTTATTTTTCTTCACCCAAACCAATAATTATAAAGAAATAGAAAAACTTCCAGCTTATAAACCTTATGACTCATTAAAATAGGATTAGAAAAAAGAAAAGAAAAAATAAAGGAAACTTAATCAGATGCAAGCTTCCAGATAGTTTTCATACCAACAATAATCGCTCCAGGAACAACGAAAACAACGATGTTACTTAAGACCGATCTCAATATAAACCCTAATTGTGGCCATAATCCAAACAGATCAAACAAACCCAGATTAACAATACCCGCCAACATTAAAGCTATTGCTGCCACCAAGAAAGGTAAAGTTTCTTTTACGGTTAAGTTAAATAATCCAACAATTAATCCCAGAATTATTAAAAAGTTAAATGTAAAACCGATTGGAATAATTCTACTAAAAATACCCGCAACAATTGCAAGTAGTAACCCTACAAAAAAAGTATAATGTGCCACACGATGCAACTCCATATTGCCCATCGTTAAAGCCTTTGCCTTGCCTCTTTTTTTTACCATTAAAATATCACCTCATGATTATATTATCTTATTAATTAATTTTAGTATTTAAATCATTCGCTTTTATCAAAGGTAAATTTATAATACCATAAACAAATCCTAAGGTGATGACAATTAAATTTTCCCTAGCAAAATGCAAAACTAAAGCAGCTTATTCAGCTAAGTTGCAGCAGAAAGGAAAACTAGACTTAAAAAAGATCAAAAAAGATTTTGAAGTTTTAATGGAAACTCCAATTCTTTTAGTTATAAAAACAGACGCTGGAGAAGTTATTGTCCACTCTCATGGTGAACTTCTTTTCAAAGGTTGTACAGATGTTGAGACGATGGAAGATATTTCTAAGAAAATTTATCAAGTAGGACTGAACAAATAAGATGTGTGAAAGTCACAAGTCTTTGAGTGATAGGGAAGGTAAAGCTGACCACAGAACAAATTAGTAAGACAACCTACAAAAGATTTACTTCTTAAACTTTCGACGATTTCTTCTATCTCCAAACCGATACTTTTCTGCAGCAATTCTCTCTAACTCTTTTTGTTTTTTTACAGTTAAGTCATTACGCAAATTCTTTAATCTCCTTTGAACAACTACCCTTTTAAATTCAATATCTAAATTTTCAGGTAATGGTTTCTCTTTTTTGATAGGACCCTTAGGTAAAGAGGAGTATTTAAGATGACCAGGTTTAACATTAAGAATATCTTTCTTACGCATTACTCTTTTTCTCCAGATGTTTTTCTTCCTAATTGGAGACGGAGGATTGCCTACATTTATTCGTTCAGAGGAAGATGTTTTAGTCCCACCACCAATTAATTTTTTATTCAATACAGAAGGACCAGTACTAGAGGCAGACGTGCTTCTTTCAGGCAAAATTTGTTTTACTTGATTCAGCTTTTCTTCAACGTCATTTAATGGAAGAACAGAAAATTCACCTTTAGGAAGCTGTTTTTTCAACAAAGCTATTTTTCTCTCAAGGAGTAACTTCTTAGTTTTCAGTAACCTTTGACGCACTACCTCAATATCTTTATCTGACGCTTTAGGAATAATTTGAGGTTCTGTTTTAGGAGGAAGTTCAGATTGTAAATCAGCAATCTTTTCTTCAATTTCGTTAATTGGATCAAAAGAAAACTCTCTCTTTGAAACTGGTTTTCTCAAAGCTCTTTCTAAAAAGCTAGGTTTAACCAAAGGAATTTCTTCATCAGCTTTAGAAAGTTGATGTGATGGCACAGATTCCAATAATGAATGTTTCGCCTTAACTTTTTTCCGTTTTGGTCTTATTAAGAATAAAGGTTTAATTTTATAAACTTCTCTCCCAAGTTTTGAAAGTGTGTGAGTCAATACAGATTTAACAAACAAATGTCTTTGTACTCGTTTAGTCTCTTTTCTTCTTAAAGCATTTAAGAACTTTCGTTTAAATTTAACAACCCCCACTCCAAAATTAAAAAAGACAGTGGTGAAGAATTTTTTAATCCTCCTTAAAATTTTAAAAATAATTTGCACACCAGTACTTATTACAACCCCAACACCAATAATTAAATTAAGGAAAAATCTTATAATTGTTCTTAAGTTTTTGAAAACCCAAGAAACACTGCTACAAATAACAGCTTTAATGTTAGCAAGTAAATGAATTGAGAAATATTTGAGAAATAATGATCTCCTTTTCCTTTTAAAAGGATTAATTCTTTTCTGGACTACTTTCTTTAATTCCCTAGAAATTCTTGTTTTTTCTTTAGAAACTTTTCTTTTTTCAGTTAGCCTTCTTCTAGCTTCCCTTAGTTTCTCTTTTAATTCTCCATATTTACGGAAGAAAACTAAAAGAATTATTAACAACACAAACATAAACACAATTACTAATAGTACAACATTGTTAGATCCCAGTTCTGATAACCCAGTTAAAAACGCCTGACCAACAAAGGCGGATTTGTCAAAACTTACTTCCCTTCCACCTTCTTTTTGTTCAACATAAACAGTTCTAAGTGCAGTAGCAGCATAATTTTCATAACTTACTTGAACATAAAACTTGTAAGAACCGCTAACTAGATCCATTGGAACGAATATTTGGGTAGATTCGGTTTTCTCTTCAAAACTTCCAAGATAAATAGTATCTCTACCCGCACTTAATTCCACACCATCCTTTTCTAACCAAAAGTCGATAATAACATCATTATTAAAATCAGCCATGCCTTTTATGAAATAAGTAAACCCCATATAACCATCATCACCAATAGGAGAATCAACATCAATTATTTTTGCATCAAACAACTTCACACATTGATGATAAAAACAAGCCTTATCGCCACTACAATCATCATGAGAATAACATTCATATTCTTCCTCTTCAATAACTTCTGGCTCGGTAATTCGATCTACAATAGATCCGTCACTACTACTACCTCCACCAGAACCTCCGGCGGCAGAAGCATCGGGAGTAGAAGCAGGAGTTCCCCGAATTGCAGAATGTTGTAAGTTAGAAACAGTAAAAAGTGTACCATTATAAGTACAGCCAATTAAATTAGTAGTATTAGTAACATTGTCAAATCCAAGCGTAATGTTATTGGTCAAACAAGAAGTTATATCTGTTTCATTTGCACCGTTACAACCATCACTAATCTCACTAATGGAAATAATTTCTGCATCCTTAACACACAAGGAAATAAAATCATTATCTGCTAGATATAATGTTTTATTATAATTAGGTTGTAATTGTCCCGAAAGATTAACAATAAGATAATTAGAATCTTTAATAATTGTAACATTACTCAAATCAAGATTTGTGGAAGAAAAATTGTGACTAAAATTAATCATTAAACTAGTTTGATCATAGAATAGTAATTCTTGTTCACCACTATAGGATTCATTGGTCTTATTCCCCCCAACAGTAATATTTAATTGATTAATTCCAGAAGTAGTCACATTAGATTCATTGTATACCAAAGGATCAATAGCATCTGTAATTCCATCATCATCTATGTCTGGAAGAATTGTAAAGGTTACACTAGAACTATTTTTATTTCCAGCAGAATCATTACTCCAAATAGTCACATTATGAGTACTAACGCTCCAAACCACCGCAGTTATATTTATACAATTTGTTAGTGTGTTATTAATACTCATAGTATCATTACTATACCAACAAGAATCTAAATTATCATCAGAAACATTGTAAGTAATATCTAACTGTTCATCGGTTGTGTTAGAATTGTTCGCGGGAGAAATAATTGTAATCAGAGGATTAATAGTATCAATAGTAAAATTAACTAAATCATCTCCCAAATTACCATAACTGTCATTACAGTAAATTATTATTGAATGGTTTCCATCAGATAATGAAGTTAAAGTTTTATTTGTTAGTGTTGATCCAGAAGAAGTATAAGTGATAACAACACTTCCATTTCCACCCACATCTTTCCAACCACCTAATCCAACATTAGGAACATAATCAGAATCATTGATACCAATAGGATTTGAAAAATTTGAATTAGTACTATTTTCTCCCAGATAAGTGTTGCCATTTGAAACTCTAGACGCATTTAAGTAACCTGAACCTCCACCACCACCTAACGCGTCACTTATTCCACCTTCTCCTCCAAAATAACCACTTCCTCCTCCTCCTCCGTCTGCAGAACCAGAAGTTAAATAACCAGTTAAATCTCCATTTCCTCCTTGTAAAGCACTTCCATCATCACCATTAACAGTACTGCTCCCACCACTTGTTTGATTTCCACCAGCACCACAACCACTAGATGTTCTTGAAGTATCAGTTTTACAGGATCCTCCAATTAATCCACCACCTGCCCCACCAGGATAATAACCAGTACTACCACCACCACCAGCACCAATAATTATTGCATTTGATTGATTTACAGACTCTGCAAAAATTCCAGATAATCCTCCGCCACCGGCACCAGAAGCATCACCCATTGTTCCATTTCCCCCTCCAAGATAACTTCCAATCCCATTTCCATTATATCCGCTAGTATTAATTCCGCCAACACCAACAACTACCTTTAAAGTTTCTCCAGGCGTAACTGTAATTGTTCCATTTGAAAATCCTCCTGCTCCTCCTGACCAAGAATAAGTGTCACTGGAATACCAACCACCACCACCGCCAGCGCCCCACACTTTAATATCTATACTAGTAACTCCGACAGGAACAACAAACTCTTGTTCTTCACCCGTGGCATTATAAATAATAGTCTGAGTACCTCCAGCCCCTCCAGTTGTAATTGAAGTATCGTTAGCCCCACCATCTAAAGAATATGCACACCAACTAATATCCTCATTTACTGACCAATTCAAATCAACTGAATTAGAACTGTAAACAATTCCATTAATGGGGTGAATTATACTAACATTAGGACTTACAGAATCAATAGTAAAAGTTACAGAAGTTTGGTTATTATTTCCTGCACTATCATTAGCATAAATATTTACAGTATGTTCGCCTTCATCCCAAGTTACAGAAGTGATGTTATTACAATTAGTTAAAGTACTATTCTCCCCATTATTATCATTGTACCAACAACTTGCTAAATTAGTATCCAAAACAGTGTAAGTAACATTTAAACTATCATCATTTGTTGCTAATCCATTTGAAGGTGAATTGATTGTTATTCCTGGATTGGTTAAGTCAATTTCAAAAGAGATTGAATTACTACCAACAAAACCCCCAGTATTGTTAGCCCAAACTGTTACAGTATGACTTTCTTCTGACCAGGTTACAGAAGTGATATTAGCACAACTGGCTAAAGAAGTATTGACAGACATTGTATCATTACTGTACCAACAAGAATCAATGTTTGTTCCAGAGACAGTGTATAAAACATCTAAACTTTCGTTATTACTAATTAACCCATTAGAAGGAAAGCTAAAAGAGATTGTAGGCAAAAATGAATTGACTGTAAACATAACACTACTTTGATTTATATTACCAAAAGTATCATTTGCATAAACAATAACGGTGTGACTTCCCTCATCCCATGTAATAGAAGTAATATTTGCACACCCTGCTAAAGTACTATTTGCCCCACCATTATCAGAATACCAACAATCATCCAGATTAGTATCTGAAACAGTATAAGTTACGTTCAAAGTATTATCTCCACTGTAACTTCCATTTACAGGAGAATTTATTTCAATATTAGGATTTATGGTATCAACATTAAAAGTAACACCACTACTATTACTATTCCCAAAAGTGTCATTAGCATAAATTACAACTGTGTGTGAACCTTCTCCCCATGTGACAGAAGTAATATTAGCACATCCCACTAAACTATTATTCACACCGCCGTTATCACTATACCAACAAGAACCTAAATTAGCATCAATGGCAGTATAAGTAACATCTAAACTATTGTCCGAGGTATTGGTATTATTACTAGGAGCAACAACACTCAAAGTAGGACTGACAGAATCAACATTAAAAGTAACACCACTACTATTCAAATTTCCAAAAGTGTCATTGGCATAAATTACAACTGCATGACTTCCTTCTCCCCAGGTAACAGAAGTAATATTAGCACATCCCACTAAACTATTATTCACACCGCCGTTATCACTATACCAACAAGAATCTAAATTGTTATCAGCAACAGAATAAGTCACATCTAAACTATTATCAGTCGTGTTACTATTATTGCTAGGAGCAACAACACTCAAAGAAGGACTAACTGTATCAATTGTAAAACTAACTAAATCACTAACAACATTATTAACACTGTCATTAACATAAACAACAATAGAATGGCTTCCTTCTCCCCAAGTAACACCAGTAATATTTGCACATCCAACCAAAGTGGTATTACTTCCGCCATTATCAGAATACCAACAAGAATCTAAGTTAGTATCAATGGCAGTATAATTAACATCAAGAGAATTGTCATTGCTATTCAAACCAGAACTAGGATAACCTATTATAACAGTAGGATTAGTCAAGTCAATTGTAAAAGTCACAGCACTACTGCCAACATTACCATTTGTATCATTAGCATAAATAGTAACAATATGTGCATTCTCACTCCACGTAACGGCAGTAATATTTGCACAATTTGCCAATGAAGTATTCACTCCATTATAACCATACCAACAGGAATCTAATAAACCACTAGAAACAGTGTAAGTTACATCAACGCCAGTATCGGCAGTAAATGAATTAACAGTAGGACTAACAATTGTAATTATAGGTGCTAACTGAGTACTAGTATTTGAGATAGTAACATTCCAATGAGCAGTGATATCACTGATAGATAAATCAGAAGTTAAATTTGCATAAATGAAAAAGTCATGAGTAGTGTTCATTTCTCCCGTAGCATTAACTGTCCAAGAAATACTTGAAGACTCACCCTCGTTTAATGAAAGATTATAGGGGTTTTGAGTTGTTGTATAAAATGGGGTTGCTGAAGTGTTCATAGAAATTAATCCAGATTTTACTGATGAAGTTGAACCAGTAAATGTAATTGATACAAGCCCATCCCCTGCATTTATTCCAGCAGTATTATTTTGATCAGTTCCATTATTGTAAGAACCACCACCACCTGAAACACCACTACTATCAGTACCGCCACCGCCAGAATATCCTCCACCTGCTCCTACGGCACCCATGGAACACCATTCACCACCAGAACCACCACCAAAACCTCCATCACCACCACTAGCAGAACAAGTCCCGGCCTGACCGCCAGCACCACCATTCAGGAAACTTAATCCAGGTCCAGGATTGTATGAACTAGATGAAGTTGCACCATCGCCGGTAAGTCCACCTCCTGCAGAACTTCCAGCATTTGCGAGTCCACCAGAACCATCGGTACCACCAGCATACACTCCTTGTGACCCTGTTCCGCCACTTGTTCCATTTAGTCCAGATTGGCCACTAGCAGGATTAGAGTTTCCACCGCCACCGCCACCAGCACCAGCGATGATTAAAGGACCATTAGTTGAATTAACAACAAACGTACCACCACCACCGCCACCAGCTTTGTAACCAGTCCAATTTTCTCCAGACTGACCAACCAAAATTTTAATAGTTTCTCCTGCAGTTAATTCAAAAGTTCCAATCATTCTTGCACCTAGGCCACCAGAATAAGTTGCTGTTCCAATTCCACCAACTGCCCCTACAGTTTCAATAGTATAAGTTCCAGTAGTAGGTACTGTCCAATTTTGAATACCACTTGTTACTCCAACTAAACCTTCTAAAGTGGTTCCAGTATAACTAGTATCACAATCTCCTTGAGAAGGCCCAGTTCTTCCGGTAGCACTACAAGTTGTAAAATTATATTGAGTACCAGTAGACACTGGATCTAAACTAACATTGATCTCACCACAATCAACATTATTACAACTTACTGAGGTAGTAACAACAAATGTTTCATTTTGAGTAACATCAATATTTTGTGTTGGAGAAACTAGTGTTAAATCAATTATTGGAATCCTTTGAAAAGTTACAGACCGACCATACACTAAACTATCAGTGTCATTACAATAAATAGTCCAAGAATTTGATCCACCCACTCCAGATAAACCACTAAAATCAACTCCTCCAGTAACCGCACTAGAGTTTGTAATTCCACCATTTGTAGAGTACCAACACATTTCAATATTATAATCACTCTTAACAGTATAATTTAATTCAGTAACCACTGTGGTATAATCTGCACCACTAGAAGGATAACTAATATCAATTGGACTAACACTAAAGTTTACAATAGTAACATTCCAATGTACTGTTTCATCACCAATTGATAAATCAGAAGTCCAATTAGCATAAATAAAGAAATCATGAGTTGTGTTCAAATCTCCAGTAGAATTAACTGTCCAAGAAATACTTGAAGACTCGCCCTCGTTTAATGAAAGATTATAAGGGTTTTGAGTTGTTGTATAAAATGGTGTCGCATTTACATCCATACTTACTAAACCACTCTTGGCTGAACCACTAAAAGTGATAGTTACAAAACCTTCTGCAGTATTAATTCCAGCAGTATTATTTTGATCAGTTCCATTATTGTAAGAACCACCGCCACCACCGGCACTACCATAAGACCATAAGCCACCGCCACCACCAGAGTATCCACCACCACCACCAGAACCGGCGTAGCACCCACCACCACCACCAAATCCACCGTCGGCACCACCACTATAAAGTGCTCCACCCACACCACCAGAATGAAAAGTGTAAGGAATTGTTGCAGAACTATAACAAGTTTGACCATTGGCATTCCAACCAGCAGCACCACCACCATAATTAACCCTACTACCTCCAGCGCCATCAGTTCCACCATCACCGCCGCCACTTGCAGTAGTAGTATACATACCATCTCCTCCAGCAGTGCCATTTTGTCCGTGTACATCAGAAACAATAGCATATCGTCCCGTTCCACCACCACCACCAGCGATGATAAGAGGTGTTGCAGCAGTATAGGATTCCCCTGTTGCAACAAAAGTTCCGCCACCGCCACCACCACCACGACTAGTAGTAGTAGAATCACTTCCTTCTTGACCAACTAATATTTGAATAGTGTCTCCCGCTACTAAAGAAAATGTACCAACCATCTTTGCACCGAGTCCACCACCGGCGTAGGTAGGAGCAACATAATTCCCACTGTTTCCTCCACGAGCACCCCCCACTTCAATGGTATAAGTTCCAGTAGTAGGCACAGTCCAATTCTGAATTCCAGAATTTACGCCAACTAATCCCTCTAATGTTGTTCCAGTATAATTTGTATCACAATTGTCTTGAGAAGGGCCAGTTTTTCCAGTCTGGCCGCAAGTAGTAAAATTATAAATTGTAGAACTTGGTGGATCCAAGCTAACATTAATCTCTCCACAATCCACATTACTACAACTTACCGAAGCAGTAACAACAAAAGTTTCATTTTGAGTAGCATTAATGCTTTGTGTTGGAGAAACTAAAGTCAAGTTAATAATTGGCACTCTTTGAAAAGTGACAGAACTACTTCCCACCAAGGTATTATTATCATCACAATAAACAGTCCATGTATTAGGGCCAGCATTACTTGTTAATCCCGTAAAATTAATTCCTGCGGAAACTTTACTGGAATTAGTTACTCCGTTATCAATACTATACCAACATTCGTTTATAGTCTGAAAATCAGGATTTATTGTTGCAGTATAATTTATTGCAGTAACATTAGTATCATAATTAACACCATCTAAAGGATAAACAACATTCACCACTGGATCTTGTGCACCAATAGTAAAGTTAACAATAGTAACATTCCATTTAGCAGTAATATTATTAACAGATTGATCACTAGTCATATTTGTATAAACATAAAATTCATGAGTTGTATCTAAATCTCCTGTTGAGTTAACTGTCCAAGTGATTAATTGTGATTCACCATTATTTAATGAAATATTGTAAGGATTCTGTGTGGGGGTCCAAAATGGTGTTGCGGAGGAATTCATAGAAATTAATCCAGATTTAGCCGGACTTAATGCCCAATTAGCAACTAAAGATTTTTCACTGTCACTCATCCCAAAAGTATAGATATCTTCTGCAATGTTTTCATAAATGTAATCTGATTCTGTTTCAGATTGTGCCCTTGTGTCCCATTGAGTAAAGAAATGCATTAAAATTTGTGTACTTCCAGCAGGAACACAAACATCTTCCCATACCCAATTATTTGTTCCTCCAGAAGCAGTGGTTGGACTAACAGTATCAACAGCTTCAGAAATACCTTCTTGTTGATAAATAAATCCTGCAGCATCATCTCCACCAGTTATGCTAGTATCATCCCACATCATCCAATAATCAGTAAGCTCCCAAGTCCCATCATAATCAGAGGTGTTCATAAAATCAGAACCATCTGAACCCATATTTTGATAGATTTTAGCATCAACACAAACAGTACTGGCAGTAGGATTGTGCAATATCTCTAAATATCTTGCCCAATTTTGATCACTTGGAACATAAACCTTCCTACTTACGTTCATTGAAGATTTGGTTTGTGCTGCACAATTTGATTGTCTTAAATTAATACTATCTGTACTTCGAGTTCCTGTAAAAGCACTATTATTAATTTGTAATTGTAGTCCAGTATCAAAAACATCAGATTCTCCATCACCAAGAGAACAACCATCTTGAACATCATAATCAAAACTTTTATTATCATAAAAAACAAAGGTGCCTTGGATAGTTAATAGGTCGTCATCCAAGTCCTCACCAAGAACAATATTATCATCGGTTTTCTCTACTCCCAAATTATCAACTTCGTAAGGATCTAAACTAACATTAATTGCACCACAATCAGCATTACTACAACTTACTAAAACCGAAACACTAAATGTCAAATTTTGTGTGGCATTAATATTTCCAGTAGGGGAAACAAGAGTTAAACCAAGTTGAGGAGTAGTATTAACCTCAACGAACATTAAAGCAGAATTTTCAAACCCAAAAGTATCATTAACAGTAATGTTTAACCAATAAGTTCCAACACTTAATGCAGTATTATTTTGTAAAATTCCAGAACAATCTATTTGGAAGTTAGTTGTGTCATTTACAGTAAAGCAATCTACTGCCACAACGTCCGTTGCATCAATGTCATAAGATAAAGAATTAATGCTTAAAATACTTTGATTGGCAATCGTAGTAAATGTGGGAGGAGAAAGATCAATTGTAAAACTAGTACTGTCGCTATTCTGATTGTTATAAGTATCATTAGCCCAAACAGTGACATTGTGTTGGCCTTCTGTCCAAGTAACGGAAGTAATATTTACACAACTTTCTAAAGTAGTGTTTACATCCATAGAGTCATTACTGTACCAACAAGAGTCCAAGTTTAAATCAGCAACAGAATAATTTAGGTGTAATCCAGCATTGCTTGAATTCGTATTGTTAGTTGGACTTACAATATTTATTGTTGGAGAAGTTGTATCTGAAACATTAACCCACATCATTTCAGAATTAAGATTATTAGAAGAATCATTAATTGTAATATTTAACCAATATTGGTTAATGCTTAAATAAGTATTATTTTGTAAATAACCACTGCAGTTAATTTGAAAATTTGTAGTATCATTAACAGTAAAACAGTCAAATTGATTATTATCAATTGCATCTACATCATAGCCAAGAGCAGTACCATATTCTACTGTTTGGTTAACAATTGAAGTAAAAGTAGGGACAGTAACATCAGGAGTTATGTTAACCCACATCGTTTCTTGATTTATATTCCCAGCAGTGTCATTAACAGTAATTAATAGATCATATAAACCAACACTTAACTCTGTATTATTTTGTAAAACTCCAGTACAATCAATTTGAAAATTGGTAGTATCATTAACAGTGAAACAATTTACACTTACTACATCGGTCGCGTTAATATCATAACTTAATGGAAACCCCCATTCCTTCGATTGGTTACTAATATTAGTAAAAGTTGGGCCAATAGTATCAATGATAATTGTTCTTTCTGTACTTGAATCTGCAGAACTATAAACATCTTTTCCATAAACAGAATAAGTATAATTCCCATCTGCCAATCCACTAGTGGAATTCAAACTTTGATTAACATATAATTCCCAATAAGTTTGATTTGTTTTTTTCAAATTAGAAGTGTATTGTTCATAAACTTCTTGAGCAGTTAAACTTCTGTTCCAAATTCTGACTTCATCTAAAGTAACATCAGCATGTCTGTTTTGTGCTCCAGAACCAGTGTATCCCCCAATATAAGTAATACTTTGTTGGGGTGCAACACCCACTCCCGTAGAATCGCTATAGGTTACAACTCCGTCAATAAAAGCAGTAGGATATCCACTACTATCAACACTCATTGCTACATGGTGCCAACCTGTTCCAATTAAATCATTAGTATCAATCCACCTTATGCCCTCATAAAGAAGAATTAAATCATTCCCGGTATCATCATAATTAGTTCCACCAACACCAATGGCAAATCCCTGATTGGGGGAAGTCCCACCAATTTTAACAAAAGCTCCGCCTTCTGAAGCCGAATCTAAGTTGACCCAAGTTGAGATTGCAAAGTTGGTTGTACTAATTCCAAAAGTTGTGGGAGTGGTTAATCGGTCATCAACACCATCAAAATCAAAAGCACCACCATATTTTCCAGATATCGAAAAGAGTGCTTCATTAACTGCAGTACCATTATTTCCAGAGGAACTTATATCAACAGAGTAAGTGTCATTCTCTCCCAAAGAAGAAAAATTATCAAAATTATACATCAATACAAGAGAATCATTATAGAATGTGTAATTGGTCCCATTCCAATTATACTTGATCTCTTCCAAATTTGTTTCTTCAATTGAGATATTGATTTCAACATTTGTCTGAGATTGTGCTAAATTGTCTGCTGGAGTAAGACTACCATAAGTAAAAGTTGGTGCATAAGTATCTCCAATATTTAATGTTCTACTTGTTCCCCAGCCAGAAAGCCCATTAATATCATAGCTTAAACAATTCCAGCTGTAAGTCCCATTTCCTAAAGTAACATCCCATGAAGATGAATTACTAGTTCCAGCAATATTATTACTTTGGTTCTCAGTTAAGTTATTATTTAATGAGTTGGTAAGATACAAGCTAATATTAGCTAAACCACCACCACTACTTGCTGAACAATTGAATGTTACTGTTGCGCTTGGATTCTGATCAATATAATTATCTGCAGGGGAATTTAAAATTATAATAGGTGCCCCATCACCATATTGGTATAATGTAGATCCACTATGCGCATAAAAAATGCCGTTAGCGATTGATGGGGAATTAAAATTCCCCCCCGTACTCTCTGAAGCAATAATATTAGAAATGTTTTCCGCATCTAATTGATATGTAGTCCCAGAACCAGAAGTAACAAACACGTAATCATCATTACAAATTGGAGTATAGTATACTGTTCCCGTATTAACTTTATTAATTAATTGACTAACATTCGATTCATTTAATTGATATAAGAATCCATCCCACCCACCAGTATAAACATAACCATTGTTACAATAAGCTACCGCTGCATCTAAAGTATTACCAATTCCGGTATAAGTTGCAATCTGCTGGCTAATGTTGGTTGCATTTAGTTGATATACAATAAGTGAAGAAGTTGTAAGGTAGACATAGCCACCCCCAACAGTAACTCCTCCACGTTGATCTACTGTCCCACTAATACTTTTTTGGTTAATTATTTGTGAAATGTTAGAAACATTTAATTGGAAAAATGTTGTTGAACAACCCAAATAAAGATTTTCTCCATCAATCGCAAAATCACCAGCACAGTTAGTCTTAGCAACACTTTCAATCGTTTGACTAATATTACTGGCGTTATTTTTATATAATACATCACCACCAGTACTTGCAAAAAAGATATTCCCACCGTGAACAATAGGGCTATTCCAACTTGAACTTCCAAGAGAAAAAGTAGCGATAGTTTGGCTAAGATTAGAATTGTTGATTTGATAATAAGTGCTCCCAGAAGTAACGTAAACATAATCATCCCAAACTGTTGGACCAGTAATGTATAGTGCAGAAATTCCCCCAGAACGATCTAATTCTTGGCTAACATTAAATGCATTATATTTAAAGAGCCGCACATTATCTCCAATATATAATGAACTCCCCACAATTGCTGGCTTGCTGGAAGATAATGAGAAAACAGAACCAGAATTAATACTTGTTGTATTAGAAATGTTAGCAGCAGTTGCTCCGGGATAATAAGAAGTTCTTTGTAAATCTCGGCCTTGCATTCTCCATTCTGCTGTATTCTGAGCATCTGAAGATTGTGTATCTCCACCACTTGCAATTGTCAGACTCTGAGATTCCGAAGTCAGGACAATATTACTATTGGTATCGTTATTATTAGATACATTGTTTAATTCTTCAATTATTTCAACCCCTTCAACTGTTTCGTTGATGATTTCTAGGATTGTTTCATTAGTTGTCTCATTCACCCCATAAATAACTGTTTGATTTATTTCATCAATAATCTCATTAATATTCTCTTCAGTTTCATTCTTTGAGATAATTTCTTCTTCATTTACTTCTTCAACTGTTTTATTAACAATTTCTTCAATTGTTTCATTCTCAATAGTTTCATTGATTTCCTCTAAAACTTGTTCTAATGATTCGTTAATAGTCTCAACAGTTTCATTAGCTGTCCTATTAAAAAGTTCTTCAAATAATTCTTCTCCTTCGGGAATACTAATCTCCTCAGCTATGCTTTCATTAGGCATAGCTAAGGAGTTAGATTCCGGGGAGGTGTTGTTTTCAATAATAATTTGTTCATTAGAATTGTTAAAATCTATTGAAGGAGAAGTTAATGCTACGCTCTCATTTTCCTCATGAAATCCAATTGCTGCACCAGTAAGCAAATTACTTTCTCCAAAGGATAAACTAAAATCTTCAACGTTACTAATTAAAAAGAATCCAAGACACAATACAACTAGAGTTAACGCTATAATAAAACGTTCTCGGTGGTTCTTAGGAGCAGAATTCATTTCCCACCACCCCAATAATGTAACTTTGCTTTTCCCACTGGACGAATTCTAATTCTGCCTTCTCCTTTTAGTTCTGCTAATACAACTGGAACAGTATTTCTAGAAATCTTCAACGCTTTAGCTATCTCTATAATGGTAAGACCATCTGTGTTCTTCTTTAGAAGATTAATTACTACCTCTTTTTTCCCCATTGTGCGTTGATGCATTGCGTTGTTAACAAACATTAACGCACAAGAGTTTATAAAACTTACGATTACAAGAAGAAAGAAAAGAATAAAGCGCCCCCGAAGAGATTCGAACTCTTGATCCGTCGGTTAACAGCCGACTGCTCTAACCGGACTAAGCCACAGGGGCATGATTTTAATTAAAAGAAGGGATTGGTTTATAAAGATTTCTTTACAATTAAACAACATGGAAATATCTAAAGATATAGAGATTGTGGACTTAGCTCTTTACTTTAAAAAAGAAAAGACACTCATATTAGGAGATTTACATATTGGTTATGAGGAACAGATGCACCAGAAAGGAATTTTCGTACCAAAATTTCAAACAAAAGAAATTATTGACAAAATACAATCTATAATCAAAAAGACAAATCCAAAAACAATAGTTATTAACGGCGATCTGAAACATGATTTTGGTAAAAACTCAGAACAAGAATGGAAAGACATCTTTAAACTAATTGAATTGATTAAAAAAAGTTGTGAAGAATTGATTTTTGTTAAAGGGAACCATGATAATTTTCTAAAAACGATTGCAGCCCAGAAAAACATAACTGTTGTTGAACAATACCAAATTAAAGACACATTAATTATTCACGGAGATAAATTAATAGAAACAGAAGCAAAAAGAATCATTATTGGCCATGAACATCCAGCTATTACATTAAAAGATAAAGGCAAATTAGAAAAGTACAAGTGTTTCTTGAAAGGAAAGTATAAAAGAAAAGAACTAATTGTTTTACCAAGCATAAATCCTCTTTCTTATGGAACTGATGTAAGGAACTCAAACCATAGTCCATTTGTTAAAGACAAATCTGATTTTGAAGTTTTTATCTCAAATAAGGGAGAAGTGTTCAATTTTGGGAAAGTTAAGAATTTTCAGGCGTTGGAAAGATAAGAGAATAAAACTATTTACTCCTAGCTTTTTTATTATAGTTCTTTTGTAATTTCTTATGATGATTACAGAAAACAATTCCAGATAAAGCTTTTTTATTACATCTAACGCAAATGCCTGCTTTCTTTTTCTCAGAATATGTACTTCTTCTTTCTTTATTTAGTCGGTTCTGATTTTCATAATAAAACTTTAAGAATCTGTTAGAATATTTTTTCTCCTCTTTTTTTCTAAGCCTATTTAATAATTTTTTTAACATATTTAAATCACCTTTGACATGTTGAACAATAGGAAGTACCTCTTCCACCAATATTAATCTTTTGTATTTTATGACCCTTTGGACATTGAAATTTGTTATAAACCACTAAATGACCTTGATAACTTCCAGCACCATCAATATTTGTATAATTATCAACAGTAGATCCTTTATTCTTAACAGCCAAATCTAAAACTCGAATAATTTCAGAGTGTAACTTTTTAACTTGGCTCCCAGAAACATCAAAAACTTTCTTCTTAGGATCTATTCCAGCAAAATATAACACTTCTTGAGCATAAATGTTACCAATACCAGCTATTTGGCTTTGATCTAAAAGAACTGTTTTAATATTTGATTTTACTCTCTTTAACAAAACAGAATTAAAGTGTTCTAAAGTAAACTCTTTACTAAGTGGTTCTACCCCTAATTTAGAAAACTCTCGCTCCAGTTCTTTAGAACTTAACAACAACTTAATTCCTCCAAACTTTCGAATAGAATTATGTGTCAAAAAAGAATTGTCTGAAAAGTTAAATCTGGCAACCTCAAATTTACCAAAATGGTTATAATGAAAATGACCAGTCATTCTTAAATGAGTTAATAAATTATTTCCATTATCTAGTTCCATAACAATTGACTTTGCTCTACGATAAACTTTGTTAATTTTAAACGGAACCATTCCATTAATCTTGGAATCAACAACCTTAGAATCAAGAATATTAACAGTTTTAACAACTTTGCCAATAATCTTCTTAGACAATTGTCTTACAATTGTTTCAACTTCAGGTAATTCTGGCATTAAAGATACATTTAACATAAAATATATAAAGCTTTTTAGCATCCTAGAATTATGCCAAAGAAAGGTGAACAAAAATATGAAAAGGTTCCGTTTACATTATTTCGTACAAGAAAAGCTTTCTGGGTAGAATATTTGTGTGGAATTACTATCTTAGTTCTCTTACTATTATCTTATTTACAGGGCATCTCATTAACAAGTAGAGCTCGAATTCTCCTTTTAAGTATAGGTATAATCATTTTAATATATGCAGAAGTCCACCGTATAATGTTACGTTATCGCGTTACTGAAGATAAATTAATTATTATTAATGGATGGTTAAAACAAGAGAAAAAAAACCTTTATTTCCACGCATTAGGATTTATCCCAGATATTAACATAAAACAGAATAGGATTCAAAGAATTTTGGGATATGGAGCTATCTTTGTTGTTGGCGGAGGCACAAATACATTTGAGATTAAAGATGTATCTAGCCCCCATTTAGTAATGGAAATGATTGAAGACCTTATTGAGAATAGTAAACACCCAGATAGGAAAAAAAAGTAAATGATTAGTTCACTAATAGTCATTATAACTTTAAAAAGAACATAATAAGCTTTGTAAAAGCAAAAAGTTTATTAAATATTAATAGTTAAGGATTATTAACTAAACGAGGTGCATAAATAATGTTAGGCCAACATCACATATCGCAAAATCATACTAGAAATTATATTGTAATTATTACGCTTGTAATTGGAGCCATATTCTTGTTCCTGTTTTTAAACAACAATTCTGAAGGAGTAAGCTTAACTAGTGCCTTCGTTGGAGGATCTGACGATCCCGCAGTAATGGGTGAAACAACTAAAAGTAATTCCATTTTTTCCACTGGTACAAAAAATGAAGAAGTAATAGAAGTTCAAAAAGCTGATAAAAGTAAAGAGAATATACAATTAGAATTCTCATTTGATTTGATTCCAGAAGTAAATCAGGAAGCAAAATTAGAAGAGGTCACATTAACATTTGATGATTTAAACACAAAAATCAATGTAAATAATGACCATTTAGAATTAAACAACCTTAAATCTGTAAACTTAAGAATTGATCATTTTGAAGGTAATGTTGAGTTTAACAACAGAGGAGTTTCAGTTGATGGCATTGCAAAAACAATCGCAGTTAATGATATTGCTTTAAAGTCCAAAGGAGAGATTAAGATTTCCTTTGAGGATTTAGATTATGGAACCTTAGGAATTAAAGGATTAGAGCTTAAAGAATTAGACCTTCCAAACGGCAATGGGGAATTGAAAATAGGAAATAAATTACAATATACCCTAGACAATGAGGAATTAAGCCTATACAAGTTTATGGGAGAATTAAACTTAATAAGAGAAGGAGATACATCGTTAAGCATGTCTGGAACAGCAAGTAGTGTTGGAATTACTGGAGACGAACTAACACTTAACCTAAACTAAAATTCCCAAAGGAATTTTAGATATAGTTCGCAAATAAATGAATTAAAAAGTTCAATTTTAATGGAGACCCACTATAAACTAAAATGCTTAAGAAATTTAATCTTAATTTTAACCCTGTGCAAGAAATAACTGCATTAGGGAGTTTAGTATTCTATAGTATTTTACTTTTATTCTTTTTAGCTATCCAAGATTTCTTAATGTTTAAGATCCTTTTAGTAGGGTGCTTAATTACTTTCATAGTAACAATTTTAATTAGAACTTTTTATTTTAAAGATAGACCCAATAAACAAAATTATAAAAACCTGATAGAGCGCTTGGATGCATCATCTTTCCCAAGCTTACATGCTGCAAGAGCCATGTTCTTAGCATTGGTGTTCATATTTAAGTTTCAACATTTATATGCTTCATTATTCTTTCTTTTAATCGCAGTACTAATAATGGCATCTAGAGCTTACTTAAAAAAACATGATTTTATAGATATTTCTTCCGGCGCATTTTTAGGATTATTAACATATTGGATAATTACCTTGATGTTTTAAGTTTTCTAAAGATTTTTAAATTCCTTAAAGAAAATTACTGGTTAAATTATCAAATTTCCTAAGCATATTTAATTGGGTGGCTTTATCTTTAAAATTCTTGACGCTAACAACCCCCTTATTATCCTTCATCCAATTATCTACGATATTAATTTGCTGGGAAATAAACTTATCCAAATGTTCTTTACTTTCAATATTATGTTCTTTAATATGGTCCAGCAAAGTAATGAAGGGCGGTTCTTGTTGTATATTGTTTGGAACTTTGTCCAAAAGAAGTCTTTTTAGAGACATGTTGTTATCACCTACCGCTTAGAATAATTTTAGAATTAATAAAAGTTATGAACCTGAGTTATGTGTGTAAATTAATACAAACCTTTCTTAATCAGTTCTTCCTTCTTTACTTTTCTTTTAAGATCTGCATACTTGTCATCTAATGAAAATTTAGGTGGACGGGGTAAGATTGCTTTACTACCACAAGAGCATTCTTCTTTAGAAGTATACTTTCCACAAGAAATGCATTTGTAAATGTGTTTACTCATTTTCTAATCTTTCTTTTCTCGTTCAAACTTTGCTTCAGACAATTTATCATTAAAATTATCAACAATTTCTTGAACTTTCTTTAAATTCTTTTCAGCAGGAATATAATCAAAATCTTCAACAAGGATTTTATATCTACCACCACCAAGATAATGTGCAGAGATTGTATCAGATACCTTTTCAATTGCTTGTAGGGTTTTCTTAATTTTATCTACTCCATCAAAGTCATAAGTCTTGAGTTCTAATTTTCCTTGAATAAGAATCTTTTCTGGTTTGAACTTATCCAAAATGATATCATTAAGTTCTTTAGCAATTTGAGGAATTACTCCTAATTTTTCTAATGATGTTTCTCCTTCAGCAACATCTCTAAAAGCATCGTAAATATAGACATATTCTTTTAAAATTGGCTCACTAACTTTCTTATAGACCTCACTCACAGTCATACTAATTTTCTTAGAAACGCTTTTTAAAATACTCTCAGCTTTAAGTTCTTGTTTAATCTCTTCAAGCTTTTCTTTTCTTTGATTAGAATTAACTCTTCTTAATGAAAGATCAATATGTCCTCTTTCTCTATCAATCTTAATGATTTTACAAACAATTTGTTTTCCTTCACTAACATAATCCCTTAAATTTCTAATTCTTCCGGGAGACACTTCAGAAATATGTATCATCCCTGAATCTTTGTATTCTAATAAGTTAACGAAAACAGAGTTAGGATATATTTTAGTTACTTGACACAATACTATTTCCTTCTCTTCAGGTGATCCTTCTTTCCTATAAAACATATAAACTTAAGAATGGGAGTTATTTATAAATCTTTACAATATAAGATGAAATAAAGGATAAAAGAATAAAACCAGTTATCATTATAAATAAGAAAAATTATTCTAAGACTTCTAAAACTCTTCCAGAAATTCTTGATTTCCCACCAGTTGGATAAGCTAATTCTTTATTACAAACTAAACAACTAACAACTTGTGAGGCATTCCCGAAAATAATCTGTTCGTTCTTACACTTTGCACATCTTACTTTAATAAATTTGCTTGTACTGACCATTTTATACGAATTCAACCCTCTTAGCTCTAATACCTGTTTTTTGACATGAAGCTTTCTTACAGACATTACAAGTATATCTTAAATCTGTTTTTTTAGTATTTTTTGCTCCAGTTCTCTTAAATTTAGTTACTGCTGGCTTTGAATACCTACCTAAATTTCCGCTTCCCCTAGCAACCCCCCTTAATCTTGCTCTAACTTTAGAACCACGACTTAAAGGACTAGCTTGCTTCTTCTTATTCTGAGCTACTTTGTGTTGAGTATGCTTTTTGCAAGTTTTACAAAGTCTTTTCAGAGTTTTAGGTATTTTCATGATTAAACACTAAGAATATGAGTCATTTATAAAGGTTTCCCAAATTCACATTATCAAATTTGGAAACCTCAGAAAAATCCTTGTTTTTCTGCATGGTTTCTGAAATCAACCAAAGATTCCTAAAACCCCAGAAATTTTAAATAAACTCTCGCACATTCTTAAAGTGTAGTTTAACAAATTCCTTTGGATTTAATTTTCTTTCCTTCATCTCCATCAAAGCTAATTTAACATGAGAGCTCCCTTTTGGAATTGTAAAACCAGCTTTCATACTCAAGTAGTCCAATTGCCTTAGCCCTGCTGCCCGAGCTAAAATAGAGGCTGCTGCCACTTCAACATACTTGTCTTCAGCCTTTTCTTCCATTACATCTCCCACAGCGCACCCAGGATATTTATCAACAACATGCTTTCCGGGTTTAAGATAATTTCCAACTTCTTTATGCATTTTGTTCATTAAATTGGTTAATCCTTCACTACAATTATATTCCTCAGGAAGAATTGCTTTAACTTGACATTCTACCAACTTACGGATCTTGTCAGCCATAGGAAGAATTTCTTTATCACTTAATGTCTTACTGTCTGCTACACCCAGTTTAATCAGTTCCTGACGTTTTTCTTTATCTGCTTTAACAGCAGCAACTACCAATCCCCCAAAAGTATCTCCCTTTAAAGTTTCATCACTACCAATTATGAACCCATCCTCTTTACGAAACGTTTCAGATTTAACAGCCTCACCAATTCCCATTTTCTTAATTATCTTGGTAACCTCTTCAACAGAAGACTTTTTTCCTTGTAATAATAACTTTCCAGAAGAGTAATGAACTAAAGTAATATCTTTATAACGTAAACGATGTTCTTCATAAATTGTCTTTATATCTTCTTTAGAAAAACCGTTCTTACATAATATGTTAATATCAGATTCTTTAACATGAGTAAATACAACCATAACCAGAAGTAATTAATCTTAATTTAAATAGTTAACTAAAAATAGGCTTTACAAAACCCTATCATTCAAAGAAGTGCGACTTGCGCTTTGCTTAATCCCACAAACAATTAGAAAGAATTATTTTTATTTTAACAATTTTGTTGGGACTAAAAGAGTTTTTTCTTCTCCACGATCATTAGTAAAATGCTTTTCTCCAAAAGAATGTACATTGTAACCAAATCCAATTAAAAATACTGGTCCTTGTCTGTTGTAAGGAGTATGGTCAGCTAGTTTTTCACCAGTATCTGGATCAGTAATATCATACATAGGATCAGTTAACTGTTGCATTTCCTGCCCAGGAGATCCACCACCAAATTGCCTAATTTTAACATTATAGCTTGGAATGTTATTTGATTGCCATCCACCACCAACCCAAAATGTCCAATCCTTATGTTGAACATTTAACTTAGCTAATGCATCAAAAGAAATCCCATGGCCAAATCCTTCTGCCCGAGTAAACTTATGTCGATGAGTTTTAAGAATATTATTAACTATATCAACTCCAAGATTTTCATAAAGATCATTACTCTGGTTATAAATTTCTAATTCTGTGTCTGTCCAAAGTAAACAATAACCAACCATTGCTTCAACTGAAGGGCCGATTTTAGTTTCTTTGCCAACTGAAAACATTTTTCTCCAATCAGCTCCAACCTTAAGACGATAATCCAAATTCACTCTTCTTTTCCATTGAGAATCAGTTGGACCAAATTCAATCGGGCCAAAAACTGGTTCATCATAAGACCGACTAGTCATCCATTGACCAAAGGTAGAGAAAAAACTATTTTCTACAACAATAGCTAAATCGTCTCCGAACCCCGCAATGTTTGGAAAATTGTTAAAACGCCATTCTCCCCTCAAGGTTAAAGCCATCCCATAATTGTCCACAGTAACAAACTCATTTCGATATTTGTCGTCAAAAGCTTGTAAGTGAGCAACTGTTTTTTTTACATAACCATCCATGGGATCATCTAGAAAATGAGGATTAAATTCAAATTGTATGCCTAAGTTAAGAGTATGATCTGGGGTTAAAATTAAAGGACGATCTTTAGAAGCTGGTTCTCTTAAAGCTTCATCACTTAGATCTGTAGGGATATTAGCAAAAAGAGGTTCTGCTGTTTTTGGAACATCCCCGCCAATATAAAGAGGTTTGGACATTGAATCTTCTAAATCAAAAGGAGCAGTAATTGCTATTTGTTGCCTAAACTCTGGCCTTTGTAAAATAGTTTCAGGATTAATGCCATCTTCAGGAGAAGAAACTGCTAATTTAAGCATTAAAGCAAATAGTCTTGGATCCATTTTTAATTATGTACTCAAAACAACTATTTATAGAAATCTAAAATGCAATGGATATTTTCCAGACTACAAGCGTTGTCACCAAAAAGGAGTGTCTAATGTAACTGCCCACCAGAGTAATATATCCTACAAAATATAAATGTTTATAAGGAGTTATCCACCCCCAGTAGTAAAAATAATATTTACAGGTGAAAACATAAAATGGCAGACGATAATGGAAACAATGTAGCACCAGGTCCAACACCTTATACAATGGATGGCCCCATGGAGTTAGCAGACAACAGAGTTGCAGATTACACTGCACTGAAAGATTTTACAGTCCTAATTGTTGAAGATGAAATTGACATCATTAGAGCAGCAAGAACTGCATTTGAAAAACATGGAACAGAAGTAATTCCAATTGATCCAAGACATTCAAGTAACCCAACTTATATGACTGGTAAATTCAATCAAGTAAGAGAAGGAAGAAGAGCTGTTGCTTTTGTTGATTTTGATTACACCGAAAGAACTATTCCAAGCACTAGTAGAATTGATGGGAGTCTTGTTGACAATCCATTACAATTAGATGGCTCAGATGTAGTTGCTTCTATCGACGCTTCACGAACAAGAAAAGTTCCAGGATATGATAGACTAGAAGCAATTTGTGTTAGAACATCTTATGCAGCTCAAATTAACCCCGAAAGTCCGCATGTAAACTTCGCTAGAGCTGCAACCCTACCAGTTCATGGATTAGCTAAATCTGGAGATTATGGAACACAAGGTGTTGATTGGTTAGCATTATACGCATCTGGAAATGCAGAAAAACCACTTAATGAAGCCCATCTAGAAAGAATTCGTAGTACTAAAGCGAATAGAGGAAAGAGGCTGTTAGATCGAGTTGAAGAATAAGTTCTTTTTTATTTCTCTTTTTCTCACTCAACATTTTATTATCAAACTTAAAGAATTAAAACACTGGCCCTTCTGTTGACAAGATTAGTTTAGTTGTCCCACCGTCATTACCATGAGCAACATACTCTAATGACCCTTTATTTTCTTTTGCAAATAATCGGCTAGTTCTAGATCCCTGTCCACTACCACCTTCTTCTAAACGAGTAGATTTAGCAACCCCCCCATTTAATTCCATTGCTTTATCTTCATATAATGGCCCAGTTTGATCAATTTCAAGAACAGTGTGAGTGCCATCATATTCTGCGCCAATTGCAACAGTCCCATCCAAAGAGGCTAAGACCGCATTATCAATTAAGTTAGTTAAAGTAAGTTCATAATCGTGGGGACTAATTCGAAGATAAACATCTTCTGGAACAGCATCAATTATCTTAACTTCTCCTCTCTTCATACCTTGAACCGCGGAGATAGCTTTCTGAACATAATCTTTAACTCGAATATCTTCTAATCTACTTTGATCAAAAGTCCCCATAATAATCATGGCATATTCAATTTTTTCTCTTTCTAGCATTAAATAATCAACCGCCTGTTTGATATTATCTGGCAGTTCAAGAGACTCATTAACAAGACCATCCAAAGTTTTCAAAAGGGGATCATCAAACCCATATTGTTTTGGTCCAGAATACTTTACATCCGCCATGCTTAATCCTGCAGAAGAAACGACCTCTGCATGAGAGGATAAATATTCCCTCAATAAAGGCATAGATTCCGCAATTGTTCTTACAGCCAATCCTTTTATATGGTGCGCCTGTCTTTTATTCTGGTCTTGCATTCGCATTCTAGTTTCTAAATCTCTAGACTGTGCAGAAACGTTGTCCCTTAACCTTTGAATTTCAGTTTGAGCCTGTTGTTCCAATAATCTTGCTTCAGCAGTTTCTGCTCTTGCTTCTGCTTCTTGTAATCTAGCTAAAGCCGCATCCTTTTCAGCTCGTTCTCTTCCAGTTGTTAAATCACCAATAAGTTCACGTTTACTTAACTTACTCAATTGAGCATAAACTCCTTCGGGCTCTCTTCTAAACAGATCACCAATACGTCCCCCTGCAGCAATCATTGTGTGACCCATCCTTGACAATAACCCTGGATGAGGCACTTCTAATTCAAAACGAGTACAAGGCATACCATAATTCCCTGCAGGAAAAACTAATTCACCATCACAAATAAAATCTTGTTCAACTAAAACTGGACGTAAATCAATTCCATCTACAAACCCCAAGAGAAATTCACTAAGTGGACGTTCTAAATAATCCTCATTAGGAGAGAATTTTAAAACATCTTCTAAGCTAACTCTTCTTCCGATTGTTTTTCCATTAACAATAACCCTATCACCTTGCTGTTCTAAATTCATTCTTAAATAAGAAAAATCTCGGCCTACCAATTCATCAATTCTCATTTGGACATCAGTAAATTTTGCTTCACCAAATACATCAGCCATGCCCCATAATTGAGGTAAACCCTCTCCATAAGCAGCCCCGACAGTAACCATAGTTAGATAGCGATCAACATTGCTTGGCAAAATATAATGTTGAATAGCTGCTCTAGACAAAATCTGTCCTTGTTCTTTTCTAACTTCTGCATTCTCCACTACTATCCTTTGATCATCATTTAGTTTTCTGTTAATTCCAGGAACTTGTTTTATCGCCTGTGCTGGAGAAGCTAAAATTTGAGCAAGATATGTTGGCCCAGAAGCAATAGTTGGAACAACCCTGCCTAGAAATTTTTGATGCCAAGGATTACGTACTTCACTTAACTCTTCAAAACAAGATTTGATAGATTTAAAATCAGCTTGTGTTAATCGTCCATTAGTATCTAATAATTTCTTACCAGTATCTTCAGAAAAACGAGGAACACTTTTTGCTACATAACGAACAAAACGTTCATAAAAATCTGCCCCATCCACATTTGCAAATTTTTCTAGTGCTGCAATCTCTGTTCCCTTAAGAATAGATGGATCTACTGCATGGGCGACTATCCAACCTAGAGTAAGAGAAGATAAAGTAGGATCAATAATTGATTTGGAGGGCATATACTACTGAGTAGTCGTAAGAGATATTTAAATATATCTGTTCTTAAGAATAACTTAAACCAATGAATAAAAGATTTTACTCAATTGTACCACTTGGACTTGTTGAAATGTTACACAATTCTAGTGACAGTTATCGTGTTACAAGTAATTTTTTAGAGAAGATAGACCCAGAGCTGTTAGAAAAGTTAAGTGAAAAGAAAGCTTTGAAGATTTACAAGAAAGCTAAAAAACATATCCCAGCATATAAACTCGTACTTAAAGAGAAAGGAATTCAAAATATTAGAAACATAAGTGAGTTTAACAAACTCCTGCCTTATTTAGATAAAACTAATTATGTCAGAAAATATTCTTTAATTGAAAGAACTGAAGAACACCTTCTCCCAAAAGAAGGAGGAATGATTGTAGAAAGTTCTGGTTCAACCTCAAAATACCCCACTAACTGGTTTAGAACTATTGAAGAAGAGAATGATATTAGAAAAGATGCAAAATTTGAAAGCAGATATATTTTTGGAAATAAAGAACATTTAGTTATTAGTTGTTGGACCTTAGGAGCATGGACAACAAGTTATTCATTTTGTTATGCATTTGAACCATTTAGTGTAGTTAAAAATATTGGGCCAGATGTTGAACAAGTAGTCCAAACAATAAAAATGTTTGGCACCAAACCAAATTACCTCATCGGAGGATATCCACCGTTCTTAAAACATCTTTTAGATACTGGAAAAGTTAATTGGAAAAAACACAAAGTTGATTTTGTTACAGGAGGAGAAGGATTCATCCCTGGGTGGAGAGATTATATTAAAAGTAGAGTAGCGAAAGGATCAACAATCATCTCTTCTTACGGAGCTTCAGATTTGGAAACAGGAATGGGAGTAGAGACACCATTAACAATTTACATTCGAGAATTGTTAGCAAAATATCCTAAAAAGTCAAAAAAGGTTTTTGGAATTGAACAAATCCCACACGTGTTCCAATATAATCCTTTAAGATTCTACATTGAGAATGTTGAAGGTGAAAAAGAATTTCATGCTACTGTTTTAACAAAAGGTCACGTTGGAGTAAAGGTAAAATATAGAATCCATGATACTGGAGGAAAGCAAAGTTACAACCAACTAATTCAAACATTAAAAGAGACGTTCCCAGGATTTACAGAGAAGTATGAGAATAATTATAAAAAACAAGCGTTAAAGTTACCTTTCATTTGGGTTGTCGGTAGAAGTGATGACGTGATTTCTGTTGACGGAGTTAATATTTATCCACAACAAGTAGAGAAAAGCTTATTGAATAATAAAACACTGTACAAAAAGATAAAAAGTTTCCAGATTTCAAAAGTTCAGTACCACGAAGGTGAGCATCATTTCTTGGTACAGATACATTTACAAGAGAATGTCAGTCCAACAAAAATATTAGAGAAGAACATTAAACAACAAATTGAAAAGGGTATGGCAACAATTAGCAAGGCATATCGCTTAGGTATGCATGATGATTCGAGATCATTTAAACCATATGTTCGATTATTCAAATATCATACTGGGCCTTTCAAAGTAGATAAAATTAAGAACAAATATGTTAAGAAGTGATTTATTTACTCAAAACTGTTTTAGTTAAAAAGTGATCAATTAAAGAATTGATGATCTGAGGATTATCTATGATAACCTCATGTGTTGCTCCCGGCAAAATCTTGACTTTTGTTTGGGGATATAGTTTCTTAATCCTAAACGTTTCTTTTGGCAAGGTAACTTTATCTTTCTCTGAGCCAATAGCTAATACTGGAAAAGAAAAGTTTTTAACCGCATTATCAATAAAAGATCCTTTATTTTGAATAAATACTTCTGTGTTGTCTAAGATCTTAACTACTGCACTAATTGGAGAGATACGAAAAATCGTTAACAAAATGTCTATCACACGTTCCATCTTCCCTTTAGAGAAATCAAATTCTTTTACATTTTCAAATTCTTGAGGATCATTATCATGATGATAAGCGACATAACGTAATGCTTTAACAACATAAGGGTTAAGGTTCATAATCCTATCGTGTGCATAAGGATATCTAGTAGAACCATCAATAAACACTATAGATTTTGGTACTCTGGACTTATATTTACCAGTATAAATTGCAGCAATTCCAGTACCAAAACTATGACTAATAAAACTAAAATCTTTAACCTTCTCCTTTTTAATTACTTCAAAAAGGTCCCTACAAAAATTAACAAGTTTATATTTTTGGGCTTCATTAGGAATTTCTGAATTACCATGACCTCGGAAGTCTAATGCAAGAACACCATACCCTTTATTCTTAAAATAATCCATCTCCTTTTTCCAAACGGTTAAGTTTCCACCAACACCATGCAAAAATACTAAATTATGTTTAATCTTACCAGGAGTATAATGATAATTGATTCTAGTACCATCAAATGAAGTGATATGTTTCTTTTGTCTCATAATTTATACCTAAACTAAATATAATAAGAAGTAATCCTCTTGAATTTAAATAGTTAACTAAAAATCGCCTAAACTTTTTTGTTTTTTCTTTTCTACCGCATTAGAATAAGATTTCCACTTCTTTCTAAACAAATGGGGATGTTTGTCATGATACTCTTCCAAGAATTTCTGAGTTTTCTTATCAGACATGTATCCAGAACCAAAGTCTACACCAATCTCCGTTTTAATTCTATCAATCTGTCTATCTCGAATCACTTTTGCAATCACTGAAGCTGCAGCAACAACAATGTAATTAAAGTCTGCCTTATGCTCAACAATTAATTCTGCTTTATCTTTAACAGCCTTACTTAACTTAGATGCAAAATAATCGCGATAAGCAGGGATATTAATACTAGGACAATCAACAATTATCTGGTCTGGGTCTAATTCAGAAACTAATCTTGCAGAAGTGTCTGCTTCTAACCAATTTAGATTACTTTCTTCTTCCTCTAAAGAAAGGTCAATTGCATCTGGTTCCACTACTTCAATTCTAAAATCATCAACCACATCTTTTAGTTGCACAAAAATTTCTTCCCTAACAGAAGAACTTAGTAACTTAGAATCTTTAACACCCATCCATTCAAGTTTCTTAATCTTATCTTCAGACACCGCTACAGCTACCATAACTAATGGTCCAAGAACCGGCCCACGGCCAGCCTCATCAACACCAACGATTATTTTAGACATTTTAGTAAGAAATGAATCGAAACTTAAAAACTCTACCTAGAATATAATCATAATCCAAAAGCATCTGTGAATTCTCGCATTCTACGATATTCTGCCAAGAATCCAGATCCCTTATCAGTTAGATTAATAACTTTTGAAGGAACTTTCTTTTTCCGAGATGGAATTTCTTCAATAAGAATAAGATCTTTACCAATCAGTTCTTCTAAATAATTGTTCAATAATTTATGCGATAAATTTGATTTGTACATTAAGTGAGTAGGTTTTATGGTCCCACCTTTATTTTGAATAGATAAAAGGATATCGTAAATTAGTTCCAATCTGGACCTTCTTTTATTAGTCATGCTCTTACCTTTTTAATTTTTCTATATGTTCCTAACAATACTAAGAAACCAATTAACATAAATGCTTCCCCAAGAACGTACAATTGGTTATAAATATAAACAAAAACAAAGAATATGTTCCCGATTAAAATAAACAAAAATCCTAACATCACATTAAATGTATTCTTGTTATGATTAGCGTTCAAATAATTTTTATAATATTGAACAACAATTAATCCTAAGATCACTGATCCTGTTAAGTAAAACACTACATAATTAAAGTTCGCTACAAAAGAAATCAAGAATATTAAATATACAAATAAAACCATTTGACTAACTTCATATAATTTAGTTAGTCTTTTTCGAGATTTTTGTGCAATAAAGAATATTAACAATAATGCGGTTAACATCAAAAACATTTGTATAAAAAATGCAGATCTATAAAATAAATCAGCAAATTGTAAGCCAGGACCTGTTAATGGTGAAAGTACTGTTGCTGTGGCTTCCCTTATTGAAAAAAAGTATAGCACACTATGAGTAAATATTTTAAACATAAAACTTAATGCAATAGTAACAAAGGCAACTGAAAAATAAGCAAACTTGTTTTCTCGACTAAATTTGTAAATCTTCCAACTATAAGCTGCAATAAGAAGTGCAATAATTAGGATAATTCCCTCAAATACTAAATCAAATCCATTAAACCATTGCGGTGTAAAAAACAACTGATACATTAGTGACCTCCCACTCTAAAGTAATAAACACCTTCTCCCTTTTAAAAACTTTACGGATTTTTATTCTTAATTTACCTTCTTTATGACTTTTTCATCTGTGATTTATAAAGAAACTACTTTTCAAATTATATTAAGCTTAAAACCACCTCCTTTATGCTTAAAACATCTAGAGAACAAAAACAAAAAACACACGCAACCTTCTTTTTCTGGGCCTTCCCCGGCCCAGTTTTTAATTAATCAGTTAGATATTAATAGAGATAATATTTATAACAAAAAAGCGTTAATCACCAGCCTGAAAGAGAGGGTGTTTTCTCACGCTTTTTTGAGATTAAAAATTATCGCTACAAAAAGAGCAATATTACGCCCAGATAATTTTAAATAAGTAAAATGTTTTCTTTAAGTGTTATGGAAGAAAAATATTTAGAGGAAGCATATGATAAAGGATCAAAGAATTACCTTTTCTCTAGAACAGAAGGAAAAGAAAGAATGGGATTCCAAAATAGGGAAATGGAACAACCAAATATGTTTAAGTTAGTTCCATTAGATTTGAAAGGGAAAAAGTTACTTGATCTTGGATGTGGACCAGGAATACATATTAAAAAATATGTAGAAAGAGGGGCAGAATGTTTTGGGATTGATTTAAGTAATGAAATGATCAGTTTAGCAAAAGATTATTGCCCTCAAGCAAATTTTGAGAAAGGTAATATTTATGATTTAAAATTTGAAGATGACTCTTTTGATATAATTACTGCTTCATTTGTTATCGATCATGTAAAAGATTTAGATAAAGGTGTAGCTGAAATTAAACGAGTATTAAGAAAAGGAGGATTGTTTATTTTTTCAATCCCACATCCTATAAATGAAATGTTCAGAGATTCTAAAAAAGGAACTTTTATCCCTAGCCATAGTTATTATGATACTGAAACTGCTTATCATAATATTGCAGGAGCCGGGTTTAAGTTTCCGAGTTTTCCAAGAACGTTAAATACATATTTTGACACATTCCTTAAAGACTTTTCATTAATTGAGTTTAGAGAAAATAAAATTAAAGAATCTTGGGCAGAGGTTGAACTAATGTTTGTTAAGTTTCCCCACCTTGCCTTCTTTGTATGGAAAAAAAATTAATTTTCATTAATAGATAATAGAACTACAAAGACTCTATTCTAAAGGTACTCCACTCCAAAGTGTCCAATCCTCTGAAGGAGAGTAACCACCGAAAGTAAAGTAAGGAGGTTGAGTCTGCCCAAAATAACCATGCTGAACTTGACCCCAACCAGTTCTTGGCGAGGCTCCAGAAGCGCCATAAATTCCACTACCAAATAACTTCCAAGATTTCATTACACTATGGAACCCAGAAACGTCAGTAGTATAATCAGCCCCAGCTTCAACAATCATCTCTCCTTTGTAGCCATTTTTTTTAAAAATATCAACCATTTCTCTAATAGGAGTATTTCCCTCACCAGGAGCTAAATGGTCATCTTGATAACCATAATTGTCAACAATGTGTAAATGTCCAATAACACCACTTTTAGCTAATTTCTCCACTTTTTGCAAAGCCCAAGTATTAAAGTCATTGTCGTTTTGTTCCAAACTCTTACCCGGATCGCCACGCCAATATTTTCTCCACATGTTAAAGTGTCCAGTGTCAAAAGTCGCAGTTATATGTTCTTTAGCTTTCTGTTGGGCTTGTTTCTCAGACATCCCTCTTTGTTGTAACATCTGTACCATCTTATCCCTACCACCTTTAACTAATCCAATTAGCTCATCTGGATGAGAACCATAACTTTCAGGAAATAAATTCTCCATTGCAATTGCAATTGGTTTTTTTAATTGCCCTTTACTTTGCAATTGTTTAGTTTTCTCCATAGCATTCATTCCCGCTTGCGCATAAGCATCATAAGCTTCCTTCAAAGCATAAACCTCTGCACTTTCAACATGGCGAATCGTTTCAACCGATTCTTCCGCCTGCGCCCATTGAGACGCCGATGCTTCTTGTGAATATTTTAATTTACTATTCAAATCCCTTAAATGTTCATCAATTAATTCAGTAGGGTATTTTGTATCTGGAGGAATAAATTCGCCATAATGATCTCTTGCCTCTTTTTTTAATTTCCACTTCTCTTCTTTATCTGTTGTATCTTCCAACTTTTGATAAAATTCTCTTGCTTTCTTAAGTTTTATTATTTTATCAACATAATTATTAAAGTCCCCACCATAATAAGTACCATAACCCCTAGAAGTTGCAGCATTCGTTTCTAAAGTAGAAATGATATAAGCTTCTTCAGGCCTAACTTTAATCTCAGCTTCATCATAAATATTGGCAAATCTCTTCCAGTAAGAAGAATTAAATTCGCCATCACTGATTTCTCCTTTTTTCCAACCACGCCATACTTCTCTCGCCCGCAAAGTCATTTGTACAGCTTCATCTTTCAAATCTTTCCAGTCCATTTGCCTAACTTCAAATTTATTCTTTTCAATGTTAAATTTTGGCACTCTTCGTTCATCCTCAATTCTGTTACCATAATAATCCATATAAATTAATCTCCCAGAAGCATCAGATTCTTGTCGGGCTTTTTTCTTAGTTCCATCGAAATCAATATATTCTGTGCCTTCTTCAGCAGTGTTCCAAACTGGACGAGCAACCCTTCTGTTCTTACGTGCTTCTTGAATTACAGCACCTGTTCTAGAATCAACCACTCTATACGTTGCCCTTTCTTCTTCTTCATCGTACATTTTAAACTTGTTACCTTCATTCCAATCAGCATCAACTAAAGGCCGTTGAAATTCTCCAGTATGAACAACTACAGGTCCACCCCTAGCAACGTCCGCAGCAAAATCTACTGCCCTTTTAATTTCATCAACCGCCATGTTACGATTTTGTTTAGAAAAATTTCCTTGCTGATCCATTCCAGCTAAACCCATTACTCCAACAGTAGCGTGAGTAGTAAAATCTGTTCTATTAGCAGTTTGCATTTCACGTAACGCTTGCCTTTGCAACTTACCATACATCCCTGGAGTATGACCTTGAGCAGAACCTTTACCTTGCCCCATAAATCCTAATTCCAGAGTTTTTGTTCCAGCGCGTAGTTTTGCTCCCACTGCTTGAACATTTGGAACTGGTCCAAGACCAAAACCAAAACCTATATCTCCAATATTCACACCAACATCATTTGTAGATTTGTTTTTTGGAGAAGGGCTAGAGCCAGCATATTCTCTGTCCATGGGCATTGCATAGCCTGTAGCAAAACTAGATCCAAAATCTACCATCTTTTAATTATCGTAAAAATGCGTAAAAATGTTCCATCCCAAAGGAAGGAATCATTTTCTTAACTACGCATTTTTAGGATCCAAATAAAGCGCTTATCTTCGGTTCGAAAGCCGAAGTATTGCACCTTTATTTAGGATAAGAATGTTTTAGGATATATAAGTTTATCGTCAGTTAAACTAATTACACAAACAAGATTAAAATATATTTAATTAACTTTGGTAACCAGTATTTCCGCCAGATTTGTATAACCCACGCAAATTGGCACTTATTGCTCGAGTTAAGTTTGCTGCCTTTGCTACATCTTCTGTAAAAGAATACTTTCCGTCTTCACCAGCTTCAACTTTCTTCTCAACAGCAGAAGCTAAATATGCAACTCGTTTTTCTTCTTCTGCAGAAATGTAACCTTTATCTTCAACAGCTTGTTTGATTCCAGTAATTTCATGGTACAAATTATCCATTGGTTTTTGGGAAAGTTGCATAGCATACTGAGAATTCATCACTTCAGGAGGGAGTTCTACATGCTCTCTAGCTAAATCTTCTAACCCAATTGATTCTCCACTAACTTTCGGAGTTAAAACATCTTTTAGAGATGTTTCTTTTTTATTTTCATCCTTATTACTAGAATCGTCATTATCAGAACTCTTCTTACCTTTATGTGATTCTTGAACCTTAGCTTCATCTGGACTCATGCCTTTAAAGTCATCTTTTGACATTTGGGGAATTGGGACCTTATCTGTCCACTTTCTTCGTTCAGTTAACTCATCCTGAGATTCTTTTATAGCTTTCTCTGCTTCTGCAATCTCTTTCTTCTTTTCTTCTTCTAATTTCTTAAGAATCTTAATCCTCTCTTCTGGAGGTAACTCTTTAAGGTTATCAGTAGCCATAATTAATAAAGAAATGAATGGAATATAAAAACATTACCTTCTAATTTACCAAGCAATCATCCGATGAGACTTCTTAAAATTCTTAAACGTGTTAAACGCATAAAATCTAACATGGCCCCACGCTGCCCCATCCAGACTCTTTATTTCGCTTGCAGACACTGCTTTCTTTGCTTTTTGTCCTTTTCCTTTAGGAGTATAAAATGTTCCAAAGAAATTGCTAAATATTGATTTTTGTTTCTTCTCAGATGGACTTCCACTACTCTTTGATTCAGTTGCCCCTCTAGCTTCAGCCAAATAAATATCTAATTCTTCACCCAAGGCTTCCATTGCATGTTTAACGGAATCAGAAACGTCACCCATTAACAACATCATTTCTTTCTCTTTAAATTTTTTATAATCTTCAACTTGTTTGTCTGACCAGATATAAGATCTAAGGTTCATTTCAAATCTTCCCACATGTACGGGACCACGTTGATATCCTTCTTGAACAACTTTCATCTCAGGCCTAGTTCGATAAGTGAAAGTTCCCAAAATACAACCATTTCTCCCAACCGAAGGATCAGCTTTTGATGTTAGCCGGTGTCGAGCCAGTACCTCAATATCTAGAATGCTACCTTCAAAAGCAGAAATTAATTCTGCCGAACTCATGTTCCTTTCTTTCATCGTTAACCTAGCTACGTGACGAAGATAAGGCTTTATCCAACCAATATACATCTTAATAATTTCAAAATGTTGTAATAAGTATTGTAACATAAATCTTCTTCTGGTCTTGTGTTCAGTATAGGTTCTCTTTCTCCATTCCATATACTGCCTTAAATGTCGACCAAGAACTCTCAAAACCGCCTCATTAAAGTCTTTTCTTAAACTTTCAATATGACGATCCAGTTCTGCAACATTTAGAAATGGTGGGGCATCAAAAAATAGGTCTGGAAGTGTTACAAACTCTAATTCCCTAGACATTCCAAAAACTGAAGCAGCACTTTTCGCTCCCCCCTGAACCAAATCGATAAACATTCCCTTCAAAGTTATTTCTGCAGATTTGCTTCTTGATCCTAAAGCTTTATCTGTCTGTTCATCACTTTCTTTATAATATCCCAATCTTTCGTCAATTATTCTTAATTCTCTAACCATCTGAAAAAGTTCTTTAATCATTTTTCCAGTAGTTGCTAAAAACTGTGAAACCTTATCTTGTTGTCCACCAAGACGCAGTTGAGTTACTCCAAAAAATGCTGAGTTTTCTGCAGCTGCAAAAGAATCTTCTAGCTTCTCAATAATTTTAAAATTTTGTCTGAACTCTTCTAAAACCCAAAAATATGGTTCTTCTAAACTTAAGTCATACATTTCCAAAGATAGTTTATAGGCTTTCTTGGGCTTGGGAAAACCAGTATTACCATACAATTCTCTAAGAACTTCCGTATATTCCTCTTCAAAACCAAATTCTTTTAATAAATCTGACCTCAATTGTAAACCAGGACCATGAAAAAAACTTTCTACCATATCTCTAAATACCTCTTTATAACTTATAAATAACTTTTTTGTTTAATAATCTTTTTGTTTTTTGTAGATAAAGTATGTAAAAAATACAATCTCTTCATCTATTGGTTAAATTTTGTAATCCTTGTTTATTGAACAAATTTTCTTGTTACATATAAAAAACCACAATCCCTTTTTCTCAAAACTTTTAAATTTAAACCCTAATGAAGAGAATTTGTGCTTCCATTTATTGTAATTGAAATTATTCTTCTCCTTAGCCGCTTGCCACTCATTAATCCCTTTAGCCCCAAAAACAGCAACAAACGTTCCATTTTCTTTCAAAACTCGAGTAATCTCTTTCAAAAGATTAGCAAGACTATTCACATAATTTAAAACAAAGATTGCTGTTACTGAATCAAATTCTTCATCACCAAAAGGAAGTTTCTGTTCTAAATCCCCAACAATTCTTTTAGAACAATTATCATTTAAATGTAATGCTTTATCAGAAAAATCAAAACAAGTTGAAGGAATATAAGAATATGCTCCCGCCCCCAAATCCAAATTACTCTTAGAACACACTTTCTTCAATTCATTAGCAATTAATTCTCTTTTTTCCTTATCAATCTTCCATTTCCACATATATGCTTCTGCATTCCAAAATGCGCGATTGTTGTCTGGCCAACCTTTTGCCCAGCTAACTTTTTTAGAAATATTCTTCAGCTTATCAACTACTTTCTCACCATGCTGCAATTCAATTAATCCCGAAAGGAAATCTGTTTCATGATCCATTTCTAAAATAACCTAATTAAAATAATAAGATAAACAAATTAACAAACCCATTTAGAATAAACCCACCAGCAAGGTTGTCAATCATCAAAATAAATGTAAGTAGTAAAATTCTTCCTAAACAGATATACATTTCTCTCCCCACAAAATAAGGAGCAATTGTCCCATTAGCATTGTCATATTCTAATGCTCCGAGAGGTGATTCCATAGCCCCATAGGTGATACCACCAAAGATTGTAATCCCCATTACTTGTCCAACAGTAGACACAAACGCCCTTAAAAACCAAGAAAGCGATTCAAACCCAGTAGTCCATAAAATTATCTTTCTTTTGCTAGTGTGATCACTAAACTTTCCCATAATCAAAACTAATATTGCACTAAGACCAGAAAGTAGAAATCCAACAAAACCTAAACTAAGATAATCATTAAGAATGACAAAAATAAATAATGGCCAAACTACTCCGGCAGCTATTGTCCTCATACCTCGGGCCATAAAAACTAAAGGATACTGCCAATGATTTTTGTCAAATAAAGAACGAAAACTAAAATGATAGTTGATATAATCCTCTTTACTTAAAAAAAGAAATAATGCTGACAACAATAAAATTAAAGAAACAAGAACAAAAACAATTCTAAATCCAACAAACTTAATTAGTAATCCCCCAATTAAAGGGCCGGACATAGTGGCCAAAATTGAAACTCCCGCACGTTTACCAAATTCTGCCCCACGATGTTTTTTATCACTAGCATGATGAAATACTAAATGCATCCCCACCCAATAAAAAGAAACAGAAGATCCAAATAGAACAGCAATAAGCGGTAAGGGAAAATTCCAAACAGGTAACAAATACAAGGTAAGAATAAAAGCCAGATATAATGGAACACTAAGAAGTATTGAATGTTTTAATCCAAATTTTGAACTAAACTTTGCTGCTAGGGGAGTGCAGATTGCCAGGATAACAGAATAAAAAATAAAAAATTGCAATGTTGTTGGCACACTATATCCCAGCTCAACATGTAGATATAAAGGAACAAATAAAGCAATTAGAGATACTGCAAAAGATCTTAATGCTGCAGAGACATAAATTTGTGTTAACTCTTTGTGAGGAAAGAACCTCCACCAAAAGTGATTATGATGATTATCCATGAGTTAAAGAACATATTTGTTGCTTATAATAGTTTCTATTAGATGAAAGATGAACATTAAATGAATTTTAAAATGGACCCGGTGAGAATTGCACTCACGATTTCCCGCGTTCTAAACTTTCCAGTTAGTCAGGCGGACGTCATATGCAGCACAACTGCGACCAAAAATGGTCACATTTTTGTGTAGCTACTAGACCACGGGTCCATTAATAATCAAAATTTCCGTTCAATTAAAAAACCTTTCTATCAATAATTTATTATTACGTTAATTATATAAATATAAAAAATATGTTAAATAAAGATGTATGAACAAAACCCAAAAAAACATACTAGAAACCAACCATTTGTTGAAAAACCAATTTATGTTTTACCACAAGTTAAAACAAGAGCTTTGGTTCCGAAAGTAATTACTCTTCTTGTCCTGGGAGGAATTTTTTATTTAGGAGTATTACTTAACTTATCTTTGCTTGATATTACTAAAGATACTACTAGCATTGTTAATTTAGTCTCCCTAATTATTTTACTTTGTGTTGTTGCTCTGGGAATATTTTTATCATTCCATAAAGCAGAAATGTCTTACAAGTTTTACCGAGGAGGATTAAGTCAAGGAAAGAAATCAATCAATTATATTAGTATAATAAACACAACTCCAAAACAAGGCATCTTGGATAAGATATTCAAAACTTACGCAATTAACTTAGGAAGTGGATTTTATTTAAGAAACATTTCTCAAAGTATTCAAATAAGTGGATATTTACAGAAACTAATTAACTATTCAAAACAAAATCAGACTAATTCTTACCAAAGTAATTCTCGATAATAACTGTTGTTAATCCCAGTAATAATGGACCCAAAATAACTCCAACAATACCAAATACCACTAAACCACCAAGAATTCCTAAGAATGTAATCATAGGGTGAATCTTTGCTTTAGAGCCCATAAGTTTTGGCTTAACTAAAGTTTCAACACTACCAATAAATAATAAACCATAGATTAACAATAAAACTCCTTTAACTATTCCCCACGTTGACGCTTGCAAAATTCCTTGAATAATTAAAATCAATGATGCAGGCACCCAAATTAAAGTTGCACCAACAACGGGAATCAAAGCCAAAATCATCATCAACAATCCCCAAAATAATGGAGAAGGAATTCCAAAAATCAGGAATCCAATAGCTCCAGTAATTCCTTGTATTAATGCAACAATTCCATACCCATAAGTAAGTCCGTGAACAATCTCCTTGGCTCTCTTAAAGAAGTGATTATAATCTTTCTGTTTCATCATCAAATAATCATTAAGTCTTCTGAGTAATGTTGGTCCATCTTTTAATAGGTAATAAAATGAGAACAGCATCACTATTAAGCTTAGTAAGAATTTTGGAACACTAGCAAGAAAACTAGACCCTTTTTCCATAACCCAACCAGTCATGGTTTTAGCCAATTCTTGAATCTGAAAATTAACTTCAGAATTACTTAAAACTCCCTTCAAGGATCCACATAAGTCCAAATTACAATCAGTAAAAAAACCAACTGCTAACTTCTGCTTAATTAAAATAAATAAGGCATATGATTCATGAACTAATGTGTTTACAAAATAAATCGAAGGCAAAACAATTATCAGAACAACTAATAAACACAATAATCCTGCGGCAACAGAATTATTTATTTTCTTAGACATGACTTTGTAAACAGGATAAAGTAAATATGCGAGTAATGCCCCCAAAAAAACTGCAATAAAAAAGGGCTTAATCAGTATAAAAGAAACTATTAACAACAAAACTAAGATCAATACAGGAACGTGTTCTTTATATTTAATTTTAATTTACCTCTTTTAATGAGACTAAGAAGATTTTCTAGATATATAAACTTTACTTTAAATTGATGTTAAGAAATAAAAAATAAAAAAAGAAATAAAGCCGTTAGGCTTATTCTGTGGTTGTTTCGTCAACTACTGGTTCTTCAACTACTGGTTCAACAACTTCTTCCATAACTGTTGGAGCTCCGATTGTTGCTGTAGCATAACTAGTACCTTCTACTTCAACTTCCATACCAGTTAGGTCATCAGCTCTATGAGCAATAACACTACCTGCTAATCTAGTATCTGCACCAGAGTAACCTGCAACTAACATAGCCATGTAGTCACCATTTGCGAACAACTTAACTCTTGCTTTTCCAGGAGTAAATCCATCTGCACAGTTTGCAGGGTTGCCCATTAACTCAGCAGCCACACTATTTACACAAGGTCCACCAACAACAATTAGGTTTTGCATGGTCACGTCAGCAACTTCACTATCTAATTTAGTTGCATCAACAGTATTAACGGATGTTAAAACTCCGCCAGCACTTGAAGATGTAGCTGAACCACTTCCTAATATGTAGAAGTTTCCATATGTTTCCTCTCCAGAGTAAACCACATCAAGCATATTCTGGTCTGGATTAGTGTCGTACAAAATCTTAGTTCCCAACTCACTTAAAACATAACCTACATACTCTTCAGTGTCACCAAGCTCATAGTAAGTATCGCTTCCAGTAGATGCCCAACGAGTAGTCACTCCATTCACTAAAACTTTACTACTAGCGTGACCAACAGTAATGTTGATTTCATCACCAGCTGCTAAGTTACCATTAACATCTTCTTCCCTCATACGTACAGTGTATGTTGACGAGGTGTTCACATTAACAATACTAGTTTTCAAATAATCTCCGGTGTTGGAGTAACTAGAATTAAATCCTCCTGGGTTCTGATCATCACCAGTTACGTTAATAGTGTTAGCTAGACCAAGTCCTGCGTTAGTTGGCAAGTAAACAGTCATTCCACCTTCAGTAATTACTCTATCGAAGTAGGTAGTTGCACTTCCATTAATCATCACAGATTCCAAACCACTCTGGATATTTGCAACAGTCAAGGTTGCACTACCAACAGTAAAGGAAGTACCATTCTTCTTATCTTCCCACTTAACTCCACCAACTACGTCTTTAAGAGTTACCCCATCAGTACCATCAATTTTACTAACTTCAAGCAAGTAAGTCTCACCAGCAGCAGTTCCATCGAAGTAAGTAACGGCTAACATCTCGTGTATAGAAGAGTTCCAGACTACACTAGGGCTTGCACCGCTCGTTGTCAGCAAAATCTCATCAGCATCATCTCCACCAATTGCGTCAAACACAGTAGTATTACTTCCTAACAATCTAATGGTAGCATCTCCTGATTTAATTGGTAGCTGCAACTGAATTTCTCTGTCTCCGCTATTCTCAACTTCAATCACTTCCTGAGTTGGTTGATACAAACCTTCGTAAGAAAGTGTATAAGTTCCAAATGCAGGAAATTCAAGACTTGTACCTTCTGAAACAAAAGTATCTACATCTGGTCTCCAAACAAACTTAAGATCACTAAAGGAAGTCTTTGATGAAGCAATATCTTCTGAGAAGAAAACTGTAAGTTCATCAACGTCCTCATCATTCAACTCAACTTTTTGGTTATCTTCCAGAGTTAATTTCCTAGCCCCAAGATAGAATTCAGCAGAGTGGATTCCCCCAGCATAGGCTTGATACAATACTTCCTTAACTGCAAAGTTAGTTCCGTCTGCAAGTTTTCTAGTCTGACCACCGGCCAACTTAGGTGTAGTCTCACCATTAACTACAAACTTTGCTTCTGGAGTGGAATCTGTAAAGGATAACATAACTTCGTATTCCTTCCCATCAACTGTGTAAGTCTTTGACTCGCCTTCCATAATTGTATCTTTAATAGCACCAGACAACATAATCAATTTAAGGTTTGTTGCGTTTGTTGCAGTCACAATATCATACTCTGTTCCCAGAATATTCATCTTAGTATCAACAAAATCTGTTAAAGAAGTTGAAGCACCAGTAGCATCCGACTGTGGATCTTTGGTAAAGTCAATTGTATAGTTCATAAACTGGGTGTTTCGTGGAACCCTAACTCCTAAAGTTGGTTCCTTATCCAGAAAATCGCTATCAGAAAACAGTTCAAATGTACCACTTGCAAAATCTAAAGTTTGCTCATATGCGTACTCTGTTCCTTCATCATTGATATAAGTGCCATCAGCTAAAGTTGTTGGCAAGTCACCATCATCAATTGAGACAGATTGGATACTAGTTAAAGCCTCACCAATATTAAAATTATCTGTACTTGTTTCAAGCTTATGAGCTTCTCCTTCAACACTAACAGTTGTAGTTCCATCAGCAGCTCTATATTTCATACCAGCTGAAATGTCTGTCAATGCAATATTATCAACTGAAGCAGCATTCTCACCAACTACAAAATATCCGTCGAAAACTCCGTCCTTAACGAACATATCAGGGTAGTCACCCAAATCAGCCGCTAAAGCGCCCATTGCGGTAGCACCTAACATTGCCACTCCGGTACCAACAGCGAATAATCGCTTTACCATATTTCTTACTTTCATTTTCAAAACACACCTCCGTGTTTAAATGTACGTGTTTGTTTACGCCAAACAACTTATTTTGGCGTAAGTTTTTTTTGTTTACCTTATCCAACCTCTTTTCCATCATATAAAAATTTCGAAAGAAGCACTCAACTCAAGTACACCTTTTCGATTTTATAGACGAACATCTGATAAGATTACCACTAAAAACCCAAATTCAATTTATAAGTCTTTCGCAAAACTTCCTCGAGAAAACAAATATATTTGGGGCTCAGATGCCCAAACCCCAATATTCCCCCACTAAGCAAAGTCGTTATTCAACAATAACAAAACACCAAGTTATAGAACAATGTTCTATTTAATGAATATAAGGAAGAAAAATAAGACAATTATAAGCTTGATTAGAAAAATCAAGCCAAAAAATAGCTAAAAAGTTTATCCTTCAATTCTGAGACTTTAATTCGCTCTTGTTTGGTACTGTTTCGGTCCCTAAGCGTAACAGAATCATCTTCTAGGCTATCAAAGTCCACAGTAATACAGTAAGGAGTGCCAATTTCATCTGCTCTCGCATATCTTCTTCCAACAGAACCAGAAGCATCATAGAAACAAGGATAACAACTTTTAATTTCCTTGTAAACTTCTTCCGCCTTAGCAACTAATTCGGGCTTGTTCTTAACTAATGGAAACACTGCACAAAAGAAAGGAGCGATTTTCTTTGATAACTTCAAAACAACATTGCCTCGGGTTTCATCCTTAAAGTAAGAATCAAACATCACCACCAAGAAAGCTCTACCAACACCCTGAGAAGGTTCTGAAGCCACGGCAGGAACAAACTTCTCCTTAGTTTCTTCGTCATAATAATCCATCTTTTTCTTTGAGTGAGTTTGATGTTGAGTTAAATCAAACTGGCCCCTGTCAGCATTACCATAAATCTCTTTCCAACCCATGGGAAAATTATAATCTAAATCAAAACATCCCTTGGCATAATGGGCGAGCTCTTCCACCATATGTTCCCGAACCCTTAGATTATCTGGATTAATCTTTAGTTCTTCAGTAAACCAAAGATATTGTCTCACAAGCCAGTAAGCTTGCCATTTGTTAATTTTCAATTTAAGCAATTCTTTAACAGTTATTTTTTTGTGATTTTTTCCAGTTTCTTGATTCTTAGCAGAGTAAACATTTAATTTCAGATCTAAGTAAGAATCAATTAGTTTACAGTCATTTGTTTTCTTAGGATCAGTAAAAAATTCAATTTCCATTTGTTCAAATTCCCTTACTCTAAACAAGAATTCTCTCGGAGAAATTTCATTACGAAATGCCTTGCCAGTTTGTGCAATTCCAAAAGGCAACTTAACTCTGGAAGTGTCAACAACATTTCTAAAATTTGCAAAAATAATTTGGGCAGTTTCTCCACGCAAGTATGCGAGACTTTCGTCATTTTCTTTAGGCCCAATAAAAGTTTTGAACATTAAATTAAACTTAGAACACTCGCCAAATTCTTCAGAACCACATTTTGGACATTTAAGACCTTTTTCTTTGATCACTTTATCAAATTCGTTTACTGGCTTACCTTCCAGATTAATGTTATGCTGTTCTTCAATTAAATGGTCCGCCCTATGTCTAGCATTACATTTCTTACATTCAATTAAAACGTCTGCAAAAGAATCTACGTGCCCAGAAGCTTCCCAAACTTTACTTGATGATAAAATAGAACCATCAATCCCATAAATACTATCTTCATCCTGTACAAAATGTTTCCACCAACTTTGTTTGATTTTGTTGTTTAACTCCACTCCCAATGGACCGAAGTCAAAGAACCCTGCCAAACCACCGTAAATTTCTGAATTTTGATATACAAAGCCTTTCTTTTTACAGAAAGTTGCCATCTCTTCAATTGTAATTGCCATTCTTAGTGTGATTAAAAAGAACCTTATTAAGTTTTTGGCTTATTTCTTTAACCAATCAACTTCTTCATCGCTTAAATCTAGCTCTTCTGCAATCTGTTTATTATTAGAATGTCTAAAGATCTGTTGAAAGTAAGGTATTTGATCAATCGCAACTTTTTTGGAAGTGTGCGTAGCCAATGCTAATTTCTCGGCGATCTCTTTCTTTTTCGCTAACCTCATTTTAGATTGCCAGATTCTTAATAGTCTCATTGTCTGTTTATATGGAATAAAATTAGGATTTCGTTCGTCTTTAGCCGAAGAAATTCCAGCAGTAAGTAAATTGTTAATGTAAATTAAAAATCTCCAATGTTGTTGACGTCTGATTCTGCCAGTAAAAACGTCCGCCCTACTTATATGTTCATAAGCCCTTGCTAAAGAACCAGCATCAAGGTATTCTTTAGGTAGGTTCTCATCCATCCAAAGAAAAACTTCGTTCATTTTCAAATCAACATCATTTAAAGCAGGAAGAGCATTTTCAACAGATGAAGACTTAAATATAATAGATAGTGCGTTTATTATAGACTCTGTTCTTTTTCTATCAGAAATTCCTTCCAAGTCTGAGAATATAAAGCTCTGGTCAGCAGAATTTGCTTGTAAATCTATTAAAGCCCCCCTTAAATCGCCATCAACTTGTCTTGACAAACTATTAATTGCTTTTTCTTCATACTTAATGCCTTCTTGCTGAGCAACCCATTCTAAAGCATGTGAAACGGTCCTATATTGTAACTTATGAAATTCAATCATTTGGCTTACTTTTTTTAGTGCCTTTAATTTAGAATTAAATGGATCGTTTGCAGTAAGAATAACAGGAAAAGTAGATTTTTCTATTGCTTTTGTTAACGCTTGTACCGCCCCACGATCTTTAACTCCAGAAACATTATCAATTTCATCAATCAAAATTAGTTTTGGCTTGAAAAATAAAGATTGTTGGCCAAGTACAGAATTAAGAAAAGTTTTCATTGCAGCTTGGTTCCTCAAATCTGAAGAATTAATTTCAAGAATATCATAATTAAGTTCATTAGCTAAAGCATAAACTGAAGAGGTCTTCCCATTACCAATTGGACCATAAATTAAAGCTGCTCGAAATTTCTTCTGTTTATAATTAACAATAAAGTCTTTCAGTTCTGAAACTGCTTTCTGCTGTCCAAAGACTTGATCTGAGTTCTGAGGAGCATATTTAGTTGTGAAAAGTTCCATATACATTTATTTGGAGAGGTAGTTTTAATAGTTTGTGGTTATAACCACACTTGAAGCTTAAGAAACATTTAATAGCAACAAGACCCCCAACTAAAACATGACAGTTTGCGGCATATTAAGTATAAAACCATTAATAGGAGGCGGAGTAATTACTCTAATAGTTTCTACTGCTACTTGTTTTTGGATATATTTTATTCTGCGGAAGAATCTAAAGAAAGGATGGATTGCGTTAATTATATTTTTCACATCCATCATTCTGATAATTCTTGGACTACTGATATCTTATCAGTTTTTACCAATAGCAAATTGCTAGATTCTGTAAACTGGAAATATATATAAATTAGTTGCCAAGATAAAAATTTATGAAAAAAGGCCTAACATATTCTAATGTATTACTTGTACCAAAAAAAACTCCATTAAAATCTCGGCAAGAAGCTGATGTCAAAACCAGATTCACCAGAAATGTAGAATTAAGCATTCCTTTAGTCAGTTCTAATATGGTTACTGTTACAGAACACAAAATGGCTATTGCCGTGGCTAGAAAAGGAGGACTAGGAGTAATTCATCAATTTGGAACAATAGAAGAACAAGCAGAAGAAGTTAGAAAGGTGAAAAGAAGTACCAGTTATATTATTGACAATCCAATTTCCATTCAAAAAGATGCAATGATGGAAAATGCTGTACAGTTAATGCAAGAAAAAAGTATAACTAGTATATTGGTTAAAGATGAAGAAGAATTAGTAGGAATCTTTACCAAAAGAGATTATTTGTTTGAAAACGATTTAAGAAAACCAATTCAAATGGTAATGACTCCAAAAGCAAGGTTAATTACAGCAGAATATGGAATTGATTTAAATGAAGCTAAAAAAATTTTGCACCAACATCGAATTGAAAAACTTCCTTTAATGTTAAATGGCAAAGTTAAAGCATTAGTTACAACAAAAGACATTAGCCGATTAGAAAAATGGCCCGATGCGTGCAGAGACCAGAAAGGCCGATTAAGAGTTGCTGCCGCCCTGGGTGTAAGAAATAGTTTGGAAAGAGCCAAAGTTTTAGTAGAAGCAGGAGTAGATGTTTTAGTTTTAGATGTTGCCCATGCCCATTCAAATTTAGTTATTGAAAAATTAAAAGAATTGAAAGCTAATCTTCAAACAGATGTAATGGTTGGCAATATTGGTACTGCGGAAGCGGCAAAAGATCTAATTGAAGCCGGTGCAGACGGATTAAAGATTGGTATTGGACCATCACCAGTGTGTAGTACGAGAATAATATCTGGAGCAGGAGTTCCACAATTAACTGCAATTATGGATGTTGTTTCTATCGCTAAACAACATAATGTTCCCGTAACTGCTGATGGGGGTATGAAATATCCTGGAGATGTTGCTAAAGCAATAGCTGCTGGAGCAAGTACAATTTATTCTGGAAGTTTCTTTGCTGGAACTGATGAAACCCCGGGCATGATTATAATGAAAGATGGTAAAAGGTATAAAAAATATCACGGCAGCGCTTCTTATGAAAGTAGCCACACTAGAAAAGAGAATGAACAAGGCAAACAGTTCAAAAAAAGACTAGATGTTTTTGTAGAAGGCGTTAGTAATTTAGTAGATTATAAAGGACCAGTAAGTGAAGTGATTAAGTATTTAGTTAAAGGATTGAGAAGTGGGATTAGCTACTGCGGTGCTAGAAATATTAGAGAAATGCAAGAAAATGCCGAATTTATTGAAATTACAGATGCTAGTTGGAAAGAAAGTAATACTCGCGGTAATAAAGTTAGTGAATAAATAACTAATTATCAAAAATCCACAAAGATTTTTAAATAAGCTCCTTCTTGTTTATTCTTAATATGGAATTACCAAAAAGATATAATCCAAAAGAATCTGAAGATAAGTGGCAAAAGTTTTGGCAAGAACATAAAATCTTCAAATTTGATGAAAATAGTACTAAAGAAACTTATTCAATTGATACCCCTCCACCTTACGCTTCTGCAGATCATTTGCATGTAGGGCATGGGATGCATTATTCACAGTTTGAGTTTGTAGCCAGATTTCAAAGAATGCTCGGAAAAAATGTCTTCTTTCCTATGGGTTATGATGATAATGGTTTACCTACTGAACGTTTTGTTGAGAAGAAACATAAAATTAACAAGTCAAAAACAACTAGAGCAGATTTTACTAAATTATGCGTAGAAGAAACTAAAAAAACAGGATTAACTTATTATAATTTATTTACAAAATTAGGATTTTCTATTGATTGGGATTTATTATACCACACAATTGGAGAAAGTGCAAGAAGAACTGCCCAAAAATCATTTATTGATTTATACAAAAAAGGAAGAATGGAACGTTTAGACATCCCTACAACTTGGTGTGTTTCATGTCAAACTACCATCGCCCAAGCTGATTTAGAAAGTGTAGAAATGAGTTCTCATTTTAATGACATTGTCTTTAAACAAGGTGGAAAAGATTTAATTATCGCTACTACAAGACCAGAATTACTTCCTGCTTGTGTTGCATTATTCTATAATCCTGAAGATGAAAGATATAAAGAACTAAAAGGAAAATTCGCGAAGGTTCCATTATTTGATTATGAAGTTCCAATTTTAAGTGATGAGTCTGTTGCTAAAGATAAAGGAACTGGCTTGATGATGTGTTGTACGTTTGGTGATAAAGAAGATATTGAGAAATGGCATAGACATAATTTACCATTAAGAGTTGTTTTAACAGAATATGGAAAAATGAATGAACTTGCTCTTAAATATTCTGGATTAAAGATTAAAGATGCCAGAAAAGAAATTATTGAAGATTTAAAAACTGAAAAATTGTTAATTCGTCAACAAGAGATCACCCATCCAGTTAATGTACATGAACGGTGTGGAGTAGATATTGAATTTCTTAAAAAACCACAATGGTCAATTAAAGTTTTAGATAAGAAAGAAGAATTAATTGAAATCGCCCAAAAAGTTAATTGGTATCCAGAGTATATGAAAGTGCGTTATGAACATTGGGTTAAAAATTTACAATGGAACTGGGGAATCTCTAGACAGAGATATTATGGAGTTCCATTCCCATTATGGTATTGTAAAGATTGTAATGCGGTTCTCTTTCCAGAAGAGTCTAAATTACCAATAGATCCTCGTGAAGAAAAATTCGAAGGTAAATGTAAATGCGGATCAGAGAATATAGAACCAGAAATGGACGTTATGGATACTTGGATGACAAGTTCTTGCACTCCAGAAATTAATTCTAAGTGGGGAGCAGAAGATGAAAGGAAAAACTTCTTACCAATGTCCCTAAGACCACAGGCACATGACATTATTAGAACTTGGGCATTTTATACAATTGTTAAATCATATTTTCATTTTAATGAGATTCCTTGGAAAGATATTATGATCTCTGGACATGGACAAGATCCTTCTGGACAAAAGATGAGTAAGTCTAAAGGAAATTTTGTAGTAGCTCAAGAAGTAATTGATAAATACTCTGCAGATGCATTTAGATTCTGGGCAGCTTCTGTTAAATTAGGAGATGACTTACCATATCAAGAGAAAGATGTTGTTACGGGACAAAAATCAATTACAAAATTGTGGAACGCTTCTAAGTTTGGGTTAATGCACTTAGAGGATTATACTCCTTGTGAAGTAACTGAAGTTTTTGATAAATGGTTATTGAGCAAATTACAAAAGTTGATTAAAGAAAGTACAGAACAATTCTCAAAATATGATTATAGTAAAAGTAAAGCTGCAGTAGATAAGTTCTTCTGGCAACATTTCTGTGATAATTATTTAGAGATTGTTAAAGATCGTCTTTATAATCCTGATGTTCGTGGTGTTGAAGCTCGTCGAAGTGGACAAGAAGGAACATATCAAGCAATTTTAGGAGTAATTAAAATGGCAGCACCAATTATGCCACATATTACTGAAGAGATTTATCAATTATTCTTCGCCGCTAAAGAAGAATGTAAAAGTATTCATATTTCTAAGTGGCCAGAGTTTAACGCTAAATTAGTTGATGAAACTGCAGAATTAACTGGAGATTTAGGAATAGATATTATTAGTACTGTTCGAAGATTTAAGTCAGAACAGCAACTTTCCTTGAAAGAAGATTTACAAAAATTAATACTTGTAAGTTCTGAAGAAAAGTTTCAAGAAATGGTTGAATCAATTAAGGATGATTTAAAAGCGGTCCTTAAAGTTAAAGAAATTAGTTTCTCAGGAGAGACAACGCTAGAAACAGAGAAATTTGCTATAAAAGTGGGAATTTTAAGGTAAATTTCCGAAAGCTTTTTAATAAGGGGAAAAATAATAATTACTCTTATGATCGTGAAGGTTACGTTCAAAAGATTAAAATTAAATTGTTGAGGTGTATATAAAAATGGAAGCATATTGTGTTAAGTGTAAAGCAAAAAGAGAAATGTCTGAAGCTAACGAAGTTGCCATGAAAGGAAAAGGTGGCGTAGAAAGAAGAGCTATGAAAGGTAAATGCCCAGAATGTGGTACTACAATGTTCCGAATTATGGGAGCAAAGAAAGAAGGAGAGAAATAATCTTCTTTTCTTTTTCTATTTTTTATTATGATTTTTCTGTTTGATTTGGATGATACTTTAATTGATACTTCTATTTATGCTAAAATATATCCTTTGATAGTTTCTGAAGTTTGTTCTAAATTAAATATTGATAAGGAAGAGTTATTTTCTAAAGCTTCATCTCTTGGTTTGAAGAAAAATAAACATGGCAATTATGATTCAGGCGAACTTTGCAATAAGTTAGATCTTTTGGACTTATATTATTCTGTATTGGAGAAAGCAATTGCGGTAAATGATGTATTGTTTTCTGAAGTTAGGGAAGTGTTTAGTACTTTGGAAAAAAAAGGTTCTCGAATTGGCATTGTTTCCAATTCTATGTTAAGAACAATTAAATTGTATTTAGATAAGTATAATTTAAAGGTTGATTTTATCTTCAGTTCTGACTACACTGGCTGCAATAAGGATTGTAATGAATACTGGAAGAAACTAATTGCCGCTGAAAACTTAGATCCTTCTGATTGCTTAGTTATTGGCGATGATTACGAAGAAGATGTTAAGGTGCCAAGTTCTTTAGGCTTTAAGACGTTTCATTTAGATAGTAGAGATAAGTGGAAAGATTTATTAAAACTCAATTCTTAATCTATTAAATGCCAGAAATGAAAAAATTAATTAAAATGGTTAAGTCTTATCAATCTTAAAGCCATCTTTAGTATCCCCAACAGAATAACCTAACTTAGAAATCTGATCACGAAGTTCATCTGACTTAGCCCAATCTTTAACATTACGAGCAACTAAACGTTCCTCAGCTAACTTCTTAACCGCAGTAGGTATTTTAGAAACTTTAAGATCCTTCAGACCTAAACCAAAAACAGTATCAAATTTCAATAAAGTAGCATATTTGTCTTTATCAGAAAGTTTTTCATCTTTAATCAATTCCCACATTGTTGCCAAACACTTGGCAGTATTCATATCATCATTAATACCAAGAGTAAACTTATCTAAATAGCTAGAACTAACCTTCCCACCAGTCTTCTTAATCTCTAAAATATGGCCAACTAACTTCTTATAACCAGCTTTTGCCGAGTCCATTGCTTCAAAACTAAACATTAATGGATTTCTGTAATGTGTTCCTAAACAAAAATAACGATAATCTAAAGCAGAATAACCCTTCTCTTCAAGAACTTTTAAAGTGATAAAATTGTCGCCAGACTTGGCCATCTTTTCTCCCTTAGAGAGTACTAGAAATTCATTATGTAACCAATACTTAACCCAAGGAGTTTTGCCAGTAGCAGCTTCAGATTGTGCAATCTCATTAGTATGATGTACAGTAATGTGATCTATGCCACCACAATGAATGTCAAACTGTGATCCAAGATATTTTATTGACATTGCCGAACATTCTAAATGCCATCCAGGATAACCTTCACCAAACGAAGATTTCCATTTCATCTCTTGATCTTTAAATTTAGATTTCGTAAACCAAAGTACAAAGTCATGTTGATTTTTCTTATTAAGATCTTTCTCAACACGAGATTTTCCTTTAGCATTAAGATCTAACCTAGCTAATTTACCATAATCCTTTAATTTAGAAGTGTCAAAGTAAACATTTCCACCAGCAGTGTAAGTAAATCCTTTCTTTTCCAATGTTTCAATTAATTTAATCTGTTCTTTAATATGTTTAGTTGCTTTTGGAAAATGGTTAGGAAGAATAAAGTTAAGTTTTCTTAAATCTTCTTTAAACGCTTGAGTATAAAATTCAGCAACTTCATAAACCGTTTTATTCTCTCTTTTAGCCCCCTTAAGCATCTTATCTTCACCGATGTCAGAATCAGAAGTTAAATGACCAACATCAGTAATATTCATAACATGATTTACTTTAAATTTGTTAAATAATAATGTTCTTTTAACAATGTCATAAAATAAAAAACCCCTTAAGTTTCCAATATGAGCGAAGTGGTAAACAGTAGGACCACAACAATAAAGACCAACTTCTTTCTTATTAATAGGAACGAACTCTTCCTTTTTCTTAGATAACGTATTATACAGTTTCATATTAAAACTCTAAAATTTCTGCTTTACTTAAACTTTCCTTCATAATCTTATTCAGATCAAGTTTATCTAACTGTGCTTGGACTTTATCAAAGTCTGCTTTTGTACTTGGATTTTTCGGCCCTAACAAAGAACAGATTTCTGGACCAGCCGAAGTATCGTAAGTACCAATTTTCTTAGCTAGATCAATAATTTCTTGCTTATCATAAGTTAAAACTGGACGAAATATTTCTAAAGATAAGCTTTTGGTAATCGCTTTCAAACTACTAAGTGTCTGCGAAGAAACTTGAGCTAAATTTTCTCCAGTAATTAAGAACTTAGCACCTTCCTTCTCAGCAATTAGTTCAGCTGTTTTGAACATTACAATTTTTGATAAAGTATAATAATCCCTATGATTACATTTCTCAACTAAAGATTTGAAAACTTCAGCAAAAGGAATCATATAAAGTTTCTTCAACTTTAGAATTTTAGCCAAATCTTTAACTTTCTCAATTTCTTCTTCACCCGTTAATGGAAGTTGATGAAAATGTATTGCAATAACATCTAATCTATTCTGCATTAAATGTATAGATACTGGAGAATCTATCCCGCCAGATAATAATGCCACCGCTTTTTCCATAAAGAAACGATTATTGTTTTAATTTATAAGATTTATTGTTTCTTAAAGGAAATAAGCTCATTAAAACGCAATAAACTTTAAATAGTAACAAATGTTCTTAACTTTAGTTAAACTAAAAAAGGTGATGATTATGAACAAAAAAGGATGGTGGTTTTCTAGTGCCAAAAAAATAGTTCCAGAAGAAAAAGCAGGAATTGATCGCACACATATTATAGAAGAATTAGAAGCAGATTTTGAGTTGCATGAAAGTAAAATTGAAAGATCGTTTAAAGGTTTTTGTGAGGCTGGATTTCAGCATTTTGATTCTAATTTTTCAGGAACACATAGAGCAAATGGTTGGAAATACATTAGAAAAACATACCCACAAATAACAAATAAACTTCTGACGCAAGAGAAAGCAATGCTTTCTACAAATATAAAATCTATGAATCCTGAAAAGATTAAGTATGAGATCCCAGAAGAAATTAAGCCCTTATGTTTACATTTTAGTGCTGGCTTAAAGCTTCATGAAGACATAACACATACTTCTGATAGTAGGGATATGCATATGCGTTCTGATTTTGATATGGTAACTAGAGGAAGTAAAACGGAGAGGGTTGAAAGACGTTTAAAAGAAAAAAGACATTCTGGGTTTGATATGTACATAATCCCCGCATTCAACCGTAACAATGGGATTAGAATGTTTTTTGTTATTGGTTGGATGAAAGGAAAAGAATCTAGTCCAATAGTTGGAAGTAGTAGCCCCCATTTAAATCTAGTTGGTTGGGACGATTTAGCAAGAGACCTTAAAGAAAAAGTTAGAAGTGAGCTATTAAAATAGTTCTCAATCCGATACATTTATTAACTTTTTTTCTCTCTTTTTATTTTAAATGGAAAATAAACTCATTATCATTCTAATGTTGCTATCTTCATTACTAATCCTATCAGCAGTAGCTGAGTCTGACAATATCTACTTAAAAGATTCATTAAAGTTACAATTAAACATTGAAGGTGATTTTGATCTGATTGAAGAATCATCCAACCCAACAATAAAAGAAGTATCTACAGAATTATTATTATTTCCGCAAGATTCATTCCGACAAATTCTATTGGAAACTGATACAACTGGCGAAGTTAAAGAGGATTTAGTTTATTTCTATTGGGATAATCCTAAAATTGAAAGTAAAGAATATTATTTCAACTCAATAGTAAAAACTAAAAATGAACGTGTAGAAATTAAAAATGAACTTAATTTCCCAATTGAAGATGATTTAAAAGATTATTTTGATTATTTACAACCAACTGAAACAATTGATTCTAACACTCCAGAAATAATTCAAAAAGCTTCAGAATTAGTTGAAGGAGAGGATGATTTGTTTAAGGCAGTCTTTAACTTAGCAAACTGGGTTGAAGAAAACGTAGAATATGACTTAACAACTTTAACAGCAGAAACTTCTCAGAAAGCTTCTTGGGTTTTAAAGAATAAACAAGGAGTATGTGATGAAATGACTTCTTTGTTCATAGCCATGGCTCGTTCTGTTGGTATTCCAGCAAGATTTGTTTCAGGAATTTCTTATACCACTTCAGAATTATTTGATGAAAATTGGCAACCACATGGTTGGGCAGAAGTTTATTTCCCAGATAAAGGATGGGTAGAGTTCGATATTACCTTTGGAGAGTATGGTTATATTGACGTTACCCACATAAAATTAAGAGAAACAAATGATCCAGCCATTCCTTCTTCTGAATTCTCTTGGTTGGCAAATAATGTGCAACTCCAACCGGGAAAATTAGATTTTGCAGTTAAATTGCTAGAAGAAGGTAATACAGAAATAGAAATGATTCAGATAGAACAAGAAATTCTTTCTCCGGCAGTTAATATTGGAAGTTATAATTTAATTAAAGGAATTCTAAAAAATAATGCAGATTATTATGCGGCAACTACCTTAAGATTAGCAATCCCAGAAGAAGTTGATATCCTAGGAAGAAATAAAAGAACAGTATTATTAAATCCAAAAGAAGTAAGAGAAACATATTGGTTAGTAAAAATCTCAGAAGACCTAAATCCAAAATATTGGTATTCATTTCCGTCAGTGATATATAATGAAAAGAATGTTTCTGCCAAAGACTCATTTCAATCAATATATGGCCAAACACATTATTCGAAGAAAGAAATTGAAAAGTTAATGATTGAAGACGAAGACAAAACATATTCTAGGAAAATCTCTTTTGACTGTGATTATAAAACAGAAATAAACCTTAATGAAGAAGCAGAAGTTCAATGTAAAATTAAAAATATTGGAAATACAAACTTAGAGAGTATAAACTATTGCATTGGTTCAGTATGTGAAATGATTGATTTGCCAATAAACCAAGAACATTCTTTAGAAATTAATGTTAAAGGAGAAGATCCAGGATGGCAGAAAATTGTTGTTAGTGCCGAAAATGAATTTATTGAAAAAAGGTCATCAGTTGAATATGCAATCCTAGATAACCCAGCAATAGAATTAAGAATTGATTCCCCAGATACAATAGAATATGGCCAAGAACTAATTATCGCTGTTAATATTAACAAAACTTCCTTCAACCCACCAAGAGATGTAATTGTTTTAATTTCCTTGCCAGGAAGAGAACAAAAGTGGGAGATTGAACAAATTAATACAGAAGAAAACATTAAGTCTATATTGCTAGCAGAAGGTATTAGTTTTAACAATAAAGTTGATGTAACAATTACTTGGAAAGATCAAAATGACAAATTATATTCACAAAAACAAGAATTAAAAATTAAAGGTTCAGCAAATGGCTTGCTTGACAACACAAAACTACTTTTTAACGGACTAATTAATTGGTTTTTATAGTATATTAGAAATAAAAAATAAAAAAATAAAGCTTATCTTCTTCTTTTAACAGTTCTTTTCTTAGCAGGTTTCTTTGCTACTTTTCTCTTCTTAACTGCTTTCTTCTTTACAGCCTTCTTCTTCTTAACTGCTTTTTTCTTAACTGCTTTCTTCTTTACAGCCTTTTTCTTAACAGCTTTTCTCTTAACTGCTTTCTTCTTTACAGCCTTCTTCTTCTTAACTGCTTTCTTCTTTACAGCCTTTTTCTTAACAGCTTTCTTCTTAACTGCTTTCTTCTTTACAGCCTTCTTCTTCTTAACTGCTTTTCTCTTAACAACTTTCTTTTTTACAGCCTTTTTCTTAACTACCTTTCTCTTAACTGCTTTTCTTTTAACTGCTTTTTTCTTTACAGCTTTTTTCTTTACAGCTTTTCGTTTGATAGTTTTTTTCTTGACTGCTCTCTTCTTCACTACTTTTTTAGCCATCATAACACCTCTTTAGGTTATTTTAGTAAAAGAAAAGTAAATTTCCTTTTTAAATGTTTCTATGTCACAACTTTTTTGTTAGAATTAAAAAACAAATTTTCAAGAAAAGTGAAAAAAGTTTTAGTTTTTTAGCGACGGTAAAGTATAATTATTAAAAATTGCAAAAGTTTTTAATGAAAAAATAATATTACAATTATGCAAATAGAAAATTACTTTGATTCGCAAACAACGAGTGCCCACTTGTGCGAAAATATTTATCTTCTTGCAAAAAAAAGGCGTACTGGGCAGATGAAATATTGTTAAAATTAAAGACGACAAGACTAGTTATGAAAAGATAAAAGAAATTTCTGGAGAAATAATTGAGGCAACATAAAGTTCTGGAAAATATTTTTTATAAATTGAAAGAAATGGAAACACAATTGTTCAACATTGATAGTTTAGAATTGTAATCACAAAAAACTATTTAATGGTGGGTTCGAGATCACAGCAGTTCGCCAAGTAGCAAAATTAAATCTTAATGATTACTGATTAGAAGAAAAAATAAAAGAAAAATTCACTAAAAGTTCTAAAGAAATTTTAATTTCCAGATCTCCAGGAGAAGGTAAACCACCATCGCAAGAGCATTAACAAAAGATTTTTCTAAAGAAGACATTATTAAAGTTAGATTAGTTTAATTTCAATATCCATTATTTCTCGCAACCTTTAAATATATTCTACATTATATAAACAAAACTATGGCAAAAGGAAGTACAAAGAAGGTAGTATATTCAGAAACAATTAATCTAAATGATTCTGGGAATACTGCTAAAGAATTAAACGAAACAGTTGAAAAACTGGAAGATGAAAACAAAGTATTGAACAAAACATTAAGAAGAACAGAAGAAGAAAGTGCAATGTTAAGAGAGTTATTCAACAAAACTAGTGCTGAATTAAGCAATTTAAGAAAGCCAGCACTACTAGTAGCAGACATTGTTCAAATCACAGATAAAGATAAAGCAGTAATTAAATTACCAAACGGAAACAAATTTTATTGTTACATTTCTGAAAGAGCAGGTAAGATGAATAATGGAGACACTGTATTAGTTGACCAAAAGTCATTAAATGTTATTGAAAAAGTTGATCTTGGCGAAGGATTAGAAGTGGAGAAATATGTTATTATTGAAAAACCACAAGAAAATTGGAAAGACATTGGTGGATTAGGAGAAGAAATCAATGAGTTGAAAGAAGTTATAGAATTACCATTGAAAAATCCAGAGTTGTTCAAGAAAGTAGGAATAAAACCGCCTAAAGGAGTATTATTACATGGCCCTCCTGGAACAGGTAAAACTTTATTGGCAAAAGCAGTTGCACATAGTACTAATGCAACATTTATCCAAGTAGTAGGATCAGAATTAGTTCAAAAATTTATTGGAGAAGGTGCTAAATTAATTAAAGAAATTTTTAAATTAGCAAAAAGTAAAGCTCCATCTATTATCTTTATTGATGAGATTGATGCTCTTGCTGCTATGAGAATGGAAACCGGAACTTCCGGAGAAAGAGAAGTTAATAGAACATTTATGCAATTACTATCAGAATTAGATGGATTCAATAACTTGGGTAATGTAAAAGTTATTGCCGCTACAAACATGTTAGGAATTCTAGATAAAGCAATTATTCGTCCTGGACGTTTAGATAGATTAATTGAAGTTGATTTGCCAGATGAAGAAGGCAGATTAGAAATTCTAAAAGTCCATGTTAAAAATATGAGTCTTAAAGGGATTAAACTAAAAGATCTTTCTAAAACCATGGAAAACTTTTCTGGAGCAGAAATCCAAGCAGTATGTACAGAAGCAGGATACTTTGCTATTCGTGAATCTAGAGAACATATTGTGAATAACGACTTCTTATGTGCAATAGAAAAAGTCCGTAGAGAAGAAGAAGAAGAACATCCAGGATTATTTGGTTAGATAATGGAATGTTGTAATATTTTTGAAGTTTTTGATGAAGAAAATAACTCTATTAAAGAGTATTCTCATTGGAAATTATTATTAAGACACAAAAATACTAAATTAGGAGCTTGTGTATTAATTACAAAAAGACATTTGGAACGATTCTCAGATACAAATAACGAGGAAATGTTAGAATTTGGAACAATAGTAAAAGAAGTAGAGAATGCTTTAAAGAAATCATTCAATTATAATAAAATTAATTGGTTAATGTTAATGATGAAGGATAAACACACCCATTTTCATATAATGCCAAGATATGATGAACCTAGAAACTTTGCAGGAAGAGAATGGAAAGATGAAGGTGGACCAAACCCCTTAATGCAAAAATTAACAGAACCAATTCCCCAAGAAACATTAAATCAGGTAAAAGCAAAGATCAAAGAAAATATAAATTAAGTGTTAGAATTCTAAGTCGTTTATGGGCGTTCACAAGTTACTACCGCTCATCATCGCCCGAAGGCTCAGCGGGTGTTCACCAGTTCATCACGCTTTCCACACAACTAATAGTAAAATAACTGTATTCTATTATAAATTTATGTGCGTAATGTTTATAAATAGCTTAAACATCCTCAATAAAAAGTTTAGTAGTAACTAAAGTGTCGGAAAACCACATTTTAGTTTAGGAGGAAAAAATGGAAGGAACAGTAAAATTTTTTAACCGAAGAAAAGGTTTCGGTTTTGTGAGTGGTGAAGACGAAAAAGACTATTTTGTGCATTTTACTGCATTAAAACAAGGTACTTTTCTAAGAGATAATGACAAGGTTTCTTTTGATGCTGAAGAAGGAGATAAAGGTCCTAAAGCAGTTAACGTAACTTTGTTAGAGAAGGCTTCTGATAGAAGTGATTTACCAGCTGAAGAAGGAGAAGCACAACCTGCAGAAGAAGAAACTCCAGCAGAGGAACCAGCTCAAGAAGAAGCACCTGCAGAAGAAGAAACTCCAGCAGAGGAACCAGCTCAAGAAGAAGCACCTGCAGAAGAAGAAACTCCAGCAGAGGAACCAGCTCAAGAAGAAGCACCTGCAGAAGAAGAAACTCCAGCGGAAGAACCTGCAAAGGAAGAAGAAAAGAAAGAAGAATAAACTTTTTCTAATTATTTTTTTTATTTCTTTATTTCAAAACCTTGATATCAAAACAGATTCTAAAAACACTTGGAGAAAACTGGCCACATTTAACTTTCCGCATGATTCTAACAAAATGTTTATTGCTTTTACAAATCTCACGAACTTTCTTAGCTTCTTTATCAATTTCTTTCTCATTTAAGAAAGTATATAAATGAATCATTCCACCGAGTTTAATCTTACTTAAAGCAACGTCTAAGAATTCCTCACCTGTCTTTGGTAGGGGCATAGCAATCCTATTAAACTTCTTTCTGATTTTAGGCAGAATCTTACGTACATCCCCTTCAAAGATTGCAACTTTATCATCAAGTTTATTCAAGGAAACATTCTCTAATGCATATTGGTGTGCAAGAGGGTTCATTTCAATACCATAAACCACTTTTGCTTTAGAATTTTTAGCAATAACTAACGGATAAGGACCAGCTCCAGAAAACATTACTAAAACTTCTTCTCCAGCTTTAACCAATCTAGCTATTCTTAACCTTTCAGTACCAGACCGAGCAGAAAAGTATGTTTTCTCCAAATTTAACTTAACTTTAACACCATTCTCATAATGAGTCGTTTCTTTCGTTCTCTTACCAGCAAGAACTTTAACTTTCCTCAGCCTATAATCTCCAGAATGAATTTGTTCTTTTTTTACAACAGTATGAACATGATCATTAATTTTTAAGTAAGCCCCTGCAACAATCTTCTCTTTACTTTTTAGTTCTTCAGGAACTTCTAAAATCATAATACTGCCAACAATCTCTTGAGAACGAGGAATTAACTTAATTTCTTTAGCAGATAGCTTGTCTTTTAACAACTCCTCAATTTTAGGAACTCTCTCTTTTTTAGGAAATGAGATCTTAGTGCGAATTACTTTACTATAAGGAACCTTTACTTCTTTAGTTATTGGAAAGAATATTCTTCCTAATTCCTTAATTGGAAGATAATCAGGATTTAACAAATCCTTCTTTTGTAAGAACTGTTTAACCTTCTCAGCATTCTTTAACTCCACTTCTACTGCTAACATAATATATGATTAAACATTTTACATTTATAAATATTGTTGCAAAGGTTTAAATTAAGGAGTTAATTATTAACACCAATGAAAAAGAGGACTAAGAAAAAGATTAAGAAAGGGATTGGAAATTTTATTAAGTCCATACTAAAAGGAATATTCTATTATCCATTTAAAGGATTGTTCTGGTTAATCAAAAAATCATTCATTTACTTGGCAGAAAAGGTAAGAATTAATAATGAAATTCATCAAAAAGAAGTAGAACAGCAGAAACGTCCAGAAGTTAAAGCAAAATATGATTCATTAAAGATTATTAAACAGAAAAAGGGAACAATTTCTACATTTGAAAGTAAATTATACAAAAATAAAAGTACTATTGGCCTAATCTTGGGAGCAAGAGGAACTGGTAAGTCCGCCATCGGAATGCGATTATTAGAGAATTTTAAAGTTAAGACTAATAAAAGCATTTATGCATTAGGATTTAAAGAAGCTTCTTTACCACAATGGATTAAGGTAATTAAAGATATTGAAGAGATTAATAATAATTCTGTAATTCTAATTGATGAAGGAGGAATTGAGTTTTCCTCAAGAAAGGCTATGACTAATGCTAATAAACTGCTCTCAGAAATTTTACTTATAGCAAGACATAAAGATTTAGCAGTAATATTCATAACTCAAAACTCTGCTAATTTAGAAATTAATGCTATAAGACAAGCTGATTATTTACTCCTAAAACCAAGTTCTTTATTACAAAAAGATTTTGAAAGAAAGAAAATCAAAACAATTTATGAGAATGCAGACAAAGATTTTGAAGAATTAAAAGATAAGGTTGGATTAACTTATATCTTCTCAGATGAATTTCTAGGATTTGTTTCTAATAGCCTACCAAACTTCTGGAACGATAAAGTAAGTAAGGGATATGCTAATAGAAATAATAAAGAGGAAACCAAATGAAATTTATAGAAATTGAAATTAAGTTAAAATTAGACGATCCAAAGGTTCTATTAAAATGGTTAGAAGAAAACGCAGAACTAATTAAGGATTACTCACATGTTGATTATTACTTTGATCCACCACATAAAACATTTGCATATACTAATCCTGAAGATGAAACAAAAGATGCAGATGAATGGTTTAGAATAAGAACTTCTGAAAAAGGTAATGAAATTTGTTATAAACTATGGCATAGAGATGAAAATGGAAAATCATTGTATGCAGATGAGATCGAAACCTTTATTGGAAGCGAAGAAGCAGCATTAAAAATTGTAAATTGCTTAGGATTCAAAAAAACTTCAGTTATTAAGAAACATAGAAAAAGTTACAAGTATAAAGAATTTCAGTTTGATTGTGATGAAGTTGATGATCTAGGTTTCTTTGTAGAAATAGAATTTCAAGGAGAAGTTGAAGATCCTAGTCAAGGAAAACATAAAATTTATGATTTCTTAAAAGAAATTGGACTAAATGATTGGAAGAAAACCAAGAGAGGATATTCTTGGATCCAATGGAATCCAGACAGTAATCATTATGAAGAGGGATTCTAGAAAAAGCTACTTAACCCCTTCTGGGTTAACTTGTCTTTAACACCATTTAATTTTTCTAACTTTGATTTAACTCGATCTAAAGAAAATCCATGTTCTTCAACAAGTAAATGAATCAAAGCTTCTTCATCAATTTTCTTCCACTCTAGTTTATATTCATCAGTAACAGGAATATCTTTAATAGTGTCAAAGACTTCTTTCCATTCCAAATCAGGATAAAATTCTTTCCATTTAACTTCTTCAAATATTTTATCAAAATTCTCACCATGTTCTTTCATCAACTTTAAAGCAGTTTTAGGTCCAATTCCTTTAACCCCACCGGGATTGTAATCCGTACCAACTAAAATTGCTAAAACAATTAGCTGTTCTAAAGTTAGTTCTAAATGTTTAAGAACATCACCTAACTTAATCATTTCTGACTTCACTTTTTGATAAGCAAACTTTCCTGCCTTTTTTCTCTTACCTTCAATAGATAAATTTCTAACTAATGTTGGACAACCGAAAATCAAATTATCATAATCTTGTGAAACAGAAGCATAACAACTTCCATTCTTAACCATGTAAGCAGTTTGAGCTTCTCCTTCACTTGGAGCTTGAACAATTGGCAATCCCAAAGCAGTAATTACATTCTTAGCATCTGCAATCATCTCTTTATCAAGAATAACTGTTCTGGAAGCAAACTTTCTCATTTCAGCATGATCACCATCTTCTTCGGCTTTCTTGAATAGCTTAGCAGCTTCTTGTTTGATAGCAGTTCTTTTCTCCCAAGTTTTCTTTTTAATTGCAGGAGCTTTACCATCAAAAACAAATACTAGCTTCAATCCTTGTTCCATTAATGATGTTGTTCTTGAAAACAAGCCAATTAAATGTGAAGTTACTCTTCCTTTAGAATCTGTTAAAGCAGAACCATCCATGCCCCTAATAGTTGTTAAGAATTGATACAATAAATTCATAGTATCAACTGCAAGAATTTTATCTTTAAGATTCCTAGCAGAAATCTCCTCCTTTACCACCAAATCCTTAAATTGCAATCCCATTTTTCCTAATTAATTTAATTTCATTCTATTTTCTTAACAACAACATTCTCAAAAACCCCAGAGTCTAACATTTCTAAAGACTTTTTGTTAAGTTCATTTGTATATAAGAATAATAAAGGAAGTTTCTTTGCTTGTGCTTCCATGTAAGCCGCAGATAAATCTTTTTCATCACACCGGGTTTTGCTTTTAGCTTTACTAAAATATGTTATATCACCAACAACAGAAGGAACCCTTAAAATAAAATTCATTTCCGCATTCTTCCTAAGAGTTTCCTTTTGTTCAATCTTAACTTCTAATTTATTAAAGAAATGTTCAATTTGCGGAAAGAACTCATCATCCACTATTTTTCTTTTCTTCGTAACCTTATCTCTAACTTTCTGGATAAAAGATTTTTTTTCTTCTGTAGAAAGTTTCTTTTGTTCTTCTTTTTTTTCAATTGTGATTTTTTCTTTTTTAACTTCTGATTTCTGCTCTTTTGGAGCAGGCTCAGAATCTTTAGATTCTGTTGTTGGTTCTTCTTTCTTTGATTCTTTCTTTATTTCTTTCTTATTAACTTCTTCTTTTTTAGTCTCAGGCCGTTTCTTTTCCTCAAGTGGTTCTAATTTCTTAGAAACTGACTCTTTCTTTACTTCTAATTCTTTAAGTTCTTCTGTTTCTTGTTCAAATTTTGCATCTTGAAATGATTCTGGTTTTTGTGATCCAGACTTTACTTCAGAAACCGCTTCTCCAACTTCTGGCTCTTTCTTCTCATTTATATCTTCTTCTTCCTTAACTTGCTTTCCACCCTTCTCATCTGCCACCTTAGGTTCTTCAGCAACTTTCTGATTTTGACTATTAACAAAATCTCCAATCATATTATTGGCTTCTTCATTACTAAGTAAATGCCATTTCCAAAATAATTCTGTTTGTCCATGAATATTAACATTAAGAGGAATAGCAAAATCCTTTAGAGCTCTTAATGCCACCCGGCCCAATAATTCCAACTCTTTTTCCCTAAGTAATTTTCTTTCTTTTAATTGTAACAAAACTTGATAATCTTTAGGATTAAAATTGTCTTCAGCAAACTTGAATAGTTGTTCTTCTTGTCCCGGTAAGAAATATAATGGAGAACCCCCCCCAATCTTTAATTTAGAAACTTTAACTTTGTTTTGAGCAGACAAGTCAGACAATAAAGCCGAAGCTAAAAGAACGTCCGATTTAATATTCTTAGCAACCGCTGTGGGTGTAGTAGGCCCAATCATCTTCATAAAACTAAGAATTTTATCATGGTCTAACATAAGAAGGATATTATAATATTGAGTTTATATAGTTTTCTAGACCGCAGGCAAGAGAAAATGAATAAACTACTATTTTAAGAATTTAGATTTTAAACTGAGCGTCTTTCTTATTCTTTGCAACAATACGTTCTTCTCCAATATTGAGTAAAGTTCCGACTTTTAGTTTTGTTGGATCTGTAATTCCATGAACTTTGCCCAAGTCTATTCCCTGAAAAGGATCACCATAAAAATCTTCTCCAATTGTCCACAAGTTATCACCTTCCTGGACTTCATAAACTCCTGGTGCTAAATCTTTTTGCTCTGCCAAAATTGGTTTAATCTCAGGAAGAGGACTTTGAAGAATAGGTTCATACTTAATTACAGCTTTTACAGGAGCAGTATAAGCAGTTTGAACAGGAGAAATAGGAGAAGCACGATTAACATCAACAGGCAAGGTTATAGCCGCAGTAACAACCGCAACTAAAAATCCAGCAACCCAAGCTGTTTTACGACAGTATCCTGCAAATTGATCTAAAACTCCTTTATGTTCTGGTGTGGAATCTTCCCCTGAAAATTCTGAGTTTCTTAAATGAACAACATTATGATCTCTATTACTTAAAGCATCTAATTTCTTCATTGTTAAATCATAAGCTTTCTTTTCACCAAAAGTAATATGTTCCTTTCCTTCAAAAATAGAACTCAGCCCAGTATAAGCTTTTTCAGCAAGAGCTAACTTTTCATTTGAAGAGATACCAGAATATTCTCGTTGTGAAAACCAAGTCCTAGTTAAATTTAATTTTTGATATTCATTAGTAGTGTTATCATCAATGATTTCTTCTAAGTCTCTACCTTCCGTCATTTGTGCATGATACTTAAATCTGTCAATTTTAGCTAAAGAAGAACGATAATCAGATAATAAAGAAGCGTCTTTCTTTAATTTACATTGAGAATAAGCATCTTTCAAATGATCGCGCATCGTTTGTAACTCTGAATTACTGTAAAATTCACCGTTTTTAACCAAATCTTCTTTTATGTTACGAAGATAACCTGCGGCACTAGCTGTATCGGAAAACATAACTTCTTCTTTTGTAGATGGATTCATTTTAAAATTATCTTAGATCTTAATTTAAAACACTTAATGACAATCATTATATAAAAGCATTTCTAGTATTCTAAAGCTATTAATATTAAAATTAATAAAAAAATTAAGGTCTAACCCATTTAACTTCATAATAAGTAACGTCGTTCTCAGCATCAACAATACCCATTAATAGTCTTTTCTTAGTTGAATGAGCCACTCTGTTTTTAGCAGAAAATTCGTGCCACGTTAATGTGCTCCCTTCGTTTACAGGATAAATAATCCATCTGGCGTGATCTTCTCCTGGCTTAACTCCTCGATCATAAACTCGAAAGTCTGCACCAAACTTTAATGCTGTCTTAATAATATAACCACGGTTCCGCATATCTTTAAAGACACAGTAACGAATCCAGAAATTAGGTTCTGTTTTCCTAGCTTTACGTAAGAAAGATTCAAAAGATACTTTTCTCCCTGCATCGCTTTTTACATCTAATTTTCCTTTCTCCATCAGATAAAATCCCTCTAATAAAGAAAGTTCAATTTTTCCAGATTCAGATATAGAACCAAACCTAGATTGGTTGTAAAGCTCTCTAGCATCATCAGATGCTTCAGTGATTACTCTTTCACCTGCCAGTAAAGCTTTAACTAAAACTTTCTTCTTAGCAGATTTCTTTTCTTCTGTAACGGTTTCAGACACTGCTGCCTTTACAGATTTCTTTTTAACTATTTTTTTTGCCATAACATAGAATACTGTGGTGAATTTTTAAAGGTTTGCGTTTTTCTTAGCAATTATTCTAATTTAAAGTAAAGTTTAAATAACAACCTTTATTGTATAAGTAAAGAGGTGTATTATAATGAAAAAAATATTTATAATTTTAACAACCATAATTCTAAGTTTGTTTATTGTTGGTTGTTCAGAAACAATTGAAGAACTTCCTGTAAACCCAGAAGTAATTCCTGAACCAGTAGCTGAAGAACCCATTGAAGAGCCAGTGATGGAAGAAACTGAAACTGAAGCACCTGCGACTGAAGAGCCACTAGCAGAAACAGCACCAGTTGAATTAAAAGTAATTAAAATTACAGGAGAAAACTATAAGTTCATGATGAATGGAAAAGAAAATCCTGAAATTAAAGTTAAAGTTGGTGAAAAAATCAAGATTGAATTTACCAGCACTGAAGGTTTCCACGATTTTGTGATAGATGAATTAGAAGCAAAAACCACTAAGGTTACTTCAGGAGAATTAACTTCCGTGGAATTCGTAGCAAATCAAGCAGGAACTTTTTCATATTATTGCAGTGTTGGCAGCCATAGGGCCAGTGGAATGGAAGGCACATTCATAGTAGAATAAAATGGCTCTTCAAGATATAGCATTAGAACTGGTCTTTATCTTTGGAATTACTAACATTATTTTTTTATTATTAGTATATTTTTCCTGCCGTTGTATGGGTGGTGCAAAAGTAACTCAGAGATTGTTCAGTAAAGTTTGGTATCAGAAATTTTATGCTAAGCATTGTTATTTCTGGTGGGGGTTCTTTTTATCAGTAATCTTGCATACTTCTTTTGCATTCTACTTGTTTGGATATCCTTTTTAATTTCTTTTTCTTACTTAATTATTTTCTTTTAACAAATAACCCACACCAACACATAGCTTCTCTTCCTTCAGGAGGTTTTAACCACGTAGTATGAGTTTTAAAGTTACAAGGACAAATGAGTTCTAAATCCTTTTCCCGAGTACCATCTCTTAACCTACAAGGACACAATTTCAACCCAAACTGTTTTTCATTAGCTAGAACTCCTTCAACAATAGAATTTACATGTTCTGAATCTGGATTTAAAATAAAATCATTTTTCTCAGTGAACTTTTCCCACACTCTTAACAATTCTTCTGAGTTCATAATTCAAAAACCTTTTTAGCTTCTTCCTTATCAATTTCAACATACGCATTTTTGTTTTGACAAGTTGGACAAACTTCCGGACCAGCATTACCATAATGAACATCATTACAAATGTTACATCTAAAATATTTTTTATCTACCATTTTTTTACCTCATAATTCTTTCTCACTAACCCAAGAACCATGCAAATTGCAATGTTCCACGGTTGTAATCTTTCCAGAACTAACTTTCAAATGTAATCCCGCTCCTGGATTAACTTTTTCTGGAGTTAAACTAGCCCTAGAAATAAACTCACCATCAACATAAAAATCAATCCACATAATATAATGTTCTGTTTCCATTGGGTGTAATACTTCCCCCACTTTAACATGAACATCTACACATCCTTCCGGGATTAACCCACATTGTTTATTGACAACAATTACAGGAGAATGTTTTTCTGCTTTATCTTTTTCATCCACAGATGTTTTCAAAGCATTTTCATTTTCATTAAATATAGTAGTAAAACACACTGGACAAGTTTCCGGAGCCTTTCCATTAATAGAAACATGTCCACAATGATTACAAACAAAACCTTTCATTTTCTCGCACCTCCATAAACCTCAGAATTAACAGTAAACTTTGCTTTCTTACCTTTTAAAACAGCAATAATATTCTCAGCAGCAATTATAGACATCGCAGATCTAGCTTCAAAAGTAGCAGACGCAGTATGTGGAGTTAGAACAACATTATTTAATTTAGACAAACCAGCACTTAATTTAGGTTCATTTTCAAACACGTCTAAAGCAGCCCCCGCAATTTTCCGGCTTTTCAAGGCTGAAACTAAAGATTTCTCATTAACAATAGGTCCACGAGAAGTATTAATTAAATAAGCGGTCTTTTTCATTAACCCCAGTTCCTTACTTCCAATTAAATGCTTTGTAGATGGCAATAAAGGGACATGCAAACTAATGAAATCAGATTTCTTTAACAAACTATTCAAATTAGCATATTTAGCACCAAACTTCTTCTCAAAATCTTTTCTCCTAGAGCGATTGTGATAAACTACTTTCATCCCCATACCTTTAATAGCCCTTTCTGCAACACTAATTCCAATTCTTCCTAAGCCAACAATTCCCAAAGTCTTACCTTTTAATTGCGTTCCCAACAATAGCAAAGGTTTCCAGCCAGTATATTTTCCACTACGAACAAATTTATCAGACTCAGGAATCCGCCTAGCAACAGACATCATTAAAGCCAGGGTATGTTCAGCAACTGCATCCGTAAGGACTCCAGGTGTATTGGTAATGGGAATTCTTAAAGAAGTTGCAGATTTAATATCAATGTTATTGTAACCAACAGCATAATTAGAAACTACTTTTAAATTCGGATTTTCCCGCAGTACTTTAGAATCAATCTTATCAGTTAACAAACATAATAAAGCGTCACACCACTTAACTCCTTTTAATAATTCTTTTTGAGAAATAACTTTATCTTGTGGATAAATCCTTACTTGAAATTTTTTCTTCAATAATTTAATTCCTTCTTCAGGTATTTTTCTTGTAACAAAAACTTTTTCCTTCATTTTCTCCCTGCCAAATATCGTGCTGCTTTCAATAAAGCCATACACCCTTGTCCTGCAGAGATAACATATTGATATTCGTGCCCAGAAGCACAATCTCCTGCTGCAAAGATTCCTTCAACATTAGTTTTACCAGAACAGTCAATATTTACATGTTTGTGTTCATCTAATCCAACAAACTTAGGTAAAAATTTAGTATTTGGAAGTCTCCCAACTTCAATAATAACTCCTTTAACATCTAATTTCTGTTCTTTTCCATTCTGTTTAAACTTAATTCCATTAACAAACTTATCTCCAAGAACTTCAGTTGTTTCGGCTTCAAAGAAGACTTTAACTTTCTTATTCTTCTTTACTCTCTCAATAAGATATTCGTGACCAGTAAACTCCTTACCACGAACTAACATGTAAATCTTAGTAGCAATATCTTTCATGAAATCTACTGCTTCTAATGCTGAAGCCCCTCCACCAACAATAACAACGTCCTTACCAGAAAACAAAGGACCATCACAAATTGAACAATAAGTCACACCCATCTTAGAGAATTTATCCTCGCCCGGAATTCCCAATTTTCTTGCTTTAGAACCAGTAGTTAAGAGAATAGATTTTGTTAAGTACTCTTTTTTATCTGTAATTACTTTAAAATCAGATTTTACTTTCTTAATATCTTTAACAGTTTCCAAAACAACCTTAACATCGTTAAATTTCATCTGTTCTTCCATAATTCCACTAAAGTCAATACCCGTAGTTTTAATAATCCCTGGATAATTTAGTACTTCACCAGAAACCATAAACTGCCCACCAAAATCACTAGATATAATCTCATACTTCATTTTTTTTCTAGAAGCATACATTGCTGCAGTTAAACCCGCAATTCCTGCACCAATAATAATTGTTTCATATGATTTTGCCATATTTACCTCTTACAATATTTCAATACTGATTTGAAGATGCTGTTGGCATCAAAACCAAACTTCTTCAGTAATTCATCGGGACTTCCAGACTCTCCATAATGATCTCTTACCCCTATACGTTTTAATTCAGTAGGATACTTTTCTGATAATAATTCTGCAACTGCTCCACCTAATCCACCAATAATTTGAGCTTCTTCAACAGTTATCACACATTTACATTTCTTAGCAGCAGACAAAATAGTTTTTTCATCAAGTGGCTTAATGGTATGAGAGTTAATTACCATTGCGTTAATTCCTTCTTCTCGCAAACTTTCTGCAGCAACTAAACATTCATACACTACAGGGCCTGCAGCAATTATACAAACATCTTTGCCTTCTTTTAAGACTTGAGCCACCCCTAGTTTAAAAGGTGTCTTTGAAGTTGTAAACTGAGGAGTTTTTTCTCGAGCAAACCTCATGTAAGTTGGCCCTTTATACCTCGCAATTGCTAAAGTCGCCTTTTTTGTTTGTTCATAATCAGCAGGAACAACAACAATCATGTTTGGTAATGTTCTCATAATAGCAATGTCTTCTAAAGCTTGATGCGTCGCCCCATCCGGACCAACTGAAACACCAGCATGTGCTCCTATAATCTTAACATTTCGATTGTTATAACAAATTGTTGTCCGAATTTGTTCCCAACATCTTCCTGGACAGAACATTGCATAAGAAGAAGCAAAAGGTATTTTTCCCATTGCAGCTAATCCTGAAGCCACAGTAACTAAATTTTGCTCAGCAACACCAATTTCAACAAATTGTTTAGGAAACTTTTTCTTAAACTTATCAACTCTAGTAGACTCAACTAAATCAGCACAAAGAACCATAATATTCTTGTTCTTTTTTCCCAACTCAACTAAAGCATCACCATAGCCATTTCTAGTAGGAACTTTTTCATCTACAAACTTTAGAGATAAAGATTTGCTCAATCCTTTAAGTTTTTTTAAATCCATTTTATTGGCCTTCCATACAACTACACTGTTTGTGCAATTTCTGACAATTTTTGCAGTGTTCATCTTCTAAATGATGCTTTTCCTTTCTAAGTTCAGCAAGAGCAATCTCTGCTTGTTCTTTTGTGGGAGGCTTGCCATGCCAAGTATAATCATTTTCCATGAAAGAAACTCCTTTTCCTGGAATTGTATTAGCAATAATCATTAATGGTCTTTTTTTGTTGTTTCTAGATTTTTGTAAAGCAGAAAGAACTTGCCGCATATTATTTCCTTTAATTGTTTTAACATTCCAATTAAACGATTTATATTTCTTGTCCATTGGATCTAAAGGCATAATCTTTTCTGTATCACCATCAATTTGAATATAATTTCTGTCCATAACAACAATTAAGTTGTCTAACTTATGTTTAGCTGCAAAAAGAACCGCTTCCCAAAGATTACCTTCATCATGTTCACCATCAGAAGTTAAACAAAAAACTTTATTCTTTTTTCCATCTAACTTTAAAGCATAGGCCATTCCCGCCGCTTGACTTAATCCTGAACCAAGAGGCCCAGAAGTAGTTTCTAATCCAGGTAAAGCTTCTCTATGAGGATGTCCTTGTAATCTTGTTCCAAGTTTTCTTAAAGTCATCAATTCTTTTTTTAGAAAGTAGCCAGAATTAGCCATTACAGCATAAAGTACTGGACAGATATGTCCGTTTGAAAGAACTACAAAATCTCTACCTTTCCAATTTGGATTCTTAGGATTATGTTTTAAAACATTAAAATAAAGAGCGGTAAAAATATCAGTCATACCCAAAGGTCCTGCAGAATGTCCAGATTTGGCTTCAGTTAAGGAAGTAATAATATCTTGCCTAACCTGATTTGCCATTAGCTTAAGATCATTAAGCTTAGTTAATTTTATCATCAATATCCTCTTTTTATATTAAACTAATATTTGTCAGTTAATAAATGTTATTAAAAGAATTATTAAAAATATTTAAATATACAAAGATATACACAATGATTAACAAAAATAGAGGTATATAATATGGCAACTGTAAAAATTTATTCAACACCAACGTGTCCTTGGTGTAAAAAAGCAAAAGCATACTTTAAGGAAAATGATATCAAATTTACTGATGTTGATGTTTCTTCAGATGAAGCTGCTCAAAAAGAGATGATTGACAAATCTGGCCAGATGGGCGTTCCAGTAATTGAGATTAATGGGAAAATCCTAGTTGGTTTTGACCAAGCTAAGGTTGAAGAAGCTTTGAAAAAATAAAATTTTTATTTATTTATATTTTTTTATATTCAAACAGACGTTCTTACTTCCAGAATCAAACTCTTTTTTGGCCTTCTTAATAATTCCCATTGCTTCAGTACAATTGTTAACCAAAAAGAGATTATCAAGATCTTCTTTATTCAAGAGTTTATTTTTCAAGGGTTGCTTCTTAATCCATTCAATCAAACCTTCCCACATAGGTCCCAATAAGATTACTGGAACATTCTGACAAATATGTTTCACCTGTAACAGTTGCCAAGTATAGAAAAATTCTAAGATAGTACCAACACCACCTGGGGCGACAACAACAACATTAGATAACCTCATGAATGCATCTAATCTTCCAGAGAATTTGTTAAAGTCCTTCTTAATATCTAAATGATAACCATCATGCTGTTCAAAGGGCAAATTAATGGTTAAACCAATAGAATGAGAAGAATTGTTCTTATTTTTCTTTCTTCCAAGATGATGACCACGAGAAGCAGCGTCCATTAATCCTGGACCCCCCCCAGTAACTAAATCCATCTCACTTTCAGCAACCATCTTTGCTAACATATGAACTAATTTGTAAGTTTTCTCTCCCTTCTTCGTTCTAGCAGAACCAAACATGGCTACTCTAAAATGATTTTTATTAATTTTAGCTTTCATTTACCTCTACTCCATTCCAAATAGCTTTTACCATTTTTTAATCAACTCCATAAAGTGACGTTTCTGGATGAAATGCATACCATGCAAACCAGAAATCTCTTTCTTTAACAATTTCTTTTCCAGTTTCAACATTCATAATAATAACAATTCCCACTTCATCTCTTTCAACTTTAATCTTAACTCCATTAATTTCATCTTCAATCATTCCCATTTCAATCAAGTCATCTTCTCGATATGCTTTATACGCGCCATTGACTTCAATTCCAAAAATTACATCTTTAGAATGAATTCTATTATCTTCATTTTCTACAGGGAAAAATAAATTACTATTTTCATAATAACTTCCGTAAGGGTCTTTTCCATAGTTTCTAAAATGTCCAGTCTTTTGACTTAATACTTCTGAATCTGAGTGAACTTCTTTCCAATCTCTCCAAACTACCGTGTCAATAGAAACTTCTACCAATTCTTGACCAGTAAGTTCTCCAACAATAGCTTTTCCATCAATTTGTGTCCAATAAGTTTGTGTTTCTCTATCGTACATAACTAAATTAGAGTTATACAATTTTCCAGAAGTTCCAAACTCTACTTCTTTTATCTCACCATTAAGATCAATCTTCCCTTCAAAAGCTATTCCACTTCCACATAAGGGACAATAAGTTATCAAAACTGGATCACCATTAATATGGTCATTAACAATTTCATGCCAGACTAAAATTTGTAAAGGATAAACTCTTTTAACACCATTGTAAATTAGTGCCAATACTAATTCGTTATCTTCAATCCATTCGTCTGCTTCCTTAACAGAAACATACTTAGGATTATCAATTGAAGGGATTCCGTCCATCGGCGGACCGCCAGAAAGAATTTTGTTGGGATGAACTAAATACTTAACTCCTGAATCTGTAACCATTATTTCTTCTTCTGAATCTTCGGCAACTTCTTCCATTGGAATCTCTACGTAAACTTCTTCAGTGATATCAGAATTGCTTAAGTCTTCAATTACAACGTCATCCTGAACTTCAGAGCAAGCAAACAGAAATAGTGATAAAGCAAGTATAACCATTAAAATTAATTTTTGTTTCATTCTTCCCACATCTCTTTTTTATAATCTAATCTTCCAGAACCTTTTTCATATGCCTTGTACTGAATTGTTCTTTTCTTTGAATAATCTTGATGGTATTCTTCTGCCAAATAAAACTGAGTAAATGATAAGATCTCTGTAACAATAGGTTGCTCAAATTTTCCAGAATTTGCTAACTCCTCTTTTGACTTTTCTGCTAATTCTTTCTGATTATCATTATGATAAAATATTGCTGTTTGATACTGTGGTCCCCTATCTGTAAATTGTCCCCCAGCATCAGTTGGATCTATCTGTCTCCAAAATATTTTGAGGATTTCCCCATAATTAATTTTCTGGGGATCATAAGTAATCTGAATTGCTTCTTTGTGACCAGTGGTTCCAGTTAAAACTTCTTCATAGGTGGGATTTATTTTCTCTCCACCAGAATAACCAGAAACAACATCAATTATTCCATCTAACCCTTCAAAAGCAGCTTCCATGCACCAAAAACACCCACCAGCAAATGTTGCTTTCAGTAAATTATCACCTTTATCTCCAAGATTATTAGTTTTATCTATCATTTCATCTTCCTCAACAACATTTGTACAACCAACTACAAAAACCAATATTACAATTAATGCAATTATTGCTCCCTTCATTTTAACCAAAGATTTTAAAGACAAATATTAGATAATATAAAGCTATAATTAACATAATTATTCCCGCAATTAAATTAATCATTCTCTTCCTTTCAGTTAAAAATCCAATAATTGCTTTACTTTTAGCTGCTGAAATTAAAGCAAAGACAAGTAAAGGTAATCCCATACCAAAACCGAAAACAACAAAATTTAATAAATTAACAAAAAAATCCATGATGGAAGTACTTAATGCAAACAAAACAGCTAAAGAAGCTGGATTACAAGGAAGAACAATTGCTCCAAAGAATAGTCCAAATATTAAACTACTGAGATAAGGATTCTTCTTCACTGGTGCATTTATCTTAGGAATAAATCTCCCAAGATCAAAGTTGAATATTAAAAGTAAGCTGATTAAAGCAAGAATCCCAAAAGCAATTGGAGAAATGATTCCGATGGCCTTGGTTAAAGATCCCTGTAAAAAGAAAGTAAATATCAAACCAAACAAGAACATAGATAGAATTACTCCCAAAGTAATAATCACACCAAACATAACAATTTGTTTTTTATTCTCTTTATCTGTTACTTGAGAAGCTAAGTAAGATAAAAACCCAGGATATAAAGGAAGAACACAAACTGCCCCAATAGGTGCAAATAGACCTGCTAAAAAAGAAATCCAAAGATTTGTAAATATAGTTATCATTTTAACATGAACTTATTGCCTCATTTAGTTCTTCTACGTTTTTAAATCCCCTATCAAGTAATCTCGCTGATTGATCTGGACAGATTAAGACTACTGGTGCACTGGGAGCATTAACAACACCAATTCCAAAATCTTCAATTAACGCTTTAGTTACTTCTACCGGAGAAACTGCAAAATACCAGTTAAGATCGTTTTCAATTGCATGATCTTTAACCAAAATTTCATCTTCATTAGGATCAGTATCTATCGAGATATGGATTACTCCTTCAATTTTTCCCATTTCTCTTTGTTGTTTTAAGCATGTTGGACACCACACTGCAAAACTTTCTAATAAAATAGTTTGGCCTGCAAATTCCTCAATATTAAATTCTTCTCCTGAAATAACATCCGTTAGGTTTTCACATTTCCAATCTGGACAGGCATCAATCTCCAATAGTTCAGATTCAATTTGTTCTTCAACTAACTCTGCTTTTTCTTCCATTTCCGCAGAATCCATTAATTCTGGACTACATCCAACAATAAAAATTAGTAAAACCATCAATAACGATAAGAAAAATAATTTCATGATAAGCACCTCTTTTTGTAATATAGATGTTTTATAGTTAATAAATATTGTGTTCTACTGTAAAGTCATAAGAATCTTCGCACTTGCTTTAATAAAATAAAAGGTAAGTATTATTAACTATTAAATTTTACTTATTAGAATGATTTCAGAAATTTTTGAAACAATTATCAGAATTGCAATTGGTTTTCTTTTCTTAATTAGTGGAGCACTAAAACTTCCAGATTTAAAAGGATTTTTTGTAACTATTGTTAAATATAATGTGTTAAAAGGAAAGCTTGCTAAAGTTTCTGCTTATTCCTTGCCATTTATTGAAATTATTATTGGATTTGCTTTAATCTTTAAAATTTATCTAACATACTCTTATTCCTTAGCTTTATTCTTAGTTCTTGTAAGTACGGGAGGAGTGATTTATGCCTATTTGAATAACAATCGGTTAGATAACTGTGGTTGTTATGGAACAAAGATAAAGATTCCCATTGGCCCAAAGAAAATTATTGAAAATTTAATAACAATTATCTTACTAATCTATTTGTTAATACTAACTGTATAAATAGAAACTATTATTAAAGCATAAGTTTTACTTAGAGACATGGTGATAAGACAATACCTGCCTTTAATCTTAGCAGCAATAATTTCGATTACATATTATTATAGTAATAAGTATAACATAAAACATAAAGAATGGAATAAAAGAATTGTTTCTTTTTCTGCTGGAGTATCTATAACTTATGTATTATTAGAGTTATTTCCGACATTTACTGAAGGAGCTTTAGTATTAAACAAGTTGTTATTCTTAGCTCTTCCAGTTGGTTTTATCATCCACCACATTATTGAAAAAGAAATTTATAAACACAATAAAAGTCATGAATTAATTAAAATGCTTTCTTTAGAAGAACAAATTTTCTCATTTTCTTACCACATAATTATTGGTATTGTTTTAGTTACTTTTGTAAAAGCAGACATTCTCAGTGGAATTTTATTCTTAATTCCAATGGTGTCATATACTTTCTTGAGTAATTTGCCTACTGAGAAACACACTTCCAGCATTAAGGCGATTCTTCTTTCTGGATCAACAATTATAGGAGTGGCAATTGGAGTATTGATGAATAATATAATTCCAATTTGGGTAAACTTCATGTTAATAGGATTAGTTACAGGAGTTTTGCTTTATACAATCATTAGACACCACATTCCTTTCGGAGCAAAAGGCAAATTGGGTTACTTCACATTAAGTTTTGTCATATATTCAATTATCATTGTAACTAGCTGGTACATTTAAAATGAGAACAAAAATTAAAGCTGTTGGCTTTGACTTTGATGGGACTTTAATTTCTTCTGAAGATAAAAAATCTATAGAAATGGCCAAAGTGTTCAAAGAAAAGTTTGGCATTAAACGTGGAGTAAAAACAGCATATGAAAAGTTAATTGGCACAGGTAAGAACAGACATGAAAAAGTTGAATCTCTCTTTGCTCAGTTTATCAAAAGAAAACCTACAAAAAAAGAGTTAAAAGAAGTGGAAAACCATTTTGGCAAACATTATGAAAAAAGTTTAAGCACATGCCCATTATTTGAGTGTACTAATGTGATCACAGAATTAAAAAAACAAGTCAAGTTTCTTTTCCTTCTTTCTTTAGAAAACAAAAAAGAAGTTAAAAGAGTTTTAAAACATTGTGGGCTAGAAAAATATTTTAATGAAGTTTTAGGAGGTCCAGAAACTAAAGTAAATAATCTAAGTGGGATAATTAAGAAACAAAAATTAAAACCAAGTGAAATCATCTACATTGGAGATTCCCATTCAGATGTTATTGCGAGTAAGAAGTTAGGAATGAAAGTGGTGTTATTAGGAAAAAAGCATACATATTTAAGATTAAAAGAAGATTTAGAAGCAGATTTTGTTTTTAGTAATCTGTGTGATCTGCCCCATAAAATAAGCGATTTAAACTAGAAGAATTAACCTATCTCTTTACAAAATCAAGAATTATTCCTGCTGTTTCTGGATAAAGATCAGGATCTAAAACATTATTGTGTAAATTTGAATTTAATGAATCAGTACACTTTCCTTCAATAATTATGTCTTCCGTACCTTCTAAGAAAGAACTATCTAAGGTTACGATTCCATCTCCAGTTTGATAATTGTCCATATCACATCCTTTACTTCTAATATTAAGGAAAGGTACGCCAGCAGGTAAATTCTTTGAATTAATTCGGTTCAAGAAAACACTTCCCCTGCTTAAATCTTCACACTCTTTTGAAGCCCCAATAATCGAGCAATATTTCTTAACCTTACCATCAACTCCGTGGTGAGGAACATTAACAAAAATAACTTTTTCTAAAGAACTACTTCCAAAAAGATCAATATATTCCCTAGCTACTAGCCCACCCATGGAATGTGCAACTAATGTTATCTTATCACTTCCAGTACTTTCCTTAACTAAATTAATGATTTCTTTTAAACGTAAAGCATAATTCTCTATTCTTTCTGACTTTTGTGCAGTTACTTTATACTTCCCAACGTCAAAAGTAGGGATATTGTAATATGTTGCTCGCATACTCATTGCCGAAGAACATTTATCCAAATCAGAATAAAAGTTATCAAAACTAACATCTCCAACATTAACAAAAGCATATTTCTCTAATTCTTCTTGAATTTTAGCAAATGACGCCAAAGATGATTCAGGATCATTGCCCTCATTAAATGAATGCCCATGAATAAATAAGATTGGCGTTTTTGTTTCTGAGTAATACTGGTTACATTCATTAAACACACAACATTGCCTAACTTGTTCTCCTAAAACAAATTCAACCTTTTCAAATTCTGGTTGAGATGCCAGCATAGGTTGTAAAGTCAGATTTGGAAGAATAAAAGTATTATTAACCAAACAATTTTTAGAGATAAATGTGTCTAAATCAGAATTATCAATAGTAATATTATTGTCTACAATTGTTTTCTGGGCTAATTCTAAAGAATCACAATCTTTAGATAACTTTAATACTACAATAGGAGAATATTTTTGAGTTAAATTCCTTAAATCATTTTGATATTCTTTAGAAATTCTAAGTACAATCTCTTTACTATACAAGATTCCCTGATTTATGTCTGATTCAGAAAATGTTCCAAGATTAATTAAATTAACATAATTAATAATTGTGTTTACTTCCTGTTCCATAAGTGAAGAATGATAATAAGCAGAAGTGATGTTCTCACTTGCCAAATTAATTTCTTCAATTGCAGTTATGGTACCCTCTCTTAAAATAATAAGGTTATCAATTTCTTCTTGTAGTTCTCCTAACAAGGCTAACTCAGTATCAAGATTAATGTTTTTTACTGATGATAATTCACTATTCTTCCAGTTTTCAACATATAAATTTAGATCACCACTGAATTTAGCAAGATCTTCTTCGAGCTTATCTGATTTTAAAGATAAGGCATTCTCTTCAACACTAAACTTAAAAAATGATGACAAACTATTCTGTAATACTGCCAATTTTTCTTTGGCTGTTTGTAATTGTTCAGAATTAATCTCTAATTGTGATTTAAGTTGATCAGCTTTGTTTCTTTCCTCAGCAGTGAATTCAGTTTCAATCATAAATAAAGCAGAATTGTGTTTAACTTTTTGGTCAGTAGGACAAATTAAACTTTTAACGTTATTACATCGTACATTCAAGTTATATAAATAAAGTTTATTCCCAAGATTCTTTGCTGGAATTACATATGCGCCATGATAAATTTCTTTATTTTCCATATTAAAATTATCAGAATAAACCACCTGTTCTTCATTTAGATCTAATAAATCAAACTCACAACGACTATTGCATTTAAAGAAGTTATTGTTCCTTATCTCAAATTTTATTGTTGTGTCTCCATTTGAGGATACAGAATATAATGGTTGTTCTTGGTCAATTACTACTTGTAGTTCATCTCCAATTAAGAATCTTACTTTTAATCCAAAAACAAAGAAGGTTCCACCTAAAATAACTAGAATTGCAAACAAAGACATTAATGTCCTCCAAATCTTCCTTTTAACTTTAGGAGGAACTAGGTCTGGGAATTCTGAATGCTTTTTTCTTTTTCTCATTCTACATGGGTTAAATAATTAATTGCTGCTTTTTTGTTGGCAGCATCTTTAATATATGATCCAACAACCAAAAAATCAGGAGCAGATTTTTTAATTTTCTTAATGGTACTATCTTTAGCCCCACCATCAATAATCACTTTTATTTTAGGATTGAATTTTTTAATTTGTTTTATCTTTCTTAAGTTTTTAGGTAAGAACTTACTTCCATAATAACCAGGATGAACCGTAAGTATTAAAATATAATCAACCTTATTTAAGTATGGTTTTAATTCCTTAACTTTAGTTTCTGGTTTAATTGCAAATGCAACTTTCTTTCTCTCTTTTCTCATCCATTTGATATATCCATCTACGTCTTTTACTTCTTCAAAATGAGGTATAAAGAGATTAATTTTAGTCTTCTTAATATTCTTCTTAATCCATTTCTCAGGATTCTTAATCATTAAGTGTACATTATAATTAAAGTTATTACTTAATTTAAAATCAAACCACATTGCTTTGCTGTCTGCAAATTTGCCATCAACAACATCTAGATGTAATGTTTTAGCAACTCCTTTTAGCTCTTTCAAATAAGAATTAAGTCCCTTTTGATTCTTAGACATCACACTGGGCCAGATTTTCATTTTCAAATGAACCTCTTAATAATAAACCCAAAGATTAGCAACAAGAAAATTATTGCTAAGATCACATAAATTCCATTTTCAGTAAATAGTTTTTGTGGATCCATTATTATTTCCCTAATTTTTTAATTTTCTCTAATCTTCTAACATGCCTTTCAGCTTTTGAAAAATCTGTTTCAATGAAAGTTTCAATTAACTTAGTTGCTTTATGAAAATGGTAATACCAACCAGATAAGCAAATGATGTTCGCATCGTTATGTTCTCTTGCTAATCTTGCTTCTTTAATTGAAAATGGAACTGCGGCCCTCGCTCCTTTAACTTTATTAGCAGCTATACACATACCTTGTGCAGATCCACAAAATAGTATCCCTAGTGTTTTTTCCTTAGCAACTCTTTTCGCAACTTTAATTGCATAATCAGGATAATCGTCATTTGGATTTAATAATTGATTTCCCAAATCCCCATAAGGAATTTCTTTACGTTCTAACCATCTTTTTACTTTTTCTTTCAAATCAAATCCAGCATGATCTGCTCCGAGGTAAATAGTTTTAATTGTATTCTTAGTTTTTTTAATACCATTTATTCCATTCATACGTCTCATGCTTTATTCACGCTCCCTAATATCCTAATTCTATCTTCAACAACTTTGGTAATCAGCTCTCTTGCTGGAGATAAGATATGACGTGGATCAAAGTCTTTTGGATTCTTCTTTAATGTTTGACGCACAGCAGCATCAAAAGCAATTCTTAAATCTGTATCAGTGTTTGTTTTACAAATTCCATTCCTTACAGCTTTCTTAACTTGTTCATCCGGAACACCTTTTACTCCCTTTAACTTTGCACCATACTTTTCTGCAAGCTTAACAACATCTCTTGGAACTTCAGAAGCTCCGTGCAGCACTAAAGGAACTTTAACAATTTTCTTAATCTCTTTAAGTAAGTCTATCCTCAAATCAGCTTTTCCTTTAAATTTGTAAGCCCCATGAGAAGTCCCAATTGCAACTGCAAGGAAATCACAACCAGTTCTTTCAACAAATTCCTTTGCCTTTTCAGGATCTGTGTAAACAATCTTCTTTGAAGAAACTAAATCTTCCGTGCCACCAATCGTTCCAAGCTCAGCCTCAACAGAAATCCCTTTTTTGTGAGCTAACTTAACAACCTTCTTTGTTAATTTAATATTCTTTTCAAACTTTTCATGAGAAGCATCAATCATTACTGAAGAGAATCCCAATTTGATTGCTTGTTTAATGATTTTAATATCTTGACCATGATCTAGATGTAATGCTACAGGAACCTTACTTAATTCAGAAGCTGTTTTTGCCAAATCAAACAGAAAATTAATTCCTGCATATTTAATAGCCCCTTCAGAAGTTGCCAGTATTACGGGAGATTTAAGGTTCTCTGCAGCCTGAACAATACCTTGAACAATTTCCATATTATTAATGTTGAAATGTCCAACTGCGTACTTTCCTTTCCTTGCCTTTTCCAATAATGCTTTTGTATTAGCTAACATTTACTTTACCCTTACCTTCTTGATTCTCATTTTATATTTTTTAACCATTTGATTTGCTTTAGATTCTGACAACAATCCACTTTTAGTTCCAATTCCTTGAATTACAGATAAGGAATTTGCAATTCCTAATTTTAAACATTCTTCAAAAGGTTTCTTTTTAACTAATCCTGCCAAAACTCCAGAATTAAGTGCGTCTCCCGCCCCAGCAGTATGTACAACCTTAACATCCGGAGGAATTAAACTGTAAACCTCATCTTGATGTAAAGCATAAACCATTTTGCGTCCATCTGTAATAATAATTGTCTTTGGTCCCAGTTTAGATAACTCCAGGAGTAACTTATTTTGTGCTAACTTCTTTCCAGATAATGCTTGTGCTTCTTCTTTGTTTAGAATTAAAACAGTAGTAGAACGTAAAATGGGATGAAACTGTTTTCCTTTCTTAGCCATGTATAACGAAGGATTAAACATAATCTTAATTTTATTTTTCTTTGCATAATCAACAATTTCTTTTCCAGTCTTTAATGACTGACCCATTAAACTCCCAAGATAAATCCACCTGGCCTTTAATTGTGATTTTTTAAAATCAGTTAATCTTAAATCTGTAGAAGCTCCCTTGTAAGCATAAATAACTCTATCCTTTTCTCTATCTGAAGAAATTAATGTTGAAAAGTTAGTACTCTTCCTACTTCGGTGTAAACAAATGTTCTTAACTTTATACTCTTTCATCTCGTTTAAGATAAAGTCTGCTTCTTTATCATCACCCAATTTAGTTAAAATCTTAACTTTAAGTCCCATTTTAGAAAGAGCAGCGGCAACGTTAGTAGCACCACCACCAGAATGTACTTCTAACTTATTAACTAAGATCTTGTCTCCTAAATGAATCTCTTTAAATTTTGGTCTAACCTCAAGAAAGTGGTCTACTACAGCCGACCCAATACAAAGAACATCATCCCTTCTTAACATACTTACCTCTTTTATATAATAAGAGAATATTTTATTGTTTAAATTAGTTGCGGTTACTTAAGCAACTCTAAAATCTTCTTTCCAAACTCTTCAGCTGCTTGAGGACCATTGGCAGTAATTATTTTGCCATCAACTTCAACAGTTTTTCCAGTATAAGTTGCTCCCTGGCGTTCTAATATAACAGACTGCAGATTATCTTCATTCCAAACAGTTGCATTTTTTCCTTCTAAAACATCGGCATAAGCTAGGGTTAAAGGAGCGATACAAATTGCTGCAAGTATCTTTCCACGATTAATAGCTTCTTGACAAGTTAAGTGGGCTTCAACATCTTTATGAAATTGAACTGCTCCAGAACCACCAATAAAAATAATTGCATCATAGTCAGAAACATTAACCTCACTAATAGAAACCGTAGCCTCAGTAGTTGCTTCTCCCATGCTTTTGCAAGTTCCAACTTTCTTAGAAGCAGTAGTTACTTCTATTCCTGTATCTTCTAAAATCTTCTTTGGAATACCATATTCATTAGGTTGATACCCATTTTGTGCAATAATCATTAACGCTTTCATTTAAATCACCTCAAATTTTCTTTTCATTAATCAACTTAGCAAAATGTTCAAAACTTCTATCATAAGAAGCTTCTCCTTCTTCATTGAAACAACATCCTGGTAATTCTCTATTTACCAAATGATATTTTATACAATCACAACACTTCCCTTTTCTACTACAACCGGGATAGGTACAAGTACAATTCTCTAAGTTCTGTTCTTTTTTGCATTGCATATCAGTTAAGTAAAAAACAACATTTTTAAACTTTTAGATTCTTTCTTAACTAAAAGAGATGATTACAGAAATTATTACCTTAATTGTTGGAGTTATTGCAATTTTAATTCTAGCAGAGATTGCTGTCAAGAATTCTATTCGTCTAGCTCACCACTTTAAATGGAGTGACACATTTATTGGTCTGACTATTCTTTCTATTGGAACAAGTATTCCAGAGATTATGGCAGCTGTTGTAGGAAGTATTGATATTGTTAAACACCCAGAGTTAATGAACACCATTTCAGGATTAGTGGTAGGAACTAACGTTGGTTCAGATATCTTCCAACAAAGTTTTGTTCTTGCTTTAGTGGGGTTAGTTGGAACTATTGTAGTTATAAGAAAGAATCTTATTGATGAAGTAGGCGCATTAATTGCTGGTGCAATATTAATGTGGATTATGACCCTTGGTGGATTCATTAATCGTTTTGAAGGAGCGATTATGTTAATAGTGTATATTGGTTATTTAATTTACTTAGAAAGAATACAAAGAAAAAAGAGAACCGAGAATAAAAGTATCAAGCAGATAATCTATAAAAAAGCTACGAAAAGAAGATTACCAAAAAAGAAATTTGTTTTTGAGGCAATTACAATTATTGCTTCTTTCATAATTATGGCTTATGCCGCAAATAAAGTAATAAATGCTTCAACTATTCTAGTATCAGAACTTTCAATTAGTGCTTCGTTTTTTGGCGTTATTCTATTAGGGGTTGCTTCTGCTCTTCCAGAATTAACAACTGCATTAATAGCAGTAATAAAACATAAAAAAGGGATTTCTGCAGGAGTTCTAATTGGAAGTAACGTAACTAATCCCCTATTAGGATTAGGATTAGGAGCAATGATTTCTGGTTACGCAATTCCAAAAGTAACTATATTTTATGATCTTCCTGTAAAAATCGGTATTGCAGGATTAATCTTCTGGTTCTTATGGAGAAATGAAAAATTGAATAAATGGGAAGCAGTTACTTTAATTGGAATATTTATCGCTTACTTAGTAGCAAGAAACTTCTTATTCCCCGTAGACTTCTAATCTATTCAAAATTATCAACATTTATTTAAATAATAAAGCCCAATATTTCTTTATGATTAAAAAACAGATAGTCTTTATTGGATTCATACTGTCATTACTCACAACCCAAGCAGTAGCTAATGAAGTTTCTGTTCCTTGGTTAGCAGTTAATAATGAAACAAATTCATGTGGACTTATTTTTAGTACTGGAAGTTTAACAGAAGAGTTAGAAGAAGATGGTTGGGAATTGGTAGAAAAGAAAGTTTCATTTGATGAAGTTAAATATAAATGTAAAGAATTAGGATACAACTACATCGAACAAATTGATAACTCAAAGAAAGAATTAAATATAATGCAAAGAATCATTACTTGGATAAGAGGAATATTTACCTAAAATGGCACAAAAAAATAACTTTTTATTAGTAGACTTAAGTGAAAAGAAAACAAAGAAACTAGCTGAGACAATAACATCAGATACAAGTAGAAAAATTCTAAACTTCTTAGTTGAGAAAGAAGATTCAGAAGCAAATATTGCTAAGGAATTACAAATTCCAATTTCTACTGTGCACTATCATTTACAAAAATTACAAGAAGCAGGATTAGTGATGGTAGAAGAATTCCATTATTCTAAAAAAGGAAGAGAAATTAATCATTACAAATTAGCGAATAAGTATATTATAATTGCTCCAAAGAAAGTTTCTGGACTAAAGGAAAAGTTAAGAGGCATTCTGCCTGTAGCGATTATTTCAATTGGCATTGCTGCAGTTATTAAGTTGTTTACTTCCTTTATCGGAGGAGTAGGATCATTTCAATCCTCTAAAATGGTAGCCACTGAAGCCGTAACAGAAGCTGCTCCAGTATTAATGAAAGATGTAGTTGAAGATATGGGCCCACACCCACCGATGCAAGCCTGCGTACAACAACCAGACTTTGCCTTATGGTTCTTAGTTGGCAGTATTTCTGCAATAATTATTTTCCTTATTGTAATGATGATTAGAGAATGGAGAAAAAGAAAATGAAAAAATTATCTTTAATCTTATTAATATTAAGTGTAGCTTTAATTGTCGGATGTAGTTCTAATGAGCCAAGTATTAAAGAAGTTAGTTGTAATGCAGGCACCGTAGGAACTTCCGTACCCGATGATTGTAACACCTGTATTTGTCAAGAATTTAACGGTGTTTATAGCTGGGCTTGTACAGAAAATGGTTGTATACTTTTCTCTTAAATTAAAAAGCTAAGTAAAGCAGTAATTAAGTTAGCAATGAAAGATAAACCTAAACTAGAAGCATAACTTTTTCTTAACAATAGCATCAACAATAACCCTTCTAATAAAATCACATTAATCTCAATTAAATAGAAATTTCCTCCAAAATAGTAAGCTAAGTTTGCTAAAGGCCAAGTAAACAAATTAATCAAGAGCACATACAGAAACAACTCCTTCCAAGACATTTTTGTTATTAGAAGTATAATCGTAAACTCAAGTACAAAAGTAATAAAAAAAGCAAATAAGTAAGTCCAAATCATCTTCTAATTCTTCTAACAACTAAATAAATCATCAGGATTAAAGCTACCAAAGACAACAAAAATGCCGTAATGATAACCGCCGGCATTGTCCAAGATGGAAGAATTGTTGTTCTTGAAGGACTGGGGTCCATTGTGTTATATTCTTTAACTTCAGCCATCCCATCTTTATAGGTATAAACAACCGTATCCTTAACAACAATAAAGCCTTCTTCACTCAAATGAGCAATTTTCAAAATATCTTTAGCTGAAACTAAAGGATCAAACTCAGAAACAAGGCCATAATTCTTTAGTTTTAAGTCTGATTTGATAAATTGATGTTCCTTTGAAAAATAATTATCCCATAAAGGATGATTTTTTGGTTTAATTATTTCCTCAAATTCTTCAGCATTAAAATTATCTTTTTGTATTGCATATATACGCGGAGAAGCAAGTTTGTAGAAAAACAATTCTTCTCCCACCTCTATAGGAAATCCATTTACCATTGGTTTACCGTAAAGAAAGAACAAATATTCAGGATAATCTCCAATATTCTCAATTTCAAAAGTATATTTAACATACTTTTGCCCCGCTGGAATCATGTCCGCACTTACGCTACTAACTAAAAATAAAGAGATTATAAAAAATAAAAAGATTAATTTCCTCATGTTCTCCTCCGAAACACCCTAACAGCAAACCAAATTGCTAAAACTGCAATTGCCCAAGGAACCACATAAAAGATTAGTTGCAACAAATTGTTAAAGCTATTAACAAACCCTTTAATCAGTTGAGAAAACTTGACTACGGCCATTCCAGCGTAACCAGAACGTTCTTCTTGTAATGTAATTGAAACTGTAGAATAATCAACTTGCAGATCTTTATTCTCCATTGCTTCTTCTAAATACTTAACCCTTCTTTCTTGATCAAATATTTTATCACTGATAGAAATTTTGTCAGAAATATCTTTAACTTCTGAATACATCTGTTGAAACCTTGCTAATTTCTCTTTTTCGGCTGCCAATTCTGTTTTAATATCATAATATTGTTCTGTAATATCTCTTGCATTTTCATTAAAAGATTGTACTTCTCCAAGTAATTTTAACTGTTCAACAAAATCATCGTAAACAGATGTTGGAAATTTGACAGTATAATGTCCGTAATAGTAAGCAGATTTTCCTTGACCATATAAGTTAACATTCTCATTGGTTATAATTCCATTGAGGGAAGTAATTAATCCTTTAAGTGCAAGTTCGTTTTGCTTAAATTCCCCTCTTTCAACTTCTGTTGATAAACTTGCAGATTTAGTTATTTTCCTTTCTTCAATCTTGGGAGCGAAGCCAGAATCATAATAAACTCCCCCCGGAGCAACCATTGCTGATTCTACCATCATATCTGATGTTCCAATCATTCCTTTTGAAAACGAACTGGAACTTCCAGAAAAACCTCCAGAAAATACTGGCACAAATAAGACTACTAAAATTATTAATGCTAAAATCCAATTCTCTTTAACTGTATTCCATTGATCTTTAAATGTCATGTTAATAACCTCCACTTAACTTAATAAGAAATAGTAAATTCTAGAGATATATAAATGTAAAGATATGTTTAATTGAAGTTGAAGTTAAAAAAGAAAAGAAATTAAGGATCCATTCTTTCAGGATCTCTTGGTAAAAGAACAGCTTCACGAACATTTTCCAATCCCAAGAACCTTTGAGTTATTCGATCTAAACCGAAGCCAACACCACCGTGAGAAGGACAACCGTAACGGAAGATTTCTCCGTACTTTTCCATTTCAGCCATATCCAATTCTTTTTCCTTAGCTTGTTCACATAAAATATTGTAACGATGCTCACGTTGTGCACCAGTACAAATCTCTACTCCGTTAAACAATAAATCAAATGACTTGGTGTCACCGTTTTCATTTTTCATATGATAGAAAGGCCGAACTGCCCAAGGAAATTCTGTAATGAAAACAAACTCACTACCAAATTTTTCCTTAACAATTCCTCCAAGTAACATTTCCCCTTCAGCATCTAAATCATCATCGGCAGAGTAAGTCTTACCTTTCTCTTTCAACATTTTCTTGGCTTCTTTCATAGTTATACGAGGAAATTCTTTAGGAACAGTTGGTTCTACTTCTAAAGTTTTTAACTCACCAACACACTCTTCTTTAAGGGTTGTTAACAGATTACTAAACATTTTTTCAATTAAGTCCATTAGTTCAGTTTCATCTTTAATGAAAGCCATCTCAAAATCCACACCAGTAAATTCTGTTAAATGTCTAGTAGTATGAGACTTTTCTGCTCTAAATACAGGAGCAATTTCATAAACTCTTTCAAATCCACCAGAAACAAACATTTGTTTGTAAATTTGAGGGGACTGTGAAAGAAAGATTGGTTTTCCGAAATAATCGACTTTAAATAGTTCTGCCCCAGATTCTACTCCTAAAGTAGTTATCTTCGGAGTTTGAATGTTTGTAAAATCATTAGCATCAAAAAAGTTAGCCAATATTTTAGTAATTTTTCCCCGAATTTTAAAGATTGCTTGTTTCTTCAAATTCCTAGTATCTAAAAATCTAAAATCTAACCTTTTATCAATATTAGTCTGACTTTTGTCAGAATTATCAATTGGAAGAGGGACTTCTGATAATGAAATTAAATTAACACTCTTTACTCCAATTTCAATTCCCCATCTAGAAGTTTTATTTTCCTTTACTAAACCAACAATCTCAACTACAGATTCTTTAGTAAAATCATCAATTGCGTTAAAGGAGTCTTCTTCTGTATCACCTTTGAAAGCAACAGTCTGCATATCACCAGTTCTATCGCGTAAAATTAAAAATTTTATTTTACTGAGGTTTCTCAGTTCTTGAATCCATCCTTTAAGTAGAACTTCCTGCCCTACTTTGTCTTTTAAATCCTTTATTAGTGTTCGTTCCATAGTAAGAAGGCATAGAAAGTGCTAGTTTTTATGCTTTTTGGCATATTATGAGAAAAAATAAGAATTTAAAAAAGAAAAAATTACTTCTCCCAATTAAGTTCCATGCATTTAGGACAAAATCTTCCCATTAGCATACTTAAACCAAATAACAAGAATGCTATTGTCCACCAATTAATTCCCAAAAAGTTCCAAGCAGTAAGGTCTTTTAATAAAAATAAAAGGCCAAACACCACCCACAATAGTCCTGAAAGGGCTAAACATTTTTTACATAATTTAAACATCTTCTTTTACCTCCTTATATTATTCCACGAATCTTCTCAGCTTCTAATATTCTCTTAATAGCTAAAATATAAGTTGCAGTTCTGAAGTCATACTCTTTTCCAGAATACTCTGACCAAATACTTTCAAAAGCAATTACCATCTTCTCCTTTAATCTTTCTTTAACTTCATCAGCTTTCCAGTACAATCCAGTGTTGTTTTGGATCCATTCAAAGTAAGAAACAGTTACTCCACCAGCATTAGCTAAAATATCTGGTAATACCAACGTTCCAGCTTTATGCAAGATCTCATCAGCTTCTGGAGTAGTAGGACCATTTGCAAGTTCTAAAATAATCTTGGCTTTAACTTCAGAAGCATTTTCAACAGTAATGGAATTCTCTAAAGCAGAAGGTACTAATACAGAAACGTCTAACTTAAGTAAATCTTCATTACTAATTTTTTCAGCATCTGAATAGTTTACAACAGATTTTGTTGAAGACTTAACTTCAATTACAGAATTAATATCTAATCCAGAAGCGTTGTAAATTCCGCCTTTAGAATCTGAGACTGCTATAATTTTATAACCATGCTCTACTAATAATTTAGCAGCGTTCATCCCCGCATTACCAAATCCTTGAATAGCTACAGTCTTCTCAGCAATATCAACTTTCCCAACAGCTTCTTCTAAAACGTAAACTCCCCCCAAAGCGGTAGCAATATCTCTAACTAAAGAACCACCAACAGCAATTGGTTTTCCAGTAATTACTCCCGGTGCTTTCTCACCAATTAAAGTTTCATATTCATCTTTCATCCAAGCCATAATTTGTGGAGTAGTATAAACATCAGGAGCTGGAATATCTTTTGTAGGACCAAGATGTTTGTAAAATGCACGAACCCATTGTCGACTTAGCTCTTGTAATTCTTCCAGAGACAATTCTTTAGGGTTAACTGTTATGCCACCTTTTCCACCACCAAGAGGAACATCTGCAACTGCGGTCTTCAAACTCATCCAAAATGCAAGTGATTGAACTTCATCCAAATCCACGTTAGGATGATATCTAATGCCACCTTTGTAAGGCCCACGAGAATTGTTGTGCTGTACCCTAAAGGCAGGATACTTTTTTCCATTAACTTCTAACTCTGCTTGTAATATTTGATTAGGTGTTTCTAAAATCTTTAGTTGATTTTCGTCAACTCCTGCAAGAGGAGCAATCTTTTCTAAGAATAGTTTTATTTTGTCAAATGTCATAAGAAATTAAGGGAGAAAATATCTTTATAAAGATTTGGAAACTAAGCAAGTTAAGTTAGGATATATGCATTACCGGAAGTTAAAACTTCCCTTCCGCCAACCGCAAAGACATTTCTTCTAACTTCTTCCTATACCCAACTAAATCAATCTTCTCCCGAGCAACACCTGATTCCATTGCAGCTTTAGCTACTGCATAAGCAACATGAGATAAAACCCTAGGATCAAAAGGCTTGGGGATAATATACTCAGAACCAAAAGAAAACTCAGAACCGTATGCATCAAAAACTTCTTTAGGAACGTCCTCCCGAGCTAATTCTGCTAAAGCATTAACAGCAGCCAATTTCATTTCTGAATTAATAACTCTAGCTCTAACATCTAATGCACCACGGAAAATGAAAGGAAATCCCAAAACATTATTTACTTGATTAGGATAATCACTTCTCCCAGTTGCCATAATTATATCAGAACGTGTCTGCTTAGCAAGCTCATACTTAATCTCAGGATTAGGATTAGCCATTGCAAAGACTATTGGATTAGAAGCCATACCCAACAACATTTCTTTCTCTAAAAGATCTGCTTTAGAAACGCCAATAAAAACATCCGCCCCAGATAAAGCTTCAGTTAAACTCATTTCAGTAGACTGAGAAAACTTAGCTTTGTACTTATTAACATCACGAGACTTAGTTATCAAACCTTTAGAGTCAAACATGAATATGTTTTCTAACTTAACACCCAAATCAACAATTAGATTAGCACAAGCAATCCCTGCAGCCCCAGCACCAACAAAAACAATCCGAACATCAGAAACTTTTTTATCAACAATTTTAAGAGCATTCAATAATCCTGCGGCAGTAATGACTGCTGTTCCGTGCTGATCATCATGAAATACTGGAATATCTAAATCTTCAATCAACTTTTCTTCAATAGCAAAACATTCAGGAGCTTTAATATCTTCAAGATTAATTCCCCCAAATGTTGGTTCTAAAGATGTAACAATATCAATAAATTTATCAACGTCCAACTCATTAATTTCCAAATCAAAGGCATCTACATTAGCAAAACGTTTGAACAAAACACTTTTTCCTTCCATTACTGGCTTGCTTGCTAAAGGTCCAATGTCCCCTAATCCCAAAACGGCCGTACCGTTGGTAATAACACCAACCAAATTACCCTTAGCAGTATAATCATAAGCTTTTGATGGGTCCTTTTCAATTTCTAAACAAGGTTCTGCAACCCCTGGTGTATATGCTAAAGACAAATCTTTAGATGTAGCAGAAGGCTTTGTTGGCAAAATAGAAATTTTTCCAGAAACGTTTTTAGAATGATAATCCAATGCTTCTTGTTTGTAATTTTCCATAACATCCTTAGATCAAAGATCTATTTAAAGATTATTATGTTATAATGTAGAAAAAGAAAATTAATTATTTTAATTATCAGAATAATCTAATAGAATCTCATCGCCTTGCTCTGGAACATAATCTGCCCCAACAAACCTTTCTTCACCATTAATGTAAAGCAGGTAGTTTAAATCGTTTAAACCTATTCGCTCATATAAGTGATTTAAAGACATCCCTCTAGAGAAAAACTTAACTTTCTCAGTATTAAAGTTAATGAAAATGTCATCATAACTTAACAATAAAACTTCAGAACTGTCAATTACCTTAAAACTAAACTCCACAGACTCGTCATAAAAAGGATAATAGGGGTTCTCATTACAATCATTCTGAGCACACATGTTTTGTGAACATAACACCTTTAAAGGAGAATCCTCGCAAACTAAATAACAATCCGAATCCAATTGACAAATTCTGGGTTCAACTGCATAAACTTGGTCTTCAAAATCTAACATTGGAATTGTAAATCCTGCAGCAATCATAATCATTAAAAGAATTAATAGAATTTTACTAAATAATTTTTTATCTTTAGCCATAAAAGAAAAGAAAAAGAAAATAGGTTAAAAAACTTTCTATTCTACAATTAGTTCGCCAGTCATTCCACGCCAATCTTCACAGCTTGCACATTTAAACTCAAATGCCCCTGCTTGGTCTGCGGTAAATTCAACTGTAGTGGTTCCAGAAACTTCTTCACTAACTCCTAAATTAGGAATTGCAAACGTAAAGTCTAGACCAGTAGGAACAATTGTCATCTTAACTCTATCTCCAGCTGAAACCTTAACTTCTTCAGGAGTAAACAACCATTTCTTAGCATCTACTGTAACTTCAACAGTCGAACCAACTATTACTACTTCTGCAACTGGCTCTTCAACCGTTTCTTCAACAACAGCCTCTTCTTCTGGTATTTCAAGGATTAACTCCTCTGGTTCTTCAGTTAAAACTTCAATCTCAACTTCTTCTTCAGGAACTTCTTCAACATCCCCAGCAAGAGCAGCCTCAATTTCCTGTACGAAAACTTCGTAAGGTTGTGCTCCGGAGATCATCTTACCATTAATAAAGAATCCAGGTGTTCCGGAAACCCCATAACTTTGTCCTTCAATTAAATCCGCTAATACTTCTTCTTCCATAGCTCCAGAATCTAAACACTCGTCAAATTTATCAGTATCCAACTTCAAATCCTTTGCATACCCTTTCAGGTAACTAACTTCTAAGTAATCTTGGTTAGCGAATAGGTAATCATGCATTTCCCAATACATTCCTTGTTCACCAGCACATTCTGCAGCTTCTGCTGCTTTCTGTGCTTTAGTATGGAAATCTAAAGGAAAATCTCTAAATACATAACGAACCTTTCCAGTTTCAATATAATCCTTAACAATCTGAGGATAAGTTTCCATAACATACTTTCCACAGAAAGGACATTCAAAATCACTAAACTCAATAATTGTTACGGGCGCATTCACGTCCCCTTTAATCGCGTCGTCATCAATAGGAACATCAAACTTAACACCTTCTTGTGCTATGATCTCATCATTAAGATCAAACCCTTGTGGAAAGAATAAGTTCCCATCTTTAGTAATGTATGACTCAACTTCTTGTCCAGCTACAGACAACGTAACCTTGTATAACAATCCCGCATCTTCAGAGGAAGACACTTCTGCCATAAACGGTGCTTGTAACAAATTGGTGTTAACATAATCTAACACTTTTTGTTCTGATTCACTCATTGAAAGTTCCGTTCCAACAGCATTATCAGCTAATCCAAACCCATTAGTGTAAATTGATGCCACTAATAATACTAATAAAATACCTGCGATTAATTTCCAGGCTGAAGATCCTTTCTGAACTTCGTCAGAATCATCTTCCCAAGGATCAATAGTAGGAGTAGCTTCAACTTTCGGTTCTTCTTTAACTTCCTCAACAACTGGTTCTTCCTTAACGGAAACAGGCTCAAACTTAACTTCTTCTTTTTCTTCCTTAATAATCTCTACTTTTGGTTCCATTGTAACCTCTTTAGCGGGTGCGCTTTTCTTAGCAGTGCTTTTAGCACCCTTGTTTTTCTTAGCGGCTGCTTTTTTCTTAGTCTTTTCTTCTTTAACTGGACTAATTTGCACTTCTTCCTCTATAAACTCGTCACCAAAGAATGAATCTTCCATATCATCTAATTGTTTTTGTTCCATTAAAAAACACCTCACCGTTTTTTTGGGAATTAAAATATTATCGTACTAAATAATGTACCATACCCTCAGCAGTTATTTTGGTCAGAAGTATTTATAAATATTTAGCTAGTTTAGAAGATATAGTGTAGTCGCTAAGTCCCCTATATTAAAATCAGCTTTTAAACCCGTTTGTTTGGATTTTAACAACTTCTCCATCTTTCAATCGCACTGTTTTTTGAGAATAACGAACCAAATCAGTGTCGTGAGTAACTAAAATGATAGTTTTATTCTCCTCAGTGTGTAAACGAGCAAGCATTTCCATAACTTGTTTACCTGCCTTGGAATCTAAATTCCCCGTAGGTTCATCCGCTAAAATAATTTCAGGATCATTAACTAAAGATCTAGCAATCGCTACCCTCTGTTGTTGTCCACCAGAAAGTTCACTTGGTTTGTGGTGCATTCTGTCTCCCAATCCAACCATAGTAAGTAATTCTGTTGCTCTTTTCAAACGAACATCTTCAGGAACATTTTGAAAGATTGTTGGCAAGGTAACATTTTCTAAAGCACTAAGTGTTGGAATTAAGTTAAACTGTTGAAAAATGAAACCAATCGTTTTTCCCCTTAATTGAGCTAAATCAGATTCACTAAGAGTAGAAATATCTGTCCCTTTCAAATAAATCTTACCTTTAGTAGGAGTGTCTAAAACCCCCACTTGATTCATCATAGTTGACTTACCAGAACCAGAAGGGCCAATAATAACTACAAACTCCCCTTTATTAATTTCTACATTCACTCCTTTAAGAACATCTAATGCAATATCCCCCATATAATATGTTTTCCAAACATTTTTTAGTTGGATTACTGTTTTTGTTCCCTTAACAGACTGTTTTTGTCTCATTTTTTCACTCTATTTGATTTCCTTTATTTACTTCATTTAATAACTTTACTCATATCGTAAACTATCCACTGGATTTTGTTTTGAAGCACTCCTTGCTGGAGCAATCCCTGATAAACAACCGATAATTAATGAGAACAATAAAGTTCCCCCAATCAACAACCAATCAATCTTTATTGATAAAAACGCAGGACCAACAGCAACAACAAAAGCAAGTTCGGTAAGTTTAGCAAACCCAATACCTACCAGTACACCAATGATTCCACCACCAAGGCCATAAAGGCCAGATTCTACTAAGAATAAAGCCATTACCTGTGAGTTTCTTGCTCCCAGTGCTTTAATAATCCCAATTTCTCGAGTTCTTTCAAGAACTGCAGTATACATAGTATTCATAATTCCAATTCCACCAACTAATAAAGAGATTGCAGCAATACCAATCAGAACAATTTGTACAATATCTAAAATAACACCAAAGGCTTCTGCAAACTGTTCTGGGGTTTGAATTTCAAAATCTTCGTCCCCTTCATCTAAGTCATGCTTCTTTCTCATTTCTTTTTCAATATCTTCAGCAACTAAAAGAGGGTCTTCAGCTAGGGAAGTTTGAGCAATAATAAAGTTCAAGTCTTCCCCAGAATCAAACACTTCTGTGTATGCATCTAAAGGAATAATTGCTGCTTGATCATCTGGAGGAGAACCAATTTTATCCAAAAATCCAATAACCTTAAACTCTCGATTATGAAGATCAATTTTATCTCCTAGTTCTACCCTCTTTTCAAATAAATCTTCTTGAGAATGTTCATAACCCAAGAGAGTTTTAAATTTGTCACCTTCCCTCAACAATCTACCTTCACTCAGTCCATAAGTTTGTGCATCCCATACTAACGCCCTTTCTTCAGGATCAGTAGAAATACCAGAAATAAAACCATAATTAACTAAATCATTATATTCCATCTTAGCAAACGCTTGTGTCAATCCTGTAGCAATTTTTACACCAGAAACCCCTTGAATTAATTCTAAGTCATCTTCATTAAGTAATTCAGCAGCACCCATACCAAAAAATCCACCTTTAGGAAGAATAAACAACTTATCTTTTCCTAAAGCAGAAAACTGTTGCTCAATGGCATTTTCCAATCCTTGTCCAAGAGTAATCAAAGAAACAATAGCTGCAATACCAATAAAAATACCAATTAGAGTAAGCCAAGACCTCATCTTCTTCCGCTTAATTTCCTTCCAAGGTATTTGAATATAATCTTTTATCATGCAGAAAAACCTCTGGTTTTTGGCATGCTAAAAAATATAGTTTTATTTTTTATCATATATTATTTCCTCAACGCATCTACTGGATGCAATTTTGCTGCTTGCCTTGCTGGGAACCAACCAGACATACCACCAATAAAAAAACCAAACAATAACATCCCAATCATTAAATAGGGATTAAAGTTTGCTTTAATTAAATAACTACCGTAAACTTGAAATGCAATCAATTCAACAGATTTACTTATTCCAAAACCAATACTAACACCAATGGCCCCACCAAACAGTCCTAAGAAACCAGATTCAATAAGAAATAAAAGTAAAATTGATTCCCTTCTTGCTCCTAATGCTTTCATAATTCCAATTTCTCTTGTTCTTTGTATAACTGCAGTATACATAGTATTCATAATTCCAATCCCCCCAACTAATAAAGAGATTGCAGCAATTCCTACAAGAACTCCTTGAACAATCGCCAGAATAGTATTTAAAGTTGCTAAAAGACTTTCAGGAGTTTGAACAGTAAAATCTTCCTTGCCTTCTTCAACATCCCGAGATTTTCTCAAATCTTTCTTAACATTCTCCGTTACAACAGCAACGCTTTCACCAGAATTCACTTTAACTGGAATGATATCATATACCTCTGGAATATCCAAAACTTCTCTTAAAGCCGCTTCAGGAACAACTAAGGTGCCATCCTGTTGAGGATTGCCAGATTTTTTTAAGATTCCAATTATCTTAAATGATTGACCTTCAATTTCAATCTTATCTCTCATTTGTAAACCCGTGTCAAAGAAATCATCAGCAAAGTCTGCTCCAACCATAATTTTAAATTTGTCACCTTTCTTTAATACTCTACCTTGATCAATGTTATAATTATTAGCTTCAACAGCTAAATCTATTTCATCATCATCTTCAGGCATTGAAGCAGTATATGCATATTTAACATCATCCTTAAATTCAATCTGAACAGAACGAACTAACCTACCAATAGCAATATCAACTCCTTTAGTTTTTTCAATTACTTCTCGATCTTTTTTTGTTAATGGTACTTCCGCCCCAGTCCCAGGAGGACCAAATCCAGATCCAACGGCTTGAACAATAATTTTATCTGAACCTAAGCTTACAAACTGTTCTCCAATCGCATCCTTTAATCCTTGAGAAAGAGAAAGTAAAGCTACAACTGCGGCAATCCCAATAAAAATTCCAATCATCGTTAACCAAGAACGCAATCTACGATGACTGGCACTTTGGTAGGCTAACTTAAAATAATCTTTGAGCATCTTAATGTATAGCTAATTAAAAAGGAATAAATCAATTGATTCATTTTGAACGATTTTTTGATTGATTCTTTTTGTAAAACTTTTTGTAATAAATATATCCGCCAATAGCCAAAATTATTAAAACTAAGAACATCCAAGTATTACTACTTTCAAGAACACCATATTTTTTTAATTTAGATGAAGAGTAAAGTTCCATTTCTAAATCAACTGTTTGTTGAAATTCTTTATTATTAGCATCATAGTATTTAATTTGTATTGGCAGATTTAATTTATCTACTCCATTGTTAATAAAAATATTAATTTCTTCACTTTCAGTATCATCTGAATCTACATCTCCTAAATAAAAGTAGTCTGTAGTTGAAACTAATTTATAATCTTCTGAAGGCAATAAATAAAGTTCCATATATTTGATGTTAGAACTACCTGCATTAGCCAGTTCTAAAGTTACTTTTCCCGCACTATTGTCTTGTAAAACATCACTTTTCTTAATATAAATTTTAACGTCAGGAACTTCTCCAACAGTTATAGCTAAAAGATCTGAAACTGAATAAGCGTTACCTTTTTCATCATTGTAAGTAATGGTTAAAGGAACCTTATAGAGTCCTGGAGTTGCACTAGGATCAGCAATAATCCTAAATTCTAATGAGTTCTGATAATTTGTCTTTAAACTAGCAATTCTTCTTTCTGAAGAAGACTGATATGGTGCAAGAGGAATGTCATCATCATCAAAGTCTAATTTGAATTTAATGTCTTTCAATAAAGAATCAGCTAAATTCTTAACCATAATCTTAACTGTTGCATCTTGCCCAGGAGCAATTTGTTTAGGTTCGGAAATAATTGAAGTGATATCTAACACTGCATCTTGAGTTTGGATATCTATAGTCAGTTCATCATTTGTATAAACAATATCAACTTCCCCCATAGAAACAATCAAATCAATACCAACTTCTCCTTCAACTGCATTTTCATCAACTTTTAATTTAAATTCAACAATTTCTGCATCCGCTCCAGTTGAACTTGCTCTTAACTTACCAATATTCTTTTCAGTGTAATCACCATAAATAGTAAATGGAAATTTTGGCATTATTTTAACAATTGCATCTTCAGAAGATTCTGAACCAAGAGCTTCAACTTTAAATTTTAAAACTACAGTCTGCCCAGGCTCAACCGGATCAGGACTTTGTGATTGTAATGTTACAGACAGTTGTTCATTATTTGCACTTACAAAATTAATTAAGAACAAAGAAAACAATAGGGATGTTAATACTAAAATAGATGTTAATTTATTTTTCATTCTTCAATACCACCAGTTTGTACTATTATAAAATAATTTTAGTTATATAAAGTTATTGGTCTTTAGACACAATTCACCCTAAAACACACTCTGTTTTATCAGCTAAGTAATCAAAAGACTTGACTCCCGTTGTAACTGTTCCATCTTCAAATTTCCAAGTTGGCAAATATTTAATTTCTTCTTCAGCACATTTCTGCTGATTTATAGAACATTCAATATAATTTACAAATTTTATAGAATCTCCAAACATAGCTTTTTGATCCTGACAATGAGGACAATCTTTAGACCCATAAACTTCTGCCCCCTTTTCAGTTAAACATTTGGCGAAATCATCAACAACAAGGGGGTTACTTTGTCCACATCCATAAAAAAATAAAGTTACAATGACTATAATAACTAAAAACCATTTTTTCATTTTTTTACCTCGTGCCAATCTGGTCCAATTTTATTTCCAGTTAAATAAGAATATGCACTTAATGCTGCCTTTGCCCCTTCACCAGCAGCAATAATTGCTTGTTTGTAAGGCATACTGGTAACGTCACCAGCAGCAAAAATCCCTTCACAAGAAGTTTTTCCAAAACAATCTGCAATTATTTCTTTCTTTTCATTTAACTTAACTAACTCTCCAACTAAAGAACTATCAACAATATAACCAATTTCTAGAAATATTCCATCAACAGTTAATTCCTTTCTTTCTTTGGTGTTAATGTTTTCTACTGTTACTCCGGTTAAAAATTTATCCGCTTGAAGTTCAATAACCGCAGAATCAAGAACTAATTCCACCTTAGGATTTTTCTTAACTTTCTCAATTGTTATTTCATCTCCGCGAAATTCTTTCCTTCTGTGAACAAGATATACTTTTTTTACATGAGAAGATAGGTCTTCTACTGCTTCTAATGCTGAATTCCCTCCCCCAACAACAACAACAGTTTTATCTTTGAATAAAGGACCATCACAAGTAGCACATGTTGAAACTCCCCGACCCAATAATTTATCTTCGTTAGGTAATCCTAACATTCGTGGAACTTTTCCAAATGTTAAAATAACAGATTTGGTTTGATATTCATTTCCATCACCCACTTTAATAGTGAACGTTTTATCATCATTTTTAACTAATTCCTTAACTTTACCAAAAGAAAATTTAGCACCAAAACTTTCTACTTGTTTTCGGAATGTTTCCATTAGTTCTATGCCTTTTTGTGGTTCTACACCAGGATAATTCTCAATATGCGCAGTAAGACTAGCTTGTCCGCCAACATCAACAGTTATGATTAAAGTTTTTAGTTTTTTCCTGCCAGTATAAATTGCTGCTGCCAATCCCGCTGGACCGGCCCCTATTATTATTGTATCGTACATAACTTTAACCATGAATTAAGTTGTTTAAAAAGATTACTATGTTTTGTTTATCTTATAACTAAGTATGCACTACTTACTCAACAATAGTAAACAAAGCTTAATAAAGTAAAAACTATCCACTTATAATAAATGGAATTCCGAATACAAAAAAAGGAGAATGAAAACATTCATAGATATCCAACAGAAGATCTAAAATTAGCTCAAAAGTTTTCTACTTTGTTAAAAAAAGAGCTGGGCGACTTTATGTTAGCTTCAGTGGTGTTTGGCTCTTCAGTAAGAAGAGATTCTACTCCAAAGAGTGATATTGATGTTTTAATTGTTAGTGATGATGCTTCATTTGTAATAAATGATGCCCTAGTTGAAAGTTATAGAATTATTGTCGAAAGAGTTATTGGAGAAATTTCACCTAAATTACACATTACGTCCATGACATATACTTCATTCTGGGAATATGTTAAAGCTGGCGACCCAGTTGCAGTTAATATTCTAAGAGATGGAGTGGCTTTAATTGATACAGGATTCTTTGAACCATTACAAATGTTGCTAAAACAAGGTAGAATCCGTCCTTCAGAAGAATCTGTTTGGCGATATTTTGGTAGAGCACCAAGAACATTAATAAATTCTAAATGGCATTTAATGCAAGCTACTCTTGATTTATATTGGGCAGTAATTGATTCTGCACACGCTGCTTTAATGAGAAAGAATGAAGTTCCTCCAACACCCGAACATGTCGCAGATATTCTGGAAAGAGTTTATGTTAAACATAAATTGTTAGAATCAAAGTACGTTAATACTATGCGTAAATTTTATAATTTAAGTAAAAAAATCACTCATAGAGAAATTAAAACTATTTCTGGACCGGAGTATGAGAAGTATTACCAAGAAGCTGAAGCTTTTGTTCGTAGAATGAAATCTCTGGTTGAAAAAGGGAAATTTTAAAAAATAAATATTACCCCAGAATAAAGCACTTAATATTTTAAAAATGTCCGACATTTATCGAAACTTTTAAGAACTAATTCTTCATTGTAATCTTTGATGGAAAAAGTCATAGAAAAATATTGTTTAAAGAATGCTTATGATTTTGGTTCTGTAAATCCAAAAGTGGTCCTGGGATTAGTTCTAAGAGAGAATCCAGAATTTAAGAAAGATGTGCCTTCTGTTTTAAAACAAATCGAAGAAACAATAAAAGAAATTTCTAAATTAAGTAAAAAAGAAATTAAAGCAAAGCTTCCTAAAGATCTGTTACAAGAAAAGAAGAAAGAAGTTCCTAAAGGACCATTAAAAGAACTGCCTAACGCAAAAGATAAAAAGGTAATTGTTAGAATTGCTCCTTCTCCAAGCGGACCACTTCATATTGGCCATGCTTACGGTTATTCCTTAAATTATGAATATGCTAAAATGTATAATGGCAAGTTTATTGTTCGTATAGAAGACACTAATCCAAGTAACATTTACGCTCCAGGCTATGAAATGATTGGAGAAGATTCAAGATGGTTAACAGATGATAATGTTGATAAAGTTGTTATCCAAAGTTCAAGATTAGGAATTTATTATGACCATGCTGAAAAATTAGTTCAGATGGGCAAAGCATATGTTTGTGAATGTGATGCAGATAAGTTTAGAGAAATGAAAGCTAAGGGGAAAGCTTGTCCATGCAGAGAATTAGGAAAGAAAGAACAAACATTAAGATACGCAAAAATGTTTAATGAATATGCAGAAGGAGAAGCTGTTCTTCGTCTAAAAACAGACATTAAACACAAAAACCCTGCGATGAGAGATTTTCCAATAATGCGAATTAATGAACATGTTCATCCAAAAACAGGAAAAGATTCTAGAGTTTGGCCATTAATGGTTTTATCGGTTGCACTTGATGACCACCTTCTTGGAACTACACATGTTCTTAATGGAAAAGAGCATTTGGATAACATTTACAAAGAACAAATGATTCAAGATTTTTTAGGTTGGAAACATCCTGAACATAAACATTGGGGCATGATTAATTTTACTGGATTCAAATTATCTACATCCAAAACAAGAATTGCAATTGAACAAGGTGAGTATGAAGGTTGGGATGATATTCGATTACCAACACTTCCTGCTTTAAGAAAAAGAGGATATCAACCAGAAGCGTTTAGAAAGTATGCAATTGAAATAGGTTTATCATTAAATGATAAAACTGTATTGATGGATGAATTCTGGAAAAACATTAATTCTTTTAACAAAGAGATTGTTGAAACAAAAGCTAATAGATTCTTTTTCGTTGATTATCCTGTAGAAGTTAGAGTAGAAAACGCGCCCCCAGAGAAAGTTTCACTAGATTTACATCCAGACTTTCCAAAAAGAGGGCAAAGAGAATTGTTGGTCAAAGGCAAGATAATCATTTCCAAACTAGATTTAAATCAATTAGAAGAAAATAAGATTCATAGACTGATGGATTATTGTAACTTTGAAAAGCAAGGAACAAAATTAATTTTTATTTCCGAGTTATTGGATGATTACAGAAATTCAGACAAAAAAGGTAAGATTATTCATTGGTTACCTGCTGAAAGTAAGTTAAAAGTAGAGGTTCTGCAACAAGATAATGAGTTTATTAAAGGTGTTGGTGAAGAAGCAATGTTAAACCTGGAAGAAGGAAACATCGTACAGTTAGAAAGAAGATATTTTGCAAGATTAGTAAAAAAAGAGGAAGGCAAGTTAACCTTCTGGTATTTACACAAATAAAAAAAATAAAAAAATTAACTAGGGGTGGTTAAAATAGCAAAAATTAGTAGAGATACGCCATTGGCAGAATTAACATTACGTAGATATGAAAAACCTACGATGGGTGATAGAGATTTAGTTAGGAAATTCTGTTTGAGTATAGGATTGTTACAGCCAGGAGATTCAAGAGACGTTGTTGTTGATGTTCTTCATGCACTAATGAAAGCAAGACAAATAAAAGAAGAATTACATTCTGAAGAAGTTAAAAATAACGTTATGGCATTACGTAAAGAGATGAAATTACCAATGTTAGGAATCGCTTCTTCTAATATTCGAAGGCAATTAAAAAGATTAAAAGATTTACATCTAATTGAAACTAATTCAAATTTATACAGAATTACTGAATGGAATAACCTTTCTGAAATCTTTGAAGAGAAAGTAGAAGGATTCTTACTAAAAACAGTAATGTCTCGTGTGAAAGATTATTTAGTAAAGATGGACGAAGAGTTCAAACATGAAGAAGGAAATTAAGTATTTTAAGGATATGACACTTTGATTTTTAACAAAAAATGAGACTTGGCAGATACAAACATTTCAAGGGCACAGTAGTAGATGTAATTGGAATTGCATTACATTCCGAAACACAGGAAGAGATGGTTATTTACAACCATCCAGACCCAATCAAAGGAAAAGATGCAAATACTATGTGGGCAAGACCAAAAGAAATGTTTTTAGATAATGTTAGGAGAGAAAACTACGATGGACCAAGATTTAAAAAAATAAAAGAAAATTAAATTAGTTTTTCTTTCAATTCTCCCAAATGGTTAATAACTTTATCTTCTTCTAATCCCAATTCAGTAAAGTCTTCTTTCTTACTCTCACCAGTTAGAACAGCAATAAAACTAATCCCTGCATCCCGCGCAGCCAAGTAATCGTCGGGATGATCACCAACAGAAACAATCTCTGACTTTTGAATATCTTTAACGTAAAGACACTGTAATGCAGGTTCTAAGGATAAAGGACTCGGTTTACGTTGCTCCTTATTTTCAGGTTGACAAATAAACTCAAAATCACCATATCCTGCTTGGTCTAATCTATGCCTAGCCATTAATACTCTATTAGTTACAATCCCTTGAGAAACTCCTTTTCCAGCTAGCTCTTCAACTAACGAGGTTCCATTAAAAGTTTCTAAATAAGACATCTCTTTAGCATTCTCTCGATATCTAGAAAGAAGTACCTGCCATAATGGCTCTTCCTGTAAATAAGTTTCAGGATCTGGAAACAACTTAACAAAGATTTCTTCAAAAGGCAAGTTCATTTTCTGAACTCTCCTAATTTCTTCATCGCTTGGAATTGGAAAATAAATCTCTTGGTTAACCGCTTGTGCAGTTCTTCTCAAATGATTCATCACAAATCCATCCGTATCAACTAAAGTATTGTCCATGTCATAAATAACTGCTTTTATCTTAGAAGTTTCTTCAACAACATCGACCCTTTCCCTTAGCTCTTCTACAAAAGAAACAACATTTTCTTGTTTAACTTCTAGATTCCATCTTCCAGGCATGACAATTGTTTGTTCTCTTTCTGGACCAATTCCTATTAAACTAATTTCTACATTTCCAATTTCTTCAATTTTCTTTAAGTAATTCTGTGCAGCCAATGGAAGTTCTTCAAAAGTTTTACAACCAGTAATGTCTTCATCCCAACCATCCATTTCTATCCATTCATGAGGAGAACAATGTTCAAAAAGCGGACTATCTGCAGGAAAATCTTTAATAATTTTCCCTGGAAAATATACTTCACCATTAAAAACTCTTTTTGTTCCAGTGTATTTGTAAGAATTACAAATCTTGATCTTCTTTAATCCCGAAAGAATATCTAATTTACTAATAATTACTTTCTTTCCATTAATTAAAGCCACATGCCTAGTTAAAACTGCGTCGTGCCAACCACATCGCCTAGGTCTTCCAGTCGTTGAACCAAATTCCTTGCCCTTATCCCTAAGGTAATCTCCAGTTTTGTCAAATAATTCTGTAGGAAATGGACCACCACCAACCCTAGAGATGTATGCTTTAAGAATACTGTAAACATCATCAATTTTATGAATTCCCAATCCCGTAATCAAACCCCCATAAGAAGAGTTTGAAGATGTCGTGTGTGGATAGTTTCCATGATCAACATCTAAAATCAATCCTTGTGCTCCTTCCAAAAGAATATTTTGGTTGTTCATAGAAGCTAGTTCTAATCTCTGTGTTGTGTCAATGATACGAGATTTAATTTTTTTTCCCACGGAGAAATACATTTCAGTAAAAACTTCAGTCAAAGTTTTAAAATCAACTTTGTTATCAAAAGCAAGTACCTTTTCTCGATATTTGTCAAAGAATTTGTCCTCTGGAATCGTCCTTAACAAGATTTCTATAATGGTTTCATCATCATCTTCGTGTAACTTCTTAAAAGATCCGAATTTATCCCAAATGTGGGCACTGATTTTTTCAGAAAGAACTTTTTTATCAAACAAGTCATTAATCCTGATCCCAGAATAATAGCATTTGTCAGCATAAGTTGGACTTATTCCTCTTCCAGTCGTTCCCAGTTTATTTTTTCCCCTTTTTCTTTCTTTGTAATGATCAAGCATTTTATGGTGTAAAAGAATAACGTGTGCTCTTCCAGAAAGATATAAGTTATCAACAGTATAACCTCTTTGTTCCAAGGTATCAATTTCCTTCAACAAAATTAAAGGATCAATCACCATTCCATTTCCTAAAAGACAATCAACATTCTTCCAAGTTATTGCAGAGGGAATTAAATGAAAAATATGTTTTTCTTCTCCAACATAAACGGTATGCCCAGCATTATTACCGCCAGTAGCCCTCGCAGAAATATCAAAATACTTAGCAGCCCAATCAACAAATTTTCCTTTGCCTTCGTCTCCCCACTGTCCGCCCAGAATTGCAAATGTACTAGCCATCTTAGTTACCTCCAAAAGAATTGATTAAGTCTGGTAGTTCAGACAAATCAATAATGTTATATTCTGCCTTAGTTTTTCTTTCTGGATCATAATTGATACAAATCAACCCTTTTTCCTTAGCTTCTTCAAACTGAGAATTCATTTTCCCAATAAACAAAACTCCTTTCTCAGAAACAAGTTCATCTAAAACAGTAATTTCCATTTGTTTTAATTGTTCTACAATTTCAACAGTTTTAATTTCTGGATCCAAGAAAACTTTCTTAACTGCCGGCAAAGGTTCTTCATACTCCTCTTTGAAATCTTTCCACCGTTTAATTGCTAATTCGGTTAACTCTTTACTTAATCCAATGTAGTTTTCTGGCCTCAAAGATTTAAGTTTTAGTTTAGTTTCTTCTTTAATTTCTAAAGTATCAACAAAATCATGTAATTCTTGAACTGTACAATGTTTTCCTCGCGAGAAATCTTTCAGCAATTCGTAAGGTTGAGAGTAACCCTCTTTCCTTAATAAAGTCTGAACCGCTTCTGTTAAAACACTACCATAATTTTGAATATTTTCAAGTAACTTTATTCTATTAATGGACAATCTTTTTAGTTCTTCTAAAACATGATCTATGATAACATAACAATGTGCAATCCCATTTCCACCAGATCTTAAAATTAAATGATCTGAAAGGTCTCTTTGTAATCTAGAAGTTTGCATTTTAGAAATAAATCCACTTAATAGACCGTTAGTTACAACTGTATCTCCCTCTGCAACTTCCATCCTCCAAGGATTAATTTTATGAGGCATTGTTGATGATCCAACTTCATGCTCAATTTTTTGTTGTGTTAAATATCCATCAGAGATGTAAATCCACATATCAATACAAAAATCTCTAATGATGTTATTAATACTGATTAAACAACTAAATAATCTTGTTAATCCGTCATGGGGTTCGACTTGAGTGGTTAATAAATTAGGTTCTAGTTCTAATTCTTTCAGAAAATTTTCAGAAAATTTAATCCAATCAACTTCTGGAGCAGCAAAATGTTGTGCATTATGATTACCAACGGCACCATTAATCTTAGCAGGTAACTGAAAGTTTTGTAAAAAGACAGCCTCTTTTCTCAATCGTTCTAAATAGTTAGCCATCTCCTTGCCAAAGGTCGTAGGTGTTGCTGGCTGACCATGAGTTTTCCCTAATAATGGAGTGCCTTTTTCTTCTTCAGCTAACTTACATAAACAATCTAATACATCCACTAACTTTGGGAGATAATATTGTTCTAAAGCTATTTTGATCATCTTGCTAAGAGCAATATTATTAACATCATCCCCAGTTAATCCAAAATGTACAAATTCACTAACATCTTGTAAAGAAGTATCTTTTATTTTTAATTTCACATAATATTCTGTTGCTTTAGTATCATGATTCGTTGCTTTAATATCTTTATAACCAAACCTATCAATGTTTTGAATTACTTGTGCATCTGGTAAAGTAAAATTATTAACTAAATTTCTTAAAAATTCTGTTTCTTCTAGTGTAAACTCCCTAATTTCTTTAAAATTTTTTTCTTTTGATAAAGCAATTAAGTATTCCGTTTCTAAAAAAACTCTATACTTAAATAATGCATATTCTGACAAACAGTCTGCCAGTGGTTCAGTCATTAGTCTATGTCTTCCATCTATTGGAGATATAGCTTTTAAAGAATGTAAATTTAGATCTTCTGATTTAATTGTAATCACCCCAATAATCTAAGAATCAATTATTGTTTTATATACATTATTATCTTTAGAAATATATACTAAAATGATTATGAAAAATTAAGAAAAAAAAGTAAAATTAAATAATATCTTCTTCGGCAACAACAATAAAATCACCTGAAGCAATTACTGCAGAAAACGGAATCAAAATACTTCCTTCTTTAGTCTTCTCTAATTCCATCTTGTCAATGTAAGTTGTTGGATTTCGAAGTTGCATATGAATCAGTTCACCAGAACCAACTTCAAAAATTAAATCACCAACTTCACCAAATTTCTTACCTGATTTAGAAACTACTGTCTTTCCCAATAATTCTTTCGAATAGCTTTTTTCTTTATCTTCCATGATATCTCACCCTTTATATGATTATTATTAATGAAAAGAATGCTATCGAGAATATATAAAGTTTGTGGTATATCAAGAGCTATATTGACAAAAAGTTAATAAGGAATACAAATTTAATCTAAACCTATGTGGATTCATAATTTAAACCCAACAATTCTTTCTTTAGGACCATTAGAGATTAGATGGTATGGGTTAGCTTATGTTTTAGGGTTCTTCTTGTCAGTTTGGTGGTTACATTACTTAAGCAAGAAAGGGAAATTAAACTTAAATTCTGATCAGATATGGGACTTGTTATTTTATTTGATGATAGGAGTTTTAGTTGGATCTAGATTATTTGAGATCTTCTGGGAACCACAATTATACTTATCTAACTTTTTTCAAATCTTTAAAGTTTGGCAAGGAGGAATGAGTTTTCATGGTGGATTGGTAGGAATAGTTACAGCCGCTTTAATTTATTGTAAAAAACATAAAATTAACTTTTGGACGATTGCAGATGTAATGTCATTCCCAACAATATTTGCTTTATCTTTAGGAAGAATTGCTAATTTCATTAATGGAGAATTGGTTGGAAGAGTCTTCGATGGAAATTGGTGTGTAGTATTTCCTAACTATGATGATGCATGTAGACATCCTTCAACGTTATACGCAGCCGCAAAACGTTTCATAATAGCAGGAGGATTATATTTCCTAACTATTTATAGAAGTTTTAAACCTGGATTTATATTCTGGAATTTTGTGTTTTGGGAAGGTTTAGGAAGATTTGTGGTAGACTTTTACAGAGTAGATAAATTATTCTTAAATTTAAGCCTAGGACAATGGTTCAGCCTAGTTATGATTATTGTGGCCTTATACTTCTTCCACAGAAACCATAAAGAAGATTGTAAGAAATTATTTTGCTGTTAAAAAAATAGAGACTTTAACAAATTAACATTTATATCCTTAACAATAATGGTTGCCTTGATTATAATTAACACTATAAAGCTTATTAAAGGGAAAAGAGTTTTAAAGATTTAAATTATATAATGTACTCAGATTATCTATTCGGAGGGGGAAAATGAGAAAAATATTAACAATACTTTGTGTTTTAAGTTTATTTGTTCTTTTGGTAGCTTGTGGAACAGAAGAAGTTGTTCAAAAAGAAGCTGTTGAAATGAAAGTTGTAAGTGATGATACTGCTGCCGTAGTAAGTTCAGGAACAGCTCAAGTTGTGATTGAAAATTTTAAGTTTATGCCAACAGATTTAGTTGTTTCAATAGGAACAACTGTTGAATGGGTAAATAAAGATTCTGCGGACCATACTTTAACATTTGAAAACGGCGATCTAGATGAGCTTTTACCTAAAGGAGCAACTGGAACTTTTACATTTAATGAGAAAGGAGAGTTCAGATACTTTTGTAAACTTCATCCAGGAATGCAAGCAAATGTAATAGTTAATTAGTTTTTATTTTTTATTTTTTTAACTATAATACATCTTCCCTTCTGCTCTTTGTTCTCTGTCTTTAACGCTTCCAATTTTATTAATTCTAGGACGATGAGAATTAGGATCTCTTCTTAGAGTGATATCTAAATCCATTAAGAATTTGTTCATGCCTTCTTCCTTTGTAAAAGGACCACTTAAAAATCCAGATTTAGCAGGTTCACCAGAGAAAACAATTAACCGATCAGAGAGATAATCTAAAAACATTAAATCGTGATCAACTACAAGAACAGTAATTTCTCTTTCATTAGTAATGTTCTTTAATACTTTTGAAATCAATAACCTTTGCTCAACATCTAAATATGCAGAAGGTTCATCTAATAGAAACAATTCTGCTTCCTGACTTAAACAATGAACAATAGAAACTTTTTGTAATTCTCCACCAGAAAGCTCGCTCAGTTTCTTAGTTAACAATTTATTAATCTCTAACGGTCGGATTAACTGATTATCATAATTATTAACAGCATCCATTAAAAACTCTGCTACCACCATATCTGAATCCGTTTCTAAATATTGAGGTTTGTAAGCAACTTTTACACCACCATCAACCACACCAGAATCTAACTCAACTAACCCAGCCAAAATTTTAATGAAAGAGGTTTTTCCTATTCCGTTCTCACCAAGAATCCCAATAATTTCGTTCTTATTCAGTTCTCCAGAGTCTGCTTCTAATTTAAAATTGCCTAGTTGCTTTTTCAAATTTGTCCAGGAGATTAAACGTTTTGGCATCCCAGTTTTCTTATCCTGAGAACCTTCAAACTTAATTGGATGACTCCTAAACCGGATGTTTTCTTCTCGTAAAAAACCATCTAAGAAAGCATTAATCCCTTCTCTAGCAGATTTTATACCTGAAACAATACCATATGCTCCCTGTTGACCATACATAATGTTAAGCGAGTCAGTCATATAATCAAGAATGATTAAATCGTGTTCAATAACCATTACCGCAGTTTCCTCATTAGTTAAACCCTGAATAAACTTAGAAATGTTTACTCTTTGTTTTATATCTAAATAAGATGAGGGTTCATCAAAAAGAAATAAATTTGCTTTTTTTAATACCGCGGCAGCAATTGCTACCCTTTGCAACTCTCCACCAGAGATTTTGTTAATTTCAGTATCTAAAAAATTACCTAATTCTAACTTCTTAGAAACATCTTCTAGTTGTAAAGTTTCATCAACTTTCTCTAACAACTCACGAACTGTTCCAGAGAATTGTTTTGGAATTAAATCAACCTGTTGAGGTTTATATGATAAAGAAATCTCTTTCTGATGTAACTTTTCTAAAAACTTTTGAGTTTCCGTTCCCTTAAAATAATTAATAACTTCTTTAAAATCAACGTTTTCATTCCATTTTCCAAGGTTTGGTTTTAACAAACTAGCCATTATCTTTAACGCTGTAGACTTACCAATTCCATTTCGTCCTAAAACTCCAGTTACTTGATTAAATAATGCAGTTGGTAAAGAAAATAATTGAAACATATTTTCCCCATATCTATGAATTGGAGGTTTGTTTAATGTTTCAGGAAGATTAATTATCTCAATTGCTTCAAAAGGACATCTATTTTGACAAATCCCACAACCAGTGCAAAGCATTTCATCTATTAAAACCTTGCTGGTAACTTCATTCTTAACAATACAATCTCCTCCAGTTCTATTTACAGGACATAATTTCGCACACAAATAATCCCCACATTCACTTGGATGACATTTGTCCTTGTGTAAAACTGCAATTCTTTTCTTCATAACTGAGAAGTTAGCTAGTGGTTTTATATTATTTTTGGTTAGTTAAGTTTAAAAATACATAAAGATATCAGGAACCCATGGCAAAATGTGACATTTGTAAGAACAAAATAGCAGAACTTTTCCTGGGGAAAATAAAAGGCACCATTGTTAAAAAAGAAGGTTCTAGTAAACATTATCATGTTTGCTTTGAATGTCAGAAAAAGTTAAAAACTAAAGAAGAGATTCTTAAACAATTATAATCATGCCTCTGTGGCTTAGCGGTAGAGCGGCGCTCTCGTAAAGCGCAGGTCGAGGGTTCAAATATCTTCAAGACAAGTGTCCTTGAGATCTGAAAGTCCCTCCAGAGGCTTTATTTTTCTTATTTTTACAAGATGCCTTTCGTTTGAAAAACCGATTTTGTCTTGAAATATTAAAACATTCTTTCTTCCATTGATTTGAATTCTGCTGTGATCAAAATTCATCCTTGAGTTAATACTAAACCTTTCCTTCAAAAGGAGATGTGTTTGGTTGATTAGTTGAGGATTGTTTAAATTCAAACATATTCGAGGGTATGGTTGTGAATAAGTTTTTCTTTTATCAAAAAAAATAGAACCATCAGTATTAAATAACCCTCTTATAATGTATTTGAGTTGAATGTTATTATGAATAAGCTTATTTGGTAAAAAAGCGGTTTTTGATTTATTTCCAAATTTAAATCCAAGACTTAACAAAAATTCCACGATTTCTTTAGAATAAACAATAACCCTCACTGTATTCTCTTTTGGTCGCTTATATATCCGAGGATTAGTATCAGAAAAATGTTTCTTAATTACTAAGTAAATTTTATTCTTAAGATAATCATAATCCAGATCAATGTGACCAACAAAACCAACTAACCACTGATTCCGCCTTTTGCCATATCTTCCAAAATGCCCATCTCCTATAAATGCTCCTACCAGTTCACATAAACATTCATTTAATTTCATTTTCATACATCTCTTTAGCATAAATTGTAATGAAAATGATTAATAAGGTTTTCTTGAACTTGTCCAGTGGGTAGTGGGTTCAAATCTCCCTAGGGGCTTTTTTCTTAACACCAAAGAATTGCAAAAGCTTAACAATTGGACCTTCACCCTTAAGCAACCGTGCAGGGATTTTCCAAAGTTCAACATCTATAAAATAAAGTTTTTTTTCCCTTTGACTCCACAAAGTATTGTGTGCTGGACTAGAATCAACCACAGTAATTCCGAGGTCTAAGACTTTTTTTCGTTCACGAATGTAATAATATTTTACTCTTACAGAACTTATTAAACTTAGGTCTGTCTCAATAAATCTCATCACAAACCCCCATTGTGTCTTTCCACGTAACGTCGTTAGCCATTCTGGCAAGTAATGTATATTGGGACGTTGCTTATCAAGAGTTTTATCAAAGAAAGAAGGAAATTTTACCTTCATAACACCGATTGGTTTAGGAACATTAACTCCTAATTTCCTTAAAACTAATGTCTTTTGAAATTCCTTATTCAGTTTCCGCCGTGCATTGAATCCAATTTTGTGCTGAGTTATTTTTACACCTAATTGAGAATTGCCTCTCAAACGAAAAAAATCACCTGTATTCCCTGATCCAATGTACTTGCCTACTTCAAACATAATAATACTTAAGCAAAACCTATTTTAAATATTTTGTTTTTAAAACTGCATAAAGACAATAAAGTCTGTCATTACATTTATAAAATAAAAGATAATTCTCCACCCTATGTATGCATTAAAAGTTTCAAACCTAAGAAAGAACTTTAAAGGAAAGAATAAAATGGTTAAGGCAGTTGATAACCTTTCTTTTCAAGTTAAGAAAGGAGAAATCTTTGGATTGCTAGGAGTTAATGGTGCAGGTAAGAGTACAACTCTAAATATGTTGTGTGGATTAATTCTTCCGGATTCTGGAAAAATACAAATGTTTGGGAAAGATTTTTTCAAACATGATGAAGAACTTCGAAACCAGTTTAATTTAGCAACTGCTTATTATACTTTAAGCTCTAATCTAACAGTAAAACAAAACTTGAAGGTATTTGCTAGACTTTACAATGTTAAAAACACCCAAAAAAAAATTAAAGAATTAACAGAAAAATTTCTTTTTTCCCAACACATTAATACAAGAGTAAGATCTCTTAGCTCTGGAGAAAAAACAAAATTGGTATTGATCAAATCTTTACTTAATGATCCCAAATTATTGTTTCTGGATGAATGTACTGCTGGTTTGGATCCTGACGTTGCAGAAGTCGTTAGAGACCATTTAATAGAATACAATAAAAAAACAAAGTGTACAATAATTTTCACTTCACATTACATGCAAGAAGTAGAACAAATGTGTGATAGAATTGCCTTTATGGACAAAGGCAAAATTGTTAAAATAGGAAAAGCAAAAGATCTCATTAATGAATTAGAAACTCAGAATATTCAAATTCATTTCTCAAAACAAATTGAAAAAGCCAAACAGATTCTTAAAAATGAAAACATCAAATTTGAGATACTAGAAAAAGGAGTATTGTCATTCCAAGTTAAGAACAGAGAAAAAATAATTTACCCATTATTAGAAAAATTTGTTAAGGCCAATATCCCATTTGATGATTTATATTTAAACAAACCAACATTAGAAGAATATTTTATTAAACAATCCAGGGGAAAATGAAATTTTACAGAGTAAAAGCAATGTTATTGAACTATTATTACGCTTCTATTAATAGTCTTGACAGGATTTTTGATATTATTTATTGGCCTATATTAGACATTTTTATTTGGGGATTTATGACCCACTTTATCCAAGGAATTTCTGATTTTAATATCTTAAATGTAATTCTTGGAGGAATCTTGCTATGGGTATTCTTGTGGAGATCTGCACAAGACCTCATAGTTTATTTATTAGAAAGTTATTGGTCACGCAGCATTTACCACCTATTCATAACTCCCTTAAGAAGTTCTGAATTTGTTATCTCTCTAGCGATTTTAGGATTGGTCCGGTCATTTGCCGCCTTCTCTGTAATGAGCATTTTAAGTTATTTCCTGTATGACTTTACAATATTTCAATTTAATATGTGGCACATTGCTATGTTGATAGGAATCTTAATACTCTTTGCCTGGGCACTGGGAATATTTATTAGTTCATTTGTTTTCTTTTTTGGCAGCAGAGTACAAGTTTTAGCTTGGAGCGTAGTTTGGATTATCCAACCATTTAGCTGTGTGTTTTATCCACTTAGTGCATTACCAGACTGGGCAGCTAAGATAGCAATTCTCTTACCAACAACCCATGTATTTGAAAATTTAAGAGCAAGCATTAACGGACTACCACTAGATTATCATGGAATTATTTATTCATTAGTCTTTATTGCCATATTCTTTGTAATAACCTCCACTTTGTTAGTGTATTCTATCAAAAGAGCAAGAATGAAAGGAAATTTTGCTAAGCCCGAATAAATTTATAAACTACGTTCTTTCTGAGAATAAAGTGAAAGCAGAAATTAAAGAATTATTCAAACAAGCAGAAAAGGTTTACCAACAAAACTTCTCAAATGAATGCTGGTACGGCCGGTGTATCTTCCTTAGTTGGTATTGTGACCTAGGAACATGTAAGTTCTGTTTTAGAAGTACAGTCAAACATAAAATTCAACACGCAAAAACTGCTAAAAGATCATTAAGTTCAGATTTAGTAGAAGCGTTACTATGTAAAAAACTGGGATGGAGAATTGAATTCTTAACTGGAGGATATAAGATATTCCCAATTGAAGATCTAGTTGAAAGAGCTAAATTAATCAGTAAAGTTTATGGTGAAAAGATATGGTTGAACTTAGGGGTTATTAGTAGAGAAGATCTAGACCAATTTAAGCCCTATGTTAAAGGAATAGTTTCTTCAATTGAAACTATAGAACCAAAATTGCATAATGAGATCTGCCCAGATAAGCCAATAAAACCTTATGAAGAAATGTTTGATTATGCTAAAGAATTCAGAAGAAGTATGACTACTGTTATTGGTTTGGGAGAAAAGAGAGAAGATTTCGAACTATTGAAACAATTCATTACTAAACATAAATTAGACAGAATTACATTTTATGCCCTAAAACCTGTAAAAGGAACTATCTTTGAAAATTCTAATGGACCAGAAACTGAAGATTATTTATGGTGGATTGCTCAAACAAGAATAGCATTCCCTAAATTAGAGATTATTGCTGGCACCACAGCAAGAAGATATGAAGAAGTGGGCTTATTATTAAAAGCCGGTGCTAATGCTTTCACTAAATTCCCAATAACAAAAATGTTTGGAACTAAAGAAGCACATAAGATTGAATCTGATATTAAAGAAGTTGGAAGGGAGTTACGTGGAACACTTACTTCTCTTCCAGAAATTGATTGGGATAAGGAAGTTGAATCAATTGATTTAAATAAAGAACTGGAAAAAGAGGTTAAAGAGAAGTTAGAGTTATATTTAAAGAGAATTCGAGATAACGTTAAAATTTACGAAAATAATATAAATGAAGAAACTAAAAATTAAGTTAAAATGAAAGACGAAATCAAAGTTGTTAAGGCCATTGAAGAAGAGTTGGAAAGAGAACAAGAACTAGAAATCTCCAAATTAGTTGATGAAGAGCTTCAATCAGAAGAAGCAAGTAATTACGATACTAAAACAATTGGAATTACAGTCATAGTTATTATAGCAATATTTGCTTTAACATTTGGTGGATTTCAATTTTATAATGGTATAACTTCTGCAGCAATCATAGATGTTGACCAACTTCATCAAGACAACTTGGGTGGAGACCTAGATGAGGAAGAAGGTTACATTTACAGTGGATTCAGCTTTGTCCTAGTAGATGGGTTATGGTGGACAGAAGTTTATAGAGGAGATACGTTAACAAAAATTCCTTTACATTTCGGACCAAAAGAAATTGACCACATTGAAGTAAAAGGAGCATTAAATGAAGACTTTAATTCTAAGCCAATTCATATTGCTATTGATCCAACAATTAATTATAACAAATATTATACACTGGCCCTAATGGAAATGAACAACAATATTGTTCAAGGAACCAAGAATGAGATAGTTACAGCTTGTAATCAAGAAGACCTTGTATGTGAGGGTTATCCAATCGTTAGTTGTGATAATACAAAAGGGAAATCTGTAATTAACTTAGTAGTTGCGGAAGAAGCAAAAATTGAGTTAAAAGGCATGTGCATAGAAGTTTCTGGTTCTGAATATGAATTAGTTAAAGCTGTAGATCGACTATTATTACATTGGTATGGAGTAATGGATTAAATTCTTTTATTTACTTTTTTTACTTATTTTCCAAAACTCCTCAAAATAAGCCTTAAATGAATCAGCGATTTCTTTGTTATTAATTTCAATAACTACTGGAACTTTTTTAGGAATAGCAACAATTACGGTTTCTTTGAATATGCTCATATAACTTGGTGTTTTAATATCTAAAGGCATATACCGAGCATCACAATCTGAATAAGAATTTCGCTGATCTAAGATTTTTTTATTAGTATCTTGATTAAATAGTAAACGACATTTAATTCCTGCCTGTTCTCTTCGAAAATGATCTTTCTTCCAATATTCATGTTGTTCTTCTGGTTGAAATTTAGGGATTCCCAGATAAACATATTCTTCTCCTCGTTTCAAATGAGCATATGTTTTTTCATGAGCTTGCATTAAAGCATTCAGGCCATGTGAAACCTTTACATCTTGTTCCCAGAGATAATCAAAATACTTCTTATAATAATTAACAATCTCTTTACTTTCTATCACATTAATAATCATCTCTTTTCTCCAGATTATTAAGGCAACTTTATTTCCATAAATAAAAATGACTGAAGGACTAGTAACCTGTTCAGGAAGAACTTTAACTTGATAATGCTCTAATTGCTTGGGCACATCTTTCTGTTTAATTAATACATCAGTATCAACTAAATCCCACCACACAATTTTTCTTCTTTCTCTTTCTATGTTCCACTTTTTGAAAAACAAGTGATCATACTGAACCATTCCCCAATTCCCACCAATAAACCTTATTTCTTTAGAATTAAGAGCATCATTAAATACAGATTTCATACCTTCTTTTCCATGATATGTTCTTACCTTCTGGTTCCACAATTCATTAAATTGAATTTTGCAAGTTTTAACAAACTCCTTATCTTTAATTACTATTGAAGTTGGTTCTTGGCTAGAAGCCGTAGTTATAATAACTCTATCTGGGAAAACTTCATATGCATTTGGCGTTGATTCTTTTGGCATTATTTTTATTTCTGCTAATGGATTACTTTCTGGCTTTGCAGACCTAGTAGTTTTAGAACTCGTAGCTTCCTCATTAAACAATATCTTCAGTTTAATTCCTTTTTCTGCTCTTCTTTTATTATACTCAAAGAGTAATTTGTCAGTTTCCTTCGATGTTTTTGTTGCTCCAAAAACATAACTAGTGGCCCCCTTTGGTGTTGCTCTTAAGGCTTCATCAAAAGCAAGTCTCATACCTTTGATTCCCTGATAAGTTTGAACTTTCTGATTCCAAATAACTTTAAATTGATTCTTAAAAGAATCAGCTACTGCTTTATCTTTAATTAAAACAGTTAGATATCCCTTACCGCCAGAAGTAGATATAAGAGTATAATCTCCATAAACACAAATTTCGGCAGGGGAATAATGTTCCTGTTGCACACCCACCTTAATATTAACTCCCGCAAAATTTTTAACTAATTCAGCCTCTGGAGAAGGTTCATTGTATAACAAATAATGATGGGCCCCTTTTTTAGAAACTTCTTTAATAAAACGTTCAAAAAAAGATAATAAACCAGGATTAACTTTCGGTAAAAACATAGCATAACATTCTTCTCCTTTTCTCAAATCTTGGATTGCAATATTATAAGCATTTTTAAGCCCCTTAGACCCCTTAAAAACTGTAGTCTCAGATTTTTCAGAATTAATATTCTTCAGTTGAGTTAGTTCTTCAATTAATTTTTCAGCAGATTTTTTTTGATCCACAATATTACTTTGTAGTTTGTCTAAATAAGAGATTATAGTGGTGGCAGGATTAGCAGTGTAAATTGTTTTCTTACCTTCCTTAACAAAAGATACTAAGCCCTTTTCTATTAATCTATCTAAAATAGGATAAACTTTTGAAGCATGTACTTGAGATTCTTTGATTAAAGCTCCTGTAGAAGTTGAACCTAACTGAAATAAAGCAATATAAACCTTAATTTCCCCATCAGTAAGACCTATTTCTTTGAGTAATTCTAAATTCATTAACTATAGATTTATTCCCATAGTTAAAAATCTTTCTTTTTTCGCCCCCAGCGGGGGAGATATAACTTATATACTTGGGAGTACTTAAGAGTAGTAAACAGTTACCTTCCTGTATAAAAAAGGAGGAGATGAATAAAAATGACAATGAGAGAAAAATTAAATGAAACTGCAAGTAAGATCCCCTACATAGGAGATTTACTAACTACAGAGATTAGTCCAAAAGGACTAGCAATAGCAGCTTTAGCTGCAACTATAGCATTAAGCCCAACACCTGCAACAGCAGGAGGCTCAGTAGAAGCCATGACAGGACATAAATCAACAACCATTGACACAAAAATAAGTGCAGAAGTAGCTCCAAAAACAAATTTGTTTGTTAGACAAATGACGACTGCAGATTATAAAGGAGATGTAAGTGTTTTCGGATTAGCAGATCTAAGCTATAAAATTGTAGATGGCTTAGACATAGTTGGAGAAATACAAGCAGCACCAGGAATGGGCGTGATTCCAAGAGTAGGAGCACAATATTTTGGACAGTGTGGAGACCTCACATTATATGTGTTAGGAACAGTAAAGGCTGGAGAAAAGCCAGATGGAGAGTTTGTAACAGTAATTGGTTACACACCAGAATTAACTGAAGGAGTAAGTCTATTAACCAGTATAGAAAACTTAACAAGTGTTGGAGAAAACGGACACCAATTCAGCGGACAAAAATTAAGACTAGGAGTTACACTAGATGACAAGTACCAAATTGGCGCAGGAGCAGATTTAACCGAAGTAGGAAATGAAGGAACTCTTGAAGGCAATGTAGGAGGATTCGTAGGATTGAAATTCTAGTTTTTTCTTTTTTTTATTTTTTGTTAAATAAATAATTATAAACAACTTAAAAATCGGCACTTATTTAAGCAATTTTATCTTTCTAACACACTATGATTATCAGCTTTTTCGAGGAATTCCCTACAAAAGATAACTTAAATAAGGTTAAATTAATAGATTTCCCCACAAAATTGTATCTAGCAGCACCTTCTCTAAGGATCTTTAATCAAATCAAAAAATCAATTAATAACAAAAACATTAAAGAATTCATTTATTGGCCTGTTTTAGAGAGAAAAGAAGGATATTGGATATCTCCATTTAGTAAGAGAACAGCATTAAAAAGAGTATTTAAGGAATTAAAACACTCTAAAACACCAATAATGCTTGATTTAGAGCTCCCCACAAGACAAAATCCTTTCCTTTATGTCACACAAACATTCAATTTTATTGCCAACAAAGCCCTAATTAAGCGGTTTATTAAGAGTTATAATAACAAAATTTATGCTGCAGAATACTTTCCAGAAGGAAAATGGAAAATATTTACGTTAAAAACCTTAGGATTACACTATAATGATACAAAAACGATTAAAATGTTTTATAGTTCAATGCATTATTTTAGCAAAGAATTTCTTAAAAAAGAATTTAATACAGCTAGTGAAAGAAAATACTTAATTGCATTAGGCACAATTTCTTCAGGAATACACGGAAATGAACCAAATCTGAACCCTAGAGTATTAAAAAGAGACTTACTTTTAGCAAAACAAGCAGGAATAAAAGAAGCAATAATATTTAGGTTAGGCGGATTAAATAATAATTATAAGAAAACAATCACTACAAATTCTTAGAAAAAGTATAAAAAAAAGAATCAGAAAAATCCTCACAAAAAGAAAATAAAAAAAAATGGAGGAAGATATATTTCTTCCTAACTTACCTAGTAATAAGTTTGTTCTTCGCCGTCGTCGTCTTTTCTTAATCTGCTAAAACCAATTATCAAACCGATAATCACTAATAGTACAACTAAAACGATTAAAGCAATTTCCAAACCATTTCTTAAGCTAAAGTTATCAACTGCTGATCCACCTTCAACAACATTAGTCTTAAGAACAACAGTCTCAAGTACATTGTTTCCAGATTTAACAGCTAGGCTAGTAACATGTTGACCAGCGTCAGTTCCTGCGTTAACAGTTACTTCTGCATAAACAACTTGGTTCTGTCCAGGTTCTAATACAACTAAGCTTTCACTTAATGTAGCAGTTCCCCAGTAGCCAGTAACAATCTCTAGGTTGTAAGCTTTGGAACAAGTTCCTGCATTAGTTAATGCAATTGCGTATGTGCCAGTTGTACCAACTGAAATGGTCTGTGTTTCAGGACCAAGAGCTAAAACTAACTTTTCACAATTGTCATTTAATAAAGCATTATCCATAACTAAAACTTTGTAAGTTTGAGATACAGTTTCTCTTAAGTCATCGTACTTTACAGTTACAACAACATCGTACTCACCTTCAGCTGCAGTAGCAGGAATAGGTAAGAACATTTCAGGAACGTCTTGGTATTCAATGTTGTGGCTCCCATCATGATCCACGTCATCAACGTATTCAGTTGCTTGGATACCTAATTCAGGCATACTAACAGTAACTTTAACATCTTTCTCAATCTTGTCTCCATAGTTTTCTAATAGAACAGTAGTTAATAATGATCTACCAGCTTTAACTGTGTTTCCAGGTGAGAAAGAAACGTCTTTAATATCAATTCCATGTCTGCTAGGTTCAATTGATAATACAACTTCTTCTTGAATTGCATCTCCAGTTTTTCCCATTATTCTTACTCTTAACCAGTATTCATCTTTGTCTAATTTATTAGGCATTTGAACTTCCAGGTCAAAATATTTGGTATTACCGTCTTGCAGATTATCGATATGAGTAGAATCTTCTAACTCTTCATAATCATCATATTCATATCCACTGATTTCAACTTCAATTTCGATATCTTCTACATCTAAAGTACCGTTATTAACTAAACCAACTTCAACTTCTAGGATTTCTCCTTCATCAACAGCAATAGTTTCGCCATCGTCTACATTGTTGCCATTAATCTCAATTGACTTGATACTCACATCACTTAAATCCACAGCACTAACCATGGATAAAGTCAATAAGCTAATAACGAACAATGCCATTATGCTCAATAGTTTTTTCATTTTTTTCTTCCTCCAAAAAAAATTAAATTTTTGAATATTACGTTTGTAATTTCGTTTGTAATTTTGTTCTTTAAACAGTTCGTCATATATAAACTTTTCGTTGTTTTTAGCATTCTAGAGTAACTACAGAGAGTAGCCATTCCATAATGGTTATCCTCTAATAGATAGTTACTAGTCTATACGTTGACTCATGGTAGTAATCATTTTTCATAGTTACCTTGATTAAGTAATCTCCAGGCTGTACATGATACGGCACTTGCATCACTAAATGCTCACCTTTTTCTTGACCAGGTTTAAGATTAAACTCACCAGTTGCTGCTTTTTCTCCCCATTCGTAAACAATCGCTTCTGCCTTCATATCACTAAATGAAGTGTCTCCGCTATTACTCATCCTAATGTACATAGACAAGTAATCTCCAGGGATTACTGTTTCTGAGTTCAAATGTACAGAAGCAATATTTGCATCATTATGAGACTCTGGACAACCATCTTCATCAAAATAATTATCAAAGTCTTCTGCATCTAAAGGGCATGCATCTTTATAATCACAAACTCCATCATTATCTTGATCTACACAAGGATCTTCATTGTCGCAGATTCCATCGTTATCTAAATCAAAACAGACATATGTACAACTGTTATCTTCTTCTGTAGCTAAAGGATTGTAGTTCTCTGCAGTTAAATCAGTACAACCAAGTACTTCATCAACATCACATACGCCGTCGTTATCAGTATCAACACAAGCATATGTACAACTATTATCTTCTTCTGTAGCTAAAGGATTGTAGTTCTCTGCAGTTAAATCAGTACAACCAAGTACTTCATCAACATCGCAGACTTCATCATTATCTGTGTCAACACAAGGGACATCACAAGTTTCTGCAACATCTAAAGTAATAACTTCTGTCACAATATCAATTCCGTCAGTTACTACAATTTCAACTTCATAGATACCAGCAGCGTTACATGATGGAAGACCAGAGATACGAACTGCATCTTCAGTAATATCCACAATTAACCAACTTGGAACATTATTAACTTTGTAACGTAAAGTGTCTTCTAAATCTGCATCATTACCCACTACAACAATTTGTACTTCTTGATTCTCTCCAAATGGTTCATTAGTTTGAACTTCTAATTCAGGCACACTATTAAAATCAATTACATTAATAGTCACTTCTTGTTCTACTAAAAACTCACCATCGTCAACAATGAATACAAAAGTTATTTCTTCGCTTAAATCAGGATGTGTAACAAAAGTATAATCAGGAGTCCAAGTTAGTATACCAGAGTTTCTATTTACAAGATTAAATTCTGCCTTGGGAAGCAAATTGGTATTGCGACAAAACAATACATTCCCAATAAGACATTTTTCCGTGTATACTTCTACACTTGCTGCACCATGATTTTCATCAACAACATCAACAAGGACAATTAACTCTTCTCCTTCGTAAACTACATTGGGACTATTAATATTTAATAGAGGTGGTTGATTACCCGGCCCGTAAATACAACTGTGATCGTCTTCTGTAGCACGAGAATTGTAGTTCTCTGCAGTTAAATCAGTACAACCAAGCACTTCAACAGGAGCATATTCACAACTGTCATCATCAACAGTAGCATGAGGATTATAATTTAAAGCATCCAAATCAGTACAACCAAGCACTTCAACAGGAGCATATTCACAACTGTTATCATCAACAGTAGCATGAGGATTATAATTCAAAGCATCCAAATCAGTACAACCAAGCACTTCAACAGGAGCATATTCACAACTGTCATCATCAACAGTAGCATGAGGATTATAATTCAAAGCATCCAAATCAGTACAACCAAGCACTTCAACAGGAGCATATTCACAACTGTCATCATCAACAGTAGCATGAGGATTATAATTCAAAGCATCCAAATCAGTACAACCAAGCACTTCAACAGGAGCATATTCACAACTGTTATCATCAACAGTAGCATGAGGATTATAATTCAAAGCATCCAAATCAGTACAACCAAGTATTTCAACAGGAGCATATTCACAACTGTCATCATCAACAGTAGCATGAGGATTATAATTTAAAGCATCCAAATCAGTACAACCAAGCACTTCAACAGGAGCATATTCACAGCTGCCATCATCAACATCAGCATGAGCATTGTAGTTCTCAGCAGTAACATCAGTACAACCATAAACCACTACACTTCCTTCAGTAACTTCAAATAAAACAGGCCAGTAAAAGCTAGCTCCGTGTTCATCAACCACAGTTACTTTAACAGAATAACTTCCAACTTCGCTAGAGACCAAAGCAATAGTTGCAGTATTATCACCATTATCATAAAAGTGCATCCAATCAGGTAAGTCACCAAAAACACCTTCAAATTCAAAGGTTAATTGATCATTATCCACGTCTGTTCCAATTACATTAACAGCAAGGCTGTTTCCTTCTTCCAAAGTATAGGTTGGAAATAATGGAAGGAATAAGAACCATGTTGCCTTGTCTGCTTTTGGAGTTAAGCTAAAGTTAGGCGCTGTATTAAATTCACAACTGCCATCATCAACATCAGCATTAGAATTGTAATTTAATGCATCTTCATCCATACAACCAGATATTTCTGTAGGAGCATATTCACAACTGCCATCATTATCAGTAGCTAAAGGATTGTAATTTTCTGCATTAACTTCAGTACAACCAGGAACTTCGTCAGTATTACAAACGTTATCACCATCAGTATCAATACAAGAAACCACTAATTTAATTTCATCTGTACTTGAACTGCTTCCCGAAGTTGCAACTGTCCTAACATAAAAAGTTCCAACAGTATTAGCTTTGTAATTATATTCATCGTAAAACGCGTTGTAGTTATCAACAGAATCAAAAGTTTTAACTAACTGATTATTACTATTATATAATCCAACTTCTAAATCAAAGTTGCTGTACGCCTTAACAAAAACGTAAAATTCAACCTCATTGCCTTTATTAACAGTAAGTTGGTAATCTGCTATTCCATCTCCACCAATCATCCATTCAGTCCAAACTGCAACATTTGCTGCACTAGCTAATGGAACTAGAGATAAAACTAACAATAATATTGAAAACAAACTTAATATTTTTTTCTGATTTTCATTCATTTTGGTGGTCTCCCACCCATCACCCAATTAGTTAACAAGGAAAAATAAAAGTTAAAAAGTAACTCTCATTCCACCTGTAAATACTCCACCGAAGCCAGTATCATAACCGCCTTCAGCATTAATTCTTAATCCAGCTTTGTCTCCCAAAGGAATCTTATAATCAAGTCCTCCACGAACATCTAAACCCACGCCAGTAGTTGTTTCCTTTATAGTCTTAACATCTCCATTAATATCACTTTTTTCTGAATGTTCATTTTGAAATATAGACATACCTACTGTAGCATAAGCTCTGAATCGATCTGCAAGATAACCTGCAATTTTTATACCAGGAATTGCTCTTGGTAAAACTTGACTCCGTTCATCAACAGAACGTTCCATTGCGCCAACTCTTTCATTGTAAGTATTTCTACTAGTTGGACCTTGGCCAGTTGGAACAATTACACTTCCACCAATACCAAACTTACCATTATCTGGAAAAGCTAATACTTCCGCTACAACTTCTCCACCAGCAGAAACATCTCCAGTGTAAAGAACAGCATTAATTCCAATATCAGTTTCAACTCTAGTATGCTCATCTTTACAATTACCTTTTTCTAAAAGTTCAGTACGATAAGCTAAAACAGCATCGGCACTAATTGCAACTCTTCCAACAGCAGCAGTAACACTTCTTTGAGCTTGTCGGTAAGATTTAATCATACCAGTAAGTGTAGCGTCAGTGGAATTAGTTAAATCTACTTTGTCCATTCCATTCTGAATTACCTTTAAAGGTCCCTTCAAAGGAACACTATTTAAATCTAATTTTTCACCATCTAAAGCTTTCCCACCCAAATAAGTTTGAATTTTTTCTCTTAAACCAAACATACTTTCTTGAGCAACGTTAACTTCTTTCAATGCAGTGTGATAATTGCCTTCTAGTAAATTTAAATGTTCAAATTCATCTTTACATTTGCCGGCCCTAACTTCTGAACCAAACGCAGCTAATTCTGATAATTTTGGTGCTGAATCTAAACGTTCAGTAATAGTTTTCAAATAAGTAATAGATTCGTTCATAGTGGTATTCTCTTGATTAATTTTTATTAAGACACTATTAGTTCTATCTTGTGCTGTTTCTAATTTTGTAACTCTGCCATCTAATAACTCAACCTTAACAACTAATCCATCTCCACGTCTTGCTGCATCAGTATCAACACATTTAGATCCTCTACTGCAAGCACCAGATTTATAATCATCTGAACCAATTCCTAAAATATTCAATAAACCAGTATCAACACAAACATCATCACAACGTTTTACTGCTTTACGAACAACAGGAGTAGGACAAACAAAGTCTACTTCTTCTATAACGTCAGGATTATCTGGACTAATTACAAAGCCCTTGTATTGACTACCAGGAGTACATTCTTCTAACTTACTTGTTCCAACAGCAGCGTTTCCACTTAAAGCGTAATCTGGAACTGTAGGAGCAACGCCAGACGCATCAGAAGTAAGAACTTCTGGCGCAGGAGTTTCATTTGCAGTGTAATTTAATTCAGGTGTAATATCTGCAGGCATTGTTGCTACAGGTTTACTTTCCCCAACACTTCGTGTTATAATTTCATCGGCAAGAGCGCTTCCGCCAAAACCCAATGCAGCTAATACGGCCGTAGTTATAATTGTTTTTTTCATCATTTTTTATCCTCATAGTAGTCTAATTTTATTTTGTTAGCGCAAATTCAACTTCGTTTTTATTAGGATCTAAATCTCCACAGATTTGTGGAACATAAGACACAAATGCAGCCCTTGTTAAATTATCAGTATCTCCAGCTTCTCCGACAATAGTATCATAAAGATTACCAAGAGCAACATCACAATCATCACCATCAACGACAATCTTTCTTCCAACTGTTCTGTGATTCAAATAATTGATTACAAGATCTTTCAAACCATCAGATCTCTCTTCTTCAGGTCCATTTAAAATTGTAGTAATTTGTTGATAAGGATTAACCACAAACTGAGCTTCTAAATCTTCGTTATCGGCATTACAACTATCATAATCATCAATACAAGAATCAAAATCAGTATTACAACCATCATAACCATTAGTGCAAGAATCAAGAGCAATTTGTTTTTCAGATAAATTAAATTCTAAGCCTGCAAACTTACCTTCAGTTTCTAAAACCTTGGCTTGTAGTTCTTGGTTTGCTGTTTGATATTCAGTATTTGAAGCATCATAACCATTAATCAATCCTGTAAGGACGGTATTCTTTCTTTGAAGACTTGCAACTTCTTCATCTAAAGCATCACAATCAGCAGGCGTAGAAACAACAACACCATTAACTTTGTTTTGCAAACCAGCTACTCGAGCATTACAAGCAACTCCCAGAACTTCTTTCTCTCTTTGACAAGCAGTATAATCAGCATTACAAAAATCAAGAGCAACTTGTTGGTCAACCAATGACTGTGATCCAGCAACATGTTCTTCTAATTCTTCAACCATCTCAAATAAAGCAGCGTTTTCTGTAGAAATCTTTCCATTCTCTACTTTCAATGCACTTAACTCTGCATTAAGTACCTTTTTTACACCATTACTACGGACAAAACCAGATTTGTAAATATCAACATCGCCTTTTAATTCAGCAATTTCTGCAGCTTTAGATGCTTCAGTTTTACTAGTACCATGATAATCACCTAAAACAAAACCGCCAACTAAACTTGCCAAAACTGCCCCAGTAATTAATAGTCTCTTACCCCAATTCCTCTTTCCAGACATTTGATGCTTAGAAAGATCATCTATATAATCAGGATGTTTTTCCTCATCTAAAGGACTAGAAGGATTAACATGCCATTCTCTCCCTATATCATCATCACCAGTAGATTTGATAGGTGAAGGAAGGGCAACAGGCAAATTATCTGAATCTTCAGACAAACTAGCAATATACCCATTTAAAGCTTCAATTACATCTTCAGCAGGCATTTGCTCCATGGTTGCAGTAGTTTCATCAACACCAACAATTTCACCATTATTACCAATATTATAACCCATTATGCCTAAAGCTTTTTCAACTTCTGACCTTTTAAAATTTACAGAATCTACAAGAAACTCTAAAGTTTTTTCTCTGGTCCCAATATTTTTATCTATATCCATGTTTCAAATTGAGGAGTGTTTCTTACTCAGAGGTAGTACCTGGTATATAAACCTTTCGCATTATTGTTAGTGGAGAGTAGTAACTTAACCACTGTTAATTATATGTTATAACATAGCTAAACAAAGAGATAAATAATCCCAGAAATAAATAAAAGCATTAACAAACTTCCTAGGAAATAATGTTTCCCCATACTGTACTCGGGTTTTCTATCTCCCAAAATCTTAGATCGCCAATAAGCCAAGATAATTAAAATACCATCTAATCCACCAGCAATAGCTCCAGTAATCCCTAAAACTACTATGAATGATGACAACTTAAAAATTACAATTAATAGAGGAAGAGAAAAAGCTAATAACAAAGATTTAAACCTAGAAATACCATAATCATAATGATAAACTTCAACCAAAGCAATTCCAATTGTTAAGAAAGAAGTAAACATTGCTAAAACTGCTAGAATATTAGCAAACACATTCATAATAGGATGTGAATACATCCCTAAAGCAATGGTAGCAATTCTTTCATTTGGACCAAGTGCTTCAAAATTACTTAATCCAACAATACCAACAATAATAACAGAAAAAACAATATACAGAATTATGGGAGTTATGGAGCCGATGATAATAGCTTTTTTCAATAACTTTTTGTCCTTTCCAAGTTCTTCCTGCATTTCAGGAATTGAAGGCAAACCAAGAAAAGCAAATAATATTATCCCATAAGGAATAAATATTTTTCCCAAATCCATGTAAGCTAAGTTTTGTAATTCAATTTTATTAAAAGAGAAAACTCCAATTAGAATTATAACTAAAAATAATAAAGAAATTAAAACTAATTCTGCTTTTCCCGTTGCTTTAACTCCACGATAAATAATGTAAACTGTAACTGCAAAGAAAATTAAGCTGTATAATAAAGGGGTGCCGAACCGGAATATTGAGTGTAATGTTGCCCCCTCTCCTATTAAATAGGCAGTCAATGCACCATACGCTCCAATGAGTACAGAAAAAGTCATTAACCTCTTCCCCCACTTTCCTAAATACTTTCCTACATAACCAGGAAGTTGATGTTGCGTTTTTGTCCTTAAAACAATTTCCCCGACAAAGAGATTAATTAACATGTAACCTAAACCAAGAAGAACCATTAATATTGCACCATAAATTATTCCAGTTTTGGCTACAACATAAGGAATTCCCAAAATACCTGCCCCGACAACCGTTCCAACTAATGTTGTTGAAGCAACAGCTAATTTATGTCTTCCAAAGAATCCTTTATACTCTTTCTTCTCCCCTTTTTTCTTAAACATCTATTCTTAAAATGAATATATTTTTGTTTATATAATTAACTGTTGAAAGAATAAAAAGTGGGGACACTGAGATTCGAACTCAGATCTAAGGCTTACTACAGAGAAAGATTAGTCATCGCTTTTCAGCTCATCTCTCCATTACTGGAGGCCCCTATACTAGCCAGGTTATACTATGTCCCCACAATAGGCTTTAACTAGGGAATTATTTATTAAGCTTTTTGTTTTTTAATACAAAATGATAAAATTAGACGGTTCTTATGGAGAAGGTGGAGGAGCATTAGTTAGAACAGCATTAGCCATTTCCACCTTAACAGGAAAACCATTTGAAGTAAATAATATTAGAGCAGGAAGACCAAATCCAGGACTAAAAGCCCAACATCTTAATGCAATTAAGACGTTAAAAGAAATTTGTGGTGCCAAAACTTCTGAAATAGAATTAGGCACAAAAGAATTTTGGTTCCATCCCAGTAAGATTAAAAGAGGCATTTATGAAATTGATATTGGGACTGCAGGATCAATTACTTTGTTCTTACAAGCTATAATTCTACCTTGTTTGTTTGCTCCGGGAAAAATCACTTTAAAAGTTAAAGGGGGAACTTGCGGAAAATGGCAAGCTTCTGTAGACTATTTACAAAATGTTTTACTCCCACATTTACAAAAGTTTGTTGATAAAATTGAATTGAAAGTTCTCAAAAGAGGATATTATCCAAAAGGCGGCGGAGAAGTACATTTAGAAATTAATCCAAGATTTAAAATTCAAGAATATGATTCTTTTGAACAATTTAATGAAGATTTAAATTTAAGAACGGCAAAGATTAAATTAGTTGAACAGGGAACTTTAGAACAAGTAAGGGGAAACGTTAACTGTTCTTCAGAATTAGAAGAAAAAGAAATTGCTGAAAGAATTAAACGAGCAGCCAAATCTTCATTAAAAGAATTTGAAGTTCCAATTAATATTAGAACCGAATACAAAAATACATTAAGCATTGGCGGAGAAATTGTTATATGGGCATTATTCAGTCAGAAAGGAACAATGAACTTTGATAATCCCACAATTCTAGGAGCAGACTGTTTAATTGAAAAAGGCAAAAGTTCCGAAGAAATTGGCAAAGAAGCTGCAAGAAAATTAAAATTAGAAATTAATGAAAAGGAACCAGTAGATAGAAACTTAGCAGACCAATTAATTCCATTTATGTCTTTACTTCCAGGATCAGAGATATCTGCCCGAGAAATTAGTAAACACACCCTAACAAACATATACGCAATTGAACAATTCTTAGATTTGGGATTCAAAATTGAAGGCAATAGAATTCAAGTTATTGAATAAAATAATGTTCTTAAGATTAGTTACAACATAACAGATTAACAAAACATATTTAAACTTAAGAAAAGTAATTCAATCTATGAAAAAGGGGTTCAGTACTAAAAAATACTTACAAGCACAAACTAAAGGGATTAAAGAAAGACTTTCTAAATTTGATAATAAGTTATATCTAGAGTTTGGTGGAAAACTTCTTTACGATGGCCATGCTCAAAGAGTTCTTCCTGGATATGAAGCCGATGCAAAAGTTCAATTGCTGAAAAAACTTAATAATCTAGAGATTGTTTATTGTATTAGTGCAAAAGATATTGAGAAAAGTAAAATTAGACAAGATACAAAGTTAACTTATGATGCTCAAGCATTAAATGAAATTAGTGAAATTAGAAATCAAGGGTTAACTGTTTCTGCAATTGTGATAACATTATATGAAAAAGAAAAGAAAGCTTTGAAGTTTCGTGATAAATTAAGAAGAGCAGGAAATAAAGTTTATATGCACCCAAAAGTTGCAGGTTATCCTCGTAATATGAAGAAATTGTTAAGTAAAGAAGGCCTTCCAAAAAAAACATTTGTTAAAACAAAACAGCCTTTAGTTGTAGTTACTGGAACTGGTGGAAATAGCGGTAAGATGTCTTTCTGCCTAGCTCAACTATTCCATGAACAAAATCAAGGAATAAATGCTGGTTATGCTAAATTTGAGACATTTCCAGTTTGGAATATGCCAATTAATCATCCATTAAATATTGCTTATGAAGCTGCTACTGCTGATCTTGGAGATGTGAATATTATTGACCCCCTTCATTTGAAGTATTATAAGAAAAAAGCTGTTAACTATAATAGGGACATAGAGAATTTTTGGATTTTAAAGAAAATTATTGGAGCAATTACTAAAAAAGACAACTACATCAACAATTACAACTCGCCAACAGACATGGGAGTTAACATGATTAAACAAGGAATTATTGATGACAAGATTGTTCGAAAAGCCTCTAAAGAAGAGATTGCCAGAAGATTCTACCGCTACCAACAAGAATATGACAAAAAACAACAGACTAGAAAAACAATGAACACCATTAAAAGAATTCTAAAGAAGGCCAAAGTAGATGAAAAGAAATATCCTTTGTTAAAAATATGAGTTCTCAGCACAATATTTATAAAACAAACCGAGTTTGAACAGATAAAATGGAACAAGAAAAACATTGTAGTTCATGTAAAATCAAAGTTGCTAATGACAAAGGAGGAGTTTCTTTCAAATGTCCTGGTTGTAATGAGTACGAAATTGTAAGATGCACAGGATGTAGAAGTAACGCTACCAAGTTCAAATGTCCAAACTGTGGCTTTGAAGGACCAAATTAATTGAGGTATTAAATTATGGCAAAAGCAATTATTACGTTTAAATTAATGCCTGAATCTGTAGATATAGATTTAGAACCAATCAAAGAAAAAGCTTTGGAAATTGCTAAAGAGAGTGGAGCAATTGGACAAATGCAATCTAGAATTGAACCAATTGCCTTCGGACTTAAAGCAGTTATGGTTATCGCAATGCTTGAAGTAGTTGGTGGAGACTTTGATGGAATTGCTGCTAAGATGGGCGAGTTAGAAGGTGTTCAGTCTGCAGAAGTTGCTAAGATGGACTTAGCCTTAGGATAGAATTTTTATTATTTCTTTTATTCCTTTTTCTGTCTTAAAACCAGTTAAAGAGAAGTGTGTTGGAACAGCTTTTAATTTCTTCAAAACTTCATTTTTTCGAGGGCTTTGTTTGAATTTCTTAGCAATAATATGTAAGTCATAAAATCCTAAAACATCCTTTTTACTTTCCTCTTTCAATATATCTAAGAACTTTTGTTCCTCTGGAAAAGAATTGTTTTTAGCCATCTTACTAACTAACTTAGAATCAAATAATTTTCCAGTCCAAAGAGGACCGACAACTTCAAATCTAGAAGAACAATCACAATTACCACAATTAAAATTAGAAGCTTTAAAATTTAGGCACTTTGGACAATACAGTAAATACTGATGTTTTTTAATCAGTTTGTCACATTTTTCCTTACCCTTTTCACTTCTGAAATATATTCTAAAATAATGATCTTTGTGATAAGCTAAAATGGGAGTTAATGCTTTATCAAACTGAATTCCTTGTAATTGAACCTTTCTGATTAATATCCGTAACCCCATTTCGTGCATCATATAATTTCTTAATGATCTCGCCCAATATTTTCTCTTAGTAACTTGAGGATATGTTCCAGTTAAAGCAGCAGTATCAGTTGCAGTTATCGCTAAAATGCCTTTACGAGATATTCTTGAAACTGCTGAAGCTAAGAATGGGTTTGGAGTTCCAAAAGGATCCAGTTCAATATAATCAAAACCCATATGGCCCAAGATAAACAAATTGGCATCTTCATTATAAATTTTAACATTATCAGTTTTAACAGAACTTAGTTTAGCATTCTCTAAAAATTGTAATTCAAACTTGTTTTTAATATCATTAACATGAAGTTCTCCAATTTTTCCTTTCTTCAACTCTTTAATAAATCTTAATCCCCGAATACCAGAACCCGATAAAGGTAATGCCATTTTCATATTCTTGTTAGCAATATTACTCAACAAAACAATTGAAATGTTTCGATTAGACTTCATTAAAGGATTATAAAACACTTCTACCTTCTTGGTTGGGTCTTTCTTCTGTGAACTAGCTTTAATCTTACAAGATCCTTCTGAGATTGTATCCATAGATGCAATTATAGAAGAAACCTTTTTAAAAACTTTGATATAAAAAGGTCATATGGCAATTAGAAAAGTACTCTTAACAATTGTAGGACATGTTGATCATGGCAAAACGTCTCTACTAGATAAGATTAGAGCTACTGCCGTAACCACTGGAGAAGCTGGTGCTATAACACAAGCAATAGGTGTTTCAATTATTCCCATTGATACTATTAAAAAAATCTGTGGTTCATTATTAGATTCTTTCAAAGGAAAATTAACAGTTCCAGGATTATTAGCAATTGACACACCTGGTCACGCTGCCTTTACATCTTTAAGAAAAAGGGGTGGGTCATTAGCTGATATTGCTATTCTGGTAGTAGATATTAATGAAGGGTTCAAACCACAGACAATTGAATCTATTGAAATTTTAAAAGCAAATAAAGTTCCGTTCATTGTTGCTGCCAACAAAGTAGACCTTTTACCGGGCTGGCAATATGATGAGGATAAATTCTTATTACCAAATATTTCTTCCCTAACAACACAAAGACAAGGTGATTTTGAAAAGAAGATGTATGAATTAGTTGGAAAACTTTCAGAACAAGGATTACAATCAGAACGGTTTGATCGAGTCGAAGATTATACTAAACAAATTGCTATTGTTCCTGTTTCTGCCCATACTGGCCAAGGAATTCCCGAATTACTAATGGTTCTTACTGCATTAGCACAAAAATTCTTAGAAAAGAAATTAGAAATCGAAGAAACTGGAAATGCTAAAGGAACGATATTAGAAGTTAAAGAAGAAAAAGGATTAGGTATGACCTTAGATGCAATAATATATAATGGCCAATTAAAAGTTAACGATACTTTAGTTATTGGAAATGTGGATGAACCAATCGTTGTAAAGATTAGAGCATTACTAGAGCCTGCAGAACTTTGTGATATGCGTGAAAAGAAAAGTCGGTTTAAGAATGTTAAAGAAGTTCATGCTGCTACAGGAGTAAAGATTTCTGCCCCTGGCTTAGATAATGCAATCGCAGGAATGCCCTTTGTAAGTTGTTCTCCAGATAAAATTGAAGAAGCTAAAGAAGAGGTTCAAGCAGAAATTGGAGAAATTGTAACTGAATGCGACGATTGTTTAGGTGTGATAATCAAATCAGATACTATTGGAGGATTGGAAGCATTAAGAAACTTATTACAAGAAAAAGAGATTCCCATCTCCTCTGCTTCTATTGGAGATGTGACAAAAAAAGACCTTTCAAAATTGGAATCTATTCGAGACAAAGATGAATTCAGCGGAGTATTGTTGGGATTTAATTCTAAAGTATCTGAAGAAATTTCCGAATATGCTAAAAGTAAAAAATTAAAAATTATTTCTCACGATGTAATTTACAAAACAATTGAAGATTATGAAGAATATTTAGTAAAATTAAAAAGAGAAATTGAAATGCGAGACTTACATTCTATTGTAAGGCCATGTAAATTTGCTGTTCTTAAGGGATATACATTTAGGCAAAGTAATCCTGCCATTGTTGGTGTTGAAATTGAAATTGGGCAAATTAAAACCGGCGATCCTATTATGAATTTAGAAGGTAAAAAAATATCTCAAGTAAAGAGTATGCAAGAAGGAAAAGATCATGTTAATAATGCTCAGCAAGGTAAACAAATAGCTATGGCTATGGAAGGAGTTACAGTTGGCAGACAAGTTGAAGAAGGAGACTTCTTATACGCAGACCTTTCTGAAGAAGACTTCAAGAAATTAAAAGAGTTAAAAAAACACCTTTCTAAAATGGAAATTAATGTTCTTAAAGAAATTGCAGAGATTAAAAGAAAGCAAAACCCAGTTTGGGGAATTGGTTAAATTCTAAACATCCCAGAAACAACAACAATGCACCGAATCAACTGGCTCACCAGCGTGTTTACCGGAAGTATACACTTCATCTGTTACTGGCCTAGAATCACAAGGATCAATAATATACATCCCTGAATTTGGCCCTAAGCCAGTATGTTCAATATCTTCTTGTCTCCCATTAAAAGCATCATAGAGTTCACTAAAGTTTTTGGGAATAATTGTACGGCCAAACTTGTTATTATGAGTCTCAGAACTTAATTCATCTTCTAGTAACATTCTCAAAAACAAACATATGCGGTATATATACTTTTCTTTTCTAATCTATTGTTACTAAAAGTAAAAAAGACCACTATTCCTTGAAAATTATAGAAAAGCATAAAAAGAAGTATATATTCTATATGAGTTCTACATAATAATGGATGAAATAATTGAAATACTTTTAGAAGCTCGAGAAGAACTTAAGCGTTTGGAGCATATAATCTACGTTAGTTTGAAATATACTAGAACTGTAGATGTTATTATTAATGCCTTAAATCGGTTAGTTGGCATTTATGACTTGCTAGTTGAAGCCCTTTTAGAAAAAGCAAAGGGGGAAAATTTGATTGAAGCCTTACCAAAAAGCCCAGCATTAAGTGCAAAACGATTAGGTGAAACATATCCAGAAGATATTTTTCTTCATAAACACCTCAAATTTTACTCTTTCTTGAAAACAATTTTGAATATGGAACATAAAAAGTTCAGAGAATATAGAAGACACGTCGCATTGGTAGTTGATATTAACAATTGTACAGCTGAGGCTAACATTGATAATTTAACCAACTGTGAAAAATTCGTCCATAGTTTCTACAATTACGCCCGCGAAAAGATAGATCCACAACCAGTAGAAGATGAATGATTGTCTGCTAGTGTAGAGAAAATATTATATACTCCCAAACATTATCTAAACTAATACTCAAGAGAGGTTTTAAGATGACACGTTTTATCGCTTTAGTTTCTGGTAAAGGAGGAGTTGGAAAAACTACTTCCACGTTAAACTTAGGACATGCGCTAGCATGCCTAGGGAAAAAAGTACTGTTATTAGATGCAAATTTAGTAACTCCAAACTTAGCATTACATTTAGGAATGTTATCACCTGAAGGAACATTAAACCAATTTTTACGTAAAGAAAAAAATTTACAGGAAATTACGCACCTCCACGAAAGTGGAATTTCATTAATACCTTCATCCCCCTCATATTCTGAATATCAAAGAACTAACTCACAAAATTTGTCCAAAGTGTTTGAACATTTAGATGATACTGCAGATTATGTTCTAATAGACTCTCCCAGCGGATTAGGTTATGAAGTGTCTCAAGTTCTAAAAAATAGTGACGAGGCTTTAATTGTAGTTAATCCAAATTTAAGTTCTGTGATGGATGGACTAAAAACAATCCAATTAGCTAAAGAAAATAATAATATAATTACGGGCGCTATCTTAAATATGAGCCATAATGGTAGAAATGAACTGAAATCAACAGAAGTTGCAAGAATTTTAGGAGTTCCAATTATTGCTGATGTTAAACATGACCGTAAAATGAGAAAATCGTTACATCAACAATCTCCATTAACTTATCTTTATCCAAGATCTAAATCTGCCAAGGGATTTAAAACAGTTGCTGAATACATTAGTTTACGTTAAAAAAATGAAACAAAAACAGAAATTAAAACTAACCGAAAAAGGATGGAATGAAGAGGAGATCATTCATGCTGAAGAAGTATTAGATCGAGCAGAAAAACAAGATGTTCATTTCTCAAAGATTGTTTTCTGGAGCGCTTTGATCGTTACTATTTTTGGAAACTTTATTGTTTCATTAATATTAATTCCATTTTTAATAGTTCTCAATAAATGGGTATTATATTCTATAGTAATTTTACTTGCAGGAAGTATTGGATTTCTTTACAAGTTATTAATTATGGACATTGGACATTTAGAAAAAAAACATCACATTGCCGCTAGTATTATAGTCCCATTAATTGCAATAGCGAATATTATTGGTATGGTGTTAGTTTCAAACAAATTTATTCGTGATATTAAGGTAGAAAATGTTCAACATAACCCTATAATAGTTGCAATTGTTTTTGCAGTTGTTTTAATCTTGCCTTACTTTTTACACCAGATATTCTCATTTATTAAGAACACGCCAAAAGAAAAAGTAATTAAAATCTAACTACCTAATCCAATTAATATTACACCAACAATAATTGCTATTAATCCAGACCATTTCCAAGTGTTCATCTCTTCTTTAAGAAATTTGATTGATAACAAAGTGGTCCAAATATAAGTTGTTGAAACTAACGGATAAATAATGCTAAGTTCTTCTTTTCTTAAAGCTACAACATAAAATAATGTTGATGCACCATAAAAAAAAAGGCCTAACCACATTAAGCTACCTTTCAAAGAATGAAAAAAAGAGTATTTATCTACACTCTTCTTAACCATCAATGTACCAAAAGCACCGATGAAAGCTCCAAAAAGTACTAGTCCAACTGCAAGAAAATTAACCATTTTCAATTACGGAAATCTTCTTTGTCCCTCCAAAACCAATCATACTTACTCCGAATAAAATAATAGTAACACCAACCCACTTTAATATGCTCATTGAATCTGCAGGAAATAACCAGGGAGACACCAAACTTACCCAGATATAACTAGTTGCAATAATAGGATACAATACACTCAATTCTCCTTTCTTAAATGCAAACATTAGAAATATCCACCCAATCCCATAAGAAACAAATCCAAAAATAAAAGGTAAATTGAGAATTGTTAAATATTGAGATAAGTCAATTTTGTTAACACCAAGCTTCCATAATACTTGGCCAAGAGAAGTGAAAAAGGTACAGAAAATCATCAAATAAACTGCGTTTTTTGACGTTCCTTTCATTTTATTCTTTTAACAATTGTTCAATGATTGCCGCATAAGCTGGTCTGGCAATTAAAACACCAAAAGAAATTCCTACGATCGTTGTAAACGCAAATCCTTTTAATAATCCCGCACCTGCAAACCATAAAGGTAACATACCTGCACAAGTCGTTAAATATGCTCCAAATACAATAAACATGGCGTTTTTAATTCTTTTTTTCCAATCGGTAATCATTTCACCACTCATTGTTTCATCCGTAATAACAATTAAGTGATCCACACCAGTTCCAGCAACAATGATAATTCCCGCAATTGCCGCCAAGTCTAAATTCCAGCCAACTAAAGAAGCAAAACCCAGAATTAAAACCATTTCTGAAACAAGTGTAATTACCATAGGTAAAACAATTTTAATTTTTCTATACCTAATGAAAACAACAACAACAACTGATAAAATTGCTAATGCTCCAACTAGAACCATGTTATTAAGAAACTCTTTTCCTAAAGACGGAGAGATGGTATCCATTTTAACAATTTCTAATTTCACAGGTAAACTGCCAGTAATAATAATAGTTTGTAATCGCTTCATTTCTTTTAATGTATTTGTAACTGCGTCAGCTTGTGTTGGTCCAGAACCAGAACCAGAGATTTGAATATTAGTTGTTGCTCTCCCTTTTAGTTCTGCACCAATTCTTAAAGAGTCAACTTCAGTATCATCTAACATTAAAGTTAAATCTTCGCTCAAATAAGAGTTTCCATTTTCTGATGTTACTGTAAGATCATTTGTTAAACTTGCTTGCCTTTCTGCAGCTTCCGGACTTAAAGTAATTGAAAAGAAGAAACTACAAGAATATCCGCCATCAAATGGTGAACATCCTCTCTGGGGGTCTATTCCAGAACAATCTGCACTTCTACAAACGTAAGTAATATCTTTCTTTCCACCGAAAAAAACCGTATCATTCCCAATGTTAGCTTCAAACTTTCCTTGTTTTGATAATAATTCTTTAACTTCGTCTTCAGTAACTCCGGCCATTTCAATTAAAATAAAATCATCTCCTGCCAAGTCTGATGCAGACCTGACAACAACATCACTTAACCCATAAACATTTAACCTTTCTTTAAGGTTAGCAATTGTAATTTCTAAGTTCTCTGCAGAAACTTGCTCTTCTGGTTTTAATAATACTCTTGTTCCACCCTCTAAATCTAAGCCCTTTCTTAAGTTTGATGTTGGTGCCTCACTAATTTTAATTCCCAATTCTCCAGAATCTTTAGTTTGTAAAGTGTAAAATTCCTTATTTGTTTCAATTCTAACTGTCCGATTTGTACCAATCTCAGAAACAATAGAATAATAATCACCAGTAGTTAAAATATCTTCACCATTAATGGAAATTATTTTCTCTTTGGCTAAAGGCGTTAACTGGGCTGAAGGATTTTGTATTCCTGCAAGCGCAGCAGAAGAGTTTTGTGATATACTCTTAATCGTCACCCCGTCATTTCCAAAAATTTGTGGTTGGATTGCAATTAAAGCAAATAGGATAAATACTAGTAAAGTGATTATTCTCCAGTTTGTAAAGATATTTTTTAATCTGGTATTCATTTTCGTTTACGCTCCAGATATAATCTTAATATTCCAACGTTTTGAATCCAAGTCATTACTAAATCTACTAACAAGCCAATAAATAAAATAAGCATAATTTGTTTTACAATTTCACTCTGTACAAAAATTAAAGCAACCAAGATTGCAACTAATGTAGTTGTACTCATCGTTAAGCCGGTTTTCATAGCCCCATAAACTCTTTCCATAACACTTCCTTCTTTTCTCTTTAACAATCTACTACTAAGTAAAATGTCAGTATCAACAGAATAACCAATCAACATTAAAAAAGCAGCAATGCCTGCAGTACTAAGCTTCATTCCAGTTAAATTGAAAATTGCTAAGGTAACAACAATGTCAGAAAATGCCGCTAATATAACTGCTAAACTAGGAATAATTGTTCTGAAGTAAATTAGTACCACAATACCCATTAATAAGAAAGCAATTAATAAAGCAATTAATGTCTGCTTAAAAAAACTATTACCAAGAGAAGAACCCATAACCTCAATGCTATATTCAGATTTCTTTAAATCTAATTTTCCCTCAATTACATTGATTAAATTATCAATTTCTTTAGTTTCTTGTGCATCTGAATCAATAGCAATTCCAGTTATCCTTCCGGCCGCAGAGATTGTCCTGATACCAATATCTGCTCCAGGAAACTTTCCGTCCAAAAATTGTTCTAATTCAATAATATCAATAGAACCATCTTCAATTGTTATTGTAGATCCACCCTTAAGAGTAATCCCTTTGTTAACAAAATCACCAGTTACAGCAGTTTGAATTCCAATCTGAAGTAATGCTAAAACCAACAATAAGAATGGAATAACCAATAACAATTTGTACTTATTTTCATAAAACGATTTTAATTTACTATTCATACTTAAATGGATAATTTTTGGAGTTATATATAAAGATTGTGCTGCCTAAGTATGCCGAAACTTTAATAAGAGAGATTTAATTATAATCAAGAATGGCAAAAAACGGTAATGATGAACAAATTGGCTTCCATAAAGGTAGTTTAGCAACTCTTGTTAAAGAAAGGGAAGAAATGATGCGAATTTTGCAAATTGTTGAACAATTAATGCAAATGCACATTAAAGAACTTAAAGACTTGGGAGTAGATTTAAGCGAACAGGCTAAAACTGCAACTAAATCACTTAAGAATAAAAAGCCAATTGAAGACGTTCTTTAGAAATTAGATTAAAAAAGAAAAAAGAAAAATTAGTTTTATCCTAGCAATAAAGCTAAGAAAAACAATAGTACTGCAATCAGTACAACAATTCCAGCAATTAACCAAACTAAATATCTTACATTATCCCAAGCTGAGTTAACAGGCTCTGAGTTTGCAGGATTTAAGTTTGCAAAATCTAATTGTTCAACTACAACAGCGGGTTCGTCTGAACTGGTACTTTTTGGAGGCACGTAAGTGCTTTCATAAACATATCCAGTATTGTCGTCTTCGCCATTAAGAACATTGTCAATTTTCTCTCTTAGATTTTCGATGTCATCTTCCAATTCATCAAGATTGTCAAGAAGATTTTCATCTTTATCATCTTCAGATTCAACGTCATCAATTAGACTTTCAACATCATCATCAAGATCTTTTAAGTCATCATCTAATTCTTCTAACCTATCTTGATATTTCTCAATGTCATCTTCGTCATCATCTTCTACTGCGTTATTGTACTTCTTCTTATTGTATTGGTAATCGTCTTCAAATGTCTCATACTCATCTTTAAGATCTTTATATTGATCTTTGTAAGTTACAGGATCAACAGGGTCATCACCAGTATCACACACATCGCCAATATTATCAGCATCAGTATCTAATTGATCTAAATTAGCTACAAGAGGACAATTGTCTAAAGTATCTAAAATAGTGTCTGCATCATCATCAAGATCACAAACATCTCCAAAAGTATCTGCATCAGTATCTAATTGATCTGCATTAGCAACAACAGGACAGTTATCTAAAGAATCTACAACTCCATCTGCATCAGCATCTTCAACATCAGACAATTCACAAACATCGCCAGTTCCGTCACCATCAGTATCTAATTGATCAGGATTAGCCATATTAGGACAATTATCTTCAGAATCTACAACTCTGTCACCATCTGCATCTTCAAATACAGGATCTTCACAAACACTAGGGTCAAATTCTGCATTTAAGAAAACTAACATTTCTTCTGTTAAATCATGATAATTTCCAGAAAGTGATTCAAAATCTTCAGATAAAGCATTTCCTTGATCGTGTAATTCTAAAGCATAGTTATGTAAAGCTAATTCATAGGATGTAGATGACATTGTAGTAAACGCAATTCCTAACTTAATAGTTTCAGCCTGTTCAGTATCTCCAGAACACATTGCTGTTTTATAGTCTACTTCAGATTCTGCAAGCATTTCTTGAATCCCAGCGTATGATTCTTCATATTGTCTTAACTCATCTAAGAAATCTGTTTGATCTTCATCACAAACATCACCAATTGCATCTCGATCAATGTCTGCTTGATCGTCATTGTAAAGATATTTACAATTGTCTTCTAAGTCAGAAACACCATCTTCATCGTAATCTACAGGCATATCTTCTTCAAGAACTTCAATAGATAAAATCTCATCAGAACATTCTCTTGTTATATCACAAGCTTGAAATGTCAAATCATGATTACCCACGTCTTCAGACTGAGTATTCCAAACAAATTCCCAAACATTTTCTTCTACTATTAACGGAACAGGAAACCCTTCAGGAGAAGTTAAACTTGTAATTATATCGCCATCTTCATCTTCAACAACAATTTTTGCATTAAACTCATCGCCCGCATATACAAGAACATCTGAGTCATACAAGAAAGTAATCCTCGGAGCTTCTGCAAGTGCCATAGGAGCAACTAAGCCAACTAAAAAAATTGCTACCAAAAACACATTCATTATTTTTTTCATCATTTTTGTGCACCTTTAATTTGTCTATTTGTACTGCAGAGTAGTAACCACTTATAAATCTTTCGTTAGTTTTAACCCTTGAGTAGTTAAAACCTCACAGAATTACTTCGCCACGATATATTTTAGGGAGGTAATTCAGAATTTTACCTTCTTTATACTTGGCATAGCCCAAAACATCATTTTTATGAATAAGAATAAATGTTTTTGTTTCCTCACCAAGATCTTTCTTAAGATCAACACCAGCAAAGTAAGCCTTAGTCTCCTTTTTGTCTAATTCAAACAAACAAGGTAATTTAACACCATTTTCCTTAGCTTCTTGAACAAATAATTGTGCCCCTTCCTTACTAAGCCTAACAAGATTATGTTTATATTCAGCAAAGTAAAGCCCAATTCTATCTACAACCAATTTATCTAAGTCTACTTTAATCAAATCTTTGTTTATTAAGAAAACTCGTTCCCTATCATTCATCAAGTAAGCATAATCTTTCTTTAAAGAGTAACCAAAGGTATCTTCAAGAACTACTTTGAATCGCTTTATTTCCCTAGTGTTCAAAACTTTAAATTTCTTCATAAATGTAAAAAAGTAAGAATGTAGTTAAAAACTATTCTATTTTTTCAATCTTAATGATATCAACTGGACAAGCTTCAGCCGCTTCTTGATTTCTTGCTTTTGAATCTTCTGTTGTAATGATTAGTTCCCAATGATTATCTACTTTAACACTTTCTTTTAAATGGGCTATACCCTCATCATCCATTTCCCAGAATTCGGGACAAATTGCTGCACAAGCTCCACAACTAATACATTCATCGTAATTATGTAAAATCTTATATTTCGCCATATTCTCCTCCAAATACCATTTAATTGATTATAAGCTCTGATTGCAAAAAGCCGAGTAGTTTATAATTGTTTTCTTTAAAAAAACAAAAAGCTTATATAATTAATTTTATTATCTAACTACCATGAAAAAGGGTGTGAATAAATTCATAATAATTACTAGTATGTGCCTAATGTCAATTTTCTTAGTTTCATGTGGAGGATTTATTCAATCTGGAGAAGACCCAACAAGTACAGCAGCAGTACTTAGATTGGTCCAAACAGGTAGTCAAGGAGTTGATATTGAAATTTTACAAAATGCTCCCCCTCCATTAATTTATGACCAAAATGAGTTAGTGGCTTTGGTAGAAGTTCATAACAGGGGAAATCATGACCTTGCTGCCCAAGAATGTTTTGTTCAAGTTACCGGTTTTGATCCAAATATTATCAAAGGAGGAATGCAAACAGCCCAATCTTGTGCTTCTAATGTAGGGGGACTTCTAGAAGGGAAAAATGTTTATAACACCCAAGGAGGGATTAACCAATTAGAATTCAGATCACAAAATGTTGTTCTTCCATCAGGAGTATTTGAATATAGTCCCACTTTAAACTTTGTAACTTGTTATTATTATCACACAATTGCTAATCCAGCAGTATGTGTAGACCCAGTATTTTACCAAGTAACCCATGAACAAAAGAGTTGTATACCAGTGGATGTAGGCATGGCTGGCGGCCAAGGAGCACCAGTTGGAGTAAGCAGAGTAGGAGTTGATATGGTTGGAAACAAAGCAATCTTTGAGATTGATGTAGTTAATTTTGGCACTGGACAAGTATTAAGTCCTTATGCAGACATTAGAAATTGCGGACATTCATCTTTAGATTATGATGATTTAGACAGAGTAAGATATACAGCGCAATTAAGTGGAGGCCAATTAATTGATTGTAAACCTAGAGATGGGTTTGTTAGATTAAATAATGGTAACGGAAAAATTGTCTGTAGCTTTAATATAGCTGGCACTTCAGCATTTGAAACTCCTTTGATGATTGATTTTGATTATGGATACGTTAACTCGGTACAAAAACCAATTAAAATTGTCATGACCCCCCAATAATTCTTTTATAATTTAATCAAGAAAGCAATAAACTTTATATATCTCTTAATATTGTCATTATATATTAGCTAAAGAGGTTATACAGATGAAAAGAATAATAATTATACCAATTTTAATGTTTAGTTTACTGTTTTTAGTATCTTGTGGTCCGGAAGAAGATGGTACGGGCGCAGCAAATGGTGCTTTTATTGGAGGCGCTCAAGGAATTGTAGCAGTGTTTGAACCCTTCGGAGTAGAAGAAGATAACACCTTTACAATATTTGATACTGAAACATTTCCAATTGAACTTACCATTGCTAATAAGGGAGAATATGAAATTAAAGCCAGTGATGTTACGATTGAATTAAAAGGACCATCTTTAGACTTTAGTGGAATTGCTTCTTTAAGTAAATCCAATTCAGGTATTGTAGGAATTGTTTCAGAATTACTTCCAGATGGAGAAGAAGAAACAATTACTTTTGCTACTGATGCAAAATATGCCCAAGAAGTTAATGGTTATATTGATAGAGAATGGTTTGCAAACATTGAGTACAATTATGAAACTTATGTAGTTATGCCAGATATCTGTTTGAAAGGAGATTTGAAAGATGATCGAATTTGCGATGTTGATGGTGCAAAAACTTACTTTGTTTCTGGAGCTCCAATCACCGTAACTGCAGTTGAAGAAAGTACGGCTGGAAAAGGTATTATGGCTTTAAAAATCACAGTACAAGACCAAGGAACTGGAAAAGTTACCTTACCAACCCAAGACTTTGGAACTCAAGAAAAAATTGCTTATAGCATCGATGATAATGATTGGGAATGTAAACAAGGCGGAAAGTTAAACGAAGCAAGACTAATTGAGGGTAAAGCAGACATAATTTGTAAGTTAAAGAATGCTTTAAGTGAAAAAGACTTAGCAACTAAACAACTTAAGTTAACTCTTGATTACAAATACAGAGACATTATCCAAGAGTCAATAAGAATTAAAGAAAGCGATAAATAAACGCTTTTTATTTTCTTTTTTATTTTATAAATTAATTTCTAAACTAATTGGACAATGATCACTTCCAAGCACTTTAGAAAGAATTTCTGAACTCTTTAATTTTGATTTTAATTTCTTAGAAACTAAGAAGTAATCTATCCGCCAGCCAATGTTTTTAACACGAGCATTAAACATATAACTCCACCAAGTGTATTGCCCTGGATCTTTGTTAAACTCTCTAAAAGAATCAATAAAGCCCGAATCCAAGTGTTTATTTAATCCATCAATTTCAACTTGAGTATAACCAGCATTTTTATTATAATTAGGTTTGGGATTTGCTAAATCAATTTCTGTATGGGCAACGTTTAAATCACCACAAACAATAACAGGTTTCTTTTCATTTAATTCTTCTATGAATTTGTGGAACGCAACATCCCACTTAGCTCGTCTATCTAAACCAACCAATCCCCTTTTTGAATTTGGAGTGTAAACATTAACTAAAATAAACTTTTCAAATTCTGCAGTTATTACTCTTCCTTCATTATCATCCATCGGACCATCCCCATAAATTACAGAGATCGGTTTTTCCTTACTAAAAATTGCAGTTCCAGAATAACCTTTCTTTTCTGCAGAATTCCAATAATGATGTTCATACTGCTTTAACATATCATCAACTTGATCTGGATGCGCCTTCGTTTCTTGAATACACATGATGTCTGGGTTCTCTTTCTTTACAAACTCTAAGAAACCTTTCTTTAATATTGCCCTAATCCCATTAACATTCCATGATATTAGTTTCATTTTAATTGTATTTCTCAATCCAACTTTTAATAATTTGTTTGATTTCTTTAAGATGTTCTTCTTCTCTAAAAGTATGCTCTGCCCCTTCAATAACATGTAATTCTTTATTTTCGGTAGGTATAGCATCAAATAATATTTTCTGATGTTTTGGAGGAGTACCTTCATCTTCACTTCCAACAATCAACAAAATAGGCATAGTTAATTGATCAACCTTTTCCAAGAGGTCATGTTTCAGTCTATCTTCCATGTGAGACCAAGGTAACCGTTTAATAACCCCTGGTTTAGAAGCACTTGCCTTTTCTATCCAACCCGTTTCTTTCCAGTTTTCATTTATTTTCTTACGTGCTTCAATCCCAAAACTTAGTTTTCCAGAAACCACCGTAGATATTGGTGCAACAGCTTTAACCCTCTCAGGAAAGTTCTCAGCATATAACGCAGTGGAGATTCCTCCCAGACTATGACCAATTAACCAAAATGGTTCTTGGTAAAATTCTTGTGACTTACTCCATTCAATAACATCACATAGATCTTCATAATAATTTGTTGTTGTTGCATTTTCATAATTTCCTTCACTTTCTCCAAAAGTATTTGCAGCATCAAATAAGACTGTAGTGAAACCGTCTTCTTTAAATGCTTGAGTAAAAGTTTGCATATGACCCTGTTCTTTAAATCCACCTAAACCATGCATAACAAAAACTAAACCCTTCTGGTTTTCAGTAACATCAGTAATTACACAAATCTTTTGCCCATGTCTATTTTCAAAAAATTGTTTTACCATTTCATTTCATCAACCCTTCCTTAATTAAAAACTCTTTAATTTTTTCATACATAAATTGATATCCTTTTGAGTTAGGATGTAAACCATCTTCTAATAACAAGGGATAATTTTCTTTACTCATAACATCAAGAATATCAAGAAATAAAACATTATTTTCTTTACATAATTCTTTAACCAAATTGTTAAACAACTTAACCCTTTCCGGTTCGAACCACGTTTCCTCATAAGGTAACGTTCTAAATTTATCTACTGGAGGCAATCCAATAAATACTAATTTGGCTTGATAATTATTTGCTCTCTTAATTAACTCTTCAATGTTTTTTTTAAATTGATCATCAGTTGTTCTAGGTTTATTATTCTCTGGACCCCCATCAAATTTACAATCATTAGTTCCAATTGCAATTAAAATTAAATATTCATCAGATGGTCTTTTTATTCTAATTCTTCCTTTTATTTCAACATCAAACCTTTTTAGAAGATCAGTAGAAGTGTGTCCAGGAACCCCCAAATTATAAACCCCATTATGGCTTCCCTTTACTTCAAAATAATCTTTTAATCTTCCAACCCAACCAATGCTAGGCATTTCTCCACGACCAAAAGTTATACTGTCTCCAAAGCATAAAATCCCTTTCATCTTGTTCCAACCAATACAACAAATGCTAATAAAGCTTCCAACTGAATATACTCATCTGCACCTTCAACCATTCGAAACTCAATTTCTCCACATTTGTCAACTAACTCAACTTTCTTACGATCATCTAACTCTAAGTTCCAGATTTCTCTTTGCACTTGTCTAATAACATCCATTCCAGATAATCCATAATTTAACATCAAATCCAATAACTTTTTACGAGAATCAATAAACTTTCCAGAAGCAGCCAGTCCTAAAGATTCTTTAATTTCTTTCGGCTTAGCAACGGAAGCCATTGAATAAACTAATTCTGCATCAATATCTTTTTTAATAACTGCACATGACTGCATAACATTTTCCAAACGACGACAATCACCTTCACAAACTTCAAACAAAGCAGTTTTAGCTTCATCTGAAACAGTTAAACCTTCTTCAGCACTAACTCGAGAAATTACTTCATTAATCTCATCAGCTGATAATGGTTTAAACCGAAACACCGCACACCTTGATTGAATTGGATCAATTATTTTAGAAGAGTAATTACAACTTAAAATAAAACGACAAGTTTTTGTATAATTCTCCATCGTTCTACGTAATGCTTGCTGAGCTTCTTTAGTAAGTGCGTCACTCTCATCCAAATAGATTAACTTAAACGGAACATCTCCAATAGCCCTAGTACGAGCAAAATCCTTAACTTTAACCCTAACAACATCAATTCCACGTTCATCAGAAGCGTTCAGTTCTAAAGTATTCTGCCTCCAGTTCTCTCCAAATAGTTGTTTAGCAATAACTAATGATAATGTAGTCTTACCCACTCCTGCAGGTCCTGAGAATAATAAATGAGGCATACTGCCACTTTCAACAAAAGCTTTAATCTTGCTAACAATATCCTTTTGTCCTTTAACTTCTTCAAAATTCTGTGGTCTGTACTTCTCTGTCCAAATAGCTGATATCATAGTAACTTATGACCAATCCACCTTTATAAGTTTTATCTATTTCTAGAATGCCCACAACACAATACCAGAAGCCCAATTGATCAGCTCGTTATAAGAAACCCCAAAGAATATAACCAATACCAAAACAACCAACAGTAGATAAAAGATCACCTTAAGAATCTTAGATAAGAACGTTGCAGAAATCATTACTATGATTGCAATAATAATCATCCCAACTATTGAAAAAGGATCCATAATAGAAAAGAAAGGAAAGAGATTTATAAGAATTTCTCTACTTCTTCAAGTATACTGTACTAGTTGGGAATGGAATTCCAATCTTAGCTTTATTCAAGGCGTTGTAAATTGCTTCGGTAGCTTCGACCTTTTTACCATAAGCCATATCCCACTTCTCAACCCAGAAATAAGCTTTAAATGCTAATGCAGAATCATCCATGGATAAAAAATGTACTGCAGGAGTTGGTTCTTTTAAAACATCATCTATGTCTGTAATTACTCCAACAATTAAACTACGAACTTTAGCAACATTATTTCCATACTCAACGCCGAACTCTACACCAACCCTAATTTTAGGATTTGGCCTAGTATAATTTTTAACCCTAGAATTTGCTAAATAACCATTAGGAACATAAATAACTTCATTATCATAAGTTCGCATTTTAGTACTTCTTAATCCAATATCTAAGATAGTTCCAACTTCTCCACTTTCTAACTGAACCTTGTCTCCAATTTTGTAAGTTTTATCTAATAATAATGTTACCCCACCAAAAATATTCTTTAATGAGTCTTGTAATCCAAATCCAATAACTACTCCCAAGATACCTGCTCCCGCTAAATAGGGGCCAATATTTACACCCCAAATATCTAAAACCCACATCAGGCCAATAACAACAAATATTACCTTTATTGCCTTGTGAAACAGTGGTAATAAAACATCATCAAGACTACTTTTTGTTCTTGTGGCAACTTCTTTACCCCAGATCTCTACTATTACATCCGCAATCCTAGCAAGGATAAACACAAATACAATTGCCATAACTGAGTTTATTAATTCTGGAACAATCCCACCATAACCTAAATGTTCAACTGCCAACTTTAATCCAAAAGCCAAAATTAAATAGAATACTGGCATTTTTGTTTTCTCAAGAATAATATCATCAGCCTCAGTTTTAGTTTTCTTTGCTAATTGTTGCAAATACTTCTCAAAAATAAACAATAATACCCACGCCAAAATAGCTGAACAAACAATAATTAATAATGCAAAAATCCACTTGTTCTGTATGAATCCACTATAAGGTAACGTTCCAATAAAATTAAAAATTTTGTCCATAATCATGCTTTTTCCACCACTGTCCGCATTTTTCTTTCAATTAAAAATACCCTTATAGAACTTAAGATTATCGTTCCTGTAACAGTTACATAAACAATTTTAGCAATGAATTCTGCATAAGGAATACCTGCAGTAACTGCCAACTGAGCAATTGCTGCAGCAGCTAAACCCCTAGCAAAGATAGAATTCACTAAAACCCTAGATTCTAAAGGCATTTTTTTAGTTAAAACAAGTGATAAAATTCTTGAAAACATTAGCACTACAGATAAAGCGATACCAATCAACAAAGCTTTCCAATCAGAGATGTCTAATAAAACACCAATGTAAACAAAGAAAAATGTTTTTAAGAAAAAGGAAATTTGGTGATAAAAATATTGTTCGCTTGGAGTTGTCACAGATACTCCTAACTCACCTTTTAAAGCTTTTTTCTTTTCTCTAGAACTTGTTGTAAGAATCCCTTTAATAATTGAAGATAATTGTTTAGAGTTCTTTAATATTAGACCAAAGAAAAGAGCGGCAATTGCACCATTTCCACCAAGAAATTCAGTAATAACATAAATCAATAATAGATAAGCAATAGCAATCATATAATTGTGTTCCTTAAACACTCTTAAAATTAAGAAAATCCAAATTACTCCACCAAGCAGTCCAACTAATCCAGCTACTGCAAACAAAGCAATTAATTGTGAAATCGTAGCTTGTATTCCAAAACCACCCAAACTAAATATTTCTATAACTGTTAAAGAAAACACAATACAAAAAACATCAGTTAACGCAGATTCTAAAGCAAGTAGTGAAAACACCCGCTCACTAATTTTAACTTGCTTCAATATTGGAATTACAAATGATGAAGAAACTCCACCTAAAGCAAATCCTGTAAATAATGCTAATAAGAAACTAAATCCATCAAACCAAAATCCAAGTAAAGATAATAATCCTGCAATTACTAATGAAGATATAACAAAATTAAAAATTGTTAAAACAAAACTGTGTGAAAATTCTCGCACTAATGAGCTAAGGTTAATGTTAAATGCACCATCAAATAATAAAAATACTAAAGTGAAAGTTGTGAAGATGGGAGCAATTCCAATTAAACTTTCTGGAGTAACCAAGTTTAAAACAAAAGGCCCAATAACGAAACCGAGAATAATTAAAAACAATACGTCTGGAATGCTAAATTTCTTAAATATCCAACCAGCAAAGAAGCCAAAAAATAGTATTAAACTACCTGACAATAAGGTTAAAGTTACAACATCCATAAATATAACTAAATACTTTTGATTTATATACATTACGGAAAATATAGAAAAAGAATTATGCGGCAATAATTACAAAATCTTCTAATTCTTCATAGTTTCCTTGTAGAAACTGATAATTAATTAATTCTGTAAACCGCTTTTCAAATTTCATTCTTCAGATTCAGATCCATCATCCATAGAACCAGCAGGAACAGCACTCTTTGATATAATCAAAATATCGCCAACAGCCTTAACTAATTGATGTGGAACAATAACACCCTTAGCACTTCCGATAACTCTACTCAAAAAGGAATTTTTAGTAGATTTAATTTTCCAACCGGAAACTTTGTTTGTTTGAACAATACTATCTTCAACATCCCCAAAATAATCGCCAGTGTCAGTAAATACTTTCAAATCGTAAGTTTCAGAGACTTTTTTCATCTTTAACATTGATAACCACCTAATCCATTTAATTATAAATTAGTTTATATACTTTTCTGTTGTCTCCCCTATATATTAGAAAGCAGTAGATTCTTGTGCTTTCTAAATATAATTCGCAAAGTTCACAACATAATAGAAAGCATGTAATCTTCTCTCTTTCTAGATGTTGTTCATAAATTCACAACATATTAGAAAGTCTTATATCTACCCCAGAATATTGATTGAAAGATGGAATTCAAGAACTTAAAAATTATTGGAACTTCACATATTGCTAAACAAAGTGTTAATGAAATTAAAAAAGCATTTGATGAATTTCAGCCAGATGTTGTTGGAGTAGAATTAGATGTACAACGAGCAAGGTCATTAATGCAAGATCAAAAAAATAAGATTTCCATTACTGCAATAAGACAAATTGGAGTAAAAGGTTATGTTTTTGCTAAAATTGGACAGATTGTTCAAAAGAAACTAGGAACAGCTGTAGGAGTCTCTCCAGGAACGGAAATGAAAACAGCAATTGTTTTAGCAGCTAAAGAAAAAAAAGAAATAGCATTTATTGATCAACCAATCCAAATTACTTTAAAGAAATTCTCTAAAACCCTTACTTGGAAAGAGAAATTTAGATTTATTGGAGACATTTTTAAAGGAATTTTTCAACCAAAAAAACAAATTAAACAGTATGGTTTAGATCAATTTGATTTGAATAAAGTTCCTGCAGATAAATTGATTAAGAAAATGATGTTGCAGATGAAAGTGCGCTATCCAAACGTTTACAAAACCTTAGTAGAAGACAGAAATAAATACATGTTTAAACACATTGTAACCATTTTAAGAAAATTTCCAGAAAAGAAAGTTCTAATTATTGTCGGGGCAGGCCATAAAGAAGGCATAGAAGCAATGTTAAATAAAGTTGATGTTGTTTAAAAACAAATACTGATACCCCTAACAAGTAAATATTCTCCAAAATGTTTATAAACAGCTGACCAATCTACATCTTTGGTAGTGGTGGTAGTTAACTTAAGGTATTTATACTTAGGAAAGTCCGCCCACCCGCTAGAAAAGATTGCTCACATAAGTGAGGTGGGGAAAGCCCACAGCTCTGGCTCAGAAACGAAACGTCCATACCTCGGAATGATAATGGCGAAGCTTTCAGCGATGAAAGTGAGTTAACCCAAGGACTATGTTGTATGGGAACGATGAAACGGCGAATCTCAATCGGTGCAAGTTCGTTGTAACGCTTAGTAGAATGTTAACACAAACCATCGCAATTACATTGGTTAATTGTTTGGGTTTGACAGAAGGCGGCTTATTCCACCCTACCAACCTTTTTAAAAAAAGTTTGATCAAAAAAATCAACGTGCAAATATAAAAACCATTAAGAAATCAAAAACCTTATAAAACAAGATTAATTCAAAGATAAAATGTCAAAAGATAACAAAATAAGAATGCCTTCAGGACAAGGAGGATTAACAAGATACTTTGACGAAGTTAAATCAAAAGTAGAATTCTCACCTGGAGCAGTTATAGTTCTAAGTGTAGTTATTATGGTAATAATTCTATTGTTACATTACTTTGGCGGACAATTCTTTGGACAATAATTATTTTATTTAATTCCAGCCCAAGTTAGACGTAACCCCCCTTGAAACTGAGGTAACTCTTTAAGATCCTCATTCACTACCATTCCAAAAAATGCATGTAACTTTCCAGCATTATAACGATAACCAGTCCCAAGCTTCCCACCAGGATTACGATATATTTCTACAACATTCTTTTCGTCAATATTATAAACTGCTGTAACCTTTCCATCAAGACCTGCATAAATTCCGGCATCACCATAAACTACACCTGCACCACCACCACCAAAGCCAATTTTTACTGGCCCATTAAAAAAATCAGCAATATCCATACCGTGTTCATGTAAAAAGGCTGCTGCATTTTGGATTAACTTTTGATTTTTCTGCACAAAATTTAACACCTCCTCAGGATTTTCTTTAATATATCTAAAAGTTGCTGCAACAGCCGCCCCCCCAATATCTCCCGCAATATCTCCTGCAATATCTTTAGCAGCATCTTTAGCTACTCCAGGCAAAACATCTTGCCATTTTTTCTCTAAACCTGGAAGACCGCCCTCCAAATCAGGATGAGAGTTTAAAATATTACTAAAGTACACACCATCGGCCAGAAATATACTATCTCCTTCAACTTTCTTATCAACCTGTTCATAATTAAATCCATTTGTACGATAAAGTGCACAGTTCTGTAACTTATATCTAGTTTCATCTTTCTTTGTTTGATCAATATTTACTGTGCCCGTTTGTTTAATTTCTCCAACTTGACCTAAATAACCATCAAAGTACTTATCTTTAAAATGAGCAATTCCTGCGATAACAACATCCGTCCCATAAACTGAGATTGTTGTAAGATCATCAAAAGAAGTCACCTCAGTACCAAAAATACCAACCATCTTTGCTTTGTCAGGAAGAGTTATTTGTCCTAAAAAGCCTATCTTTACTGGTTTTTCTGCATTTTCTAAATCAAATTCATTACCTCCCCAGTCAAACTTACTTGATTCTCCCTTGCCAATTGAAAATCCTCCACCTTCCAAAGCAGTAATTTCAGTACCCTTTATGTTCTCATCATTTAAATCAACTTTAACACCACCATTAGTTAAAACTCCATCTTTATAGTTAGTATTTCCATTAGAAAGATCTATTTTTTGAAAATTTCCAGAATGTCTGTCAAAAACGGCTTTTTGTGCAGAAGGATATTGATTTAAGTCTCCAGCCAGATTTAAATTATCTTTAGACTCATCTTTATACCCCCATTGTTCTGAAGTTATTTTCGTTCGATCTAAAACAGTTTCAACATTAATTTTGTTTGCAGGAATTTTATGAATATACTCTACAGGAATTTTGCTTTGGTCAATGATTGGATTCTCATTCTTATCAACACTATCCCAAGGGATTTGGTTAAATGTAACTTGATTCCATTGTATTTTGTCATAATCTGTACCACTTCCCCAAAATGAAGCATCGTTATAAGTTAAAGGACTGTTATAATCAATCTTTGGAATGTTAGGATCAACAAAATTTCCAGAAGGAGTAGGAGGAACATGATTGTCTCCAATTGAAGAAAATAAAAATAAAGTAAACACACATAACAGAAATATTAAAAAAATTAAACGCTTCATATCAACACCTCTGAAGAATTAACTTTAACAGAAAATAAAAATGTTAAAGGTTTGTAATCAACAATAGAATTTTCGTCTTCAAATAAAAATACATAAGTGTCGTTATTAAAAATAGATGTGTGAATAGAATAATTTTGTTCAAGAAGATAAAACATATCAACAAATTGAGGATTCATCTCCATTCTTTCCATAAACTCTTCTAAAAATAATCCCATCTTCTCCAATTCAATATTCAAACGAGCATTAGGAAATTGTTCAATCTCCTTAACTTTATCTTTAAAGTTAATTTTGATTGGCCAGTTAACATTAAAGTTAACCGCTCCATCATTAATTACAACTGAAGAATTAACTTTGCCTTTATCTAATTGAAAAGATTCTGCAATTAGTTCTGTATTAATTACTTCATTATTAACATTAACTTTCTTAAGATCTTCAAACTTCTCAAAACATTCTGGTAAATGCTCATCCATCATTCCTCCAAGAATAACTTCCATATCATCTGTGGAAGAAGTTTGGGTTTTTCCCATATAATAAAGATAATTAGCATCAAACACTTCTTCATCAAAGAAAGGCCCGACGAAATCTTCTTTTCCACCATAATATCCTAAAGTTATGATTGATTTTTCGGCAGTTTCCTCGATACAATATTCTACACTACTCTTAACCTTATCTGCATTAAGCGTTAATTCTAAAGTGTCTGCCTCATCTTGTTTGATTTGTTCAGCGATAATATAATCCTTTAGAAAGAAAAAAGAAATGGCACTTAAAAGTATAAAAATCCCCAGAATAATGAAAACTGTAACTTGTCCTCTTTTTTTCACAGTAGTAATAAAACGAATAAGTTTATAAAAGTTTATCAAATTTAATACTTAACTAATAATTAAGAGGAGAATTGAATAAAATGATACCAGGAATGAACCCAAAAAAAGTACAACAAATGATGAAACAAATGGGCATCCAACAACAAGATGTTCCGGCAACTGAAGTTATTATCAGAACTGAAGATAAAGAATTAGTTATTTCTAATCCTAGCGTACAAAAAGTTAATATGATGGGACAAATCAATTTTCAAATTTCAGGAGAAGTAGAAGAAAGATCATTAGATACGGCACCAGAAATTAATGAAGAAGATATTAAGACTGTCATGGAACAAGCTAGTTGCTCAGAAGAAGAAGCCAAGAAAGCAATTGAAAATGCAAATGGTGATTTAGCAGAAGCAATCATGAGTTTCAATAAGGAAGAGTAAAAAAGTTCTAGATGTTTTTGTTAGAATGAAGAGAAAATTATTCCAAATATTAGATAGTATAGAAAAAGAAATTCAAGACCCATTAGATTCAGAACAATCACAATTAACAAGAATTGTTTCTACCGATTTTGGTTTAAGTTGTAAAGGACCCATAGAAAGATGGTATGTCCAACCAAAATCTATTTTACGTAGATTTGTTGATGAACTTAAAAGACCTTTTTCTCCGCACCCAGATTTTGCTTACTCGATAGAACAAAATAAAGGAGTAACCAATATGGTGGTTTTGTCAAGTTTAGGCAATGATAGAGTTAACATGGAAATTCGTTCAATTTTGTTAAGATATAAAGCAAAAGGAGAAATAACTTTTGATTTTTATGATTTAACACATAAACCACAACAACAAACATTTATGCAAAGATATTTCTTAGAGCAAATATAGGGCCATTTTCCCATAAATATTTTATACCTAAACCACTTTATGACTAAATAATGCCAACTTCAATGGATTTGTTGAAAGCAAAAGATAATGCTACTCAGAAGTATGAAGGAGCAAGACATTTACTTAACGTAACATTTCCTATGATTAAAGATCCCAAGTTACTTCTTGGAGTAGTTCATAACCTTTCTGCTTCTTTGGAAAGTTCAATGGATGCAATCCTAGCTTATGAACGACTATTACGATTAGTGCCAATTTATAGCAATACGTATGAGAGTAAATTCAATCTTTTCAGAATGAGATCCGTTAGAAGAAATAATGTTCCCCCAGCAGCAGTACATTTGATGTCAGAATTAAGGTTCATATTAGATTTACATAAGAAAAGCCCAATGGAATTTCAAAGAGGAAATCGGTTTGTAATATGTAACAAAGATTATCAACTAAAAGTAATCTCAATTAAAGATATCCAGCAATACCTCTACACTACAAAAAATATGCTAGATCTAATGAACTTGCTTGTAAGTAAAAATCTTTAACTAAAATTAGCTTTAGAAACAAAAAGATTTAAATGGTTAAAATATTTCTTTACTATTATGGGAATATTTAGTAAGCTTGCATTTTGGAAAAAAGAGGACGATTTTAATTTTGATGACATTGCTAATAAAGACATGGGAAAAGACCTGTTTAAAGGAGATAATTTAGGATTAAAAGAACAACCATTAACCCAAGAAAAAGATCCTTTTGCTATGCCTACAGAAACAGAAAAACCTTCTTTCTCTCCACCAGCCGAAAAAACAAGTGGAATTCAACAATTACAAGAACAAAATCAACAAACTATGCAAGGTCTACAAAATCAACAACGTGCTACGACCGGTGTTTCTGCTAGAGATGTCGACTTGTTATCTTCAAAATTAGATACGATCAAGGCTTTATTAAATTCTATGGATCAAAGAATTGCTAATCTAGAAAGAGCTTCAGGAGTACAAAGAAAAGAAAAATTATGGTAAGTAAACGTTTTCTTAACAAACAAGAATTTATTTTTGCAACAATCACCCTTTCTGTTGTTATTTTTGATCAATTAACAAAGTTTTTGATAAGACTATTTCAACCAGTTTGGGATTTAAAAATTCTAACTATTCAGTTTATTCAAAATACTGGAGCTGGTTTTGGAGTTCTACAAGGCAAAGTGTTTTGGTTAGGATTATTATCATTAATCGTTGCAGTAATAATAATTTACAATTACAAACATATTTCAAAAGAAAAATTGATGCAATATGCTTTTGCTTTGTTTTTGGGTGGAACTATTGGAAATATGATTGATAGATTATTAATTGGTTATGTAACAGACTTTATTTATTTCAGCTTCTGGCCAGCATTTAATATTGCAGATGCCTGTTTGAGCATCGCAGTAGTTATTATAATTATTTTAACATTAAGAAAAAGAGAATAAAAAAATAAAATTAAGCCACATCCACATGTGCTTTGTAGCCTTTCTTGTATGCTTGTTGTTTAGTATCAAACCAAACTTGGTTACTCTTAGTAATCTTCTTAGCCCATTCTGACTTTGGCTCATGAAAGTACTTGCCACGTTTACTAGCAACATATTTCCCAGGAGAATAACTAGGTTTTTTCCGTTCTGGAACTACTTTCCTTTCTGGCGTTTGTCTTTCAGGTTCTGGAGGCGTATCAAACACTTCACTGTGTGGTTCCTCTTCAACCATCTCTGGTATAGAAGGTACACATGTTTCACATCCCGCACAACATTTTCTTGGAACGCTCATCACAAAGCCCAGTAATGCTACAAATAATAGTACTAAGTACAGTGGTCCAACAAAATACCACACCAATACTAAGTTTACAATGTAAAACAAGAACACAAAAAACAAAACCCTTTCTCCCCAAATTTTTTGGTATCCACTTAAAGCAATTAAAGACAACAATAACAAAAATAACATTCCCGCTAACTCCAATCCAAAGAACTTTCCGTTGGCACCAATAAAGATTCCAATCAAACCAAAAAACAATATTATTAATAAAAGACCATAAAAGATCAGTTTCCCTTTATTTTTTTCTTCTGCCATAATCATAAAATAGGTCTAAAATTAAATATAAACATTTCCATCTTACATCCATTATTCTACAATCTAAGGTTTCCAGAAACTATTAAAATTCGTCTTCAATATTCTTCAAATAACCTTTCTTTTTTAAGAACTGAACTTCTGCTTTGCTTCTATATTTATAGATAACATCTCCTTTATTATCTCCACCAAGTTCCCAAGGTTCAATAATAACGATGTCACTCTCTCTAACCCACAAAGCTCTTCTTAACCTTCCAGGAATTCTACAAATCCTTTCTCTCCCATCTAAACAAAGAACTCTCATTCGACTTCCACCTAACCTTTGTTGAACTAATCCTAGAATTTCTTTACCTTGAGGAATTCTTACTCTGATTAATGGTTGTTCGGGTGGTGTATATGCCATGTATTTACCAAATTTCTTGGACTCTTTATAAAATCTTCCCAAAGATATAAAAAATCAACTGAGAAAAAGGAAGAACAAACATTTATTTCCAGAATAAATTTTTCGATGTTTGCTGGAAACAGAAGGTTTTTAAAAAATCACACTAAATAGCATATTTATGTCTGAAAAACAAGTATTTGTTAAAGTTGAAGCTAAGGGAGAATTTGGTAAAGCTCCAGAAGAAAGAACTACAGAAGAATTGTTAGATTATGGTTTGGTTAATATTGATAAACTTAAAGGACCAACTTCACACCAGATTTCAGATTTTGTTAAAAAAATCTTACATGTAAAAAAAGCCGGACATTCAGGAACATTAGATCCTGGAGTTACTGGAGTTCAACCAGTTGCTTTTGGTAGGGCAACAAGAATTACTCAATTTCTATTAACTGCTCCAAAAGAATATGTCTGTTTAATGCATGTGCATAAAGACATCGAAGAATCTATTCTTAGAGAGAAAATTAACTTATTTGTTGGAAAAATTAAACAACTCCCACCAATTAAAAGTGCAGTTAAAAGAGAAGAACGAGTAAGAGAGATTTATGAATTAGAAGTTCTTGAAGTTGAAGGGAGAGATGTTCTTTTTAGAGTTCTGTGCCAAGCAGGAACATATATTAGAAAACTTTGCCATGATATTGGTAAAGAATTAGAAACCGGAGCACAAATGGCAGAATTAAGAAGAACACAAGCCGGCCCGTTTAGAGAAGAAGATAATTTAATCACTTTAAATGATTTAGATGATGCATATCATTATTACAAAAAAGAAAATAATGATAAGTTTATTCGTTATTGTATTCAGAATCCAGAAAATGCTTTGAAGTACATTCCAAAATGTTGGATCTTAGATACTACAATTAAAAGTTTAACTCACGGTCGAGATTTAGGAATTCCAGGGATAAGTAAACTGGAAAATTTTAAGAAAGGTCAAGACATTGCTATTATGAGCCTAAAAGGAGAATTAGTAGCAATTGGTGAAGCTTTAATGTCTGCTGTTGAAATTAATACTTCTCAAAAGGGATTAGCAATGACAATTAAAAAAGTATTTATGGAAGCATTTTAAGCTGCTTTAGGAAGTACATCTTCCCCTTTTTGTTGAGCAATTTCTTCGTTGATTAAAAACTGACCATATTCTTTGTCAAGAATTTCTCTTTTTTCTATCAATTTTAAAGATTCTTGATCATATTCTTCTTCTTGAGCAAGAATATGATTAACTTGCCCCTCAACTGCCCCAATCTCTCCGTTCAATCTCTGTTCCATCTTAAAGAATGATTCAATCCTTTTAAACAATCGATAGAAGTCTGACCACTTTTTTTGGTGTTGATGAATTCTCTGATCTAACTTATTTGCATCAGAAACCACATTATTTGCCTTTTCATAATTAGAATTAATGAAATCTAAATAACTTTGATAATTAGACTTAATCTTTTCAAGGAGAGCTAAACTTTCTCTCAATAATTCAACTTTTTTCTTAATAATCGCTTCTTTTTCCGTCTGATCCAGATTTTTTCCTTTTTTGTTTGAACGAACAAGATTCTTATATTCCTTATTTATAATCTTGTTCTCTTCACTTAATTCTTTATTTAATTCGGGAAGATCATCATTTAGTATCTTTTCCACTTCTTTTTTAACTTCTTCAAATCTTGAAAGTAAATTCCGCCAAAGTTCAACAATAATGTTAAATTCTTTTATGAAATAGTCAAACATCTCTTTTACATTAACTAGATACCCTGAATCCTTCGTTTTGAGGTACAATTTTAGTTGGGCAAGAAAATTCCCAAGCTTAGGAATTAATTCCTCACTCAAAACAGTAATTTGTAAAAGATCATTATGAATCTTTTTATTTTGTTTAGCTTCTTTCTTCTTGATAACAAACTCATTTAATGTTCTTCGTTTTTCTTTCTTCTCAACCTTTTCTTCCTTATGTTGAAAGGAAGCATCTTTCTTCAGAGAACTAAATAAATACTTTAAAAAGCGAATAACTAATTTGAAAACCATACAAAGAAAAAGGTATAAAGATATATAAACCTAACTTAATTCAATAACCATTCCTTCCCAACCAGGATGAATGATCTTTGTTTTTCCAATAGCTTCTTGCATATTAATATTTTCATGTAGATGCCCACAAATAACTAATCGGGGTTTAATTCTTTCAATAAATTTCCGATAATCTTTATTACCCACGTGCCCATGATCTTTTAAGTTGTCCATTTTCATCCCATAAGGAGGACCATGTGTGATTAATACAGTCTTATCGTCTTGATGTTTACTATACCAATCCCTAGAAACTTTTCTAAATTCAGGATCTTCCAGAGCAAAACCACCACCACCATAACCCATAAAAACATAATTTTCAATTTTAAACAGTTTCTTATGAAAATTAACTACATTTTCATAATCTCCAACAACTTCATTAATCATCCGATCGCTTTCGTGATTTCCAGGAATGAGATAAAATTTCTTTCCTAAATCATTAAACTGTTTAAGAACATACCTTAATCCTCGGCCAAACATAGTTATGTCTCCAGCACAAATTACAAAATCAATATCCTCTTCCTTCGCTCTACTAACTAAAGCTTTAAGATACTTCTTGTCCTCGTGCAAATCCACAAATGTTAAAAATTTCATTTTAAATAAGAAAAAATAAAGGAATTAATCTTCCTTCTTTTCAGTATCTTCAGCTTTTTCAGTTTCTTTAGCTTCAGCCTTGGGTTCTTCTTCAACTTTAGGTTCTTCTACTTTAGATTCTTCAACCTTAGTTTCCACTTTAACTTCAACTTTGGGTTCTGCTTTAATTTCTTCTTTCTTAACAGTAGATTTATCGTCAACAATAATCTCTTCTACCACAAGACCTTTATCCATTAATTTAAGCATCCGAACAGAAACTTCTTTTGAAGGAAAGATTTTTTTCAACTTTCTTTTAGCTTCATTCAATATTCTTCTATTAACCAATAGAGATACAAATGTTGCAAAATCAGTTTTTTCTAATTCTGCCTGTAAAAAAGCTTGAAGTTCCTTACGTAAAGCAGTCCTTACTGATTGTTGAACTTTATTTATTGTTACAACTAAAGTTTTAACAATAACATTCTTCCCACCTTTTGTTTTTAGAACATAATAATCTTCAATTTTAGCAGTATTCTTCCTAACAGCCCGTTTAACATAAGCAGGAGTTAATTTATAACTAACCACTATAGTTCTTAATGTGCTGCCATCAACTTTGTTGATCTGCATTCCAATCATAACATTTTGATCTTTAATGTTTCCAGTTAAGTCTTTTAGGTTAGAAGTTAACTTTCTACCAATAGCCTGATCAGGTGATTGTAAATAACTTTCTCCAACTTCTTTGTTTCCAAAGATTTTTGGAGATATTACTTTATGCCATGCTTTCTTCTTAATTTTGATTTTACTTACTTTCTTTTTATCTTTCTTAGCCATTTTTATTTGAATAGTCCTTCGATTATTATATAGATACCCATTTAGAAGCTTAATTCTAAGGGTTATTTAAAAAGGTTATGCTTAGGAATGTACTTCTGCTTGATTATCGTACCACCACCAATAACCATATACCTCTTTATGGGGAACTCCATTCTTAGGTCATTAAGCACATTTTTTTTAGAATTCTCTTCTTCTTCTACCTCGATAAGAAGATCATAATCACCAATGAATCTTGTTAAAGAAACAATATTATTATGCATTAAAGAAAATTGTAAAAGTTTCTTGTCGTCTGAGAACGACAAATCCTTAGAATTTAATAGAATATGTTTTTTTGTGATGTTTAAAGCAGTTAAATCAAAATTTGTTTCATATCCCCTAATTATCTTGTTCATTTCTAAGAATTTCTTTGTTTTAACAATGGTTTTTGGATTTAAATTTGTCTTTTTATGGATTTCAATAATCTTTTGATTGGCATTTTCCCATAAACATCCTAAAATAGACATTTCTGCCAGACCTAACTTTTCTACATCCCTATCCCCTGCAATAACAATCTCATGATCCTGTTTTCTAGGAGCAAGATATTTCCTCAAGTAGATGTGTTTAGCAACAATTGGATACGTTTCTGCTATGTTTACACTACCTTTAAACTTTTGTAGAAAATCCCTAACTAATTTGTTATAATAAGATAAATTAGGCACTGAGAAAATAACTGATAAATCATACCCCTGACTAAGCTCTTCAATATGAACTGCATGGTCTTCTTCTTTAAGATAATTGATAATATCTTTTCTCTTAGAAAAGTCAAAGAAATTGACGTACACTTGTACTTGTAAATAACCAAATTTTGAAGGATCAATTAATGTGGAATAAGATAAAATAGTCTTCTTTTCTTGTAAACTGTTAATTAAATAACTGGCCGCTTGCTGGCTGACTTTGAGTTTTTTTCCCAAATCTTTAGTTGAAATCCTAGCATTATTAGATAGTTCATATACTAATGATTTAATTTTCTTATTCATTTATTTGTTAATAATCCCTTTATTTATAATATTTATGGATATAGTACAAAAAAGTGAGTCAATTTGTTTAAGTATATTATAGAGCATATAATAAAATATGGACCCACTAAATATTGTAAAAATATTCTATGCTAGACCTCACCTTGGAGGAAGTGGAATAATGTCTATGGAAGCAGCTAAAGAATTAGCTAAAAGAGGTCACTCAATAGATATAGTCAGTTATCCAGGAACATTTTTAACACCAGAAGAAGAAGCATTAGGCTTAAGAATCCATCCTGTAGAAAAAATTGATTATCCTTGTTTTAAAGCAGAACCATTTAATGCAACAATCGCGTCACAGATTGCAAACTTACATACTTCAGAGAGACCTATCGATATAATTCATGCAAATTATGCGATAACCCATGGAGATGCCGCTATAACAGCCAGAGAAATAATTAAAAGAAAGGGAGGGGACCCAAAAGTAGTGATCACAAATCATGGATCTGATATCCACACCAATGGCCACCATGATTTAATGGCGCCCTATTTACAACACACCTTGAGTCTTGCTGATGAAATAACGTTTGTGTCACAAGCCCTTCAGGACGAATCTCAAAATCTTTTTGCACTCGAGAACCAAGGAGTGGTTGTTTACAACTTTGTAGATGAAAACAGATATTCCCCCCCAACAGAAACTCAAAGAAAAACAGTAAGAAATGAATTGAATTTACCAGAAGAATCTTTTGTAGTATATCATGCATCAAACTTTCGACCAATAAAAAACACTTCATTTTTGGTCGATGTTGCCACAGAATTACAAAAAACTGGGCAAGAAAATGTATACTGGCTGATGGTAGGAGATGGGCCAGAAAGAGAAGAGTTGGAAAAAAAAGTTATAAATTCTGGATTAAAAGGAAGAATCAAATTTGTGGGACGCCAAGATGACGTAGTCCCTTATTTACATGCATCAGATGCAGGCATACTCTGTTCAGAAAGAGAATCTTTTGGATTGGCTTTGTTAGAAGCAGGTTCCTGCGGACTTCCAATGTTTGGATCTGACACGGGAGGAATTCCAGAGGTGATTAGTGAAGGAAACAGTGGTTATATTTTCCCAAAAGGAGATTATAAAACTGCTGCACACAGGATATCTCAAGTTGCTAATTCCCCAGAATTGCAAGAAAGACTAGGCGTTGGTGCTCGAAAAGAAGCAACAGATCGTTTTTCAAGGGAACAAATTGTAAATCAATATGAGTCATTGTATCAAAGACTGTTGGAACAAAATTAATATAACTCCAAATTATAATTGAGCAGATGAATAAATTAATTGAAGCCATAATGGTGGGTTCTGGAAGAAGAGGCATTGAGGTGTTTGGTAAGTTTGCACTAGATTACCCTAAAAAATTAAAATTTGCTGCAGTTATAGACCCAAATACAACAAATAGAGAATTCTTTGCTAACCAACACCAGATTTCAAAAGAGAATTGTTTTTCTACAGTAAACCACTTTCTAGATAGCGAGCCAAAAATAAAAATAGCAATAAATGCGACCCCAGATAGAGAACATTATAACACCACCAAAAAATTGTTAGAAAATGAGTTCCATGTTCTTTTAGAAAAGCCAATTGCATTAAACTTAAACGAATGCTATGAATTAGAAAAACTAGCTAAAGAAAAAAAAGTTCACCTCATTATATGCCACATTTTACGATACACCCCATTCTTTAAGAAAATAAAAAAACTCTTGGGCACAGAAATTGGAGTCATTAAAAATATTAAGATTGTTGAAGACATAGGCCAGGAACATTTTGTCCATAGTTATGTGAGGGGAAATTGGAATAATAGTAAGGTCTCAGGACCAATTTCATTAACAAAAACTTGCCACGATTTTGATATTATCATCTGGTTATTGAACTACAGAAAGTGTAAGCAACTCAATTCTTATTCACCACAGCTAAAATATTCTCCAGAGAATTCCCCAAAGCAAGTGCCAGATTATTGCCTAGGGGGATGTTGGTTTAAAGATAATTGTCCACATTATGCTCCACAAGTTTATTTAGGACCAACTGCAAAAAGAAGAAGACAAAGAGCCGTTGCAACAAGCTTAGACACAAATGAGATCTTAGAGAATCTAAAGTTAGGACCCTATGGCAGGTGTGTCTACAGGTGCGATAATAATGTCCCCAATACTCAAATAACCAATATGCTTTTCGAAGACAACATTACAGCACAATTATTTATGGTTGTGGATGAAGAAGAGAGTACAAGAAAAGTCGAAATAGTTGGAAGCCAAGGAAAGATTTATGGTAACTTGATAAAAGGAAAAATAACATTAATTAAAGAGGACAAAGAAATAGTCTTTGATATAAAGGAAAAAGGAGACACACATGGTGGAGGAGATTATGCACTAATAGAAAATTTTCTAAGATCCGTTTCTGAAGAACTCATTTCTAAAGAAAACAGCACTAACATCACTAACTCCATCCAAAGTCATGGATTAGCCCTAAAAGCGGAGCAATCAAGAAAAGTATTCAATCAGTTCACTCACCACTAACCACCCTAACACTCCAACCTAAACATTACAATTGCACAACTATTAAAAGAAGAATCACATAACATAAATCAAATGGAAATAACTGTTGTTAAAGAAACGAAGACTAAGGAAAGAAGGGTTGCTTTGGTCCCAAGAGATGTTAAAGAGATTATTTCTCACGGCCACGATGTCTTTGTGGAAAACAATGCAGGAATAGAATCAGGATATACAAACGAACTGTATTTAGAAGTAGGAGCAAAAATAATTTCAACAGAAGAAGCAAAAAACAAACATTTTATTGTAAAGGTTAAAGAGCCGAATATTGAAGATCTTAAAGAAAATCAAACCATTTTTGGTTTTTTACATATTGAAAAAGGCCAAAACCCAGAACTGTTACACGCATTATTAAATAAAAATATTACAGCTTATGCATATGAAGAATTTAGAGACCCAACAACAAAAATAAGAGTAACTGGCCAGGGCTTCGAAGCAGGAGTTGTTGGTATGTTTGAAGGACTAAGAACTTATGGAAAAATTTTAGAAAAAAGAAATTTAAAAAATCCCTTCCACGTTCTTAAATCAATTTGGGACTATAAGAACAAAGAAGAAGCGTACCTTGAATTAAGAAAAGTTAATCCTCGCGAAGTTGCAATTAATGTTTTTATAGTTGGTTATGGAAACGTCTCTAAAGGATCTCAAGAAGTTTTGGCACAAATGAGTTGCCCAGTAAATATTTTAAAAGAAGAAGATACGTTAAGAACAAAACTTTTTAACCAAGACTTTGCTTATATTTGGAAACACTTACCAAAGATTGATATTCTAGTTAATGCAATAATTTGGCGACCAGGAAATAATAGAGTGATAACCAAAGAAGATTTAGAACTTATGAAAAATAACTCTTTAATTATAGACATTTCATGCGATTTGGCAGGGGGAATAGAAAGTTGTATACCTACCAGCTGGGAAAATCCCACATATGAAGTGAAAACTAACAATAATAAATCCATCAATCATTTTTGTGTAGACAACTTGCCATCTGCAATTGCGCAAGACTCCTCTAGAATATTAAGCGCTGGAATCCTCCCATTTATTTTAAAAGTAGCAGAAGGCGAAGAACTTAGGGGTAGTTTAATGACCAAAAATGGCCAGTTTGTGTTTACTCAACATTAAATCCTTTTAATTCTAAAATCTTGGTAACAGAAGCATCTATTTGTTCTAAAGGAATGTCTCCATTTTCAACAGCGGATTTAACAATAAGTATCATCCTGTAAATCTCGTTAGGGTCTTCATTAAAATTCAATACAATATCATTTCCAGCAGCAAACACAGCAATGTACATTTCATCAATAGTTTCATAAAAATCCTTTAACCCCAACATATTAATTTCATCACTAATAATCAATCCAGAGAAACTTTCTTTTAATGGCATAATTACATCAGAAGAAACTACTGAAGGAATTCCTAAAGAATCAATTGTTCCATTAGTGATGATATGGCTAACCATCACAGATCCAATATCATCTTTCTCTGTTAAATACTCATAAGGCAAAGTATCAGCATCATTAATGGAAGCAAAAACTATATCTTTATGGGGGTCCTTTGCAACTAACGTTTTTCCAGGATAATGTTTAGCAGTAGCAATAACATCATTACTTTGTAATCCCAAAATATAAGCTTCAGCTAATTTTGCGATGTTCTCTTCATCACCAGGAAAACTCCTACATCCCCAAATGTCATCATTTAAATCAACAACAGGAGCAAAATTAAGATTAAAACCTAAAGAATGTAATAACTTTCCATCAATACTTCCTTTTTCATAAGCGTCTCCTGCACTTTCAATCTCACTAGCAACAGTAGCATTAATAAAATTTGCAAATGGATTTAAACAACCTTCATAATCCACTGTAACAAAAAAAGGAACTTGCATTCCTTGCTGAAATTTTTTAATAATATCTTTGTACACTTCTGGATTTTCTAAAGCAAATAAATGAAACCCGCCAATTTGCATATCCTTCCATGGCTTTAAATTCCATTGCCCCCCATGAACGACAACCATCTGAGAAATCTTTTGTTCTAAAGAAAGTGAGTCCAAATAGATTGTTCCATCTTCAATAACTATTTGATCCATTTCAGGAATTAACCAACCCCTAGCTTTAGCAACGTTTAACGTCCCAAGAATAAGAACTATAATTATAAGTACTAAAAAAACTCGTTCATGAATGTTCCACCTTTTCTTTACCATATTACTTGTTCCTTGCAATAGTTATATGTTTCATCACTTAACCAGTAGTTTAACGGACCAGTACCACACTTCCATTCAACGGTCTTATCAGTATAATATCCTTTATCCTTAACACAACTTAACTGTTTACGAACTTCTAAACAACAAGAATCAATATCTTCCCAAGAGTTATAATTCTCTTTAAAATTAACAACACAAAGCATTTCAGAAGGATCATAAGTGGCTCTCCCAGTAGGAGAAATACCAATATCAAACAAACTTAACAATAATATACCCGCAATAATGACTAAAGAAAAGTTTAATGCTATCAACAACTTATCACCAAGCATAACTTAAATAAATGAAAAACTATATATAAAAGTATCCTTATTAAGGCTACATGGAAGTACAAATATATACAACACCAACTTGTTCTTGGTGTCAAAAACTAAAAATCTGGTTAAAGAAAAAGAAAATTTCCTTTATTGAACATGATATTACTGAAAGTGATAAAGCTAGAGATGATGCATTAGAAAAGTCTAGTCAGTTAGGAGTCCCAGTAATAGACATTGATGGAAAAATTATTGTTGGTTTCAATGAAAAAGAATTGGAAAAAGCATTAAAAGAATAAGTCCTTTTGTTTTTCTTTTCTATTTACTTAACAACAACCATCAGATAGTTCTTAGAATTTCTTTAACATCTTTCCCATTAAACAGAATATCATACAACCCAGTAACCAATGGTAGATCTAAATTAAACTTTTCTTTCAGCCCAATAGCTTCTTTTAAAGTTGTAACGCCCTCTGCAACCATTTGCATCTCGTCAATAATTTCTTTCAATGCCCGACCCTTACCAACTTCTTGGCCTACAAATCTGTTACGTGAATGTTTACTTGTACTTGTAACAATAATATCACCAATCCCAGCCAAACCATAAGTAGTTTCTTCCTTAGCACCAAAAGCCAAACTCACTTTTTTAATTTCTTCAAGACCGCGAGTAATAACATAAGCTTTAGCATTATCTCCTAACTTAGCCCCATCTAAAACACCAATAAACACTGCCAAGATATTTTTTAAAGCTGCAGAAACTTGTACACCAATAATGTCTGAAGTATAGTCTACAACAAGATTATCGCTTTCAAATACTTCTTTAGTTGAAGAATCCTTACCAGCCAAAACAATCCCAGAAAACATTCCCTTACAAACTTCTTCAGCGTGAGTGGGACCATATAAACAATAAACTTCGCCAGAAACTTTCTCCTTAACAACAGCACTTAATAATTTTAAATTTGAAGCAAATCCTTTTGAACAAATAATTACTGGTTGCTTTGAAATAAATTCCTTAGATTTATCAATAGTCTGTTCAACTTTATCAGAAGGAACAACAACCAAAATCAGTTCAGAATCGTCTAATGATTCTTTTAAATTAGAAGTAATAAAGATATTAGAAGGCAATTCAACCTCAGGCAATAATTGACAAACTCTTTCTTCTTGCATTTCTTCAGCTTGTTTTTCAAAAAACTCCCACACTTTAATGTCGTGCTGTTTAGAAGCCAGATGTACTGCCAAAGCAGTCCCCCAACTCCCACCACCTAAAATAGTAATTTTCATAATACTCAAAAACAAGCTTTAATTTAAATTAGTTTCTACTAATAATAGTGTATTTTACCAATAAGACTGCACATTAGGATTAACTAAATTCAGTTGATGTTGTTCTTTAATTTCATGATCATAGTCAAAATCAAAAGCTAAAGTGGTTTCATAAGAACTACTAGACAATAAATTAGTCTCGCACAACAACATTACTTCTTGCTTATTTGCACTTAATAGTGCTTCATGAGAATTAACCACTGGACCTTGAAACTCACACTTTTGAAATTCCACTCCCCCTAACCTAGCACTCCTTAAATTAATGTGGCTAACCATCCCATTTCCTAAATTTTTCAATCTAGTTCTAAATTCAATCTTGGCACCAGTACCTATTGGATATGCTACTAATTCAATATCTGTTATTGCTAATGGTGCGCCCTGTCCAGAATAACCTTTCTTTTCCTGAGGAGTACAACCGGAATCATAAATTTCATACAGCCGTGGACTTAAACAAACAGTATCAGAGAACTCAACCGCAGAGTTAAACTTTGTTTTAAGAAAATAATTCCCCCGATAACTTTGAGCATTTTGAAATAACTTTCCAGCTTTTCCTTCAAATTCCATAAACATTTTCCCACCAGAAGGATTCAATAAACTTCTTCCTTCCAATACAGGAAATACTTGGCGCACAGGGCCAACTTCAAAATATTTATCTTCTAACCCAATAATTGAAACTTCTCCAGCAGTGAGATCATAAGCAGCATTATTTTCAAGTTGTAATATTATTCTAAAATCGGAATTAGGATAAATCTTATCAGGAGGAGCATTGTTAAAAAAGTTAATTATTAATCCTCCTGAGCCTGTTTTAAAATTTGTTTTTGCATCTCCTGGTCCAGAAGATCCACAGCCAACTAAGAAAATAGCCAAAAATACAATTATTAAAATGTTTGTTAATTTCATGTTGTAACCAAATTTACTTTTATCGCCGTACTTCTTTCAATCAAATAATCATAAACAATTGTTGCTTCAAATTCTTTTAAAACATAATCCACGCCAGGATTAGATAAATCTGAAGGCATCATTTTAGTAAAACAAGTTTTTAATGGAATTGCTGATCTTCCTAAAGTTGGCAAGTTAACCTTATCTCCTGAAGTACACTCTTCTAAATTTCCAAAACCTTGAAACCCATCAAAAATATAATTTTCAACATTGACAATTTTACCATTGCCTAAATTTTCAATACTTGAAGATAAAGTCTGCCCATATTTAGATTGAACTATTGGATCCTCAATAGTATTACCATAACCAAAATTAATTCTGGCTAAATCTGGTGCTCCTTGAGACAATCTTGAATTACTAGAAAAATGTGCAGACATAATCTTGGGGATCCATTCTTGCTTCCATTTCTCATCTTTATCTCCAATAAATGCTCTTTGTAATTTTGAAGAGGAACTTAATCCTTTAATAGTTGCATAATAAACTAAATTATAACTACCATTTAATCCCTTATCGGAAGGTGATTGACAAATGATGGTCGTTTTTGGATTTTCTCCATTAAACTCTAACTTCTCACCACTAATGATTGTTCCCAAGAAATTTTCCTTTTTATCTTTTTTATTTGTAAAGTTACAAGAAAATTCAAAAGTAAGATTTTGTTTTCTAGGATTAGTGATTTCTAAATTAACTGGATAATCTATTCCTGTTCCAGTATCATGAGTCATCTCTTTAGGAAAATATTGACCCACAACAAGCTTAACTGTTGTAGGCTCTTTAATTGTAGGATCATTAATTCCGCTCACTGGTGCTCCTTGTTTACTAATCTCCTTCTGCTCTATAATGCATTTTTTATAAGCAGCAGAGCCATCTTCATATCCTTCACTAATACAAATTGATCTTAATTCTGAATTAGCCTGCCTATCATTAATACATTCTTGTAAATCTGTAAATCTTCCAGCAATTAAACACTTCCAATTTGAAACTGCCGGATTTTCCTTTTCTCCTAATTTTGCCCTCAACCTAGCTTGAGCATCTTCAAAATCAGCAGAACCGGGTAAATTTCCTTGCGTATAACCAACATTAGGAATTGCGGGTGCAATAATAACAAAAACTAAGTAAAGGATGCCTAATAATTTTGTAGCGTTTACCAAAAAGTTTACTGAACTATTTTCACTAGCATCACTAGGTAAAGTTAAAAGTCCAAAAAATGCCCACCATGGCATAAATAAAACAAGCCCTTGAACTAAAGGAGTAATTTGAACATGCAATTTCTCAACTAAAAAAGGAATCAGTCCGATATCTAAAAATAAAAATAATACTGGAAGAAATCCCAATAGTTCTGCCTTTGTTGCTTCTCCTTTTGTTACAACTCCCAATAATAACATCACTCCGAAAGAGATTCCTAAAAAGTAAGTTAAAAACATTGGTTCATAACTTGCTCCAAACCAGAAATACCACATTACAAAAACTAACATGGGGAACATTATTGCCCAACTTTTTGAATCGCTCCCTAATCTTTGTGATAAGGCATAACCAGAAAAGACAAATAATCCTAAAGAAATGACAAAGGCCAGACCATAATTACCACCGGAGACAACCCTAAAAGCATAATGAATAATTCCTAATATAACTAAAATCCAACTAAGATTTTTACCAGCACCAAGAACTTGTTTACCAACAGCTGCAGCCCCGGTATATTTAGCTATTGTTGCCGCAGTACCAACTTCTCCCCCAGCAGCTCCACCGATTATACCTCCAAGTCCCAAATTACACCTCTTTTTTGTTAAAAATTTAAAATAAAATAATAAATTAAAAAACTTTAACTCACTAAGTCAGCCCTAATTTCCCTAACTTCTAAAGTCTTCTTAGGCTTAAGCTTAATTGAATTACTACCTTTAACAGCATCGTCGCTTAGATCAATGGTATAAGTTACTTCTTTAGTATCAAAGTGTTTAACATGACCATTAAAAACAACATCTCCATACTTACTTACAACTACATCAACGAAGTCTAATTGTAACCTTAATCTTTTATTTTCATCCATAACATCATTATACTGCTCTAAAGAAAGATCAAAGTAGTAAGTAGGATATTCTATTTCCGCTAACTTAGATTCAATTAGAACGTGAGATAAAACGTAAGTACCTTTGTCCGTTTTGAATGTAATCTCATTCTCTCCTTGATAAACCATCTCTGGAGAAAATTCAATAGGTACCAAACTTAAATCACAATCAGGAATTGCTGAATAAACTTCAACATCATTAATATTAACGTCTAGTTTGCCAACATCTTCAAAAATGCAATCTGGTTTAAACTTAAGAGTAAGTTTTTCCATATTCTTTTTCTCAATCTCTGATACTAAGAAAATGTTCTTTGATTCCTGTGCCTTTACACTAGTTACATCAGCAACAACTTTAATATTTTCTAAAGTAACTTCATTAGTTGCCCAGAAGGCAATTCCTGGAGAAGATGATGCAATAATTAAATCATTTTCTTCTAGAAGGTTATTTTTTGGAAGGGTTATTGTAATAGAATCCCCATCTACGCTTTCAGAATCATAAACACTATCACCATTTAAGAATAGCTGAATTGCACCATCTGCATTTCTAACCTTAAATGTTAATAAGTAATTCTCACTGTTCTTAATATCAGGGATGTCAAAACTGAAAGAGGCTCTTTCTTCTGAAAAAACTCCTTTCTTTGCAGTTGCCACATTTTTCTCAGCAAGAATTTTTGTTTCTGTTTTGGTATAAATATTAACTACAGGTAAAGGATGTTCAATTTCATTTTGAGATAAAAAGTCAATCCTGCCAGGAGATTCTTGTAATACATTTTCCTTAACCACTGCCTCTTCTAAATCAGTATCGCTACTAGAACTACTGCTAGAAGTATACGGTTCGTCTAGTAAATCTGCACGATCCTCAGGAGGAATTAGAATGATAAATACAATTATTAAACCCATCACTAAAGCCAATAAAACTGCTGCTGATGCCGCGTTTTGCCCTCTTTTATTTGCTGTTGCCATAATCAGTAAATAAACTCTTTTTATATATAAAGTATTCGGCTCCGGAGGAGTTTAATACTTGAAAATCACCACAATATTTTTTATTGTACCTTATTTTATGTAAAATAAGATTAGATAAAGGAACATAGGAACTTTTTTATACCCTCTTCCCTTTTAAGAAAAGATGAACATCACACATAGTGACTTTAAAAAAGGAATTGTAAAATTAAGAATTACTGATCCAGAAGACTTATGGTACCTTAGTCATCTTATTGATCCAGGAGATTTTGTTAAAGGGAAAGCTACAAGGAAAATAAGAATTGGCGAAGGGGAAAATGCTAAAGTAGCAAAAAAAACATATATATTAACAATTGATGCCCAAACAATCGATTTTGATGCAGAAAATCATGCCCTAAGAATTAATGGAAAGATCAAAGAAGGTCCAGAAGATCTTCCAAGAGATAATTATCAAGCGATTGCTTTAGAATTAAATAGTGAATTCTCTTTACAAAAACCGACATGGTTAGATTATCAAAAACAAAAGCTAAAGGAAGCTGGAGAAAAGAAATACAATTATTTGGTTTGTATTTTAGATAGAGAAGAAGCTATTTTTGCTTTAACGAAAAGTTTTGGATACGATGTATTGTTGACGATTAAAGGAGATGTTCCAAAAAAAGACCAAAAAACAGAAGTTAAAGGAGACTTTAAACAAGAGTTGATTAAGGCGTTGGAAATTTATAGTGGCCGATTCAATCCAGAGGCAATTATAATTGCTTCTCCTGCTTTCTATAAAGATGAATTAGCAAAGAAAATAACTTCTTCAGAAGTTAAAAGTAAATTAGTCCTTACCCCTTGTTCAGATGTTTCGGAAAGTTCATTATTTGAAGTTCTTAAAAAACCAGAATTAGAAAGTACATTAAAGTCTTCTAGAACAAGAAGGGAAACAATGTTGGTTGATGAATTATTAAGCGAAATTAATAAACAAGGGTTATCTGCTTATGGTTGGAAAGAAGTTAAAAATGCAATTGAGGCTGGAGCAGTAAGTAAGTTATTGGTAACAGATGATTACATTCAACGCAGACGAATGAACCAAGAATATGAAGAGTTAGATAAATTAATGAAACAAATTGATGTATTAAAAGGAACAATTCACATTATTTCTTCAGAACATGAAAGTGGTAGAAAGTTGGCCGGACTCGGCGGAATTGCTGCTACGTTAAGATACAAATTAGAATGGTAACTTAAAAAAATTTACCCTTTTATAATGGTGGTTGTATATGTTGTAAAACCACAACCTTTTAATAGTAGTTATAATTACTGATAACCAAGTAACAAAAATTCATTTTTGCGAAAAAAAAGGGGGAGGGTTTGAGAAAAAATGATTGTAAAAGAAGAATTGTTGAGTACGCTAAGGCGCTACTTTGATCTTAATTTGTATGAAGTAAAGTTATGGACTTCTTTATTAAGTAGGGGAGTTTCAACTGCAGGAGAGCTTTCAGATATTGCTGATGTTCCAAGATCAAGAAGTTATGATGTTCTAGAATCTTTAGAAAAGAAAGGGTTTGTGGTAATGAAATTGGGTAAGCCAATTAAATATATTGCAATTCCACCTGGAGAAGTTGTTGATAGAGTTAAAAAGAATATGAATGCAGCAGCTCAGGAAAAAGTTAAAAGATTGGAAACAATTAAAGGATCACCATTGTTAACTGAATTAGAAAGTTTACACACTAATGGAATTAGTTTAGTGGATCCGTCTGAATTAAGCGGTTGTTTAAGAGGCAGAAATAATGTATATAACCACATGGATTTATTAATTAAAGAATCCAAGAAGAGTGTTAATATTATGACTTCCGATACTGGGTTTATGAGAAAGGTTGAAGGATTACGTCCAACTTTTGAAAAAGCTAAAAAAAGAGGAGTAAAAATTAGAATTTCCGCTCCACTAAACAAAGAAAACCAAAAGTTAGCAAACAGCCTTAAAGGTCTTGCAGAAGTTAAACATAATGACAAAATGAAATCTAGGTTTATGACAGTAGATAGTAATGATTTGGTCTTTATGATGATGGATGATAAAGAAGTACATCCTTCATATGACTTAGGAGTTTGGGTAAAAACACCTTACCATGCTGCTGCAATGGATCATATGTTTAATCAGCAGTGGAGCCAAAAGTAAATTTCTTTTTCTTTCTTATTTCTTTAATTTTGTCACAACATTTATCAACTTCTTTCCAACAAGCAAAGTTAACTTTATATATAATAAAGGATTAAATCAATCAATACAAAATGGAATCAATGATTGCTAAGTTACATCCGTTGGAAAGAACAGTCCTACCGGTATTAAGTAAAGAAACAGAACTTTCTGCAATAGTGAAGAAATCTAAATTGCAAGAGATTGAAGTTATGCGCGCTTTACAATGGTTAGAAAACAAAAATGTTCTGAAAATCAATATTGAGAAGAAAAAAATCGTGTTATTAGATAAAAACGGCAAATCATACCAAAAATCAGGATTGCCAGAAAGAAAACTTCTAGAATCCCTAACTAATAATTTTATAGAATTAAGCAAAATTGCTAAGAAAACAAAATTAAGTACTGAAGAAATTAATGCTTGTATTGGATTGCTGAAAAGAAAATTAGGCCTTGACATCAGAAAAGATAAAGAATTAATGTTAAAGCTTGGTCCCCAGGGAGCAAAGTTGATTAAAGAAGGATCATTTGAAGAACAGTTTCTTAAGAAAGACTTCCCTATAGATTTAGATAACATTCAAGATATTGATAAACTTGCTTTTGACGAATTAAAGAAAAGAAAAGAATTGTTAAAAATTGAAGAGCAAAGAAGTACAACAATTAAATTAACATCTTTGGGTAAGAAGTTAAGTAAAGTTAAACTTTCTGGAGAAGTTGTTAATCGATTAACTCCTGGAATGCTAAAAACAGGTAGTTGGAAAGGAAAATCGTTCCGTTCTTATGATGTTGAAATTAATGTTCCTAAAGTTTCAGGTGGAAGGAGACATCCATATAACGAAGCGACGAACATTATCAGAAATTCTTTTTTAGAGATGGGCTTCCAAGAAATGTCAGGGCCATGGGTAGAAACAGCTTTTTGGGGAATGGATAGTATGTGGATTGCTCAAGACCATCCAATGCGAGAAGCACAAGACACATTTTATTTAGATATGAAGGGTGATCTTCCAGATAAAGAATTGGTTAAGAAAGTTAAGTCTACTCATGAAACTGGATTAAATACAGGAAGTACGGGCCACACAAAAGAATGGAATCCTGAAGCAGCAAAAGAATTAATTCTTAGACAGCATTCTACAGCTACAACATTCAGATATTTTCATGAAAAAAAATTGAATCATAATTGCAAATATTTTTACATTGCCAATAACTTCAGAAATGAGGCCACAGATGCTACTCATCTTCCAGAATTTGGACAAGCAGAAGGATTTATCATGGGAGATAATTTAACCCTAGCGAATCTAATGGGTTTTGTAAAAGAATTTTATGCAAAACTAGGCATCCACAAAATAAGATTTAAACCTACATTCAATCCTTACACTGAACCAAGTATGGAGTGTCATTATTATAATGAGAAATTAGGAAAGTGGTATGCATTAATTAACTCAGGAATCTTTAGACCTGAAGCTTTGGCACCATATGGAATTACTAAATCAGTAATAGCTTGGGGGATGGGAAGTTCAAGAATTGCAGCATTATTAACAGGAAAATCAAAATTAAGGGAAATCCTTGGGCCAGAAGTAGGTTTAGACTGGATCAAAAAACATAAACGAATAAAAACACTATAAAATGGTAATAGTAGATACAAATTTCAAGAGACTACAAGAACTAATTAAAGCTAAGATTTCATTAAAAGAATTAGATCAAATTCTTGCAGATATTGGAATGGAATTGGATGAAGTTGACGGTGATGAGGTTAAAATTGAGATTACTGCCGAAAGAACTGATCTAATTACACCAGAAGGATTAGCAAGAGCAATTAATTGTTATTTAGAGTTAGAGAAATATAAAGAGATTAAAGTAAACAAAGGTGATTATGTTCATAAAATAGAGCCCACTGTAAAAAAAGTAAGAGCATTTACTAAATCTTTTGTTGTTAAAGGATTAAACTTTACTGATGACAACATAAAAGCTTTAATGTGGATTCAAGAAAAGTTACATGACACTTATGGAAGAAAAAGAAAAAAGGTAGCAATAGGAGTTTACAATCTTAATGATATTAAATTTCCAGTAATTTATACTGCAAGAAAACCACAGGAAATAAAATTCATCCCATTAGGAATGAATCAAAAATTAGATGGTTTTAAAATATTGCAAAAACATCCCACAGGAAGAAATTATGCCCACCTACTAGAAGGTCAAGATAAATTCCCATTACAAATTGATAATTCTGGGCAAGTATTATCTATGCCCCCAATAATTAATTCCAATATTCTTGGGAAAATAGATGAGAATACAACAGATATTTTTGTTGAATGTACCGGACCAAATGAAGATGCATTAGATAGTATTATGAATATTCTTGCCACTATGTTTAATGATTGGAAAGGAAAAATATTTTCTGTAACAATAAAAGACGGCAGTAAAACCTCAATATGCCCTTCCCTTACAATTAAAGAAAGAACTATTGAAGTTAAGGAAATAGAACAATTAATTGGAATTAAACTTAAAACAAAAGAAGCATCCAAACTTTTAGAAAAAATGGAATACTGTGTTAAAAAAATAGAAGGAAATAAGATTACTGTTTCTATTCCTTCGATTAGAACTGATGTTTGGCACAATGTTGACTTGGCTGATGATGTAGCTAGAGCTTACGGGTATAACAACATTGAATTAATCTTACCAAATTTATCTACAATTGGAAAAATGTTGCCTGAAAACATCCTAACAGAAGATTTGGCAAATTTCTTAGTTGGTCTCGGATTGATTGAAGTGAAAACTTTTGCTTTAACAAATCATTTAGATCAGTTCAAAAGAATGAATGTTAAAGAATCAAAGCACATAGCCCTTGGAAAAAATACTGAAGATAAAAACTTAAGTATGATTAGGTGTTGGTTAATGCCTGAATTAATAAAAGCGCTTGTTGCAAATAGAAACCAAGAATATCCACAAAGAATCTTTGAAATTGGCACTATCGTTATTCCAGATAATAAAAGTGATGTGAAATCAAAAAATGTTAGCAAATTAGTTTGCTTACTTTGTGAGGAAAATGCTGATTTTACTAAAATCCGACAAATATTGGATTCAATACTAGAATTTATTGGTGTTGAATACACTATAAAAGAAACCAAACATAATTCATTCATACACGGAAGAGTTGCTAATATTCAGATTAAAGGTAAGAATGTTGGTTTACTTGGAGAAATAAATCCCCAAGTGTTAGATAACTGGGATTTAAAAATTCCTATTTGTGCGTTAGAAATCAACTTAGAAAATTTACATAAGTTATAATTTTTATCTCTGCGTAGAAACAAATAATTGCAAAGATTGTAAAAATAAAATCAACATAATAATTGTAAATGAGGAATTGAGATATTAAAATGGCAGATGCAAAAGAAATAGCAGAATTTTTGAATAAGGAATTAAAAATCCATGACATAGAAGACACCTGTTGTAATGGATTACAAGTTGAAAATGAAGGCGAAATTACAAAGATTGGTTTTGCCGTTGACGCAGGAGTAGATACTTTTGAAAAAGCTAAAGAATCCGGTTGCCATATGATAATTGTCCACCATGGAATGATTTGGGAAGGCATCAAGTATATTAAAGGCGATACTTACAAAAGAGTTAGCATTTTAATTAAAAACAATATAGCTCTTTACGCAGCTCACCTTCCTTTAGATAGACATGAAGAATATGGGAATAATATCCAATTGTCTAGGATTTTAGGATTACAAAATTTAAAACCATTTGGATACCATAGTGGAAAAACTATTGGTTTTATGGGTGAAGTGAATTTAACAAGAGAAGAAATTAAACAGAAATTATCAGAGAAAGGAATGCAAAATAATTGCTTCTGTCACGGTAAAGAAGATGTTAAAAAAGTCGCTATCATTTCGGGCGGTGGAAAAGGAGAAGTTTATCAAGCAATTTTAGCTAATGTAGATTTGTTTATAACAGGAGAAATTGCTTATCGCTACCCGCAATTAGCAAAAGAAAATGAATTTAATATAATCTGTGCTGGCCATTATGCAACAGAAACTTGGGGAGTTAAAGCACTGATGCCATTATTAAAAGAAAAGTTTAACGTAGATGTTGAATTTATTGATAATCCTATAGACATATAAAAAGAAATAAAATAAAAAGAAAGTTTATTCTTTTTTTGTTTCTGCTTTTGCTTCTTCTACAGGTGTTTCTACTTCCTTCTCCTCTACTTTAGGAGTTTCTATCACAGCATCTTCAACTGAAGGTTCAACTTTAGCTTCTACCTTAGGTTCTGCTTTAGCTTCTTCTTTCTTAACTTGCTTCTTAGGCTTGGAAACTGGTTTCCCTTTAGTTTTAGAATCAGCTTTTCTTACTTGTTTAGGCCTGTCTGCAACTTTTTTACTCTTCTTGTTCCAAACTTCAATCTCTAATTTATCAAAAGCAGCTTTAACATCTTCATGAGAAGCTTTTTCCTTAATATCAATTTCTGTAGCAAGTGGTTCTAGATGTTTAACATTAACTTTCTTCCTTCTAGTTGCACCATCAACTAAAACAAATGCATTATCAATACTCTCAATAATCACACATTTCTTTCCAGCATCTCGGCCAGCAATCTTTAAACATAATCTTCCAACGTTGTATATACTCATTGTTCTGACCTCGCTTTCTCTTTCATTACTCCTCTCATACAAGCTGAGCATAAAACTCCACCATATGGTCTCTCTGGTCGCTTTGCAGTCTTTGGCATATTTCGCATCTTTGCTGGTAATTCTCTTGGTACACCAGCTAATTCTTTCTTACAATGTGCACAAACTGCCTTGGAAGGTTTCCTCTGCCTATATTGGACATGAGTATTACTTCCAGGAGTTTTTACGAAGATTTTTCTTAATCTTCCTGATTTAAACATTCCTCTTGGCATTTTTCTTATTTCTCCATATTTTCAAAAGCGTTAGAAGTCATTATTGACTTGAGTCGCCTCCAAATCAGTCTCTTTGAGACTATTACTACCAGATCAATGACTGTTTATAAACTTTACCTTAAAAATGCCTAAAATTTAAAAGAAAAGAAAAAATAAAAAACTAACCACAACTTGCGGCTGTTGCTGCTCCAATTTCATACCCAAATCCTGGACTGTAAGTTTCTGCACTCACTCCCTCTGAATCTGTACACTCTTTAGGTGCTTCGTTAAAAGCTGCACAAACAGTTGCTAAATACGCTGCCGGACTTCTAGCAGAGCTTGCTTGTTCTCCATTGATTACTAAAGTAGGACTTCCACCAACACCATAAGCTTCATTCTCTGTTTTATGAACATTAAACAACGGATATTTTCCACTTAACCAAGTTGACTGATCTCCGAAAAGTTCATTTACTTGAAATTGCACATCTGTTTTAGTAACACAAGCTTCCATTTTTGCAGTATTTATTCCAACTTTAGTTAAACATCTCTCTGTATTTCCATCTTCTAAGAAACATGCCAAATAATCATTAAACTTAGCATTTTGCTCTTCTTGGATACAAACTTGTTTCAACTGTTCATCGAGTTCTTTCTGACCATGCATTGCATAGTAAACAAACTTTAATTCAAAGTCAATTTTATCACCAAGTAAGTTAACTACTGGTAAAATTCCCTTCTCAGCTTGAGTTCCGTAAGGACAGTGAGACATGATAAACAATTCAACAACTGGCTTATCTGATTTAACAACATCTGCTGGAGCTGATGGTTGTGCTGTATTTTCTGCTGTTGGGAGAGATTCTGTTGTTTTCATTCCTTGTGGAAAGAAAAGTTCTCCATCTTTTGTAATATAACTATTAATCTCTTGCCCAGAAATTGTTAACTTAACATTATAAAGATCTCCGTCTTCAGTTACTGATTCAAGTTTAGCAGTTGCTTGTCCTTGTAATAATTCTTTGTTAACATACTGTACAACTTGAACACCGGCTTCTTCTTTTGTTAATTGACTTCCACCCATAAATTGTAAAGCCAAAACAATAATTAACGCTAATGCCAAAACTGCCGTTGCAATTTTCCACGAGTTAACCTTAACTTCTACTTTTTTATGAGCATGATGGTGTTCCTTTGCTTCAGAATGATGTTCCTTAGCTTTATGATGTTCTTTAACTTCATGATGCTCTTTCGTTTCATGATGACCTTCGTGCACCTGATCTTCTTCTTTTTCAAAATGTGTCATTTTTTTAAACCCCCTCTTTAAGTTTGATTTAACTTAATTTAATGTTTCTTGATAACTAAAAATCAGTATATTTTTAGTACTTTTCTTAAACTCATACTAAATATTAATGATAGTATAATGTACCAACCTAACCAACCCCAACCACTAACCCATGGAATTCCAATATTCTTTAATGGTTTTAGTTTATTATGAATAACATTAATTTGCTTAATTTCAGAGTTATCATAAGTTTCTAAAGGTGTTACATATTCTTGTGTTGTAGTAATTAAAATCTTTTTAGTTTTCTCTTCAGTTTCTGTTTTTATAGTAAGTAGTTTTTCGCCTTTCTCCTTAGCCTTAAACTTCCAATTAGCTTTATTATCTTCAATTTCTTGTGAAGCTTCAGACACCAAGATAACGCCATCATTTACAACTAATTCTGCCGAACCAGTTAACCCTTCCATAAAATCAACATCAACTTCATAAGTCATTCCAGGCAATAATGGCTCGTAACTTAAATGAGCTGCCATCCAACCAAAGATTATTAAAATAGGAATCATTGTGATCAAAGTAGGTTTGAAGGAACTTTTCATATATTCCATATTAACTTTCATAGCTTCCTTCTGAACCTTCATCATTTCTTCAGGATTGCTACGTAATTCTTTCATCTTTTTCTGAAAGTCTTTTTGCTGACCTTTCATATCCTTCATCTTTTCTTGATTAGTAAAAAACTTGTAAACTAAAGTAATTAGTAAAGAAATAATTACTGCAAGAATAACTAAAGCTAGAAATGGACTTTTATCTAATACTGGTTGCAACAAAGGATTAAATACTGGATTTAATATTTCATAAAAAGCCATTTTAGTAAATTAATTAGTCGATAATATATAAACGTTATGGATTTGATGCAATAAGAACCTATTCCATAAACTTACGCATAGATGGATGTAAGTCCATCATATGTTGTTTAGCAATTTCTTCATACAACTTGTATACAATCATAACTGCTAGTAAGATTCCTGTTCCTCGAGATAATGCTCCAGTTAAGTCTGCTAATGCTGCCAACAGTCCAATTGACGCCCCACCAACAATAGTTAATGGCCAGATGTACCTTTTAAGAATTCTTTCAAGAACTCGTTCATCTCTTCTAAAACCAGGAATTTGTAACCCAGAATTCAAAATTTGTTTTGCCTGACTTCTCGCATCCATGTTTGCAGTCTGCATCCAGAATATACTAAATATAACAGACCCAACCATCATTAATGCAATATAAATAGCTGCTTGCCCAATCATACTCGCAGTAAAACTTCCCCTAATTATGTTTTGGACAATATCTGGAGAAGAAATCCAATAAACTAAACCACTAATGGGTGTATTACCTGAAAAAGTTCCAAAGATTGGGTGTCCCCAGTTTTCTAAAAGTCTAGCAATTAGTTGAATGTTTGCCATTAATGCAGCAACCAAAATAACTGGGATGTTACTGGTATAGAAAAAATTCAAAGGCCATCTCATCCCATATCCTCGAACTTTTCCAAAAGATAAAGGGATTTCAACTTTCATTGCTTGACCATAAACACAAATCACAAATACTAAAATTGTTGAAACTACTGCCGCAATCTGTAATCCTGCTGTAGTTATGTCTCCAATTGCTAATGATTGAAATAGTGCTGGGATTGCACCAGATGCAATTTCAGGATTTGTTGGAGAAGGTAAAAAGTTTAAAGCACGAATAAAAATTTGTTGTGAAACTCCTGCCGCAATGAATAAACTAATTCCAGAACCAAAACCCCATTTACTAACTACTTCATCTAAAAACATGATTACAATTCCACCTAAAATCAGTTGGAAAATTAATATAAATTGAAATTGTGCATATAATGGAGTTCCTGCTAATGCTGCAGAAGGGGCCAATCCCCCCATCAAAACATAAATCGCTCCTTCTAAAAGAATAAAACCAATCGCTAATAATTTTTGCAATCCTTGAAATCTTTGTCTTCCTTCTGTGGTATTCATATCTAAATTTAATATTCCAGTTCCAGACAATAATTGTAAAACAATAGAAGAAGTAACAAGAGGACCAATCCCTAAAGAAATAATACTCCCAAATGAAGCTCCAAGAATAATAGATAAAAATTCAAATTGTTGTAATGCATTTTCTCCCAAGCCAAACAAAGGAATCATTCCCATTACAAAGAAAATAACTAACACAACTAAGGTCCACTTCAACTTTTCTTTAAACGGTAACCGCTTTTGTTTAGGGCCCCTAACCTCTGGTAAGTTCTGGGTGATTGTATCAAATAAAGACATTTTAGTTTTATTATTTAGTAGATTTTTCAGGTGATGCTTCTTTAACATCTCCGGAAATAATTTCTCCGCCTGCAGCCTTAACTTTCTCTGCTGCTCGAGGGGTAAATTTTCTAACTTTAATCTTAAGTTTTAGCTTAGTATCGCCAGTACTTAAAAGTTTCTGATATCCTAACTTAGCCAAATCAATAGAATAGAAATCGTTTTCCTTTGTAATCAGTTTCTTTTCAACTAATTGGTTCAAAGTTTTAGCTGTAAAATAATTTAAAGTTACTGCTTTCTCACTAATAGTCTTGCTAGTGAATCCGCCATGTATACCTATACCTTTACTTTTAAGACCTGCAACCTTTTGACTTGCTCTCTTTCCTGTACCAGCATTTCCTCGTCCACCTCTAGATCCAGCTCCACGTCTTTTCTTTCTGTGACCGCCACCATGAGTAGTATGAGCTCGGTACTTAGTAACTTTCTTTCTTTTGTTTACAACCATTTTATAGCATCCGTTTCAATAAATCATTAATTTTTTCAGCCCTATATCCTAAAGCGCCGCCAAGTTTAAATGCAATTTTGATACCTTTTCTTCCAAAACCTTTCCGAGGAGGGTTTAATCTGAAATAAGGTTTATACTTCTTACCACTAATCTCTAAAGATTTGTAAGAATATTTTTCTTTTCTATCGGTCAATCTTGCTTGGAATTCTTCTCCACGTTTTTCAACTAATTCCTTAAATGTGTCTTCATCAATTTCTCCCCAAGTGATATAATCTTTGGTTTTCTTAATCATTCCAAGATGAACAGGGTTATTCTCAATTACAACACAATAATTTTTTTTGTTAAGCCTAAGTAAGGATAAAGTGTCTTTAACTGATTGAGCAACTCCAACTACACCTCTAACTAAAACAATTGCTAGTTTTCCAGATTTTTTGGTTTCTCCTTCAGCCATTATTGTTCTTCCTCCTTAGTTTCTTTCATCTTACCTTCTGCAATTCCAAATTTAGCAACATCATCAGGTTGATATTTAATAGTAGATAAGTTTTTTAATGCATTCATTAAAGCTGCAATCAAATTAACTTTAGTTTTTGTTTGACCTTTAGTTATACTCCAAACATCCTTAATACCTGCCAATTCTAAGATCTTTGCACATTCCTTTTCTATACATAAACCTTTTCCCTTAGGAGCGGGTATTAATGTGATTTCTACAGAACCTAATTTTCCAGTAGCCGCAAAAGGAATTGAATGAGGTTCTTTACAACCGCATTGCCATGAGCCACATCCTCTTCTAACACGTATTAAGTTTAATTTTGCTTTTCTTTTAGACTTATCTCTTGCAGGAACAGTTTCTTTACTTTTACCAGTTCCCACTCCAACATACCCGTTCTTGTTTCCAACAACAGCATAAGTCATGAAATGAATTTTGTTTCCTTCTTTGGTCTTTTTTTGAGTTTGACGGAAAATCCTTCTTTGTCCTCCACCAAACTTACCCTTTGCCTGACCAATTAATAATAATTCTTCGCCCAATCCTGGAAGTAAAACATCAACAATTTCTGCTTCCAGAATTTTAAGATTCTGATTAAAGATTTCATCTATGTCTGTAATCTCACTATCTTTGACCATTTGCCCAAGTTTTGTTACTGGTTTCCATACGTCAATAATTTCTGGAACATTTTCAATAGCACCTTCTGGCCTTCTTCGGAATTCTTTCCTTTTTTGTATCTCTTTAACCATTTTGAAATTTAGCTCATAATTTTTTGTTTGATTTTATCAACATCGGCTGATAATTTTTCATTGATATGCTTTCCCATAATTCTATCCTCAACAGGGAAAATGTCATCTGATCCATGAGGAACATTCAAACCAGAGTCAACTACTCCCTTAAGGAACGCTGCAATCTTCCCAGCCTTTAAGAAAGACTTAAATCCAGTGTCAAGAATAACTTCTTCACAACCATTCTTTAAAGCTTTCTTTCCTAACATTAATCCAGTCAAATATGCTGCGGGCAAGTTTTTGCTACCATGTTGCCATCCTTCTTTCTTTAAAGATGAAGAATCAACACCAGCAATAACATTGTCGCCTTTTTCAGTAAACTTAATTACTTGACCAATAACTCTTTGATTGGTAATTCTAACAACTAATCTAGACTTTCCAGATTTAATTAATCGTAGTCTTTTTGGATAAGAAGTTTTACCTTCTCTCTTTCTTCGGTACTGTACTGTTTTTGGTTTTCTAGTTGCCATCTTTCTTCTCGATTAAATGATATTCAGTTAAGTATAACTTAATATGTCTTTTATTCCTAAAATAACCGCCTTTAACTTTCCGATAAAGCATTTGGTAATTTTTGGTTGTAACTAATTTCTTTTCTTTTAGTTCTTTTAAGAAAGTTCTTTGAACTCTAACTTTAGCCATCCATCTATCTTTCTTTGTAACAGTTGAATATTTAGCTCCTTTCTTTGCTCCTTGCCCTTTTTGTCTTCCTTTACTTTTCTGAGTTGCAATCTTTCTCGCTCTGGATCTAGATTGTTCGTTAGCTCTTGTTTTAACAATCTTTTTAACAGCAATCAATCCCCTCAAGTCTGAACGAGTAATCGCTTTTTTAATATCCTCAAGTGCATCAGCTAAAAACTTAACCTTCTTCGGAGAGATTTTCAAAATTTTTGCTGCTAATATTTTCTTGCTTCTCATTTTTAGGACCTTATTTCTTCTTAATTATTTCTTTTTCAATTGATTTTTTTTGTTCTTTGATTTCTTGCTCTTTTTCTTCATTTTTAGGGGAATTCTCTTTACTTTCTTTGGCCTTCTTTTCTTCTTCTTTCTTTTTCTTTTCTTCGGCCCTTTTAGTCTTCTCAGCTTCTTTCTGCGTTTTATTTTTTTGCTTATTTTCCCTTAACTTTTTACGAGCTGCAAAATCAGTGCTGATTTTCTCAACTTTTTGATTAATATCTTTAACATTAGTAACTTCAAAGTTGTTAGTTTTTGCAACATCTAAAATAGCTAACATTTTCTTTTTACCAATCTTAGCAATTGTAATTATTTGTGTGTCCTTGTTAAGACCTTCTAAATCTGTTGTGTTCTTAACTAATACCACTGATTTTCCAGATGAGTGCAAATGTCGAACTGCTTTTGGAGAACCATAACCTGTCGTTGGTTTTATTGGCTTTCCTTTATGATACTGCCTAGACCCGTTATGCATTCCACGAGGATATCTCCATTTCTTCTTAACTCCAGAAGAAAACTTTGATTCTTTAATAACAAAGTCTGGTTTTGACTTTTTATTTTTCTTCCTTACGTCCAACAGTTTTTTTATTGTTTCCATTTTTAATATAATCCTTATAATATCTTTCCTGCCTTGTGTGTAATATAACAACCATCTTGGAATATTCTAAGATCTCTGTTTGTAATCCTACACATCCGTTCAATTCTTGCTGCCATTTGTCCTGTTAATTCCTTGTCCAAACCACTAACAACAATTTCTTCACCATTTACTTTTACTTCCACAGTAGGAATTAATTTTGCTTTTCTAGGAACACTTTCCCCCAAAAAGTTTTTGATAATGATACTATCACCTGATACATTTACATTCATTGGAAAGTGACCAGAACAAATTTTTAATTTGTAAACAAAGCCTTCTTGTACTCCTTGCACCATGTTTTTAATATGAGATTCATAACTTCCAATAATTGTTTTTTCTCTTTTAGTTGCTTGCAATGAAGTTAATACAATTGTTTTACCTTCTACTAAAATCTTAATTTTCGGATGATGAAAACTTCTTTCAATTTCTCCCTTCGGCCCTTTTAACTTAACTAAACTATTTGTTTCTAAGTTAACTGTTACCCCTTCAGGAAGTTCAATTTCTTTTCTTAAGTCTATTTTCATTTTAGTAACAATAAGCTAACAACTTTCCCCCGATTTTCTTTTCTTTAGCTTCAATATGAGTCATGATTCCTTGTGAAGTTGATACTAACAATAAACCAAAGTCCTTTGCGGGCAAGTATCTTTTTTCCCACTTTTCAAAACCGGTTGTTTTTGTAGAGAATCTAGGTTTTACTACACCACATTTATTGATATTTCCAAGTAAGTTAACATTTAGTTCTCCGCCTTTATCGTTTTCAACTTCTTCAAAAGAACCGATATAATTATTATCGTTCATAATTGTCAAAATCTTTTTAATGATTTTTGAGGCTGGTCTTACAACTACTTCTCTCTTGCCAACTTTCTCGGCGTTCATTACTTTCCCAAGGGTTGCTGCTAATGGATCGTTTAACATTTTTTGCCTTTTACCTCATCTAACTGTATTTTTTGAATCCTAATCCCAAAGCCATGTCTCTAAAACACTGCCGGCATAAATGTAGCCCATATTTGTTAATATGTGCACCCATTCTACCACAGTTACGACATTTTCTTAACGCTTTACCGCAAGATCTATCTTTTGGTTGATTGAATTTTATGTACTTCGCTTTTTTTATTGGTTTTGCATCCAATTGCTTGAAAGCTTTTTTGTGATCGCTAGTTGTCATTTTTAATTCAGTAAACCTCCACGCCGAAGTTTTCTTTCATGAAATTGATTGAATCTTCTTTTTTGATTTTATGTGTTTTCCCTATTGCTTTTGTAGCAATCCTTCGTCTATTAATTCGGTAACCTGCTCGTTCTAAAGTAACTGCAACTTCTAATCCGAGGATTTTAAGATCAGGATCGTATTCTAATCCTTCAATATCAATATATTCTGGAATCCCAAATGAAAAGTTGCCTTGATTGTCAAAACACTTCTCTTTTAATCCTTCTTCTTTAGCCACTAATAACCTTTTCAATAAAGCATCTGCATCTTTTCTTACAGTAACTTTACAACCTATAGCTAATCCTGGCCTTAAACCCCATCCTGGAATCCTTTGGTTAGTAATAGTCTTAACTGGCTTCAGAGGAGTAAGTTTTTGTAAAAGAATTAATCCTTTTTTTAACATATCCTCGTTTTTACCAGCACCAATATTTAGTGTAACCTTGGCAATTCGTATTTTCCTTAAGGGATTTTTATTTTCTTCCATTTTTCTTAATTATCAATTGTGATCATTGCTTTATCTTTTCCAATAACAAACAAGTATTCTTTTGCTGTTTCAATTTCTGTTTTATCAACTAAATAAATTGCTTCATTCTTTATAATTTCTTTAAACTGACCTACGTCTCCGCTATGTTTACCTTTTGTTAAATAAACAGTTGCACCTTTTTGTAAAGGTAAAACTTCCTTTACCTCTAATTTTGGCAACGCTAACAATAAAGTGTCGCCAACTTTAGCTTTAATTTCAGCCAATATATTCTTTCCATCATGCAAATTATACTGTACTTTTCCACCAGCAAGAACAATTTTACCAGTTACTTGACAAGGTTTTAAGTTAGCTTCTTCTGCAGAGATTTCTTTAACAATAATTCTTCCTTTTCGGTCGAAATATAATCGGTAAGATTTTTTTAAACTTTCAATTGTTAAAACATCAAATAGTCCAACAATAAATTTATGTTCCTTTCTTGCTTTTCCATCAACTAAAATTTGATTGTTATTCAAAAGTTTTTTTACTTCACTAGTAGTTTTAGCTAACCCTAGAAAGTCTCGCAATATAGTTCCTAAAGCCAAACCATCTTCAAGTTTATGGGTGCCTGGTTTAGGTCGAATAGTAAATTTTCCGCCTTTTCTATCAATAGTCCAAGTTCTTGGTGAAGCGATACGCTTTAAGTGATTCTTCATTTTTTTACCTCAGCTTTCTTCTCACTACTAGTTTTACTAGAATCCACCGGAGTCTTAGCAGTTTCTTTCTTTGCTGGTTCTTTGTTTTTTTGTTCTAACTTTTGCTTTCTTTTCTTGTCAGCTAAGTTTAACTCAATAATCATTAAATTTGATGCAATGAATGTAAGAGGTAATTTAGTTCCGTCTTTCTTAACAACTTCCACACCAGTTAAGTAAACTCTTTCTCTTTTCAGGTCTATACGATCAACTTTAGCTTCTTTTTTGCTATATTGACCCTTCATAACTCTTACTTTATCTCCCTTCTTCACTTGAACATTTCTAAACCCATGTTTCTTTCTTAACTCGGGAGATAGATGTGAACTTACCAGTTTTTGTTTAATATGTAATGGAGCATTGTAAGCGTATTTCCTCTGTTTTCGAGGTTGAATACTACTTTTCCAGGTTGTTGCAAAACTATTTTTTACCATTTTCTTTATAGGATTATTTTAGCGACTTTTGCTACAGCAGGCCATCTTTCGGCTGCTTCTTTAGCGATTGGTCCTTTGAAGATAGTCCCTTTGGGATTACCTTTTAAATCTTTTAATACTACAGCAGCATTGTCTTCAAATTTAACACGCGTACCGTCTGCTCTTCTAAACTCTTTCTTTTGTCTAACTATTACTGCAGGAACAACAGTTTTTCTCATTTCTAATTTTCCTTTTTTAACAGAAGCAAAAACTAAATCTCCAACACCAGCTGCTGGCATTCTTCCCTTAACTGTTTTGTGTCCTTTAACTCCAGTTATCTTTAGCATTTTTGCTCCAGAGTTATCACAAGTAGTTACAAATGCCTGTACATTTAGTGACTTGGTTATTCTACTGCTTATTGCTTTCATTTTTTAGTTTCCTTAATATCTTGTTCTTTGTTAACTACAGTTAAGATTACATGATTTTTTGTTTTACTTACCGGTCTAGTTCTAGCAACAATTACTTCTTGACCAATTTCGGCATCAATACATGTAGGATTATGAACTCTCATTCTTGACCTTTTAACATCATATCGTTCATATTTCTTAATGTAAATTGACCTTTCCCATTGAATAGTAGCAGAACGATTAATATCCTTCTTAACTACTTTTCCTCGAAAAAGCTCATCTTTTACGTTAAGTGTTCCATGAAACGGACATTTAGCGTCGTCACATTCCTTTTCTGGGGCGTTTATACCCAATATTGTTTTTTTCATTTTTTGATTATTTTCCTTTGATCCGGTCTTCCGGCCTTTTGACAATTTCTTGTCCCTGAATTACCTCTCCTGAAGAGAGAATTTTGATTGTAATACTGTTTTTTAACAAAACTTTACCACCAACATTTAATGTTGATTTTGTTTCGTCAATAACTTTTCCTTTGATTCCAACTTGGCTTTGGTTGTTTGATGAAACTACCTCTACTTCCTCCCCAATTAGTTCATGAGGGTAAAGAGTTTTTTTCATCTTTAAGCTATTTCAATTGTTTCCCCTGGAAAACCCAAGTTAACAAGCGTTTCTTTGATACGTTTCTTGTGATCCCCTTGCAACTCAATTTTTCCACTTTTGGAAGTTCCGCCACAAGCAAACTTGGCTTTGAGTTTCTTAAGGATCTCATTAACGTTAGCTTCTTTACCGATGCCTACAATCACTGTATACTTCTTACCAAATTTTCTTTTTTCGGTTTTAACAATGATTTTTTGTTGCTCCCGTGCGATTGATTCACAAACGCAAAGGTCTTCTGGTAACCCACATTGGTTACATACACCCACCATCTTTTTATTTGTCCTCCTTACTTTTCTCATTAAGGATTGTTAATATTCGAGCAATATTCTTTTTAACTTGTTTTATTTTTCCAGGACTAGAGGTATTAGCTCCACTGGCAACTTCAACATTTAATTTCAATAGTTCCTTCTTAAGTTCAAACATTCTTGAACTTAATTCTTCTGGTGCTAGTCCTCTGAAATCTTTTGTAATTTTCATTCTTCTTTCTTCTGCTCTTCAGTAGCCGGTTGAGAATCTTTGGATTCTGTTGTCTTTTCCTTAGATTCTTCCTTTACTTCTGATTTTTCTTCAACCTTTGCTTCTTCCTTAGGAAGTTTTTTGGTTTCAGTTGGATTGTTATTTTCTGTTGTTTCTTCTTTCTTTTCTTCTTTAGGAGATTTTTCAACTGGTTTCTCTTCAGCTTTAGGTTCTTCCTTTACTTCTGGTTTTTCTTCAACCTTAGGCTCTTCAGTTTTAACTGCAACAACTGCTTCTTTTACTGTGCTTGCTTCTTTATTAACTGGTTTTTTAACTGCCTTTTTAGCTGGTTTTTTAGTTGATTTTTTCTTAGTAGTTTTAGCTACCTTTTTTTCATCTTTTATTTCTTCAACTATTTGAACTGGTTCAGATAAGATATCAATATGATCTGGTAAAATAACATCTGGAGGCATAATTGATACTTTAATACCAACAATTCCACTCTTCAATAAAGCAGATGTCTTTGCACTCTTAACGCCATGAACAGCAACATCGCCACATTTCTTCAAATAACCTTGATAAAATCTCCAATTTCTTGCTCTTGCACTTGGAATCTTTCCTGAGATTATAATTTCTACACCTAATGCTCCTGAATTCATTACATTTTCCATAACTTTATGGCCAACTCCCTTAAATCTTTGTGACCCAAACCGTTCTAATGATCCTGCAATTCTTTCTGCAACGATATTTGCATCAAGGAATATTTTTTTAATTTCAGTAATTTCAATCTGTGGATTCTCTAATTTAAAGTCTCGTTTCAAGGTTTTTGTTAACTCTTTGATGTTTGATCCTTTAGACCCAACAATTAAACTTGGTCTACTTGTTTCAATAATGATTTTTTCCCCTAAAGGAATTTTCTTTAACCTAATTGAAGAAACACCAACTCTATTTAACTTAGACTCGATATACTTCTTAATGTAATACTCTTTCGTCTTCTGTGCTATGAATTCTCGCTCAATCATTCTTTCTTCTCCTCCACAGCATCATTTTTGGTAATTTCTTCTTTCATTTTTTCTGATTCATTTTGATTGTTATTCACAGTTGTTTCTTCTTGAACATCTTTAGCAATAGTTTCTTTTTTGTCTTCTGTTTTTAGTTCTTCCGCTTTTGGCTCTTCTGCCTTTGGTTCCGCAGGCTTTGCCGAGGAGCTAGTAACTTCGTTACTTTGTTCTTCTATTTTCTCTTCAACCTTAGCCTCTGTTTTAGAAGTTTCAGTTTTAACACCTTTCTTAGCTTTTTTATCTTCCTTCTTAGCAGAAGCTTCCTTAACTTCAATTTCTAAACTTGTTCTTTTTGTTCCAGTTCTACTTCTCCCACCAGTGCTAGGAATTGAAGCTTTGTTTGAAATTAATTTTGTAATTTTTAATCCGCTAGTATTCAATCCTTTAAACTGAGCATTTGCTTCAACAGAGTTAAGTAAAACCAAAAATTGTTTAGCAGCTTTAACAGGATATCTTCCAGAAGACATTCCTTTTTTATGTCCTACATCCCTAATAAATCTCTTTAAAGGAATTGCTTTCTTTAATTCAACTACTTCTTCAAGATAAGCCTTAGCAAAACTTAATGGTTTGTAACGTAAGAAATTACTAATTTCCACACTATCTTTAGTGGAGATAGCTAAGTTTAGTGAACTAGCCTTAGCGATATTCTCGTTCTTAACGTTATTTTCTGTTTTAGCCATTTTTCTTTTATCTTGCTGATACTGCCTTACTTGATCTTGTTGCTCCCACTCCTGCTGAACTGTGCTTTACAGATTTTCTAGAGTGAGCGAATTCTCCAAGATAATGTCCAAGCATTTCTAAAGTAACTGTAAATAGGAAATATTCCTTACCAGTGTAAACTCTAAAGTTTTTGTCCAACATACTTGGAATAATAATCATATTTCTGCAATGAGTTTTAATGTTATTAGCACCTGCTTCAACTCTTTTCAAAAGTTTTTTCTGTGCTTCAGTATGACCTCTCTTCAAAGATCTTCTTTGTCTTGAAGGAATAAGTGCCATAAACTCCTTAAGGTCCATTTCTTTAACCTTTTCTTCAGTTCTTCCTTGCCAAAGTAATTCTTTTGCCATTTTCTAAGTCTACCTTCTTCTTCCTGTTCTTCGCGGAGCAATTTTACCAACTTTTCTTCCCGGAGGTGCGCTTCTCGGTGAAAGAGTTGGTCGGCCTTTATGAGTACTATGGCATCCACCAAATGGATGATCAACAGCGTTCATAGATATTCCACACACTTTTGGATATAGTTTGTTTCTTGCTCGCATTTTCTTGAATTTGTTTCCTGCCTTCATAAAAGGTTTTTCTAATCTTCCTGCACCTGCCGCGATTCCAATTGCAGCCCTACAAGCAGGTAAAAAAGATTTTTCCTTATTGGAAGGTAATTTTATTTTGATTATACTTTCAGTTTTAGCTACAACCTTAGCAAAACTTCCACCAGACCGTACTAGCTTTCCGCCATCTCCTGGCTTAATTTCTAAATTATGAACTAAAGTTCCTTCAGGGATATTTGCAAGTTTCAAAACATTTCCAGTTTTAACCTCAGCATCTCCACAAATAGTAATAGTATCTCCTACTTTAATTCCTTCAGGAGCAACAACCAAATTACTTTCTCCAGAAAGATAATTAACTTCCATCAAAGGAGCACTATGTCCAGAACAATGAATTAAATCTATAACAACGCCGGAAGTTTCTAAAGGATAATGTCTAATTGCTCCTTTATATCTAAAACTAGGAGCCCTATAGGTAGCAGTTCCTCTTCCTCGTCTTTGTTGTATTAGTCTCTTTCCCATTTTATCTTTAGATTAGTCCTAAATCAGCACTTATGTCTGAAGCAACACTTTCTGGCCCCAATTTCACATACGCCCTTTTCTGACCAGTGAATGAATTTTGAATATTAACTTTAACGACTTTAACTTTAAACAATTCTTCAACTGCTTTTTTAACATCCTTTTTAGTTGCTCTTGGATGAATTACAAATGATAATCGGTTATCAAATTCTATTTGTCGAATAGCTTTTTCAGTGGATAACGGAACTTTGATAATTTTATAAGGATCAAACCCGCTGTCTTTAGATTCAATAATCTTAGACTTTTCCTCTTTCAGTTCTTTGCTTGTTGTTTTCGCCATTTTATGCAAATAAGTTTTCTTTTTCTAAAATATTAACTGCGTTTTCAGTCCATAACGTTACTCTACCAGCCATTGTTCCAGGAGCAAGTAATTCTGCGTTTAAAGATTTAACTGAAACAACTTCCACTCCAGATAAATTCTTAGCTGAATTTAATAAAGGACAATCTTCCCCAACTACAACTAAGATTCCTTTCTTTCTTTTGTACCTTCTTCCCCTCATTGTTCCAATTCCTGCTCGGACTTTCTTAACAAGAGATCTTTCTAATTCTTCTTTGAAGCCAAGAGAAATGAAAAGAGTTTCAACTTCTTTAGTTTTTGTAATTTTTTCTGTTTCAGATGAAATAATGAAAGGATAATCTTCTGGAATTCTATGACCTCTAGATGTAACAAGTTCTTTACTAATAGTAGCTGCGATTGCAGATCGAATTGCTTTTCTGTTTTCTTTCTTGTTAATTTCTTGTTCTAATATTTTTTCTGCTTTTGGAGCGTGTGATCTTCTACCACCAACAGTTTGTGGAGAAAATGCCCCAACCCAAAACATTCTGGTTCCTCTTCTAGAAAGAATCTTTCTATTAACTCTAGAAATTCCAAAACCATAACATCCTCTATATTTTCTTCTTCTTTTACTTAATTTGGATGAGTGTCTCATACCAGCTCTTGGATCTGCTCCATAAGCTTGTCTTGCTGCACTTTGTAAAGCATGTACTGCTCTTCGGATCAAATCAGGTCTATATTCTTCAGTAAACTGAATAGGCATAGTCCTTTCCCCAGAACTTTTCTTTTCTAAACTTAGTATGTTTAATTTCATTTTATTTATGAATATGAGCAACCACAGGTGCTTCTTTTGTCATTTTTTTGTTTGGTCTAATAGATTCTGTAAGTACAACTTCCCTTCTTTTTGGGCCAACAACAGATCCTTTTAATAATAAATAGTCATTTTTGATGTTTCCATAGTTTCTTAATCCGCCAGCAGGCATGATTTTCTCAACATCATTACTAATTTCAATAATTTGTTTGTTATGTTCTGTTCGTAAATGAAAACCCATTTTCCCAGACTGAGGAACTCTGAAATCAACTCTTTTTGGAGTCCATGCTCCTAAGTTACCGATTCCTCTCTTTGTTTTCTCACTCTTATGTTGTCTGATTGGTGCTCCAAATCTTTTTACTGTTCCTTGAAATCCTTTCCCTTTACTAATTCCATGAACATCAACTGAGTTACCATTTTCAAAAATGTCAGAAATCTTGATTGTTTTGCCTAAGTTTTCCTTAGCAAAAGCGATTTTCTCTTCATTACTACCACCCAAAGCAATTTCCAATAATTTTGGTTTTTTACTTCCATTAGATGTTTGTTTTGGATTTGAATAAACTAATATTCTTAAATCATCAAATTCTTTAACTTCATCAATTTTCTTAATTGTTTTCTTAGGAAGTTGTATTGTTTTAGATAATGCCTTGTCTAAATTTTCAGCAAGAACAGAAACACTCTTTTTCATTCCTAATAAAGAATTTTTGTAAAATGCCACACCCATAACAATCAATGGAGGACATTCGATAATTGTAACTGGAGAAACAATTTTGTCTCCTTTAGTAATAGATTTTGGACGATTATCAACAACAAGTAAATGAGTCATGCCAACTTTATAACCAATAAATGCTTGTGGCTTAGCGTTCTTACTTTTGGCCCAAGATCTAATTCTAGCAACACTATGTCTTGCCCGTTTCCTAGGCCAGAACTGCATACTACCCAATCTTGGTTTATGTGCTTTTGTCATTTTATAAAACAGCCTTTTAGTGGCACCCATCAAAAGAATCTCTTCCGCGATGGTCACCTTTTCAGGCCAATATAACCGTAACCATTTACTTCCTTACGAAAGCAGTTTGACCACGATTTGGTCTTGTTTGCCTTTTTGTTGAATGGGTTGTTTATAAAGCTTTTGGTGAGATTCTAAAAAAGACAAAGAGATAGAATTAGATAGTATTCAAAAATGAGATTATTAAGTGTTCTAAATATCAATCTTTTCCGTACTTGTCTCCCTCACGAACCTTACGAATCATTGATTCAATAGGGTCAGGATTCTCTTTAAGTAGATTATCATGTCCAGAACCGAAGAAATCCACTTTAACCCAGACTTTATGCCCACATTCACAAACCGCAGATTTATAATGGTGATTATCAGGATGTTTGTCATCCCATTCAGAATCCCAACTTTCTTTAGCAATATCTGTTCCACAATGATGACATCTAACTACATCATCTTTCTTGAATTCTTCAATAACTTTTTCAATGTGCATAACGAACAATTTTAGTAAGAGAAACTTTATATAGCTTACGGCATAAATTATGAAAATGATTTATAAATTTAAACATATTTTAGGAATGTTCAACTTTAATGGGAAGTTTGAGATTGTTGATGAAAAGGGCACAGAAGAATTGCCTAAAGAAGGCATCTCTCGAGCATTAGCTAGTCTTAGAGACAAAAAATATTTTAAAGAGTTTTATAATAAAAATGTAGAGATTACAAAGCAAAAAATCAAAGAATCAGTTTCTGAAGATGGGTTTATCGTTAATGCGATTTCTAATATTAATGAATTAGATAGAGCAACTAACACATTAATTAAACGCTTAAGGGAATGGTTCGCACTATACTTGCCAGAATATGAACACATCATGAATAACCAAGAAATCTTTGTCCAATCAGTGATTAATAAAAGCAAAACAGAATTGATGACAGAACTAAATATTAAAGAAACTATGGGTGCAGATTTAGATAAGATACACTTTCAAGAAATTCAATTATTAGCTAAAAGAATTGAGTCATTACAAGCATTAAGAAAAGAACATGAAGAATATTTAGAGAAAATAATGAAAGAATATTGTCCCAATATATTAGAATTAGCTGGAACAACAATTGGGGCTAAATTAATAGAATTAGCTAAAAGCTTGAAGCGATTAGCAATGTTACCAGCTTCAACAATCCAACTACTGGGAGCAGAAAAAGCTTTGTTTCGACATATTAAAACCGGTTCTAAAAGTCCAAAGTATGGAGTGATATTTGCTCACCAATTAATACAAGGATCAAAACGATCAGTGAGAGGAAAAGCAGCAAGAATTCTTGCTGATAAATTGTCAATATGTGCAAGATTAGATTTCTTTAAAGGCGAGTTTAAAGGCAAAGAATATAGAGAAATGTTAGAGGAAAAACTAGGATGCAAGAAATAGAAGTTAAGATCCTGGACATTAATCTTGAAGAGATTAGAAAAAAGTTATTAGTATTAGGTGCGGAAAAAGTTTTTGATGGAAAGATTCACGCAATGGCTTTTGATTTCCCCGATATGAGATTAGATAAAGAAGACAGTTTTATTAGAGTAAGAAAAGTAGGAGAACAAATAGAACTTTGTTTCAAGGGCAAGAAAGAAGAAAAATCTAAATTTAAAATTAGGGAAGAAATTGAAGTTAATGTTAGTGCATTTAAAGACACAATAGAAATTTTAGAGAAGATTGGACTGAAGAAGTACAACGAAGGAAAGAAAAATAGAGAATCTTATAAACTTAACAATGTACGTTTTGAAATTGATTCTTGGGGCAACATTCCACACTTTATAGAAATAGAAGCAAAAACGGAAGAAGAAATTGAAAAAAATGTTAAAATGCTAGGATATACAATGGAACAAACAAATACCTGGACTTACTTAGATATAGAGAGACATTACAATGCAAGAAATAGAAGTTAAAATCTTAGAAATTGATGTTGATGCAGTTAGGAAGACACTCTTAGATTTAGGTGCAAAGAAAATATTAGATGATGAATTAAGTTATGAGATACTTGACGATAGGGAACAGAATTTGTTTAAAGAAAAGAAATTGTTAAGAGTAAGAAAATCTAAAAGTGAAGCCCACCTTTGTTTTAAGAGTAAAGCAAAAAAAGGCAAGTTAAGACAAGCCGAAGAAACAGAAGTCAAGATAGACAATTATGATGACACTATTAAAATCCTTAATGAATTAGGATTTATTACAAAACACAAAGGTAAGAAACATAGAGAATCTTATAAATTAGACAAGGCAAGATATGAAATTGATACAATGCCTGGAATTCCAACTTTTTTAGAAATTGAAGCAGATAATGAAGATGACCTAATTAAAGGGATTGAAAAGATTGGATTTAAACTTGAAGATGCAACAACAATGAATGGCCACGATGTTATTGAACATTATAGGAATCAAAAATGAGAGCACATAAACTGTTTGAAATTTACGAAAATCGAAGAAGAATTTATACTAAAAGTATTCTTCCAGGGAAAACTCACTTTGATGAAAGAATTGAGAAAGAAAAAGGTGAAGAATATCGGGAATTTGACCCACAAAGAAGTAAGTTAGCAGCTACAATTGTAAAAGGTTGCACAAATATGGGGATTAGAAAGAATAACATTATACTTTATCTAGGAGCCTCACATGGTTACACTTGCTCTTTTGTTTCTGATATAGTTGGTGAAGAAGGATTAATTTTTGCAGTTGATCCAGCTCCAAGAGTAATGAGAGATTTAGTATTTCTATCTGAAGAAAGAAATAATATTGTACCAATTATTGCTGACGCTAACCATCCAGAACAATATACTGATAAAGTTTGTCAAGCTGATGTAGTATATCAAGACATTGCTCAAAGAAACCAATTAGAAATATTTGTTAAAAACTGTAAAATGTTCCTTAAAAAAGGAGGATATGGTTTATTAGCAGTAAAAGCTAGAAGCATTGATATATCAAGAAAACCAAAATCTATTTTTGTTGAGATTAGAACTGAATTGGAGAAAATATTTACTGTAATTGATTATAAAACGCTTGATCCACTTGAAAAAGATCATGCTATGATTATTATTAAAAAATAAAATTTTCAACTTACAAAATGAGCAAGATTGCGATAGATGTTGTACTACTTCCTCCAGAAGAGATCATGGATTTAGTTATTTCTATTAATAAATCTTCAAATCAAGTTATCCCTTTAGGAAAAGAAGATTATATTCCCCACAACTCTTTATGTATTGCAGTAGCAGAAGAAGAAAATGTGCCACAAATAATTGAGATACTAAAAGACATTAGTCAAAAATTCTTCCCAATAAAAATTGAGATTAAAGATCTTATCCTATCTGGAGGAGATAGAAGTTCTGATTGGTTTAAGATCGAGAAAAATTCTGAATTGCAACATTTACATGAAACAGTGATGGATCGACTTAAAAAATTGCTTGTTTTTGAAAGTAGTGATATAAAAATATTCTATAAAGAAAGAGGAGAAACTATCGAAAAGATCCCAACAACTTTCAAGAACAATTACCTCAACTATGCTTATGACAAATATAATCCTCACATGACATTATGTTGTAAGGAATCAAGATGGAACAAGTTTCCAATTACTTACACTGCAAAAAGATTAGCTTTGTTCCATGCGGGAAAATCTACAACTTGCAGAAAGATATTATTTGAAACAAAACTAAAAGAGGTAAAAAATGAAATTAACTAGAGAAGCAGCATATCTATATGTCCATTCTAAAGAATTAGTTGCTTTAACAAAAAAATTAAGAAAATTAAGTAAAAAAGCTGATAAACATGCTAACAAACATCAAAAGACAAGAAAAGAAAAACATCGACACAAACACATTAAAGTTTCTGCAGAGATAAGACATCTGATTGAAAAACACGATACAATAATTAAAAGATTAAGACATCATTACTCAAGATTTACTCATGCATTAAAAAAAGAAATAAAAATTAATTAATTGATAAATGAAATCATCACCTAACACTAAAAAAGAGGAATCAATTAAGGAATTAACCGCTGCAGTTAAAGCTAATTCTATCCTCTTACTAAAAGCTGTTAGGGAAATAAACATTGATAAAATTAAAACATTACTTAAACAATTAAGAAGATTAGAACGTAACATTTATCGTCGTTTAAAAAGGGATAAGAATATTGATCCCGCTACAAGAAGTCTCTTAAACAAACAACTTTCTGAGTTGCAAGCAATTTATCATAAAGATAAAGAAGAACTTAAAGTTGGCCATGTTAGTAGGTTAAAGATACTTGCTGGTGAAGAAGAAATAATTTCTGAAGAAATAATTAGAGAAATTGAGAAAACACAAGTTAATGGAATGCTGGTTCCTTTTAAAGAAATCAAAAAAAAATTTAAACAATTATCCAATCTATTTGAACCTGGCGACATTATTGGAGTCAGTAAATCTTGGTTAAACAATGAGTTTGGAAGGGCCGCAGAAGTTTTTGAACTTACTACAGGAGCAAGAATTTCGCACGTTGGAATTATTAATGTGAAAAGAACTTGGTATGGAGCAAGAAAAGTAGTTGTTATTGAGGCTGGTGATAATGTTGTTACAAGTCCTTTAGAAATGTTTATTGGCTTAGGTAACGGAAGAATTGTAGTTTACCGGTACAAGAAAGGTCTTACTAAAGAACAACAGAATATAATCATTAATACTTCTTTATCTTGGGCAAAAAAAAGTGTCCATTATGATTTTGATATTTCTCCAGGTATTGAAGAATTATACTGTTCAGAACTTGTTGATGAAGCCTATAAAGCTGCCGGGATTAAATTAACTAACAATTATCTTTCAGTGCAAGAATTTTACAACCGAGTTAAGAAAGTTTGTGAAAAAGGTGGTTGGAAATTGTTTGGACATTCGTTTAATTCTGCTCAAGAAGCTGCAGGAAGAGTCTTAGGTCCAAACGGATTTTACATGAAACGTCTTGATCTGAGTAAGATCAATCAATTGCCTAAAGTTAAATCTATCATTTCTCCAGCAGCGATAATGTTTAACAAGAATACAAAAAAAGTATTTGATAATTTAACTTGAATTTTGAAAACAGTTATATCCTCTACAATATTGATTTAACAAATGACAGATTGTAAAAGAATACACAATTAAATTTAAAAAAAATTAATTAATTAATTTGTTGATTTATTGCTTCTTTCAAAAAACCATAATATAAAGGATGTGGTTTTAATGGTTTTGAAAGATACTCAGGATGAAATTGTGTTCCAACAAAAAATGGATGTTTCTCCCTGCTTAATTCTAAAATTTGCATAATTTCTCTTCCAGGAGCTTTTCCTGAAAAAATCAATCCGTTCTCTTCCAACTTTTGAATGTATTCAGGATTACATTCCCACCTGTGTCTAAATCTTTCCCTTACCAAATTAGAACCATACATTTCAGCAGCAAAACTTTCAGCTTTAACTTCAACATCTTGACCACCTAAGCGCATATTTCCTCCCAATTCAGAGATTCCTTTTTGTTCAGGAAGAATATCTATAACTGGATTTGAACAAGAAGTTTCAATTTCGGTGCTGTTACTATGGCCTAAACCACAAATGTTTCTAGCAAACTCAATAACTGCCATTTGAAATCCATAACAAAGACCCAAATAAGGCAACTTATTTTCTCGAGCATATTTAATGCAATTAATTTTTCCTTCACTCCCACGAGAACCGAAAGCACCAGGAACAATTATTCCACTAACATCTTGTAAAGCAAGTTTAACATCTTCCTCACTTAAATCAGTTGTATCCACCCACTTAAGCTCAGCTTTAATTCCTAAATGTGTTCCTGCATGTTCCAACGCTTTGATAATAGACGCATATGAATCTCTTAATGAAGTGTATTTTCCGGTAATTGCAATCTTAACAGTTTTCTGTAAGGCCATAATCTTAGTAATGTAATTATTCCATTCTATTCTAGCATCATGATCGCTTCTAACCTTGTATCTTAATCCTAATCTATCAATAACTTCCTGTTCTAATTTAGTTTTTTCAATCATATCTGGAATCAAATAGATACTGTGAGCATCATGACAACTGATTACTCTATTCAAAGGAACATTAGCAGCCATACTAATTTTTTCCTTGACTTTTTTTACCACCGGATTTTCACATCTACATGCTACAACATCTGGTTGAATACCACACGCCATTAAAGATTTCAAACCCAGTTGTGCAGCTTTACTTTTCTGTTCCCCCAAAAATCCAGGATTTATAACATAAGTCAGGGCAGCATGGCAAACATTTTCCTTTCCCTCCTCATAAGCCAATTCCCTCATTGCTTCAATAAAATAATTGTTCTCAATATCTCCGACAGTGCCACCAACTTCAACAAAAACTACGTCTGCCTTAGATTGCATAGCTAAAGTTCTAACAAAACGTTTTATTTCCCCAGTAACGTGAGGGATAAATTGTACATCTCTTCCTAAATAATTTCCTTTTCTTTCTCTATCCAAAATTGTTTTGAAAAGCTTCCCACCAGTAAGATAATTATTTTGAGTTAAATGTAATCCCAAGAATCGCTCATATGTTCCTAGATCCATGTCAGATTCAGTCCCATCATCTAAAACAAAAACTTCCCCATGCCTAAATGGATTTAAAGTTCCAGCATCTATGTTTAAATAACCATCAAATTTCATAATACTAACTTTAAGATTGTTCAATTGTAATAACTTTGCTAAAGAAGATGCAAATATGCCCTTTCCTAATCCAGACATCACCGTACCAAAAACCACTACATATTTTGTTCGTCCTTTTTCATAGCCTTCCGGCATAGGATTATAGAACTCATTTTCTTCTTGTTTCTTAGAAACACTATCCAGAACTTCATTAACCACTCTAACCACCCCGAGTTTATTTTGATAGTAGAGTTACTCATTTAAATATTTTCGGCACAACTAGTTGATGATAAAAATAACATTAAAAAAGTTATAAAAGATAGTTAAGTCAGCGTGACAATAAAAACTTTTATAAACATATTACTATTAACACTACTGATGGATTTAATTAAATTAAAAGGGGTATCTAAGAGTTTTAAAAAGAACCACATATTGAATGATGTAAATTTAACTATCCAAAGTGGAGATTTATTAGGTATTATTGGACAATCAGGAAGTGGGAAAACTACACTGTTGAATATGATTACTGGTTTTATTGAACCAACTGAAGGAGAAACAGTTTATCTTTCAAAAGTTGAAGGTCATGAACGAGATTTGAATAAACACCTTCATAAAATTAAAAAACATATTGGTTTCACCCCACAACACAATTCATTCTATCCAAAATTAACTGTTGAAGAGAACTTAATTCATTTTGGAAGACTATATGGAATGGAAAAGAAAACATTGAATAGTAACATTGATAGCTTATTAGAATTTACAAAGTTAAGCCACCATAGAAAAAAGTTAGCTTCCCAACTTTCAGGAGGAATGCAAAAAAGATTAGACATCTCTTGTAGTTTAATTCACAAACCAAAAATTCTAGTTTTAGATGAGCCAACGGCAGATCTAGATCCAATTCTTCAAAGAGAAGTATTAAACTTATTACAAGAAGTTAATAAGCAAGGAATTACAGTAGTTATTGCCTCTCATAATTTAGAGAGCATCGAAAAAATATGTAATAAAGTTGCTATTGTTCACAATCATACTGTTCACACTCATGGACTAATGGAAGATGTTAAAAAGCCATATGGTCAAGACAATTTTGTAGTCAGTGTTAGTTCTGGGAAACAAAAAGAACAATTAATTAGAAGATTACAAATGCACCCGTTCAAAAAAATTGTAGATAAAGGCCACCAGATAGTAATTTATCCTGAAGACATTCAAAATACCTTAACACATTTAGTGGGAGCAATTAAAGAAGAGAATATGCCCCTTAATAATATGGACGTTAGACACCCTAGCTTATTAGAAGTGTTTGAGAAAATAATCCTAGAAAAATAAATTAAAACTTTCTTCAATAAACAGAAGAAATTAAAAAAAGAGGAACAAAAATGATATCATTGTGGTTATTAACTAAAAAGAATGTAAAAATTCTGCTAAGAGCTAAAGCTTCTGCACTGATTATTTTGTTCGCACCTTTATTGATTGTTTTGTTATTAGGAGTATCTTACAACACATCTTCTTTATATGGATTAAATATTGGAGTTTATGCTGAGTCTTACACAGAAGATGTAAACTCTTTTGTAAATGTATTACAAGAAGAAGAGTTTACAATTACAACGTATGAAACGTCTTTAGAAGATTGCTCAAATGGTGTTAAAACAGGAGAAATACACACTTGTGTACACCTACCCGAAAGTTTACAAGTAGATAGTAACTCTGCAAAAGAAATTACTTTTTATGTTGATGCAAGCAGAATAAATATCGTCTGGATGGTTCAGGAAGTAATTAAAGAAAAGTTTAACATTAAGTCACAAGAACTTTCTGAAGAATTAACAGGCGGAATTCTTGGAAAGTTAACTGAGGCAAAAACTACGGTCAGCACAAATAACGAACTGATTTCTTCTGCTAAAGATAAAGCCTCTTCTGCAACAACAACTGCGGCATCCACAAAATCAGGATTAGGAAGCCTTGATTTAAATATGCCCACGAGCAATTATACTAACACACAAATTAGTGCAATTAGTACCGATTTAAAAACTGTTGAAGGGAAAGTAAATTCTGCTTTAACTTATTTAGAAGAATCAAACATGAGTTCCTCTGACAAATCAACCCTCACAAAGAAATTAAAAGTAGCACAAGAAATACTTTCAGGAGAATCAAATATTTCTACAACTGGAATTGTTACAATTGTAGAATCTTTACAAAATGATTTAACTAATTTAAAAAGTAAAGTTAGTGCAGCAGCAACAACAGTAGAAAGTTCTACATCAAACTTAAATTCAGCAGTTTCTGTTTTAACAGAAAGCGTTAATTCATTGGAACAAGTTAAAACTAATTTAGCAGCATTAATTGCAAGTTTAGAGGGTCAACAAGTAACGGACGCATCCACAATTTCTTCTCCTATAACCACAAAAATTGAAACAGTAAGTGAAGAAAGTACTTACCTGGCTTATTTGTTCCCTGCGATCTTAGTAATTGTAGTAATGTTTAGTTCACTATTATTAGGAACAACTTTGGTAATGATGGAAAAGACTAGTCCTGCATTCTTGAGGAACTTTTTCTTACCAATAAGAAAAACATCATTTATTATTTCAACGTACTTAACAAACTTAATTTTGATATTAATCCAAATTATTGTTATCCTAGGCATTTCATTGATATTCTTGAAAGATTCCTTACCTTCAATTCCTTATGTTGGTCTGATTTTATTTGTTTCTGCATCTATGTTTACTTTCTTAGGAATGGTCATAGGATATATATTCAATTCAGAAGAAACTGCTGTTTTAGCTTCATTCTCAATTGGAAGTTTATTCTTGTTTGTTTCAGGAGTAATTTTACCATTAGAAGGACTAGCCCCAATAGTGAGAACAATTGCTGCTTTTAATCCATTTGTAATTACTGAAAATCTATTAAGAAGTGTTTTTATTTTTGGAACGGCTTTACAAGAAAGTTGGTTTAATCTTGTAATTTTAGCTGTTTATACAGTTATTCTGTTTGTAATAATTTGGATTATTGAATCGGTTTTACATAAACATCTAGTAAGAAGATTTATGCGCCACCATCACTATGCACACAGACAGAAAGATAAAAAAAATAAGTTAAGTTAGTGAAAAGATTTATATTAATTCTTAATTTATCTCTATTTGTGAAATTAATAATTATTACAGGGACTCCAGGTACGGGGAAAACTACACTTGCTCTATTCTTATCGAAGAAACTGAAAATTCCAAGATTAGATTTACATGATTACTATAAACAAATTTCTACTGGTTATGATCATTCTGGGAAATGTTATGATATAGATATTAAAAAATTTGAGAAATTGATTAGAGAGAAGTTAAAAAAATCTTCGTTAATTGTTGATTCTCATATTGCTCATTTATTACCAAAAAAAATGGTTAATCGTTGTATTGTTACAACTTGTTCTGATTTGAAAAAACTTGAAACGCGTTTGAAAGAAAGAAAATATTCTAAGAAGAAAGTTCGTGAGAATTTAGATTCAGAGATCTTTCAAATATGTTTAAACGAAGCTAAAGAGAAACACAAAGTTGTAGTTGTAGATACTTCTAAAAGGTTTAGTAAGGTGTCTTTGTTAAAACTGTTTAGTCCCAGTTAAAATGTCATCCCAGTAAGTAACTAAATATCTTGTTTTTTCACTTAATCCAAAACCTGAGACACAAGGAATTATATCTTTGTCAAAATCATATTCTCTTCCAATGATTAAACCAAAAGATTCTGCAACGCGATAATCTAGCAAAGCATATCTTTCAGAACAATCCTCTTTTTTATCAGTACATTTTAAACATATATTATCTTGATCTGATGCAGTTAGAATCACTTGTGATCCCTCAAATAAGTTTTCATAATATTTACTAATATTGCCAGAACGAGCTAAACCTACAGCAAGAACTCCAATATGGTGTCCACGAAGGAATTTATTTTCAGACATAAGTAAATCTTTGACTTTCTCAGTTATAAATTTTTCGTTACTTACAAGTAATTACTGAGAACACTGCAAATCTTTATAAATCCAGCTTATTCTAAAGATAAACATGGTTGGGATGACTGTTCAGGAAAAAATGCACTTAAAGAAACTTCTAAAAGAGTTACGTAGCCAGAAGGCCCTACATACTGAGTTCGTTACAGTTTACATTCCTGTGGGTTATGAATTATCTAAGATTATTAATCACTTGTCAGAAGAGCAAGGAACAGCTTCCAATATCAAATCAGCTGCTACCAGAAAGAACGTCCAAGCTGCGTTGGAGAAAATGATTCAACATTTGAAAGGATTTAAGAAAACACCAGAAAATGGACTGGCAGTGTTTTCAGGAAACGTTGCATCTTCTGAAGGAAAGCAAGATGTTAGAGTTTGGTCCTTCGAACCCCCTGTGCCATTAAATACAAGAATTTACCGATGTGATAAAGGGTTTGTAACAGATCTTCTGGAAGAAATGTTAGTTGAGAAAGAAGTTTATGGGTTAGTTGTTTTAGATAGAAGAGATGCAACTATTGCTTTATTAAAAGGCAAAACAATTGTTCCATTACAAAAAACTCATTCTGAAGTTCCAGGAAAAACGAAAGCTGGAGGTCAATCCGCACAAAGATTCGCTCGTATAAGAGAAGGTGCTGCTAAAGACCATTTTAAAAAAATTGCAGAGTTTATGAAAGAACAATTCTTACCGCTTGGAAATGATTTGAAAGGTATTATTCTTGGTGGACCGGGGATTACAGTTAATGATTTTATGAATAAGGATTACCTTACTGGAGATGTTAAGAAAAAAATCATTGGAACTAAAGATTTGTCATATACGGGAGATTTTGGATTACAAGAATTATTAGATCGCTCCGAAGATTTACTTTCTGAAGAAGAAGTTGCTCAGGAAAAGAAAACTATGCAAGGATTCTTTAACGAAATGAGAGATAACATCAAAAAAGTAACTTATGGAGAAAAAGAAACTCTTAAAGCATTAGAAATGAATGCAGTTGACATCTTATTACTTTCAGAAACCTTACAAGAAGAACGTATTTTTGAATTAGAAGAATTAGCTCAACAAGGAGGAGCAACAGTTAAAATTATTTCTACAGAAACTAGAGAAGGCGTCCAATTAAAAGACCTTGGTCAGATTGCTGCGATATTAAGATTTGAGATTGAATAAGCTCGCGTTATGTAAAAACTTTTAAATCATCTCTTCCCTAGAATCAAAATGGACCTTATTCAAGAATCTTTCAAAAGACTGTTTCCAGAGAAGGATTTCAATTATATAACAAAAACAGAATATAATCGTAGATTATCTTCATTTAATGCTAATATTAAGATGGTAAGAAATAGTATTTCTGTAAACCTAAACTTACAATGGAAAGATATTGAAGATGAGATTAAAATTGGGTTAATTCAATCACTACTTCTAAAACTCTTCAAGAAAAAAACAAGCACACCAAATATTAATCTTTACAACAATTTTGTTAAAAATATCCCTATATTAACTCCAAAAACTAAATCTGATCCAAAATTAGAAACTTCTTTTAACAGAGTTAACCAGAATTTCTTTCAAAATACTATTGAGCAACCAAATTTAACTTGGGGAACTGCTTCAAGAAGAAAATTAGCATCTTATAATTTCCATGATGATACTGTTAGTGTTTCAACAATATTTAAAGAATCGAGAGAAGAAATTTTGGATTATTTAATGTATCACGAACTTTTACACAAATTCCATAAATTTAACCACAAAAATGGTCGATCTCATTTCCACACTCCAAAATTTAGAAGTGATGAGAACCTTTATCCTAAAAAAAATGAAATTGATCAGGAAATTAATCGAATAATTCGCTATTCAAAGCCAAAGAAACAAAAATCTGGCTTTTTAAGATTTTTAAGGTGAAAGTACGCTGATTTTCTTTAAATTCTAGAAATCTTTAAAAAGGGCTCCTATATTCTTTTAGTCTATGAGTAAGAAGAGTTTTCTCTCACTTAATGCAATGGATAAAATCATTCGAGATTCCAATGCAAAACGGGTGTCAGATGATGCTAAGGAAGCATTAGCAAATGTGTTGCAAGAAAAAGGCACAGAAATTGCCAAAGAAGCAAAAAAACTTGCAGAACACGCTGGAAGAAAAACGGTAACGAAGAAAGACATTCTTCTTGCTGTAACAAATTAATAATTAGGAAGGTGGATCATTATGTATGAAAGCAAACTTGTTAGTGTAGGAACATTGAAGAAAGGCGATACAATTATTATTGATGGTGCGGCTTGCAAAATTACCGAAACATCAACATCTCGCCCAGGAAAGCACGGACACGCAAAAGTTAATATGATGGCTGTTGGTATGCTTGACGGCAAAAAAAGAAATTTAGTTATGCCAGGTCATGATAAAGTTGAAGCACCAGTTGTTGAGAAAAAAAATGCTCAAGTATTATCCATTGCTGGAAATAAAGCAAGTGTAATGGACACTGAAAGCTATGAAACATTCGAACTGGAAATTCCAGAAGAATTAAAATCAGAAATTCATGAAGGTTCAGAAGTACTTTATTGGATCTTAATGGGTATGAAAGTAATTAAACAAGTTAAGTAGAGGACATAAAAATGGCAAAGTTTGAAGAAGCAATAACCAGAAAACAAAAAAATATTTTTGTTTGCCGAAGTTGTAAAGCTAAAATCAGAGCTCCTAGCTTAAAAGTTGCTCAGAAGAAAATTAGTTGTAGAAAGTGTAGTGCTAAAGCTCTAAGACCAAAAAGGAAGAAGTAGAGTTTAATTTTTTCCAAACTTATTTAAGTACCAAAAAAGAGGAGGATTAATGTTTGAAACGATAATTAATTTTGTAATCAACTACAAATATGTATTTCTATTTTATATCCTAATTGTTGCTCTGTTAGTATGGAAAAGAAAAAAGTTAGAAATCCAAGCAAAGTTTATTATTCTTTACAGGATGAAGTTTGGTTTAAAGTTTATTGATAAGTGTAATAATAAATTCAGAGAGTGGTTCATTCTTTTAGGTTATGTTGGTGTTGGCGCTGGTTATACGGGAATGTTATTCATTTCTTACATGTTAATTAAAGGATTGTGGGACTTAATTTATACTCCTGCCGCTGCTTCCTCTGCATCAATAATATATCCTGGAATGAAAATTGCTGGTATTGGAACCTTATCATTTGACTATTTTGTTTTAGTAATTTTCTTCGTTGCTTTAATCCATGAGTTCGGACATGGAATACTTGCAAGAGCGCATAACATTCCAGTTAAGAATACAGGTATGGTTTTATTTGGTCCAATTATTGGTGCATTTGTAGAACCAGATGAAAAGAAACTTAGAAAACAAAGTGATATTGCACAGTATTCTGTTCTGGCAGCGGGACCATTTGCAAATATATTATTAGCAGTTGTAGCAGTAGGATTATTATCTTTAGTATTCATGCCATTACAAATGGGCATGGTAGAACCAACAGGTTTTACTTTTGATTCTTATGTTGATGAATCCTGGCCATTTGAAAAAGCAGGTATTATTCCTGGAACTTTAATTACCGGTCTTGATGGCACAAAAACTCCAATGTTTGAAGAGTTTGCTGCAGACTTGTTCTGTACTTCTCCTGGAGATAAAGTTGTTGTAAATGCAGAAAATAAAGATTATCCCATTACCTTGGCTCCAAGCCCAGATGTGGAAGGTAAAAGTTTCTTAGGAATTCAAGAAATTAGTAATCAAGATCAAATTAAAGAGAAATATACTTTAGGGATTTGGCCATCAATTTATGCAATGCTAAAATGGACAACGGGATTTTTAAAATGGTTGTTCCTATTAAGCTTAGGTATTGGTCTGTTTAATCTTCTTCCTTTACCAATTGTTGATGGTGGTAGAATGTTACAAGTTAGCTTACATAAGCTTAAAGGCAAAGAGAAAGGAGAAAAACGTTACAGACAGATTACAATATTCTTTTTATTCGTTCTTGTATTGAATCTAGTTTACCCTTGGATTAGAGGATTGTTAGGGATTTAAGTAAACCTTTTTATAATATAATATTATTATTACTTAAATGATTGATGTAAGAAAAGTTGTTCTAGCCATATGTTTAATTTTAGTTCTATTACTATTAACAAGCTGTCAAGAACAAATTTCTGATGAAGAATTACAACAAGAATTGGAACAACTGTCTGAAGAAGAATTAAACGCTGCCATTGAAGCTATGGAAACAGAAAATGGAAGTGCGTTGGCTGGACAAGCTTATGGGAGAAAAAGAGTTTCAAAAAATAAGTTTTTAACAACTGCATATAGAGTAAGAATTAGTAATTCAAGATTAAAGGAAATCTGTACTGACGGAAAAGATAATGATAAAGATAAGTTAATTGATTGTGAAGATCCTGATTGTTGTAAGGGCGTGTGTGTTAATGTTAACGGTAGGTGTAGAGATATATCAAACTCTCAAGATTGGGCTAATAAATTTCAAGGTAGTGTCTATAAAGAAAACAAAGTTTTAGATATAGTCGAGTTACACGGACTAACTAATGATGGCACTTTAACAACTGATGGAATTAGAGTAATAAATCATTGTCTCACAAAAGAAAATGTTAAATCTCAAAATAAAATATTTATTTATGATCCTATTAGTGAAAGAATTGAATTTGATCAAGTAAATGCTTATTATTATGGTTATGAAACAATAGAGTTTTATAAACAATTTGCAGATTTTTTAGGATGGGAAGAAGAATTAAATAATGGAGTGATTAAATTAGAAGTGCCTATATTAACAATTAAACTATGTGATTCTGAATTAGGTCCTGATGGTGAAGAGTGGAAGGGTGGAACTTTTTACGGTGATAGTCAAACTTTAGCTTTGGCTTGTTATGATAAAGACACTTGTGCTAGCATTGGAAAGTATTCCGACAAATTTCCTCCTGGTGATGGTTTTTTAAGTTTAAGTCTTTTTATTCACGAATATACTCATGGCAGGTATGTCCCAATAATTAAAAAAAATGGTGTTGGATATAAAGATTCAGGAGAGTGGTGGTATCTTAATGAAGCATATGCTAGCTTTATTCCAAGAATGTATTTTTCTTCTGGTTCAGTAAGTGAATATGGCGATCTTGATAATAATTATAAGTATGGTAAAGAATATTATGAATGTAGTTATCAAGTAATATCCTTAAAGTGTCAAGCAGAAGAAGGCCAACCTTGCACGAATGAAAGAGTTCAAGGACTGATTCAAGGTTGTAAAAGTAATCACGATATCTCCTCTATTGGGGGGGCTTTATGGGATTTCAGTGAAAAAATAGGTGACAAAAAATTATCTGCAGAATTGGTCATTAGTTCATGGAAATATTTACATAAATTTGATAATTATCATGCTCCCTCACCAAGTGTAGCAATGGTAGCTTTAATAGAAGCAAGCAAAGAAAAATATGGGAATACCTATAAACACAAACAAACAAAAGAAAAGATTAAAGCTGCGTTTTATAACCATATAACTCCGAATGTTATTATTTCAGAAATCTAAATCAATGGTAACGCTTTGCTTGTTAAGATTAATTAATTAAACTTCTTAATCTCAACAATTCTTTTAAACAACTAACAGTTTTAACAACTATGATTACTGTATTTGTTCTTGATAAGAGGTGTAACCTTAACTGTGAGTTCTGTATTTGCAGAGATGAAAAAGAGCTAACCACAGAAGATGTTAAAAACAAACTAGATTCATGTGAAGACACAGTTATTTTTACAGGAGGAGAACCTTTATTGAGAGATGATATTAATGAACTGTGTAAATATGCTAAAGAAAGAAACCTTAAAGTCGGAATCAATACTAACGGTATTCTTATTAACAGGTTAAACCTTGAATTAGTAGACTTTGTTAACATCCCTTTAGATGGAAGAGAAGAGGCCCATAATAAATTACGGGGCAAAGGTCATTATAGATTTGTAATGGAAGCGTTAGAGAAGTTGAAACAAAATGATGTTGAAACAAGAATAACTACCATTGCTACAAAAATTAACCTAGAAGAGATTAAACAAATTCCAAATATTATTCAAGAATATTCAAATATTACTTTATGGAGAATTTTTAAATTTAAAGATAATCAAAATAATGGTAATCAGAAATACTCAATAACAGAAGAAGAATTCATTAAACTGAAAAACATTAAAACTCATTGCCAAATAGAATTTGTTAATGATATTGATAATTTCAAAGAATGGAAGAAAGTAGATTCTTCAGGTTCAACTTTAATTCAAAATCCTAAGTAAACTATACTTCTTACTTAGAATGACTTCTTTAAATGGAAGATCAATTTTAAACTTCTCAACCGCGTAATCTAATACGGTATTAATCACTACATAACTTACAGCTATACCACAAGCAAACAGAATCCGTTCATAAGCTACAACAGGAATTAACGCTAACCATTGCCCTGCTTCCATTGGAACTGTGTAAAGCCACAACACACTGCCAACAGCATGTGCTGTAAAGGTAGCACCTAAAGATTTTAACAATAAGAATTTTTTAGGAAATAAACTTCCTAAGATTGGAATTAACCAATACAAAGAAAAGATCCACACTTGCTTACCAATAGGATGTACAATAAAAAGAACCATACACAATAAAGGAACAATTGCACCAACAAACTTCTTTCGGTTAGCAAAATAAATTACTGCAAAGATCATTGGTAACATCCTTAGTAAAGCAATCAAACTAAATTCTTTACCCAAAATTAAGAAATCAGCAATTTGTGCAGAGAATACAGCAATTCCCCCAAAAATTGGACCCAAAAATGCTCCTGCAGTTGGTCCAAAGAATTGGTATAAAGTAAAGAAATGATTTTCTGCTCCAATTACCGGAGAAAAATTAATGTTCTTACCAATTAAAACTAAAACAAAGAATAATGCAACAAATATAATTCTCTTCTTAGTAAAAAACTGTTTAAAATTCATATCCTTATCCAAACACAAATCATTTAAATAAATTTCTATGCCCTAAAACATCTCCCACTAAATAGATAGAACCAGTAATAACTAACATTTCATCTTTATTAGTTAATTCAATTGCTTTAGATATAGCTTCTTTTAAATCAGAATAAGCATAAACTTCAGAACAATATTTTCTAACCTCTTTTTCGAGCAATTCTAAAGAAGCAGGTTTAAAATTACCTTGGGTTAAAACAACTTTATCAAATAAAGGGACTAATAGCTTTAATATCTCAGAAATCTGCTTATCTTCAGAAGTGCCTAAAAGTAAAGTCTTCTTTTTGTCATTTTTTTTTAGAAAGCTAACTAATTCAGTTATCCCGGCTAAGTTATGAGCACAGTCAACCATCACTAAAGGATCCTGTTTAATAATATCTAAACGAGCTGGCCAGTACGCGTTCTTAAGTCCCTCACTGATTTCTTCCTGAGAGATTCCTAATTTCCTTGCTCCCATTATTGCTAAGACTGCATTTCTAATTTGATGTTGGCCCAACATTTTAATGGTAAAGCCCCCTTCCATCTTGCCAGTTACAGAAAATTCTTGTCCATGTAAATCAGAATTAATCAGTTTAATTTCAAACTTATCATCTAAGACACATAATTTAGACTTCTTTTCTTTACAAACATTTTGAAAGATGTCTAAAATATCTTGATCTTGTTCCGCAGTAAGTACTAAAGAATTTTCTTTAATGATCCCTGCCTTCTCTATTGCAATCTTTTCTTTTGTTTCACCTAAATGTTTAGTATGGTCAATATCAATATTGGTTATAAAAGAAATCTCTGGAGTAAGTACGTTGGTTGCATCTAATCTTCCACCCAACCCAGTTTCAATTACTGAATAATCTACATTGTTCTCAGCAAAGTAAAAGAATGCTATAGCAGTAGTAAACTCAAAAAATGTTGCTTCTATCTTATTTTGCTCACAAATATCTTTAATTCTTAAAGTCAAACGTACCAAATCAGTATCAGAAATATCTTCCCCATTAATCTTAATACGTTCATTAAATTTAATCAAATGCGGACTAGTATACAACCCAACTTTCTTTCCAGAAGCTCTTAAAATACTTGATAAAAAACAAGCAGTACTCCCTTTGCCGTTAGTGCCAGCAATATGCACAGACTTAAACTTATTCTGGGGATTGTCCAACTTATGAAGTAATTCTTTAACTACATCCAACCCTAGCTTAATGCCAAATCTTTCTAGGTTGTACAGGTAATCAAGAACTTCTTGCATTAATTAGCAGTTATAAAATGTATATTTAAGCATTTCCTAACTAAATAGTATCCTTTCAACACCATAATATATTTAAACTTACAAGATTCTTAATTCTTGATCACATGGGGTGGAATTTTGATTGAAGAAGAGTTTCTAATTAAGACCAACACGTTTGGTAAAACGCTGGAGGAAAAAGAGTTTAGTGAAGAAGAAAAAATAGTTTTAACTCACTTCTTTACGAACATAGATAAAAATATCTATGCTGCAACCGACAACATGCCTAGTTCACTTTGGGCACTATTGGAAGGCGGGTATAGTAGAAGTAAACTGTCTATGAGAGAACGATTTCTAAGAATATTCTCAGAGATGCAAGAAGAATATGAAGAAGGAAAACTTTCTAAAGAAGAGTTAATTACAATATCAAATTTTGCAGAACAAATAAAATCGGGAGGACAGTTAAATATGTCCTCATTGCTAAGCAAAGCAGAAAAATTTATGCGTAAGTGGGCAGTACAATATGGACATAGTTCATTAAAAGATTCCGATGTTGTTCGTTTTGCAATTGAAAATGTTTCACAGTTCATTGTTAATCCAATTGAAGAAACCAAATTAGGCGCATTTCAAGAAAAGTCGACAAGATATGTTGAATTTACTAGAGAACATTTAGTTGTTCCAACTGATTTAAAAGATTTTGAACAAGATATTCGTTCTTGGAATAATTTGTTAATTAGTAGTTATGAAGAATCTATGCCAATAGTAAAAGAATTTATTGCTAATAAACTAAATAAAGATGAATTCAAAACAGAAGCAGCTTTTAATAGAACTGTTAATGCCAAAGCGTTTGATATTGTTCGATATTTTATTCCAAATACTATGTTAACTTCTCTAGGGGTGGTTTTACCAACAAGAGAGGCGGAAAGACATATTTCTCGATTATTAAGTGATGCAAGAAAAGAAATGAGATCCGTTGGAAGAGCGTTATTGGAAGAAGGTAAGAAAATATCTCCAGGATTATTAAGCCACGTTGCAGTTAATGAGTATTATGTTAAAAGAAGAACTGCAATGGACCAATTACAATCAAAAATTGAATTAACAAAAGCCAAATATGAGATTGGTAGAAAAGATAGTTCTGTTAAATTGATTAACATCACTACAGACATGGAAGCAAGAATTGCTGCTGGAATTTTATTTGAACACAATAATAATGCTAATGGATATCTTCATTATCTCAATCTTTGCTTAAAAGATAAAAACTTAATAAAAATTACATTAAAGAATTATTTAGAATCAAGAAGTGGGTTTGATGAGTTTCCCTTAGCTACTGAAATTGGTTCAATGATGTTTGACATCACTATGGACTTTGGTGCATATAGAGATCTAATGAGGCACAGAAGAAATTTGTTTCTTTGTTCATCAATTACTGCAGAATTAGGTTATGAGTATCCTGAATTTGTTGAGAATAATGAAGAGCTAATAAAAGTTAAAGAAAAATTTGATTATTGTGCTGAAATTACAAAAGAACTGCATTTGAAGATTAAAAATAAGTTCCCACATTTAGCTGGTTATGTAGTTATGTTTGCTAACAAACAACAAATGCTTTGGCAAATGGATCCAAGACAATTAGCCTACATTGCTGAATTGAGAACAACACCAGCAGGACATTATTCTTATCGACATATTTGTCAGAAGATGTTTAAAATTGTACAAGAACACATGCCAACACTATGTGATTATATTAATGTTGATCTTTCCTCTGGAGAAGAAGGGCGGAAAAAACAAGAAGAACGTACAGTTGAGAAATTAAAGAATATTGGTGCTAACTTAGAAAAGGTGGATTAAAAATGACATTAAAAGATAATGACCCCCAAGTAGCTAGTTTAATTAAAGAAGAAAAGAAAAGACAAAATGAGAAATTGTCTATGATTCCTTCAGAGAATTTCTTTTCTAGTTCAGTAAGAGAAGCCGTCGGCTCAGTTTTCATGCACAAGTATGCAGAAGGGAATGTTGGAAAAAGATATTATGAAGGTAACCAATTTATTGACCAATTAGAATTGTTAGCACATGCAAGAGCAAAGACCGCTTTTTCCCTTCCAAGCGAGTGGGGAGTAAATGTTCAAGCTTTATCGGGAAGTAGCGCTAACTTATCTGTTTATTTAGCATTATTAGAAATTGGAGATACAATAATGGGAATGTATCTTCCAGATGGTGGACATCTTTCTCATGGATGGAGTTATGAACCAAAACAAGTTCAAGATCCAAATAACTTAGTTTACTCTGGTGGAAGTAGAAAAGTAAATATCACTTCTAGAATTTTTAAAACTATACAATACAAAACCGATCCAAAAACACAACAGTTAGATTATGATAAAATTCAGCAAATTGCTAATGAACATAAACCAAAGTTAATAATTACGGGTGGAACTGCATATCCGCGAGAAATTGATTATAAACGAATGAAAAAGATTGCAGATAGTGTTGGTGCTTATTATTTAGCAGATATTGCCCATGAGGCTGGATTAATTGCTGCAGAAGTAAACAATTCTCCAATAGGAATTGCTGATGTTGTTACTATGACCACACATAAAACTCTTAGATCTGGAAGAGGATCATTAATTCTAGCACATCAAGACATGATCAAAAAAATAGATCGTGCTGTACTCCCGGGATTACAAGGGGGACCATTTAACCATTGCATTGCAGGAATTTGTGTTGGTCTTGGAGAAGTTAATTCTCTAAAGTTTAAGGAATATGCACAACAAGTGGTTAAAAATGCAAAAAAAATTGCAGCTGAACTACAAAAATATGATTTTGATATTGTTTCTGGCGGAACTGACAAACATTTAGTTTTGATTAATTTAAGTAACAAATCATTACTTGGTAAAAAATTCGCTCGTGCTTTAGATTATGCAGGTATTGTTGCAAATATGAATACTATGCCTCAAGAAACTAAATCGCCAGCAAATCCTTCTGCTTTACGTATTGGTACACCTTGGTTAACTACTCGAGGGATGAAAGAACCAGAGATGGAATTAATTGCTAATTGGATGAATAAAGTTATGGGGATTTGTGCAGTGTGGCAAGGGCTAGAATTCTCTGACTTTGAAGCGGAAGTTGCTAAGAATGAAGACATTCATAAAATTGCAGTAGAAGTTAAGGAATTATGTTTGAAATTTCCTTTAGAATTTTAATTTCTTATTTATATCTTTTTTTCAAGAATTCCTTTACCCTTTTCTCTCCCTTAGGTTCGGCTGCCTCTCCAAGCTCATAATAAATCTTTTCAACAACATTGCCCCAAGAAAAGTCTCCTTTCTCTTCTTTAATTTGATTAACAGCAATTTCTCTGGTTTGCGTTCCCTTCTTTAAATGATAATAAATGCTTCTTTGAGTTACTGCAGGGAAAATTTCATGATATATCTTACATATTTGGTAACCATAACCTTTTCCTAAATAGTGTAGAATTTCAATAATGTTCTGCCTAATCTCACTTCTAACTGGTCTTCCCCTTACCATAACTCATTAGAATTTGTAATTGTTTATATTTGTTTTCATCTATAACCCATCAAAGGATTTATATAACTTAATTTGATTATTATGTTTATGGCCAAGCCAGTAATACCAAAAGCAAAGCAAAAGGAAATTGCTAAAGAAAGAGTTCAAATTCTGTTCAAGCAAGCAGAAGATAGTTTCTTTAAAAATAAATCTTTAGCTAATCGTTACATTACTCTAGCTAGAAAAATAGCAATGAAAGTTAAAATTAGAATTCCTTTAGAGTTAAAAAGAAAGTTCTGTAAACACTGTTATAAATTCTTAATGCCCGGAGTTAATTCTAGAGTTCGTACTCGAGATGGGAAAGTAATCATTTCCTGCTTTGAATGTAAGAAGTTTATGAGAATACCTATTAAAAAATAATTCTTTTTATTTGAATATATTTTTCCATTTTTGGAAACAATATTCCAATAATAGAAACAAATATAAAGAAAGAGCTCTTAAATACAGCGATGACTTTGTTTTTACAGTTAGTAGACCAAAAAGTAATTAAAATTCTTAAAACATTAATTAGTAACCCGCAAGAGCATTTTCACATCCAAAAATTATCTTCTCAAGCAAAAGTGCCGTTATCTTCTACATTTAGAATAGTGAATAAATTAGTTAAATTAAATTTGATTAAAACCATTAAAGTTTCTAAATTCAAAATTTATGTGATAAATGAGAATAAAATTCCAGAATTGAAATCATTATTAAAAGGTGGAAAATGAGTAAAATAAAACCATCTCAAACAAAAGGACAAGTTACAGTTTACATTATATTGGGAATTTTCATTCTAGTATTAATTGGTTCTGTAATTACTATATTAGTTTCAACACAAGTTGGACAGATTGAAGTTGAAAAAGAGAAAGTCCAACAAGAACTTGTTGAGGCAGGACAAATTAAACTATTTATTGAAAGTTGCTTAGAAAAAAGTACAAAAAAGGGATTAAAAGAAATTGGATTAAAGGGAGGATATTTTGACATTCCCCCTGTAATAGATTATAAAGGAGAAAGTTATTGGTTCATAGATCAGATTAATGTCCAACCAACATTAAAGGAAGTTAGAGGCAGATTAGAGAAGTTTATTGAAAAAGACATGGACCAATGTTTAAATTATTCCACTTTTGGAGAACAGGGATTTATTATTAAAGCTAGCATATTAAATAGCCTAGTTACTTTTGAACGTACTAATACTAATTCTTTCATTGATTATTCTGTAAAAGTAAGTAAGGGTGCGTATGAAAAAGAATTCAGTCAGTTTTCTATAGAACTCCAAGTTCCATTCCGACAAATGTTCGAAACTGCTTCACAAATGATTAATTTGCAAATGGATACTGATTTCAAGATATTTCATCCCTTAGAACAATTAAACACAAGCGTTATTGAAATAAGCTATTTTAAAGCAGAAGAAAATATTTTGACATACACTATTAAGGAAAAAGAAAGTAGAGAGAATGAAGAATATACTCTCGTCTTTGCCAGCAAATTCGGACCATCTTACTTAAAGAAAAAGATTTCTTTGCAAGAAAATAACAATGTTGTTTCAACTGTGCTACCTTTAATTCTTAATTCTATTGATAGGATGGCAAAACTGATTATTGCGCCAGGAACAACTATGAACCTAAATGGTGCAGCCGTAAAAGAGATTACTGTTCAACAATCTTATCCCAAAAGTGTTACTAGAGAAAATGTTGCTTATATTGAAAACTTAGATGACTCTGCAGAATATACTAATATTACTTGGAATTTAACTTATCCACTTTATCAATTTGAACCCAGTGGAATAAGATTCAATAATCCCCAAAGATTAATTATTCATTGGGATGAAAATAATTTACCGCGCACCGGAGAAATGGGCATATTATACTTTGATGAAACTGATTGGCGACCTCTACCTTCTAAAGCAAATTATGAAGAAAATTATATTTACACAGATCTTCCTGGTTGGGGTTCACCAAAAAATGCAAAGTCAAAAACTAGTTTAGTGGGTTCAGCAATTAGCGATTTAGCCATAGCAGACCCCCCAATGGATGAAGACACACCAAAGATTACCGCAGTAGATTGTGGCAAACAAAGTTATAAAACCGCGAGTACTTCTGCCAAGATTACTCCTGGAGCAGGATGTATTGCTAAGTTATTGATAATTATAATTATAATTATTATTATAATTGTTCTAACAATCGTAACTTTTGGTGGGGCCAGCCCTTTGATGGCTGGTGTTGGAGCAATAGTACCGGCCGGTGGTGCCACTGCCGCAGTTGGAGCTGGTGGGGTTACAGTTGCTGCTGGAGCTACTGCTGCTACAACTGTAACTGTAACTACTGCCACCGGCGTTGTTACTACTACTACTTTAGCAGCTGGCACTAGTATACCTGTTGTTGCAGGAAGTACGGTTGCAATGACTGCAGGAACAACAATTACTGCTGGAGCTACTGCTGCCACAACTGCCGCTGCAGCAGCTGCTGGCACTGCCGTTGCTAGTGCCACTATAATGGGCACAACTAGTGCATTCATAACGGCGGCAGGAACAGTTGCTACTGGGTTCGTTGGTACTTTAAGTGCTATGTTTACCGCAATTGGTTGGGCAGGAATTATTACAGCCATTGCTGGAGGATTAGTAGGAGGAATGCTTCTTAATGGAGCTCTTGCTTTTGGAGCAGGTCAGGATTCCATAACATTCACCCCAACATGTGAACAAATAATCGAAATTAAAATGTCCGAAAACGGAGGAGATGGTATTTGTAGTCCAAGTGGAGAAGAAACTGTTAAGGGGGGAATTGCTGTATCACTCAACTCACAAATGAAGAAATGTAATTTCGCACGCGGGATGTTTTGCGTAGAATGTTCGGTTAACTGTAAAGCTAAATACAAATGAAAGCAGAAACTAAAATACAGATTCTTGTATTCTCAAGCATTTTAGTAATTATAGCTTTAGCTTTTATTTTAGTATCTAACAGAGATAATATGGTAGGATTAGTTTCTTATGCAAACTTCGGCTGTTGTGATTTAATTTGTCAAGAAACTTCCTTAGCAGAATGTCCTGGAAGTTTTCGTGCAGGAAGAGAATGTAATGATCTCATCCAATGCAATGTTGGGTGTTGTATAGACCAAGAAGATTATTGTTTAGATAATTATCTTCGATCAAACTGTCAAGGCAAAGATACATTTATTGCAAAGAGCTGTACAAATGTTCCCCAATGTGTTACGGAAAAAGATAAGGAAAACATGGCCCAATCAACTGGTTATTCCACAATGTATAACAAAGATAACTTAATCTACTCTGAACCAACAACAGGAAAATTAGGTTTACCATTTTTAATAAAAGCATTCTTATTCGAACCTGAAAACATAAGCAACGTTGATGTACAAATAACCAGCACAAACTATTCAGAAAATATTACTCTCTTTGATGATGGTAACCACGGTGATGGTAATGAAGGCGATGGTGCTTTTGCTGGTGTGTGGCAAAGTAAAGAGCATCCAAGTTTTAAGGGTTTAGAAACAATTAATCTTAACTTAAACGAAAATCAAAACCAATTGATCTTGTCCGCAAGCGATTGTTTATTACTTAATCCATCTGTGTTTAACAAAGATAACAACAAGAACATTATTTTTGCTGGTTACGAGAGCAATAAAGGATTAAGCTTTTTCAAAGACAAAGCGAACGGATTATTTGGAATGATTAGTAGCCTTGCCGCCAAAGATAATCTTCAGAATATTAATTCAGTAGAAGAATATTTTTCCAGAAACCAGTATAATTATTACTTATTGTCAAAGACAATAAATCAACCAGTTAAAGAAACAATTACAGACTATATTCAAGATCAATGCTATTTCCTTTTTAATAAAAACAGTTCCACTGAGAATATAACAGAAACAAAAAATGTGATTTTATTCTTAGATGAAGATTATCCTTATTGTGAACAAAACAAGGATTTTATCCGCATCAGCCCTGAATTTATATTTGAGGAATCTGTCACTGAAAATAATGTCCCCCAAGATTATTTTGTGGATCACTTTTGTAAATATGTGATTACAAAAATAGAGTTGCAAGAGAAATATATGGCAAAAACAATTCCCCCACAAGTTGAAATTGATAGCTTAATACTTAATGAACCAGACAACTCAAATATCAGTTTAGAATTCACAATATACGATAATAAAAATGAGTCCATTAATTATACTATTTATCTGGATTTAGACCATCCATTAATGCATTTAAAACAAGATCAAACGATTAATGGGACTAAAATAAACCTTAATTTAACTATCCCTGATGGCAACCACATCTTGTGGATTGAAGCTAAGGATGGAGATGGTAATTATGACATCTCAAAAGCAATTAACTTAAATAAAAATGTCAATGGTTTTGAGGTTTTAATCAGTTCACTTGATAAAATCTCGTACATTGATTCCCCAGAGGTTAGATTCTTAATATTACACAAAGAGAAAAATCAAATTATTGAGTATAATGTTTATGTTAATGAAAGTATAATCCTCACTGAAGAAACTATCCCCCTCACGGAGAACAATGTTTCAACATCTCTTCCCCCGGGAGATCATGTAATTTATGTTAGAGCCACAGATCAAAGTGGCAATACAGCTAAGTCCCCACCTTATTATATTATTGTAGGAACTGATGAAGAACCGGCCCTGTATGAAGCTGGTGTCGAATGGTACGAAGGAAATTGATTAAAAAAAATAAAAGAGTCTGGATAATAATGATGATCGTGTTGTTGTTAGTCCATATTTCTCTAGCTGAACAGTTATATTCTGTGTCTTTAGTTAATACAGACCAAGGTTTATCTTATTCAAGTACAGAAATTTCGGAGGGAGAAATCCCACCAACAGTAGATCAAGGTACTATAACTATAGAAGTAATTGACTTCTCAGGAGAATTATTATATGAGAATAAAATATCCCCGCCATTATTTCAACCATTCCAGGTTTTCATCCCATACTACAAAAATGGTAAGGAAATAAAAATTATTAGTGAAGGAGAAAGTCCTCTTTCGATTGGCGTATCTCATTTTTCTGACACTTGTGACAATGGTGTTTGTGAAGAACATGAAAACTTCAAAAGTTGTAAAGAAGATTGTTTTTCTGGAATGGAAGATAGTTATTGTGACAAAGAGATAGATTCTATTTGTGATCCTGATTGTACAATCGAAGAAGACGTTGATTGTAAAATTGAAGAAGAGGAAAAAGAAAGAGAAAAAGAAGAAAAGGAAAACAAAGAAAGTTCACCTGAAGATCCCGAAGAAACGGAAGAAAAAACAATTGTTAAAACTAAGACGGAAGAAAAAGAAGAACAATTTCCTTGGTGGATAATATTATTGATACTAGCATCAATATTTATAGGGATAATTATATTTCTAATTTACAAAGACAGAAAAAAACATGAAAAAGAAAGATTAAAACAAACAAGTGAATATATCCAAAAATATTTGAACCAAGGATATTCTTACCCAAAAATTAAAATGGAGTTAATCAAATATGGATACAAAGATAGTGAGATTGAAAAAGCTCACAAAATGATAAACTGAATTCTTGCTTTGAATGTAAGAAGTTTATGAGAATACTTATTAAAAAGAAAAAGTAAGAAAAAATAACTATCGCTCCTTATCCAACAATAACTTCTTCTCTGTTCTAGCAACAACACGACGAATCTCATCAACTGCATCTACGTTAGCAGATATGGAATCTACCCCTTGGTGCACTAGGAAATCTGCCATTTCTGGCCTAGAACCAGCTTGACCACAGATAGAAGTTTTAACTTCATAATTTCTACAAACTTTAATTACTTTAGCAAGTTCTCCAAGAACAGCAGGATGCATTTCATCAAATAGTTTAGCAATCCGAGAATTGTTTCTATCAATTCCTAAAGTAAGTTGAGTTAAATCATTTGTACCAAATGAAACAAATGAAATTCCTTCTTTACAAAGATCTTCAATAATCCAACATGCCGCTGGAGTTTCAATCATAACACCAAAATCAATATCTTTACAAGGCTCTAAACCCAATTCACGCATGATTTTCTTTGCAGCTTTAACTTCTTTAGTTCTAATTACAAATGGCAACATAATTCCAACGTTACTTAATCCTTCATCATGCAACTCTTTAATTGCTTGAAATTCTGCTTTTAGAATTCTTGGTTCATCTAACAAACGACGAATTGCGTGCCAACCAATCATTGGGTCCGTTTCCTTTGGTTCTTTATCTCCACCTTGCAAATTTCTATATTCATCTGTTCTAATATCAGAACATCTTACCCAGACAGGCTTATGTAAAAATGCTTTGGCAATCTTACCAATCCCTTCTTTAAGCATATTCTTATAATCTTCATCCTTATCTTGTCGAATATACTCTGCAGGATGTATTCCAGAATTAGCAATCATAATCTCAAGTCGAACTAATCCAACCCCATCAGCTCCAGTTTGTGCTGCTCTTGCCGCAACATCTGGAAGATCCATAATTACTTTAACTTCAGTTGCTGTAATAATCGTTTCACCATTTTCTCCACTAGATATTGGCTTCTGTTCAACTTTAATTTCCACTTTTCCACCATAAACAATTCCATGAGTGGCATTGACAGTTATTTCCTGTCCTTCTTTAAGAATTTCAGTAGCGTGTTCCGTTCCGACTATACAAGGAATTCCCATTTCTCTGGAAACGATAGCAGCATGACAAGTCATTCCACCCTCATCTGTTACAATTGCACCGGCCTTTTGCATGGCTGGAACCATATCAGGAGTTGTCATTTTAGTTACTAAAATATCACCCTTTTGAATTTTGTTTAATTCAGAAGCATCTTTAATTGATCTAACCTTACCGAAATACATTCCCCGAGAAGCAGTTTCTCCTTTAATTATAATTTTTCCAGTAGACTCTTCTTCAGCTTCTCTTTCCTTTTCTGTTTCAACGTTATCTTCAGCCTTTCCACCTTTATTCAAAGTTGTAACTGGCCTTGCTTGTACAATAAAAACTTCTCCTTTTTCCATTGCCCATTCAATATCCATTGGTTTCTGATAATGTTCATCAATTTTCTTTCCTAAACGAGCTAACTCCTGAACTGCAGAATCCGGAACCACTTGCCTTTCTTGTTCGTCTTTTGGAATAACTAGTTGGGCATTCTCACCGTTCTCATCTCTAAATAATCCCCATTCTTGCTTCTTAACACGTGTTTCTTTAATTTGTTTAGTTTGTTTATCAACGATATAAGTATCAGGATTAACTTGACCAGAAACTATTGATTCCCCCAATCCATAAACTCCTTCAATAACAATTTCTTTTTCGTTATTTGTAGAAGGATTAACTGTAAACATAATTCCAGCTTTATCTGAATTAACCATTTTTTGGACAATTGCAGAAATCAAAACTTTAGAATGTTCAAATTTATTTTTCTCTCTATAATACACAGCTCTTGCTGTAAACAAAGAAGCCCAACATGCCCTTACTGCTGCAACAACTTTTTCTTTTCCTTTAACATTCAGATAAGTTGCCTGCTGTCCAGCAAAAGAAGCAGATGGAAGATCCTCGGCAGTTGCTGAAGATCTAATGGCAACAAAAACTTCTTTGGCATCAACTAAATCATGAGCATCTTTTCCTGCCCCAAGCAATTCATAATTATCCATAATTTCTTCAGCAATATCTTCAGGAATGTCAGTATTATTTATTAAATCTTGAATCTGTTTAGCAATTAGTTGTAACTGCTCTGTATCATCCACATTAATTGTTTTAAGAAGCACTTCAATATTTTCTTTTAATCCAGTAACTTCAATAAATTTCTTATAAGTTTGTGCAGAAACACAAAATCCGTTTGGCACTGGAAGACCAACATTAATCATTTCTCCTAAATTGGCGCCTTTACCACCAGCTACCGCAATTGAATCTTTATTTAAATCTTTAAACCAAACAACATATGACATTTTCATCAACCTCTTTTGATAATAAGATTATATAGAACTAGTATTATTTAAAACTTATCAAATGTATTATTAAATATATTAACTGAATTCACCGCCTTTACCAGAAAAACGATTTAAAAAACCGCCATACTTATGTTTAATCTTAAGTTCTTTCCAAGCTTCATTTAACTTTTGGTGTGATACAACGGCCATTTCCCATTCCCATCTGAGTTTGGAATCTTTTTTTGCTAATGATTTATTCCTTTCAATATAAGTGGACAATTCCCGTAAGGCTTCCTTTAAGTATCCCATTATAGCATTGGGAGAGAAAAACAGAATATCTTTTTGAAGAAAATACTTTTTAGGATATTTAATGAATCTCTTAATTACACCAATATGTGCTAAATTTAATCCTTCTAACTTTGCAATTAGTTCTTCTTGGTCCATTCTATAAACAAATAATTACTTTAATTTAAATTCTTCGATTATTTGATATTTTAAAAAAATTAAATGAGTTTAATCTTCATCTTCTAGATCATCACCGAAATCTTCAGTATCATCATATTTGTCATCGATTTCAGGTACAGGCATACTTTGTAAATCATCCTGTGAAATGGTTTCGAATCTTCTTCTTTGTCTTGGTGGTTTTCCAGCAGGTTTTTCTAACTTCTTAACCACTTCTGCAAATCCAGCATTCTTAAGAACTTTTTTAACAAGAACTTGTACATAATCTCCTTCTTTGGTATTTGGTACGAACAACACAAATCCTTTAATCTTAGCAATTCCATCGCCTTTGCCACCAACAGAATTGATAAACACATCATATTTTTCTCCTTCGTTAACAGGAGCATCTTTATTATTTTCCATTCAAACATACCTCCAAGTAGTTCATTTTATTATAATTAGAATCAGATTGTTTCATTTATTTTATTGGTATTCACTTATACTGCTTAGAGAGAGAAGGTATATTTAAAGGTTTTGGGGCATTATTTATAATTTTGTCATTTTCTCAATTCATAAATAGAAACAACCCCCTGTTGTAATCCTGAGCCAACCCCCAAAGTAAATTTTTCATTTACTTTATAACCTCGTTTAGGTCCTTGAACTTTTGGATTATTTTCCAGCCCTGCAAAATCCCAATAAGTAGTAAGAAGGGTTCCAGAGCTCAACAAATAATCTTTTGCTTCTTCTAAAAACCTAGGAAAAAGTTCTTTTCCTCCTAACATTGAGTTTGAAACAATCTTTCCATCAAGTGGATCCCCAGGAAAGAATGGATGATTAAAAACAACAATATCATACTTCTCAGAAATATTCTCAAATAAATCCCCTTGCATTACTTTTGATTCCAAATTAAACTGAGCTAAGTTTGTTTGAGTGTTGTTTACAGCTAAAGGAGAAAGATCTGTAAAATCAACTTTACTTGCACCATAAAGTGCCATAACAATACCCAAGATTCCAGTTCCGCAACCAACATCGAGAACTTTCTTTCCTTCATATAAATCTTGATTAAAGAATAACCATCTAGCAAAATATCTTGGAAAGGTAATGTCTGCTCTAAAAACATTTTTGTCTACTTTAAAGTCTTCTAAAACAACACCTTCAGTTAATTCTAAATCAGTAGTATAATCATCATGCTCATGAGCCACTAACTGTTTTCTTATTTGTTCTTCTTGTTCTTGATTCATTTTCCATACCCCTTTCCTTTCTATTTTTATTTAAAAAAAATAAAAAGAAAAATTAAAATGTTTTTCTTACAAATCCGCCAGCATTGTAACCAAACTTAGGATCTTTACCCACTTCAGTTAAATCTGCAGCTATTCCACCTTGTAATCCTTTGTATCCAACTCCTGCACGCAATCTCTGAGTACTAAAGTTATGACCTTCATCATTGAAGTTAGATACGTTCTCCACACCAAGTACTAAACTCAGATCTCCCTTTAAGGTTGGAGTGTAACAAACATTAGTAAGAGAAGTTAGGTTCAAACCATCTGGCTTTGCAGACTGAGATACCAACCCAAACATACTAACGTCTCCTACTTTCTTAAAGTACTGCGCCCCTAATCTTGGATCTAAGCCAACTCCTGGAATAGCATCCACTTCTGCAACTACACTAAGCCCATCTACCACATTGTAAGATAAGTTAGCCACGTGAAAACTACCAACATTTCCATCATAGTCACTAGTTACTCGGTGTCTTGTAAATGCATTTAATTTTGGTGCCACAGGAATTGCAAATTTAGCATCTAAAGTTCCAGTTTCTTGCCCCGCCATCACTTCTACCGCACCATGAGCTGGTTTAGTAGGCATTTCTGCTGCAGCATAGCTTGGCGCACCAAAAGCCAATGTTGCACCTAAAGCTATCATACCCAAGCCTTTAGCACTTACTTCAGTTGTTAAAACATCTCCAACCACCGGAATTCTACTAACATAATCGTTTAATTTTTCTCTGATATTCATTTTCGCTCACCTCCAAGAGAGCTAAAGCTAGATTATTTAGTCGTAAAACTAGCCTTATCCACAAGTAGCCTGTAACCACTTGATAGTACTCCTACGGTGAGGCATACTTATAAATATTACCTCCCCCGAAGGGAGGAGTAATAGGTAAGTTTATATTAAATAAAGTCATAACCACAATAGATGACAATAAAAACAGAATTATTAGAAGAAATAGGATTAACAAAGTCCGAAATCAAAGTTTATTTAGCACTTTTAGAGTTGGGGTCTTCAACAACTGGACCAATAGTAGATAAATCTAAAGCAACATCATCAAAAATTTACGAAATTCTCGACAGATTAATGCAAAAAGGCTTAGTTTCATATGTCATTAAATCAGGAACAAAATACTTTGAAGCTGCAGACCCGAGTAGAATATTAGATTACTTAAAAGAAAAAAAAGACAAGCTCAAACAACAAGAAGAAAATCTTAAACAATTGATCCCAGAATTAGAATTAAAAAAGAAGTTAAGCAAAGAGAAATCTGAAACCCTTGTTTTCAAGGGAATTAAAGGAGCAGAAACGGCATTTCAAGATATCATTAACACACTAACAAATAAAGAAGAATTGATTATTATAGGGTTTTCAAATATAGATGAAGAATTTCAAAATTTTTTATTAAGATTCCATAGGAAACGAGCCAACGCCAAGATTAAACTACGAGCAATTTTTGGTGAAAGTCTGCGCCCAATGGGAGAAAAAATTGCAGAGGTCCCCTATTCACAATTAAAGTTTCTTCCGCAAGGAGGCAATCCGATTGCAATCTTAGTCTACAAAGACAAAACGTTATTTTCTTTAGCTACAGACAAATTATGGATCCAAATAAAGAATAAGAATTTAGCAGATTCATTTAGAAATAATTTCGAAGAAATGTGGGCCCAGAAAATAAGGGCATATGAAGGAACAGATGCAATCAAAAGAATAATTAAAAAATCATTAGAATTTGGAAATTATGATGTCTTTGCTGAAGGAATGAAAATAGTCAATATCTTGGGTGAAAAGTTCTTCTTATGGTGGCAAGAAGAAAAAAGAAAAAGAGGCATTAAATCAAGGGGAATAATGGGGGACCGCTATAAAGAAGAAACTACTGCAACCAAGTCCACACCAGAATGGAAATTCATCCCAGGGTACGAGAATCCAGGAATAACATTGATTTTTGAAGACAAAGTATTAGTGATTAATTTCTCAAAACCAGTTAGTGGATATTTAATTGAAGATAAAGAATCTGCAGATACACAAAGAACATACTTCGAACTATTATGGAATCAAGACACTTCAGTGGTTAAAGGCATGGATGCAATGAAAAATGTTTTAACCAGACTTATCAAATCAATCAAACCCAACCAAACTTATGATGTTATTGGTGCAGGATACGGCAAGAAAGGAGTGGAAAAAGAATATTTTGACTTTTTTAAAGAAATTAGGAAGATTAGGAAGGAGCATAATGTTAAAGCAAGGTTACTATTTGAACCAGGAACAGAAGAATACTCCAAAGGAATTAACCCCCAAGATGAATCTAAAGACATGCCATACAAAAGTGAAACGCCAGTAGCAATCTTACCCCAGCAAGACAAAACAATTATGATCATTGAAGAAAACGAACCCACAATAATTACTATTAATAATAAAAACGTAACCCAAGCATTCCATAAACAATTTGAGACATTATGGGACCAAGATACAACAGTAGTACGAGGATTCCCAGAAGTAGAACATTCATTGTACAGATTTTTAGAAGAGATCAAGGGTAAATCCTATAATGTTATTGGCGGTGCTTTTGGAGCCAAAGGATTAGAAAAAAAGTATGTGGAATTCTTTAAACGCTATCACCAACATAGAATAAAGAATAAGGTGAGCATTAAATTTTTGTTTCAAAAAGGGCACGTCGCCCACATCCCAAAAGATTATTTAAAAAAGTATTACAAAAATACAGAAATTAAAGAGCTACCATACAGCGAAGAGTTTCCAGTGCCATATTTTATCACCCCTGAAAAAATAATCCTATTTATCCAAGAAGAAGTTCCAACTTTAATCACGATTAATAATAAAAGAGTAAGTGAATCATTACAAAAACAGTTTGATGAACTTTGGAACCAAGACACTTCAGTTATGAAAGGATTTAATAGTTTCAAAGAAATGTTTGAAGGAATATACTCAAGACTAGAAAAAGGAGACAGTTATTCGGTGTTGGGTGCAGGAATAGCACAAAACAATTATTCTAAGAAATATGAAAAATTCTTTGATTCCATTAGCAAAGACAGAATCAAAAGAAAAGTTCCAGCAAGGCTTTTATTTGAACAAAATAGCAAACATGCAGTAGAAAAATACAAAGAGAATTATCAAGATTATGCGCAAGTAAAATTCTTACCATACCATGAAGAATCTCCAGTAGAAATATTTATTGAAAAAGAGAAAGCCCATATAACAATTCAAGAAAAAGAACCAACCATTATTACAATAAACAACGCAACAATTGCCAAATCATTTCAGAAACAGTTTGATAATCTTTGGAACCAAGATGTTAAAGTGTACACAGGGTTCAAAAATTCAACAGAAAGATTTGAAACAATGTTAGAAAGCCTAAAAGAAGGAGAAGAATATTATGTCCTAGGTTTGTCAATGACCAGTTCTGAAGAAGGATACAAAAAAAATTGGTTTTATGATTTTCACAAAAGGAGAGTAGAAAAAGGAGTAAAAGCTTTAATGTTATGTGACCAAAACTACCTTTCAGAAATGAAGAAAAGAACAGATTACGCAAGAGATGAAAAAAGAAAGTTAACAGAACTAAAAGGTCTTTCCCCAGAATTATCTAGCCCAATTCAGATCAATCTTTATGGAAAAGACACAGTTGGAATCTTCACGTGGGACAAAGAATTCAGATGTTTTGAAATAAAGTCAAAAGAACTATACTCTAACTTCAAAAAATATTTTGATAGTCTTTGGAATCAAGATACTAACTCATTCAAAGGTTTTGAAGAAACCACGGCAAGATTTGAACAAATGCTAGAAGAACTTAAACCCGGAGAAGAATATTTTGTTTTAGGTGCCTCAATACAAGAAGGTAATAAAAAATTAAACGATTGGTTAATTGATTATCATACCAGAAGAGTAAAAAAAGGAGTTAAAGCTAGTTTACTTTGTACTAATGAGGCCTTTAAAAGAGTGAAAGAAAACTTTGTTATGGCTGGTGATCCAAAAATGAATATTTCCACTGCCAAAGTATTAGCAGATGAATTTACTGCGCCATTTCAGATTAACTTATACAAAGACAAAGTCCTCTTCTTCCTATGGGATGAATTAAGATGTTTTGAAATAGAATCTGAAAAATTAAAGGAAAACTTTAAAAATTATTTTGATACATTATGGGCAATAGCAAAAAAATAAAAGAAAAAATAAAATCAAGTTATATCTTTAAGACCACCTTCTTCAACCATGAAGCAAGCTTCGCCATCTGCTAAGTTGGGCGCATCAATTAACTTAGCAACACGTGAACCTTTTCTACCTTTTCTCAAATAAATTCTAAAAGTAGATGCGTGTGCAACAATGTGTCCACCAATACTAGCAGTGGGGTCGCCAAAAAACTGATCTGGCTTGGCCATTACTTGATTGGTTACGTAAACACAAATGTTATGCGAAGAAGCAATCTTAGCAAGAGCATGCATATGTCGATTTAATTTCTGCTGTCGCTCTGCCAAAGTACCACGACCAACATATTCTGCCCGAAAGTGAGAGGTTAAAGAATCAACAACAACCAACTTAACTTTCTTGCCTTTCTCAGTTACTAAACTATCAACTTGTTCTGTTAACAACATTTGATGATCTGAGTTATAAGCGCGAGCAACCATAATTCTGTTTAGGGCATCGTCTGGATCAACTCCCGCTCCCTCTGCCAATTGAATAATTCTTTCTGGTCTGAACGTATTTTCAGTATCCAAATAAACTGCATAGGCTTCTGGATCTTCTTTAATAACATTAACTGCAAGAATATGTCCCACTTGAGTTTTTCCAGAACCAAATTCTCCGAAGCATTCAGTGATGGCATTGGTTTCAAAACCACCACCCATCAAATTGTCAAAGTTCTCAGAACCAGTACTAAGTCTACAAACAGTTTCTCTTTTCTTAAGAACATCCATGCCGGTTTCAAAGCCCATTTTCATACTTTCACGAGCAGCGTTAATCATCTTTCTACCAACTGCTTCTGAAACACCAGCAGATTCTGCCAGTTCTCCTAAAGTTGCCACTGCAATGGACATTAGATCTCTGTAACCAGCAGATTCTAATTTCTCTGCAGTTGCTGCTCCAACTCCAGGCAAATCTTGAATAGTTAGTTTTTCCATCTTTAACTCCTTGGGTTCTTCTTTCTTTTTAATCATTTTCGTTGTTTCTTTGTTAGATAGATTTTCTGTTTCTAATAATAACTCTGGAATAATTTCATCTGTCATCTTAATTTACCTCTTCCTTTAACACTAAATATTCGTATGCTTTGTCTAATACAACTTTTGCTTTTGGCAAATCATTAGTTCTAAAAGAGTTCGTGGACTGCCATTTACCTTCTTTATCAGTATAATTTCTTTCTATACTAATAGTCTTATACTCTACTTCAGAACCTTCTTTATTTTCAGCTTTATTTTTCCAAATCGTTGCAGAAACTGCTCCTGCTCTAAACTTTTTTTCTGGCATATTCCCTTGAGAACTGCTAGAATCTCCAATTTTTGGAGCATTGTTATTACTTTTTGTATTCATTTTTATACCTCTTTTGCTTTCGCTTTTTATTTCAAACCAAGCCCAATTATGAACTCAGCGAGGGCGTAACCGTTCTTGGCTACAGTTATCTTAATAGCTTAGGTCATTTATATAGTTTGTCCGAGGTTGACCAGTGACCAGTGGCTTTTGTGAATGTTAGAATTCTTAAGGAAAAAACCATAAGTTAGAATATTAGATAGTGTGCACTTATCATCTATTAATTAAATTTAAAAAGAACAATTACTCTTTTAAATCTTGTTTACCAGTTAATGTAAGAATGTTATCTTTGTAATCAACACTAAGTTCGGTTAAATCGTTGATAACCATGTCATTTCCCATTAAATAATAAGAAACATTTCTCAAATCATGAATACGTACTTTCTCAACATTTTTTATTTCAAGAACTTTAATTGGAGTTTTAGCTTCTAAGTGAGGATTGTTAGAATCAAATAATCCCATAAAAGCAGTCCAGAACCCATCTTTATCCTTTCCAGGTTTTCTACTGATGGTTAAACTCTTAATTTTGTAGGTATCCATAATATCACTTAATGAAGTCCTCTTTTTTAAATATTACTAAAATTTCCTTCAAATGCAAATAATAGGAGACACCAAATGAAATTAAAAAGAATACTAATACCCAAAACCTACTGGCCCAAAACGTTCCTAAAAAATAGCCAACTAAAAAACCCACAATCATAAGTATAAATGGAAATACTGGTTCAGAATAGCGACGCATGTAATACAATCTACCTGCTAGTGCCCCACAAACAATTACCGCAAGATAAGTAAAGATTGCGCTCCTTAATAATATAGCAAGAATAAAACCTATTGCTAAAAAGAATACTGTTAAAGCTTCTGCCCATTGCTCGTCCCACGCTATTTTATCTAATAATGACATTTATCCCACCTATTTTTCTGATCCAGTTAGTATTGCAGTCATCCCAATTATGGTACCCACCACAATAGCTATAATTAATCCAATCGTTGTTTTTGTTAATAATAATACAAATGCAGCAAGTATTGCCAATATTGCTAACATCCATAATCCTTTTGATCCAAAAAATAATGATAATCCATCCTGTTGTGGCAAGGGTAACCAGGAACATAAAGCAATAATTAAATTCATCTTCAAGCCAACATCAAAAAAGAAACTTTGAGGAAAGAAATATAATCCTATGGCAAATAAAATAGCCATAATTAAACTACCCCAGATTGACCATGCTGCAGAAATCCCCATTACCCAAGTAGAAAAACCATAACGAAATTCTCCAAGTCTTTGTTTAACCATAAATGAAGAGATCATCCCACCAACTAAAGCTAATGGCACCCATCCTCTTGTTATGAATGCAATTACCAACATTATCACCAGTCCATTCCACCAAACTTTAAAGGTGCCACTTTGACCAGAACTAAGACCATATACTTTTTGGCAAGAGATCTTAAACCAAAGAGAGATTCCCGCCACAATTATTGCCAAGAACAAGTTCTTAAGTCCAAAAATTAAATTGAATTGATCTTCTCCCCAATTTCTAAAAGAGAAAACAAAGCCCAGAATTAGGGTTACAACTAATAGTCCGAAGACTTCTTGTTTATCAAAATTATAAAATTCCTTTACTCTTTCTACAGTTTCTGGAAAGCTCGCCATCTTTTTTATAATAAATAATAAAATCTCTTAATATATAAACATTTACACTCTTTCTAACAACCAGTACTTATGCCTACTCCCACCTTTGATTAATTCGCTAGATTCAATCAGTTTAAATTTATCAGAAATACTTAAGTCCCAATTTGGTCGACCAATAATCATTACTCGTCCGCCAGTTTTTAATAAATAACTGGTTTGATAATAAATTTCGTTTATTTTATCTTCATCTTTAGTAGTTATTTGAACAACAACTAAATCAAACTCATTTTCATCAAACTTAACATCCCAATCTTCTAAAGAAAATTTTTGTACAATTATAAGATCTTTTACTCCAGCTAAAGAAGAGTTTCTTCTACAAGCATTAGTGTTTCCAATACTAGAATCTGTAGAAAACACCTTTACTTCCTTTCCAACAACCTTTTCTTCATTTAAATCTTTAAAGGAAGGCATTTGATTAAATGAATACTTTGCCTTCTTCAATAAAATGAGTTTATTTGCCCATAATGCTGCTTCAATTGCTAATGTCCCATCCTTAACAAAACCAAACAACGATTTTTCATTAACATCAAACCTAGATTTCTTCATTAAGGCATAACCTAAGTCTCCCTTAAATGACGCAGAACTAGTAAATACACGATATTCACGAGAATCTAATTCTTTTCCAACAATGTCTATTCCCAAAAAGTAATCGACCCCATTAAAATAAACAACAACCAATAGCTCTGGATTTTTTAATTCCAAGTTTGCTTTAATATTTTCATCTTCTAATTTCCCAAAAATCTTTCCAGCAATTACCTTTGCAATTGAAGTTCGGTTTTCTTGTCCTTTAATACCTTCCACTACAACTTTAAATTTAACTTCATTCCAAAATAAATCAGCAAGATTATTAGAAATCACTAAATAATTAAAGTCTTTATTTTGATCTAAAGCAATTAATAATCTTCTCCCAGATTGACATTGCTTAGTAAATTTCAAGATATTCTCAGCACTAGTAGAAAACTCTACTACTCCTTCAAAAACATTAGAATCTACACCAATTTTCTCTTTAATTTCCTCTTTAGAAATTTGCTCTAGACCAGGATTAACTATTAAGATTGCTTTCATCATCTTCTTTAATATCGTCCTTAGCCTCAGCATCTAATTCTTTAGAATCTCCTTCGGTATTTTCCTCAGAATCTTCATTCAATTCATCACCAGATTCCTCGTTGGAATTATCTTCATTACTTTCTTCTAAATTATCTTTAACAATAGAATCTTGATCATCAACTGCAGCATCTTCTTCATCTTCAGGAATGATTTTCGCAGCAGCAGCTAATTGATCACCTTCACCTAACCGGATTATTCTTACTCCTTGAGTTGCTCGGCCAATTGAAGAGATATCAGAACATTTCATTCTAATAGCAATACCATTCTTAGACATCACCATTAGTTCTTCTCCACCTTCAACAAGCATTACAGTTTTAACTGAACCATTCTTATCAGTGATTTTTATGTTTGTAACCCCTTTTCCACCACGATTACATAATCTATATTCTTTAACGGGAGTTCTTTTTCCATACCCTTTTTCAGTTAGAGTTAAAATTTCTTTATCTTCTTCTGCTGCCAACATCCCAATAACATAATCTTCAGAAGCTAATCTGATTCCCCTAACACCGCGAGCAGTTCTTCCCATTGCTCTAACAGCACCTTCATTAAATCTGTTAGCTCGCCCTTTTCTGGTTGCTAGGATCATTTCATTGTCCCCAGAAGTGTACTTCACGCCAATTAGTTTATCTCCTTCATCAAGGTTAATTGCTCTTATCCCTCCCTTACGAGGATTTGAAAATAAAATTAAATCTGTTTTTTTAACAACACCTTGCTTAGTTGCCATGAATAAATATCCTTCTTTAAAATCTCTAACAGGAATAATCGCGCTTATGTTTTCTCCAGGACTTAATTCTAATAAATTGGAAATGTGTTTACCTTTGGCTTGCCTACTTCCTTCAGGAAGGTTGTAAACTTTTAACCAATATATTTGACCCCTGTCTGTAAAGAATAATAGATATGTGTGAGTAGAAGTAACATATAATCTGTTAACAAAATCTTCTTCCTTCATACCTGTAGCAATTACTCCCCTTCCACCCCGCTTTTGAGTTTTATAAGTATCTAATGGCAACCTCTTAATATATCCGGAATTGGTTGTTGTTACAACAACAGTAGTTTCTTCAATGAGTTCTTCCAAATCATAATCTTCTTCATCACCATGAATAATTTTAGAACGTCTATCATCGCCATAATCATTAATAGTTTGGACTTGCTCCTCATGGATTAGTTGTAGAATTTTTTCTTTTGATTCTAAAATACTATTATAATATTCAATCTGTCCCAAAATATCTTTATGTTCAGAACGAATCTTTTCTTGTTCTAAAGAAGCAAGTTTTTGTAAACGCATTTCTAAGATTGCTTTAGCTTGAATTTCTGTTAATTGATAATTACTTGTTAAGAATGTCTTCGCTTCTTCAACAGTTTGACTTCTTCTAATTCCAGGAATAACTTCATCAAGATTATTTAATGCGATCAGTAATCCTTCCAATATATGAATTCTCTTTTCAGCTTGAGATAAATCATATTGTGTTCTTTTTGTAATTACAATCTTTCGATGCTCAATATGATGTTCAATCAATTCTTTTAATCCCAATAACTTTGGTTGATAATCTACTAAAGCCAATAAATTAAGGCCAAAAGTAATTTTCATTCGGCTATATTTGTAAAGTTGGTTAAGAACAACGTTTGGATCAACATCTCTTTTAATGTCAATTACAACCCTAATTCCTTCCCGATCAGATTCGTCATTAATGTTTCTAATTCCAGGAACCCGTTTATCCCTAACTAAATTAGCAATTTGTTCAATTAGTTCTGCTTTATTTACTTGGTAAGGAATTTCTTTAAGAATGATTTTAGATTCTTCGAGTTCTGCAACCGCTTTAATCGTAACTTTTCCCCTTCCTTTAATATAAGCATGCAATAATCCAGGGCCACAAATAACTTCTCCACCAGTAGGGAAATCTGGACCAGGAACAATTTCCATTAGTTCTTCAACATTAATTTCAGGGTTATCAATTGTTGCAATAATTGCTTTAGACACCTCCACCAAATTGTGCGGAGGAATATTTGTAGCCATTCCTACAGCAATTCCAGAAGATCCATTTACTAATAAATTAGGAATTTTTGTAGGGAGAATTGAGGGCTCTTTCATAGACCCATCAAAGTTATCTTTAAAAGCGACTGTTTCTTTTTCAATATCTTTTATAATATCAGAAGAAAATTTTTGTAATTTAGCCTCAGTATATCTGTATGCTGCTGCGGAATCACCATCAATACTACCAAAATTTCCTTGGCCCTTAACTAAAGGGTATCTTAAAGAAAAATCCTGCGCCATTCTTACTAATGCGGCATAGACTGAAGCATCACCATGAGGGTGAAATTTACCTAAAACATCTCCCACAATACGGGCACATTTCTTAAATGACTTATTATGAGATAAACCCATTTCGTACATAGAATACAATATTCTTCTGTGTACTGGTTTTAACCCATCCCGGACATCAGGTAATGCTCTACCAACAATAACAGACATAGCATAATTAATGTAGGCATTTTTCATTTCCTCTTCTATAACTCGAGGAACTATTTTATCAGAAGTCTCTGCTTCATTAGCTTCTTTTATTGTAACATCTGTTGTTTCTTCTTTTGGAGCATTATTTTCATTATTTTCTTCCATTTTCCTAAGCAAAAATTAATCTTAAAGATTATCCCTTTAAAGACGATAAATTATAAGAAAATATAGTCTTGGTGTCTTTATAAAGGTTGTGGTTCTTTACTCATCAGATTCCTGCATTTCTTTCATTGCAGAGCCGATCTCAGATTTGCCGACTTTTTCTTTTTTATCTAGTTCTATTAATCGATCAACTTCATCTGATTCTTTATCAATATCTTCCGCATTTTTTAACACTTCTGCTGGAACATTCTTCAAAAATGCTTCCTTTGCTTCTTCTGAGGGCAAATCAAAGTATTCAAAAAATTTTTGAGTTAACTTAACTTTGTACGTTCGGCCAAACCTTTCCTTTGCTACAAAACCTTGTTCTTCCAAAGCACGCATATGTTCATATGCGCCACTGCCCCTTAACTTAATAATTTCAGATTGAATAATCGGATATCTCCAAGCAATTACTGCTAAGGTGTCCATTAATGGACGATCTAATTCAGTAGAAGAAACAATACTACTAACTAAAGGAAGATATTCATCCTTAACAGTTAATTTCCAACCATTTTCTTTTTGTACAACTTTCAAAGCATTATTAGAATCAGAATATTGTTTCATAAGCTGATTCATGATTTTATCAACTTCTTTTGTTTCTAATGCACACAAACTAGAAATTCTTTCAGTAGTGATTTCTTTACCAACTGCAAATATGATTGCTTCGACTTTTTTGGTATTATCTTCCATTTTGTTTCTTTAGCGAATAAAGTCCATCTTTTAATTCAATTTTTTCATCATCAATTAATTTATCTAAAAAATCTTCTAATTTATCTTTAGCAACACCAGTATATTTACTTAAGTTCTCGGAATTCATCGAACCCTTTGCAAGAAGAATTAATAAATTGTTTTTAACCAGAAGAGTAGCATTCTTTTTCAAGGCATCATTTTCAATCTTAAGTTGTTTAGCCACCATGTCAATCTGGTGAAGTCTTCCTTGCAAATTGCTAAGTAGATGTGAAACGTCTTGATCTGCTAATTTAAATTCGGAAGGTTGTAAAATTTCAATTGAAGAAGGCATATATTCAAAACAAAACATAATTAAGTCTTCCATAGAATTTGTTTTAAGTTCCAATTCTACAAAAGTAGCCCACAGATCAGAATCTTCTCGTTTTTCAACTTCCGCATAATCCTCATTAAGAATAGTGTATTTATCGCTAGATTTTAGTTGAGAAACATACTTTTCCAACGATTCTTTAACGTGTTCTTTAGGCTTGCCTAATACTTCCATTAAAGCCCTAAAAGTGATCTCTATTGCCATACACACAATTAATTGGTCTGTCTTTTTAAGTGTTTCTCAACCTCACTCTTTTTTGTTGTCCCTTTTAAATGATTAAAAGACGAAAGGTTTATAAATGGCAAAAACCATGAAATAATATGGTCAATAAATTACTGGGAAAGAAGAAAAAACTAATTTTACTATCAGTAATGCTCTTCTTAGCTTTCTCAATCTCAGAAACGCCAGACATTCTGGCATTTAGTGATTTTCCCACTATTTTAGGCGCACATAGAGGAAGTTCTGTAGAATATATTGAAAATACTATGCCTGCATTTGAAAGTGCAATAAATGACCCAAAATATCAGTTTGTCGAAATTGATGTACAGTACACTAAAGACAAGAAGATTGTTGTACACCATGATAATTCTCTTTTACGTATACAAAATAAAAATAATCAAATTGCAGATTTAACATATGAAGAACTATTAGATGTTAGTAATTATAAAATTCCCTTATATGAAGAAGTGATGGATCTGATATGCTTAAAGAAAAAAGTTAACATTGAAATCAAATCTCAAGGAAACTTTTCTGATGATAAAGAATTAGTAGATGAAGTTATTGAAGATCTCAAAAAAAGAAAAGTCTTAGATCAAGTATTACTTAGTTCTATCTCTTCAGATGTAGTTAGGTACATTACAGAAAATTATCCAAAATTAGAAAAAGGAAAGATTTATTGGATTAATAAGATGACATATTTGCCATTTGAATTTGTTGTTAATGGTTTTTATGAAGATATGGACAAACTAGGTGCAGACTATATCATGCTACATGGATCAAACTTGAATAATTATCAATTATTAACAAAACTTAAACCTAGCGACAAAACATTAGTTTTTTGGTACTTTGATGACCAGATGTTCATTGTACAAAAAGATGTTAATGATAAGTTATGGTAATGTTAAAGAGATTAGGTTCACTTGTTTCTGAGTAAAATAAATATAATTAATAAAAAAGCAATAACTAAAAAATAAGGTAATAGTTTTTTTGCTTTAAAAGAACTTGATTCATATACTACTATCCCTTTACCTTCATAATTGTGATTACTACTAAATACTTCGGGCACTTCAAAGTTATTTGAGGATGAAGAAGTAACTGAATTAACAGTTTTCTCTTTAACTACTTCACACTTTTTTTCTTTACATTCTTTTTCTTCATACTTTGTGTTAATTTTACAAATTTTCTCATCAATTCCCATAACCTTAAATTCTTTATTGTCTTCTGTGTCAAGACCTTCAACAATAATTTTAGATTTCCCAGAAGATATTTTCTCATCACAATTCAATTTTAATTGTATTGGCAAAGTAAGCTTATAGTTGGTATATTTGTCCTTCAAGTTAACCTTAATATTTTGACTTATTTTCTTGCCGTCCTTTTCAGCATATGCAGTTAAAGAATATTTTCCAGTGTTTCCTTTATAGATCTCTATTTCTGCTTTCACTAATCCTGCGAATTTCTGTTCTTCAGGAGAGATCTTAATAATTTCAATAGTAGAATCTTCTTCCCCTGAAATACTTTCTGATTCCTCAACTACAGAATTAACAATAACCACTAGTTGTTCAGCTTCATTATTACTAACATTTAAGTCGGCACAAAAAGGATAAACCTTGGCCTTAATAAGAAGTGCCCGATCAACTTCTTTAATCTTAGGAGTATAAGACTTTTTATTGGTGTTTGAGGTTTGAGTTTTTTTCTTGAAAATTTCTCCCAGAAAATCTTCCACCCAATATTCTATATAGTAAGGAAATTTTTCTTCATTTAGGATATTGTAATAACCAATCTTTTCCTTATTGTCATAAACCATCTTTTCAGTTAATACATTTATTGCTAAATCGCAAGGAATTTTAGAAACATCAATCACAGTAATGTTTTGACAAACTTGATTACTTTCATGACTTGTAGAATGTCCACACAAAATATATTCTCCTTCATCCTCAACCATTAAATTACCAGTATTAGAATAAGTAGAACAACCGATCTTCTTAGAGAATGTATTTTCAAAAACAAGTTCTTGTTGTTTAAATAATGAATATTGTACGGCAATCTCTTCTTTATCACTACAAATATCTTTATTAAGAAACTTTATTTTAAACAGCCGATTGTAATTGTAATGAGTATATATCTCATTATCTAAGTAAGGTTCTAATTTTAATCCTTTCTCAATAATCTCCTCTTTAAACTCTGCAGTATTTTTTCTTCCTGGTGTACCATATAACGCTTTACTTTCTAACCAAGTTTCGTTAATTAATTCTAGTGAATGACCATTACCATCCCCGCCAAAATCATCCAAATAATGTGCACTGAAGTTAGTAGTCTGATTACTAATAATAAGCTCACTTTCAGTATTTCCCAAGGTGAATGCCCCTGCATCAATTGCCACAACATTTGAATAAAAGGTTGAGAAACTATCATTGTCTTTATCAGAACCATCAAATAATTCTCTAGCAATTACTAAATAACTTTCTGGTTCAATCATAGCAGAATCAACATCCTTCCCATTAATCTGAAAAAAAGTTAAGTTAAATGCAGATTCGCCCGAATTATAAATTTCAACCCATTCCAAGTCAGTATCAGAGCCCATTTCCGAAGAAGGGTTGTACATTATTTCAGTAATTGATAAATTTGCAGTTGCTGAAAAAAATAATAATACGAAGATTATACCAAAAAGAACCAAACCTTTCATTTGAAGTTAAAATAACAAAGAACAATAAAAGATTTTCTATTTACTATTATACAATACTAAACAAAGTTTTTAAACGTTCACTACCTAAAAACAATAAAATGGGATGGTTATTTGGTAAAAAGAAAATTGTACCTAAGGTTCCTTTTCCGGAAGGAAAGCCTTTTGATGAAAAATCATTACAGTTCCCCACGTCTTTAAGTTCAGAAAAAGTGATTAATCCTTCTCAAGTTCAAGCAGCAGTTGGAGTAAGTGCATTTAAAGAACCTGTTGAGGAAGATCAAGGGATTAAAGCACCAACAGAAGAAATGCCCGAACCCCAGGCATTTAAACAACCAAAACAGTTTCCGGCAGAACAAGTTGTAGGAAATTCTTTTGTTAAAGTAGAAGTTTATAGAAAAATATTAAGTCAGATAGATGAAATGAACAAAAATGTTCATGCTTTAAAAGAGGCAAGTAAAGGTTTAGATATTTCAGAGTATAACGAAGAAACAGACTTTATAAAAATGCGTCGAGCAACAAAATCTGTTCACGACCAACTATTAAAAATTGATAAAACAATATTCAAAGGTGAGTAAAATGGATCAAATGCCAGTATTTGTTAGGATTGACGAGTATGAAGACGTGCTCGGCACAATAAGATTAATTCGTAAAAAAATTGAAGAAGCAAAGGATACTTTGCTAAAAATAAATGATCTTAAGAATGAGGAAGATCATCAACTTGAGATGTGGCAAAATGCAATCTCTGAATTTGAAAAGAAAGTTGATTTTATTGATCATTCCTTAAGTGAGCCAGAAAAGTTTTAGATATAAGATGGCGAAGAAAAAGACAACAAAGAAAAGTAAGAAAAAAGTTGGCTCTACTGCTAAGAAAATAGCCAAGACTAGAACTAAAATTATCAAACAAGATAAAGAACCAGAATATATGGTTCAAGTTCATGAGCCCACAAATTTAAGAAAAAATGTGTTGGAGTCTTTAAGAGAAATAATTATCTTTATGCAGAGTTATGAAAAGTTTAGACAAATTCAAGAGGAAAAGGTCAATATATTTAATGAGTTAAAAGAAAATATTAAACAATTAACAACTCTTTTAGATCGTAAACTAAAACGCCATTTTCCAAAGGGTAAACTAAGCATTTCCACAGTTAGGAGAGATATTCCAAAAATGGCAATTCCTAGTAATGTGGAAGATGAGCAAGAAGAATCTGAGACTGCTCCTGCAAGGAAAAAAGCTTATGTCCCAGAACCACACCCCATTACAGAGTTAGATGAACTAGAATCTCAGTTAAGGGACATTGAAGGACAGTTAAGAAAAATTAGTTAATTTCTTTTATTTTCTTTTATACTTAAGAAAGTTTTATAAAACGTAATTATAATTTCAATTCTAATGTGGATGTGCCGGAGCGGTCAAACGGGCTGGACTCAAATGCTAAAACCATTTCCCGTACAATTCGGAGTTATCCAGTAGCTTAGTGCTTACGCAGGTTCGAGCCCTGCCATCCACACATTTTATTTTTATGATTATAAGATGGATTCTTTAGAAAAGAAATTAGAAAAACCAGATTGGAAACAATGGTTGCCTATTTGTGGGTTATATCAGTTCCATTTAGATAGTAAAGCTGAAAAACCTTTAGTTACCCAGATGAATACAAAAAAAGAAGCAGTTTATCGTAAATGGTTTTACCAAACTTACCAATCAAGTTCTATTGCAATTGGAATAATTGGAACTTTTTATGGTTTGGCAAAATTATTACAATAAAATAGTAGGATTTTTAAACCACAAACTCTTTTCTAACTACCATGACAATAGAAGTTTGCACAATAGGTGGGTTTTCAGAAGTAGGTAAGAATTCTACTGCAATTAAAATTGATGATGAAGTTATCGTTTTGGATATGGGATTACAAATGGATAATTATATCCGTTATACTGAAGATAGAGAAGATATTAGTTCTAAAACATATCCTCAACTTCTAAAAGTTGATGCCGTACCGAACTATAAATATATTAAAAAATGGAGAAATCAAGTTAAAGCAATAATTCCCAGCCATGCGCATTTAGATCATATCGGAGCGATTCCTTTTGCATCTGGTATTTTTCCAGATGCACCAATTATTTGTACCCCTTATACTGCAAGCGTATTAAACAGTATACTCCATGATGACAAAATCAAAATTCCAAACCAAATTATTCAAATAAACTTAAGTTCTACATACAAACTTTCAGATAAAATTTCAATCGAGTTTGTTACCGCTACCCATTCTGTCCCTCAAGCTGCTATAATCGTTATTCACACTCCTTATGGAAGAATTGTTTATGCTAATGATTATAAATTTGATAGACAACCAACTCTTGGAAAGAAATCTGACATTAAAAGATTAAAAGAAATTGGTGATGAAGGTGTTTCTCTTTTAATTGCAGAATCTCTTTACGCGAATGAACATAAAAAAATGCCTTCTGAGTCTGTTGCAAGAGAAATGCTCAAGGACGTAATGTTGGGAGTCAATGCAGAAAGTAAAGCTATGATTGTAACAACATTCTCTTCTCACATTGCTAGACTAAAAAGTATTATAGAAATGGGAAAGAAGCTAAATCGTAAAATTGTCTTTTTAGGAAGATCCTTAACGAAATACGTTCTTGCAGCCGAAGAAATAAATTTGGTTAACTTCAAGCCAGATATTAATTTAATTCGTTACAGAGATAAAGTTGAGAAAAAACTTAAACAAATTAACAAAGAAGGCAAGGAAAAATATCTAATTGTTTGTACCGGGCATCAAGGTGAACCTAAAGCAATATTGTCCAGGATGATAAGAGGAGAACTCCCATTCAAATTTGAAACTGGAGATGTAGTTGTGTTTAGCTGTTCTGTGATTCCAGTTGAACTGAATCAACAGAACAGAGATAAGCTAGAAAAAGGTCTTAAAAATAAAAATGTACGGATTTTCACAGACGTACATGTTTCTGGCCATGCTGCCAGGGAAGATCATCGAGATTTGATCAATTTACTTAAACCAAAACATTTAATTCCATCTCATGCTGGCAAAGATATGTCAATCCATTTAGAAGAATTAGCAGAAGAAATGGGTTATAAAGAAGGCAAGAGTGTACATTTGATGGAAAATGGGAAGATTCTGTTGATTAAGTAAACCACTACTTGACAACAATAAATTTTATAAAGCCCTCTGCCCCCAAATCGTTTAGTGGGAGGGTACAAGAAAATGAAACTTATTTTAGCTGAACCTAAGTATTTTAAAGATAGTATCACAATTATATCAGAACTAGTTACAGAAGCCAAATTTAAGGTTAATTCTAATGGATTAGAGCTAATTGCAATGGATCCAGCCAACGTTGCTATGGTCATTTTCAAAATGTTAAGTAGTTGCTTCACAAAATATGAAGTCAGTGAAGAAACAGAATTATCTATTAATTTAAACAACCTTAGACAAATTTTGAAAAGGGCAAAGGCAGACGATGTTTTAACTTTAGAAACAACTGAAGATAATAAACTTAAAATTGAGATGAGAAGTAACACGACAAGATCGTTTTCTATTCCAACATTAGAAATTGAAGATAAAGATCAAAAAGTTCCAGAGTTAACTTTCCCACTTTCTGTAGAAATGGACTCTGGACAACTTACAGAATCAATTGAAGATGTTTCTGTTGTAGCTGAGTCGGTTACATTTTTAGGAGAAAAAACTCAATTATTAGTTAAAGCCGAAGGGGATTTGTCAAAAGCACTTATTGAAATTAAGCCAGATGATCACACAGTTATTAAGACAGACTCTGAAGATAAATTTAAAGCTAAATTCTCTTTAGAATATCTTAAAAAAATGATTGCTGGAAGCAAATTAAGTGATAAAGTACACTTAAATTTTAATACAGATTACCCCTTAAAGATGGAATATAGAATCGTAGACAGATTATCATTAAGCTTTATTCTTGCTCCTAGAGTAGATAATGATTAAAAATGACGGACGGAATTGAAACAAGAATTGGTAGAATGGCAATAGTGCCCTTAATGTTGGCTTCGTTAGCAGTTTCTCATAAAACCTCGGCAGAAGAAATTCCAATAAATGAACGATACACTCCTCAAGAAGCAGTTTGGGCGTGGTATGGTCAAATGCACACAGATATGGGGATAATGAGTGTAGTTTGTAAGGAGAATTCAAAACATTATGATCCAGAAATGTGTGATGCCTCCGGTAAAGATTTACTTTGGCATACCGAAGGATATATTGATTCAATGCGTACATTAGATAAAATAAGATCGCAAAAACTTAAAGAAATCAAAAACAACCACCAGCCCCATAAAAGATATAAAGGCAATAGGTAAAATGTTATTTACAGAAGGGATTGTTTTTTATTTGTTTTTTCTTGATTGTATTGTTTATAATGTAATGTGCTGGAGTAAAGGTAAGTGGCATAAGAAACTTACCCATTGGTTATCGGGATACTTTCCTTTAAACAAATATTTCGGACTATTCTACTTAATTCTTGTCCTTTGGTTAGGTTACGCATTATATAGAATGACTTTGTTAGGATTTTATTTAGGATAATTCTGCAATATACCACAAAATATATAATGAAAACAGTAAATCTAGCTTCTAATGAAAAATAAACATGTTGGATACTTGATTTTAAGTGTAACTGCACTTTTCTTCTTTGTAGTTATGTCTTTTAATTATGCATTACAGAAAATTGTCGATACTACTTGTACCCATGGAACAGCTTGTCCAATGCACGCAACTACATTTACACAAGAAGTATTGAGTTATAGTTTAATGGGTTTATTAGTTCTGGTTAGTTTATTTATAATCTTTTTTATGAAAGATGAAACAGTTGTACAAGAAATGAAGAAAGACATTTCTGAAGAAGATAAAAATAAAAAATTAGAAAATCTTGATGAAGATGAAAGAAATGTAATGAACATTATTTTAAGAGAAGAAGGTTCAATATTTCAAAGTTCTTTAGTAACTGAAACTAAATTAAGTAAAGTAAAAATTACTAGAATTCTTGATCGCCTAGAAGGCAAGAAACTAATTGAGCGTAAACGCAGAGGAATGAGTAATGTGGTTCTGTTGAAATAAGACTAAAATTGCTTTATTTACGTTCTCCGAAACTAGTTTCACTGTTTCTTTTATAAGTTGTTACAGATATAACTATCCTAAGATGAAACAAAAAATTATAATTTTAGGATTAATCGTGTTAATTGCCTTATTGATTATAGGTTGTTCAAGCGAAACAAGTAGCTCTAGTGTAAAAGCAGAACCTTCTTTATCTGAAGGTGTTGTTAATATTGATGCTGGTAGCATTACTAAAGAAGTACAAAAGTTTAACTATAATGCTAATGGAATAACAGTAACTTACTTTGCTGTTAAAGGATCTGATGGAGAAATAAGAACTGCTTTCGATGCCTGTGATGTTTGCGGTGGAAAGCAAGGATATGAACAACAAGGAACGGACATTGCTTGTACTAAATGTGGTAAGGTGTTTAAGATTGATGGATTAGGAACACAAAACAAAGGATATGGTTGTTGGCCAAGTTTCTTAAGTCATACAATTAAAGATGGACAATTAATTATCAAAACTTCAGAATTAGAAGCTGGAGCTTTTAGATTTGTTTAAATAATATTAAAAACAACTTAACTAATTAGAGGTAAAAAAATGAAAAAAGTAACATTAAAAGTTAAAGGAATGCATTGTAAAAGTTGTAGTATGTTAATAGAAGATGCTTTAGAAGATATAGGTGTTAAAGCTAAAGTGGATAGTGAGAAAGATTCTGCAGTTGTAGAGTTTGATGAAAACAAAATAAGTGAAGAAAAAATTAAAGCAACAATAAAAGGAGAAGGCTATAAAGTAGAATGAGTCAAGTAAAACAACACAAATTTTTGAAAATGATTATTTTCCTTTCTATTTTAGGAATAATTGTTTCTGGATACCTAATATATGATTATTATTCAACCATAAATAGCGTTTGTGACTTAAATCAAACATTTCAATGTTCTTCAGTCAGCGAGAGTGAATATTCAAACTTATTGGGTATCCCTGTAGCAGTTTTTGGAATATTGGGATATCTTTCATTGGGCCTTATTAGTTTTGGATTAGATTCTAATAGATTTGGGCTTAAAAAATTAAAAGGTAACTTGTTTTTTAATAAAATTATTTCATCTCGAACACTGTTGTTTTTCTCAATTATTGCATTAGCATTTTCTGGATACCTTACATACGCAGAATTTTTTCTAATAAAAGCATTATGCGTATTCTGCTTAATATCACAAACCATAATTTTGGCAATTGCAATTATTAGTTATAAAAATAATAGTTTAAACAAAAAAGGAGGAAATTTTAATGACATTAATCAAATATCAGTTTAGAGCAAAAGGAATGACTTGTGATAGTTGTGAAAAAATCATAGCTAAAGAAGTATTAAGTCTTCCCGGAGTAAAAAGTGTAGATGTAGATTATTCTACAGAGAAAATAGAAATCAATTATGATAATGAGAGTACCAATAAAAGCGAAATAAAGGAAGTGATTGAAGAAAAAGGATATCTTTGTGAAAACTTTGATGACACTAATGGAAAAAATAAAAATAGTTTATTTGCTTGGTTCTTTGCTGCCATTGGTTTTATCCTAGTAATGTATTTTGCTTGGCAATTATATGGAAGAATAGATCTCCCACAAATTAGTCAAAATATGGGTTACGGATTGTTATTTGTTGTGGGCCTATTAACGGGATTTCATTGCGTAGGGATGTGTGGTGGTTTTGTTGTTTCTTATACTACAAAAGGAGTTAAAGAAGGTAAGAGTCCAGCAAAGTTGCACTTAAATTATGCTATTGGTAAACTTTTATCTTATACAATCATTGGTGCATTGTTTGGATTATTAGGAAGTATAGTCGCTTTTACCCCTACTTTGAGAGGAGCTGCTGGAATAATTGCTGGATTATTCTTAGTAATTTATGGTTTAAAAATGTTAAATATTTTTCCTAGTTTAAGAAAATTTCAGATTAAAATGCCCCAATTCTTAAACAGATTTGTAAAAAAGGGGAATAAAGAACATTCTAACAACCCGCTAGTAATTGGATTACTTAACGGATTAATGATTGCTTGCGGTCCATTACAAGCCATTTATATTATGGCTGCTGGAACTGGTAGTATGATTGAAGGCGCTAAGTTATTATTTATTTTTGCTTTAGGAACTCTACCTGTAATGCTAGGTTTTGGTTATCTAACAAGCATTATTAGCAAGAAAGCTACGCATAAGATTCTCAAAGCTTCGGGAATTATCGTTATTATTTTAGGATTGGTAATGGTTAATCGGGGATTAGCTCTTACTGGAACAGGATATGATTATAACTCCTTGACTGCTCAAGTAAATCCTTTTGCTAACAGCAATTCTAATGGTATTGAAAATACAGATGGTGTTGCGATTCTTAAAAATGGATATCAAGAGATAAGGATGGAAGTTAACCGTTATGGTTGGAGTCCAGATAAGTTTGTGCTTCAGAAAGGAGTTCCCGTTAAATGGATCATTACGGGAAAAGAACTTAATGGATGTAACAATGCAATCCAAGTTCCTAAATTAGGGTTGAATTTTGACATCAAAAAAGGAGAACAAATAATAGAATTTACACCAACTGAGTCTGGTACAATCTCTTGGAGCTGTTGGATGGGTATGATCCCAGGAGTGTTTATTGTTAAAGATAATATTGATACAAATAATGTTCAAGATGATCTTAATAGTGTTGTTGTCCCTGCTGGCGGATCTTGTGGTTCTGGTGGTGGCGGCTGTGGTTGCGGAGGATAAATAAAATGAGAACAAAAATAATTTCAATTTTAATGTTAACTGTTTTTTTAGTAGTTGTTGGCTGTTCAGGAAATAATGATGGGCCGGGAGAATATGATTCACTTGCAAAATGTCTTACGGAAAAAGGAGCAAAGATGTACGGAACAGAATGGTGTTCGCACTGTAAAAATCAAAAAGCAGCTTTTGGAAACTCTTTCCAATACGTAGATTATATTGATTGTGATAAAAACAAGAATGAATGTTCTCTGGCCGGAGTTCAAGGATATCCTACTTGGAAAATTGAAGGACAGAATTATCCAGGAGAGCAACAATTAAATAATCTTGCTTCTTTATCTGGTTGTGAGTTATCTTAAAAATGGAAAAGACCAATATAAAAATATCAGGTATGACTTGCGCTAGTTGTGCAAAGATCATTGATAAGGCACTTAACAAAGAAAAAGGAGTTAAAACAGCGAACGTAAACTTTTCAACAGAAAAAGCAGCGATAGAGTTTAATCCAAAAATAACTGATGAAAAAAAGTTAATTCAGATAATTAAAAAGAAAGGATACTCGGGTTATGTTTCTGAAGGGAAAGATTTCAAGAAAGAACAACGAAAAACTAAAGATGAATTAAAAAGGTTAAGAAATAAAGTTATCTTAAGTGCTATTTTTGCAATTCCCACATTCATTTTAGGAATGTTCTTTATGAAAACTCCTTTGTTCGCACTTCAAGATTATGCTATGTGGATCTTAGCTACTCCAATTCAGTTTTATATTGGCTGGCAATTTTATCAAGGCAGTTGGTCCGCTTTAAAGAACAGATCTGCTAATATGGATTCTTTAATAGCGCTCGGAACAAGTGCCGCTTACTTTTATTCAGTTTATGTTGTTCTTTCTGGAACTGGCCATCAATACTTTGAAGCTTCGGCTGTTCTAATTACATTAGTAATATTTGGAAAATATCTAGAAGCAAAAGCAAAGGGTAAAACTTCAGAAGCAATCTCAAAATTAATGAAGATCGGAGCAAAAACTGCTACAGTAATTAGAAACAGAAAAGAAATTAAGATACCAATTGACGATGTTGTTAAAGGAGACATTGTTATTGTTAAACCAGGAGAAAAAGTTCCCGTTGATGGAGTTATTACAGAAGGTCATTCTACAATTGATGAATCTCTCGTTACGGGAGAAAGTATCCCTGTTGAAAAAAAGAAAGGAGATGAAGTTATTGGTTCAACAATTAACAAAGTAGGAAGTTTTAGATTTAAAGCAACAAAAGTTGGATCAGAAACTACTTTATCTAGGATAGTTAAGTTAATTGAAGAAGCACAAACTAAAAAGGCGCCAATTCAAAGGTTTGCTGATGCAGTTTCTGCTTACTTCGTACCAATTGTAATTTTTATTGCTCTTTTAACTTTTACAATTTGGTTTTCTATCATTAAAGCAGAAGTTGGTTTTGCAATTATTGCCGCTGTTGCTGTTTTGGTTATAGCTTGTCCCTGTGCGTTAGGATTAGCTACACCAACAGCAATTATGGTAGGAACGGGCAAGGGAGCGAAACAAGGAATTTTAATTAAGGGTGGAGATGCCTTAGAAACTGCTCATAAATTAAAATATGTGGTTTTTGATAAAACTGGAACCATAACTAAAGGACAACCGGAAGTTACAAACTTAGTTGTCAGTAAAGAATTGACTGAAAACAAACTGTTAGAGATTGCTGGCAGTATTGAAAATAGTTCTGAACATCCTTTAGCAGAAGCAATTGTTAATAAAGCCAAAGCCAAAAAAATTAAAATGAAAAAAATTAGTGCCTTTAAAGCAATTACTGGTAAAGGCGTAAAAGCAAAATTTAACAAAAAAGAATACTATTTAGGAAACCTAAGATTAATGAATGAAAGAAAAGTTAGTTTGTCTACTTTCAAAAAGAAAATTGAAAATTTAGAAACTGAAGGTAAGACAGCAATGATTCTTGCTGAAGGAAAAAAATTGTTAGGCGTTATCGCTGTTGCTGATGAAATTAAAAAAGATTCTCCTAAGGCAATTCGAGCATTACAAAAATTAGGGATCAAAGTTTACATGATTACTGGAGATAATGAACGAACAGCAAAAGCTATCGCTAAAAAAGCAGGCATAAAGAATTACTTTGCTGAAGTTCTTCCTGGAGAAAAAGCTAACCATGTTAAAAAATTACAGCGTAAAGGCAAAATTGCTGCTGTTGGTGATGGAATTAACGATGCCCCGATGTTAGCACAAGCAGATATTGGTATAGCGATGGGTTCAGGAACAGATGTAGCAATGGAAACTGGAAGCATTGTTTTAATGCGGGATTCATTGTTAGATATTCCAAAAGCAATTAAGTTAAGTCAACTAACTATGGCTAAAATCAGGCAAAATATGTTCTGGGCTTTATTTTACAATGTATTGGGGATTCCAATTGCCGCAGGAATATTATATCCTTGGACAGGCTGGTTGCTGAGTCCAATGATTGCAGGTGGAGCAATGGCTGCAAGTTCTGTAAGTGTAATAACTAATAGCTTGTTGTTAAAGAGAAAAAAGTTGTAAAAGAAAAAATAAAAGAAAAATTAATCCTTAGCTGCAACTCTCCCTATCCAAATAGCGGCTATAACTGCTAAAATGGTTACAAATATTGCATAAACCCATGGGCCACCAGAAGACAATGCACACAATAATCCTGCTCCTTCTGAACCACACGGACCAACAAACAATGCTTTAATTGCATCATTCCACGCTAAAGCTGCGACTAAACCAAAAGCAGCAATCATTAACGCAGATACCTTTTCTGTAACGTCTTTTTTCATTTTTATTTACCTCCAATTAATTATTCTAATTTTTACTTACTTTCCCACAATCCGTGAAGATTACAGTAAGCCCTGACTGTCACGCGTTCCAGACTACTTAGATAAAATTCTGCTTCTGGTTTTTCTCCAGGAGATAAACGAGCACTAGCAATTACTTTTCCCGCTCCCAATATTTCAATCCATTCAATGTGATGCTCTTCTGTCATGGGGTGAGGAACAGAACCAACTTTAACAGTTATTTTATTTCCTTCTTTCTCAACAACAGGCAAATGTTTTTCCTCGCCTTCTTCATGAGCTTTCTCCTTCATTAATTCCATTGGCTTTCCACAACAAACTAATTCTCCTCCACCAACAGTTAAAACTTCAACAACATTGCCACAAATATTACATTTGTAAATCTCATTCTTTTCAGTCATTTTACTTTACCTCTTTTTGTAAACCACAAAGTAATACACTATTGCTGTGATTATACTGAATAATACTGCAAGTACTGTCCAAAGAACTTTCATTCCAGTACTTAATTTCTTTTGGTTAGCAAAAACATCATAAATTACCCAAATCATTGCTACTAATCCAATTACTCCACCAATTGTTCCAAAAACCATTTTATTTTCCTCCGATTTTGTTAATATTTATTCCCAACTTTTTACTAAACTCTTTTTCTTCTTTTTTCTTCTCATTACAAAGATCACAATAAGTTATTGCTTCAATGTTCTGATCTTCCAAAGTTTCTTCACATAATTTACAAGGGTCTTTTATTTCCATTTTGATTTCTCCATTTTTAAATACTTCTGCATTGAAGTTCGGTGCCTTTTGATTAATTTCTAATTTTTGTTTTTCCATTTTAAGAATTCCCCTTTTGATTAACAATAGTTAATTAGAGTATTTAAATATTATGCGCTAAAGCGTTTTGAAGATTAATTTGTGAACATCCAAAACAATAAGAATACCACTTAAAAGGTAAAGCAAACATATTTATAGCTAAATTATATTATTAAATTAATGGTAAGAAGAACGAAAAAGCCAAAGATGAACTTATTTCAACTTAGTTGGGTTATTCTTAAACAAAATCCAGTGTTGTTCTTACCCAATGTTTTAATGTTAATTTCTAACCTTATCTTGTTTCTTTGTTTGATTAAAGTTACAGGTATTGGTTCTGCAGTATTAAATAACAATTATGAAGCATTAAAAGATTCTTTATTCTCTGGTTATTCAATTACCGCAATAATCCTTTATTTTATCTTAACTTTGTTAATAGATAATTACTTTACAACTGCAAAATATGGGTTAATTAAACAAGTTTTACTAAAAGGAAAAGCCAACTTTTTAGATGGATTAAATTTCGCCAAAAAGTATTACATTACTACATTAGGAGTTCATGTTATAAGTTCTTTAATAATATTTATTCCACTATTAATTCTAGCAGTTTTGTTATTCTTACTATTGCCATTTAGCAGCTTAGTAGCGGCCTCCATATTTATTCCATTAGCCATAATTTACTTTTTGTATATTGGAGTTAGGTTGATTTTCATCTATCCAGTGATGGCTTTTGAGAAAAAAGGAGCCTATAATTCAATTAAAGAAGATTTTCATTTTGTTAAAACCCATTTACACCATACATTTATTACTTGGTTAATGGTTATGAGTGTATCAATATTTGTTTCTATTTTTAGAAAAAATTTGATTGATGTTCAAAGTATGTTACATCAACAAATTGCTTTAATGGGATTCTTGTTAGTAGCAATAATCATTACAATAGAAATTTCTGTTTCGATATGGGAACACATATTTATCTTTAAGAGTTATTTAGCTGCAAAAAAAGGAACTAAATCAAAGACTAAAAAGAAGCGTTGATTTTCTTTTTAATTATAGAACTTTTGTGTTTATTTTTCAAATAAGATTCTAACCGTTTTATTTTTACTTTGATTCCTTTATTCTTTAACATTTGTTTTAATTCAAGAACTTTAATAGGTTGATCATAGCCCAAACAAACAATTTCTGGTTTTTCTTTAATAATTGGAGTTAGAAAATCTTTTTTATCTCCAAGAATAGCTTTATCAACAGGTTTGATATTTTCTACTATGCCCTTTCTTTCTTTTTCATTATGCACCATTTTCTTTTTAATGTTAACATCTCTAGCAATAACAACAACAAGTTCAGTTCCTAAACTCTTAGCTTGCTTGAAGAAGTCGACGTGTCCTAAATGCAATATATCAAATGTTCCAAAGCACATTACTTTGGTCATTTGTCCACCAACTCTGCTTCAATTATCTCTAACCTAGCAACGTTCTCTTTTTCTTCAATAACCTTAGATTTTTTAACTACAACTTTTTTCTTAAATAAGGGACAATCTAATACCAAACTCTCAAACTCTCCTCCTTCTCCGGCTTCGTGCATGCCTATTTTCTCCTTAAGCTTCTTCAACTTAAGTAAATGCCCAGAAGTAATTACTTTATTCAACCACGTTTTATTTAATCCTTCGGCCGCAATCCCTGTAAATATAATTTCAAAGTTAGTATCTAATAATTCTTGCATTAATTGTTCTTGTGGCTTATGCCATAATGGAGAAAATATCTTTAAACCAAGAGAATCACAAATGTTCTCTACTCTATCTCTTTGATATGTGGAAAATACTGCGCCAGTAATAACACCATCAATGTGATACTTATCTTTAGCCTTCTGAAGAGCTTTTTTCAGATCTACTAATTCTTTTTCTTTCTCGCCAGCAGTTTCCTGCATAATAATTGGAATTTCCATTGCTTCTGATTGTAACTTAGCTAAATCAATTGCGGGAGTGTGAAACATATATGATGCTTCGTTTTTTGATTTAATTGTAATTAAACAAGTTAATTCATAATTCTGCCGTTTCATGATGTATGCAGAATAGGTAGAATCTTTCCCAGAAGAAAATAATACTCCCAGTTTTAAATTTGGTTCTGAATAGAATTGTCTTAAGTAATCTGCCTTTAACTTAAATCCGTTTCTTTTAGCTAACCGTTTTAAAGCATTGTCAAATCTAGAACCATATTGCGCCGCCATTTTCTTTCTAAATGCATATTCGTGAGGTAAGCCTTGTTCTTCAGAAATCTTACGTAATATTAACTTGCTTTCCTCTTCAGTAATCTTATATTTCTCTGGAATCTTTAAAGCATACTCAATAAGAGGTTTATCTAAGAAAGGAATTCTTAATTCTAAATTATTGTCCATAGTAACAACATCATCCCTATACAGATCACGTTCATACATTTTGATTAATCCAGAAACACATTCTTGGTTAATACTATTAGAACTTTTATGCCGTTCATATCCTGCAAATATTTCTTCTGAACCCAATCCAGAGAAAATTACTTTACAACCATCCTTCTTTGCTAACTCACAAGCAAGATAAAATGTTAATGCAACGCCAACCTTAACAACTTTAGAATCTTCAATTAAAGGAACAATCTTTTTAAGATACTTTTCTACTTCTTCAATCTTAATCTTCTTAACTTTTATCTTAAATCCCAATTCCTTAGCAATCTTCTCAGCAGCAATTAAATCACGAGATTTGGTTTCTCCTTCTAATGCGGCTGTGTAACAAGTAAAGTCATGATTATTCTGTTTAAAATAATGTGCAAGGTAAGTAGAGTCAATTCCTCCAGAGAACAGTAATCCAAACTTTTTGTTAGGAATCCTTTTTTCAATAGCTTTGCTAAGTAATTTCTCCGTTTTATCTTTAATAACTTCAAAACTTTCCTTGTGTTCAGGCAGATGTGAAAAGAACTTTCTTTTAGTAAACTTAATCGTTTCTTCCTTAACATCATAATTAAGAATTAATCTTGGAGATAGTTCTCTAACAAAATTATATCCTATCTTCTTCAAAGCTTTCTTTTCAGAAGCAAAGGCAAAACTTTTTCCTTCATTAGAATACCATACTGGTTTTACTCCAATTAAATCCCGGGCCAATATTACTTGATCATTGTTCCAGTAAGCAAATGCATACACCCCATCTAGTTCATCTAGTTTATCTAAAGAATATTTATCTAACAGTTTTAACAATAAATCAGAATCATTCTTAGCATTTAGAGAATATTTCTTATTAAGTTCCTTCCAATTGTAAATCTCACAATTTGCTGTCAGAATTCCTTTACCTTTTATGGGTTGGGAAACATGTCCCACAATTGCATGTAAATTATGTGCGATTAGGTTGTTTCCTGTAATGTTTAAGTTTTCTAAATTCTTTCCTGAAGAAATTTTGCTCCCATCACTAACTCCGAAGCCATCTTTTCCCCGATTCTTCATTATAGCTAACGCTTCTTTGATCTTATTAAGTGAATCTTCTTTTCCAAAAATACCAATTATTCCACACATGTTTTATCTGCTACAGAATCTATTTTATAAAAGTTTAGGATAATATTTAAAAATGAATTAAAGAAAATAGCACCATTTGTTGCTTACTTTTACTTTTTTGCTCTAAGAGCTATGAACATAAAAATTAAAAGAATGGCTGCTGACCCATACCACACTCCAGGTAAACCAAAAAGTAAAACAAAAACAGAAGCAACCAGTGGCCCAAAAATATTAGCTAAGGGGTCTGCAGTGTTGTAAACTCCATAAAATCTTTCCTCATCTTTCTTTTTGATTATTTTAAATAAATATGTCTCCTGAAGTGGTTCGATAAGTGCAGCACCAATATTAACGACCGCCATAAGGATTAATACTATTGGAACTATGGGAATTAAGTTAAAAAATATGGTTACAATTGCAATAATCAAAAAACCAACTGCCAGATATATTCTTAATCCGTTTTTGTCCGCTAATCTTCCGATTAGTTTTTCAAAGAGAACTAAAGGCAAAATTCCCCCTGCGATAACCCAACCCACAACACTATCGCCAAACCCATTATTAATTACATAAAGAGGAATATAAATACAGCTAACTGCCCACCAGTAGTTTAAACCTAAGGAAATAGCGTACACTTTCCTTAATTCCTTTATTTTAAAGAAGTATTGGATATTAGAAAGAAGTTCAGCCATAGTTTGTTCTTCTCTCTGATGTTTTAGAAGCGGGTGTTTTTTTAAATGTTGATTTTGAAAAATAATAAAACTTAACAAATAAAGCAAAGCACTAAATACAAATACTGCATTTCTCGAAACTAATTGCCCCAAATATCCTCCAACAATTGGACCAATTAACCAACCAATGTTAGCATAAAGATAATACCTTCCTTCAGCGAGACCTAACTTATGTACTTTGGCAGTATCCCTAATATAAAGCGAAAGAATGATTCCAGCAATAAGAGTGAATAGTGCCCGTGGTATTTCAAAGAAGTAGAGGTGAGTTTTTGTTATTATTAGTGTAAATAGTAAAATAAAGATTGTGCATCCAATATAACTCCACTCCATTATTTTTACTCGGGAGAATTTTCTCAGTATTACTGTCGAAAGTAAAGAACCAACAAAAGCTAAAATTGAAATAAGTGAAAAAAAAATCCCTACCCACACTTCTGATTTTACAACATTCTCCACTACTAGAGGAAAAACTGTCCAGAATGCAGCATTGGCCAATCCGGTTGTAAGCGCTAGCCATGCAAAGAGCTTTCCCATCTCATGAGTGTGGTGCGTTCTATGCCTCTTTTTAAAATACATCAGTTAAGAAGTTGTTTTATGGTTTATATAATTATCTTTGGAATGTAGTTCTTGTGATTTACCTCAAATGCATTTCTAATATATCTTCATCTTGTAAAACATGTTTTAACATAACTTTCTGCGCTGGATGTTTTGCCGACTTTCCCCAGATCCTAGCAAACTTAAACTTCTTTACAAAATCCTTATGAGTTTTTGAACAAACGTCCCTAATTGTTGCACCATGAAAAATAATCATTGGTTCTTTCATGTCTGCTTCTTTTCGCGGCTCTTTCATATAAACTCTGATAAAGTCTAATTTTTGAAAAATAAGTTCTCTTAATTGGGCTATGTTCAATCCCTCTTCTGCAGAGATTACCAAATCTGCATTAAGTTCCTTTTTAGCTTTGCTTACATCAGATGCTGTTGCCAAATCAGCTTTTGTAATACAAGTGATTGCCGGCACATATTTTTTATTTCCTTCTACACAATCAATCAAATCGTCAACGTCTATAGGAGAACGAATCAAAATTTCGGCATTCGCCACCTTAAATTCTCTTAAAACTTTCTTTATGGTTTCATCATCAACTGATAGAGGAACAGTTTTTCCAACTTGGATACCACCCTTACTTTTCTTCTTGATCCAAACTTGAGGTTTTCTTTTATTTAATCTAATTCTCGATTCCCACACTTCTCTTAGTATTGCAGGATAATGTTCGGGATGGTTAACATCCACAACTACTAAAACCAAATCAGCATTTCTAATTACCGCTAAAACTTCTTTTCCTCTACCCTTACCAGAAGCAGCGCCAGAAACAATTCCTGGAACGTCTAAAATTTGAATCTTCGCTTGTTTGTATTCCATTGTTCCGGGAACGACAGATAAGGTTGTAAAAGCATAGGCTCCAACTTCTGATTGGGCCCCAGTTAACTCATTTAATAAAGTAGATTTCCCTGCAGAAGGAAATCCCAAAAGTAAAACTGTTCCGTCTCCTGCTTTTCTTACAGTGTATCCATGATCTGATCTTCCAGTTTTCTTTGATGAACGTAACTCTTGCTTGCCTTTAAGTTGAGCAATCTTAGCTTTCACTATTCCAATATGGCCTTGTGTGGCCTTATTGTACTTAGTCTTTTTTAGCTCGTCCTCAAGCTCTTTTATTTTTTTATTGTAATCAACCATGATTTAACATTATAGTCTTTATTTTACTTCGTTTATATACTTTTTCGCAATTTTTATAAATAAACTCCTTCATTTTAGAATTATGGTCAATCAGACAACAGTTAAAGGAGCAGTTGAAGTAGCTTCATCTTACTTCACCCATATTGCCGTAGGTATAGTAATTCTTCTTGCTGGCTTTGGAATTGGAATTTTAATAAAAAAACTTGTTTACAAATTATTAAAAGAATTTGAATTAAACAAAATTATGGCTAGGGTAGGAATTACTTATGATTTAGAAATGTGGGTCAGTTCGATTTTAATGTATTTAATTTACTTAATGACAATTGTTATTTTCTTAGACCATTTTAATATTGGATCAATAGTCCTTTATGTATTCTTAGGGGCAGTTTTAATGTTAATAATTTTAACTTTCTTAGTGGGATTGAAAGACGTAATTCCAAATTTTATTGGATGGATTTATATTCAAAGAAAAGATAAAATTAAAGAAGGCCATAAAATAGAAGTGAAAGAAATTGCCGGAATTATTGAAAAAATTGGTTATTTAGAAACAGAAATTAAGACTGATAACCATGACATTTTGTATGTACCAAATTCATTGTTTTTAAAATCAAAGTTTAAATTAAGAAAAAATGATTAAGTTTACTCTGAATTTTCTTTTTCTTCTCCTTTAAGTTCTCCCATTACTTCTTTTTGTACTTCTTCGATATTTTTTTGTAAGGAAGATTCTTGCTCTTTAAAGTTCTTAATTCTAACTTCAGAAATTTCTTTTTTTTCTTCAAGATCTTTAATAAGATTTTCTTTAGAAGAAGCCAACATTATTTTTCCAACTATTTTATAGGCTTTATCTGTAGTTTTCAATTCAGATATTGCGGAATCAGTTTCTAACAATTGATTTTGAACTTGTTGTTTTTGTAGAACTAAATTTTGTAGATTCTGTTGTAATAATTGAAGTTGGTCGATTTTAGTTGAATTCCCCATTTTAAAAATTATTGAGCTTTAATTTTAACAACAGTCCTTCTATCTTTATAAAGAACTTTTCCCCCACAGTAAGGGCATCTTACTTTAGTAGAAAGATATTCATCTTCTACTTTTTTTCCACAGTCAAAACAGATATAATACATTTTTTTCTCCCTAAATGCTATATGCCTTACCGGCAAATTTTACGTTGCATTTCTCACAGTTCCAGATTCCTACTGCAACTCGCTTAATTCCATCCTTATTACAATAAGGACATTTCTTTATAGCTTTTAATTGTGATTCTATTTTAGCAAGCTTTTTTCTTGGCTTTCTACCGTACCTTGCTCCAAATCTCTTTGTTGGCATTTAACTTTCCTCCGTAAATATGAACTGGGGCCGCCCAGATTCGAACTGGGGTCTAAGCGTCCCAAACGCCCAATGCTAGACCAAGCTACACTACGGCCCCAATTTGTTTATAAGTGTTATGCTGAAAAGGTAGTTATTTTAAAAGGTTTGTGGTTTCAATTGTTAAATCTTAATAGTAATCAATTCTTTATTAGATTTTGTCAATTGTTTCAGCCTATTAGAAAAAACATTGGTATCTTCTATTCTTAATCCAAATTTTCCTGGAAAGTAAACTCCTGGTTCAATTGTAAATACTTGATTTTCTATAATTTTGTCATTACTTTCTTCAGAAAATGACGGTTTCTCGTGAATCTCTATTCCTAATCCATGTCCCAGAGAATGGATAAAGTATGAAGAATATTTTCCGAGTGATTTCCTAGTTAATTTGTCCAATTCGGATAATTTCATGCCAATGTTGGCATTCCTAATTGCTCCTTTTTGAGCTTCAATTAGTTGATTATAAACGTCCTTTTCCTTATTAGAAATAGTGCCTAAGAAAATTGTACGAGACATGTCTGCGCAGTAATTTTTATACTTAGCACCAATATCAAACAACAAGAATCCTTTCTTCAGTTTCTGTTTTCCAGTGCAATAATGAGGAATGGCGGCATTTTTTCCCATTGCAACAATTGAAGGAAATGCTAACTCTGCACCAGAATCTTTAAATTCCCTCTCAATAAAGTTAGAAACTTCTAATTCTGTTCTAAACTTACCTCTGCCTAGCTTATCTATAACAGTTTCAAATGCATTATCAGTAATCTTACATGCTTTTTTAATTAACTTTAACTCTTCTTCTGTCTTAACCGATCTTAATTTAGTTAAATCTTCAGCTATATCAACAAATTTGGCTTTTGGAAACAATTTCTTAAGTTTTTTGAAAGCACTCATAGTGATTGTGCTATAATTTAATCCAATTTTTCTATACTCTTTGCTCTTAATTTTATTTTCCCAGCCTTTCTTTAGCGTTTTTACTGCGATTCCCTTCAATTCTGGTTTGTCATCCAATGAAGTCATATAAATTTCTGCTGATCTTTGAGAAACAAGAAATATAGCATATGAAGGCACTACCTGAGTAAAATAAGTAATGTTAACATCTGGATGTAACAAAATCGCCATATCAATTTCTTTTTTCTTAAGAATTTGTTTAAACTCTCTTAATCTCATAAAATACAGCAATATATTGAAAGTTAAAAAGGTTTCCTAATAAACATAACCACAAACATTATAAAGCTTAAAATAATGCTTTTTAACATGAAAAAAGAGGTGTTAGCTAACGGCTTAACTGTGCTGTTTGAAGAGAAAAAAGGCAATTCTGTAGTTGTTGAAGTTATGGCTAAAGTAGGAAGCAATAATGAATTAAAAGAAGAAGCAGGAATTTCTCACTTTATTGAACATATGTTATTCGAGGGAACTGAAAAACGCCCAAATAATTGGTTGATATCAAACGAAATTGAAAAAGTGGGAGGAGAATTTAATGCCTATACCACAAATGAAAGGACTTGCTTTTATGCAAAAGTGGCAAAAAAACATTTTGCTCTTTCTTTAGAAGTCATTGCAGACATTATAAAAAACTCTTTATTTAAATTAGAAGATATCAAAAGAGAGAAAAATGTTGTTATTAAAGAAATTGATTTGATCAATGATGAACCTAGGTATTATCAATGGGATTTGTTACAAAGAAGTTTATTTTCTAAGCATCCCTCTAAGAATCCAGTTTATGGAGATAAAAAAGTAATTAGAAACTTGACAAGAGAAAAGTTAGTAGATTATTTTAACAAACATTATTGCGTAAATAACTTAGTGGTTTCAATTGTTGGGGATGTTAAAAATTGGAAAAAATTAGTGAAAGAAAATTTTAAAGTTATGGGTAAAAAGATCCCTAAAAAAATTAATATTAAAGAACCAGTATTGAAATCTAACATAATTAAGAAAGAAAAGAAAAAAATTGTCAATACTTATATGGTCTGTGGATTTAAAACTTGTATTACCCAACATCCCGATGCATACATCCTAGAAGTGATTAATGGTGTACTTGGTAGAGGACAAAGCGGAAGAATGTTTACAGAAATAAGAGCAAAGAAAGGATTAGCTTATGATGTTGGCACACAAAACATTAATGAATCAACGTATGGATATTTTTCGGTTTACGCTACTATTGATAAAGTTAATATTAAGAAAGTTAAATCGTTAATTTTAAGGGAAATTGAAAAACTAAAAGATCTAAAAGACAAAGATTTACGTGAAGCCAAAAATTATGTTGAAGGTAGTTATTTGTTGGATCTAGAAGACTCTCAAAAAGTTGCAGACCAAATGTTATTTTGGGAGCAAGTTGGAGATTATCGGCTGATGAACTCGTATTTAAAGAAAATTAGGACTGTTACTTCTAAAGATGTTAAAAGAGTAATTAACAAGTACTTCAAACATCATGCATTAGTTATTATTGAAGGTAAATAAATTTAAAAATATTATTATTTATTGGGATATGCTTCTTGGTATATCTTGCTGTTCTTCTCAATAGCTTCTCTTAGCGGAGTGATAAGCGTAATGATTTCTTCTGCTACACCTTGCTTTAAATCCACTGAAGCTAACTTCTTACTTGCAAATGCTTTTTCAACATCCAAATAATTAGAAAAAGAAATTTTTCCACCATATTGTTCTGGTCGATCAATTATAAACTCTTTTTCTTTTTTATCTGCTCTTCTAAAAATAACATATTTCAGGAGTGCCAATAATCCATTACTTTCAACTTTTCCATCTACACTAAATGCTTTGTTGATTTTCTTTTTAATTTGTTTATCTGTATCATCAAAGTCAATTTTTGAGTTTGGTTCTGAAGAAGACATCTTTCCGGATTCTCCCAACCCAGGAATCAAAGGATTCATTAAATGAATTCGTTTTTTGTACCCAATCTTTGGCAAAAATTCTCTTGCAAACATGAAAATTTTTCTTTGATCCACTCCACCAAATTGAGCATCCACATTCAAATGTTCTTCATCTAATGCTTGAAGAATTGGATAAAGTAATCCGCTCATTTTTGGGTTGTCTGTTTGTTTAACAACTTCTGCTCCGGCTCTTTGTGTATCTCTTATACTTGTTAATGCTGATAATTTGTACATATCTAAAGTGTATTTTTCAGATAATTGATATTCTGTTCCTCGAATAAATTTTAATTTACTGATAGGAACATTTGCAGATTTTAACATCTCCTTAAGAATAAATTGATAGTACTTTGTTCTTTTTTCTAATAAATCCCAAGTACTTTTCATATTGTCTAAATATGCGTGTAAGTCTGCAAACAAGATTGTTACTTCACATCCTGCTTTAAGAAAATCTGCAATCTTTAGTACCCAAGCAAAATATCCCAAATGGGGCTTTCCTGTTGTAGCTGCCCCAATGTAAATTTTCAGATCTCTCTTTTTCAAAATCTCTTTAATATCATCTTCACCTACAATTTCTTGCAAGTCTTTTGTAATTATTGTGAATTTTTCTTTTGTATCCATAACCATTAAGGATAGATAAGAAGTATAAATATTTAGCGGTACATTTAGCAATATTTTTAGCAAAATATAAATAGACAGAAACTATTTTATTTTAAATAGGAGAAAGTATGGTAAAAGCTATTATTTTTGATTTTTGGGGAACTTTAGTAGAAAATGGAGTGTGGAGTCCAATCAAACAAGTAAAAAATATTCTAAATATTAAACTGCCATTTCCCGAATATGTTGTACGAATGGAAAAAGCAATGATGACTTCAAAGGTTAAAGACTTAAAGTCTGCATTTGTTGCTGTTTGTAAAGAGTTTAAGTTAGAAGTTAATGAAGAAAAACTTGGACAATTGGTGGGGATTTGGAATAAGTCATGGATGTTAGCTCACCCTTATGACGAAACCATCGAGACCCTAAAAAAATTAAAAGAGAAATATAAGGTGATTTTGGTTGCAAATACAGATAATTTTTCCATTGAACAAGTAATCGGCAAATTTAATATGGAAGAGTTGTTTGACCAAATGTTTTTTTCTTATAATTTAGGAATTATAAAAACTGATGAAAATTTCTTTAAACAAGTTTTATCTGAAATGAATTTAAATGCTGAAGATTGTGTAGTTGTTGGGGATAGTGTTCAGAGTGATGTTGTAGCAGCTAAGAAAGGCGGAATAAAGGCAATACTTATTGATAGAAGAAATTCACGAGATTATCACCCAAAGATAAAAACATTAATGGAGTTAGAACCAGTTTTAGAGATATAATATGGCAGAAATAATATTTCTTGGCACTTCTTGTATGCAGCCAACTAAGGAACGGAACCATTCGGGGATACTATTAAAGTATAAAACCGAAAGTATTCTTTTAGATTGTGGAGAAGGAATTCAAAGGCAAATGCGTTTAGCTGGAGTCAAACCAGCAAAAATCACACGATTATTAATAAGCCATTGGCACGGAGACCATGTTTTTGGTATTCCTGGATTACTTAGTAGTATGGGGGCAGATCAATATGCTAAGAAGCTTTATATTTATGGACCAAAAGGAAGTAAAAAATATTTGGGACATATGTTAAAATCTTTTGCTGCCAAAAGTATTATTGAATTTGAAATTAAAGAAGTTTCTAATGGAAAGTTCTTTGAAAATGATGATTTTGAATTACATGCTGAAAAACTTCATCATTCAGTAGATTGTATTGGTTTTAGTTTCATTGAAAAAGACCGTCTTAGAATTAAGGTTGCGATTGCTGAAAAATTAAAATTAAGTGGACCCATTTTGGGAGAATTGCAGAATGGCAAAAATGTAGTTCATAAAGGAAAGAAAATTAAGTCCAAAGACATAACATATTTAGTTAAAGGTAAAAAAATAAGTTACATTGCTGACACTGGGCCTTGTGATGGGGCAGATAATTTAGCTAGAAATGCAGATCTGTTAATTTCAGAAGGAACTCACCTGGATGAAATTAAAGAAAAAACTGAAAAATATCTTCATTTAACTGTGAAAGACGCTGCTTTAATTGCTTCTTCAAATAATGCTCAAAAATTAGTAATTACTCATATAAGTCCTAGATACAAAAGTATTTCTGAAATTTCTTCTGAAGCAAGAGATCATTTTGAAAATACTATTATTGCTGAAGATTTTATGCGAATTAAGATTTGATATAATCAATAGGCTTATCCTGAATCCATTAATTCTGAAACCGTTAATCCTCTAAATTTTGCTAATTCAAGTGACACCAACCAAGACTTTTTAGTATCAGTTAAATCTTCAAGCATTAAGAAATACCATTGCTCTCCAGGAAATTTTACCCCAACCCAACTTTCTGCCCCAAATAATCTAGAAAATGTCTTCAGTTGCTCAATTTCGGCATTCTGGAAGTACTTTTTCTTGTCTTTAGTTACTTTGCACTCAATAGCAAGTCTTCGGATAGCATTCCCTGCTAAGAGGTCTGGAGATGGATAACGTGAACTTCCGGACCCCGGGGCCCTAAGACAGGCCCAACCAGCATCGTTAAAAACTTTAACTAATTCTCTTTCACCTTTTGTTCCCTTAGCTTTGCAATTCATTTTCAGTAATATATCAATTGTTAAGATAATAAGTCTATAAAACTATACAAGGGACTTTTGTTTATAACTTTTGTCCGCACCTGACCAGTGGGTTGTGGGACAAAAAAGTCAAGATTATGTGGGTAAAAATGCAACAAAAATAACCTAATAAATATGGTTACACGATTAAGAAAATCAAACCAAACAGAATTACTTCAATTGAGTAATGAAAACCGAAAGGTTTAAAAGCGCAATATACCAATAAGAATAACAACATTTACTAATCTGAGATAAAATGCGCCTAACCCAAAAAAAAATTGAAGATATAGTTCTACCCATTTTGGGAGAAGAAGGTTTGATTTTAATAAAATATCTCTATAGTAAAGAAAATGTTTCTGAGTTTGATCTTGCTAAAAGAACCAAGTTAGATATAAAGGTTGTTAGAAAGATGCTTTATTTGTTATACAATCACAATTTAGTTGGTTTTAATCGTAAAAAAGATAAAGAAAAAGGATGGTACATATATTATTGGACTTTAATTCCAGACAATGTACGATTTGCATATTACAAAAGAAGAAAGGAAAATCTTGCAACATTAAAATACAGATTAGAACAAGAACATAAGGAGCTTTTCTTTGTTTGTCCAAAAGGATGTGTAAGAATTAATTTTGATGACGCGATGGCATTTGAATTCCATTGTTCAGAATGTGGAGATTTATTAAACCAAGATGACAACAAAGATCCGATTTCTAAAATTGAAAAAGAAATGGTTAAAATTGAAAAAGAATTATTAGAATATGTTGTTAAGAAAAAAATTAAAAAAGTTGAACCTTTAGAAATTAAAAAAGTTGTTAAAAAGAAAGTTAAAGCCAAAAAAATAGTTAAGAAAAAAGTAGTGACTAAGAAAAAAGCTGTTAAGAAAGTTATTAAGAAATCTCCTGCAGTTAAGAAAAAAGCTGTTAAAAAAATAGTTAAAGAAAAAAAAGTAACAAAGAAAAAAATAATTAAAAAACCATTAAAGAAAAGAAAAAAATAATTTATCTCCTCTTTTTAGGTTTTGTTTTTCTTACTGAAGTTTTTCTTTTGGAAAATGCTTTTTCAATTCTAACTTCTTCCTTCAGAACTCTACCTGTCATTTTCTGAATATTTGATTCCATTGAAGCCACTCTTCTTTCCAACATAATTAACACTCTTAGTGAATAGACGATTGCTGCCAATGTACCAATAATCACTGCAAGAATTACTTCTGCTAACTCTAAACCTGCCATTTTATTTTACACCTCTTTTTTAATAATGATATCAGAAGTACTTATATTAAAGTATTTAAACGTTTTGGGTAGAATAAATGAAGAATAAAGCCAAATATTTATAAAACCAACCACAAATTAACTCCAAGATGCAAAACTACGAAGATCTTTTGAAAAAAGCAGAAGAAGAATTACCAGAAAATGTTTCTGGCGGAGAACGGTTCGTTATAGAAAAGGTTAAAGGACATTTAGAAGGAAATAAGACTGTTTTGATAAATTTAGTAAAGATAGCTAAAGATCTTGGAAGAAACATAGAACATTTGTTAAAATACTTATTAAGAGAATTAGCTACTCCTGGAAAAATCATTCGTGGAAGAATTGTTTTAGGTACTAAAGTTTCTGCTGCCAAAATAAATAAAAAGATTAAAAAGTATGCTTCTGAGTTTGTTTTTTGTTCTGAGTGTAATAAGCCAGATACAAAATTAGTTGAAGAAAAAGGTGGAATTCTTTACTTGAAATGTTTAGCGTGCGGTTCCAAAAAACCGGCGAAGATATTATGAGTTTTATAGTTAATAAGAAATATTCTCCCGAAGGATTTATTTTAATAGTAACTGATAAAGATATTATTGGTAAAGTTTTTGAAGAAGGTAAAAAACAACTTGATTTAAGTAAGAAATTCTATTCTGGTGATGAACGCGATGCTGAAGCTATTAAAGCGTTGGTTCCTGAAGTTTATATCCTACACTTAACTGGAGAAAAGGCAGTAGCTTTAGGTGTTGAATTAAACTTAGTAGATTCACAAAGAATTGTTTGGGTTGATAATGTGCCTCATGCAGAAGTTTTAATTGCAAGAAAAGAATAAAAAAAGGTTCTAAATCAAAAATGCATACAGAAATAGATTATAAAGACCACGGGCCAGACTCGTTACATACCCTTCCTTGTTTTTATGATGTTTCTAGGGGTTTTGCAAGTGGAAATTTAGAAAAATCTTTAGATACTCCCAGTGTAACTGTTGAAGTCCATGCGGCATTATTATCAGAGCATCAAACGGCCATTACAGATGCACCTTTTGGTTTTTTATCCGGACGTTTTGGACCAAAGTATTTTTCTAATGGACACCTTAATTTAGCTTATGTAGTTTTAGCACAGACTTCTTCTCAAAGGAGATTTAAAGTATTACAATCAGCATTTGGAGATATAGTAACAACTGTCGCTGCAGAAGGCGCAGTTGTTCAAAGAGATCCCCTACAAGGTCTTCGTGGACCACAAGATTATATGAATTTACTTTTAGGATTTGTTCAAGACATTTTAGAAAAAGGAAGAAAGGTATCTATACATTCTTACGAACAAAATGAAGAACAAACTACCAGCCCTTATTTGTTAAAGGCATTAGAAGAATTTGTTTCAGAAGACGATGGCTTATGTTTAAGACTAACTTCACCTAACCCATGAAATCTCCTAGTCCTGCCTGTTTTTCTTTCTCTTTGCCAAAAACATTATTTACATCCATTTGTAATATCTGAATTGTTTGTTTTAAGTAAGGGGAAAAGTCATACTCTTCTGACAAACGCAATGAATGGCCCAAGTACTTAACTACAGAACCTTCTGAGATAGTAAAAATAAGTTTTCCGTTTGGGCACGCCGTACATTTTCCAGATAATGGTGGACGACGATATTTGGTGTTACATTTAACACACCTAAATGTTTGCATAGAAAATTTACGTAAATTTCCTTTAATGTCTTTCAAGAAATGTTTTTGGATTACTAATTTTGCTACGTCATCCATGTCTACTGCTCTTATTTTCCGAGCAAGTTCCATTTGTCCAATTAATTTGTCTGCCATTGTTGGAAGTGTTTTGTAAGCTGAACATAATGGTCCTTTGTTAAAGTTTTTTGTGTCGTGAGTGAAGCCCATCCCTTCATATTGTTGCGGAGTTCCCAATCTCTTAGATAGTTGTTCCACTTTAACATCCCATGGTTTTTTCATTTTTAAGGTTGCTTCATAAAATTCCAAAGGATATTTCCAAGCAGTATCCATATCTAAAACCTGATCATCAACTTCAGAAGGATAAATTGTTGAAGTTAATACTAATGGTGCGTCCATAGTTTTTGCCCCTCTTCGTTCTGGTAAGTACTGTCTAGAGAAGTTCAACAACGCATCCATTAACAACATTACACAGGCCTCATCTCCATCACAATCCCGCCTCATAGCTGCATGGTACATTGGATGCGCTAATAATGTTTGAGTTTCTGAAAATCCAATAATTCTTCCAATGATTCCTGCAGAAATATGTGGAGCAAGTCCAATTACCAATTGCCCAACTAAATCTTCTGGTTTTTTTACGTTAAAGTATGGTTTAAGTTTATACAGCTTAACCAACAGTTCATCAACAAAATTAGCAACACCAGAAAGAACCTTTGCTGCTGAAGCTTCTAATGAATCAAATCCGGGAAGAACAACATCTTGTGGTTTTAATTCTATAATTTGGTTAACATCAACTAACTCCTTCCCATGAATATCTTTTTCATAGCCTATTGTTTTTAACTTTTCAATACTAGTCCTAATCTCTTTTGGTTTAAAATGTGTAAGAGGTAATTCCGTTGCGTCGTACCTAGTGGTTCCATCTTTGTTAACATAAATTCCATGTTTTGCTCTAAGAATGCCTTTGCTAAGATGTTCAACTAAATGATCCTTATTAGATGTTCCTCTAACTCCCTTAATTAAATCTGGATGTAATCTTTCACCAATGATTTCTTTTGCTTTGTTAAAATAATGTTTTATATTTATATCTTGGGTTTTGTAAGTGTTAGCTTTACCGTGTCGACATTCTTCTTTGTCTAAATCTCCACAAAACCGGCAATAATATCTTTGTTCAGTCTTTTCTCCACAGTTTTCACAAGAACGATAGATTGTATTTGATTCACACTTTAAACAATAAAATGTAGGAAATGTACTGTTAACTTTTCCTGCCTTTAAAGCAGATTGAAAGCATCTTAACCTATCTCCTTCTTCTCCGACCGGAAACATTACTTGTGGACTGCCTTTAAGTGCACGAGTTTTTCCTTTCTCTGGCCGACCCATCCTTGCTCCGATAAATGTTCCTGCTTTATCCCTTTGTAAGACTTTACATATTCCATTAATTGTGTTTAATCCATCTTTCTTCTCCTCATCTTTAGATTCTAATGAATTTTCTTGTAACTCTTTTTGATTTGAAAAATTAAAACATAGAGCAAGAATATTTGCTTCTTTTCTTTCTAAGACAACATTTTCTTTGCTAATTACTTTGTGAGGCACACCTAATTTTTCTAAAATCTTCTTGCTACGTTGATGCTTCTCCTGATCTTTATAGAGAGGTAAGATTATTTTTTTAATTCCTTTTTCATCAGTTTTTATTTTACCTTCTTGTATCCATTCTCTTAAGGTTAATACATCATTATCAGAAACTAATTTCCAATAAAATGTATAATCTGGATGTAAAGGAATCTTTAGTTCTTTGCTTAAAGTTATTATTTCTTTCCATGTAGGTTGATGTTCTAGTGGATGTCGTATAAATTTTTTTAATTCCTTCTCTTTTATTTTTATTTCTTGGGATGCTTTCTTTAATGAATCTTCAGGAAATAAGTCATTAATCGCTTTTTCTACTTCTTGTCCCCACCATTCTGGACAATAACCTGCAGGACAAAGATCATGTCCACTTTCACTAAAATCTCCATAAGCAAACATTATGTCTCCTAAAAATAACACTTCGTCAATTTCTTTGTTGATTTCCTTTGCTGCATCTTCAGAATTTAGATATACTACAGATCCATCTTTTAATCTAACTATTGGGCCTTCTACTGTGTCACAAACTGTTACTGAAGCACCTTTTCTTGGTCGTTCTACTTTCATTTGTGTGCCAACAGCTAAGAAATCGTTCGTAACCACCATGGTGGCTGGATTCATTCCAACGGCATACATCCCGCATGTTCTTCCCCGGCCATATCTAAGTCTAAATCCTCCCGTTGCCATTGGGTGTGTTAAGATTGGTCTTCCTGCAACTAAATCCATGATAAATGTATTATTTGGTTTTATCCTCTTTTCTTCTTTTTCTCCCGTGTTGCTTTTTTTCTTATCTCCGCCTGCATGAATTTCTTCTTTAATCTTAATAAATTCCTCTAGAAAACCCCAATGTTCCATTCCAAAGTCCTTTCCCCATTTCACTAATTTTTTCCAAAGTTTTGGTGCTTTTTGAGATAATCCTTCAGCAAGAACTAATGCTACTCCTCCCCTAATCAAATTTGTTTCAATTCTAGGTAGGTCTTTATAATTAGATACTTCGATCCTTTCTGTTGGTTCACCTCCAACTTCTACTGGAAGATGTGAAATTAAAAATTTTAATTCTTTATCAGAAGGATGATATTGTAAATTGGTTACACGATCATGATAATCATGAACTTCTGAAGTATAACGATTAATTTCAGCTTCTTCAGGATCATAAGGAAAGTATCCCATTTTAATACGAATATAATCCGCTAAAAGTACAGAAACTGATGCCCCTGTTCCTCCTGCCGCCCTAATTGGTCCTGCAAACTGTACGGAAAAATATTCTTTGCCATCTTTTCTTTTTTTAATGTTTAATTCAATAAATCCTTCCAAAGGAGCAGAAACAACTCCTAAAGTAATATAAGAAAAACCAATTCTGATTCCAATTTCCATTGCTTCTTTTTTATCTTCAAACTTACAATATTTTTCTTTAGCAACTTCTTCTGCAATGGTAAACGCTACCCTCCAATCTAATTGACCATATTGTTTTTCTAATTCCAATATTCTTTCTGGGATTTTTGTCCCACTAATTTGTGGAGCAACTACAGAAATTAAGCCAACTACACGTTCCGCCATATTTTTTGCTACTGGAATACAAACTTCATCTTCTGGATCTAACCCTAACTTTCTTGCCTTATTTGCAACAACATAACATTTTTTAACAGTAGCATTAATAGACTTAAAGTAGTTTAACATTTGGGGAGTGGTTATTTTTTCCATTTTTTTCTATTTTAAATAAATTTCAAAATTTTTACTGCTCTAGTCTTTAAATTTACAACCGGCACTCTGGCTGGTTCTGGTTCATGACCAAGCTTTTCTTGAAATGATGTTTTTGCTTGCCAACAGCTTCCACTGATCATAGTTACTCCTTTATAATTTGCAACCTTAGAATAATGGATATGTCCAGTAATGAAAAAATCAGGAATGGTACGAATTAATAAAGGGTCGTCCTTGTGCCCGGGAAAATAAGGAGTTGATTTAAATGAGGGAGCGAGATGTCTTCGTTTTAATAAAAATTTCATGATTAGATCTGCTCGGTGATATCCTCCGTTGTTTCTAATTGATTCAACATTTGCAACATAATAATCAAAACTATAACCATGGTACATCAATACTTCAAACCCAGAAAAATCTTTATTTTTACCAATTTTAATTACACCGGGATTAGTTATTAAGGTAACGTTTTCCATTTCATGTAGTTCATTAGAAAAATCTTTGTAAAATATGGGTTGTGGTTCTGCTAAATGAACCATATCGTGATTTCCGGGACAGATGATTATTTGTTTATCCTTTGGAATTTGTTGAATTAATTTACAAAATTCTTCATATTGGCCTTCCACAGAAGTTATTGATAATTCTGATTCTTGTGAAGGATAAATTCCAATACCATCAATTAAATCTCCTGCAATGACAATATATTTTGCCTTTTTTGCGATGTTTCTTTGAATTTCTGTCCCAGATTCCCCTTTAATCCAAGAAAGAAACTTTTGAAATTCTTCCACTAAAAATAACTTTGACCCCACATGTAAATCAGAAAGAAAAATGGCATATTCTTCTACAGGAGATGTTTTCATTTCCCTATTTCCTGGTACATCTGGCCAAGCTAACTTTTCTGCAAAAATTATTTTGTCTGCGCTTTTTCCCACAATACCTATTATTTCGTCAGGTATTATATCTTTGGCCTCTTCAAATAAGTCTTTATTATTCTTAGATACTAAAACTTTAATCTTCCCAGTTAAATCTTCTAACGTTAATATTAAATGTCCGTTCTTAGTGATTCCAACTTCCTCAACAATTCCAATAATAGAAACTGATTCTTTTTCCTTTTTATCTAAAACTCGATTAATTGACGTAGTTCCATTTAGTTCTTGTCTGGTTCTTAGTATTCTTTCTAAAAATTTATATCTAGATACAAAAATATTGGCAAAGTCCTTAACTTTATATTTAAATGGTTTATTTTGATAATTGACTAAAATTTCAATAGATTCATGAATTACTTTAGTTATTTTTTTATTTTCCATTAATGTTGTTAATTCCAAACCATCATCTTCTTTGTTTGGTACTGTATCTTCAGAAGAAAAATTACTTTCAATTGTGTCTTTGTTTAATTCTGTTTCAATACTAGAAACTTCCTGTTCCTTTTCATTTGGTTTAATTGATAAACTAGTTTTTTTAATACTTTGTAATTCTGTTTGATATAACTCGTCGTTTCTTTCTTTTTCTGAATCAACACGATGTTTATCTAGTTCATACCAATCAACTAAAGTAGATTGTTGTTTCATCACGTCCGCATAATCAGAATTAATTACTAATAAATCCTCTTCTGCCTCGATTGTTTTGGTTATTTCTTCAGTTTGTTCGCTTTCAAGAAACTCTTTACTGATTAAGATTCCTTTTTCGAACATTTCTTCAATTAATTTTGATTTTTCTTTCATGTTAATAATTAATTTTTTATTTTTAAATTGCTTCCTTAAAAAAATACATTTAATTAGTGAATTTGTAAAGATTTTTCGATGATCTCTTTCGATTTGATGATTATATTTTCTTCAATTGATAGTGCAACTTCTCTTGTTCTCCCATATCTTCCTTTAGAAATGATTTTGGCATTTATTATTCCTAACATGTCTAATTCAGCCAAGATATCTGAAACTCTTCTTTGTGTTAAAATGTTAAATTTTGTTTGTTTGCAAATGTTTTTGTAAACTTCGTATATTTCTCCTGTATAAAACTGTCTTTTTTGAGGCGATATTAACAAGATTGAATATAAAACACTTTGAAATTGCTTTGGTTGATTAATAATGGCATTAATTATTTTGTCGGATTCAACTTTTCTTTCCGCATCGTCCAAATGTTCAATTTTAACTGAAGTACATCCAGACCTTTCAGAAATTTCTCCTGCTACTCTTAAAAGATCAATTGCTCTTCTAATATCTCCATGGTCCCTAGCAGAATATGCTGAACATTTTTCAATAACTCCTGGTTCTATTGATTCAACTTTAAATGCGTCTTTTGCTCTGCTTTTTAATATGTCTTGGATTTGAAGAGCATTATAAGGTGGAAAAATTAATTCTTCTTCAGATAGGCTACTTCTTACTCTAGGATCTAAATTTTCTGAAAAAACTAAATTATTAGATATTCCTATTAAACATATTTGCGCATTTTTAAGTTCGGCATTAATTCTGGTTAAGTTATAAAGAATTTCATCACCTATTTTTTTAGTTAGTTGATCAATTTCATCTAAAACTAGTAAAATCACTCCTTTTTTTTCATCTAAAAGTTTATAAAATATATTATAAACTTCATCAGTAGGTAATCCTGTAGAAGGAACTTCTTTTCCAAACTCTTTAATTAATTGTGAAATCAATCGATATTCTGTATCTGCTACCCTTTTCAATTTGCAATTTATATATATTGGTTTTAATGGTAAATTGTTTTTTTGGGCTATTTCCATCATTGAATTCAGAATATGTCTTACTGATAATGTCTTTCCAGTTCCTGTTTTACCATAAATAAACAAGTTAGATGGTCTTTCTACTCTTAAAGCTGGAGCAAGAATATTAGCAACTTCTTGAATTTGTTCTTCCCTAAATAATATGCTTTCAGGAATGTGTGAAGATAATAAAACAGATTTGTTAGTAAATATAGATTCTTTCTTAATGAAATTTTCAAAAAAATTGTCAACTTGCATAGTATCTTACCCCTTAATTTCCGATGGAAACATTCTTTTTTGTTTTTTGGTGATGTTTGTGATCAATTATTGTTATAACAAATATCTTAAGTTTCATTTGATATATAAGTAATTTCAACATATGAAATATAAACCAACAACTATGTTTTGTTATGCCTATATTACTGGTGGAACTAATATAAATAGTTATCCAAGAACTTTATAGTGATGAATTCGATAAATTGAAAGAAAGAAAGAAAGAAAAATTTTGATTGTTGTTTAAAGAAGGAAAAAGAAAACAAGTGAAAGTGAAAGCGTTATTTTTTTTATTTATTATTATTATTATTATAAACCTATTTTTATATATATATATATATTTTCAATATAGTAAATAAATAATAACAAATGTTCATTTTCTTTTTTCTTTTTTTCCCATTCTTATTTATTATTATAAATATTTATTAATAATAATAATAATAACAAACTAGTTTTCAAAACAAAAAGATTACATTCAACAATAATTCAAAAATAATAAAGTTCCATCAGAAACGAGCCATATTAATATTTTAATTTACATTATTATAATTAATCTTAATTATTTTTTGTTAAGTTTTCTTTTGACAATTACTTACTTTCTTATTGGTCACAACAAACAACACACGTCAAACCAAACAAAATTAATTTTTAATAGTTCCATCGGAAATTAAGGGGTAGAGGATAAACATTAATTATAATAGATTAAATAGTTATTATAATTCTTTATTATTTAGAAACGTTTAAATAATAAATTATATATTCTTTTAAATATGGTTTTAGAATCTTTATTTAATCCGTTTGTTGTTAAGAAAAGACCGTGGGAAATGTTTATTGCGGGATTTATTTATTCAGTTGTTGGATTATCTTTATCATATTTAGTTTTTAGAGAAATCTCTGGGCTATTAACAGTATTCTTAATTGTAATGGCTACCATCCCTATTCTTTATAATACCATAAAAAATGAAGAAGAATTAGATTTAAAATATGATAAAGAATGGAAATTACTAAAGGAACATACAAAAGTCTTAGTATTTTTAATGTTTTTATTTTTAGGTATTACTACTGCTCTTTCTTTAGCTTATGTCGTTTTACCTGAAAGTGTTGTAAATACTACATTTAGTTTACAACAACAAGCAATAATTAATACAAATAGTAATGTTCAAGGAAATTTCACTTCTTTTGATTTTTTTACAAAAATTTTAATGAATAACATAAAAGTTCTTTTCTTTTGTATTGTATTTGCGTTTTTATACGGCGCAGGAGCAATTTTTATTTTAACTTGGAATTCTTCAGTCGTAGCAACTGCAATGGGCTCAGCGTTCAAAACAGAACTAGCTAAAGGCGCCTCGTTGGTAGGATTACCAGGGGTTGCCAATTACTTTAGTGCAGCATCTTTTGGTTTTTTTAGATATATGACTCATGGATTATTAGAAATGGCTGCTTATTTTGTTGCAGGATTAGCGGGTGGAATAATTTCAATTGCATTAATCAAACACAATTTCAAAAATGATCGTGTGTTTATAGACGTTATTGATCTTATTTTTATTAGTGTAGGTTTAATAATAATCGCTGGAGTAGTAGAAGTTTACATTACTCCTTTACTTTTCTAAATTAACTAAAGTACCTTAACTTTCCCTGGAGAATTTTGAAAAATATCTCCTTTCTCTAACATTTTTCCTAACAACTCTTCGGTATCTTTAATTTGGGAATTAGAAATTATTTCTTCAATCATAACACCTTCGCCAGAATCCATTTCTTTAATCATTTGAATTAATTTTTCTACGGGAAGTAAAGGAGATTCTACCATCTCTTCTTCGTTAGCATCAGGAAAATCTTCAACCAATTTTGGGATTTCTTCAATTTTTTCTTTATTCTTAACCAATTCTTCAGAAAAATCTTGATTTTTTTCAACATCAATAATCTTAGAAACATTAATAACTTCTTTTTCTTTATTGTTAATAGAACCAGTTGTATTATTACTAATATTTTGAGAGATTATTTTTTCTTTGTTCATTAATTCTAAAGATCTTAATTTTAACCATTCAGGATTAATCTTTTTAATTATTTCTGGAGATACATATTTTTCTTGATTATATTTTCTTAATTTTCCTATTACTAAAACAGAATCTCCAACTGACAAGTTTTCAATATTTTTATTTTCTTCGAAGGACCTTAACACAATTTTCCCTGTTCCATCATCAACTAATAAATTTGTTATTGCTCCAACATTTTCTTTATTTAAAATAACTGCCACCAAATTTAATCGATAAAGCCGTTCTCCAGAACTTAATTCTAAATAATTGGGATCTGCATCATTCTGTTCTACATAATTACAAAATAATAATGTTCCGATAGTTACTTTTATTGCGGTTTGACGAGAAAAATCTTTTTTATCTTCCATCTTTATAGTCTTTGAATAAAACCTCTTTTTGGTTCAAAAACATCTCCTGACCGTCTTAATTTTTCCAATATTTCTTCAACATTTTCTGAAGAAATATTTTTTTCTTGTGCTGATTCAATAATATTTTCTACGGGAATAACTTTAACCTGCATTTCCTCTTCTAAATGATGAATGATATCTTTAATAACACTTATACCTCCTCTTTGAGTAGCAGTTATTCTACTTCCAATTCTATCAATATCTATTTGTCCTGTATCTTTATCTTTAGCAATTTGGTTTAAACAGTAATCAACAAGTTCAATGGCTTTTTGTGCATCTTTTTTCAAAACACTTCTACCTAACCGAATTTTTGCTGCCGCTTCTGACAATCTTACTAACGCTTCTAATTGTCTAGCTGTAATAGGAATACTTTTAATACCTGCTTCATCAGAAATGCCTGAATTACGCATACTAATATAATACTCTTTTAATTCCTCAATTGCAGCATCAGTCATTTTAGGATCAATCTTATTTCTTACATAACTAAAATATTTTTTTAATAATAAAGTAGGTATATCAGAAATGGCTTTTTGGGGATCTTTATGCAAACTTAAAATAAAGGCAGCTGTCTTTTCATCCTTTTCTCTATTAGGCATATCTTTAATAGGAAATATTAAATCAAATCTGTTAATTAATGTAGGGGGAAGGTTAATTTGATTAGCAATTAAATCATAAGGATCAAAACGTCCAAACTTTGGATTTGCTGCTGCCAGAACTGTAGTTTCACAATGTAACGTAGCTTGGATATTAGCTTTAGCAATACTAATAGTTTGTTGTTCTAAGGCTTCGTGCAAAGCAGAACGATCTTCTTTAGTCATCTTATCCAACTCGTCAATAATTGCAAATCCTTTATTTGCTAAAACCAAAGTTCCTGCTTCTAAACTCCATCCGCCCAAAAATTCGTCCTTAACTACAGACGCAGTTAATCCTGCACCTGTTGCCCCCTTACCACTTACGAATCTAGACTTTGGAGCAACCTTTGATAATCGTTTTAACAATTGAGATTTTCCAGAACCAGGGTCACCAATTAAAAGCATATGCATATCGCCCCTAGTAATTACTCCGTCTGGTCGAACTTTTCTACATCCACCTGCAAGTTGTAAAATCAAAGCTTCTTTAACTTTATCATGTCCATAAATAGAAGGAGCTAAACTACCTGCCAACATATTAATTACATTAGGATTTTTAGATATTTCTTGGATTTGTTCCATCTCTTCTTTAGAAATTTTCATATCGACTGATTCATCTTGTAATGGCTCAATATAATTACAATCAACGATTAAATCATATTTGGTTGCTTGTCCACCACTTCTTAATGTAATTGGAACTTCCATAACCCAACCACATAACCTAACTCTAGCTCCTGGGCTTGTTTTTCTTTCAGGTAATGGAGAAACTAAATCATCTTTGAGGAAAACATTCATCCTCTTTGGTTGCGCTCCATCTAAATCATCAGGAGATTCTTCTAATACCAATCCTTGACCATCTACCAATTCTTTAGAAATTTCTTTGAACTTTCCCTTCCTTCCACACCCACATCGAGTAGGTTCTTTATACTTTTTATCTAATTGTAAAACATTTAGTATATTGCCACAAGAAGGACATTCAAACTTAGCGGCTGTAACATGCGGACGCACATCTGACTTTTGTCTAACAATTCCTTCTATACTAACAAACTTATCTAAATGTTTACTTCTTATTTCAGAAATAATGACTTTTTGTGATTCCGGAATATTTCTTAATCTAACATTAAATTTTGTAACCTTTTTAGGCAAATCAAATTCCTTAACTGCTAACTCAGCAGCCTTTAAAACTTCTTCAGGACTTTCTAATAACTCCTCACAAATTTCAGTATTGTATTTAATCAAGCTAGAAAAATCTAAAACTAAAAACTGTTCACCTTTCCTTACTGCTTCAAGAAGTTGAGGATAATAGTTTTGTTCAATAAATTCCCTAAATACCTTTATTTGTTCGTCTACTTCCATAATTTAAAAAAGGTTATTATCCAAAACATGAGACCTATAACTTGTTTCATACATAAGATAAAAACCCACCCTCCCCAGTATAATAATATTAGAGAATCATTTGTTTATAAAAAATGTGTTGTTAGAGAATATAAATGATTTGGGAGTATACACAAAGATTTATTAAGACAAATTGGTTGTTGCTACCATGCCAATCAGGTTTGATAAACTGCTTAAAATCATTTCATTTGATTTAAGTCAAGCATTTAAGGACCAAGATGCCTTAAAACAACTAAAAAGTTCTGTAATCCATTTAAAAGAACTATTGCAAAATCCTGGAAAAAACTACCAAACTCTATTAAAACATTATAAAGAAGAAATTCTGATTACTCAAGATCATGTTTCTAAAATTTCAAAAAACCTTTTTAGATTGATTAAAAGACTCCGTAGACGCCTTGATCGTGAGAAAGGAGGTAAAGTTTACTTAAATGGGACTTTGAAACGGCGTAGGATACCCCTAACTCCAAAAGAAATTCAACATCTAGAAGCGTTCAAATGTTATTTACAAGAATGTAGAAGGAACATCAAATCAAACCTTCTTAAAGGAGGAGAACTTAATAAATTGATTAAGGCCCAGAACTGGGACGCAGTTGTAGATAAAATAAATGAATGTTTGGGCACAACCCCAAATCCAGGAATTTTATATCTAGAAAAATTGTTGATGGATTTATCAATTGAAGAACAACATCTGAAAGAGTTGTATTCTTCATATGATTTGATTACTAAACCGGACGGAACAAGTCTAAATACCATCCTTGGTTTTCAGGGAAAGATTTTAGTAGGTAATGAAGTAACTCCAATCGGATTAAAGGATAGAATCAACAATGCGACCCTTCTCGGACTGCATTACGAAAACGGCAAATTAATCGCAGTTGGAGGAATAAAAGGATACGCTCCTTCTTATCGAAACGGATTATTTAAAAAAGCTGGAGTTCCCAAAATGGCCAGAAAATATAATTATGAAATGGGTTGGCTATTCACGCATGCAAATTATCGTCGTAAAGGATATAGTATACTAGTTATAAAAAAACTCTTACTAACACACGGAAAGAAAGATTTATTCACTACAGTTCGAGAAGATAATGTTCCTGCACAATCATTTATCAGAAAGTTTGGTTTCGTTCAAATTGGAAGTTCTTACAAATCTTTTAGGGGAGATTACAAGATTTGTCTTTTTATTTTAAAATAATAATAAAAAAATAAAGATTTTTATGTTCTTGAAAATTTACTTTGCACTCAACAGTTTTACGAGATTTTCAATCAGTTTATCTGTAGCTTCATGAACTGCTTCTTCTGTCTTAGTTCCTGTACAAACAATTTTTCCATTACTAAACAACAAGAACGTAGCGTTAGTTCCTTTTAACTTATGAACTAATCCAGGAAATTGTTCTGGTTCATATTCAGTGTTTGGTAATTGAATACCTAGCACATTTAAATTAAGATCCATTCCAATACTTCCACTTGCTACAATGTTTTGAACAGTAATTTCTGGTTTAATAGTAACGTTAATGTTCAACTTTTTCAAACTTTTAATAATGCTTAAGATGCTTTTATCAACATCCCCCATAGTTCTTGCCCCAGTACAAACAACTTTTCCACTGGAAAATATTAAAGCAGATGTTTTTGGGTCTTTAATTCTTAATACTAATCCTGGAAACTGTTCCGGATTATATTCTGTATTAGGAAGTGTCGCTGCCATTTTTTCTAAAGGCACTTCTTTTTCCAATGCAGTAGAAACAACAATATTTACAATAGCAATTTCTTTCTTAGCGTGTTTAACTCCTCTTTTAACAATTTTTTTAGCCATTTTTATAACCCCCATATCACTCTTGGGTTTATAAACCACCTTCGGGGTTTTTAAATGTTCCCTTTATAAACTGCTTCATTTTGAGCATGTATTTAATGTATATACATTTGCTTCTCGACGTTAACCTTTGTTTCTTATGGAGTTTCCCGACGAATAGGTATTAAACCATTACTTTGCATATGCACCAAAGGTGGTTTAAAAAGGAACAACTTTTTTAAAACAGCTAACAATACAGTCTAAAAGATGGATTACAACTCAATTTTATTACGGTACGGAGAAATATTTCTTAAAGGCAAAAATAAGCCTATGTTTGAAAGAAAGTTAATCTCCAATATTGAACAAATTGCTAAGATTAAAGTTAAGAAATTAAGAAGTCGTTTAATTACAGACTATTTCGCGAATCATATTGCATTAAAGAAGGTATTTGGATTGGTATCATATTCTCCTGCGTTAAAAATTAAAACGGAAATTGAAGAGATTAAGAAAAAATCTTTAGAGCTTCTAAAAGATGAAACTGGCAGTTTTAAAGTTAAAACAAAACGTTCAGACAAAAGATTTCCAACCAAATCTCCCGATTTAGACGTTTTAATTGGCCAACATATTGAAAAAAACTCTTCTTTAAGATTTAACTTTCATTCTGAATTAATTTTAAATATAGAAATAAACCAAGAAGGAACTTTTTTATTTTTAGAAACCATTTATTGTTTTGGTGGATTACCAACCGGCGTAGAAGGAAAAGTTAATGTTTTAATTGAAGACAGTGCTTCTTTATTAGCAGGATTATTGTTTATGAAACGGGGAACTGGAATTTTACCGATGGCTTATGTTAAAAAAGATATTAGTTTATTACAAAAGTATTCTCCAATTCCACTTAATTTAGAAATTGTAAACAATTTGAACAAATATTCGGACGGATGTTTAGTAGTGAGGGATAATTTTGATAATCTTAAAGAATATGACACAGAATTACTGATCTTTAGACCTTTGATCGCTTATTCTGAAGAAGAAATTGAAGAACAGTTGGAAAAGTTTAGTTAAGAAGTTCTTGTTGTAATTTACAGGCATTACAAACTTCATTATTTGCTGGTTCTCCACATTCCTGACAAAGTTGAATTTTTTCATCTGTATCATTAGCCTGTTCTTTAATTAATGGAAGTAATTGTAAAAATGATTTAACAATTCCGTGTTTAGTTCCTGGATAATTATTCTCGAAATCATTTAACATTTTTTTAATTTGCGACCTATAGCCCTCTTGTGAATAAATACAATCACAATAATCCAATTCCCATCCTTTAATCTTAGTATATAATTCAACTTCATCGTTGCTGCAGAAATATAAGGGCTTAATTCTTCTTACAAACAATTTATGTTCTTTCTTTCCAGATATAGGTCCTAGGCTAGCAGTTAAAGAAATGTTTGCTTTAAATTGATTCATTAGTATTGCTTGGGCTTCATCATCTAAATTATGGCCAGTAACAAGTTTATTTGCTCCATTTTCTCTAGCATACTTATTAAGTAGATATCTTCTCCAAATTCCACAAACCATACACGGTTTTCTTCCTACTTCTCTTATTTTTTCAGCAGATTCATCAATATTAGTTTTGAAGTTTTCTTTTACGTTTATTTTTATTAATTCAATATTCTCTTCTTTACAAAATTTCTTTAAGTTTTTTAACGATTCATTTCTATGTCTTTCAATGCCCTCATCAATTACAATTGCGAAGAGGTTATTTAATGGAATTTTGTATTTTACAAAGTACTTTTTTGTTAAGTACAAGGCGGCAGTAGAATCTTTGCCTCCAGAAGCAGCAACACAAATCTTTTCATTTCTAGGAAATAATTTATATTTTCTAATAGTTTTGAAAACTTTATTCTCAAAATAGTGTAAGAATTCTGTTTTTGATAACTTTCCATGCTGTAGAACTATATTATTACTATCTGTGGTACAAGTTTTATTTTTATCGTTACATCCCATATTCCTTCGTCTCCTAATAAGCCGTTGGTATTAATGTAATTTTATCGGCTCTTTATAAAGATTTTGAGAAATTTTCCCTTTTTGGTGGTAACCATTTCCTCATTAAATATTTAAATACTTGAAAGATTTAGTTACTTTATGGATAATTACATATTAATGAAGTATTCTTCAAAAGTGGAGAAGTTAAGCAAATCGTTAGGTTGGGAACGGACTTTATTTCTGGATCGCGATTTTATTTTTATTGAAACTGACAAAAAGAAGGAACTGTTGGATTTAATTGGAAAAACAAAATTATTAACAGTTTTTAATGCTAAATCTGAAGAAATGTTACGTTTTGCATTAGAAAAAACCAAAGTAAATGTTGTTCTTGGTGCAGAAGAAATTAATCCAAAAGAATCTCTACATTTTGTTCGTGGTGGATTAGATCAAATCACTTGTAAAATTGCTCATGAACGTGAAAAAAAGATTGGATTTTCATTTAGTTCTATTTTAAAAAATAAAAGTCGTGAAAAACTAATGAGAAGGATTTCATTTAACGCTAAATTATGTAAGAAATACAACGTTTCTATGTTGTTTAGTACATTTGCTAGAAGTAAAGAAGAATTAAGAAGTGCTAAGGATTTATCTACAATGTTTAAATCACTTTCTCATTACTCCTAAATATATTATTTTTACTTGGATGTTCTCGTTAAATTTATAAACAATAGAATTTTATATATTTCTATATTACTATGATAGGTAAAAAAAGAGGCTTGTTGTTATTAGTTCTAGTTATGGCTTTAATGGTAGTTAGTGTTGTTGGTGTTGAAAGTATTCGAATTAATGATGATAAAGTAGCTTCTTTAGGAAAATATCTTGATCCTGCAGGCTGTGTTGCGGTTTGTAATGGAGGAGTCTGTAAAGATTGTTGGTACGATAATAATGGATTATGGAAATACGGTCAAGGGTATGAATTAATTTATGAAGGTGGCACTTATGGTGCTGAACGAGTTGGAGTTACAGTTGTAGAAAATCCAGGAGGGTGTTCCAATGCTGACGATTATCATATTCGATCCCCACAAAACATAGTTCAACTCCCTGGATGTTGGATTATAATAACAGACCAAGATGGTGGTGCTGATCCTAACGATGGTGCTCGTGCTATTATGGACGAAGGATTTATTTTTGATAATGATTGGCAACGACTAACTGATAAATATAGTAATAGTGCACAGATTTGTGGGGGTGGTGGGGACCCCAAAGCAGGATTTAAATATGCAAAATTCAAATCTGATCAAGAAAACACATACCTTTGTGGTTATGATGGATATTGGCACACCTGTATTTATGAAGATACAGAAGGAACATTAGGAACTTTAATGTGGGCTAATAATATTGCGTATAATTGCACAATGTCAGAAGAAACAGATTTGCCTTTTTGGAATAAAATAGGGGGAGATCCAGATCACGATGGATATACTTCTCCAGGAGATTGTGAAGACAATATAGGTAAAGACCCCACTAATTGTCCAACAGACTTAGAAGATGAAACCTGTGTTTATCCTGATCATTCAAAATGTGCAATTTGTATTAATCCTGGAGCTCCAGAAACTTGCGGTGATGGTATAGATAACAATTGTAATGGTATTGAAGATGACACCTGTAATAATTTTAGAGAAGGGTGTATACAAGAAGCTATAATTGAAGATAATCTTGAAGATGGTGATTGGGTAGATGTTCATTATAATATTCATGGTATTTCTTTCCCTTGGGTGAAAACTGGACCAAACGAAGGTTTTTGTTGTGGTTTTAATGGAACAGATGATTTAGGAAAAATTGTAACAGGAATTAGTGATGAAAATGGTGGAGACAATGGTGAGTTTGTTTGTTTGAACACTGAATTAACTGGTGCAGAAGTAACTATTCCTGGTGGAGAAGAAGAAGGGGGATATTGTAAAGGAAAGTGGTGTTTATCAAATGCAGTTGGAGGTCCTACTGCAGGAGGAAAATTTACAATTTTCACAGTAAAACCTTTAGGGGAAAATCCTTATGATATAGTTTCTAATGGAGAATCTTGGTTAACTTGTAATGAAACTTCTGTCGGCTGGCTTCAAGATTATCCATTAACTGGTATAGATGAGGAATATGATTCCGCTGTGGTTCAATCAATTGTAAATCGCTTTTATTGTTATGATGAAGGAGATCATTATTCCTGGGCAGAATGTGCAAATGAATTTGAAGATAGAAAAAATAAAGGAGTTAAAGGAAGATATCCTGGAGATGGACTTTACAGTTTACCATTAAGTAAAGATGGATTGGTTGGTGGAATTAAAGTTTCTTCTTCGGGAGTACACAAAGTTGATATAATTGCACCCAACAATTACGATTCTTTCTATGATGATGAACATTTATTAGATTTTACTGATTATAAATATCTTAATTTTATGGTTCAGTTTTGCGATGGAGATTGTAACAAAGAAGATGTTCTTAGTTTAGAAGAATTAAAATTGCAAGACTACATCCCTTTAAACATTGAATTATCTTTATTGGATGCAGATGATGCGGTCTTGCTTAAAAAATCTGTTTTAGGAGATATAACAAACTCTCCACAGTTTGATCCAGAAGTGTGGTTACATATTAAAACGGAAATTCCTGATGGTCTTAAAGGAGTTAGAACAATTTCAATTGATCCGGCGGTACCATCAAGAATGAGAATGAGAAATGTTTATTTGAGTAGAGATGATGACGCAGAACTTTGTTCTGGTAAAGACGCACAAGATGAGAGTTCTTGGATTCTGGACATGGACCAGGGTTCTTCTAAAGAAGACATTACTGGAGAAGATTTATGTAAAGCTCTTTATGGTGGCACTGCTTGGTTAGGCAAGGATGGTCAAATTGACAATTCCTTTTTATATGCAAATTGTTGTGGTGATGATCCTAATGAATATTATGCTGGTCCAAGTGTGGGTGAGGAAGATAAATTTGCCTGTTGGAACTCTCAAACAATTAAAGATAAAGAAACTTCAACTAATGTTGAATTCGAAATTGAGTATAAAGAAGAAGAATATGATGTTGAAGAGATAAAATACACTTCTTCTGTGAGAGATTCTTTATCATGGGAAGCAATAATGAAACTTTCTTCTGAAAGCATTGTTTCAAAACCTAGTTGGGACTGGTATGATACTCCCGGCAGTTGGGGCGTGCATCCAACAACCCCTGGAGTATATCCTATCTTAGTTACTACTCTTAGTCCAAAAGAATTTTGCACATTGAATGGATTTGACGATGTTATTAACTTTTCTAGTACTGACTATAATGAAGATGGGACAGTTGCTGAATATAGCTACGACTATGGCGGACAATGGTATGATTACTATCCTAACAACCCATATGTGTCTACAAAATACTACGATCCAAAAATAATTACTGAGATTTTATGCGGCAGTGGTTCTAATACCTTTGGAGGTACATCTAGTCCTCTCGAACTAAGTATAAGCAATAAACAAGAAATAGTGGGTTTTATTATACCTCAAGAAATTTTATCTGGTGGAGGGTATGGGAAATCACAAATAAAGTTTAACTATGAGTATGATGACAAATTTAATCTCAAACTCTATGATGGACAAAACTGGGAAGAAGTTGGAACTGAAACAGAAGAGGGAGAGCTCACACTAACAGAAAATGAAGTAGAAGATTTATGGTATTCTAAAATTTATGTAATCATTGAACTAAAACCAGAAACTCAAACTTTAGAAATCACTCCTAAATCGCCATCTCTACCTAAACTTAAATCTTACTCCTACTCTTGTTCAGACAAAGAATGCCTTTATCCTTTGCCTGGAGATCCATTAAAAGAGAGAACAATCAAAAATCTTTATCCTGAGCTTTACGACCTTTATTTTGTTTCGTATAATACAGAAACAGAAGATATCGAAGAAGACCTAATTAATGGAGAAAATAAATTCTATAAGTCTGGAAATGTCATTGCTAAGAAAGTTTCTCAACAAATAATATTTGTTGCTGATGAAGATGAAGGATTAGATTCTAAATTTTATGGTTGTCAAGCTGCAGATTATATTTTAAACAACGAGAACGCTAGTATCTTTTTAGAAGATCAACAACATTGCTCACTTCAAGGGGACGGTTTTTTCTGTGCTCCTTCGGTTAATGTTCCTGCAATTGGTAATCAAGACCAATATACTTTAGTTAATTCATGGAGCGATGAATCATTAAGTAAAGTTGGTTATGCGGATGATAGCAATACAGAAAATTTTGAAGATTTCAAAACTTACTTCGATAGTTTGGTTTTACAGTTAAAAACACCAGATACCCTTATTGAACCCACAGACAGAAACTATACTACTAGTGTAGTTCCGTTTAGGAACATTATTCCAAATGCAGAATTTAGAAACAGCGGAGGAGAAATTCCTCACTGGGAAATTTTAGAGAATAACAAAGTGGTTAGTAGTGAAGTTGATTATACTGATGAAGAAAATGACAAAATGATTAGAAAACTAATTGGGTCTGAAACTTTAAAATCAGAGAAAATTGCTATGAATCAATCTGGAATTTATTATGTTTGGCTTAATGGAACTGCAGACTTTGACATTTATAATGACAAAGGTAATCTAGTAACAGTTAACTCTGACGGAACCTTTGAACCAAATTCACAGTTTATAATTATTGAGTTTTCTAAAGGAACTGTTTATCAACCATTCTTACAATTAGTTGATGATTTGGGAATTGGAGAATATAATTATGCACATCAAGAAGAGATGGAAAATTTTGACTTCCGTTCTGGACTATCTTGTTGCAAGCCAGACCAATGTTGGAACGGCTACACTTGCGTTGAACCAATGGAGAATATGGCCATTATGACTGAACATTTTGGTACTGGTAAAGATTATCGTTGTATTGATGGGCAATGGACACATTTACCAGTAAAGTGGGACTGGAACAATCAGAAATGGGGTTTCTGTAGTCAAGAAGAACAATGTTTTGTAACTAAGAACGGAGAAGCAGACAACACAATAATTTCTTTCTTAGATGAAGGTAAAGCGCCAATTTGTATTAACTCTAATGAATCTATTTTAGACCATTATTGTGAGACTGGTCAATGGACTTCTCGAACAAAATTCTTAGCTTCAAAATTAGTTGAAGTTGCTGGAAACGACGAATTCATACTTTACTGTACTAATTATAAAAAATCATTATTACATCCTGGAAATGAGATTTATCTAGGTGGGAAATCTCAAGATAAGAAAGAGGAAGTTCCTGGTTTGGGCGGATTTACTGAAAATCCTCAAAATGACGAATTAAGTTACACTTGTTTTGAAGACATTTGGTTAGCAGAAGATGGTAAGGATCTTGTTCCACAAGATGAGAACACATGTATTAATAATATGTGTGTTTTAAGATATACTGAAGGCGGCCAGTTTAAAACTGCATTTGCTACAACTTTAAATAAAAACATTAACAATACAGAATCTTCATTCTTGTTAGAATTTGATGTTGGTTCAGAAGATTTAAATACGATTTGTGCAGGAGAAGGTGATTTTGTCAAGTGTAATTTTGATGCTGCTGATATGTGGTATTCTAAAGATTTAAATGCAATTGTTTATGGTAGGCAAGTTATCCAATTAAGTGGTGGAATCTTTGGCAATGCCATAAATGGATTTATTGATTGGTTTAAAGATTTAGCAGGAATTGGAACAGATTTACCAGAATATGAGCAGTTTATTTTTGAATCCAAAAACTTTAATGAAATTTATCTTTTAGATAAAGATGGTAAGAAAGTTAAAGTTGTTAGGGAAGCAGTTAACGGTTCTGACATTCCTCAACAATCAATTTTAGCTGAATATGAAGGGTTTACAACTCCTCTCTGTGAGTATGTTAACAAATTAGAAGTTCCTCTTGAACTAAAAACAGAGTTACTAGAAGAATATGACAAATATAACTGCACTTCAGAAGAAGGTAAACAAAAATTACAACTAATTGTTAATGAAGATGATAGTGAAGGATTAGACTTTTTCTGGCCACAAATTACTGGGAAATTGAGAGTTGGCAGCTTTGATTAAGGATTAATTTTATAAGGTTGATTTTATTCTATTCTTATTATGGGGAAAAAGAGGTCCACTAGTTGTAAGAAGGCACAAATCAGAAATAGAAGATTTCTAGTCGTGCCTCGTTCACGCTCAGCACAAATCACTATTTTTATGATTGTTGGTATAGTTATCCTTTTTACTTTCATATTTCTATTTCAAGTAGTTAACTCTGCTCAAAAAGAAAAACTAATTTCTGAACAGGAGAAAGTATTTACTAAAGCTTTTAAGAAAGAAGCGATGAGAATTTACGTTGAAGATTGTTTAAGTGACGAATTAGAGGAAGCATTAATCATCCTTGGCCAACAAGGACGAGTTTGGTTAGATCAACCAGGGGGAGTAAAACAATTTTCTGAAGGGATTAATGGCGTTGAATATCCACCCGGTTCGGGCAATAGACTTTCTTATGGATTAGCAAAAACTCAAAACTTACAATTTGAAAATTCTTATCCTTGTCATAATAAAATAAAATCTTTTCCAGAATTTTGTCAATATAAATTCCCTGAAAATAGCGAGGGATTTGGAGAACGTAATTTGAAATCAAGCACTATCGAGAATGATCTGCGTCGTTATTTGATTAACAGAACAATGGATTGTATCATAAATTATACAAAAACTAACATTTCAAATAAGGCTGATGTTGAAGTCAAAGAACTTAAGTTAGGATTACATGTTGAAAATGACGGAATTAACATCAATGCAGATTTTCCTTTAAAATTTTCTTTAGGCAAGGAAGAATTTTTCCATTTATCGCAATTTGATTTTTTTTATCCTACACAATTTAAATGGTTATTGGAGGTGGCAGTTGTTCGACCACTATTCTACGATTGGAGGTACTTAGACTTTAATTATACTGAAGAAACATTACAACAACAAACTTTCAATTATGCTTCTAATTCTCCAGAGTGTGTAAATGGAATCTGTACTGGAAACTTATTTTATGATAAATACTCTTCCTTGGGTATAACTATGCAAAAAGAAGAGAATGAAAATGGTGACGATATCTTTATTTTCTCTTCTCCGGAAGTAATTAATCGCCCAGAACCTTATGAATTTAAAGTAGCTAGACAGAATCGTCCACCTGCTTTGGATTACATTAACAGATCTCAATGCTTATCTGCCAAATATGACTATTTGGTTATTCCAGACGATGAAGAATTTGGAGATATAAACATAACATTGTTTGCCTTAGACCCAGATGAAGATAACGTTACATTAGGATATAATTTTGAATGTGGTAATTCTGCTTCTACTGTAAATTCTCTGGTTATAGATGGCTATGAATCTTCAGAATCCCCAATCTCTGAATTTGAAGAGGAAAACCAATTTAAACTTAGTAAAGAAGATCTTTCCGGTTCTCCACCATTAAAATGCACTTTAACTTCTATTGCAGCAGATGAACATGGCGAACCAGATTGGCAAGAAACCAGAATTTTAATAGATAGACCAATTACTTTAAACATCAGTTTAGACTTACCTTATACTAATGTTTCTTCTCAGCACTTAGATTATTATTATGTTTCTAGAGAAGATCCAATTTATGTTAATATTGTCTGGCCAATTGAATCTTTAACAGTTGGTGTAGATGACACCAGAGTAAATTTAACTTACACTTCACTTGAAGGAGCTGAGGATTTCAGTGAAGTAATTTCTAGTTTAGCAACGATTCAAGTAGGTAGTTGTTTTAATTTTCCTTGGTTAGGTTTTAGAACATGTAACATTGATGATTATATCCCTGATTTAAAAAATTGGGAAACTTATTTTGATCGTCCATTTAGTTATTTTAAGAACTTAACAGAAAAAGGACTTTTGAACTTAACTTTTGCAGCTGATTATTGTAGTGATTTAACTAAAGAAGAATCTGTAAGTGCAAACATAGTCGTTAAGGAATGTGTGCCTTTAAGAAATGAAAACCATCCTTTTTCTTTTCCTTACGAAAAATTTGAATTTGATAGTTACGATTTTGCTAATGATAAAGGAGACTATACGGGAGATTCAGACATTAATCCTTTCTTAGCTACTCACTCCTGTTGCAAAGGAAATATTAATCAGCCTGCAAGCTGGAGATTAAAACAACCTGAAGAAATTTGTTTTATTAATCCAGAACCTGGGTGTTATGGTGGGCAAGGCGGAAGTACTGCATTAGGAGATAATGGTCATTATGTTTTAGAGGTGGAAATGAATACTTGTTCCGGAGAAAGGGGAAACATTTGTGATGGGGCTCCAAAACATGAACTATTTCCTTTAAAAGAAGAGAATAAAATGTATTGTGGGTATAATGGGAAAGGGGGATGTTCTGGAATCAAAACTCCATGTCAAGGTAATGAGTCTTGGTGGTTTGTGGATACTGATGACGATTATGCTAATGATGGCTGGTGTAATGGAAAAATGGGCTGTTCAAATTTCTGTGAAACGGAAGTAGTTTCAGATTATGAAATGAGTGATTATTATAATTATCGATTAAAGAAAATATTTGAAGAAGATGCAACAGAAAACCAAAATTTTAATATGCATTGCAAGTGTAAAAGTAATGATGACGATAAGCCTTGTGATGCAGACTTTGATGGTTATTTTGAAGGGGCTTGTGAAGACGGAGTTTGTGTAGTTGGGGGAACAGTTGATGTTGTAGAACCTCCGGCAACATTCTGTATCGCAGGTAAAAAATATTGTCTTAAAGATTTAACTTTAGATGATTTTAATCTTGATGTTTATGAGGGTTCACAAAATATCGACTTTCTGATTGATACCTTGAAACCCCAGAACCCTGAATTCAGATTAAGATGCAATGAAGGAGGAACTGATTTGGATCCAAGTACCAATGCTAATGAGGATTGTGCTACTTCAAGCACTGCATCAAATAAAGTTTGCAATGAGGGTAAGTGTGAATAAAAATAAGATTATATTTTGTACTATTTCAATTCTTTTAGTTTTCACTTTATTCTCACCTTTAGCTTTAGCAGAAATTGGTTGCTTTACTTACAAAGATTCACCGTTCTTCTGCTCAGACATTCCAAGAGAGCAAGCAATAAATGAATGTCAATTGTATGGGTGTAATATAGGACAAACTTTTTATTCAGAAAGAAGTTGTTCTGAACCAGAAATATTAAAAAAATGTGAACTTTCGACAATCGTAGATGTTCCTGAAGAACTTCCAGTAGTTCCAGAATTAATTCAAGAAGTAGAAGAAACAATTCCTGAAGATGAAGGAACAAACTACGCTTTAGGCATTGGAATTATTATTCTCTTCATTGCCATTTTTGTAATTTACTCCATCTACAAAAAGAACCCTAATTATCTCCAAACATTATTATTTCCAAAAAAACAACGTAAAAAAACCCAGTTAAATGCAATCAAAGAAATACCAAAATGGTTGGTCATTAAAGACAATTCTCGACTAGAAAAACAGAAAAGTCGTTGGAAAAAGAAACACAATCACAAAATCAAAGAATTCCACAGAAATGAGATGTTACAAGAATTCGGTCCTAAACCTAAACAATCAGTGACTAGAGAATTTCGTAAACTAAAGGGATTAGTAAGAACATATAAACGCCGAAAGAAACAAATCCATAAATCAAATCCTGAAGAACATTTTGCAAAATTAGAACAACTGACTAAAGAAATAAAAGAAAAAGAACAAGCGATTATACAAACGTATGACCAAGTTGACCCTAAAATTATCAAAAAGCACGAGTTAGATAACTTAATGAAAGATTTAAAAGAAATTTCTAAAGGTAACAATTAAGCTCTTCGGAACATTTATAAACCTATAATATTTATTCTTTTTAAGTATAATGAATATTAAAAAAAGAGGTATACTTGTAATAGTACTTACTTTGTTAGTTCTATTTTCTTATTTAGCTAGCGCGGACATTTCTGGATGTTATCTTTATTCTCAAAGCGAAGACCTTTATTGTGTCCCAGACATCTTAGATACTGAAGCTCAAGCTGATTGCGATACTTATCCAAACTGTAACATGGCCGAAGATTTTATTCCTAATTCTGATTGTTCAGAGTTTGAAGTTTGTGATGAAGTTATGTGTAATGTTGATTGTGAATTTCATTCTTTAGGAGTTTGTGAAGAATCAGGTGGAATTGCTATTGCCGATTCTGGGATAGAATATAATACCTGGTGTGATGTTGGATGTTGTAAGATTACCGATGGTCCAACTACTAAATTTTGTAGTTACAATGTAAAAAAGTTTGATTGTGAACAAAAAGCGGAAGTTTTAAAGGTTTTTGATCAAAGTGAAATTTCTTTTAATAATGATTTGTTTATGACTCCTGAGTCTTGTAACAAAGAAGTTTGCGATATCGTTCTTGAAAAAGGAAGTTTAGTTTTAACTGTTGTTGATGAGTTAGGAGAACCAGTAACAGAAGCAAAAATTATTTTAAAAGGAACTGGTAATGAAGGATTTACAGACTTGGTTTTGGGAAAACTAACTTTTCCTTCAATGACTCCTGGAACATATTCAATTGAAGTAAGTAAAGTCAAGCATTCTACAGAATCTGTTGTTTTAACCCTTTCTTCTGGAGAAACATTAGAACAAACAATCACATTAACAAAATTAACCGGAATTGCTAAAGTCTCGGGATCAGTAACCAAAATTGATGGAACTATAATTGAAGATGCAACTATTTCTTGGACTGGACCAGTAAGTGGCAATACAAAAACAACCTCTACGGGATCTTATCTTGTAGAAAACCTCCCACTTGGAGATTATTCTTTTACTGCTAGCAAGATTGGATATAAAGCAAATACCACTCTCCAGAAAATAGACTCAGACCAGACCTTCCTAATTCCTTTTGAGTTAGAAGAAAAAAGTATGCAAGGAATTTCCGGAACGGTTTACGTTGATACTGATAATGATAAAGTTTTGAACAAAAACGCAGACGATATTAAAATCGATGCTAAAATTTACTTAAATGGTGTGTTTAAAGGAAATTCTCAATATCCTGATGGAACTTATTCCATTGATGTTGAAGTTGAAGAAGAACAAATACTAACAATTTCAGCAACTTTCTTGAATTTTGAATCTGAACCAATAGAAATTTCTTTTAAGCCAGGAGAATCCATTCCTCAAGACATTTTACTTACAACTTATGTGGGATTATGTACTGAGTACGATACAGAAAGGGTTGCGGGAAACTTTACTGGACAGCCGGTGCAAGGAGAAAATGCAATCAAATTAGAATGGACAAAACCTTGTCCGGAAGTGTGGGGTTATACCATTAATGTCATGGATGGAGAAGAAATAAGTAGAACATTCACTGCTTCTCCTGCTCAAACATCCATCATAGACGCCGATTTAACTTGGGGAGAATCTTACACTTATCAAATAATTGCTGATTATGATAAGGGAAGACATGCAGTTAATGAAGAAACAATACTTGTTGATGTTGGAGACAAAGCATGCGCCGGTCGTTACGATCAAAATTTGGGAAAATGGGACAGCTTTTGTTTAATTGAAAACAAAGAACTTAGAAAATTAGTCTGGACTTGTAACGTTAAGAACAAGTTAGATCAAAACGATGATTGTAATCCACTAGATGATCCAACTATTCAAAAAGATTATTATTGTGCGCCATTAACTTCTAACGAAGCGTCATGTAAAGATCAAGGAGCTTGTGGATTAAAAGGACAATCTTCCGATCCGTTCGGATTATATTATTCAAGATCTAGTTGTTATGGAACATCTACACCAGAAGAAGGAGCAGCAACTTATTGTTACTTTGATTATACTGAAACTGTTGTAGATGAATGTAATCAGTGTAAGGAAATTGAGTCTTGTTACGAATATCAAAGTAAAGATGCTTGTGAAATTGATAACTGTTTATATGGGGGGGAAAAATGTCAATGGATGAGCGGGGCAGACAACACCCAAATTATTGATTATAGTGCAATTAACCTTCCTACTTTAGTTACAGAAGAAACAGGAGCAGGATATTGTGTAGAAAAAGATTATACTGGCACAGATGAAGATAAAACTGGCGATGCATATTGTTCTTTATGTAGTAAAGAAACGAACTTATTTGAAAATTTCTTTTGTACGGCAGACGTTTGTTCTGGCCTAGGAAGATGTTATTCAGAATTTGAATTGGATGAATGTAGTGAATGTCAAGAATCTCCAATTCCTGATAGAAATTGTTACAATTACGCAACTGAACACGAATGTACTGGTGGTCAAGATATATACATGGACGAATTTAATCAAATAACTTTTTCTGAAGACCGGTGTGGTTGGGAAAGATGCTTATGGAAAGATTCTAACGTAGAACATAGTAAGAATGGTTGCGTTAAAGATGGAAATGCTGACGGTATAGAAGATTGTGCTGAATTTATTGCTGGAGAAATTGGATCTTGTAAGGCAGACAATTCTGCTCCCAGAACAAAATTAGTGCCTGAAGGAATTAATATTGTTTCCTTAGTAAGTCCAAATATTACATTTTATGGAGACGATACACATAACAAACAACCCCACCAAAGTAATAGTATGGGAATAGTTGGACTATGTTTAACTGAAAGTGATGCTAATGCCCAAAGTCTTTGCGCGAAAGGAGATTTTGCAAAATTCAATTATCCCGGAACTAGCCAAGATGAACTAGTTTCTGTTAATTTACTAGAAACAGATTTTCTTAAAGGTGATATAATCAACGGGAAAACTTACAAACTATTATTTTACTCAGAAGATAAATTTTATAATCAAGAAGAACTTCAAGAGACTTACTTATTTGTTGATAACGTTGCCCCAAAATTTGATATCAACACGTCCATAGAAACTATTGGGGATGTTTCAAAACTATCTGTTTGGTTAAAAAACGCTAATGAAATTATGGGTTGTTCCTTTACACTTAAATCAATTCTTCCTGCGGGAGATGATAATGTTGTTAATGTTGCCAGAGAAGAACCAAATAAAGCGGCAGAGTTTGAAGGTTTAGAAATAATTAAAGGAAATTTAACAGTTATGTGCACAGATGATTCAGGCAACACAAACACAAAAACTAAAGAATTAACTTTTGATTTAGAAGAAAGGATTGACATAATTTATCCTGAAATGGACAGCAATGTTGCAGAAACAAAAATTAAATTTAAGGCAGAAACTGCGGCAGGAGCTACATGCGGGTTATATCTGGTTGCTACCAGTGAAAAAATTGCAGACTTTATTAGTGATGAAAAAGGAAAAGTGCATGAAGCCACAGAAGTAAGTGGATTGTCAGAAGGAGTTTACGCTTCAGTTTACAAAATTGTTTGTCAAGAGATTTTAGACCCTGCTAAAGAATATGAAGATTATTTCCATTTTACTGTTGACTTCACTCCACCAACAACACAAATAAAATTGACTGAAGGTACAAGGGAAGTGTTACCTGGTGGAAATTATTGGGAAGAGTTTTTCATTGAATCTGTTTCTGTAGATTTCGATTGCAGTGCAGATGGATTTGAATGTGATAAAACTTATTATTGTTTAGGATATGGATGCGATTTTATTGCTGATGATAAATTTCAAGAATTTACTGAACCAGTGGAATTAACAGAATCAACACAAATTTGTTATTACTCTATGGATTTAGGTGAAAGTCCAGTGTACCAACCATTATGTGGAGAAATTAAAATAGAAGGTTATGGTATTATCTTAGATAAACCAAAAGTACATTACTATGAAGATGAACAATGGGGAATTAGTAATCAACTTAATTTTGAATTTAGATTCTTTACTAAAGTACCAACCACAGAATGTAAGATTGACTTCTATCCGCAGTTTGATTACTCTGTTACTCCACAACATCAAGTTAGGTCTAATAACGACGGATATTATACTTTTGAAACATTTCCAGAAGATGTTTTCAAAGTCTATGAGGAAGGTTGCGTCGCAGAACAATGTGTTAAAGAGATATATGTTAAATGTGTTAACTTAGACTATGTAATTGGTCCTGAACAAAAAATATATATTGAATACGATAACAGTGATCCAGAAATAATTAATGCATATGCTGAACCAGATAAGGTTTATGAAGGAGTAAGTACTGATTTGTTTGTTGAAACAGATGATAAAACTCTTTGTAAATATGACGACATCTCAGATGGTGGAGAGAAAGAATATGAAGATATGGCGTATTTCTTCCCCGGATCAACCAGTGAAGAAAGGATTCTTCAATTATTACACACTGATACTTTTTATCTAGATTTTTCTGGACCAAGTAAAAATTATGTTGTTTCTGCCCAATGTGCAAATGGTGCTGGAGATTTATCAGAACCAGAAAACATTGAATTTTTAGTAGACTATTCTGATCAAGGTTATATTCTTCCAGAATCACTTTTACCAACTGGAATAATTAATTATCAAGAAATTGTACTTTACGCAGAAACTTCTCGGAAAGCAGTATGTAGTTATCGCTTAACTGGAAACGAATCATCATATGTTCCTTTTTCAGAAGGGCTTAATACCAATGTTCATTCTTCCCCTGTTACAATTTCAGGAGAAGGAGAGTACTCTGTACAACTTAAGTGTGTAATGGCAGACTACATTGACCATGAAAAAATTGATTTTATCTTAGATCAAACACCGCCAAGTATAACAAGTATTGCTGACGGGAATTTCAGTTGCGGTAGTGATGAAATTGGTCTGATGGTTTATACTGATGAACTTGGTGACATTGCTCAATACATTTACGAAGTTTATGATGCTGGGGAAATGTTTAATAACCCTTACAAAGAAAATGCCACTAACTCTACCGGCTCTACAACTACAAATCCAACAACAGGACAACTAATATATTCTGGAAATTATTCTGGATCGTTGCCAGTAAAAATTCCTACTGAAGACTTAACCTTTGGAAGAAAATATAAATTTAAGGTTAAGGCAGTAGATTCTGTTGGAAATGAAGGGCAGTTTTTAGAAAGTGATGGCATTGCAATTACAAAGGAAGATTATTCGGTTTGTACATTAGATGATGATGCTCCAACTCTTAGCTTTGTCCAAAACAAATCTTCTTGTTCTGCTGTTAAGGTAGAACTAGTCTGTAATGATGTTGTTGGATGTAAAGAAATTCTTTATGGTACTCACGGAATTTCAACAAAATGTAATGCAACCACTCCTTATAGTGGAAGTAAACTTAGTTTTACTGAAAGCGAATGGTTATGTTATTATGTTGAAGATTATACTGGAGAAAACCATAGCGATGTTAAGAAGATCGATTTCTCAGATAGTGATGGAGACGGAGTAGCAGATCATTGCGATGATTGTTTAGCTACGCCTGCTGGAAAGTCTGTAAGTGCTATTGGTTGTTCAGATGAACAAATTCCAGATGCTGATAAAAGTGAAGATTCCGACGGTGATAGTCTGCCAGATAATTGGGAAAAAATGTTTGATGCTGTAGGTTGTGAGTTTAGTTTTGTCAGTGCTGATTCTAACGACAACGGAGTTTCAGACAATTTAGAAGATTATGATGGAGATGGTTATAGTAATTATGAAGAGTACAATATGGGCTATAATCCTTGTTTAGCAGACGTTTATGAAGAAGAAGATGATGACACAGTTGTTGTTGATACATATGATCCCGAACCAATTACCCCAATAGGTGGTGGGACCAGCATCATCCCTTTAATTTTCTTATTAATGGGAATTTTAATGGTTTTGGGAGGAACTGGTTATTTGATTTACTATTACAAATATTCTCCTGCTGCACTTACATCAAAATCAAGACCGCAACAAGGTAGGGGTTCTCAGTTACGTGGGATGCCGGGACAAAGAGTATCTCCTGGAACACAACCAACGCGGGTAGGAAGACCAAATTTAATTGACAATTGGAAGGAAAAAATTGTACAGTTAAGACGGGGAAGAGAGAAAAAATTAAAGTCTCGAGCCCGAGCTAATATATTTGGAGAATTTGGTAAGAAATCAGAATCAATTCCAAAAGTTGACGAAATATTAAGTAAGAAATCTCCACACCTAAACAAATTAAAGGAACTATCTAAACATTATGTAGACCATAAAGAAGAAATTAAGCCAGGATTAAGACATGGTGAGAAGGGAATATTTAACCGTTTAGAAAACATTTCTAATCAAACTAAAGATAAGAAGATTTCAGATGTTGTTAGTAAAGGTGAAGCAAAAGATATTTTCTCTAAATTAAAAAATATTAGTAAAAAGAGGAAAGAAAAATGAATAATCAAGGTAAACAAAAAAATCTAAGATTTTTTTCGACCTTTTTCCCTACAGGGAAAAAAGGAATGGGTATAGGTCAAGTATTTATTTTTATCATATCAGCAATAACTTTTGCGTTAATTATGATTTTTGGTTATCAATCAATATCTCAGTTTATTCAAAGTGGTGAGGATGTTGCCTTTGTCCAATTCAAAACAGGTTTAGAGAATGACATTAAGAAAATTTATACCGAATTTGGTTCTGTAAGAATTAGTGAGTATAATCTTCCAATTGAATATGAACAAATTTGTTTTATAGACTTGGATGCAAAATCTGACCCTGAGTTGTGTAAGGAAGATCCTGCTGCTTGTTCAATCTGGGAAGGAGCTGATCCAGAAGATGGTTATAATTCCGTAGATGAAAATGTATTTTTACGTCCTGTTGCTCCTCACAAAATAAAAGTTTATGATCTTGAAATTGATAATGATGAAAAAGATTATCTTTGTCTACCAATTGCAAACGGTGGTTTTAGTCTTTACTTGGAAGGCCGGGGAGACCACACATTATTAGCAAAACCAGCACAATAAGATGGTTAATAAAAACATTTCGCCTCACTCTAACCAAAGTTATTTTAGTGGGCCAGCAGGGAAAAAAGCACAAATACAAGTTACTTTTAGTTGGGTTTACATTTTGATTGCGGGAGCAGTGATATTACTTTTTTTCATTGGAATCGTAGTCAAACAAAAATCTATTTCTGAAGAGAATTTAGCAACTGACGTAGTAAGAGTAATGGAATCAATATTTACTGGCGCTGGAGTTTCTGAAAAAACTAAGAATTTTGTTGATATTAGTGGGTTGGCAGACTATACTCTATATTTTAATTGTGAAGAAGGTACGACAGATTTTGGAATAAAAGATAGGGGGAAGCCATCACAGAATTCAATTGATCCTATCTTTGCACCATTAGAAATACAAGACACAGAATTAGTACTTTGGAGTTTGCCCTATAAGTTACCCTTTAAAGTAATCGACTTTACTTTCGTAACAGCATCAAAAACAAAATATTATTTTTTGGGTAATGATGATTTTGTTGATGAATTTATTAATTCTACAGAAGGTTTTGGAAATATTGAAAAGATTGATGATATCTTAGAAATAGACCCACAAAGAAATTACCAGTTTAGGATTGTTGATTTTTCTGGTGGAGAGTTTCTTCAACAAGGTATTCCCAGCAAATTAGGTTCTCTTGAAGATAGTAAGTTAACTGCCATAGTATTTACTGGAACCCATCAAGTAGACTATTATCAAAAATTAGGCAACACTTGGGATAAACTAAATAAAGAACCAGTTAAAATAATTTCAATTCCTGGAGAAAGAGATGCGGCTAAATATGCAGTAATCTTTTCAGGAAATGATGAAACTTACAAATGTAATATGCAAAAAGCATTTACTCGTTTAAAATATGTTTTAGACGTTTATGATTCAAAATTAAAAGAAATGGAAATTTTTTATGAAGCAGATCCAGCATTAGCAGTTGGAGATTGTTACAATTATATTAAGGAAACTGGAGCCGATCCAAATGCCAGATCTTCTTTAGATACATTAAAAAAAAGCAGAGTTCCATCCTGTTTGGTCAATTATCCTGAAACTTACAACTTTTGTTTGGACTTATTAAAAGATGCTAATAAACTAAAAGAAGCAAATAAAAACCTTGGAGAAAAAGGAGATTGCCTTACATTGTATTAAAATGAAAAAAGCACAAATAAAGATGACTGAAACAATCGCAGTACTTTTTATCTTCTTTGTTTTAATTTTGTTTGGGATTATCTTTTATTACCAATATCAGAAAGTTTCTTTAGTTGAAAAGCAGCAGGAACTGGTTGCAGCAAGAGCAATGGATACTACATTAAAAGTACTTTTCCTTCCAGAATTAATTTGTACTAAAGGAGAAGCTGAACCAGAAGACAACTGTTTTGATATGATGAAGTTAAGGAATGTGAATAAAACATTTAAAGAATACCTCACTCGATATTATTTCAATTTGTTTTCTTACTCTAGAATTTCTGTTACAGAAGTTTATCCTGGAAATTCTACGTTTATTTTGTATGACAAAGAAACTCCCTCTAAAGATAATGAAACAAGGGGTTGGACGCATCGCGAACCGACATACTTTGTCGTTGCTTTAAAAGATGATTTGAACGGAACAGCAGTTTCAGAATATGGTTTAGGTTATGTTGTTGTGGAGGTGTATTCATGATTTCAATGTTTAAAATCCCCCGTTCACGCAAGGCACAAACAGAAATGATTGGGTTAGTTGTTATTGTAATTTTAATTACTCTTGGAATGTTATTTGCTGCTCAATTTGCCTTGAAAGAAAGTCCACAAAAGAAAATATTTACTCGGAAAGGGTTATCTTATAGTACTATGAGTACAATTATGAAAACTACTGTATATGAAGATAATTGTAAAGGTGATTTTAAAATTAAAGTTAATCCACAAATCGGAAAAGATTTACTTGAAGATTGTGCTAGAAATCTTGATTATTCTCCAACTGGCTATTCTTTATATCGTTGTCGCGAAGTACACAGTTGTGTTTTCTTAGAAGAGTTCATTACTGGATTGTTAAATGATACTCTAGGATCTTGGAATAAACATTATGAGTTTAATGCTGTATTAATTCAAGCAGCTGAAAATGAGCCAACAAAATTATTTGATCCACCAATTACAGCTGGCGGGGGATGTTATAAAAAAGAACGAGACAGTTCTGGCTTATTTCCAATTCATACATCTGCTGGATTAGTTCAAGCAGAGCTGTTTTTATGTGATTAAACCTTTTGAATATGGAAAAAGTGGTTTTTTGTTGTTTAGAAGGTGAAAACCTCCGTAACATCCTTAAAAATCTACCATTTTTAGGCGTTACTCGGATTAAAATCTTCGCAACATTTATATATCAAATTCCTTTAATTCTTATATAAATAATATTTACAAAGAGGTGTTAAGAAAAAATGGTTTCTAATAAAGGTCAAGGACTGTCCTTAACTACAATTATCGTAGCTGCTTTAGCTTTAATTGTTTTGGTAGTTCTTGTAATGGTATTTACTGGAAGAATTGGTAGTTTTGAGAAAGGGTTAAGTCAAGAAGGAAAAACTGAATTGGTTAAGATGAGAATTCAATATGGGGATTGTGCACCAACACCATCTTCAGAATTAGTATTTGATCAAGCATTAAGTGCAGCTGAAAACACTGAAGCTGAAACAACCGCAAAATCAGATTTCTTTGCAGAAATTGACACTTGTCGTGGTTACAGTGGAGACAAAGCAGTTTGTGAATCTAATGGTTGTAAATGGAGCTAAAGATGGCTAAGAAAGCTAGCGCAAACATGTGGTGGATTATTATTGGGGCAGTTATTGCTCTAGTAGTAATGATCATCTTAATGGTTATGTTTACTGGTAAAACAAGTAAGTTAGAAGGCGGATTATTAGATTGTGAAAGTAAAGGTGGAGACTGTTCTGGCGATGTAGCAGCTTGTAATCAAAAAGGAGGCACTGTTTCTTGGGCTTTTGATTGTAAAGATGGGGAGAATGTATGCTGTTTCACTAGCAAGAAAAATTCAGGACAAGAGTGTACTACTAATAGTGAGTGTAGTTCAAATCTTTGTTCCATTAAGGCTCCTTTAACAGAAAAAACTTGTGAATAAACAATGAACAAAAAAGGCGCTGATTGGTTAAGCCCAGGTATATTAGTAATGATTATACTGGGAGTAATCTTAGGTACTTGGTTGATTTATTACATTTGGACTTTAAAAACGAGGTTAGCAGTATGAACAAAAAAGCAGCAATGGAAATGGGCAAATTAATTGGGCTTATTTTAGTTGCAGTTTTATTAATTTTTTTATTAATTTGGTATGGTTTTTTAGCTGAAGGAGAAGGGGGCTTAGGATCTTTGTTAGATCGGTTATTAAACTTCTGATAAAATGGTAGCAACAAAGAAACTAGTGGCTTATGTACTAGTGATAATGTTTGCAATTATTTTCACGGCGGTACTTTATTCTCCTTCTGGGGCATTTGAAAAAGGTAAAAGTGCAGTTGAAGGTGTTAAAGAACTGGTCCCCAATGTTTCTATCGGAGATAGTGGTTTAGTTGGAGGTACTCCAGAAATTTCTTCTTTACATTCTAAAGAAATATTAACCTTAAACACAACAATTAACAAAATGTTAAGCAGTTCTGATAATGATTGTTTTGGCAATTATGGGGGATTCACTTCTTTGGGAAAAGGAGATGGCGCTGTTACAATTACAATGAGTTATGATTCTGAGAAAGGTGGCACTCAATTTGCAGTGAATGGGGGTAAGGGCGGCAAACAGATTATCCGTCCATTAAATTTCTTTGTCCCTAAAATGCGGCCCTGTGTGATTGCAAGTAATGCTGTTTTAGTCCAGAATTTTTTTGAGAATTTTGTAAATGGAAAAAACAACGGAAATTATTATGCTTATGCAAATTCTATTACCATACGTTATGATGAGGGAACAGGAACAGGGGCAACATGTTCTAATGGTAACAGAATAACCGTTCCAGAATTTGGTACCGGCGGTCCAAATAAGTATTGTAACAATTTTGAAGACCAAGGAGTAATCTTTACTCCAGACAACTTACACATCTGTTTTTTCCCGACAAATGCAGTTAAGAATGCTGATAAACATGGAATTGACAATAATTTTGTTTGGTCTTTTAAGAATAAAAAACAATGTAGTTAAAAATGAACAAAAATAAAAGGGGTTTGGCGGCAGGACAGCTAGTTATTATTATACTTGTCTTAGTTGCCTTTGTTTTAATTGCTGCCAGCGTTGGTCGCTTTATTGCTAAAGCGCAACCAAAAGAAGCGGAAATTCTTTGTCAAAATAGTATTAATATGCGAGCGATGAGTACAGTTAATATTGGTAGTGCAGATGTTCGTTTAGTTCCCCCAATGTGTAAAACAATTGAAGTAGAAATAACCGGCAATAGAGAAGAAATAAAAGACCAACTTGCTTATTTAATGGCTCGTTGTTGGTGGATGTTTGGTGAAGGTCGCTATGAAGAATTGTTTGAAAATGATTTTGATGGCTTGACAAAAGTTCTTGCAGTAGATAAAGTCGATAATGATTGTTTTCTTTGTTATACTGCAGTAATCGATCAAAAGAATATTGATGGTGGTGTAATTCCAGTAAAAGAAATGTTTGATTATTTAATTGAGAAAGACCACCGACAAATCAAGGGATTAAGTTATATGGATTACATCCAGAGTTATGGTGGTCCTGGTTTACCTGCTGTTCTTGATGGGATCGGTGGGAGAGAATCTTACGGTGTCGTGTTTATGTCCAAGAATAAGAAAATGGAAGGAGACGGGTGGTTAGCCTGGACTGGCACCGCAGTATTTGGTGTTTTAGTAACTGCTGGAGCGATTGCATGTGTTGCATCAGTGGCCTGTGGTGTGGGGGTTGGTATTGCATCAGTTTCTGCAATTGCTGTTGCCACAGGTACAACGGCAGCAGCCACATATGCTGCATGGCATCAATTCAAAGCAGAGTATTACGGTGGCGATAGAGACATAAGCGTAGTTACTCTTGATCATCTAAAAGGAATTGAGGCTGGTGGTTGTATGGTTACTGATTTAGCCGGAGGCTAAATCAATATTATTTATTTTATTAAGAAACGAGGTGTTTAGAAAATGTTCAGAAACAACAAAAACGGATTTGTGATGAAACAATTAGTTATCATAATTATTCCATTACTGGTTTTAATATTAATTGGAGTTTTGTTATTCCCTAAATTTTCTCCGGCTATTGCTGGAGTTTCAAAGTTAGCAGATTTTGATGATTGTGATAAAGATAAAGTTCAAAATTATTTTGATAAATGTCCTTGTATTGCTGCATTTGGTTCTGAAGCAGAAGATTTGAGAGGGTGTCCAAAAGGAACGAGTTTAAACAAATCTGTAAGTGATAGACAGACTTGTAACTGGTTTATTACTGCGGACCCAGATCAACCAGTAGAAAGTTGCGGTAAAGATAACATTAACGGATGCGTTCTTGATGTTGAAGAGAACCCTAAAACAAGATGTGGTGTAGTTAAAGAAAGTGCAATAGAATATTCTGAAGTCACTGAAGAAGGAGTTGATCCTAACGCAGCAACAGTAATATCTAATATTGGTTTTGTTGATTTAAAAGTTTACCAAGCAGGAGAACCAAACCCCGAATTAGAATTTAAACGCGGTGAAACTAAAAGTTGGGAACATACTGGGGGGATATTCGCCCCAATAAAAATAAGTGGTACAATTAACAACACGGGAACAGTTGATGTTGTAAACACATTTAACATTGAAGTGTCTGTTTGTAACTCTGCGGGAAATAAGTGTCAACGTAAAGACATGTATAATTCGTATAGTACCGATAGTGCTGGAAATCCAACTGGAAGTAAAACACAAGTTTACGAATTTAACGGATTGAAGATTAATCACACTGGTGAACTAAAAGAGAAATATATCTTTGTTGGTTCTCGAGGAGATTATTGCGATGGTGAAGGAAAACACGAATGTGTTGTTAAGTTATCTCTTAAAGGAATTAATGATATTGATAAAACTGATAACAAAATTAGTTTTGTTTTCCATTACGAAGGTGGGATTAAAAATACATTGGGATTAAAATGGTATCAACTAGAATTTGGAACTTATGATGGGTCAGAGGGCGGCCCTTATGACACATACTGTGAAAAGTGTAACGTTGAAGGTGGAAGAAATAAATTCTATGGCCATTGGGGGCGACATCATGGTGAATATCCAGATACAGTTTCAGGAACGAATTGTGTTATTTTTGCATATGAAGATGATGGTTCTTATGAAGATCTTGGCTCTGGAGAAGTTCCAATTGGAACAATAATTCTTTCTTCAAAAGCAGAAGAAATATCTTTGACAAATACAAAAGGTGCTCCAGACGCAATCTCTGGTTTTGAAACTAACACTTGGAAATCACAGCCAGACGGAGCAATGATTTGTTATAACAATGCTTGGTATTGGTGCAGTCAAAATAATGAAGATAGTTTGATTGTTATTGAAAATGATTACTTCCTTTGTAAAAACTTACAGTGGGTCAAGCGTAAATAGATTTATTTTTTTAATTTTATTTTAAAATGAACAAAAACAAAAAAGGGATTATGTTAAAGTTTTTAGTTACGGTTTTACTAGCGATAGTTATCTTTGCTCCTGCTTGTGTATTCTCTTCTAAATTTCTTAGATTGAGTGGCCAAGCAGAAAATAATTTTGCAGAATTCTTTGAAAAGATCGATCAATTAGGAAAATACGGCCAAGAAGGCGAAGAAAGAACATTTATTCTAATAATGGACGAAAATACTTGTATTGCCAATTTGTGGTCTAATTATGCTGAGAGTTATGTTCGTTGTCCAGTAGGAAGTAATGTGGAAGAAACTTGGAACGATGTTGGAACAGCTTGTAATAACGAAGATTGTGTATGTTTAATTAGAGATTTTATTGTAACTGAAACAGATGTAAAAAGTTCCAATTGTGGACAAGAACGTAAAGTGAAGGAAGTTATGCCTACTGATGTTGGGTGTATTTCTGTACCAGAAAGTTATTATATTTATGGATTAAAGTGGCAAAATTGGTGCAGATTTGGAGATGATTCCCGAAGAGTTACGATGGGCATGGTTAAACAAGGAAATAAAGTTTTTGTTTGTAAAGATCCTCCTTGTCAAATTCCAGATAATCCTGAAACACACATTTACAAAGGATGAAGATGAACAAAAAAGCTGTTGGAACACTAATGATGTTGTTTGAGGTATTAGCGGTTTTAGCAATAGCTTACATTACAATAACTGTTGGACAGGTTTATGGCAGCTCAGATACTGTTTTTAGAATTAACACAGCTGAAGAAGTTAGAATGATGGTGGATACTTTAGCAGGAGTACCAGGAGATGCAAAAATCAAATTTCCTCATAATGTTTCAGGTTATATTTTAATTTTAGAACCAGGGGCAATAAATATCTTCAAAGAAGGGGACAAAAAGAGTAGTGGGAAGTGGGTTACAAGACGTTTTTTCTTACCTAAAAATCATAATACTGAAGGAGCGTTAGAAAATAGCGATTATTTTTGTTTGGAAAAAGAACGATTACAAAAAGAGGTTAAAATCAAGTTAATACCATGTTAAACAAAAAAGCCCAGTTTGATGTTGCCAGAAAGACTATTTACTGGATGTTAGCAGGAGTAATGATTACTATAGTTGTGTTTGCGTTTGCTATGATTATTGGAAGTTATAAAGGAAGTCTAACAAACGTGCCAGCAAATCTTAAATCAGAACTAATTTCATTAAGATTTGTTAACACTCCTGAATGTTTTGCGTTTCAAGACAACGTTAGTAAAGTTGTTTTTCCAGGGATTATTGATCTGAAAAAATTTAATGAAAATGTCCTAAAAGAATGTTATTCTACTGCCGGAATTGGGGGGATAAAAGTATTTAATTTTAGATTAAAACTACAACAGCAAGGAACGGAAATACTAACAGACAAATATTACAACTTAGATCAAGCAGATTTAACAATTTATAAAGAGGTTCTTGTTAAAGATGGAGATAATCTAGAAAAAGATCAATTAGCAATATATGTTCAAGAAAGAATTGGCGAGAAATCATAAAATGGTAATGAATAAAAAAGGAATGATGGATGACTTGTTTGATTTTATATTTACTATTACGTCCCTTTTCTTTTTATTGTTCTTTGTAGCATTATTTTTTTCTGGCAACATTAGTAACTCTCATGAAACAAGCACGAGCAATATCGCAGACTTTAAAATAACTGACACCGCGATTAATAATTTACAAAGACAAGCCTATATTGGTGAGGTAGACTCTAGTAAAATAGATTCATACATCCTCGGTAGTAATGCTTGGAATGGTAAAATAATCACTTCCTGTTATGATTATATTATAGAACCAGATTGTGAACAAGATCCAATGGGCAAGGGGATAGGACTTTGCACCTGGACTGGTGATTACTGTTATTATGCAACTCCTGGAATGATGTTGGGATAGTAAAAATAAAATGAATAAAAAAGGAGCAATATTTCATTGGATTTTCTTTATAGTCTTGATAGCTTTAGCAGTTTTTTTTATGTACAATAATAAAAATGTACTTGACGTTGGTGTAAAGGGAGAATGGTCAACAGATTTCTTAACTAACAACTACTTACCCGCAAAAAAGATCCTTCTTGAAAACAATATCCTTGCAAAGGAAACGGCAACGGCAACTTTTTTGGAATTAGCCAAAAATGGTGGTTTTTCTAAAGGCACAGATTCTGAATGTGGGAAGTATAGTGGGACGAACTTGTGGAATGAAAAGAATAAATTTTGCTTTCCTAATGTTGGGGATACTTTTTCATTAGCTATGGCTAAGAACTTGCAACTTAAATCAAACAAAGCATTTTGGAATGTGGGGTTTAATGATAATTTTATCTCTGGTAAGGGTGACATGAATTCCATTGTTGATGGTGATAATGAATATAGTTTTAATGATGGATTTGCAACCCAATTATTTTATCGGATTGATGACTATGACGCTTTATTTGAAACAGCAGTAAAATTATTGAATAAATGCAACAATGCGTCTTCTTCGGATTTATTAAAAGGTTGCCTTGAAACAGAAAAACTAACTAGTTGGAGTTATGGTGATTGTCAAACTTCTAATTACAATGAACAAGACAGAAAAGTGGGTTTTTGTGCAATCGGTCCTTATCGTACATATCTGTCAAACAAGGAATCAGGTGAAAAAGAATTAGTCAAGTACAATTTTGCTCTTGACTTTACTCCGACTGAAGCTATTTCTGTAGATTCATCAGAAATTCAAGCAGATGATAATGAAATAATTGTTATTTTTAATCATGACGAAACTGCAGAATCTTATACTATTTATTACACTGATTATCTTAATTTAGAAGGGCAAACTGGAAATGCTCAAGAAATGTTTGGTTTAGTTCCAGATTTCTTGGGGTATAATACCCAAACCTTTTGGATTGCTAATTGGCAAGACTCTTGTTCCTTTACATCACCTAATCAAGCATACATTTGTAATAGCGTAATAACCTATAAGTTCAATAAGGTAGATTTAGTTACAAAAAGTGGAGGTTATTTATTTGCTATAACTTCTTTAAGAGAAGGCACAGAGTCTGAAATTAGAGAAATGGTAATGATATCCTAAATAACTATATCCTTCACTATATAAATTCTTATAAAGAAAAATCCTCCTCTCTTTATCACTTAAAGGGTGGTGTTTTTAATGTACAAGATTCCAATAAATGAGATTAAAGAGAAAATTATTTCTAGCGGTAAATTAGATGCTGAAAAACTAGAAGAACGGATTAAAATTAAGATCAATGAACTTTCTGGGCTAATTAGCGAGGAAGGAGCGGCCCATATTATTGCTAACGAGCTAGGAATAGAGTTGGTTAAAGAAAATAATGACAAATTAAAGATTAAAGAGATCTATGCCGGGATGAAGAACGTAAATGTTGTTGGCAAAGTTGTAAGGAAGTTTGATGTTCATGAGTTTGCTAAGGGCGATTCTACTGGGAAAGTATGTTCTTTAATAGTTGGAGATGAAACTGGTTCTATTAGGGTTGTATTTTGGAATGATCAGGTTGATTTACTAAAAAATGTTAATGCTGACGATATCTTGTTAGTTAAGAATTCTTATGTTAGAGAGAATAGAAATAACAAAGAAGTCCATCTTGGAGATCAGGGAGAACTTGAAGTTAATCCTGAGGGGATTGTTATTGATAAAGTTCGTCAAGGTTCCTCTTTTGAAAGGAAAGCTATTAATGAACTAGTTGATGGTACTGATGGCGTTGAGCTAATGGGAACTGTTGTTCAAGTATTTGATCCTCGGTTCTTTGAAGTCTGTCCTACTTGTAGTAAAAGAGCTATGGATGGAAACTGTGCAGAACATGGAGCTGTTACTCCTTCATTATCTTATGTTCTTAATTTGGTATTGGATGATGGTACCGGAACTATTCGGGGAGTATTCTGGAAAAACCAAATCAACCATCTTTTAAATGCTGATGAAGAAAAAATGGCTAATTTTAAAGATGATATGGGGCCATTTGAAGATGTTAAGAACGATTTACTTGGTGAACAGTTTAAGTTAATGGGTCGAGTTAAAAGAAATGACATGTTTGAACGTTTAGAGTTTAATGTTCAAGTAGTTGAGAAAGCTAACCCTCAAGATGAGATTGAAAAGGTAGAAGCAGTTGAGAAAGTAGAGGCCGGTGTACCTACTGAACCCGTAGCTTCAGTAGAGCCTGTTGAGTCTGTTGAACCAGTGGCCCAAGCTGCTTCTGTAGAACCAGAAACTCCTACAGAATCGGTTGCTTCTGTTGAACCGGCTACACCAGAGGATAAGGATAGTCTTCAAGAAGAAATCTCTAAATTATAAAAATGAGTTCTTTAGATGAGCTTAAAGAGAAAGTTAAGCAATTTAATTTAGACAGGGATTGGGATCAATTTCATAATCCTAAAGATTTGGTTATTGCACTATTTTCTGAAGTTGGTGAGTTAGCTGAATGTTATCGTTGGTTAAACCCAGAAGAAGTTTCTCAAGTTCATTTAGATTCTGATAAAAAGAAAAAAGTTGAGGAAGAAGTTGCAGACATTCTGATGTACATGTTAATGTTTGCTTACAAAACAGACATTGATTTAGTTAAGGTTATTGAAGACAAACTAGAAAAGAATTCTTTGAAGTACCCATTAGACAAATCTAAAGGAGTACATTCTAATCCTTTGATGGGATTTAAAGGAGTTTTAAAAAACTCCAAAGAAGATTTTGAATAGGTTTTCAAAATCATCTAAAGGTAAATTAAATAAAGACATTGAATAATTATATTCTCATGTTATTTCACACTCATTTAATGTTTGGCATTACTACTTTCATTTTATTATCACCAGTATTCTCTGGCGGCAATGAAATACTCTTCTTAGTGTTTGTGTTACTTGGTTCAGTTCTCCCAGACATTGATGATGGTAACAGTAAAATAAAGAAAGCATCTGGTGTTTTAGGTTCTATAGTTAGTTTTATGTTTAAACATAGAGGAATATTCCATTCTTTAATTATGGTAATTGTTTTATTTATTGTAATGTCGTTTTGGAATAGTTATTATGCAATCGGTCTAACAATTGGTTACTTATCCCATTTACTTTCTGATGCCTTAACACCAATGGGAATACAGTTTCTTTACCCTTTTTCTTCATTTAAGTTACGCGGTCCAATTAAAGTTGGTGGAATTGGAGAATGGGTTGTTTTATTTGGGCTGGTTATATTGGTTGTTAAAGAGTTGTTGTTCTGAATAAAGCCACTGGACCACTGGTCAACCTCACAAAACGTATTTAAAGTATCAACTCTATGAAGTATTATGATTAAAGACTTCCAGCCAAGATTGTATCAACAGACTATCTTAGGCACTATTGCAAACTTCAATTCTTTAGTAGTTTTACCAACAGGATTAGGTAAAACAGCTCTAGCCTTCTTATTAGCAGCGCAAAGATTCAGATTATATCCAAATTCAAAAATTCTGATGTTAGCTCCCACAAAACCATTATGTGAGCAACATATAGAGACTTTCAAGAAACATATGGACATCAATGAAGATAAAATAGTTCTTTTTACAGGAAGTGTGAAACCAGATAAGCGAGCAGAAATGTGGAAAGAAGCACAAATTATAATTTCTACACCACAAGGATTAGAAAATGACACAATTAACAGAAGAGTTAAATTGGAAGATATCTCTTTACTTATCTTTGATGAGGCCCACCATGCAACCGGAGAATATTCTTACGTCTGGTTAGCTCAACAGTATGACAAAATGTCAAATAAAGCAAGAATTCTAGCTTTAACAGCTTCTCCTGGATCTGATTTAGATAAAATCAGAGAAGTTTGCACCAACCTTAAAATTGAAAAGGTTGAAGTTAGAACTGAAGAAGATCCAGACGTAAAGCCTTATGTTCAAGATGTTAAAGTAAATTGGATTAAAGTTAAATTTCCAGATGAACTAAAGAAAATACATCAACTACTAACACTATCAAGAAAATCTAAATTAATGGAAGCACAACATCTGGGTTATTGTAAATCTCCAAGTTTAAATAAGGGGGACTTGTTAAGATTACAAGGAGAGCTACAAAGAAAGATTTCTTCAGGAGAAAGAGACTTTGAGGTTATGAGAAGCATTTCTTTAATTGCAGAAGCATTAAAGGTTGATCATGCTGCAGAATTATTAGAATCTCAGGGGGTTGAGCCATTACAGACATATTTAAACAAACTAAGATCAGAATCAAGAACATCAAATGTTAAGGCCGTAAAGAATTTAATGATAGATGAGAATTTCAAATCTGCCATGTTCCTTACGGAAGAACTTTCTAACTCAAATTTTCATCATCCTAAATTAGTTAAATTACAAGAGATGGTTCATGAACAAGTTAAGAACGATCCAGAAGCTAAAGTTATTATCTTCACGCAATTTAGAGATTCAGCAGAAACTATTGTTTCTAAATTAGATGAACTTAAGATTAAGAACCATATCTTTTTCGGCCAAGCTAAAAAAAATGGTAAAGGGTTTTCTCAAAAACAACAGAAAGAAATCTTAGACCAGTTTAGAAATAATGAGTTCAATGTTCTTATTGCAACAAGTGTGGCAGAAGAAGGATTAGATATTCCTAAGGTGGATAAAGTTATTTTTTATGAACCCGTGCCTAGTGCAATAAGATCTATCCAACGAAGAGGAAGAACAGGCAGATTAGAAGAAGGGGCAGTTTCTATCTTGCTTACAGAAGGAACAAGAGATGAAGCATATCGTTGGGCATCTTTTCATAAAGAAAGAAAGATGTATACTAATCTTGAGAAATTAAAAAAAGGATTAAAGTTAGAAAAAGAAGAAACTCAAACTTTAGATAAGTTTATTCCTCAAGATAAACCAATTGCAATTCTTGCTGATCATAGGGAGAAGAACAACCGTATTGTTAAAGAATTAATTGATTTAGGAATTTCAGTTAAGACAGAACAATTAACTTCTGCAGATTATTTGGTTTCAGGAAGAGTAGGTGTAGAACTAAAGAAAGTACCTGATTTCGTATCTTCAATGATTGATGGAAGATTATTAACACAAGCTAGAGAGTTAAAACAAAGTTTTGAGAAAGCAGTTTTGATTATTGAAGGAGAGGAAGATATTTACGCAGTCAGAAAAGTTCATGCTAATGCTATTCGAGGAATGTTGGCTTCATTAGTTCTTGATTTTGGAATTCCTGTACTTTACACAAAGGACCCTAAAGATACGGCTGCATTGTTAGCCGTTATGGCTAAAAGGGAACAAGGTAAGGCCAGTGATTTTAGTTATCATGCAGCTAAGCCAAAATCCATTAAAGAGCAGCAAGAATTTATTGTTTCCTCTCTTCCTGGAATGGGTGTACAAACAGCTAGATTGTTGCTTGAGAACTTTAAATCAATTAAATCACTAGTAAACACTTCTGAAAAAAAGCTTCTTGAGATCAAAGGTATTGGCGATAAAACAGCCAAGTCATTATTAGAAATATTTGAATTAGAATATGTTAAGAAAAGTTAACTTTACTTAATCTTACCTGTCTGCCAGTCTTTTAATAATAATCTGGCAGCAACGTCCATGTTTGGTTCTCCGCCTGGTTTTAACTTATTAAATTTAATCGCAATGGCAGAAAGAATTTCTTCTTCAGTCTTACCTTCAACAGAATAATGTTTTTTAACCTTATCAGAAAATTCGGTAATAAATCTTAAAGCAACAGTTTCTGCATCTTTAATCTTTCCATAACTTAAACTTCCAGTTTTCCCATGTTTATCCTCATCTTTTTCTTTACGAGGCAAAACTCCAGGAGTATCTAGTATCATAATTTTATTATCTACTCGAATTTTTTGAAATCCTTTAGTGTAACCAGATTCAGAAGAAGTTTTTGCTGCCCCTTTTCCAGATAATGCGTTGATTAAAGAACTTTTTCCAACGTTAGGATAACCTACAACCCCTACAATAATCTCTTTTCCATGAGAAATTTCAAGTATTTTTTTCTTTAATATGGTTGTACCTAACTTTTCTTTACTAGATATGAATACACATGGGTTTAACCCTTTCTTAATTTTCTCAATTGCCCGATTATCAACTAGATCTGATTTATTAACTACAAAAAGAATCATTTTATTTAGTTTTTCAATTTTCTCTTCTAATTCAAAGTTTCTAGTATCTTTAATCATTCTGGCATCAAGTACTTCGATGATTAATTCTGCTTCCTTAAGTACTCTGTTTACGTGTTTCCAAAATGATGGCATATTCTCTACTTTAGAACGGAAACTTATAAATATTCCTTTATATCTGAACAAATTATGGCATTTAGCAAAACATTTCCCAAGACTGTTCCAGGTACAAATTATCCAGTGTGGGAAGAAGTTTACTTAACAGAAGAAGAAGAAAGAGCTGTAGAAGAGCAATGTAAAAGGGAAAACTTCTTGTTTATGCAAGAATCTATCCAGGAAGCAAAGACTTTAGCAATAAAAAATCAGATGAATGAAGAAATCATAGTTTCAAGTATTGCTATAGCTTTATTTGAAAAGAAAGCGTCTCATATAATATTCTGGAAGGAAAACAAAGCAAAGGAGAAGTTTGACAATAAAAACAAATAAAAACTTATTTCTTCTTCTTCTTCCAATGTTTTTTCAAGAAAGATTCAAACTTTTCTACTTCTTCTTTAGTATTGAAGAAAAGGAGATGTTTCTTGCCCTTTTTTGTTATTAAATATCCTCCCATAAAGAATTTAGTTAGTTTATGGCGAGCAATTTCTTTTAATGGTATTTTACTTTTATTCAGTTTGTTTCTACTTTTTCTTGTAACTTCTAAATGTGTTGGTGTTAAGTGATACTTTTCTTCAACCATTCTTACTTTTTGGATAATATATGAAGTTAAATAGTAAAATCCAAGAAACGCAGCGGTAAAAAGAGCGGCACTTAACCAACTTTGTTCTGATTGCGCAAATATTGTTAGGAAAACAAGTACGGTAATAACTGCAACTGTTAAAGTTTCAATCTTTAGAAACATAAACTCTTTCATTGGGAAAATCCAAGAGAATCTTTTTGCTACTGCCATTTTAATATTCCCTCCTTAATACTGGTGCTTTTGTTAAACTTACAAATGAAGCAATAAACATTAATATAAATATTATCATAAATGTAATGCCATAATTCAAGCTTTGTGGATAAACCCAAAATGCAGAAATTAAGAACCCTAACATTGCAGTTGCCATAAAACTTCCTTTTAATGGAACTGCGTGCCAATGAGACAATCCTTTAGATGCTTTTTTTGAGTTTGATTTGTTTTTTTGAACTGTTTTATGAACAGTAGTAGATTTTTTTTTAATAGCCTTTCTTTTAGCCATTTGCTATCACCTCTTTTTGATATTAATAAGAAGTATTTATTAATTTAAAAACTTATCTACTAACTTCTCTGCTTTCTTTCTATTTTTTTGATGTTTCTCTAAGAATTTAGTTAATTTATCTACAACAATTTGTTTTAATTCGCCACTTAATAATTTCCCAGACTGATAATTATCATAAATTTTCTGTAATTTTTCATCATCTTCTTCCAATCCATAATTTAACATCTGAAATGCAACATCAATATCAGGGTTTCCACCTTTTTTACGATGTTCCTCTAAAGTTGCCTGTCCTCCAGAGAAAGCGTATCTCTTAACTTTCTTTCCAGCTTCTTTTGGATTATCTGTTAAGGCAATATACGAAAGAGGATCTGAGGACGACATTTTTCCACCTTTTAATCCTGGTAAAAATTTATGATAAGTTGAACTTAATTGTAAAAAATCAAATTGTTTGATTCTTTGACTAACATCTCGAGCTAATCTTAAGTGTGGATCTTGATCTGCTCCTACTGGAACTATTACTGGAACTTTACCTTCAATTAATTGAGGATGTAACATATCTGCGGCTTGTAATAATGAAGAAGACATTTTTCCAGGAGTAATATCACCATAAATTGCTTTAAACTCGTTAAATGTTGCATGTCTAGCTAACATTTCTGCTAAACTATAATACTTGTTTGATTTGTCTCCATCTTTTGATCTTGCGGACTGGAAGTAAAAATCGCAATTCTTTGGTTTTAGTCCCAATGCAATATAATTTGTTAAATATTCCTTAATGGCAGTTTCTCTTAATTCTTTCATATCTGGATTACGAGAATTGTATGCTTCAATGTCTGCAACTGCTAAATATATTTTTGCTCCTAAAGATTGATAGAAGATTATTTGATCTGCGACTAATTTATGACCAAAATGAAACTTTCCACTGGGCATTAATCCAGTCATCATCACAATTGGCTTTTTTTGTTCAATCGCTTCTACAACTCTTTTAAAATCTCTATGTGCAAAGATAATTCCTCTTCTAAATAATAAGTTTTTATTGAAAACTTCTGGTAAGTGTTTTAATGGCTTTAATCCAAAATCCTTGATTAATTTGTTGTAATCAATTTCTCCTTTAACTTCCCAAGGTGTTACTTTCGCTTTCATTACCATTTGTATTAATTATTTGCTTTAAATATGTTTTGTTATCTTAATGTTTATTTAAACTCCCTAAATAAGATTTTAGCTTTATTAGTGGTTTCCTTACCCTAATATAGTGCCACAATATAATATAAACTAATGATGAAACTAAGGAAACAAGTAATAACAATAATATTAGACTTATCAGCTCAATTGGGAAAGTAATAGCTAATCCTGGAGATATTAACAAAGCAGCAACAAAAGGAAGAATCGTAACAGAGAGAACTGTTCCTAAAACTGACTTTAACTTAACTTTTTTTCTTAAGGACAATACAATAAGTTCAAAAATAACTCCTCCAATTATAAAAGCTAATATTTTTTTAATTCCAATTATGCCCAGTTCAGAAATATTAATTGTTAATATTGCATAAGTAAAAAAGAATAACAAGTAAACTCCAATTTTACTAACATTCCTAACTAAAAAATTAATTCCAAAACAGAACAATGTTAAGGAAACAATTAATAATATCATTGGACTAAGAAAAAAAGAACTAAAAATCAAGATTAAAGCAAAAGGAACCACTAAAAGAATGGAAAAAATGTACTCTTTAAGCTGAGTTCTCTTAAAAAAGTTCATTTTTTGTTTTTAATCTGTTCTCCTTTTAATTCTGCTTCTAGAACCGGCAGTGTTTGCTTAATTTCATTGATTCGTTCTTCATACTTAGCTGCTTGTTCTTTATATGAACTAGTAGAAATCTTTTTATCAATGAAACATTCTTTCTGTAGTCTCTTAATTAACTCTTTAGTCTTTTTAGTTTCTAATTTCAAATGATTGATTTTACGTTTTAACATGCCTTTCTGGGTAGAGTCGAAGTTAAATGATCATTAATATCTTCAGATAATCGAGATGCTAAAAAAACTACTACTTCTGACTTTGTTGACATCTGTGATATTAATATATCTCTTAATTCTGAGGAAGAACTTTCCTCGGTTAATGCATCAGGTTCATGTAATTTAACAATTTCAATAAAAAAATCATCAAGGGCATTATATTCCCTTGTAAGAGAATCCATCAATTCAACTGCTTCAATTTCTTCAATCCCCTCTAATTTAAAGAGCTTTGAAGTAGAATCAAATTTAGTCTCCCATTGTGCATAGGCTCGTTCTTCAGGATGACGTAAATAATCGTTAGCAAGAATATTTAAATCAAAAACCCCTTGAAGTATTTCAACACTAATCTTATTTTGTAAAAGTTCTTTGTTAACATCTTGATAAATTAAAACAGAAAATGAGCCAAGGACTATAATAACCACTAAAAAAGAAATTAATATTCCAAGGAAAGATTTTGTTTTAAGTTTCATAGTTTACATTTCTATCTTATTATCATAACTGCTTCTGGTTTAACTTCTTCTAAAGCGTTGATGTAAATGTAGTTAAGATAGTTCGGGACTTTTGTCGCTTCTGTAAGTCCATTATTAATTGCCCATCTTGATTGATCTTCAAGATTAAGGAGGAGAGTTTGTTTCAATGCTATTTCAAAGTTAAATGAGTCTCTTTGTGTTTTAAATTCTTCTTCATTCATTTCTATAGATTTAGCAATAATACTTATTGTCTCAGAAGGATTATTATTAACAAATGCTTCAGCTTTAACTAATGCTTTGTTTACTTTTATTATTTTATCTGGATTATTATTAACAAAATCTGAATGCCCAATCAGATTCCAAGTCAAGGCATATATTTCTCCATCATAAAATGTTATTGCTCTTGTCCCAAATTCAGATTGTATATTTTTCAGGTGAGGTTCCCAGGTAGATACTGCATCAACTCGACCTTCCGTGATGGCATCATACATGTCTGAAGGGGCAACATTAATTATTTCAAGATCATTTTTTGTTAAACCATTTACCACTAAAAACAGATTTAAGAAAAATTCTCCATTAGTGCCAGAAGTTACTCCTACTTTTTTATCTTTCAAATCACTCGGAGAATTAATGCCTTTGTCTTTAAGTGCGATAATGGCGATTGCTTTTGTTGATGTTCCAATTGTAGATATTACAGTTATGTCCTTCCCATTAAGAATTCCAAAAGCTATGGGGGTGTTTGCAGCTTGACCCAAATCAACTTCTCCTTCTAAAACGGCATTAAGACCATCCTTTCCAGAGGAATAATGTTGTAAGGTTACATTTAACCCTTCCTCAAGAAAATAACCTTTTTCAGAAGCAACATAAATTAATCCGCCCACTGCAGCTTGACCTTCCGTGATTGTTAGTTTTTCAAGTGGAGTATATTTATCTTCAATTTGCTCGCCACAACCACCAATTATAAACATACTAATTAATAATAATATTAGCAGAATCAAATTCTTCTTCATTTTTCTATCCCCTCTTTTTTAAATAAATTAATCTGATTAATAGTTATTTTTTTATTTTCTACTTCTTTTTTTTCATTTAATCGTAATCACTTTATCAACATACATTCCACATTTCTGAATCATACTTTCGTGTTCTGCTACATCTAGAGCATAAAAAATACCTTTTGTTTCACTCTTTTTAATCGTGCTTGCTAAACTAGAGATAAACCTTGAAACTGTTTCTGCTTTATTATATGTTAACAAGTTTGTTAATGAATCAAAAACTAAATAATCTAAATTGTGTTTTAGAACTTTTTTGATTACTAAAGATAATTCTGTTAAAGCTCCCGGTGAACTAACATGAATAGATTGTTCATCTTTACTACTTGTACCTAAAGATTTTGAAATGGCATCAACAAAAATAACATTTTCCATTTTCACTTTCTTTTTACTAAAACTTTCATTTAAAGAACCAGACGTTTTATTGGTAGTGACGTAACATATTTTCTTTTGAGATAACTTTTTAGCAATTTTTAATGAAGCACCACCATATTTTTTACTGGGGATTATTACTAAAACAATTTTATTTTCTCCCAATTCTTTGGCTATATCCATTTTCAGTTCCCCACAATCTTTTTCACTCTTTTAACTAAATCTTTAATGTCAAAAGGTTTTTGGATAAAGTCAACAATATTATTTTGTCCCAATAATTTTTCCTTTTCCGCTTCTGAAGTTCGTACAACGCTTAAATATGAAATTTTAACATTTTTTATTTTTTTAACAACTTCCCTTACTGGTGTTCCTGGCATCATAATATCTAAAAGAATTAAGTCTGGTTTTCCTTTTTCAAGTTTCTTTAAACAATCATCACCATTTACTGCTGTAATTACTTCATAACCCTCTTTTTCAAGAATTGTTTTCACTGATGATCTAATATCAGCCTCATCATCAACCACTAAAATTATTTTTTTTGCCATTTTTCCTACCTCATTTAATATTCTAAGCGCTCACCACTAAATTGTTTTGATAAGCAGGGAAAAGTATTTTTTCTTCAATGCTTACTCTTTTCTTTACTACTTTAATTATTCCTTGCAATTGTTTTTTGAACTCTTCATCTTTAACCAATTTAGAAACTTCTTCATTCTCAAAATCAGCAAAAAATTTCAAAGCCACTTTAGAGATTGCTAACATCTCTTCAGAAAAACCTTTTCCTAACTCATTCATTTTTACGTCTTTTGCTTTCTCAAATACAGGATATAATAAATTATCTTCTAATTTAAGATGATTTACTAAAACTACTTTTAGTTCCCTTAATTTTGGAATTAGTTTAGAATTTTCTTCAGTTTTCTTTGTTTCAGCAAGAATTTCTTCAAGTAAATAAACAATTTGTACATGTTCTTGTTTCAATTGTAAGATTAAATCCATTTTGGCCTCTTTTCAAGCTTATTAGTTATACTATTTAAAAGAAAGCAATTTGTTATTTAAATATTGTGTTTAATTTCACTTAAATTATAACCTAATCCACTATAAAAAACCCGTGCCATTAAATGTAACTAATATCTTAAATTTACTACCCTCTAGACAAAAGAAAAATTTATTAAGTTAAATGTAATCTTACTAATTTACTGTTCGCAGGAGAATTGATCCTCGCTTGTTAATCTTTGATCTTCGGATCTTTGTGATGCTTGTGTTGAGATGCTTCGGATGCGTTCAGTGAAATTTCTTTTTTTTATATACTCTGTAGATACTTTTATTAACCTAAAATATTTACTTTAATAAGAAAATGGACTACTTATTATTTTTCCTAATTATTATTGGAGCCGCTTTTTTGCTTCCTGAACTAGCTAAAAAGATCCACATCCCATATGTTACCTCTATCATTCTCGCCGGAATACTTATTGGTCCATATGGATTTAAACTTCTAGATCTGGGTGAAATTGCTTCTTTTTTGGCTTTCCTAGGTGCAATCTTCTTGATGTTTACGGCAGGATTGGACGTGAAATTGTCATCATTAAGAAAGATAGGTAAGAAATCAATTATCATCGCTTTGTTTAACGGAATCATTCCATTCATTACTGGTTATTATATTGCTAATTTTTTTGGTTATAATTCGATTACTTCTTTAATTTTGGGAGCAATCTTTGTATCATCATCAGTAGCGATAATCATTCCTTCATTAAAAGAAACTAAACTTGCAGATACCGATTTAGGAAAAATTATTATAAGTTCTACAGTTTTTGAAGATGTAACTTCTCTTTTGATTTTAGCCTTCCTTTTACAGCACATTAGCTTAGATCCAATATTGCCTTTCGTTTATTATATCCCTCTTGTCCTTGTTTCGTTAATATTACTATTTTTCTTACTTCCCAGATTACAGAAATTTTTTATTAAACAAAAAAAGGAAACTCAAAAAGAAGATGTTTTTGAAGGCGAACTTAGGTTTATTATCATTGTTTTGATTATTACTGCTTTATTGTTTGAATTATTGGGGATCCATGCAATTATTGCTGGGTTTTTTGTAGGTCTGTTCCTTTCAGATGCGATTAAACATAGATTAGTCTCAGAAAAGATTTACACCATCAGTTATGGTATCTTTATCCCTATTTTCTTCCTCGTTATAGGAATGAAAACAAACATTTTATCCTTTTTAACAATTGAAAACATAATTATTACTGGAACAATTGTTTTTGGTTTAATCATCGCAAAATTTATTAGTGGTTTTCTTGGCAGTTTGGTTGCTGGTAATTCAAAACATGAAAGTTTAATTGTTGCCTCTGCAACCATTCCGCAATTATCAACTACTTTAGTTGTTGCTTTAGTGGCTGAACAAGTCGGATTGTTTGATGGTGTCCTTCTTACTTCTATAATTGTTTTATCAATAATAACTACCTTAATCAGTCCTTTCCTTATAAAATTCTTTCATCGTAAATTAGAAAAGAATCTCAAGAAACAACAATTGGACAAAGAAAAACATTTATGGGGAGTTAAGAAAGAAACTAAACAATTGAAAAAGAAAGAAAAGAGAATCAAACAAAAAGAACGAAAAGTTAAAGTTGTTAAAGAGAAAGCAGAAAAAGAAAAGGAAGATATTAAGAAACATAAGAAGGAGATAAAAGGAATAAAAAAAGTTATCAAAAAGAAAAATAAAAGAAATTCTCATTAATTTAACAAGTTTTATATACTTCTTTCTCACCTAATATCACATCACTTGGGGGTATTTATAATGGTAAATTTGTTAATGTTTGGATTTTTAAATCCAGTTGTAATTTTAATAGTGCTTTTTATTCTGTCAAGTTTGAAAGTTGTTAAAGAATATGAACGTGGAGTTAAGTTCACTTTAGGAAAATATGCTGGAATGATGAAGCCAGGTTTAAGAATGGTTTTCCCTGTAATTCAATCGTGGGAAAGAGTTGATCTAAGAGTTAAGGCTGTAGATGTTCCAGATCAAGATTGTATTACTAAAGATAATGTTTCTGTAAGAGTTAATGCTGTACTTTACTTTAAGGTTTCAGAAGCAGAAAAAGCAATTATTGGTGTTGAGAATTATTTCTATGCAACTTCTCAACTTTCACAAACAACAATGAGAGATATTGTGGGAGAGGTAACGTTGGATGAACTTCTAAGAGAAAGGGATGAAATTTCAAAGAAGATTCAAACAATTGTTGATAAAGCTTCAGATCCATGGGGGATTAAAGTTGAGTCTGTTGACCTTAAGCATGTAGAACTTCCAGATAACATGAAAAGAACCATGGCTAAGGAAGCAGAGTCTGAGCGTGAGAAGCGAGCGGTAATCATTAAGGCAGAAGGAGAAGTTATGGCAGCCAATAACATGGCTAAAGCAGCTACTACATTAGCCAAGGCACCAGGAGCTTTACATCTGAGGACGCTACAGAGTATTAACGATATCTCTTCAGACCAAAGTAATACAATTGTCTTTGCAATGCCTGTAGAAATCTTAAAAGCTTTCGAGCGGTTTGGAAAAAAGTAAAACTTTATTTTTTTATTTTTTCAACCTAAAGATCAATAACTATTTTTTTATTCTTCAAATCAACATTTTTAATTTTCTTGATTTTCTTAAACTCTTCTTTAATTTCTGTCCATTCCTTTCCTTCTTTTAATAAAGAGCTAACAATCTCTTTTAACTTTTGTAAATCAGCATATTTTTCATAAACTAATTCTCCTTTTTTAGTATTTAAATCAATAGATTTATCTTGCTTCTTAATTGCTTTTTCTTGTGCTGCAATCATTCTTTTAATAGTGTTTATTTTACTCTCATAAGGAGAAACGGTCTTAAATGGATTAAGTGTGTCTAATGCAGCACTATAAGTATCTAATTTTTCTTTCTCATTTTGTTCTGAAAGTGAGAATGGAGTAATCTGTTCATCATAAACATATCCTTTCGGCAATTTAATTTGTTCTAAGAACATTTTAATTGTTTTAACAATCTCTTTAGCTTCTTCTTTAGTAATTTCTCCTGGTAACTTCCCTTTTTCAACATTACTTAATTTGCAAGCTTCTTCAGCATAAAGTCCACCTAACCCAAATTCTATTGCTAAGGCTGTAGCAAGATTCTTTTTCTCACTTTTCTTTAATGTTGAGAACAAATCTTTTTCATTAACATTTTCCCAATTTAACTCAGATTCTGGAAATTTGTAAATCTCTCCTACTTTAACTTCTCTATCTCGAAATTTCTGTCTGTGTAGTGCTGCAATTATTTTATCATCTTTACCAATTAGAATTAAATTTCCTTTAGAATACAGTTCAATTATCAACTTGAATTTCTCTGCTTTCATTAATTCAAACACAATTACTCTGTCTGCATTATATTGATATATCTTATTAATTGTAGAATTGCTAATATATTTACGTAATTGCATACAGTAGGATGACGGCCTTAATGGAGCTTCTTTCTTTTTAGTTAGACAAAGATACTTCCCTGGAATAATCTTTAACAATTGTTTACCTTGTCCTTGGGCATGAAGTTGAAACATCAATTCTTTTTTATCTTGGTGGTAAACCTGGGAAACCTTTCCGCGGGTCAAGAATTGTAGTTCATTAACAATCGCTGCTAATTCTAATGAAGTTATTGAATTTTTAGTCATAGGTCTAGAATTGTAGTTTTGTTTTATATACTTAACGCCAAATAGGAAGTATAAATTCTTAAAATCAGGCGTTAGTATATACTTACGAAAAGTTTCAAGTAAGGCTTTTCGTTTCGTATATACTTTTGGAAAAGAAATGAAGGGCTAGGAGGGACTCGAACCCTCGATCCGTCCCTCTGCAGGGGACTGCATTAGCCGCTTTGCCACTAACCCAAAGATATAAACAGTTTATCTTGCTTACTTTTGTTGTCAAAACCAACATGCTTTAAAAAGTTTCCGAACGAGGAATGTTCAATAGTAATTCTAAGATATACACTTGTACTTCCATCTTTCCTGATATTTAGTTTACTATAATTCACAGGGGATGTTTTAATATCAAAAATCTGCAACATTGTACGGATTTGTTCGAAGAAAGCAATGCCTTCTTTAAGAAGAATCTGGTTTTTTGCCATTTTAAAAGTGATCTGCCATCTCTTGTCTTTTCCACAAAATATACTTCCTTCGGCATCGTACATACTCCTCAAATAAGAACTTTTTAGTTCTGAACTACCTTTAAACACCCAATTTGGTACTCTAAAAGGATTATTTGTTTTGTTTCCGATGGGGGTGCCTATATCTTTTAAAAATAAACACATTTTTTTGGAAGGAACATACAATTGGTATCGGATGGTTGGAAATAAATTATTGCTTACTGGTCTTTTATCTGTATGGATTTTTCCTTTAATGCCAAATAAGTTGTAGAATCTATTTTTGACAACTTGAATTTCTTGCAAATCTTTGGAGTAAAATGATGCAACATATCTTTTATTATCAACTTGTAAGTGGCCATCGCTTGTAAGATCTGCAACTACTCGAGAAAGTTCAGGATTGTTTAACAATTGTTCATACATTTTTAATCACCTCTTTATTTTACACAATTGAAAGAATAAAGAGTGAATAAAAATTAGTTCACTGATTAATAAATCTTGTCCGAGGTTGACCAGTGGGTAGTGGCTTTTACTAAATTTTAACGAAATCTTTAAAAGTAAAGTGTTGGATACATTCTTTATTGGGCCTGTGACCTAGTCTGGATAAGGTGTCAGCCTTCTACACGAGAAACAGAGCTTCTGAGCTCATCTCGCGACGAGAGCTGAAAATCGAGGGTTCGAATCCCTTCAGGCCCGCTTTATTTAATTTCTAACATAGAAATCAATATATACTTTCCAAATAATATTTCTTCAATGTCCTCAATAATCATTTATGAAAGTAGAAATGTTAAAGCTAAGGGTCTTAATAAATCTGATATAATAAACCAAGATAAGTTATTAAGCTACTTTTTTGAAGGAGATTATGAAAAGCATTCAGTTTTAGATAATATCAAATTGAATCATAGTAAAGAAAAAATCTCTTTACTTTATCCTGGCAGTGGGGCGGACGTTTTTGTTCCATTAATTTACTTAAACAAATTATTTCCTAATGTAAAAAAAGCCAAATTCATTTTCGTTGATTCTGAAGATAATTTGGGATTAATTAAAACAGTTTTAGATGAAGTGGGAGTGAGCTTTAAAGCTAGAAAGAATAAGATTAAATTTTATTGGAATAATCAACTTATTGAACTTAAATTTCTCTCTGAAAGAATAGAAACTTATCTTAAAAAAGAGAAGAAATTTGACGTCTATTTCGAAAGAGCATTTCGATTAATGAGGGACGACATTTATGGATACGAGGATAAAATAATTTCTCTCTTAAATGAAGGTGGAATTTTAGTCAGCGACACAGGTTTTTTAAACAAAAGTTTAAGTTATATTGAAGTGCCTAAAAATCTCAGTTCATATGAAGAGATGGTTCTTGGAATAAAGAAATAAAAGAAAAAGAAATTATTTAATGGTTATTTTCTCAATAACTACATCTTCTACTGGTCGATCTGCTTGTCCAGTTTTAACAGAACCAATTTTCTCTACAACATCCATACCCTTAACCACCTTACCAAAAACTGGATGTTTACTGTCTAAGAAGTTATTATTAACCAAATTAATAAAAAACTGACTGCCTCCAGTATTAGGGCCAGCATTAGCCATAGCAATTGTTCCAGGTGCATTACTTAAAGTTTTATCAAACTCATCTTTAATCTTATATCCTGGATCTCCTGTTCCCCACATATTCTGCTTTGATGTGTCTTTTGACAAGGGATCTCCTCCTTGAATCATGAATCCAGAGATAACTCTGTGAAATCGAGTACCCTCATAAAATCCTTTTTCTGCTAAATCTATGAAATTTTGCGTTGTAATTGGCATTTTTTCAGTAAATAATTCAATTTCTATTGTTCCTACATTTGTCTCAAAAACTGCTGTTTTCATTGTATTTCCCCCACAAGACACTAAGAATAGTGCCATAACTATCAATAAACTTGTTATTATTGCTTTTTTCATACTGCCTTTGCAGAAGAAAGGTTTTATATCTTTTTGTAATCACTCTAAAGTAGTCAAAACAACGAAACATTTATAAAGTAGCTTCCATCCTATATAGGAATACCTAACTCGAATAGGGGGATATAAAATGAATGTTAACCAACTTGAAAATAATGTTGTAGAATCTTTCAAATTAGCTAAACAAGATATTGTGAAGTTATATCAAAACGTAGGCTATTTACTTGGCCAAGTTGAACAACTTAAGAAAGAAAATACTTATTTAATGGCTAAAGTAGAAAGTGTTTCTAAGAAGAAAAGAACTGTTGTAGTAAAAACTGCAAAGAAAGTTGCAAGAAAAGTATCTAGTAAGAAGTTTTTAGCAACTAAAGGCGGAAGTAAAGTACACGACACACATTGTCCTTTTGCTAAGAATATTAAACCCAAGAACAAAGTTGTATTTGCTTCAAAAGTTAAAGCTTTAAATGAAGGATACAAATTCTGTAAGTGTTTAGCTTAGAACTATTTTTATTTTACCTTATTTAAGGTAACCAAGTTTTCTGATTCTTAATCTTATCTGGAAGATATTTATCAATAACGTAGTTTAATCCCCATTTAGCGAGAGCTTGCTGTTCTGCACGAACCTTCATCTTCGCCATCTGTTGCAAAGCTTTTTGCCACGGCTTATGGTGTTTAATGAAAGGATCATTCTTAATCAGATCTTTAATTTTCTTAATATCTACATCTTTTAATGGATGTGAAGGTAATTTATAATCAATAATGTCTTGTGGCGTTATTCCAATAAACTGTGCTTTTGGTACACAAAAGAATTCATTAATATGTGCAGCATTCCCAGATCCTACTTTTAAGGTTCTGTAAATAGAACCAAATCCATATGGGTCTCCATCAGTAAATACATAAACAGGCATATTGTTTTCATCACTTAATTTTCTAATAAATCTTCTACATGCTCTAGTTGGAACTCCTCCCATTGAAATTAAAATACAATTAGCGTTTTTCCAGTATTTGTGCTTTACTAACCTTTGAAACATACCTGCTGTTTCAATTGCTAAGATAAATTTTGCTTTAGTTTCAAACTTTAATTCTTCAACAGAACTTGGAACAGAATAGGCTCCGCTTCCAAATTTAGTACAATCAATTTTAATTTCTTTACCAGTATCTGGATCTTTATCAATAACAACTAATTGGCCTGCGACGTCTCCACCTTTCTCTTCTGGAATAAAACCAATCTGTTCTCTGTTAACCCGCATCATTGCTTCAACATCGTCCATTACTGTATCAGATTCAGGCTGTTCTTTAAACCGAGCATCTCCCCAGTTTTTGGAAACATAATAAGCTTCTCTTTTTGTGGCGATATCTTCACTTTCAATTAAACTTCTAGATAATCCCATCATTCTTAGAGTTTGGGCAAAAGTCTTGATGGTAGAAGCTGTTAAGGTTCTTTCTTTAACTTTATTCTGTAATTTGAAGTAACCTTCTTTTTCATTATATTCTACATTTGTAAGGGAACGGATTGGCATTTCTAATTGTGGTTTTTCAACAAGAGTAATTTTATTGTAAACCTCTTTAGCAAGTTCAGTTATTTTCTTTGTTACTTTTGTTTCTTTTTTTGCCATTTTATAATTTTAAAATAATGTTTGTTGTCCTTTTTTAGTTGACTCTTCCTTTTCTTCTTTAGTTTCTTCAACCTTTGTTTCTTTTACTGGAGACTCTTCTACTTTCTCTTTATCTTTGGAATTTTCTTTCTTGGGCTTCTCTTCCTTGCCAATCTTAGCTAAGTCTTCATCATAATCTGGATTGTCAACTTTAATTTCTTCTAATTCTCCTCGAGTATGTTCTAAAATCTCTACCAAATTATCTTCAATCTTTTTCTTCTGAATTTCATCTAATTCTAATAATTCTTTTAATGCGTCTGCAACATGTGGAATATATTTCTCAATGTAACTTCTTTTTTTACCTTCATCTTTAATCCTTTTCTTTTTGTTAACAAATGAAGCTAACTTTCTTCCACATTCTTGTAGTGCTAATTTAATCTCTTTAATAATTTCATTATAGTGTGCAAGTGATTCTTTAGATTCTGATGTGAATGGAACCCACACAGAAGTCATATGCACAACAATTGTACATGGGCCTGAAGGTAAAGATGATTTACTTTGGCTTAATCCATAACTTCTCCAAGAAGTGTTTTGTATTGAATTTGTTATAGCGCACGCACCTTGTTGGTACAGTAAAGGAACACGATTTGCAAATCGCATGATTCTCACAGTTTTATCTACTTCCTGTTCTCCACCAAAGGCCATTGCTGCTTCAATAATAAATGGATTTCCTCTATAAACTGATGGTGGCCGAGTTGTTGCACAATAAAACTCTGCATTAATTTCTTTTCTTAACCCTTTTTCTAACTCTTCTTCACCAATCGGAGAAATACAATCAGTTGGAGGAGAAATAATTTTTGTTTTCTTAATTCCTTTATGAATATTTTCGGCCATGTCTCTGTTAACTTTCTTTGGCTTCAGATTTGGAAGTAAAGCAGAATTTGCACAAATCTCTTTTGCTGTGCCCGGTCCTACTCTCACGAATTCTGTTGTAAAAAACTGTTGCAAGGTTTTTGCAGAAGTCATTTCCAACATTTTGATTAATCTTCCTAACTCTACTCCGTAAGGATGTGGTTTAATTTCTCTTGTTTCTGCAGGAAGTTCATTTGTAACTCTAGCAAAAATAATTTGCTCTGCATTTGGATTAGTATAAATTAAAGTTAAGTGCGGGTTAACAATGGCAGTTTCTTTCAAATATTCATCAACTGATTGCTTTCCCTTAATGTAAGCTCCTTCCATGTCAATTTCAATTCTTGTTCCATGATCTTTTTCTTCCCACTCAACAACTTCGCTATTAACAACATCAGGATTATTTGTTTGTGTGTTAATTTTAAGTTTGATTCTATGTGCTTCCTTGCCCTTACCAACTTTTGAAGTAATTAAAGCTGGTCTGCCAGTAGTTAGCTGTCCATAAAGTAAAGTCGCAGAGATTCCAATACCTTGCTGTCCTCTTGTAGAGGATAATTTATGGAATTTTGAACCGTATAATAGTTTTGCGAATATCTTTGGAATTTGTTTCTCAATAATACCTGGCCCGTTATCTTCAACAATCATTCTAAACCGAGTATCATCTAATTGAATCATCTCAACATTAATTTCTGGCAGAATTCTTGCTTCTTCACACGCATCTAAGGCGTTATCAACAGCTTCCTTAACTGCTATTAGAAGTGCCTTCCTTGGACTATCGAAGCCAAGCAAATGCCTATTTTTCTCAAAAAATTCTGCAATAGAAATTTGTTTTTGTTTCTTTGCTAAATCTTCCGCACTCTTCCGAACCATGCTATTTAGAAATAAAGGTGGGTTTTATAAGCGTTATGGTGCAAAGTTATTTTTGTAATTCTTGAATTGTTTGTTTGGTTTTTGATATTCCTTCATAACTAAACGCTTTAATTCCTAGGGAATTAGCGACCTGAACATTGGTCTTTGAGTCATCAAAATAAGCACAATTTTCTGATTTTAGTTTTTGATCTCTTAAAATTTTTTGGTATGCTTGTTCATCTGGTTTGATAAGTCCTGTTTCCCAGGAGAAATAAACAGCATCAACAGAATCAAATATCTCTGGGAAATGTTCTCTGTAATAGGTTGTTCTTTCTCTAAAGTTATTTGATAAAATAAAGACCTGTGTGCCTTGTTCTCGTAGTTCTTTAGCGTAATCTAAAAGTTCTGGAACCAATTGTTCTCCAGAGAACCAATAATCAAAGAATTCTTTTTCATTTAATTGGACACCCCATTTACCTAGGTATGGTTTCCATAATTCAAAACTGTTTTGGGCGTCCGGTTTTCTTACTTTTGGCATTATATCTTTTAATGCAGCAATAAACTCATTTGAATCAACACCATAATCTTGTTGCATTCTATCACTTAAATATTCGCTTTCCAAGAAAACACCATTTAAATCAAATATTACAGCTTCTAACATTTTATCCAAATAAGATTTCTTTCTTTTTCTTCTCTAAGAATCTGTAGACTGTTCTGTGCATTGATCCGTCTAATAACATCCCAATGGCCTGGCGAGCTAATGCGGTGTAAGTTCCTTCTCCCACAATTCCTACAGTTTTACCATAAACAGAAATATATGTATTTGTTAACCTTTCAATTTCTTCTCTGGACTTTCCACCTTTTCCAATAATTCTACCTTTTACTCTTAACATTGTATTTTTATTCTTTCCTGCAATGTCTTTTAACTCAATTAATTCAAACGCATAATCTGGTTTTAATAATAGTAAAGCAATTTTTGGATTAAACCCTCGTGCAATGGCTTTAACAATCTCTTTTGTAGTGTAAAGATTAATACCATCATCACCTGAAATTGTAACTTCTCCCTCTTTAGAAATATCCAATTGGCAACCAGTTTCCTCTTCTATCTGTTTTTTGGTTTCTCCATCCTTACCTATCAGTACAGCAATTCTCTCTTCTGGGATTTTCATCTCATATGAGAATTCGTCTTCTCTTTCAGTAGGTTCTTGGTTTTCTTCCATTGTTATCACTTTTTGGTTGATTCCTTTTTAATCTTTTCCAAAGTTTCTTTAAAATCAGCTTTAACTCCAAGTTTTTTAAAGAATTGTAAAACATTCTTCACATCTCTTTCTAGCAATTCTAAAGAATTTGGTGTTCTTACTAAAGTTGATTGAGAAAAGTCAATTAATATAGGTTTTCCATTATAATTTAAAATATTAAACGCAGACAGATCCCCATGTACTAACCCACAGCGATATAACAATTTCATCTGTTTTATTACTTCTTTTAAGAATTGTTTTGGATCCTCTGGACGAGTGTCTTTTAATGGTGGGGCAACTTCTTCATCACCAATAAACTCTTCTAAAATGATATTATACTTCCAATAAAGGGCTTTAGGAACTTTAACCTTGCCTTTCTGTGCTCTTAATAAGTTTTTATATTCTCTTTGTGTCCAAGCAAAGATGATGTCTCTTCTTTTATTCTTAAGAAAATCATAGCGCGGATCTTGTTTAATGTAGCTAAACATTCTTTTAAAATCTGCGTTCTGAACCCTATAAATCTTAATTATTAACCTTTTTTTCCCTTTCTTGGCAACAAAAACGTTACTTTCCTTGCCTACTTCTAACGGACCAATTATTTCATCATATAATCCTTTACTTTGCATTTCAAACAAGTTTCTTTTTGTAAATGTATCAAATACTCCGTGTTCTGTCCTAAATCGTTCTTGTGACGTTCTTGTAACCATTGTTGAATTATTGGTATCTTGTAGTTTTTAATCTTTTGCTATTCTTATTCAGTATTGCTGTATCACTCAGAGGTGACAATAGTACCAAAACATTTATATATTGGTTGTCCCTTTATAGTAATAAACACCTCAAAACCACCTCTTTTTCCCTTGTGAACTGGTCCTTTAGGTCCAGTTTACTGGGGTTTTTAACTAATTTAAAATGGCTTAAATCTAACTCTATTCTTAATTTAAAGCTTGTTTTTACTTTTTAATTCTAACTTATATATTTTGGACCGAATAGTTTATATACCAGATACTATAATTTAATTATAAGCCCGTCACGAGAGTACCTGGGGGAGTTTACGGCGAATGCCAAGCTTTGAACCTGGGGGTTAGTGGAACGGGCTACATTTAATATTAAAAACATCAAAAACCTAGAAAAATAGACGGTTTAATATTCCTCATTCACAGTAATCATAAGTAATGAAGATAAAATTAATTCCTATTTTTCTAGAAAATAACTTCAGAAAGGTTGTTAATAATGTTCATAAATTCACAAAAATTCACAGTTAAGAATCAGAAAGAATTCGCTGAATTAGACAACTATTTCTAAGTTAAGCTTGGAGGCTAAAAAATGGCAAAAATAAGCCCAGTTGCGGCAAAATACATAGTACATTCAGTAATTACAATTGAAGGAGTTGTTGATCGTCCTGATGTAATTGGAGCGATTTTCGGACAAACTGAAGGTTTGCTTGGAAACGATTTAGAATTAAGAGAATTACAAAGAAGTGGAAGAATTGGTAGAATTGAAGTTAACGTTACTACTAGTTCTGGTAAGACTAAAGGAGAAATTATTATTCCTTCTAGCTTAGATAAAACTGAAACTGCTATTGTTGCAGCTGCATTAGAAATTATTCAAAGAATCGGTCCTTGTAACGCTAAGGTTTTGGTTCAAAGTATTGAAGATGTAAGAACTAGTAAGCGACAGTTTGTGATTGATAGAGCTAAGGAGTTGTTAAGAACATTAACTGACAAAACTTTACCAGATTCTCAAGAATTAGCTGATGAAGTATCTCAATCAGTTAGAATGATGGAAGTTTCTAATTATGGAAAAGAGAAACTTTCTGCTGGTCCTGCAATTGATGAAAGTGAAGATATCATAATTGTTGAAGGTAGAGCAGACGTTTTGAACTTACTTAAACATGGATTTAAGAATGCAATCGCTATGAATGGAACATCTTGTCCTGAAACGATTAAAGAATTAACTAAAAAGAAAACAACTACTGTTTTTGTTGATGGGGATCGAGGCGGAGATTTAATTATTAGGGAACTTTTAAGCGTAGCTGACATTGATTCTGTATGTAAAGCTCCAGATGGAAAAGAAGTTGAAGAGATTACCAAAAAGGAAATTCATAAGGCTTTAAGAAGCAAAATTACTGCTGAACAAGCTAAATTGGATTTAGGAATTGATGATAATGGTGCTTTATTAGTTGAAGCAAAACCTTCTTCACAATCTCGTCCGGCAAGAACATTTCAACAGAGATCACCACAAAACTCTTCAGCATCACAAAGGAGAACTGGGTCTCAAGGAAATAATCAAAAACCAGAAAATCGTTTTAACAACAATCGTCAATCTCCACAATCAAGACAGGCTCCAGCACCGAGAAGTCCTCGGTTAACAGGAGAAGAAAAAGCTAAATTTAAAAGTACTTTGGATGATTTGTTTGGAACTCGTGGCGCATGTATCTTTGATCCTAAATTGAACATTCTTGGAAAAGTTCCTTTAAGTGAGCTAAGTTCTACTATTAAAAGTTTAAACGGCGGAATGCACGCTTTAGTTTTAGATGGAGCAGTTGAAGCTGAGTTGGTTCGGTTATCTGAGAAGTTAGGAGTTGCCTATGTTGTTGGAACAAGTTCAAAGTTTAAAGAAGCAAGTAAAGTTAAAGTTTTAACTGACGAACAACTTTAAATTTTCTTTTCTTATTTTTCTTTTAATTTCAAAATGATATCTAAAAATCTTGGAAAAGAACTTTTGGGTTATTTTAAGGCAGATAAAACTCCGGATTTTGCCAGGGATTATTTGAATATAAGAAATATTGATCCTCAATTGGGTCAAAATTATTTTGATATCTGGACACAGAGATTAAGAGAATATTTTGAAAAAAAATCAGACGAAGATCCTAATAATACTATTACTTCCGAACAAGCTATGGCAATATATGAAGGAATAGCTCTTTTAGTTCAAACAGCTCAAGAATGTAGAAAATCGCAAAATGTTGTTTCCTTAGATGATTTGAAGGATTAATCTCTTTTCTAACTTTCCTTACTCTTGTTTATTACCACAACCTTTTTATTCTACTTTAAATTAAACTACTTTAATGGTGTTTGATGTTATTATTGGTAGGTCTAAGAAAGATGTTGCAAAGTATGGTAAGGAAGGCACAGTCTTTATTGGAAAACAGTATGTTAAGATGGGCCAAACCACTTCTTTAAGTAATCCTGTTTATTTGGATGTTGCAGGTGCACACGTTGTTTTTATTGTTGGTAAAAGGGGAAGTGGCAAATGTCTTCATGGAGATTCTCTAATCACATTAAATGATGGAACTCAATCTAAAATCAAAGATTTAGAATGGGATGATAAAGATGTGTTTACTTTAGATTCTAATTTTAAAATTAAGACGGGCCAGAAAAGCAATTTCTTTAAGCGCCCAGTAAATAAATTATTGGAACTTAAACTTAGGAGTGGGAAGGTAATCAAACTTACTCCTGAACATCCTTTACTAACAGTCAAGGGATGGGTGAATGCAGAGAAGCTAAATCTTGGAGCAAGAATTGCCACTCCTCGAAAACTCGATGCATTTGGCGAAGATTTAATGAAAGAGTGTGAAGTTAAGCTATTAGCATATTTAATTGCAGAAGGACATTTGGGAAATGGATTTGTGTTGTTTTCTAATCAGGACCAAAAGATTTGCAATGACTTTAATGTTTCAATAAAAGAATTTAGTGATGATTTGATAATTAAAGAACATTCTCAAGATACTTATAGGGTAATAGAAAACAAAAAAAGGGACACAATAAAAGCAAAAAGAGATGACAAAGGGAAGTTTACAACAAGAAGTCAATTTAACCACAAATCTTCACTTAGAGAATGGTTAGAAAAATTAGACTTATATGGCAAGAGTTCTTTAACAAAGTTTTTTCCAGAAAATATCCTAAAATTACCAAAACACCAATTAAGTTTGTTTCTCAATCGTCTATTTTCTTGTGATGGAACAATTTACAAAAAGGCAAATCATTGGTTTGTTAGTTATTGTTCTTCATCAAATGAAATGATTTTACAAGTTCAACATTTATTGCTTAGATTTGGTATAACCTCTAAAATAAGAAAAAAGATTATTCAAAATAAATTTGAATCAAACGAATTGGAAATTTATGGCGAAAACGTTAGTAAATACTTGCAAGAGATTGGTTTTTATGGAAAAAAAGAAGAAAGGGCAGCAGTTGCAATAAAAGAATCAACAAAAATAATTAGAAATCCAAATGTGGATACAATTCCAAAAGAGATCTGGGGTCTGTATTGTCCAAATAATTGGGCTGAAGTTGGAAGAAAGATTGGTTATGCTCATCCTAAGGCATTAAGAGAAAGTATTAAATATTCTCCATCAAGACAAAAATTATTACAAATTGCTAAAGCAGACGAATCGGAATTGTTAATGAAATTTGCTAGTTCTGATATTTTTTGGGATGAAATAGTATCGTTGAATATTATGGAAGGAAATTTTGAAGTATATGATTTTACAATTCCAGAAACTCATAATTTTGTTGCAAATGATGTAATTGTTCATAACTCTTACACTATGGGCAGTATAGCAGAAGGACTAGCAGATCTTCCAAAAGAAATTAAACAAAATCTTTCTATTGTTTTACTTGATACTATGGGGATTTATTGGACTATGAAGTATCCAAATTATCAAGACGCTGATTTAGTTAAAAAATGGGGCTTTGATCCAAAAGGATTAGATGTTAAAATTTACACACCTTCAGGATTTTTCTATAAATATAAAGAACAAGGTATTCCTACAGACTTTCCTTTCTCATTAAGACCATTAGACGTAGATTCAAACGATTGGTGTAACGCTTTTAATTTAAATCCAAACTCGGCGGAAGGTGTTTTAATCACTCAGGTTGTACAAGAACTTTCAAAAATTGGAACTACTTATTCTATTGAAGATCTTATTGAAAAAGTAAGAACTGATATTGAAAGTGAGAAAGTTGTTAAAAGTGTGGTAATTAATGAATTTAAGAAAGCACAGGGTTGGGAAATATTTTCTAAAGAAGGAACACCCTTAAAAGATATAGTTGCCCCTGGTCAAGTTACGGTACTAGACGTTTCTCCTTATGCTACTATGTCCTCTGGTTGGGAAATTAAAGCACTGGTAGTTGGCTTAATTAGTCGAACTTTATTTAACCAAAGAATGTTAGCAAGAAAAACAGAAGAATTCAAGACTGTTGATGCTGCAATGCATTATTTCTCAAAAGAAGTTGAAGAAAAAATGCAAGATCCTTTAGTTTGGATTGCTATTGATGAAGCTCATGAGATGTTACCTAGAGAAGGTAAAACGGCCGCTTCTGATGCCTTGATTACTATTCTTAGAGAAGGTCGTCAGCCAGGAATAAGTTTAATTCTTGCTACGCAACAACCAGCAAAAATTCATACAGACGTAATGACACAATCTGATACTGTTATTGCTCATCGTTTAACAGCAAAGATGGATACTGAAGCTCTTGGAATGTTAATGCAGAGTTATATGCGTTCTGGATTAGATGAAGAGATTAATATGTTACCTCGACTTAAGGGTGCGGCTGTACTCTTTGATGATGCTAATGAAAGATTATTTCCAGTACAAATGCGTCCACGGTTTACTTGGCATGGTGGTGGATCACCTATTGCAATTAAAGAAAAGAAAGATTATTTTTCTAAAATGAATGAAGAGTTAAAGGATTTGTGAATTTTTTAAATTATAGAATTGTGAACCCAACGTTTAACTCCCAAGGTCATGCTCATCCCAAGGGTCTTGCAACGTTGGGTATAATGGCTTAATAGAATGTTTTTTTAAAAATGTATGGTAAATTCCGGGATTATAAAATTTAACTTAAGAAACAATTCCTTGTTTATGTTCAATATTTCTTCTAACAAATACAAATACACCTGCCCCTACAAGAGCTACGATTACATCAAAAAATCCGTCCCAAAAGAAGAAATCCAACAAATAGGGGGGATTTACAACCACTAATTCTTGTAAGGCTTCTATTAATTCCCATAATAAACTAATTATTAATGTGCCAATAATTGCTGCAAGTCTATAATAAGGGAATTTAATTTTATCGCTTAACCAGAACATACTCGCAGCCATAGCAACTCCTGCACAGAAATGGCTTAATACATCAACCTCTGGCGCAATTCGGTAAAGGTCATAAGTTCTAATGATAACTTCAATTATTAAAGCAACTACCCATAAAGATAATGCTGTTGAAAGAAGAGATTGTTGTTTGTATGATTGTAGTATTCGTTCTAATGCCTCTTTAGTCCTTTGATGTTCAACCTCTTTTATAACTCTCTTTTTCACTTTTAACGAATTACCTTAAATTAAATTAGTTTATTAATTTTTTGTTAGCTTTGATTAGAAAATTTACATCTTTTCTAATCTTTTAATTCTAGAATTAATTTCTGGATGCGTAGAAAATAAGTTTTTCATAAAAGAACTCTTACTTTTTCTAAACGGGGTTGATATGAACAAGTGGGCAGTTGCTTTGTTAGCATGATCAACTAGTGGGTCGGGATCGTTACGAATTTTTATCAAGGCATCTGCTAATCCTTTTGGATATCTAGTAAGTAATGCTCCAGAAGCATCAGCCAAATATTCTCTCTTTCTAGAAATTGCTAATTTTATTACTTCTCCAACTAAGGGGGCCAATATTGCCAAGGCAATTCCTACCAGAACAAAAACAATTGTAAGTTGTCCTCCTTCTTTATTTCTTCCTCCGCGTCCCCATAAGAAACTTCTTAACAAGAAATCAGAAAGCAAAACTGTTATGCCTACCATAACTGCTGCTAACATCATAATTCTGATATCATAATTTTTAATATGTGATAATTCGTGAGCAACAACTCCTTCTAGTTCTAACCTATTTAATTTTTCTAATAGTCCTGTTGTTACAGTAACAGAAGAATGTTCTGGTGATCTTCCAGTAGCGAAGGCATTTAACGCTGAATCTTCAATAACATACACTTTTGGTGGTTTTGCTAATCCTGCAGCAATAGAAAGTCCTTCAACAGTATTAATTAAGTGAGTATACTTTGGTTTGGTAGCCTCTTTAGACTTTGTCATGGCTAAGATGGCATTTGCTCCCCCATAATAACTGATTAGGAAATAAATTGTTCCAACAACCAATGCTAATCCAACACCAAAATATCCTGATCCATAAAAGAATCCGACAACATATCCAATAAAAATTACAAATACTAAAAAGAAAAAGACTAATAAATAAGATTTTCTTTTGTTACTTGCAATTTCTTCGTATATTCCCATTTTTAAAAAAATAAAAAAGTTAAGTAAGACTAGAACTGTACTTTAACGTTTTTCCTTTCTTTTTCTTCTGCACCAAAAAATTCTTCTTGATGAAAGCCAAACATTTTAGCAAACATATTTTTTGGAAATACTTGGATAGCTTCATTAAAGGCCATTACGCTATCATTATAGAATTGTCTAGCGTAAGCAATCTTTGATTCTGTTCCAGAAAGTTCCTCTTGTAATTGTTTGAAATTCTCACTTGCTTTCAAGTCCGGATAACTCTCTGCAACTGCAAAAATAGATTTAAGTGCGTCAGTAATTTGGTTAGATGCCTTAGCTTTACTTTTCATAGAACCCTGTGTTAAAGAAGTTCTTGCTTTAGTAACTGCCTCTAAAACTCCTTTCTCATGTTTCATATATCCTTTAACAGTATCAACTAAGTTTGGAATTAAATCATATCTTCTCTTTAGCTGAACGTCAATTTGTGACCAGGCGTTTTTTACTCTAACTCTTAATTTAATCAGGCTATTGTAGATGTAAATTAAAGCTAAAACTACAACAACTGCAATAGTAATAATAATCCAAGTGGCAACCATTTTTTATACCTCATAATATTTATTAAACGTATTTTAAACGTTTAATTTTAGTGATATTATCTAATATGCAAATGTAGTTTAAAAATGTTATGGTGAAGCGTATATTCCAATTATTTTCTAATTTTTTTAAATCATTTGAGTAAACACAAGTTTTATAAATCTAAAAAAAATGATTTATTGTAATGGTAGATGTTGGATTCGTTCTTTCTGCACTTGTTGCTTTAGCGGCTACTTTTTCAGCAATTTCTGGATTAGTTGTTTTAGAAGGTTTTTTCCGCAACAAATTGAAAGAATTATTTGATGATGCCAATTACTTAATATTTTTCTTCTTAGTTTCAGGGTATTTTATGTATGGTCTTGGAGAAGCATTATATTTCTTAACTAACTTTACTTTATCTGATGCGGGTTATTTTGGAGTTCATGATATCTACTGGTTAGGTGGGGGAACTCTCATCTTACTTTCATTTATATCATTAAGTGCTACATTTGCCAAAAGAACTCAACAATGGGGAAAATTAATTGGTATACTGGCAATAGGTGTTGTTTTAGCTTTAATCATCTCATTTTTCACTATTCAAGGGTCTTTTGCTTTCAGCAACCTTTACCCCATTATTAGCTCTTTAATAGTTGCTTTCGCTTTAGGTGTATTCTTTTTTGATCAACATCTTGGCAGTTTAGCTTTCCCATTAAAGATATTTTTCCTTGCCAGTTTATTTATCCTTTTAGCGGATGTATTGTTCAGTTCCGGAAATTTATTTTCAACTGGCGAGGGCACATTTATGATTTATGATTTTATTTACTTAGTGGGCTATTCCTTAAGTGGGGTTGCTTTCTTAACTTTAAGAAAGAGATGGCATTCACTAGCTAACGGAAACTGAATTAACATGGATAACAAAAAAAACAAAATTTTGGAAAATGAAAACCGAGGTGTGGTAACTTGGTTTTAGAACATATTTTCCCTGAAGACTGGTTAGAAAAGAAAGGGCGTTATGCGTTCATATTAGGTATGATTTATTCTATTATTGGAATCCTTGTCGCTTCAATTTTGTTCCCTGGAGATCCTGCGTTGGTTGCAGTAGCTTTCACTTCACTTTTACTTCTTCCTGAATTGTATAAGATTTTTTCAATTGAAGAACGTCAAGAATCTGTTCAACAGAAAGTTTCTATCAAATCTTTATGGAAAAATGACATTGATGTTGTCAGAATTTACATCTTTTTATTTTTGGGAATATTGTTGGTATACTCTATGGGTACAATAATAATGCCACAAATGCAAGCTAATAATCTTTTTAGAGAACAATTAGAAATTAGGTTTGGTCAAGGTTTTTCTGGACAAGCTGTTCATGTAGGAGATGTTGGGACAGATCTTAAATTCAGTTCCGGATTATTTTTATCGTTGTTAGGAAATAATTTTTTGGTACTTATTGCTTGTTTTATTATGGCCCTCCTTACGGGAGATGGAGCAATATTTTTAATCACTTGGAATGCTTCGGTTTGGGGAACTATATTTGGTTTAACAGCTAAATATGCTGGTCAGTTTTCTGGAAAACATCCATTATATTTCTTTGCCTTAATCATGTTAATTGTCTTTCCACATATGATTATAGAGGCGATGTCTTATTTCTTGGCAGCAATATCTGGTTCTGTTATATCTAAAGATGTAATTTTAGAAAAGTTTGCATCTGACCGATTCTTCGAGGTATTCAGTTTTAATCTATATCTATTGCTATTTGCTTTGATATTTTTACTACTTGGAGCTTTTGTGGAAACGATTGTGCTAGATAATGTTTCAGCATATCAAGAAATAATCCGGATGAGTTTTTCAGGATTAGGGTTGTAATCTCTGGCCGCTTTCTTTTATTTTGATCTTACCTTACTTATGAGGGCAGCAGGTTTCATAGAAATCACATTGGCCAGTTCTCCATTTACACAAGGGAGTTATGGTTCTCTTATAATCTGTTTTTTCTTCAGTAAGCGAAGTATGGGCATGAATTAATTCAATTTCTCTTTTGGCTAAATCAATCAATTCTTCATCAAAGTCTATGAACTTTAATTTATGTCTCAAGAAGTAAATTCCCAACCGAGATGGATTTTTACCATGCTTCTCAAAATAAAGTAATGAATATATTGCCAACTGTAATTTAATGCTATCTTTTATGTCAAAGCGCGCATTTGTTTTATAATCTATAATGTGTACTTGATCTTCTACATGTTGAATTGCATCAATAAATCCTCTTACTGAATAATTGTCAGAGCGATATTCTTGTTCTCTAATTGGAGTTAATGCAACAAATGCTTCTTGTAAAGAAATGTTTTTGTCTTTAGATTCTTTTGTAATTTCTTCTATAAACTGATTTGTCCAGTTTATTATCATTAACATGGTTTCTTCAAAATAAAATTTCTCTTGGTCTTTACTAAGTTTTAATTCATCTAACCTTGCTTTTTCTTTGTTCCAATGGTGAAGTAATAATTTTTGGACAACAACTTTAAACTTATTTGCATAATTGTCTCCATTAATTTCACTTAAATCAATGTCATAGAAATCTTCTAATACTGAATGAGCAATGTTTCCTCTAACTAAGTGTATACTAGAACCAGTTGGTAATTTTTCAACGTATTGATAATAGTACTTTCGTTTACATTGCTTAAACGTATTAATTGATGATGGTGATTCAAGTCTTTTTGCCATACAAATTTTAGGAAAATTATCCTTTATATGTTTTTCCTAAGGTTGACCAGTGGACCAGTGGGTTATACCTGGTTAAATTACTTTGAGAAAACTGATAATATTACTTTGGGTGATAAATATAAAATAAGAATTCATCCTTAAACTTTAGCAGCAACACTTTTCTTAAGTTCTGCAAGTTTACTCTTCTTAACTTCTTTTTTTGGTGCTACTGTTTTCTTTTTAGCTCCAAATAATTCAGCCATAACTACTCCCTTTTCATCTTTAGTTACGTTAACCTTAACATGATGTGGTGGGTTCTTAATTCCATGTTTCCAAACATGTTCATTAAGTTCTTTACTTAACTTAACATCTTCAGATTTCATATGTTTTTCAAGAAATAATCTTAATGCGTCTACTGCTTTCTTAGTTTTTCTCCAACGAGGAACTTTTCTGTACTCTTTTCTTAAAGGAACATTATAAGTTCGTTCAATTGTTTTAGCAGTTTCTGTTTTAGCCATTTTTATGCTTTAGTATTTCCTCTTCTCCAAGAACGCTTAACTTCTGTGTGTCTTGATGGATGTACTTTTTTACCTTTACCATAAATTTTGAATACTGTCCAGAATGGTGCCCATTTGGTTTGCCCGCTAAGTTTGATTAACCTTTTTTTCCTGGATGGGTGTTTATTTGTTGCCATTCTTCTTATTCCTTCTTATCTGCTCTTGCATGCTTATCAATTTGCACTGCAATTTTGTTTAATAATGAATTTCCTTTAGGTGTTATAACTCTACCTTTGTGAACTCCCCTTTCTGCTTGTTTAATTAATTCTGATTTTTCTAATTGTTGTAGAATTTTTCTTATAATTGATCCGGATGCTTCGAAGAACTTCTCTGGCTTATGGCCTCTGTTTTTCTTACTTCCATACTTAGTTCTTAGTTTTTGAGTTCCAATAGGACCTAATTTAGCAATGCTTCTTAAAATAGCCGCAGATCTGTAGTACCACCAATCATCGTTGTCTGGTAATCTTTGTTTACTGTGACCAGTTTTAACAAACTTACTCCATTCAGTTGGTTCGACTAATTTCTGCTTTTTTAGCTCTTCAGCAGCCTTGTTTATTAGTTCATTTGGATTTACTATCAATATTTGACTCATGTGTGCGTTAAGACAATGGGTTATTTATAAAGGTTTTGGAAATTTGCTTTGCACATTTCTAAACCCCAGAAAACTTCTGTTTTCTGTATGGTTTCCCAAATTTCTTAGGGCAAATTTTGAAACACAAGGAAATCGTTGATTTTTTGTATGGTTTCTGTGTAATTTCAATTATTTTGTAACTAGATATTTATGTTGTAGGGGGGAAACTTTTAAATACCTTAATATTTTATTAACTTGTGATTACAATTATTAATCAAAATCGAGGTGTTATTAAAGATGAAAAAAGGAATGATTATTCTTAGTTTGCTCCTGTTAATGAGCATGTTGTTAAGTAGTAGCGGTTTAGCTGCACCCCTTTCGGGCACATCAGGTACTAGTACACAGGCTGCAACAGTGTTTACAAAGATAGTTACATTTGGTTGGCTAACAGATTTAGGAATTACTACTGCTACGGTTGATCCTATTGAAGGATTTACTAGATTCTTGTTATTCTTAGTATTGTGCCTATTGTTATTTAAAGGGGCAAAAGCTGTTGGTATGGGTGACGGAATTAGTATTGCTATCACTATAGTGTTTTCATTACTAACGACTATTTTCATTCCTGGTACTATTCTTTTAGCAGCAGCAACATCTTACGGAACAGTATTTTCAGTTATTATGTTGGGTATACCTCTGGGATTAATTGTTGGTTCGTATTTCTTGCTTAAAGAATATCATTTTATTCGGGCAGGATTAGCGGCATTATTATGGTTCGTAACTAATGAAATGCAAGCACACATGACTGCATGGATTACAACTGCACATTATGGGACTGTTGTCACTTCTGTTGTAGGATTATTAGATTGGGTAGTTTATGCTGCAATTGCTTTCATGGTTTTATCTTTACTTCAAGGAGCATCTTCATTGTTTAGTGGAAGACCTTCAGAAGAGATGGATGTTAAAGGGACTGCATCTCACTGGTGGAACAAGCTTAAATCTAAAGAAAGAAGACAAAAAACTTCTGACATGAATCAATATCTTGAAGATCGTAAAGAAATGGAGCGGATTGAGACTTCTGGAGATTCTTTACAAGATGCAAAAACTTTAGTTGCAGCTGTAGATGGAGCAAAACAAATTAGCTCTGCTAAGGAAGGAACTAAAGTAGAAAAAGCAGTTAAAAAAGTTAAGGGTGATTTAGATAAGGCACAAAAAGAGTTGCGTAAAGTTAGAAGTCGAACAAGAAGGCAACAAAGAAGATTCCATAATGCTATGGATCAGTTAAAGAAAAGAAGAAAAGAGCTTAAAGATAAAGAAAAAGATATCGAAACGTTAGAACTTTTAGAGGACAATGTCCTAAGAAAGCACAAAGAAGTTGCTACTGAGATTAAAAACGCTTTAAGTGCATACAATGGTAGTTTGTCTAAAAACGTGGGTGATTTTTCAACTATTGTATCTGCACTTGCTACTTGGCCTCATACGTTTGCTGCTTCTGATTCTTTAGGATCAGCAGTAACTAATATGGCAGCTGATCTTAAAGATGATGGAGCAATAGATAAAGGAATCAAAGCTGCGGAAAAAGCAGAGAGAGAAGCATTGAAAGATATGAGTGGTGCCCTGGTTGAAGTGCAAGAATTGCTTAAGTGGATTCCTGAACACGTGGAGTAAATTTTTTCTTTTTTACCTTTTTTTTCTATTTGTTTTTTTATTAACGTTCTATCTTTACCTATATTAAGACATAACGAAATTCTTATAAACCATTAATCTTTACTTATGCTTATGAAAAAGAAGTGGATGTTAATTGGATTACTTTCAACCCTAATTATCCCTACTGCTTTAGCTGATATTGGAAGTACATTACAGAACGTTTGGTTTAAAATTCTTAACATTGGCAATCTAGGATTTTTAGGAATTCCAGATGGCTCTTTAGTAGTGGGATTTACTCGAATTCTAATCTGGATTTTAATGTTTACTGTATTCTTCGCTTTAACCACTTCTTTGGGTGGTGCAGGGGGATCATTATCTTTCCTTAAGAGAAATCATGCTTTAATAGTTTCTTTCGTAATTGCAACAATTGCTGCAGTATTTTTACCAGCACAAGTGTTACTTGCTACAGGTACAGGTTGGGCAACAGCAATTGCTTTAATTTTAATAGGTGGCCCAATTGTGGGCATTGCTTGGGCTTTATGGAAAATCCCTGGAGAAGGAAACGAAACTAAATTTACAGTAGTTGTAAAATTATTACTTTGTTTGTTAACATTCTGGATTTTAACAGCAATGAAATTCCATGTTGGAAAAATGGTTGGTGGCATCTAAAATGGCAGAATTTATTAGTAACATGGTTGGAACTTCTGTTAACCAATTTATAGATGGTGCCATGGCAGTCGTCATTATAATGATTATTTGGTATTGTATTAAATTCTTTTTAGTATCTCCTCCAACTAAGGAAGAAAAGGCAGCTAGGCGTGCAGACGAAGAAGAAAAAGCAAAGAAGTTTTGGGGAGGGGTTAAAGACCGAGGAAAGAAATCTCAAGATGAGCAAGAGAAAAGGAAGAAAAAAGATAAAATTAGTCCTGCTAAAGCACATCTTGTTAAAGCTCAAGAAGCTTCTGAGTATATTATGGAAAAGATTCGAAGAGCAACAAAAAATGATGATGTTAAGAAGATTGTTGAAGGTATAGAAGACTTTGAACATCATTTACATAAATCTTGGAAGTACCTTAAAGTGCTAAGAAGAGATGCTTCTAGTAGCGAGGATAAAGATCATATCCATAAAATAATGGAAGGTATTGAAGCAGTGAAAAATCATGTTACTACAAAAGTAAGAGGTAAAGTTCCTGAATTTGATACTGATTGGGTAACTAAAATCAAGCCTATATTAGATGAATTAAATTCCTTAAGGGGATCTGTTCATGCAGTTTGGAATGAAATGATGAAATATCATGAATGATTTTGTTTATAATTATTTTTAGGAGGACTTTAATTAGCGAAGTGAAAAGATGAGAAAAGAACTTTTATTTTATTTAACACTAATTTTAAGTATTCCTTTTGCATCTGCAGATATTGGAAGTACAATTCAAAATGTTTGGTTTAAAATTCTTAACATTGGTAATTTGGGCTTTTTAGGAATTCCAGACGGTTCTTTGGTAGTAGCGTTTACGCGAATATTAATTTGGATTTTAATATTTGCAATACTCTTTGCTTTAACCACTTCTTTGGGAGGGTATGATGGCCCATTATCATTTCTTAAAAAAAATCATGCTGCAGTAATCTCAGTTATAATTGCTACTATAACTGCAATATTCTTACCAGCACAAGTATTATTGGCAATTGGTGCAGGGTGGGGAACTTTAATGGGATTAATCCTTATTGGATCGCCAATTGTGGCAATTGCTTTTTTGTTTTGGAAACTGCCAAATGAGCCTTGTCCTTATTTGATGTTAAAAGTTCTTTTGAGTTTACTGATTTTCTGGATTTTATCAGCAATGAAATTTCATACTGGAAAAATGATAACTACAACCAGCCCAGTAATTTCTACCGTACAAGATTTTATTGATTATGCTATGATTGTTGTTATTATTCTTGCAATTTATTATTTTATTAGATGGCTGATTTGTCTTTCTGGCCATCTTTCCGGCGACGATGGAGAGTTCATAAATCCATTCAAATTTGCTAAAGTTCATGGTGACATTTTAGATGATAATACAAAAGCACCATTAAAAAGTAGAATTACTTTAGAACGAAATGGGAAAACAATTAAAACTAAAAACTTCAATGGTAAATATGATTTTGGGTTTTTAAAACCAGAAGAATATAAAATCACTTCAAGACCACATCGAGCAGAATACAACCAATTAACTAACACAATTACTTTAGCCAATAAAGATAATAAAGAATCTAGTTTTCTTCATAAAAAAGGATCTTCTGATGATAAAGGAAAGATACATGGAATCATTATTGATAAAGAAACAAGAGTGCCAATTAAAAGCAAAATTTCTTTGATTAAGGATGGCACATTTATACGATATCATTATTATACAAGCAATTATAAAATTGAGAATTTAGTTCCAGGAAATTATAAACTCGTCTCTGAACCAGTAGATCCAAAGTATAATAAGATTACAATGGAAGTTATTTTGGGAAGTTCTGAGTCTAAAGAGGTTGATTTTTTGCATGAAGTCGGAGAGGATGGTAAGGGCAAGTTTTATGGGACCATTAAGAACGATAAAAATAGCAAAATTGGAAGTAATGTTTCATTAATTAAGGATGGAAATTTAATAAAAGAAATATATGTTGTTGGAAACTATGAATTTGATAAATTAGAACCAGGAGAATACGCGTTAATTTCTAAACCCAAAAATAAAAGATATACTCTAATCAGAAAAGTAGAGGTTTTAGCTTTAAAAGAATCTAAAGAGGTTAACTTTATTCATGTTGATACTGGTCCCGGTCCAGATCCTGAAGTGACTGAATGGAAAAGTTATTTATTGTCATTAATTGATTATGTTGAGAAAAATGTACTTTCTCATCTTGAAAAAGATGCAGCCAATGCTCGTGAAGAAGCTTTATCTCTAGCAGAAGCTAGAAAATTTTGGGGCCACTCTAAACGGGGCATGGGTCGGGCAATTGCCCTTGCTGAAAGTTATTTTGGATATATGCGTAATAAAAACGTGATCCCTCCTGATATTGATGCGGAGATTAATCTTTTAATTAAGAATTTAAAATCTGTAAAAGAATGGATGAACAATAAAGTTCATAAAAACGGATTTAAATTTGTTAATAGAAAAGATACTGCGAAGAACATTAAGATTCATTTCATAAAAAAATGCCTTACAGAGAAGGGAATTCGAACAAATAAACTAATAGAAAAAATTACCGATTTACCTCCTCGAACATAAAGAAAATAAGAACTTATTCTACTTGGATTTTTGTTCCTAAAGATTGGCCAGGTAAACCTTTGTCTTCAAAAATAACTCTAACATTGCCATTTCTTCCATGTAAAGCAGAAATTTTACCTTTAATCACAGTTCCAGATGGAGAAGTCCATGAAGCAGTCTTACCAATAACTTTTTCAGCTTCTTCTGCTGTATCAGCTACTTTGATAATCATCTGTTTAGTATTTTGATGATGTCTTCCTTGTCTAAAATGCATTACTGTTGCTTCCATATTTTAGTCTAAAACTTACAGCCCTTTAAAAAGGTTTTGGAAATACTTTTGGGATTTTTATTTGAATTCTGCCCTTCAGAAATATTTATATATCTTTGAAGTTTCTATTGTGTAGAGGTGTTGTATATATGTCATACAATTTTATAGATGAATTAATTGATCGAGTTTCTCGTCATTTGGAAGAACTTAGGGGTTTAAAACCTGAAGAAATAAAATTATTGATTCAGGAACTTAAAAAAGAGAAGGAAGTTTGGAACAGCCTTGCTTCTGGTAATAGAGATTATTTTGAAAGAACATTAGAGATGCCAACAGATAAAGCTTTACTTGGGGCAATTCCACACTTAGCGAAATCATTACCTCATAGATTAGGTTTTATTGGAAGTATAGCAGAAAAAGAAGATAAGATTGGAGATCCTGCTTTTGATGACGTAATTTCTGGAAAAAGAAAATTATCTGAACTTACACCAGAGGAATTAGTTAAATTCTTAAGAGATTTCTTGAACAGTAATAAAGTTTCAAGGTTCTTACATGAAAATGTTATAAAGAATCATAAAAGAACCGTGATAGCCTGGCTTGGTGCTTATGATCGAAGGAGTGCTAATAAAGGATCAGCAGAAGCTGCAGCTTACATTGAAAGCAAGAGAGAAAAAATCATGAACCTTTTTGTAAAATCAATTCTTCCAAACATGATGGGGGCTATTGCCAGAGGAACCGCTTAATTTTTATCTTTTTTTATTTCTCTTCTATTTTTTAATGTCTTAATAATACAAATCCTTAAAAACACTAAATATTAAACAAATCTATGATTAAAGGACAAGTGGTGGCGGGAGATTTCTCTAAGATAGTTGTGCGAGTTAAGGCGGACCAAGATATTGAATTAGGAGAATTAATGGTTATTGAAAATCATCCTGAAAAGTTTATTCTGCAAGTCTATGACCTTCTTTACGGCAGTCAAATTTCTCAACAAAACTTAGAAATGGTTGCTGGGATGAATTTGGAAGAAAGTTCTTTTTCAATTATGGATGAAAATCTAAGGAATTATCAGTTAGCATTATTAAAACCGGTATTAAATATTGCAGATACTAGTAAAACTTGTAAAAAGTTGCCAGCGTTCTTTTCAAAAGTAAGAGAAATCACTAAAGAAGATCTTTCATTTATTACAAAGCCAGATCATCCTTTGTTTTTGGGAAATCTAAGAAGCGGTAGCAAAGAGATGGATTTTAAGATATTTTTACAGGGAAAAGATGTACTTTCACACCACGTTTTAATTCCAGCATCTACCGGAAAGGGGAAATCAAACTTAATGAGTTGCATTCTCTGGGACATTTTGAGTCATAACTATGCGGGAATGTTAGTTCTTGATCCTCATGATGAATATTATGGCAGAACTGGATTAGGATTGAAGGATCATCAAAATAAGGACAAAGTTAGTTACTATACTCCTAGCAATGCTCCCGTTGGAGCAAAATCATTAAAAATTAATATTGGTAAATTAAAGCCAGAACACTTTCAGGGAGCAATTGCTTTATCAGATCCACAAAGGCAATGCCTTTCTGCATATTATAGAAAATTTAAAGATAATTGGATTCTTTCAATTTTAGAAGAAAGAAGAATTGAAGGAGTTTCCTTTCATGAAGATACTATTTCTGTAGTTAAAAGAAAATTAATTTCTTTATTAGGAATAGAAATTAATGATAATCAAGTTTATTGTCAAGGCGTATTTGATCATGTTGCTGGTGAAACCACAATTACAGAAATTTGTCAAGATTTGGAACAAGCTAAGATTGTGATTATTGATACCAGTTTATTTTCTGGAGCAATAGAAATTTTAATTGGCAGTTTAATTACCAGTGAAATTTTTAACAAGTATAAATATTACAAAAAAAAAGGAACAATTGATGACAAGCCAGTTATTTCTGTCGTTCTTGAAGAAGCACCTAGGGTACTTGGAAAGAAGATATTGGAACAAGGCGGTAATATTTTCGACACTTTAGCCAGAGAAGGAAGAAAGTTTAAAGTTGGACTTATTGCAATAACCCAACTTCCTAGTGAAATCCCAAAGAACATTCTTGCTAACATGAACACTAAAATTATTTTAGGAATTGAGATGAACTCGGAAAGACAAGCAGTAATAGAATCTTCTCCTCAAGATTTAAGTCAAGATAATAGAAACATTGCTTCTTTAGATAGGGGTGAAGCTTTGGTAACAAGTACATTCACAAGATTTGCAGTTCCAATTAGAATTCCCTTATTCAAAACATTAGCAAAATATGAGTATAAAGAACAACCATTACAAAGTTTTTCTGGAATTAATTTAAGTTAGTTATTTAAACCTAAAGAATTTAATAATAACTATGAAACACAAGTTTAACATTTCATTAATATTGGTTCTAATGTTCTTAGCAGCACAATTCTTAGGAATTGCTATAATCTACAACAATATAGATGTTGAAAAAAGTTCGGTAGAACAAACAGTATTTGAAGAAATTCCTTTTTTGGAACGTCCTCCTGTACAAGAGAATTATTCTTTTTTACCAATTATTATTGCAGTATTAATTGGCACGGCTTTCTTGTTACTTTTAATGAAGTATAACCTAACTTGGGTTTGGAAAATCTGGTTTTTATTAGCGGTAACGATGTCGTTAACAGTAGCTTTTGGATCATTTATCCCCTATTCGATTGCCCTCCTCTTAGCATTAGTGTTTGGACTTTGGAAAATATTTAAACCAAACTTTTGGGTACAGAATATTACTGAACTTTTTATTTATGGTGGGTTGGCAGTAATTTTTGTTCCTTTGTTTAATATTCTTTCAGTTTCAATTTTGATGGTTTTAATTGCGATTTACGATGCTTATGCAGTTTGGAAAAGTAAACATATGATCACTTTAGCGAAATCTCAAACTAAGGCTAAAATATTTGCTGGATTGTTAATTCCTTATGATTTAAAGAAAAGTAAAGCTCGAATTTCACATAAAATCTCTCATTTAAAGAATAAACTGAATTCCAAAGAAAAGAGTAAATCAAAACATAAATCAACTGGAAGGATTGCCATGCTTGGTGGTGGAGACATTGCTTTCCCAATAATTTTCGCTGGAGTAATATTAAAAGAATTTGGACTTTGGCAATCTTTGATTATTCCTTTCTTTGCCTTAGCTGGATTAGTAATTTTATTATTAATAGGAAAAGAAAAAAAGTTTTACCCTGCAATGCCATTTATCTCTACGGGATGTTTATTTGGGCTAGGTGTTGTCTATTTGATTAATTATTTAATTTAGAACGGAAAATTATAAATAATGACTTTATTTAGTTAATATGTATTAAAGGAGGAAAATAAAAATGGGTTGGTTTCATAAAAATGAATTAGATAAAATTCAACAACTGATTGAATTAGGTGAATTACCTGAAGCACAAAAAGAACTAAAAGCACGACTTAAAAGAAGGTTTGCTAAGAGAAAGTTGGGCGAAGTTATGAATGATATTGGAGTAAATATAGAAAACTTTTTAGATTTTCAAAGAGGAGTGGAATTCGAGTTAGAAAGAAATAACCAAGAACGAGCTTTGAAGAACATTAAAGCTGCAAAAAGATCTTTAAATGCTCTTAAGAAAAATATTAAACATCTGGTTGAAGTTGAAATGATTTTAGAGAATTAGATTAATTATTTTTTTCTTATTTTTTAACTTATCAATTTTAGTAATATCCTTTAACTGGACTTTTAGGATGGTTCCCATAATTTTGTGGACTTACTAATAATCCATCTTTGGCAGAAATTGTTTGTACTCCTGTAATTCTTTGTATTTCTCTTGCTTCTTGAATTGGATCTGCTCTTAACATTTCTAATCCAAAATGTGTTATAATTGCTAGCTTAGGACGAACATGAGAAATTACTTTAATTGCTGCTTCCGTGTCTAAATTCATCCCTTTGGCTTTATTCCCCGGATAGGGTACATTTAAAATTAAAATATCAGAACCAGTTAACTCTTCTAATAATTGATCATTTACTTTCGTGTCCCCAGTATAACTTAACGTAAATTTTGGACAGAAGAATTTAAATCCAATTGCACTCTCATCAGTATGTTCAGCAGAAAGAGCATTAATTTCAGTTAATTCTATCCCCACTTTGTGATTCTTTTCTAACGGAATAATCTTTTCAACTTGGTGTTGGTGGTGTTTAGTTATTGTTGGGTGGCTATTTTCATCACTTTGAAAAATAGATTTACTCCCTAAAATGATGCCTCGTTGTTCTATTCCGGAATGAGTCATTGCATCAATAACTATATTTAAATCATTACAGTGGTTCAAATGATTATGTGATACTAGGATTGCTGTATTGTGGTGTAAGTTAATCCCATATTCCTTAGCTTTAGTTAATGCTCCTGGGCCTGGATCTAAGTGGAACTGTAAGTCTTCAACTTGAAGAATAATTCCTCCAGAAGCTCTTAACTGTTTACTTACAACTGCTGAACTCCCCGCAGTGCCTAAAAATATGATGTTTGCCACTATTGTTTCCTCTTACCTATCTGATAACAAACTAGCTTAATAAATATTATTATGCTCAAAAATCTATTATTCAAAGTAACACCATAATTATTATAAATATGTCTTGGCCCAAATTGTTATCATCATACAGTTTCCATGGGGGTGGAATTAAAATGAATCACAATAATGTACAACCAATTTTCATTCTTCCTGAAGATACTCAAAGAACTTCTGGAAAAGATGCACAACGAAATAACATTGCTGCTGCTAAAGCGGTAGCGCAAACTGTTCGCACAACTCTCGGCCCAAAAGGAATGGACAAAATGATTGTTGATTCTCTTGGAGACGTAATCATAACAAATGATGGGGTTACAATACTGCAAGAAATGCAGATTGAACATCCAGTAGCAAAGATGATTGTTGAAGTTGCAAAAACACAAGAAGATGCTGTCGGGGACGGTACAACTACTGCAGTTGTTCTGGCTGGCGAGTTATTAAAGAAAGCAGAAGATTTACTTGATCAGAATATTCATCCAACCGTTCTTGCTAAAGGATATAGGTTAGCCGAAGTGGAAGCACAAAAGGTTCTTAAGAATCTTGCGGAGAATATCTCTTTAGAAAATGAAGATTTGATGAAATCAATTGTTATTACTGCAATGACTGGAAAGGGTGCAGAAGCAAATAAGGAATATTTAGCGGATTTAGTGGTTAAAGCCGTCAAGGGAATTGCACAATCTGTTGAGGGAAAAACAACAGTTAATATTGATAACATTAAGATTGAAAAGAGAATTGGTAACAGTTCTGGTAATAGTGAATTGATTGAAGGAATTGTTTTGGATAAGGAAAGAGTACACCCACAAATGCCAAGACTAATAGAAAATGCTAAGGTTGCACTTTTAGATTCCTCTCTAGAAGTTAAGAACACAGAAATTGATGCAAAGATTCAAATTACTGACCCTTCACAATTAAATGCATTTTTGGAACAAGAAGAACGTTCATTAAGGGAAATGGTCGAAAGAATTAAGCAAAGTGGGGCTACCGTTTTATTTTGTCAAAAGGGAATTGATGATCTTGCTCAACATTTTTTAGCGAAAGCCGGAATTTTTGCCGCTAGAAGAGTTAAGAAAAGCGATATGGAAAAGTTATCACAAGCTACTGCTGCCAATATTGTTGGAAATTGGAAAGAATTAGTTTCTCAAGATTTGGGTTTTGCTGGAATAGTAAAAGAAGAAACAATTGCTAATGAAGAAATGATTTTTGTAGAACATTGTAAGAACCCAAAGGCAATGACTTTACTTGTACATGGTGGAACAGATCATGTTGCTGAAGAAATTAAAAGAGCAGTTACTGATGCATTAGGTGATTTGGCTGCGGCATTGGCAGATGGAAAAGTTGTTGCTGGCGCAGGAGCTGTTGAGACCGAACTTTCTTTAACATTAAAGAGGTATGCTAGTACTTTAAGTGGAAGAGAACAATTAGCAGTACATGCTTTTGCTGAAGCTATGGAGATTATTCCTCAAACATTAGCAGAAAACGCGGGTCTAGATCCAATTGACATTTTAACAAAATTAAAATTGGACCACGAACAACAAAAGAAATGGTTTGGAGTTAATGTTTTTACTGGGGAAACAATGGATGCTTGGCAAGCTGGCGTTATTGAACCTTTAAAAATCAAAACTCAAGCATTAAGTAGCGCAACAGAAGTTGCTGAAATGATTCTTAGAATTGATGATGTCATTATGGGTGGAAAACAAGATTCTAGGATGATGCCTCCGGGAATGCCCGGAATGGGTTAAACTTTCCCAAACTCTTTTAAACCCTTTTTATTTTATATCCTTTCTAAATGAAAATAACCAATTTATTATCTTTGTTCCGAATTGCAGTTCTTCCTATAATTGTTGTTTTAATTTATCAAGAAACTGCTGTGGCTCTTATGTGGTCTATTGTTTTACTTATTTTAGCTTTAGTTAGTGATTTTTTAGATGGGCACTTAGCAAGAAAGTTAAATGAGAAAACTCTTGTTGGCTCTTTTTTAGATCCGTTTGCAGATAAGATTCTTGTTGCGGGATTACTTTTGGTGTTTGTTTTACGGGGAAGTTTTTCACTTTGGATTCTGGCGTTCTTTATTTTCCAGGATATTTTTGTATTTATTATTCGGTGGTTTGCTTCACATTATAACTTTCGTGTTTATGAACAATGGCATGGTTCATTGATGACTTCATCACAAGTAGGAGTTGTTCTTTTTCTTTTGATTAGTGATTTTTTTATTTACAAAGGGTTAACTGAAGATACATTTTATGTGCTTTCTGAGCTGTTAGTTGTTCTAGTAACGATTGTTGCTATTGTACTTGCACTTATTTCAATAATTTATTATCTTGGCAATTTTCTTAACAAAAAAAGAAATATAGAGAAAATGGGTCAAGAAGTAAAAAATGGTAAGATTGTAATTCTTGCTAATAAAAAAGCCAGAGGTTATCGGAACAAGTATCGAAAACACCTTTTAAAAGTATTTGCTAAAAGAAGGCACGCTAAGATTATTTATCTTTCTTCAAGACAAAAAAACATGTTTGAAGGAATAGAGAAGAAAATTGAGGATTATTCTCATGTTATCATTGCTGGGGGCGATGGTTCATTTGAAGGTGCTTTTAATTATAAGCCATTACACAATAAGGTTCTAGGTTTTTTCCCACTAGGTGCGGGAAACGCTTATTATTCTTATTTTTATCGTGGAAATAGATTTGAATATTTGCGTTCAAGGTTTGACTTTCGAGAGATGAATCTAGACATGTTAGAAATTAAATCTGAAATGGGCACATTTTATACTACTTTTTTTGCATTAGGAATTGATGCTGAATTAATTCGCTTGGCTAACGATAGAACTAAGAACGGGCTTATGGACTATCTTCGAGCTGCGTGGAAGGCGTGGTGGACTTCTCGAGCTAATTATGATTTAAAATGTGATGTTGATAATCAGCATTATGATTTGGAGAATTGTACTAGTTTTAATGCAGGTAAGATTCCCTATTATGGATTTGGAATCAGGGCTTTACTTGGAGATGTAAAACCAAATGACGGAAATGTTTATGGTTTTACTGTTGTGAATACTCATAATTTTTATTTAAACAAATTAGCGCGACTTTGGTCTTTAATACTAACTGCAATAAATTTACATAAGCACCCTGCTATTAGTCTAAAGGGAAAGAAAATTAGTATTAAAGGAGAAGTTCCGTTTGCAATTCAAATAGGGGGAGAGTTTGTGGGGTACACCTCTTGGGTTAAAATCAAAGTTGGAAGAAAGCAAAAAGTTCTTGTTATATAATCTCTTTATTTATGTACTGCCTCCATTATACCATTATTGTCCAGTAGTGATTTGTCGAAAGGTTTAAATAGGTGCTAGTTCTTTTGTTTCCTTATGACACAAACCAGAAGTGATTGTATTCATCATCATCAATAATTCTTTTAGTTTTAACTCTGGAAA